>SCPP01001569.1_pt1 | contig 563585 bp, 532 predicted proteins | sample 6106811 | NCBI WGS metagenome assembly SCPP01 (sample SAMN10720449, study PRJNA508395) | human gut metagenome | isolation source: Participant 2 stool, 15 month | host: Homo sapiens | collected 2018
GAACCTGAAACCGTATGTTTACAAGCAGTCGGAGACCGCTTAATAATAAGGTCGACGGCGTGCCTATTGAAGAATGAACCGGCGAGTTACGAAGCCTGGCAAGGTTAAGCAGGAAATGCGGAGCCGAAGCGAAAGCGAGTCTTAAGAGGGCGCAAGTCAGGAAGCGTAGACCCGAAACCACAGTGATCTACCCATGTCCAGGTTGAAACACAGGTAAAATGTGTGGAGGACCGAACCTATATCCGTTGAAAAGGGTTAGGATGAGGTGTGGGTAGAAATGCCAAACGAACGTGGAGATAGCTGGTTCTCCCCGAAATAGCTTTAGGGCTAGCCTCAGGGAAAAGATTGCAGGCGGTAGAGCACTGATCAGGAGAGGACTCCACCCGGTTACCAAACCCAGTCAAACTCCGAATGGCTGCAATCATACCTGGGAGTCAGACTGCGACTAATAAGGGCCGCAGTCAAAAGGGAAACAGCCCAGACCATCAGCTAACCCCAATGCCGTGCTAAGTGGCGAAGGATGTGGAATTTCATAAACAACCAGGATTGGCCAGAAGCAGCCACCATTTAAAAGAGTGCGTAATAGCTCACTGGTCGAGAGACTCTGCGCCGAAGATGTCCGGGGCTCACGCACGGAACCGAAGCTATGGCATGATAGCAATATCATGGGTAGGGAGCGTTCTTATAAGGAAGAAGCATGACCGTAAGGACATGTGGACAAATAAGTGAGAATGCCGGTATGAGTAGCGAAAGACAGGTGAGAATCCAGTCCACCGAAAGCCTAAGGGTTCCTGAGCAACGATCGTCGTCTCAGGGTAAGTCGGGACCTAAGCCGAGGCCGGAAAAGGCGTAGGTGATGGACAACAGGTTGAAATTCCTGTACCGGATCAAGTCGATCGAGCGAAGGAGCGACGCAGGAGGGCCATGATCGCGCGGGTGGAAGAGCGCCAAGTGCGTATGTTGCTGCAGAGGAAAACCCTGCAGCTAAAAGCAGAGACATGATGGGGAGTTAAAGGGAACTTTGACGAACTCATGAATCCACACTGCCAAGAAAACTTCTAGCGAGACAAGATCCGCCCGTACCGTAAACCGACACAGGTAGGCGGGAGAGAACTTAAGGTGCGTGGAAAACCCTCGTTAAGGAACTCGGCAAATTGCATCCGTAACCTAGGGAGAAGGATCCCGGTCAGTGAAGAGCAGAAACGCTCAGAGCTAAAGGGGCGGCAGAAAAGGCTACCAGCAACTGTTTACCAAAACACAGGTGCCCGCGAAAGCGAAAGCTGAAGTATAGGTGCTGACGCCTGCCCGGTGCCGGAAGGTTAAGGAGAGAAGTTAGCGAAAGCGAAGCATCGAACTGAAGCCCCGGTGAACGGCGGCCGTAACTATAACGGTCCTAAGGTAGCGAAATTCCTTGTCGGGTAAGTTCCGACCCGCATGAAAGGCGTAATGATTTGGGCACTGTCTCAACGAGGCCGTGAAATTGAAATACCTGTGAAGATGCAGGTTACCCGCGACTGGACAGAAAGACCCCATGGAGCTTCACTGCAGCTTGAGATTGAATCCCGGTGACAGATGCACAGGATAGGTGGGAGGCGCCGAAGCATTGCCCTAGGGCGGTGCGGAGCCGATGTTGGGATACCACCCTTCTGTTGCTGAGATTCTAGCGAGGAGTAACGACCCTGCGGACCCTCTCAGGCAGGCGGTTTGACTGGGGCGGTCGCCTCCGAAAGAGTAACGGAGGCGCCCAAAGGTTCCCTCAGGCCGGACAGAAACCGGCCGAAGAGTGCAAAGGCAGAAGGGAGCTTGACTGCGAGACCCACAAGTCGAGCAGAGACGAAAGTCGGGCTTAGTGATCCGGTGGTACTGGGTGGAAAGGCCATCGCTCAACGGATAAAAGCTACCCTGGGGATAACAGGCTAATCTCTCCCAAGAGTTCATATCGACGGGGAGGTTTGGCACCTCGATGTCGGCTCATCACATCCTGGGGCTGGAGTAGGTCCAAGGGTTGGGCTGTTCGCCCATTAAAGTGGTACGCGAGCTGGGTTCAAAACGTCGTGAGACAGTTTGGTTCATATCCATCGCGGGCGCAAGAAGTTTGAGAGGAGCTGCTCCTAGTACGAGAGGACCGGTGGACGGATCAACGGTGTCCCAGTTGTCACGCCAGTGGCACGGCTGGAAAGCCGCATCCGGGAAGGATAAACGCTGAAAGCATCTAAGCGCGAAGCCAACCTCAAGATGAGACTTCTCATCAGCAATGAGTAAGACCCCTTACAGACGATGAGGTAGATAGGTTATGAGTGGAAGAGCCGCAAGGCTTGGAGCGACATAAAACTAATAGGTCGAGGTCTTAACTTAGAAACACCGAGACAAGCGAATAACTTCAGGACTTCTTCTATATGGTTTTGAGAGAACAGACTCTCAGAGAAACAGTGGCGATAGCTGTGAGGATCACCCGTATCCATGCCGAACACGGAAGTTAATCTCACAAACGCCGAAAGTACTTGGCCGGAAGCGGCCCGGGAGGATAGGAAGCTGCTGATAAAGGAAAAGACACTTACAAATGTAGGTGTCTTTTCATATGCCGGGCTTCCTATCCGGACGGTTACCGGATAGCCGGAGAACATCTTTTGAAGGAGCGAAGGGACGCGCAAAAGATAGTGAAACGGCTACGCAGAGGCGAGATAGGAAGCTGCTGATAAAGGAAAAGGACTTGCAGAGATGTGAGTCCTTTTTGCATGCATAAATTTGAAAGGGAGTAGGATAAAGGTGTCCGGAAGAATCCGTGAGAGATGTCATCCGAGTCATAGATTCTTCACTCCGTGTCATGTTGCCGCTTCCCGTCTTTCCCACAAAGCATTCTTGTTTCCATTCAGAATGACCGTGGCATGGAAGTCATCATAATGAGGGGGGACGTTAATCGTCATCCTGAACGAATGTGAAGGATCTGTACCCGTGGTGAGAAAAGCCGTAAGATGTCATTCAGAGCAGGAGCGAAGGAGGCTTTCTGATTACCTTTTGCTTCATAAGGTATTTATTGCGAACCGGTTTTATAAAAGGAATTCTGCCGGTAAGAATAGGGTTTGGGTGAGCCTTTTTTATTCAAAAGAAAGGAAGTGAACCCTTTTTAAGAGAGCGAAGCGACACTATAAAAGCGTCTGAAACGCCATACCTGGACGAAAGGAGCGGTAAGGTATGACGGAGGATAGAGGAAGTATTGAATACTAAATTTTAACTCAAATTTTTATGGACACTGGGGAATGCGATAAAACCTATATGTTTGCAAAAGAAGATAAATTTGGGATAAAATAAAGAAAAAAGGATACGGCCAGACAGTATCGCAATATCTTTTTATTTTTTACAGTTATCTGCCGTATAGGCAGCTTAGAAAATTCCCTGCGGCTTTTCTCGTTCCATTTCGGAGTTATCTGCCGTATAGGCAGCTTAGAAATATGCACGGGTACCCGGCGCCGAGGCGAAGTAGTTATCTGCCGTATAGGCAGCTTAGAAATGTAGGAGCAGTCGGATCTTCAGCATCTTCTTGTTATCTGCCGTATAGGCAGCTTAGAAAATATTGTTTTTAGCGATAATTCTTTTTATCTTGTTATCTGCCGTATAGGCAGTTTAGAAAGTTTTGAAGTTGTTCCACTCCTGAACTGTCAGGTTATCTGCCGTATAGGCAGTTTAGAAATTTTACACGCATGCTGACCGAAGCACAGAATGGTTATCTGCCGTATAGGCAGGTTATATATTTCATAGTTCTTTTTTTATGGCTGACGTCTGATGGGGGTCGGCTTTTCGCGGCCAGGATGCTTTTGGGGGGTCGCCTGTGCTATAATTTAGGCATACTTATGTAAAAGAGGTTTATCATATGGTATATATGGACAGTACAAGGATTCTTTAGAGGCGGTCATGCGGATGATGGCGGCTTCCATGGAGCGGTATGCGAAGGCACATAAAGATAATTCGGGGGAGTTGATTTATGAGCACCTGCGTTACCGGCTGAAATCGGAGAAGAGCATGCAGGCGAAGCTGGAAACGCGGGGATTGCCTCTTACCCCTTATTCGGCGCTCTGCGAGGTGCGGGATGCCATCGGGTTTCGTGTTGTTTGCCGCTTTATCGACGATATTTACAAAAATATTTCACGAATTAAAAACTTGCCGGGAATCACCGTGGTGAAAGAAAAGGATTATATACTGGATGTGAAATCAAATGGGTACCGCAGCTACCATATGATCCTGTCGGTTGAGGCGCCGTATGAGGACGTTCGCGGAGATAATCCGGGTCATTTTTTTGTGGAGATACAGCTCCGCACCATCGCTATGGATTCGTGGGCGAGTCTGGAGCATGAAATGAAATATAAGCACCATATCAGGAATGCGCCGCTCATTGAGCAGGAGCTGAAACGCTGTGCCGATGAACTGGCGTCCTGCGATATTTCCATGCAGACGATTCGTAAACTTATCCGTGAAGAAGGTGGAACAGAATGAAAATATTGATAGCAGAAGACGAAAAGGCTATGTCAGATGCCCTTGCGGCGGTGCTGAAACATTTCGGCTACGAGGTGGACGCCGTCTATGACGGGCTCGCCGCTACGGAAAAAGCGAGGGAGAACTCCTACAGTTGTATGATTTTCGATATCATGATGCCGAAAATAGACGGTATTGAAGCGCTGAAACGTATCCGTGACAGCGGTGATATGACGCCGGTCATCATGCTGACCGCCAAATCGGAGGTAGAAGACCGCATCATGGGCCTTGACGCAGGCGCGGACGACTACCTCGCTAAACCGTTCGCCATAGGGGAACTGCTCGCCCGCATCCGTTCCATGACAAGGCGCATGGGTGAATTCACGCCGACTAAGCTGAAAAAAGGCGATGTTGAGCTGGATGTGGCGGAGCAAGAACTTTCCTGCACCAGTTCCGTCCGCCTGTCGAGCAAGGAAACGAAGCTCCTTTCTTACCTTATGATGAACGAAGGGAAAACTCTTTCTACCGACGAGCTTTTCCGCTATGTCTGGAGTGATGAAGCGGACATGGATATCGGCATCGTCTGGATGTATATTTCCTACCTCAGAGAAAAAATCGAGGCCGTTCATGGAAATATACGGATAGCAGGAGAGAAAAACGGCGACTTCCGCCTCCAGATCGTCTCCCGCTGATTGACATACAGAAACAGAAGGTACTCTTATGGATATGATACGCAGGCTCCACCGCAAATTTATATGGATGGCCACCGCCTCCGTCGTGGCTATCATCGTCCTTGCCGTCGGACTGATCAATGGCTCCCTCTACGTCAGGGTACACCATGAAATATCGTCCATCACCGACATCATTTCTCAGAACGGCGGCACTATCCCGTCCGACCTCGCGCCGCAGGAGAAAGGACTCTTCGAATTCGGGAACTGGGCGGAAGAAACACCTGAATTCTCCTATCAGGCGAGATATTTCTCCATTCTCTTTGACGCGAACAAAAAGGAAGCGAAGGTCATTAACGTCAACCACATCGCCGCATTCAACGCCAAAGAAGCCTTCAACCTCGCCGTACGGGTTCTCCAGACAGGGAAATCGGAAGATTTCTTCCTTAAAGACAGAGCCTATTACAACTATAAAATCACACAGACCTCCAGCGGGGACACCCTCGTCGTCTTTTTCGACTGTACCCGGGACATCCTCGCCCTCTCTTCCATATTCAGCTACTCCGTGGCGCTCGGTCTCTTCTGCATCATCCTCTTCTTCCTCATCATCACCTTCCTCTCCAGCAAGGCCATCAAGCCCTTCGTGAGAAATATGGAAAACCAGAAACGGTTCATCACAAACGCCAGCCACGAGCTGAAAACACCGGTGGCGATCATTTCGGCGAATACGGAAGCGCTCGAACTCGTCAGCGGAAAGAGCGAATGGACAGGGAATATTATCAAACAGACGAAACGCCTGACGAACCTTATCAACGACCTTGTTGCCCTCGCCCGGGTCGGGGAAATAGAAAAAGAAAACCTGAAACTGGAAGATGTGGATATTTCCCAAGTCACGGAAACCATCGCAGGTGACTTCCGACAGGTGGCGGCTGAACGGGGGAAGACGCTCGAAACCCATATACCGCCCTGCGTCCACGTCCAGTCAGAAGAAAAACTCTTCGGACAGATTCTCGGCATCCTTCTGGATAACGCCGTGAAATACTGCGACGAAAAAGGAAGCGTGCAAGTGGAAGTCACGACAGAGAAAAAAGAAAAAGGTTTTGCGATAATAATTTCCAACGACTTTGCAGAAGGAAAAGATATAGACTACACGAAATTCTTCGAACGCTTCTACCGCCACGACATCTCCCACAGCAGCCAGATCAAAGGCTACGGCGTAGGCCTCTCCATGGCTGCCGACATCGTGCAGATCCTTGACGGAACCATAGACGTATCATGGAAAGAAGGGCGCATTTCCTTCCGCCTTGACTTCTGAAACAGAAAACGGCACTGAAAGAAAAACAGTGCCGTTTTTGAGTATAGGATTGTGGAGTATTTTTGGAAATGCAATGAAAATGAGGCGCAGCTTAATAATGACAGACTCAACGATCTTAATAGAAAATGGCAGATCGGATAAGCTATGAGTGGATTTGCCCCGATAACCCGATAATGGGTATTCAGGGCTTTGGAATCTAAATAGAGAAATCCTAAAGATTAACTATAAAATTTACACAGATGCTGTCAACGGATATCTTTGGCCTGATTTAACAAGTGAACAATTGTCCTGCAAATATGTAAGTGAAGCGGATGTGCTAAATGTTGTGTTGTTTAATAAACGTGCAAAATAGTGGCGTGAGGAAAATCCGGATTTGAAAGAAAAATGAGGGCTTGTGCAAATCTAAATGAGCTATTGGTCTTTGCGAATATGGAAAGCTATAATGCAGTTTTAATTGGTAAAAAGATTGATTGGAAAGAGCGAATGGTCGTGCTTAGAAAATTGACAAGAACCTAATTATTTTCTTTGGAGAATTTGAATACTGAAGGAATGAAAAAGTTGAAGGTTTTGGATAATGAAAAGTAAGGATGATCAAAATATTCATGAAGCTGAGCTATAGAAAAAGCAGTACGGCAAATGTATCCATGCTAAGAACATTTTGTGGTTGCTGTTTATTTTTATCATGGTGTACAATGTAGACAACTGCTGGATAAGCAGCTTAGAAAATATATATAATGGTTATCATAATTATCTGCCGCGTAGGCAGCTTAGTGGAAAGGTGGTCTGATTATCTTTATAAATCCATATATATATTAGTTATTAAATTTATAGTGTCATGCATTTAAGGAGGAAAATAAAATAATGATGATTGAAAAAGTTCATGGACAGCGAATTAAAGAGAAGGAAAAAATGGAACATAACATAAATGATACAGATGACATCGTGGCAAAAATGAGATTACTGGTGGCTGATGGTACGATATGGCTGACACAAAAGGAAATAGCGGAGCTTTTTCAAACGACGAAACAAAGTATAGGCATGCATATCAGGTTCATCCTGAAGCATGGTGAATTGGATGAAAGCGTGGTGGTCAGCTATCGGCTGGCTGACCGAAAACAGGGGACGATGCAAGGGAAATTGCAGGTACGAAAGACAGCCCATTATAACTCAGACATGGTATTGGCGGTTGCGCGCCGTGTGTGCTCACCAAGGGGGAGGCAGTTCAGGAGGTATGACACAGCGGTATTAAAAGAGTATCTTGGCAGGAGATTTTGCCAAGGATAAATAACATTTGAGAGGTTGGGGCGGAACAATCCTTTGTAAGGAGTTATCCTGCTATATCAGGGGAAATGCCGGAGTGATCTGCAGCCGGTATGGATTATGGTCCTGAAAAGGAGGATAATGAGTTTGAAAATGGCATAAGTTTCATGAGAAAATCATAGGTCTGTTGATTGGCAGACGGTCATTGCAGGATGTATTTGACGGAGGTTTCTGATGATAGAGGATATTGTCAAGTCGGATTTAAAAACGATTCTTCATTCTAAACGGGCGAATCTGTATTATCTTGAAAAGTGCAGGATCATGCAGAAGGATGGACGTATTGTTTATTTGACGGAGACGAAAAAAGAGAACTTGTTTTGGAATATTCCGATTGCCAACACAACAGTGATTCTTTTGGGCAGCGGTACTTCTGTGACACAGGCAGCAATGCGGCTGCTCAGCGGTGCCGGTGTACTTGTTGGTTTCTGCGGTGGTGGGGCTACACCGTTATTTGCCGGTACGGAGGTGGAGTGGCTGAATCCGCAAAGCGAGTACAGGCCGACAGAATATGTGCAGGGGTGGCTGTCTTTTTGGCTTGATGAAAAGAAACGTCTTGCTGTGGCAAAAGAGTTCCAGAAAAACCGTATTCGTTTTTTACAGACAGTCTGGGATAAAGACAATGAATTGGCCGATGAAGGTTTTTTTACCGATGATGCTTTGACAGAAGAAGCGATTTCCGTTTTTAAGAGCCGCATGGAAATAGCGGGGGATGTGACCCATGTGTTGGCGGCGGAAGCGGAATTCACAAAAAAGCTCTACAGGTACGCGGCACAGAATACGGAAACAGTCGATTTCAGGAGGGAGCGTAATTCTGACCAGCCTGCGAACAGGCTTCTGGATCATGGAAATTATCTGGCGTACGGACTGGCGGCAACGACTCTTTGGGTACTTGGTATTCCCCACGGTTTCGCGGTGATGCATGGTAAGACAAGACGAGGCGCTCTTGTTTTTGATGTGGCGGATTTGATCAAGGATGCCATCGTCCTGCCATGGAGCTTTATCTGTGCCATGAGAGGACAGAACGACAGAGAGTTCAGGCAGATATGCTTACAGAAGTTTACCGAGCATAAGGCGCTGGATTTTATGTTTGATGAAGTGAAACGGTGCAGCAGACTATATGCGGGCGGTGAACGGGCATGATGGTCATATTTACGAGCAAGAGCGAGAAGAAGGCTATTTATACGGTGCGGAGGATTCTGGATAGTTTTGCAGACAGAATTGGGAATGATACGTGGAAAACGGTCATTACGCAAGAGGGATTGCTGACGGTACAGGCGCTTTTGCGACGGACTGCTACCAAAAGTACAGCAGTGGCGTGTCATTGGATCCGATCCCGGAGCCATAGCGAGCTGGTCTGGATTGTAGGGAAGCGGGACATGTTTAATGAGGAAGGCATCGTACCTGTCCACTCCACACAAAAGGAAATCCTTCACAACGAGTGGGAAAACGACTGGCAGTATTTGCCGTTGATAAAAGCGCTGGCAGCGGTGGCGGCACTCTTCCATGACTGGGGAAAGGCATCAGCGTTATTTCAGGAAAAACTGGATGAAAAAACATTGAAAATGGATCCCTTCCGTCATGAATGGGTATCCTGCAAGCTTCTTGAAGCGCTTGTTTTTGCCGCAGGTGCGGAGGAAGACGATAGAAAATGGCTGAAAGTACTGGCCGAAGGAACGATAAAGACAGAGGATATAGAAAAGAATCTGCAAATTGACGAGAAAGGAAACGGGCAGGCAGATATGAAAAAGCTGGATGCAGCACATTTGCCGCCGATTGCAAAATTTCTGATGTGGTTGATCCTGTCTCATCACAGGCTGCCGTCTATGGATAAGGATGGCTGGGTGAATGTAGAGAAAAAAAGTTTCCACAGTATATTCTCCAGTCTGAATGCGTCCTGGGGATATGAGAGTGAAGCGGAGGAGACTATTATGTGCCGCAGGAGCTGCTTTGTATTTCCGGAGGGACTCCTTGTGGAGAATGCGGCAGCTTGGCGGAAGGCCATAAAAAAATGGTGCGGCCGGTTATTAAATGATTACGACAGACTGATGGATATTATGGGAGGGGAGACATACAAATCATCATTCAGGGCTATCGCCCACTATACGAGATTGTCTCTTATGCTGGCGGATCATTATGTTTCTTCCCTGCCTGAGGAAACAGATAAGGGCCGATGGGCAAAAAATGATTTATGGGCGAATACAGACGGTAAAACCGGAAAGAAAAAGCAGTTTCTGGAGGAACATTTGGTCAGGGTCTGTGAACAGGCAACCCATATTGCTCACAGACTTCCTTATTTCAGTGATCAGATGGAGAGCGTCTATGATGTAAAGGCGTTGGCAAAGAAAAGTCCGGCAGTTTTCAGATGGCAGGATACAGTTGTCGAGAAAATCAGAGCATTCAGGGAGAAGAATGGGGATGGTGCCAGGTATTTTATAGTCAATATGGCAAGCACCGGCTGCGGCAAGACGTTTGCCAATGCAAAGATCATGCAGGCTGTATCGACGGACGGGAAATCGCTCCGGTATATCCTTGCCCTCGGCCTCCGTACGTTGACGCTGCAGACCGGTGATGAATACAGGGAACGGATACATTTGGACAGAAATGATCTGGCCGTCCTTATCGGTTCCAGTGCCGTAACCAAATTGCATGAGGAAAATAAGGAAGCAGATAAAGATAAAGAGAAAAAGGGAAATAGAAAGGGGTGTTTATCGGAAGAGCCGCTGCTGCCGGAAGAATTGGAGTATGTGGATACGGAAAGCGAGGAGCAGTCCCGGTTTCTGGATATCTTTTTCAATAAGACAGATAAAAAAGGAATGACGGTAAATGAAAAGACGTCAAAAAAGAATAAAGCCTTTCTATACAAGCCTGTTCTTGCGGCGACTATCGATCATATGATGGGGGCTGTGGAGACGACGCGGGGAGGAAGGTATATTTTGCCTTCATTGCGGCTGATGTCATCGGATCTGGTGATTGATGAAATTGATGATTTCAATTCCAAGGATCTCATCGCCATAGCAAGGCTTGTTCATCTGGCGGGATTGTGCGGAAGAAATGTGGCGATCTCTTCAGCGACGATACCGCCTGATCTGGCGGAAGGGCTGTACAGATCATATCAGGCAGGACTGAAAAGTTACAATTCCTTCTTTACGAGGAAAAAACAGTGTGCTCTTGTGCTTTGTGATGAGTTCAGGACAGATGTGGAACCGATGGACAGCGGGGATGATTCGGCTTATCGAAAGATTCACGATCGATTTATCCGTAAACGAGTGGAAAATCTGGGGAAAGAGCCGGTAAAGCGTAGGGGATATATACAGTTCTGCGGAGCGGAAGATAATGACACTGACGCTGCGAAAGAGACTTCCTATTTTGAAAATATAAGAGAAGCCATAGAAAAGCTGCATGAAAATCACCATGTTATTGATAAAAGAACAAAGAAGCGGATTTCTTTCGGTGTGGTTCGTGTGGCAAATATCACCCCCTGTGTGAAAGTCAGCCTGTACCTCATGAAATGCGGATGGAGTGAGGGGACAGCTGTCCGAGTGATGACTTACCACAGCAGGCAGATCCTTCTTCTCCGTCATGAGCAGGAGCGGTATCTGGACAAGGTGCTCACAAGAAAAACACAGTCTGCCACAGTGGATTTTCAGGATGAAACCGTGCGGAAGCATCTGGACAGCACACCGGAGGAGAATATCATATTTATCCTTGTAGCAACACCGGTGGAGGAAGTCGGCCGTGATCATGACTTCGATTGGGCAGTGGTGGAGCCGTCGTCGTACCGATCCATCATACAGCTTGCCGGCCGTGTCCTTCGTCATCGTCAGCCGGTTTCAGGGACGCTTGAAAAAAAGAATATGGCAATCATGGCATATAATCTGAAAGCCTGGCAGGGAAAAGAGCCGGCTTACAGCAAACCCGGGTATGAAACCGAAAAGCGGAAATTGAACAGTTATGACATGCATGATCTTGTAGATGAAGAAGAGCTGAGCAGAAGGATTGATGCGGTACCGAGAATTTTAAAACCGGAAATGCTGGATAAGGAGCAATTCTGTCCGGATGATAAAAGATATTTCTCAAAACTCTCTGATCTGGAACATGCGAGCATGATGGATTTTAACTGCAAGGGAGATTGCGGGCCGCAGTGTATGCACGGATGGATGGAAGAATACTGGTGGATGACGGCACTTCCGCAAGGCTGCAGCCGCTTCCGTGAAAACTATGGGGAAGAAATCAAGGCCTGCGCGGTGTATAAAAATGGAGAACGGAAATTCTTTTCCTATGATAAAATCAAGGAGGGGGATGATTTATTTGGAGATGATGAAGCCCGAGGATTTATCGATGTTTCCGATTATGATGGAATGACAGAACAAATGAAGAGACGGCTGTGGCTGGTCCGTGATTATGAAACAGTACTGAAACGGCATATATCTGATACGGAAAAAGAATCGGAAGAAATACAGATAGCTGCCATTTCCCGGAAGTATGGAGAAATTACCATACCAGACAGGAAATCAGATATAGCAGAAGATTGGAAATATGATGATCAGCTGGGGATGTTCAAGTTGTCAGAAGACGGACAGGAGGGATGATTTTGGGAATATTAAGAGAATATATAGAGAAGCAGGCGAAAAAGAAAAAGAAAACATCAGCGGAATGGTTTGCAGGGATGCTTGCTTCATTATCCGAGTGCCGGTTTACAACACATGTAGGCAAGTTTACAGATCCCGATTCAAAAATTTATTTCTATTGTAACAAAGATGATAACTGCTCAGGATATGTGATAACCGGTAATGTTGATGTTGAATTGGATTTCGCTGTATCAGCCAACTTTATCACACCAGCTCTTTTTTTGCTTCAGATATTAGAAGATGGGGAAACGCTTTTAAAACATATACAAGAAAAAGATGAAAATATAAAAGCAGAATTTGCGGAGCTTGGGATAAATACTCTTGCACCCTTATATCAGGCAGTAGAGGGAATAAATAAGGTGGAAAGATCACAAAAAAGTGAATTCCATTTAAGGCAGGTATATTTTCCTGTTGGCGATGGTTATCACCTATTGACGGTTTTACCGGCATCTGGGTTATTATTAACGGCAAGACGGCGTGTGGATCGTATAAACGGATATAGCAGGCTTTGTCATGATTCAAAGAGCAGTGAATATGGGAAAAGTTGCAGCCGTATATTCGATATGGCAAGCATTAATTTCGGCAGTGGGAAACCGCAAAATATCAGTGCAGGAATTCAGTCTTATTATGGGGAAGCGTATCTGCTTGAGTCATTACCACCCGTATTGGGAAATAAAGGGGTTCATCTGACAAAATATAATTTTTTGGAGGAAAATGTTTCTTATAAGGATTATATAGCTACCTTTCAAAGATTGCATAAGTTATTTAAACAAGATCGCAAGAATCAGCAAATTCGGGAAGCTATTAAAAATAGAATTAAAGATGTAATTGATGTAGTCATGGTATCTTGCTATCAAATTCGTGAACAGAAAGCTGGTTGGAGTGATGATGAATGTTGTAAGAATCTTCCTGTATTTCAGAAAATATGGCTGGATGAAGCATATCGGGATAAGAGGGAATCAGAATCATGGAGAGAAGAAGTAGGACGATATTTTGCAAGATGGTTCATTTATAAATACAAGAAAATTATAAAAGGAGAGAGGGTGTCATTTGGAGAAGAGGAATTCAGATATTTGAAATGGAAGATGATAAAAATACTGGAAGAGGAGGTGAGATATAACTCATGAAAAATTATTTGTTGCTATCCCGTGTCAGTGTACATAATGCGAATGCCATGAGCAGTATTTTTACGATTGGCGTGCCAGCGATGACGGCGTGGCTTGGCGCCATGCATGCCCTTGAGAGGAAATTAGGGGAGAGATGTGATCAGTTCTTAAGCGATATACGATTTACTCAAATGGCAGTCTCATATCATAAAACATCATTGCAAACCATTCGTAAAAATGGGATAGGATATATAGTGATGACAGCTAATCCACTTGTAGTAGACAAAAAAAAATCAAGTAAAGATAACTACATTTTTAAAAGAGCACCTCTATTAGAAGAACCAAGAATTCACCTGCTGGTATCCCTCCTGATAGAAGTCGAAGGTGCGGATGGGAATAACATGGAATTATTGGAACAGGCAGTAAAGGAAATATTGCCCCGGATGAAAATGGCAGGGGGCGACATACTGGACACTGGGAGAATCAAAGTCATGCGTATCGATGAAGACAATCCTATATCAGTTAGGAAAGTGATTTCCACCCTTATGCCCGGTTATATACCTATTGAACGCAGGGATCTCATGGAAGCGAAAGAGCTGGAAGGAAAAGACAGTCTGGACAGGCTGCTTCACTATCTGAAAGTACATCAGACGGCAGAAAAAGATGAATCCGGGAAGATAACAGGCTGGAAATACGAAAAGGCGGCGGCTGGATGGATTGTACCGCTTGCCGTGGGATTTAAAGGGTTGTCTCCGCTGGGAAAGGTGAAAAATCAGCGGGATCCGGATACGCCCCATCGGTTTGCAGAAAGTATAGTCACCCTTGGTGAATTTAAGATGGCTCATCGGTTCCGTGATATAGATGGAATGATGTGGCACTATGCCTATGAAAAAACCAATCAATTATATCTTTGTAAAAATAAGGAATGATCAGGAGGAAATGAAAATGGCGAAAAAAGAATCAAATCTGGCATCTGTACTTTCTTTTGAAAAGAAACTTGTTTTATCGGATGGCTATATGTATGGAACAACCTGGGAAAAAAGAAATGAAACAGCCCGTCCCATTTCACTGATAGAGAAATCTGTGAGAGGAACCATTTCTAACCGTTTAGATAAAGTGACCCTAAATGACCCGATGAAACTGAATGCCAAGGTGGAAAGACCAAATCCGCAGACTGTAGACAGTGCCTCTATTTCTTTAAACGATGACACATTGAAATTATCCTTTACAATCAAAGTCCTTTCCGGTGTAGAGCATCCTTCTGCATGCAATAACGAAACTCATCATAAAAAGATAGAAGAAATAGGAAGGAAATTTATTGAGCAGAACGGATTTAAAGAGCTGTCAGCCCGCTATGCGATGAATATAGCTAATGGCCGCTTCCTTTGGAGAAATCGTGTAGGGGCAGAAAAAGCCGAGGTCATTGTATCCATAAAAGAAGAAAATAAAAAATGGATATTTAATATTTATGATTTCAGCTTGAAGGATTTTGATAAGAATCGTGAAAAAGTGGAAGAATTGGCATCTTTTATTGCCGAAACTCTCTGTGGAAAGAGGTCATCCCTTCTGATTGAAGTGGAAGCCTTCGCACTTATGGGAAAAGGACAGGAAATTTATCCCAGCGAAGAACTGATTCTTGATAAAGGAAAAGGCAAGAAGAGCAAGGTTCTTTACCAGGTAGACGGTACGGCCGCTATGCACTCGCAGAAACTCAGCAATGCCATCAGAACCGTCGACACTTGGTATCCTCAGGAAGAAGGCAGACGGATACCGATTGCCATTGAACCCTATGGTGCGGTCACCACTCTTGGGAAAGCCTACCGCACACCAAAAGAGAAAAAAGATTTTTATACCCTGTTTGATCAGTGGTCAACCGGCAGTGAACCGGACGATGAAAATGACAAAAACTATGTCATGGCTGTTCTCGTCCGCGGCGGTGTTTTTGGTCAGAGCGAAAAGGAATAAGCCATGGAATACTATCAGGAAATCACCTTGCTCCCGTGTGCGGAAGTATCGCTTGCCTTCCTTTGGACCAAAGTGTTTACCCAGCTCCATATTGCTTTTGCAAATGGAAAAAATAAAAGCGAACATAACCCCTATGCCGTTTCATTTCCCGAATACAGGGAAACAGGTCTGGGAGAAAAAATCCGTATTTTTGCGGAAGCACAAGAATTGGAAAGACTCAACCTGTCCAAAGTACTGGGACGCCTCTTTGATTATGTGCACTGTACAGGCATAAGGAAAGTGCCGGAGCGCAAGCTGCGGGGGTATGCCGTGTATAGCAGGTACCAACCGGAAGGTTCAATCTGGGTGAAAGCGAGACGCTATGCAAAAAGACATCCGGGAGTAACGATCGAAGAGGCTGCCCGGCTTCTGCAAGGAAAGAGAAAATCTGTCAGACTGCCGTACATACAGATGAAAAGCCTTTCCCGCGGAGGAACATTTAGCCTTTTTATAAAAAAGCGGGTAGAAAAAGAATCCGTCTTGACAGAATGCGGAACCTATGGTTTAAGTAATAACAGAACCGTTCCGGAATTTTAACCCAAATTTTTACGGCGTTTGAAAAATGCGATTAAATCAATATATTTCAAAGCAGGAATAAATTTGGGTTAAAGTGGGAGAAAGATGTATAAGCGCACGTGCTGTCGGATTCTTTTTCCGCTCCGGCATCGTTAACTGCCGCATAGGCAGCTTAGAAATTTCCGCCACCATTGTGTCCCAGTTCTTTTTCGTTAACTGCCGCATAGGCAGCTTAGAAACCATGCCGAACATCTGTACCGGCTCGGAAATGGGTTAACTGCCGCATAGGCAGCTTAGAAATTTACGGAGAAAAGAAAGGGAAACGCAGGCTTGTTAACTGCCGCATAGGCAGCTTAGAAATTTACGGAGAAAAGAAAGGGAAACGCAGGCTTGTTAACTGCCGCATAGGCAGCTTAGAAACATAACTTTTCCCAGCGCTCCATAGGCAAGCGGTTAACTGCCGCATAGGCAGCTTAGAAAATGACGGGCTTGTGGTCAACTTTGTTAATCTCGTTAACTGCCGCATAGGCAGCTTAGAAAATTGTCTTGGGGGCGGGAATGTATGTACAGGCGTTAACTGCCGCATAGGCAGCTTAGAAAGCTACAGGTTCCATCGAAAGCTATTGGTATACGTTAACTGCCGCATAGGCAGCTTAGAAATTATTGAGGTCATGGAAGATGACCTTTTTGATGTTAACTGCCGCATAGGCAGCTTAGAAATTATTGAGGTCATGGAAGATGACCTTTTTGATGTTAACTGCCGCATAGGCAGCTTAGAAATCCAGCATTCCCAGAATGATATACATCTTACCGTTAACTGCCGCATAGGCAGCTTAGAAAATACGTGCCACCTGTTGTAACCATTCCATACCGTTAACTGCCGCATAGGTAGTTTAGAAATCCGAAAGCAAATCCGATTGCCGCACAAGTGAGTTAACTGCCGCATAGGTAGTTTAGAAAACCCCTCACCCTTTGCGTTCCAAACGTCAATAGTTAACTGCCGCATAGGTAGTTTAGAAAGATTGACGCCGACGCCCTCAATTACATTCGAGGTTAACTGCCGCATAGGCAGCTTAGAAATATAAAAATCCCCATCATCGACACTATATTTTGTTAACTGCCGCATAGGCAGCTTAGAAAATTTTTCGCTACCGCAAACACAGCGACATAAAGTTAACTGCCGCATAGGCAGCTTAGAAAACTACAGAATTCGTGAAAAACCGTGAAAACATGTTAACTGCCGCATAGGTAGCTTAGAAAGCCGATTCCGTCAAACAGGCTTCCCATTGTTAGTTAACTGCCGCATAGGCAGCTTAGAAACGAACTGCTGTACCAAGTACTGAAACATCAGTGTTAACTGCCGCATAGGCAGCTTAGAAATGCCGCCATACCGCAAATATGACGACGGGAACGTTGACTGTCGTATAGGGTAGTGTGACTGTTCATTTTTTAATAGGGAAGATTTATAGAGTGGATCAATTTTGTGATTTGCATCTTAAATCACATTTGACTATTGCATTTCTTTTTACTTACAATAATAAGAAAGGAAGAGAGTGGTAAATAGAGAGGCGCTATGGGAAATACAGCTTTCGGACGGATGGGTGAGGATCGGGCTTGTTTGTACCTGGAGGAGAAGGGGATGACTTTGGTCACCCGGAATTTCAGGTGTAAACATGGGGAAATCGATCTCATCATGAAGGACGGAAGCGTTTTTGCATTTATCGAGGTGAAGACCCGGCGGAGCCGTTTATATGGGGAACCGATTGAAGCGGTGACTGTATATAAGCAGCGGCATATCCGTTATACGGCGGAGGTATTTCTTTTAGCGCGTCATTTGCATGATGTCCGGATCCGTTTTGATGTGGTGGAAGTCATGATGGCGCCGGGGCGTGTGGTGCGGTTGCGTCATACGAGGAATGCGTTCTGAGAGAGGGAGATGCCATGTTTGCGCAGGTGTTTGGGACATGTACGTTTGGTTTGAATGGTCATGTGATTACTGTGGAGGTGGATATCAGCCGTGCGTCACCGGCTTTTGATATTGTCGGGCTGCCTGCGGTTTCCGTGAAGGAGTCGAAGGAGCGTGTCCAGTCGGCGATACGGAATTCCGGATATTTTTTTCCTATCGAAAAGGTGACGGTGAATTTGGCGCCTGCGGATTTGAAGAAGGACGGTTCCTGTCTTGATCTGCCGATTGCCATGGGGGTGCTGGCGGCAAGCGGGGCGATTCCGAAAGAGGCTCTTGCATCGGTGATGTTCATCGGAGAGCTTTCTTTGCAGGGGGAAATACGTTCGGTGCCCGGTGTGCTTTCCATGGTTCTTGCCGGACGGGAAGCAGGGATTTCTACTTTTTTCATGAGCCCCGCGGTTGCCGGGGAGGCTCTTCTTTGTGAAAATGTGACTGTGTACGCGCCAAAGACGCTTGGCGAACTGGTGGAGTATCTTTTGGGGCATAACCCGATGGCTCCTGCCAAGCGGCGGGAAGCGGCGGAATCTAAGTTGAGTGATGTGGATTTTGCCGAGGTGCAGGGACAGATCATGGCGAAGCGTGCTATGGAAATAGCGGCGGCAGGGTCCCATAATGTCCTTATGACGGGGCCGCCCGGATCAGGGAAAACGATGCTGGCACGCCGCATCACGACGATTCTTCCTCCTATGACGCGTGAGGAGGCTCTTGAGGTGACAAAGATTTATTCGGTGGCCGGACTGTTCAAGGCGGAGGATATCATCCGCGAGCGTCCGTTCCGCAGTCCTCATCATACGATTTCCATGGCCGGTCTTATCGGCGGAGGTACGATTCCCCGTCCCGGCGAGGTGACGCTTGCCCATAACGGTGTTTTATTTTTAGATGAACTTCCTGAGTTTCCACGGGTGGTGCTGGAAGTTCTCCGGCAGCCGCTGGAGGATCGGGAGGTGCATATTTCAAGGGTAAATGCATCCTTTGTATATCCTTCCGATTTTGTGCTGATTGCCGCAATGAATCCTTGTCCCTGCGGATATCTTGGAGATCCTGACCATCCCTGTACCTGCAGTGATGGAGAAATACGGAGTTACGGCAGAAAGATTTCCGGGCCTCTTTTGGACAGGATTGATTTGCATGTGTCGGTGATGCGTCCGAAGTATAGTGAGCTTACAGCAACGATTAAAGGGGAATCTTCGGCACGGATTGCGGAACGTGTAGCAGCGGCAAGGGCCATGCAGTCGGAACGGTTGTCTAAATGGCATATGCAGAATAATGCGCAGATGGGGCACCGCCAGCTTCGGGAAACCTGCCGTTTGGATGCGGAGGGATCAGAGCTGCTCCGTGAGGTTTTTGAAAAGCTCCATTTATCCGCGAGAAGTTATGACCGCATCATTAAAGTATCCCGTACGATTGCCGATTTGGCAGGTACGTCGGAGATTAAGCCCGAGCATGTGGCGGAAGCGCTCAGTTATAGAAATATGCTTCCCCGGAGGTCATGATGGATATATTCGCGGCGGCGCTTCCCGGTTGTCCAAGGCTGGGAGCGAAACATATGCGGGTTCTCATAGAGGCGTTCGGAACGGCGGAAGATGTGTGGAAGGCTTCCGATAAGGAGATTGTGGAATCTCATTTGCTGAAAGGGAAGACGGAAGCGTCTTTTTTGGCGTACCGGAAAGAAACGGAGCCTGAAGAAATAGGGGAAAAGTTATACCGGCTGCAGATTCGCTGCGTGACATGGGAGGATGATTTGTATCCCCCGCTTTTACAGACGACGGCAAATCCTCCGGCTGTTTTATTTTATAAAGGAAATAATCCCGTTTTTGAGAAAACGGTGGCGATTGTAGGATCACGGAAAGCGACGCCTTATGGCGTGCAGACGGCAGAACGGATAGCCTGCGGTTTGGCTGAAAATGGAGTGACGGTGGTTTCCGGCGGCGCACGGGGGATCGACAGCGTTGCGCATGAAGGGGCATTGCGCGGAGAAAGCCCGACGGTGGTGGCGCTTGCCTGCGGGCTGGATCATGTATATCCTCCGGAAAATAAAAATTTGTTCCAAAAAATTATTGATAATGGCGGTACGATTATTTCTGAATACCCGCCGGGGACGCCGCCTCTGGGGAGGCAATTCCCCGCGAGGAACAGGGTTATCGCGGGAATGAGCCGGGGTATCCTTGTGGTAGAGGCGGCAGAACGGAGCGGTGCTCTTATTACGTCCGACTTCGCATTGGAAGAAGGACGGGATGTCTTTTCCGTTCCGGGAAATATTTGGCTCGATTCGAGCAGAGGGACGAATCATCTTATACGGAGCGGGGCGATTTGCTGTACGTCCTACGAAGATATCCTTTCTGAATACGGGTGGAACGAAAAGAGTATTTCTTCCAAGAAGGAATCTCCTGAACAGTTGACATTGGAAGAGGAAGTGGTGTATCGTTTCTGCTGTACAGGAGAGGAAGTGACGGCGGAGGATATTCTCCAGCAGTCAGGAATGTCGGTGATGAAGATTACGATGCTCCTGCTCCGGCTTCAGCTTAAAGGGTTTATAAAGGAAACGGGATCCGGCCGGTTTATTACAACAGGACGCGGATAATATAAATGAGATATATGCTGTATTTCATGTAGTATAGGGAGGGTATTTTGGCTATACAGATTACGATCACCGTGAAGGATAAGAAGAAAAGGTCTTCTGCCGGGGAAAAACTTTTCACAAGGAAACCGAATGCCAAGGGGAAACACCTGATTATCGTGGAGTCTCCGGCAAAGGCGAAGACGATTGAGCGTATTTTGGGCTCCGATTATAAGGTGCTTGCCTCCATGGGCCATTTACGTGATTTGCCGCAGCGTACGCTTGGTGTGGATGTGGAAAATGATTTCAAGCCGGAGTATGTTAATTCGGCGGAACGGGCCGATGTCATTGAAAATTTGCAGAAAGAAGCAAATAAGTCGAAAGATATTCTTCTGGCAACGGACCCTGATCGTGAAGGGGAAGCCATTTCCTGGCATTTGTCGAAACTTCTTGATGTGGATCCCCGGTCAAACACGCGTATCGCCTTTCATGAAATCACGCCGCCGGCGATTAAAGAGGCGGTACTCCATCCCGAACCGATTGATTTAAACCGTGTGGATGCCCAGCAGGCACGCCGCGTGCTTGACCGTCTTGTGGGGTACAAGCTTTCACCGTGGCTGTGGAAGCAGGTTTACCGCGCCTTTCCGCGGGACGTGTACAGTCGGTAGCGACACGTCTGATTTGTGAAAGGGAAGAAGAAATACGGGCGTTTAAGCCTGTGGAATACTGGACGGTGGAAGGGATTTACCGTACAGAGGAAAAGGAAAGTTTCAAGGCAAAACTGACGCAGATTGATGGGCAGGAAGCAAAAATTCATAATGCGGAAGAAGCAGATCGGGTTGTCAGGGGAATTTTAAAACAACCGGCAGAAATCACGTCGGTCACAAAAACGAAAAAGCAGCGTAAGGCAAAACCGCCGTACACGACTTCCACAATGCAGCAGGATGCGGTCAACCGTCTTAATTTCGGTTCCAAAAAGACGATGACTCTTGCCCAGATGCTTTATGAAGGGATTGAAATACCGGGGCACGGACATGTAGGACTGATTACATACATGCGTACTGACTCGACCCGTATTTCCGATGAAATGATCAAGCAGGTACGGCCGTACATTGAACGTGTTTACGGGAAAGACTATCTGCCGCCTAAACCGAATGTATATGCCAGGGGGAAGGATTCTCAAGATGCCCATGAAGCGATTCGTCCCACGAATCTGCAGTTTGCTCCGGATATGCTGGCGGTCGTTTTGTCCCGTGACCAGCTCCGGCTGTATACACTGATCTGGAACCGATTCCTTGCAAGCCAGATGGCGCCCCAGATTTCCCAGGCAACGAATGCAGTGCTCCAAAGCGGCATTTACACACTTCGCGCGACAGGGACGCAGGTATTGTTTGATGGGTTTACGGTACTCCGGACGGTAAAAGAAAAGAAGCAGGATAATGAAGAGCTTCCTCTTCTGCCGGCGCTCCATAAAGGACATACGGTACTCAATACAAAGGCGGAAGGAGAGCAGCATTTCACCGCGCCGCCGCCAAGGTACACGGAAGCCAGCCTAATCAAGACGCTTGAGGAGAAGGGGATAGGCCGGCCGTCCACATATGCGCCTATTTTGGATACCATCCAGAGGCGTAAGTATGTGGAAAAAGAGGGAAAACAGTTTGTTCCCACGGATATCGGGTTCAAAGTGACAGATCTTTTAAAGAAATATTTTGCTGGTATTGTCAGTGTGGATTTCACCGCGCAGCTGGAAACCTGGCTGGATAAAATTGCTGACGGCAAAGCAACGTATAAAAAGGTCATGAGCGGGTTCTGGGATGTTTTTGAAAAGGAACTGCAGAATGCCAACCTGGAGGCAGCGAAAGCGAAGGAAGAAAATCAGGAAGTATCCGATGTAATCTGCGAAAAATGCGGTGCCCATATGATTGTGAAGATGAGCCGTTACGGAAAATATCTTGCCTGCCCGAATTTCCCTTCCTGTAAAAATATCAAGCCTTATCACACAGGAGAAGAAAAGGAAGAGATTTCCGATGTGGATTGTGACAAGTGCGGCGCGAAGATGGTGTACCGCCAGGGGCCGTACGGCAGATATCTGAAGTGCCCGGAATGCGGCCAGAACAAAGCAATCGTTATTGATACGGGCATAGAGTGTCCGAAATGCCATGAGGGGCATTTGGTGAAGCGCCGCTCAAAGCGGGGACGTTATTTCTATGGCTGCAGCCGTTATCCGGCCTGCGATATGGCAGTCTGGGATGAACCGGTTAATGAGTTCTGCTCTGTCTGCGGCGCGATCAAGGTAAAGAGGGTTCGGAAAAATAAGGAGGAAGAGCTTATATGCTCTAATCCCGAGTGCACAACGCATCCGAAAAAGAAAACTGTAACGAAAACTTCGGCAGCAAAGAAAAAGACAACAACTGCAAAGAAGACGACTGCCGGGGCGGCGGGGAAAACAAAAACAGGAGCCGGTGATTGATGGAGAAGGTTACGGTAATCGGAGCCGGTTTAGCAGGAAGCGAGGCTGCCTGGCAGCTGGCGGAAATGGGGGTTCCCGTGAAGCTGGCGGAAATGCGTCCGGCAATCGGAACGCCTGCCCATCATACGGGATATTGTGCGGAACTGGTGTGCAGCAATTCTTTCCGTGCGGTGGCTCTTACCAATGCGGTAGGACTTCTGAAAGAAGAGATGCGCCGGCTCGGGTCGGTGATTATGGAATGTGCCGATGCCCACCGTGTCCCTGCAGGCGGTGCTTTAGCGGTGGATCGTAACGGATATGCGGCGGCAATGACGGAAAAGATAAAAAGCCATCCGCGAATTACATTTGTGAATGAAGAAATCAGGGAAATACCGGAAGAAGGAATCATGATTATTGCGACCGGGCCGCTGACGGACGGCGCTCTTGCGGACAGCATAGAAAAATTCTGCGGCGGCGAAGGACTTCACTTCTATGATGCCGCAGCGCCCATCGTGATGAAAGAATCCCTTGATATGGACATCGTGTACCGGATGTCCCGCTACAATAAGGGAGAGGCGGCATACCTGAACTGCCCCATGAACGAAGAGGAATACAATGCATTTTATGAGGCGCTCAGGACGGCGGAGACAGCGGAAGTCCACGGGTTTGAAGAAGGAAATGTCTTTGAAGGGTGTATGCCTGTGGAAGTGATGGCGCAGCGCGGTAAGGATACGATGCGTTTCGGGCCGATGAAACCGGTAGGACTTCCTGATCCGCGGACAGGGAAGGAACCGTATGCTGTTGTCCAGCTGCGTCAGGATAATGAAGAAGATACGATGTACAATATTGTCGGCTTCCAGACTCATCTGAAATGGGGTGAGCAGAAACGGGTTTTCGGCATGATTCCCGGACTTGCTGATGCGGAGTTTGTCCGCTATGGCGTGATGCATCGGAATACTTATATCCATTCGCCCGATTTACTGGAAGCCACCATGGAAACGCGGGCACAGAAGGGACTCTTCTTTGCAGGACAGATGACAGGCGTCGAAGGGTATGTGGAATCGGCAGCATCGGGAATCGTAGCAGCCTATTCCGCTTTCGCGCGGGCGGCGGGGAAGGAGCCGCGGGCATTCCCGCAGGAGACGGCAATTGGCGCGCTCTGCCATTATATTTCTCATTTCATCGGAAAAGATTTCCAGCCGATGAATGTGAATTTCGGATTGCTGCCTCCTTTGCCTGAAAGGGTGAAGAAAAGAGAAAAGAATGAAAAGCTGGCGGCGCGGGCATTGTCCGTTCTGGATGCATTTATAAAGAAATAGAACAAAGCCGTTTCTTTTGGGGGAACGGCTTTTATCGCGGGAGTATAATAAAGGAAGTCAACCATAGAAGTACAAGGAGGAAATATGTTTACTGCAACAACGATACTGGCTGTAAAGAAAGACGGACATACGGCTGTGGCCGGTGACGGTCAGGTTACGATGGGCAATGCCGTGGTGATGAAGAATACGGCGCGGAAGGTGCGCCGCCTGTATCATGGAAAGGTCATCGCCGGATTTGCCGGTTCTGTGGCGGATGCATTTGCCCTTTTTGACAAATTTGAAGGGAAACTTTCCGATTGCAATGGAAATCTGGTGCGTGCTGCCGTGGAGTTCGCCAAAGAGTGGAGGCGGGATCGGGTGCTCCAAAAGCTGGAAGCTCTTTTGATTATGACGGATGGCGACCATTTATTTCTTGTATCAGGCAGCGGAGAGGTTATCGAGCCGGATGACGGCATACTGGCAATCGGGAGCGGCGGGAATTATGCTCTTGCCGCAGCTCGCGCTTTGTGTTCGGTGTCGGATTTATCGGCGCGGGAGATTGCGGAACGGTCACTCCATGTGGCGGCGGATATCTGCGTATATACGAATCATAATGTGATTGTGGAGGAAATAGGATGAAAGATCTGACACCACGGAGAATTGTGGAATATCTTGATGAATACATTGTGGGACAGCAGGATGCGAAACGGTCTGTCGCTGTCGCTCTGCGCAATCGTTGGCGCAGCAGCCGGCTTCCTAAGGAAATAGCCCGTGAAGTAAGTCCGAAAAATATTCTTCTTATCGGTCCCACCGGAGTGGGAAAGACGGAAATTGCCCGCCGCATTGCTGCTTTGACAGGTGCTCCTTTCGTAAAGGTGGAAGCGACGAAGTATACGGAAGTCGGCTATGTGGGCCGCGATGTGGAATCTATGGTGCGCGACTTGGCGGAAGAAGCGGTGCGCCTTGTGAAGAAGCAGGAATCAGGCCGTCACGGGAAAGATGCGGAAGAGGCGGCGGTGCAGAAAATTGCTGAAATCATGTGGCCTGCAAAGAAAAAGGAAACGAGATCTCCTATGGAAATTATTTTAGGGGAAAAGGCGGAGAAGACAGGTGTTTCAGATGAAGGGGAAAGGGAGAGAAGAAGGGATCTGCTTGCCCGTATCAGGAGCGGCGAATTGGACGACCGCCAAATAGAAGTGGAATTGGAAGAAAAAGGAAACATTGAAGATACAGCGGACAATGAACAGGCGAACCGGATTTCTCAAATATTCGCATCCATGATGCCGAAAAAGATGAAGAAGAGGAAAATGACAGTGCGCATGGCCAAAACTGTTCTTGCGGAGGTTTCTGCCGAAGAGATGGTGGATATGGATGTTGTCCGTGACAAGGCGGTTGCGCTTGCCGAAGAACGGGGCATTATTTTTATTGATGAAATCGATAAGATTGCGGGGAGACACGGTGCATCCGGCGGGCCTGACGTATCCCGTGAAGGGGTGCAGCGGGATATCCTTCCCATTGTGGAAGGGGCGACGGTGAAGACCAAGTACGGACGGATAAAGACGGATCATATTCTTTTCATGGCGGCCGGTGCGTTCCATGTATCAAAACCGAGCGATTTGATTCCTGAGCTGCAGGGACGGTTCCCGATCCGTGTAGAATTAAAAAGCCTTACAGAGGAGGATCTGCGGAGGATTTTAACAGAGCCGCGGCAGGCTTTGATCCGGCAGTACACGGCGCTTTTGGAAACGGAAGGCGTCACAGTGACGTTTACGGAAGATTCTGTCAGTGCGATTGCGGAAATCGCATCTGCGGTGAATTCGGAAACGGAAGATATCGGTGCGAGGCGGCTTTATACGATTCTGGAGCGGGTACTGGAGGAGTTGTCTTTTGAAGCATCTGAGCTGGAAAATAAAGAAGTTACCATTGACGGTGCTTATGTGAGGCAAAAGCTTGGGGAAATCACGAAGGATATGGATACATCAAATTACATTTTGTAAAAAGAAGAAAGGGAGCCTCCAAAACGGCTCTCTTTTTAATGTAAAGGTCGTAAATGAAATAAGTTGACGAAGGGATTGCCGAAAATTATAATGAAGGAAAGTTCTGAAAGGAAAAGGAGGATATTATGCGCAATGAAATACTGGAGTATTTCCGCAAAGCAAATGGAAATTATGTGTCGGGGGAACAGATATCCAGAGATTTAAACGTATCCCGTACAGCAATCTGGAAGCATATCAATATTCTGAAAAGCAGGGGATATATTTTTGAATCAAGCACACGGAAAGGATATCGGCTGATTTATGCGCCGAATTTACTGACACCTTTGGAAATTGCCAGTGTTCTCCATACGGAAACGCTTGGAAAGAAAGTGGTTTATTTTGAATCGACACCGTCCACAAATGAAGAAGCCAAAAAGATTGCAAGGGAAGGCGCGGAAGAGGGGACGATCGTCGTGGCAGAGGAACAAACGACCGGCCGCGGACGCCTTACAAGGCATTTTTATTCTCCTTTTGCGAAAGGGATTTGGTTTTCTGTCATTTTCCGTCCCACGTTTTTCCCGATGGAGGCATCAAAGAGCACGCTCCTTGCAGCAGTAGGAGTCTGCCGCGGTATCCGCCGTCTCGGACTTGCTGATGCAGGTATCAAGTGGCCCAACGATATTCTCTATCATGGGAAGAAATTGGTGGGGATGCTTTGCGAGATGTCGGCTTCTATGGAAAAGATTGATTATATTATTATGGGAATCGGCATCAATACGGGAATGAAGGAAAAGGAATTCCCTGAAGATTTCCGCGGCCATGCGACGTCTTTCCTGAACGAAGGGGTTAATGTGTCCCGCCGGGATTTGCTGGCAGCCGTCCTGGCCGAGCTGGAAGCGGAGTATAAACTGGCGCAGACAGAAGGGTTTGGCCGCGTACTTGATGACTGGCGGAAATTATCCGTGACTCTTGGCGAAGAGGTGCGCGTGATTTTCGGCAATGATAATTATACCGGCAAAGCTGTGGATATTGATGATGACGGCTGCCTCCTGGTAGATACCGGCAGGGAAGTCCGCCGCGTAATGGCAGGCGATGTTTCCATCCGTCCGGCAGATGCGCCAATTCCGCAAAGATAAAACAGAAAAGAAGTAAAATAAATTTATGGACAGAAATAAATTTCATTATATGTCGGGTGCCGCTTTATTTGCAGGAATCATGGCGGTACTTTCCCAGTTCGCTTTTCCCATCGGGGCGGTGCCGGTTACATTACAGACGTTTGTTTGTGCTTTTGCCGGTGGCGTCCTTGGCTGGAAATGGGGCGCGGTTTCCATTTCCGTGTGGCTTCTTCTTGGCGCACTGGGCGTTCCCGTTCTTACGATGGGCAAGGCAGGGGTTGGTATTTTCCTGAGCCCTGTGGGTGGTTATTATATCGGATTTATTCTTATGGCCGGTTTCAGCGGGATATATCTTAAAGAAAAAAGCCGCTTTTTCACCCAGGGAGTATTTGCGCTTCTGGGGCTCATCCTTTGCTACGCGTTGGGGACAGTTTGGTTCATGATGTACTTTTCTCTTGGTTTGGGGAAAGGAATGCCGCTTTGGACAGCCCTTACGATGACCGTTTTCCCCTTTATCGGATTTGATCTCATCAAAGTGGCCGCCGGTGTATTCTGCGGCATACGTATACAAAAAGCACTCCGAAACGCGGGACTCTTTTTAAATGAATAAATTTAATGAAAGGCGGATCCTCTGCCTTTTTTGCTTGACAGAATCAAGTCTTTATTGCATGATACACATGTGATAAATTACGGTTTCGTGATTTATAAACCAAGAGGGGAAATCCGGATCCGGAGGCACCTTTATTCTGAGAGGCGATGAATAATGCTGCTTGCTTTTGATGTAGGGAATACAAATATTGTCTGTGGTATTTACCGTGGAAAGGAATTGCTCAATCACTGGCGTCTGGCAACGGATACACTCCAGACTGCTGATGGCTATGCCAGTGTGTTGGGAACGCTGTTCCGTATTAACGGACTTCAGTTTTCCGATATTGAAGATGTCATTATTTCAACAGTGGTACCGCCGATTATTCCTATCCTTGAATCTCTTTCGCGCCGTTATTTCAGCGTGAATCCCATTCTTGTGGGACCGGGGATTAAAACGGGGCTGAATATCCTTTATGACAACCCGAAAGATTTGGGGGCTGACCGTATCGTTAATGCGGTAGCCGCCATCGCTGAATATAAGTGCCCTCTTATTGTTATCGATTTGGGAACGGCGACAACGTTTTGTGTCATCGATGAAAAAGGGAATTATCTTGGCGGGGCTGTTGCTCCGGGGATCAGTATTTCCATGGAAGCCCTTTTCCAACGGGCGTCCAAACTGCCGCGTATCGAACTGTTGAAACCGAATTCCATTATTTGTCGGAATACCGTGTCTGCCATGCAGGCAGGGATTTACTACGGCTTCGTGGGACAGATTGATGAAATCGTTACCCGTATTAAAGCGGAAATGAAACGGAACGATATCAAGGTCATTGCTACGGGCGGTCTGGCGACGCTTATGGCGGGCGCATCCCGAACGATTGACAAGGTGGATCCCATGCTTACTTTGAAAGGTCTTTTGATTCTCTATGAAAAAAACAAGGGGGATCGGAAACCATGTATGTAAAAAATACTTGAAATTTCAGTCAGTGCCGGTTATAATATGGAACACATGGCCGGTTAGTCAAACGGTTAAGACGCTGCGTTCTCAGCGCAGAGAGTATGGGTTCGAATCCCATACCGGTCACCAGAAAAGGTTTCGCTGAATGATGGAAACATCTTTGGAGAAACCTTTTTTTCTGGCTTGATTTTTCTTGTATTCATGATGATGGTATAATGGAATGACAAGATAGGAGATTAACAATGGATAGTAAAATTAAAAAGTGGATCATGGTGATGCTGGCGGTTCTTGTTATTTCCGCTGCAGCGGCAGGTTTTATGCCTGAATGGAAAAAGACGTCCGCCATTGGGAAGGGTAAGGACTATGTGGCGGAAATCCGTATTGACGGTACTATTTACGGCGGTCCCCGCAATGGAACTCTCCTGGGGGCGTCAGAAGGCGTTTCCAGCGAGCAGGTGATGTATGAAATGGAACAGGCGCGGAAGGATAATCGGGTAAAGGGCGTCCTTCTCCGCATTAACAGTCCCGGCGGTTCTACGGGAGCAACGCAGGAAATTGCGGAAGAAATGGACAAGATTAAGAATGCGGGAAAGCCGATCGTCGTTTCCATGGGGGATATGTGTGCTTCTGCAGGATACTGGCTCGCCAGCAAAGGCGATTATGTTTTTGCCAATCCCGCTACCCTGACAGGAAGTATTGGCGTGTACATGGATTATACGAATGTTGAAGAGCTTATGGGTAAGCTGGGTGTAAAAAATGAAAAAATCAAAAGCGGTGCCCATAAAGATATTCTTTCTATGTACCGGCCCATGACCGGAGACGAGCAGAAAATGCTTCAAACCATGGTGGATGATATTTACAGCCAGTTTGTGAAGACCGTGGCTGACGGAAGACGTATGGAAGAAAGCCGTGTAAGAAGTGTGGCTGACGGACGGATTCTTACCGGCCAGCAGGCTATGGAACTGGGACTGGTTGATGCGATGGGGAATTATTATGATGCCTTGAATTATGCGGGAGGCGTCGCCGGAATAGAAGGGGACAGTGTACCGGTGAAAAGATATTCCGTAGGGACATCCTGGAAAAATATCCTTGCAGGAGAAATGGACAGTGCTGTGAGGAGTTTAGCAAAAAACATTTCAGATAATATATGGGGCACGTTTTCCCAGACGCCGGCACCCTCTGTTCGTTAAGGAGCTATGATGAATACAGTTTTAGATTTAATATACCGTTTGCTTGCCCATCCCACAGACGCGATGTCTGATGTAACTACCGGTGAAAAAATGAAAGAAAGCAGTATCATCTGGGGGTTCGTGATTTTGCTTCTTGCCCTTTCTTCCGTGGAGGCAGGAAGTTTTGTGACGGCTTTTCTGGCATCTTTTGTCGGGACAGGTTCTCTCCTTTTGCTACACAGTGCCGTGGTGGATTATATTTCCGGACTTCTTGGCGGACGGGGGACGGCAAGAGGGATTACGGCGGGGTTCATGTGTGCGTCGATCCCTTATGCTTTTTCCGTTTTCTTTTCTCTTATAGGACAGTTTGGCCTGGACGGCATTCACAGATTTGCTGTCTTTGCTATTATTGTCTGGAGCTTTTTCTTAGACATTCTTGCCATCCGTGCAAATTACGGGTTTGGGAAAGGGAAAGCCTTTTTTATCAGTATTTCTCCTTTCCTTCTCTGCGGCATGCTGATTACTGCATTGTTTGTTATCGGTATTATGACGGCTCTTGCAGGTATTTCGGAACTCCAGAATGTGGAGGGTATCATAAATTCTTTCTGAGAAAACGGGGGTGCCGGCAGCTTATCGGGACACTGAATATTGCCTGGTTGTGGTATAATGACTTAGTATTACATGGCTGAATTTTGAAATAAATGATTCATTTATTGGAGTTTTGCAGGAGGAAATATTATGTGCGGTATATTGGGCTATGTGGGAAATGGAAATGCTTCCGATTTCCTGATAGAAGGTCTGCGCCGTCTGGAATATAGAGGTTATGATTCGGCAGGCATTGCCGTGTATGAAAATGGGAAAATCGAGATTGAGAAAAAAGCGGGACGTCTGGTAAATTTGGAAAAGGCGCTGGAGTCCCATCCTTTACGTGGAAATATCGGTATCGGGCATACCCGATGGGCAACTCACGGCAAACCATCAGATGTGAATGCCCATCCCCATGGGGATGAAAATAATCATTTTGTCATCGTTCACAATGGCATTATTGAAAACTATATGGATTTGAAAAAAGATCTTCTGAAAAAAAGTCATGTATTCAAGTCTGAAACGGACAGCGAAGTCGTTGCCCATTTGGCGGAAGAGCTTGATGACGGTGATTTTTTCTCTACCGTCCGCAAGGTGCTTGCTGTAATCGATGGTTCTTATTCTCTTGTATTCATGCATGATGCCGATCCCGATACGATTATCTGTACAAAGAAAGATAATCCGCTGATTATAGGTCTTGGCGAAGATGAGAATTTCATTGCATCCGATATTCCTGCAGTGATTAATTATACCCGCCGTATTTATATTTTGAATGACGGGGAGATTGCGGTCGTAAAAAAAGACAGTGTTTCCGTGTTCAGTGCTGACGGTCTTCCTATTTCAAAAAAAGTACAGGAAGTTACCTGGTCGGCGGAAGCGGCGGAAAAGGGCGGATTTGACCATTTTATGCTGAAAGAAATTTATGAACAGCCGAAAGCAGTCCGTGATACTGTAAAAATTCATTTGAAAAAAGACGGTACTGTGTTTTTTGATAAGCTGAATTGGACGAAGAACAGTCTTGAAAATATTGACAATATTTTGATCACTGCCTGCGGTACGGCATATCATGCGGGGCTGGTGGCAAAGCACTATATCGAACGGTTCGCGAAAATTCCGGTTTCCGTGGAAATCGCGTCGGAATACAGATACAGCCGCCCTCTGACGACGGGAAGAACGTTATGTATCGTTATCAGCCAGTCCGGTGAAACGATCGATACACTGGCGGCGCTGAAAGAAGCAAAGCGTCTTGGTGCCCAGAGTATCGCGGTGACAAATTCCATCGGATCTTCCATTGCCCGTGAAACAGATGTGGCCATTTACACACTGGCCGGTCCGGAAATTGCCGTGGCATCTACAAAAGCATATACTACACAGCTGGTTTCCCTTTTGATGCTTGCTCTCTATATGGGGCAGGTAAAGGAGAGTATTTCTTTGGAACTGGTGAAGAAGCTGACTGCCGCTCTGCTTGAGCTGCCGAAGCAGATTGAAGAAGTGCTTACTGAAAAGGAACATATGTCTGAGGTGGCGGACCGCCTGATTAAAGCAGAAGATATTTTTTATCTTGGGCGCTCTATTGACTATGCTATTGCCATGGAAGGAGCACTGAAACTGAAAGAAGTTTCTTATATCCATGCGGAAGCATATGCGGCCGGTGAATTAAAGCATGGCACGCTGGCTCTTATTTCTGCCGAAACGCCGGTTATTGCCGTGGCAACACAGAATAATGTGAGAGCTAAGATGTACAGCAATATACAGGAAGTACGCGCCCGCGGTGCAGATGTACTGGGAATCGGTTATGATGATGATCATGAGCTTGAAAAATATACTACAGGAATCGTGAGAATTCCGAAAGTAGACGAATTTATCGCCCCTATTCTTTCTGTCATTCCTATGCAGCTTCTTGCATACTATACCGGTATCAAACGGGGCAATGACGTGGATAAGCCCCGTAACCTGGCCAAATCGGTCACTGTGGAATAAGGAGCATAGATACATAATGGATGTTATTTTTTCGGGAATCCAGCCCAGCGGTTCTTTAACTTTAGGAAACTATCTGGGGGCATTGAAAAATTTTATCCCTTTTCAGGAAAAAGCGGAATGTTACTATTGTGTTGTAAACCAGCACGCGATTACTGTTCCCCAGAATCCGGCACTGCTTCATGAACGGACACGGAATCTGGCGGCGCTCTATATCGCGGCAGGGATGGATCCGAAGAAGGCGACGATTTTTGTCCAGTCGGAAGTACCGGAGCATGCCATGCTTGGATGGATGATGATTTGCAGTGCGTATGTGGGAGAAATGGAACGCATGACGCAGTATAAGTCAAAAGCACAAAAAGAGGAAAAGAAAGAGGGGTTTATTCCCTTGGGACTTTTAACATATCCGCCCCTTATGGCTGCCGATATTCTCCTGTATCAGGCAAATCTCGTGCCGGTTGGTGAAGACCAGCGCCAACATATGGAAATTACAAGGGATCTGGCGGAACGTTTTAACCGCAAGTATGGCGAAGTATTCACCATTCCTGAAATGTGGGCCCCCCAGGGCGGGGCGAGAGTCATGAGCCTTCAGGAGCCGACAGGTAAAATGAGCAAGTCTGATGATAATGAATGGGCAACCATCCATATGCTGGATACGGCAGATGTAATTGTGAAGAAAATAAAGAAGGCAGTCACCGATTCAATGGCGCATGTCCACTATGACAAGGCGAACCAGCCCGGCGTTTCCAATCTGATGAGTATCCATTCGGCTATTTCCGGAAAGACTTTTGAAGAAATAGAAACGATGTACGATGGGCAGGGATACGGCACGTTTAAGAAAGATGTAGCTGATCTGGTAGTAGAAGAACTTAGTCCGATCCGTTCCCGATATGATGAACTTACAGGAACTCCCGAACTGGATGCCATTCTTGATGACGGTGCCGTCCGCGCCCGTGCGAAAGCCCGCGTGACGTATGAAAATGCAATTCATGCCATGGGGCTGTATAGAAAATAACAGGAATGAGAACCGCGATGACTTCACCGCGGTTTTTTGTGTATTGAATGGTATTTCATTCTGAGGAATTTTTACAAAAAATATCGTCCATGGTAAAATACACATGAATTTTTTACGGAGGTAAAAGAAATGCGTAAATTATATATTTTGGAACTTGCTGCGGCCTTATGGCTGTGTATGGCAGGCTCCGTATCGGCAGAAATTCTTCACATGGGAATGCGTGGCGCCGCTGTGGAATCCTTGCAGAATGATCTGGTAGAAGCGGGATATCTGGCGCGTACGGTAGATGGCGACTATGGATCGACCACGGTGAAGGCGGTATCGGAATTTCAAAAAGATCATGGACTCCCTGTTACGGGAAAAGCAGATGACAGCACACAGGCAAAGCTGAAAGAAGATGACGGGAAAGGGTATCGTGATGGAGGCGGGATCGTATATGCCCAGGGAAATCGGGGGGATATGATTGCTGAACTGCAGGACCGTCTTGCGGCGGCAGGCTATCTCACTGGCGCTTCTGACGGTATCTATGGCGGGGATACGGCGGCTGCCGTGGAACAGTTCCAAAAAGACCACCGACTTCCGGTGTCGGGAGCTGTAGATGAACAGACACTTTCCCTTTTGGGAGGGGTAGAAACGGGAGAGGCAAAAAAAGAAAACAAAAAGGAAATAAAGAAGGAACAAAAGAATAAAAAAGACATGCATTATACAAAAGGTGACCGCGGGAGTGAGATCAAAACATTACAGAATAAGCTCCGCCGCGCGGGGTATCTGGACGGGGAAGCAGACGGCATTTACGGTAATGACACAGAAAGCGCCGTGCGCGCACTGCAGGAAGAACATGGTTTATCCGTTACAGGCAATGTGGATGATGCTACGTGGAAACTGCTCGGCGGGTTAAGCGCTCCTTCTGCGGGCGGCACGTTAAAAGCAGGAGATCGGGGCAAGCGCGTCGTTAAATTACAGAACAGGCTCCTTCTGCACGGGTATAATCCTGGCGGTTCTGATGGTATTTACGGAGCGGCAACAGCAGAGGCGGTCCGTAAATTGCAGGCGGAAGAAAAACTGGAAAGGACAGGAATGGCAGATACCAATGTGTGGGAACGTTTGGAAAATGCGCCAAAATTTACGGGGAAGTATAAAAAATCATTTCAAATGAAATCTACGGCATACACGCCGACGGACGGCGGCGGCTCCGGCCGTACCGCCTTGGGAAACTATGCAGGGAAAGGGCATGCGGCGGTAGACCCTGATGTGATTCCTCTGGGGAGTATCGTATATATCGAGGGATACGGCTATGCCATTTGTGATGATATCGGCGGAGCCATACAAGGATATGTTATCGATGTCGGTGTGGACAGCCTGGAGCAGGCATACCAGTGGGGGTCAAGAGATAATATTACCGTTTACCTTATTTCCTGAAGTTTTAAGTTAGGTGATAAAGAGCTGCGTGGTGAAGAACGGACACGCGGCTTTTGTATTGCGGCAGCAAGTCTGTTTTGCTAAAATAAATTGGGAAAACTTGTTTTATGAGGCAATCTATTTTCTGAAAATATATGCGCGTTGTAAAAAACGGCGGGAGGCAATATGGAGAGTTTAACGGCGGTCGTTTTGGCTGCAGGCCAGGGTACAAGAATGAAGTCGCAATGGCCGAAAGTTCTGCACAAAGTTTGCGGCGTCCCTATGGCGGAGCAGGTCATTCGTACGGTAAAAAAGGCAGGATCTGAAAAATGTGTGGTTGTCACGGGATTCAAAGAGGAACTTGTTCGTGAAAGGCTTGCCGGAGAAAATATTTATTTCGTCCATCAGGAGGAACAGCTGGGGACCGCCCATGCGGTGATGCAGGCGGTTCCTTTGTTTAAAGATAATCGTGACGGGTATGTGCTTGTGGTTTGCGGGGATACACCTCTTTTGCGCAGGGAAACGATAGAAGGTCTCGTCTGTGCGTGCAGGGGGCATGACGGCGCCGCGGCTGTCCTGACGGCAATTATGGACAATCCTTTCGGATACGGAAGAGTTCTCCGCGATGCAAAAGGACATATGATTTCCATTGTGGAACAGAAGGACGGTACGCCGGATCAGCTGGCTGTCCATGAAATCAATACAGGGACGTATGTGTTCAAAACAGGTGCACTGCTTGATTCTTTGGGGGAGGTAGACAATAAAAATGCCCAGGGTGAATATTATCTGACTGATGTGTTTGAGATATTAATTAAGGCGGGGCGGAAAGTGATTCCTGTGGCAGCTGAAGACGCAAGCGAGACAATGGGCGTTAACTCCCGTATCCAGCTGGCAGAAGCTGACCGCATCCTTCGCATCCGTAAAGCGGAAGACCTGATGGCGGCAGGTGTCACAATCACCGATCCGTACAGTACATATATCGAACAGGATGTAGAGGTGGGACAGGATACGGTGATTTTACCGGGAACAATGCTGCAGGGGAAAACAAAAGTAGGAAAAAACTGTATTCTTGGTCCCGATACGCAGCTTACCGATGTGATTTGTGGTGATGGTAATCATTTAAACCGTGTATATGCCCATTCCTGTGAATTGGGAGATAATAATGAAATCGGGCCGTTTGTCCACTTACGTCCCGAGACCTGTCTGCACAATGATATTAAAATCGGGAATTTCGTGGAAGTGAAAAATTCCGACGTGGACGATGGTACGAAACTGCCGCACCTGATTTACTGCGGTGATTCCGATTTAGGGAAAAACGTGAATTTCGGATGCGGAACGGTAACGGTAAACTTTGATGGAAAAAATAAGCACCGCTGCACGATTGATGAGCATGCATTCATCGGGTGCAATACAAATCTTGTGGCACCGGTTCATGTAGGGGCAAGGGCGTTTACCGCCGCGGGCTCGACGATTACGAAGGATGTTCCCGCCAAAGCACTTGCTGTGGGCAGGGCAAAGCAGGTGAATATTGAAAATTGGGTAAAAGAAGATACATATAAAGATTAGCCTGTTTTATATTTCCGTCCAAGCAGGATAGTTTCTGTTTGAGAAAGGGTATATAATATAAGAAATGCTGCCATGAAGACGGCATGGGGGAGTTATTGTCGGAGATCCCGCAGGGGAGAAAAGGAGAGCATCATAAATGGATATGGAAGGTACATCGAGACTGAAAATTTTCACAGGAACCGCGCATCCGGCTCTTGCAAAAGAAATTTCAGATTATATCGGCGTTCCGCTTGGAAAGTCTTTGTGTGGAAGATTTAATAATGGCGAAATACAGGTCATGATTAATGAAAGTGTCCGTGGCAAAGACTGTTTCATCATCCAGCCGACAGGTTCACCGGTAAACGATAACCTGATGGAAATGTTGATTATGGTGGATGCGCTTAAAAGAGCTTCGGCACGTAATATTACCGTGGTCGTCCCTTATTACGGCTATGCCCGCCAGGACAGGAAAACCCGCGGCAGAGAACCGATCAGCGCGAAACTGGTGGCGGATCTGCTTGGAACGGCCGGTGTTACAAGAGTGGTGACCATGGATCTCCACGCGGGACAGATCCAAGGCTTCTTCGATGTCCCTGTAGACCATCTGGCTTCTGCAGCGCTGCTTGCCGATTATGTAAAATCCAAGAATCTGGAAAATTTGACGGTCGTATCCCCTGATCTGGGCGGTGTAAACCGCGCCAGAGATCTGGCTGACCGCGTAGGCGCGCCTATCGCTATTATTGAAAAACGCCGTCCGGAACCGGGCGTAGCAAAGGTTATGAATATTATCGGCGACGTAAAAGGGAGAAACTGCTTCGTTGTTGACGATATCGTAGACACGGCAGGCTCCCTTTGTGAAGGTGCGAAAGCACTCATGGAGTACGGTGCTGCCGGTGTGTATGCGGCTGTATGCCATCCTGTGCTGACCGATCCGGCGACAGAAAGAATTAAAGAATCTGTGTTGAAAGAATTGGTAGTGACCAATTCGCTGCCCATAGAAAAAGAAAAAATGCAGGATAAATTGACAGTGCTGTCCGTGGCTCCTCTCCTTGGGGAAGCGATTCTTCGTATTTTCCATGACGCTTCTGTCAGCGCTCTTTTCGATAAATGAAATTGGTGGCAGGACTGGGGAATCCCGGTAAAGAATATGAACATACCCGCCACAATATGGGATTCGATGTTATTGACGAGTTGGCCCGCCGCTGGTCTGTGAATATCTGGAAAACGGACATGAAAGCGGAGATCGCTTCCGTTGTGAGGTTCGGCGAAAAGATCCTTCTGGTGAAGCCGCTGACTTATATGAATCTCAGCGGGGACGCAGTAGGAGCGATTGCCAATTACTACAAAATACCTGCAGAAGATATTTATATCATCTGCGATGATTTGGATTTGCCGGCGGGAAAAACACGGATTCGAAAGAAGGGGTCTGCCGGCGGTCATAATGGAATCAAATCCCTGATTGCCGGCCTTCACACGGAGGAATTCGTCCGTTTCCGTATCGGGGTGGGACATCCGAAGGACGGGCATACCGTTATCGAACATGTTCTTGGCCGGCCTTATGGTGAAGAAATTGAACGTATCGAAGCCGCAAAGAGATATACTGCTGATTCCGTGGAACGGGCGTTAGAAACCACTGTGGACAAAGCTATGAATGAATTTAATCCCAAACGGGGGAGATGAAGATATCCGTGAATATAGAGAAGGACTCTTTATGTTCACGGTTCTTTATTATGGATACGTGTAGAAATCCGTCTTGACTCAAAAAATTATTCAGCTGTTGTAAAATCCAAGATCGTCTATCGTGTGGAAGAGGATTATTGCCATTGGACAGTATGGTAAAATAGAAAACAAAAGATCTTGTACGGGAGATATCATGAATGGGAAATTGATTGTGCTTGAAGGCATTGATGGAAGTGGGAAGGCGACGCAGTCAGGACTTTTGGAGGATCATCTTATTAAGAGTGGAAAAGATGTCATGCATATTTCTTTTCCTGATTATGGAAGTCCTTCCTCGGCGCTGGTGAAAATGTACCTGAACGGTGATTTCGGCAGAGCGCCGGGGGATGTGAATCCTTATGCGGCGTCCATGCTCTATGCGGTGGATCGTTTTGCTTCGTTTCGAATGAAGTGGAAATCTTTCTATGAAAACGGGGGGGTCGTGATTGCCGATCGGTACACGACGAGCAATATGGTTCACCAGATGACGAAGTACGATGATGAAGGAAAGCGGAAAGAGTTCCTTTCCTGGCTGGATCATATGGAATATGAAGAGTTGGAACTTCCCCGTCCGGATGTGGTGGTTCTCCTTGATGTACCGCCGGCTGTTTCAAAAAAATTGGTTCGTGAGCGGGCAAAGCAGGGCGGGTCTATGGATATCCATGAGCAGCATTCGGCATATCTTGAAAAGTGCTGTGATGCGTACCAGGTACTTTGTGAAACTTATGACTGGCTGCGTATTTCCTGCATGGCGGATGGCAGATTGCGGAGCGCGGATGACATTTCAAAGGAAGTGCTTGATGCTGTGCTTTCCCGGCTTGGATAACTGTTGACGGGATTTTTATTGATTTTATTCATGGGTTTGCTATAATTGAATAGGTTTAAGGAATATACAGGCATCAGTCTGTGTGTTTCCAATTATGTATCTTCAGGGCAGGGTGTGATTCCCGACCGGTGGTAAAGGTTTTCCTGAGCCCACGAGCCGTATGGCTGATTTGGTGTGATTCCAAAGCCGACAGTACAGTCTGGATGGGAGAAGATTGTTTTTCTGATTTCGTAAGAGCCTCCCTGAAGACGGGAGGTTTTTTATGCGGATCGATGATGACAAAAAGTTTATGGCGCGGGCGCTGGAGCTGGCGGCTAACGGGATGGGACATACCCGTCCGAATCCTATGGTAGGCGCGGTACTTGTAAAAGACGGCGAAATCATCGGTGAAGGATGGCACGAATTTTATGGCGGGCCCCATGCGGAAGTCAATGCTTTTGCCGATTGCAGGGCTGATCCCGCCGGAGCGACTCTTTATGTGACGCTTGAACCGTGCTGTCATTATGGAAAGACGCCGCCCTGTGCGGATCTCATCGCATCCAAGAATCTTGAGCGTGTCGTGGTTGCCATGCAGGATCCAAATCCGCTTGTGTCGGGAAAGGGTATCCGGAAGCTGAAAGATGCGGGGATTTTCGTGACGACTGGTGTGATGGAAAAAGAGGCGCAGGTTTTAAATGAAGTTTTCATGAAATTTATTACAGAAAAGAAACCTTTCGTCCTGTACAAATCAGCAGTGTCCATGGATGGAAAAACGGCATGCCATACGGGAAAGTCGCAGTGGATTTCATCGGAAGAATCAAGAGAAGAAGTTCGTACGCTGCGCGGTCTGTATGCGGCTGTCATGGCAGGGGCGGGAACGATTGCCGCAGATGATCCTCTCCTTACGGCACGGACGGAGGGATTGGAAGATCCTGTCCGCATCATCGCAGACGGCAAATTATCCGTTTCCATGGAGTCTCGTGTTTTCGGCGGCGATTCACGGGTGATTGTTCTGACTACTTCTTCCGCCGAGCCTGAAAAGGTGAAGGCTCTCCAGTCAAAAGGGATTGAAGTGATTTTTGCTGACAGCGATACGGAGGGCTGTGTTGATCTGGAAGCGGCCATGATCGGTCTGGCGGTGAAAGGGATCGACAGCATCCTTCTCGAAGGTGGAGCGGAAACGGCGGCAGCCGCTTTTGAAGCGGGTATTGTAGATAAAATCCGTTTCTATATGGCGCCTATACTTATTGGAGGGAAAGACGCACCTGGAGCAATCGGCGGTACAGGCGCGGCGCTTATTCCGGAAGCGGTGCAGCTGGAAAATATCCGTACCGAGCGGAGCGGTGTGGATCTTGTGGTAGAAGGATATGTAAAGAAGAGGAAAAAGGTACCTGCCGAAAGACCGCTGCCTGAAAAGTTTAAAGCGGATATCTCCGGGAAGAAAGGAAGCACTGCTGTTGAAAATGAAATAAGGGATCGGGAACCGGAAAAAATGCAGGAGGAAATAAAGGAACCTGCAGAAATGGAGAAAGCAGCAGAAAAAATGGCTGAAGCACAGGAAGCCAGACTGCCGGAAGGACAGGCGTAGCCATGTTTACCGGACTTGTGGAAGAAATCGGGCAGATTAAAAAGGTGGACCGCACAGGAAGTTCCTGCCGGCTTACAATTGCCTGCCATAAAGTGCTGGAAGGCACGAAAGCGGGTGACAGTATCGCTGTCAACGGAACCTGTCTTACGGTAACGGCTTTTGACGGGAGTACGTTTTCCTGTGATGTTACGCCTGAAACGATGCGGCGTACCGCCTTTTCCCTGTTTGCCGCGGGGACGCCTGTGAATTTGGAACGGGCGCTCCGTTTCTGCGACCGTCTTGGCGGGCATATTGTGCTGGGGCATGTGGATTTTACGGGACGTATTCTTTCTTCTGAAAAAGAAGGAATCGCTCTCAATCTGACATTTTCGGCGGAAGAAAAATATATGAAGTATATTCTTGAGAAAGGCTCTGTTGCCGTAGACGGTGTCAGCCTGACTGTGGCAAAAAGAGGAGATTCATCTTTTATGATTTCCCTTATTCCCCATACGGGAAGCCTGACGGTTCTTTCTGCTAAGCGTATAGGTGACTCGGTGAATATAGAGTGTGATTATTTGGGAAAGTATATAGAGCAACTCATGCAAAAAGAACATGAGGGAGTAACAACAAAACGTTTAAAGGATTTAGGGTATGGAGGCCATTATGGAATTTAAATTTGATCCGATTGAAGAAATTGTGGAGGAAATCAGACAGGGGCATATTGTCATCATGCAGGATCCTGCTGATCGTGAAAATGAAGGAGACTATATCTGCGCAGCTGAATTTGCTACACCTGAAAATATCAATCGCATGGCATCGGAAGCGAGAGGCTTGATTTGTATGCCTATGGCGGGGGAAATTGCCGATGCGCTGTATCTTGCTCCGATGGTTCGTCATAATACGGACAGCAACCAGACGGCATTTCTTACGTCAATTGATTTTAAGGATGCGGGAACGGGGATTTCTGCAGCAGCCCGTTCCATGACGGCTATGGAAGCGGTCAAAGACGGAGCCAATCCAGCAGACTTTAAACGGCCGGGGCATATGTTTCCCTGAGAGCAAAGCCGTGGGGAGTTCTTGCACGGCCGGGACATACAGAGGCCACCGTGGATCTGGCTAGAATGGCGGGGCTTAAACCGGCAGGTCTTTGCTGTGAAATCATGGATGCAGGCGGTGCGATGTCTGATAAGAAAAGCCTTTTTAAACTGGCAAAAGAAAAAGGTTTGAAGATTGGCAGTATTCAGGATCTGATTGAATACAGAAAGATTCATGAAAAACTTATTGAACGGGTCACGGAAGCAGATCTGCCTACCAGGTACGGTAAGTTTCGTATATATGGCTATGTGAACCTCATCAACCGCGAACACCATGTGGCGCTTGCCATGGGGAATGTAAATGACGGCAGACCCGTTCTCTGCCGTATCCATTCCGAATGTCTTACCGGAGACTGCTTCGGTTCCCGCCGCTGTGACTGCGGCGAACAGCTGGATACTTCTATGAGAATGATTGCAAAGGAAGGCAGGGGTGTACTCATTTATCTCCGTCAGGAAGGACGCGGCATCGGCCTTATCAATAAGCTCCGCGCATATGCTTTGCAGGATGAGGGGTATGATACGGTGGAGGCAAACCTGAAACTCGGATTTGCCGCTGACCTTCGGGAATATATGACGGGTGCCCAGATTCTTCATGACCTTGGTGCTGAAACGATTCGTATTCTTACAAACAACCCGCAGAAAATCGGGGATGTAAGTGAATATGGAATTACTATTGCGGAACGGATCCCTATTGAAATGGAACCGCACAGCGAGGATAAATTTTATTTACAGACGAAGCAGGATAAAATGGGACATATGCTTCATGCCCATAAATAATTTACTGAAGGAGGCGGCTTATGAATATTATTTCAGGACTTTATAATGAAGGACAAATCAGAGTGGGTATCGTAGCGACCCGTTTTAATGAGGTGGTTGTATCCAAGCTGATTGACGGCGCGGCAGACGGTCTTTCCCGTCACGGAGTGGATATGGATACTGTAGATCTGGCGTGGGTGCCGGGGGCGTTTGAGGTTCCCCTGACTGCGAAAAAGATGGCGGAGAGCGGCAAGTATGATGCGATTCTCTGTCTTGGCGCCGTTATTCGCGGAGAAACGGACCACTATGCTTATGTATCCACAGAGGTAACGAAAGGAATTGCCCAGGTATCGCTTTCCACCGGTGTACCCATTCTTTATGGGGTTCTTACGACTGACACTGTGGAACAGGCACTGAACCGTGCGGGGCTGAAGGCAGGCAACAAAGGTTTCGAATGTGCTTTGGATGCATTGGAGCTTGTTTCCCTTTATAAAAAAATCGGCAGGTAAGGAGTAGAGAAGCTTGTCTGTTTGGACAGGCTTTTCGATTGCCCAAAGACTGCGCTGAAAGTATTTTTATGTGTTAAAATGAGGGTATCAAAATGGTAAAGGGGGATCGTTATGGCAAATAAAGAAGGAAAATTTTTTGAACAGCTCGGTATGCTGACAGAAAATGCCTATGAAGCAGGAGAAGTGTTTCAGCGGATTACCGAAGGGAAAATGGAAACAGAGGATGGTGTGGATGCAGTCCATGCAATAAAAAAAAGAGCACGCGCGTCTCTGGGGAAACTGTATGAACGCATGTACAAAGTATACAAGGATCCTGCGGAAATCGAATTTGCCTGCGGGTTTATCGGGAAGATGTACGGCATTATTGATGTAATTCATGAAGTGGTGGATCGTTTTACCTTATATAATATGGAAATAACACCCCGTGAATTTTCTTCCATGGTCATGTTGGTGCGGGATGCTCTTCTTGAAATGAAGAAAGTACTGGACTATACGGGGGACGTGGCGGCAAATTACATGAAAATGGAAGCGCGGTGCAGGAAGATTTATGTTTTTGAGGAACGGGGAGATGAATTTTATCGGGAAGAAATCCGCCGTCTTTTTACGGAAAAACAATCTGCTGCCTATATGATTTATTGGAAAGATATTCTGGTGGATATGGAAAGGATGCTGGATGCGGCTGCCGGCGCCGCAACACTCCTGCAAAAACTTTTTGTGCGGGTATAATGTGGTATCTTTTTTATGAATTGATATTGGACTTTTCTTACAATTTATGTATAATTAAAGTACATGGAGGAAATGCCATGGCGGTGGATGTACGTCCATCGAGCCGGTTTGATGATTATTTCCCTGATTATCAATTCGGCTGCGGATGATCATACTCCTCAATGAGCATCTTGCGCAAAGGAGGCGGTGTTACACCGCTTTTTTTGTTGTCCGATTTCATTGCTACTGTCTTCTGGTGGTGATAAAATAACAATATTACAGAGTATGGAGTTATGATTTCTGCAAGGAGGAAAATTGGAACGGGCTTATACGTGGTGTGACGGAAAGAGATTGGAAGTTACAGCAAAAACGCTGATTATGGGGATATTGAATGTAACCCCCGATTCCTTTTCTGATGGCGGAAGGTGGAATACGGCGGAAAAGGCACAATCTCATACAAGGGAAATGACAGATGCCGGCGCGGACATTATTGATGTAGGGGCGGAATCTACACGTCCCGGCGGTCAGCCGCTCACGGCAGAAGAAGAAATAGAAAGAATGAAAATATTTCTGCCTGTGGTTTTGGGGGAAAGCCGTGTTCCCGTCTCCGTAGATACTTATCATTGGAAAACGGCAGACTATGCCCTTCATGCGGGTGCCCATATGATGAATGACATTTGGGGACTGCAGTATGATCATGGGGAGATGGCAGAGGTAGCGGGCTGTCATCAGGTACCGGTCATTGTCATGCATAACAAAGCGGATACAAATTATAATGGTGATGTCATAGAAGAAATGAAAATATTTTTTGATAAGTCTTTAGACATCGCACTGCAGGCCGGTGTGAAAGAAGAGAATATCATTCTTGATCCGGGAATCGGTTTCGGCAAAGATGGGAATCAAAATATGGAAGTGCTGCGGCGGCTGGATGAACTGGTGCGGGCGTTCCCTTGCCCCTGGCTTCTTGGTGTAAGCAGAAAGCGGTTCATCGGGGCTATTTTGGATTTGCCTGCAGGAGAACGGGATGAGGGAACCGGAGCCGCGGGGTTATGGGGGATAAATAAGGGATGTTCAATTCTCCGTGTCCATAATGTGTCTATGGCGGTACGGATGGCAAAAGTCTGGGATGCGTTGAAAAATTGCACCGTTATATAATCTTGGGGGCAGAAATGGATAAGATTAAATTGCAGGAAATGGCGTTTTATGGACACCATGGGATTGACTCTGAGGAGAATACACTGGGACAACGCTTTTTCATCGATGTGGAAATGGACTTGGATTTGTCCGGTGCAGGTGAAAGCGACAACATTGAAGATTCGGTGAATTATGCGGAAGTGTTTTCTCTCGTACAGTCTATTGCGGAGGGGACGCCCTGTAAACTTTTGGAACGGGTGGCGGGAAAAATCAATGAAGAGATTCTCGTACGCTATTCTAAGGTGGAAGAGGTAGCAACAACCGTGCATAAACCGTCCGTACCTATCCACGGTATTTTGAAAGATGTTTCAGTGACGCTGCATAAAAAAAGATGAAGTATTTCATTTCAATGGGATCCAATGAAGGACCGTCAGAAGAGATTATGGGCGCGGCGCTCCACAAGCTTTCTCTCATGCCTCTTCTTTCCATCGGCAAGGTATCATCTCTCTATAAAACCCCGCCGTGGGGAAAGACAGATCAGGCGGAATTCCTGAATGCCGTTATCGAAGCGGACTGGCAGGATACGCCGGAAGGACTGCTGGAACTTTTGCTGGATACAGAAAAAGCTTTCGGCCGCAGACGGATGATGAGATGGGGGCCGCGGACATTAGATCTGGATTTACTTTATGGCGAAAATGTGGAAAAACAGACGGAATTTTTAAAATTACCGCATCCTTTTTTATGGGAGCGGCTTTTTGTGCTTGTTCCTTTTGCGGAAATCATGCCTTGTTTTATCTTTAAAGGACAGGATATACAAAGCAGGATCCGGGAACTTGGCGGAGATAAGGAAATTGTGAAACAGGAAATTACAGGGAAAGGAGCGTATCCGTGGCAGACGAAATAAGAAAAATCGCTAATCTGCGGACAGAAGCGTCAGCGCCGGATTTGCCCGGCCGTGTACAAAATGAAGAATTTGTTTTTGATGAAATGATTGGCGCGGAATTGGTACAGGAAGTATGCCGCCATAAGGATATCAGGTCTGTTGAAAAGCTTTTTTCCCTGGCAGACCCCATTATGATTTCAGGCGCAGGAGATTCGCAGAAAGCTCTTTTAACAGCAATGGCGGCGAAAGGAGACAGTCCTTCCATCATCATCGTGCCGTCTCAAAAGGATGTATTTCGATGGGAAATGGATTTGCGGTTCTTTGCGCCTGATTTACATTTGTACTATTTTCCCCTGGTGGAAGAAACAGGATTCAACGTTACTTTTTCAGGAACAGAACGGCTTCGTGACCGCATGAAGGGGCTTGCAGGTCTCTTGGACGGGCGCAGGGCAGCAGTGATCGCGACAGTCGTGGAAGCAGCGCAAAAAATTATCAGTCCGTCCGGTATCCTTGAGAATCTGATGACCATTCATATGGGCGAAGTTATCGAAAGAGAAATACTGGTGGGGAAGTTGATAAAACTGGGGTATGAACGGGTGGATCAGGTGGAGCGGTGCGGTCATTTTTCCGTACGCGGAGATATTGTGGACATTTTTGCCATTAACGAAAGTCATCCTTTCCGTGTCGAATTTTTTGATGATGAAGTGGACGGAATCCGTGTTTTTAATGAAGATACACAGCGTTCCATTGATATAAGAGACGATATATCCATTCTTCCCGCTGTCATCCGCGGGGAATGCTCTTCTTCCATCCTGTCATACCTGAATAGCGGCAGGATATTCTATGATGAGCCGCAGCGGTGTGAAGAAGAGTTAAAGAAGTATTTCCATGAAGAAGCTGAAAATAAAGAAAAAGCTTTTGATTGGGCAGGTCTTGTAAAGACAGGGCGGTCAGGCAGGAAATATAGAAACAGGGAGATCTTGTTTTCTTTCCTGAAAAGAGATGCGGATCTTTTCAAAGTTAAAGAAACCGCAACCTGGAAGGGGCGTACCATGGTGAATTACCAGCGGCAGATTTCTCTTTTCTTCAATGACCTGACGCGTCTTTTAAAGGAAGGCTGGTCTGCGGTTATTCTCACGCCCCGCCGCTCGGAACGGAAGGAATTGGAGCAATATCTGTCGGATTACCATGTGCCTGTTTCACAAAAAGTGCAAAAAGGAAAAGTTACGTTGTACAATGGCGTCCTTTCCGGCGGCTTTGAACTGCCTGATGCGAAGATGGCTTTTATCACAGCGGGAGATATCTTCGGAAAGCAGAAGGCAAGACGGTATAAAGCCGGAGGAAAAGGAAAACAGATCCGATATTTCTCCGATCTGGAGCCGGGAGATTATGTAGTGCAGCGTGTCCATGGCATCGGAAAATATATCGGGGTAAAAACCATTGAACTGGAAGGTGTCCACAGGGACTATATTACCATCCAGTATGCCGGGGCGGACAAACTTTACCTCCCCATGGAGCAGATTGCCAGTCTTGAAAAATATATCGGTCCTGAAGGGCAGACCCCTGCTCTTCACCGTATGGGCGGTGTCCAATGGGATAAAGTACGGAGAAAAGCCAAAAAGTCGATTGAGGAACTGGCAGAAAAATTGCTGGCCGTTTACGCAGACCGTGAAATCACGGAGGGAATTTCTTTCCTTCCCGATACGGCGGAGCAGCGTGAGTTTGAGGATACGTTTCCCTTCGTGGAGACGGATGACCAGTTGGAGGCCATACAGGCGGTAAAGCGCGGTATGGAACGGCCGCAGCCCATGGATATGCTCATTTGCGGCGATGTAGGGTTCGGTAAGACAGAAGTCGCCATGCGGGCGGTTTTCAAATGCGTCATGAGCGGCTTCCAGGCGATGGTTCTTTGCCCTACAACGGTCCTGTCGAGTCAGCATTATAAAACTTTTAAGGGAAGAATGGATTCCTTCGGGATTAATATTGCTCTATTAAACCGCTTTACGACAATGCGGGAGAAAAAAGAAATACTGTCGAAACTGGCAAGCGGAGAAATGGATGTAGTCATTGGAACGCATGCCGTTCTGTCAAAAAAAATTGAATGCCGCCATCTTGGCCTTCTTGTGGTGGATGAAGAGCAGCGGTTCGGCGTTATGCAGAAAGAAAAATGGAAATCCTGGTCAAAGAAGCTGGATGTCCTTACTCTTTCGGCGACACCTATTCCCCGTACACTCCATATGAGTCTTACCGGTGTGCGGGATATGGTGGCGATGACACAGCCGCCGGCGAACCGCCATGCGATACAGACTTATGTGACAGAGTACGATGACACTATTGTGAAAGATGCCATTCTCCATGAAAAGGCACGCGGCGGACAGACCTATTTTATTTACAACCGTATAGAAAGTATACGGGCGATGGAAGCCCATTTGAGGGATATTCTGCCTTCTGATGTGACGATTGCCGTTGCTTACGGGCAGATGGACGGCAGAACATTGGAGAAAATCATGGTGGATTTCTTCGAGAAGAAATATGATGTTCTTCTTTGTACCACGATTATTGAAAATGGTGTGGACCAGCCTAACGCAAACACGATGCTCGTTTATGATGCGGATAAGCTGGGATTGTCTCAAATCTATCAGATGCGGGGACGCGTAGGCCGCTCGGAAAAAATAGCGCGTGCATGGTTTTTCTACCGCAGGGGAAAAGTCCTTTCCGAAGCAGCGGAAAAACGGTTGAATACGATCCGGGAATTTACGGAATTGGGAAGCGGATTCAAAATTGCCATGCGTGACCTGGAAATCCGAGGCGCAGGTAATCTCCTAGGTGCAGAACAGCATGGGAATATTGCAGGTGTAGGTTTTGCCACATACTGCAATATGCTGGAGGATACTGTATCACGTCTGCGGGCAGAGCGGGAAAATAAACCGGTACCCAAGAAAATGCCTGATACCACTGTGGAACTTCGCCAGGATGCCTATCTGGATGAAGACTACATCGGCAATGAGGGGCAGAAGATGGAAATTTACCGCCGTCTTGCCGTGGCGGCATCGGAAGAGGAACTGACCGATCTTATTGATGAAGTCATAGATCGTTTCGGCAGTCCGAGCCGGCCGGCAGAAAGGCTGTTCATGGTATCCCGTATCCGTGTGCAGGCAAGACGTCTGGGAATCGGCAGCATTCTTGATGAAGGACAGACGCTTCTCATTGTATGGGCCGATGAAGAACCGATGCGCCGCTGGAATATGAACCGGCTGCCTCATTCTTATATGTCGAAGCTTCATTTTTTGCCAGGCGCGCCTGCCCGTGTTAGAATTAAAAAGACCGATATCCAGGGAAATACTGCTAAATGGATGTCGGATTTTATAGAAGAAGTAACGAAAGAGATATATTCAGGAGAAAAACGTGCGTAAAAATTCATTTATTCAGGGTGCCCTCATCTTTACCGTTGCGGGGATCATTGTGAAGTTTATCGGGGCATTCAGCAGAATTTATCTGTCAAGGCTTCTTGGCGGAGAAGGGATCGGCCTCTACCAGATGGCCTATCCCATTTATATGCTGTGCCTTTCCATCTCATCGGCAGGACTTCCCGTGGCCATTTCCATCATGGTGGCGGAAAGAAACGCGGTGAATGATTATTGGGGCGGACAGAAGGTATTCCGTATCTCTATGACGGCACTTACTCTTACGGGTATCGTATTCAGCGCTCTTTTATATTTTGGTGCGGACTGGCTCGTCCATTCAGGTGTCGTAACTGATGAGAGAGCCTATTGGTCACTCATCGCTTTATCTCCTGCGGTACTTTGCGCTACGCTTCTGGCATCGCTCCGCGGGTATTTCCAGGGTCTCCAGATGATGACGCCTACCGCTGTTTCGCAGATTGTCGAACAGCTTGTCCGTGTTGTTACAATGATCGCTCTTGCCATTGTGCTCATGCCTTACGGTTTGGAGTACGGCGCGGCCGGTGCTACTTTTGGTGCGGCACCCGGTGCATTTATAGGTATCCTTGTACTTATTGCCTGCTATTTTATGACAAAGAGCTGGCGGAGAGAACTGGCATCCCGGCAGGATTCTCATATAAAGCCTCTTGGTGTCGGAACGATTCTGAAACGCCTTTTGATACTGGCAGTCCCCGTTTCGCTGGCCAATATTATGCTTCCTGTTGTATCAAGTATTGATCTTTTCATTGTGCCCCGCCGTCTGGCCGTGGCAGGATTTTCCGTGGAAGAGGCGACCACGCTTTTTGGCTATTTGACAGGTATGGCGACAGCTCTCGTGAATATGCCGACTATTGTTACAGCATCCCTTGCGGCAAGTCTTGTTCCTGTTATTTCCGAGGCGGTAGCACAAAATAAGAGCGAGACGATCCTGAAACGAACGCATACCGCCATGCGGCTGGCGAACTTAATAACGATTCCTTCCTTTGTGGGTATGTGTGTCATCGCTACACCGATCTCTGCCATGCTTTACGCAATTCCTGATGCCGGTCCCTGTATTGCGGTCATGAGTTTCGGCGTGTTTCTTTTGGGCGTGCAGCAGGTCACTACGGGTGTTCTCCAGGGAATGGGAAAGACTGCTGTTCCTTTTATCAATATGGTGGTGAGCGCGGCGGTAAAAGTATTCCTTTCGTGGAATCTGACAGCGATGCCCAGCTGGGGAGTTCTTGGGGCAGCATGGGCGACAAATGCGGATTTCGGTGTGGCGGCTCTCCTGAATTTATTTTTCCTCTATAAGTATCGGCGATACATGATGGATATCATGCATACGGTTAAACTCTTTATCGCGGCAGGGATCATGGGTGCTGTTGCTTATGGCGTGTATACGGGGCTCTATGGGATAATCCATAGCAATACACTGTCTACACTGGCGGCGATTTGCGCAAGCGGCATCGTGTATTGTATGGCCGCCATCATGCTTCGTGCCGTAAAAGGTGAAGATGTGGCAAGTATACCCAAAATTGGCGGAAAAATGGCGGCACTGATTGACCGCTGCAGTATTGTAAAAAAATAGGTATAACGGCACATTTGAGATGATGTGCCGTTTTTCTATAAAGAAACGGAGTCTGTTATGCAAGATTATGTGTGTCTCATGCGTAAGCTTTTAAAAAACGGGATACTTACGGAGAAAGATTCTTTCACTCTTATGAATGCGGAAGAGGCGGAACATATTTCTTTGCCTTTTTACGGCACGCTGATTATTACCGGCGCGGAAGATGAAGAACGACAGAAGTATATTTTTATCCGGTTGATGGAAATATGTGATGAAACGACACCGATTATTACATTAATGTATAATGGAAAAATTCTTAAATATACAATTAAAGAATTTAATAACAAAATTATATTTCCTGTGGAGGCAGTGATACTTAAAGCTCCAGAAATCATAAAAAAAGAGATGAAAAAATTCACTTTAAAACCGATTATTGATACGATGAAAACTCTTCGGGAACCAGGAGGGTGTCCCTGGGACCGGAGTCAGAATCATATGACGCTGCGGACATATTTTCTCCAGGAGGTATATGAAGTTATCGATGCTATCGAAGAAAACGACATATTGAATTTGAAAGAAGAATTAGGTGATGTACTTCTTCAAGTCGTTTTTCACGCGCGGATTGCAGAAGAAAATGGAGAGTTTTCTATGCAGGATGTGGTAGACGGTATTACAAATAAAATGGTGAAGCGCCATCCCTTTGTATTCGAAAAAATGAGCAAAGAAGACCTTTTTGCGGTGATTAAAAATTGGGAAAAACGTAAAAGAAAAGAAAAAAACAGGAAATATCTGCTTTCCGGAATACCAAAATGCTTGCCAAGTCTGCTTTTAGCGTGTATAATTCAAAAGAAAGTTAGTTCTGTAGGGATTTATGACCTCACGGCTTTTCGTGAAGATGAAAAGCCGCTCTGGAGGAATGCCACTCAAAGAGAGGTACAGACAGGGAATAGAATGGGGGAAGAAAGTGCAGGAGCGTACCTTTTTGAGCTTGCCCGTGTCATGCAGGAAAAGGGAATTGATCCGGAACTTTCGTTACACTCTTTTTGTGTGAATCTCATGCGGCGCTTCAGCGAATTTGAGGACGGTATCAGAGGATGCGGATCTTTTGATGCCTTGTCTCAGGAGAGGCTGGAAGAACTGTGGCGGGAATTCAATGCGAAGGTGTAAGTTAATCCATCGGGACTACAGCGGGATTTTCCGCAGAGTTAATTAAAGGAGGATGTTTAGTTATGAACAAGACAGAACTCATCAGTGCAGTTGCCCAGACGGCAGAAATGACAAAGAAAGATTCCGAAAAAGCAGTTAAAGCGGTAATCGATGTTATTTCCCAGGCTCTTGTAAAGGGAGATAAGGTTCAGCTTATCGGTTTCGGTACATTCGAAGTCCGCCAGCGCAAAGCCCGTGAAGGCCACAACCCGGCGACCCAGAAAGCTATTAAGATTCCGGCTTCCAAGAGCCCGGCTTGGAGAGTTTCCAAACAGCTGAAAGAAAGAGTAAACTCTAAGAAAGCTGCTAAGAAAGCAAAGAAATAATTCAGCCCAAAAGCTGTGTCGAAAGAGACTGCAATCCCTCTTTCGACACGGCTTTTCGTTTGGAAGAAATAAAGATGCAGAAATACTCGAAAGGGAACCAGTCTTTCTGTGAATGATGAATAGAAGCATTATTTTACTTAAGGAAAGAGGCAGCCATTCTGTTTTCCATCCGTTTCAGCCCATGATAAATTTCATTTTGGAGAGTTGTCGCTTATCATTCCGCAAACAGAAGGAGAGAGGTGGTTTTATTCAGTAAATGTCGATAGTACAGGTGCATTTTATTGTTTTTTTTGCTATACTGGACATAAGTATATATTTCTGTAAGTAATCGTATATTTCGGAAATTTTCTGTATACAATCTTTCTGTATGAAAGGTGTGGGGGCCATGCAGGAGCATTTAAAGATAGCTTACTCGAGAAAAGCGTTGGAAACTTTTGGTGCGGTAGAGAAAAGGGATATTGTAGATGTATTTCAAACGGATTTTACTGATGTGGCCGCTGTGGTGGTGACTGATGAGGACGGGGATGCACTACGAAATCCGCGGATCCATGCTTTTGAGATTCCTGTATTTCTGATCCTGTCGGCTGCAGGTAAAAAACATGATGAATTGATCGGGCAGGCATACAGTATTATCGATCCTACCGATGGGGATCACCATTTATATGCGCGGCAGATTGAAGGCGCCGCAGATCGATACGAGAGCGGGCTGCTGCCTCCTTTTTTCAAACAACTGATGGAATATGTGGAGCGGGGAAATACGCAGTTTGACTGTCCCGGGCATCAGGGGGGAGCTTATTTCAGAAAACATCCTGCGGGAAGAATATTCTATAATTTTTACGGCGAGAATACCTTTCGTGCCGATCTCTGCAATGCAGATGTCGCATTGGGTGATCTTCTCATTCATGAGGGCCCGGCGTTAGAGGCTCAGCGTCACGCGGCGCGTGTTTTCCATGCGGATAAGACATATTTCGTCCTTACCGGTACATCGGGGGCCAATAAGGTCGTTCTGGATGCTCTTTTAGCGCCGGGAGATATTGTTCTTTATGAAAGAAATAACCATAAATCTATCAGCTATGGCGCATTGATACAAGCAGGTGCTGTTCCGGTCTATTTAGAGACGGCGCGGAACCCCTTTGGCTCAATTGGCGGTATCTTAGAACATTGTTTCAATGAAGAATATATCCGCATGGTCATCGCGGAAAAAGATAAAAAGAAGGCGAAGGCAAAACGGCCTGTCAGAGTGGCGGTCATACAGTTGGGAAATTATGACGGCTGCATTTATAATGCCCGCCAGATTGTAGAAAAGATCGGCCATCTCTGCGATTATATCTATTTTGATTCCGCCTGGGTAGGGTATGAGCAGTTCATCCCTATGCTCCGTGACTGCAGTCCGCTGCTTTTGGATCTTGGGCCGGATGATCCGGGAATCATCGTATCCCAGTCCGTCCACAAGCATCAGGCGGGGTTTTCCATGTCATCCCAGATTCATAAAAAAGATGCGCATATTAAAGGACAGGAACGGTACTTGCCTCATAAACGCTTGAATAATTCTTTCATGGTGAATGCGTCTACATCTCCTTTTTATCAGGTCTTTGCATCGCTGGACATGAATGCCCGTATACAGGAGGGAGAAGGCGGAGCGCTTTTGTGGAAAGAATGTATGGAGCTTTCCGTGGAAGCGAGAAAGGCAGTTATCCGCAACTGCAAGTATCTGAAGCCTCTCGTTCCTCCTGTGGTTCACGGCAAGAATTGGGAAGAATGGGATACGGAAGAAATTATTAATGATATTGCTTATTTTACTTTTGAACCGGGCGGGAAATGGCATTCTTTCCAAGGATACGGAAAAGGACAGTATTTTATTGATCCCATGAAACTTCTCTTTACTACGCCGGGAATCAATGTAGAAACCGGACGGTATGAAAAGTTCGGTATTCCCGGGATCGTGCTTGCTAATTATCTCAGGGAAAATGCCGTGATTCCCGAAAAGTGCGATTTAAATGATATTCTCTTTATCATAACGCCGGCGGAAACTAAGGCGAAGATTAATAACCTGATTTCAAGGATTCTCCATTTTGAAGCGTTTGTAGATAATGATGCCCCTATGGCAAAGGTTCTTCCCAATATTTATCATACGTATCAGGATAAGTATGCAGGATATACGATTCGCCGGCTTTGCCAGGAAATGCATGATTTTTATAAGGAACGTAAGGTCAATGTCCTCCAAAAACATTTGTTTCTGAAAAACTATTTTCCCATATACAGTATGAGCCCGCAGGAAGCGAATTATGAGCTTGTCCGCGGACATGGCGAGCTGATCGATTTAGCAGAAGCGGAGGGGCGCGTGGCATTGGAGGGGGGAGTCCCTTATCCGCCGGGGGTTCCTTGTATTCAGCCGGGGGAAAAATGGTCGAAGACGGCTATTGCTTATTTCATGGCACTGGCAGAAGTATTCAATCTTTTTCCGGGTTTCACTCCGGAACTGCAGGGGGTATATATGGAGCGGGCAGCTGATGGGAAGTTCCATGTGTATGCCCAGGTACTAAAAAAGGAGTATGAAAAAATCTTATAATGGAAAAGTGAAAGACAGGCTGCATGCCGGAACTTTTTGCTGAATAGCTTTTCCCACTGAAAACCACCGGAACACGAAGCCCGGTGGTTTTCAGTGGGAAATATATCAATTTAATGGGAGATGATCAGCTTTAAGCTATTTTGCTGTTATCTTCTTTTGCTTTTTCCAAATCAAATTTGTCAGAAACAAATCCGTAGAGGGTCCAGCCTAAGAAGGTAACGATCGCACCGTAAGTCATTGCTTCAAATCCGGAAGCATAGCATGCATAGAGACTGTAGATGGAAGCAATGAAAGCAATGAAGGTCGTTGTCTTTAATTCGCTTCCCTCGTGGCCGGCGGCTTTCATGATAACGATAATGGCGGCCATGCAGAGAAGGTAAGGAATAATATTGGTAATTGTTGCCAAATTGACCAATGTTTCAAACTGTTCATTCAGGGAAGGGCTGATAGTCATGAGGCCAAAGAGAGACTGGATGCAGGTAATTGTAACCATACCCACGATCGGTGCGCCTTTGGATGTAATCTTCTGCAGGAATGCAGGGAAGTAGCCTTCATCAGCACCGGCTTTGAATACGTTGGCGATGGTAAACTGCCAGCCAAGGAGGGAACCGAAGCAGGAGAGAACCATGAGTCCCATGATGATGTGTCCTACTGTGCCGCCGAACATGTGGGCAAATACCATTCCGAAAGGCGCGGTGGATTTCAGAAGTTCAGATGCGGGAACGATTCCGAACATGATATTTGTGGAAACGATGTAGCAGGCTGCCGCAAGGAGTGTGCCGCCAAGAACGGCTTTCGGCACATTAACTTCCGGATTGTCAACAGCATCGGCGTTGGCACAGGCGGATTCCATACCGAGGAATGCCCAAAGGGTCATGGTAATGGAGTTTGTGGCCGCTTCGCCGAAAGCCATATTATTCACATTCCAGTTGGCTATATACATATCGGTTGAGAACCAGCCCCAGCCGATAACAGCAAGTCCGATACATGGGATAATGACGCCCCATACGGTAATGGAGGAAACGCCGCCGGTATATTTCGGACCGCCGAAGTTTAGGACGGTAGCCAGCCAAAGTACGCCTATTGTGGCGATAGCCGTGAAGAGCGGATTAAGCGTGGTGCCGAGAAATCCGCAGGCGTAACCTACAGCAGAAATGGCGATCGCAGTATTTGCGAAAACCAGAGAAACGCCGTAGGTGTAATTAGCCATGAAGTTACCGGCTTTCCCAAAAGAATATTCCGCATAGCCGCCCATGCCGCCGCCTTTTTTACTGTACATGCCGCATTTTGCAAATACATAAGCCAGGCACATGGAGCCCACTGCGGTAACCAGCCAGGATACGATAGAAAGCGCGCCTACCTGGGCCAGTTTGGTAGGGAGCATGATAATGCCGGAACCCATCATGTTCACTGCTGTCAGGATGGTGAGTTGCATAACGCTCATTTTATTGCTTTGACTCATAATATTATAATCTCCTTTTATGATTTCAGGATTTGGACCGGCATGGGCAGGAACTCTTTAATCGGGTTCCTGCCTGTCGGTTCGGTATATCTTGTATAAATCGTAAACTTGCTTTCTTACTTCTTATCAAATTCCTTCTTCATGACGTAGCCGTAAGCATGTTTCTTGCCGTCTTCCGCTTCCTGGACATAAACGCCCTGGATTTCCGGAGCAAAGCCGGGAAGCTGATTAATGCCTTCTACAAGGTCAAGGAAGTATTTAACAGCAGTTTGGGACCATCTTTCACCCGGGTGGATGCAGAGTACACCTGGCGGATAGGGAAGTGCACCTTCCAGCGCGAGGCGGCCTTCCGCCTGTTCCAAGTCCACCAGTTCGCCATGTCCGCGCATGAATTCATACTGGGCTTCCTGCGGATTAATGACGTATTCCGGCAGGTAGTCATGCAGGAAGAGGTTTTTCTGAAGGGTGAAGACTTTTCTATCCTTATAAAAATCATGCATTTCCTGGCAAAGCTGGCGGATCGTATATCCTTTGTATTTGTCTTCGTAGGCTTTATAGATGGACGGAAGCACTTCAGTCATCGGAGCATCTTCATCAATCAACTTTTCAAAACGGATCAGTTTGGCAACGAGATCGTCCATCTTAGTTTTGCTTTCCGCCGGAGTCATGAGGAAAAGGATATCGTTTAAATCGCATTTTTCCGGAATGATTCCGTTTTCGCGGAGATAGTTTGCCAGGATATTGCCCGGAATACCGAATTCTTCATAGCCGCCGTTTTCAATGTCAATACCACAGGTTACGAATTGGAGTTTCATCGGGTCGATGAAATACTGTCCTTTGCCGTATCCTTCAAAGCCATGCCACTTGGCGCCCGGTTCAAATGCCCAGTAATCCATATCGTTTGCCATCTTTTCCGTATCGCCGTCTTCCCATTTTTTGCCGTTTACAACAGGCGGAACGAGAGGACGGATATAGTGGCAGTTGCGGAGAATCTGCTTACGTGTTTCAATAACGGTTTTAACAGCTTCTACCCACAGTTTTTTACCTGCTTCGCCTTCATGCATTTTTGCATTTACGTCAAGTGCGGCAAAGAGCTGGTACAGCGGAGATGTAGAGGCATGCATCATGAATGCGTTGTTCACCCGTTTATGCGGTACATAACGATCTTGTCCTTTAATGTGGGAGTCTTTCTTGTGTACCTGGGAAGTCATGGAGAAACCTGCCTGCTGTTTGTGGACGGACTGGGTAACGAAAATCCCCGGATCTTCCGGTCCAAGCTCTAAAAGCAGCGGACTGCAGTCTTTCATCATCGGAATGAACTGCTCATACCCTACCCAGGCGGAATCGAAGAATATGTAGTCGCAGAGATGGCCGATTTTGTCGACAACCTGACGGGCATTATAAATGCAGCCGTCATATGTGCCGAGCTGGATGACCGCCATGCGGATCGGACGTTTTGCTTTCGCTTTTACGGGATCTTTTTCGGCAACGAGTTTGCGGATATATTCTTCGTCAAAGCAGTGTTCAAGAATGCCGCCGATAGAACCGAAAGCGTTTCGCGCCGTTTCCAGATATACCGGGGTGGCGCCGGCGAGAACAAGAGCACCATGGTCTATAGATTTGTGGTTATTTCTGTCGAAGAGGACAATATCACCAGGAGCGAGAACCGCATTTAAAACAACTTTATTGGAGGTAGATGTCCCGTTCAGTACGAAATATGTTTTGTCGGCATTGTATACACGGGCTGCATGTTTTTGCGCGGACAGAGCAGGACCTTCATGAATGAGGAGATCACCCAATGCGACATCCGCATTGCAGAGATCGGCGCGGAATGTATTCTCACCGAAGAAATCGTAAAAAGCGCGGCCTGCCGGATGTTTACGGAAGAAAGCACCGCCTTGGTGGCCGGGGCAGTCGAACTGGGAATATCCGTTTTCAACATACTTCTCTAAGTCTTTAAAAAAGGGAGGAAGTACATTTTCTTCATAATGGGCTGCAGCGCTTTCGATCTGGCGGGAATAAAAATCGTGATCAGTCTCATTTAAATCAATGACGCGGTATACCTGTTTGATTATTTCATCGCTTACGTGGCTGTCTGCATCTTTAATAAGCATGACAGGAATTTTAAAAGCGCCAATCATTTCATTTTTCAGCACATCAGAATCTTGTTCGGTAATGACAACAGCAGCCACGTCAGTGTAGTCTGTATTGTTTACATCGATGATTTCGCGGCCATCAACGGCGCCGAAAGCTTGGAGAGCATTTTCCGAATAAGCGATCTTTAGTTTTTTCACAGTAATAACCTCCTAAACAAATAACTTAGAAACACAGATCCGCAATGTACTCGTCCGTGTGCACTTCGGTGAGTCACTCTGCGGTTATGCCCTTCTGGGGAGCATGTGTTTTCGACATCTTCATCATAGGATAGATTTTAATACTATTCCAATACCATTTTATAAGGAAAATATCCATTTGGCATATCTAATATCATAAAAGATATTTATAAATAATTAATCACAAAATAATATATAAAAAGTTATTATTAAATATTCAATAAATTAAATATTATTCCAAAACATATATTTTCACCTTGAAAGAATTTTTTCTTTATATTACTAATAAGAACAGGATAAAAGGAGTTGTATATTAAACAAAACCTTAAGGAAAGATCGAAAGTAAAAATATAAAAATGTATATTATTAAAATAATGAAAGGAATTAACTAATATACCTCCAAAAGAATAAATATATTTATTTTGATATGACAAAGAGAAATAATGGGATTTTTGAGTAAAATAATAGAAGGGAAAATGCCAAATCTCTCCAAATTATTTGATATGTATATCAAAAATAATATGAATGATTGAAGGATATATGTATAAAGAAAAAGCTTATCCGATAATCCTGATGAATAAATGAATAAAATGAACATTTAATAACAATAATAATATCAAATTATATATATAGTGATATAGTTTGACCAAAATAAAAAGACGCCCGATGAAAGGCGTCGATTTAATTCGATCTAATTAAAATTTAAAGAAGGGGAGAGTTGTAACTTGCCGCGTTTTGAACAAATTCCCAAAAATTATCAATGATATATTCTTGGAGCAGAACCGCTACGAGAGATAATTGAGAATCCGTGTGCCATGAAAGATTCAGGTGACGGTAGCATTTGTCATCAGTAAGGAATGCCATCTTTATGTGTTCTCCGCGGGCAGCGTACCAGGTGAGCTGCGGGATAACGGCGATACCGAGACCCGCGTGGATAAATTCACGGACGGTATTGGGATTATCGCTTTCCATGACTACATTTGCTTCAAATCCTGCAGAAGCGCAAAGATCATCAATTGTTTTTCTAAGCCACATTCCTTTCGGCGGAGCAATGAATTTGGCAGTTGCCAGATCCGATAGAGAGAGGCGGCTTCCGTTTGCGTAAGTGCTGTCTTTCGGCATGATTACAATGAGGTTTTCCTTGAAAAGCGTTACCGTGTGGGGACTGTCGATTGGCTCATTGCTTGAAAAAAGGGTCAGATCCGTTTCTTGAGAATGGAGATGATGCAGAGAACGATTGCGGATATCCAGAATGGCTTCCGGATGTTCCTGACGAAATTTCATGAGAAAGACGGGGATCAGTTGGGCAGCGGATTCTATATTAAGCGTAACTGTCATCTGCTGAAGATTTTTTGATTCATTCAGATCTGTTTTAAGCTGATCCAGTTCCGCAAGAAAACTTTTTGCATGCTTCAAAAGAATTTCTCCGTCTCGTGTCAGTTTAATATTCCTTCCTTTCCGTTCAAACAGTGCGACACCCAGTTCTTTCTCTATGCCGCTGATCATTCTGGAGAGGGCCGGCTGGGCGACATGAAGGCTTTCGGCGGCGTTTGTGAGATGCTGCATTTCTGCAGTTCTTTGAAAATAGAGCAGTGAGGTGAAATTCAGTTTCATATTTTCTCCGGTTTTTATCAGTGCAATATATGCAACGATATAAAGTATAACAATTGAATCATAAAATATATATCAAAAACAGTATATCATAAAGCGGGGATACGGAAAATGGGTTACCCGGAAGTGGGGATAAAGTGGAAATGGTTAGGAAATAAAAATTTCTGAGGGATATTTGTATTTAACAGAAATACGGACTCATCGAGGAGAGAATCGCCTATAACTTGTAAAAACTTGATTTTTAAGTGTTATAGTTATATACTATAAATGGGTATTGAATATACCTTTAATAATATTTGCAAAAATTTATCGGGGAAGGAGATGAGAGTATGGCATCCTCTGTGGATATGGAATTGGGAGATATGATGTATGAACTTTGCCTAATGGCGCTTTTCTTTGTAGAAGGAGCAAATCTGCTTGTGCCTTTTCGTGAAAATTTCAATTTCAAACGAATTGTGGCCAGATTCTCTTCTTTTTTCAAAGGGTTCATCGGCGCAGGGGGATGGGGGCTGAAAGCCCAAAAACCGTTGGGCACGGTAAAAATACATACACGGGCTGTCGTTTTGAATGACAGAAGGATATGGCTCTTTACAGGGACATATCTACAAAAGCGTCTGCGTGAAATCATTTCACTGCGGAAATATATTGATCATAGCCGGGTCAGTGCTGACCTGTTTGTTATTTAAAAGCAGAAAGGTTGGCTGATCTTGCAAAAGATGCACTTTGGTGTATTGGCAGTCAACTTTCAAAGAAAATCTTCTTGATTGACCATGCTTGTCCAACATATAGGACAGGAAGCCTGTATTAAAAGAGAAGTACAGGAAATCAATATGGAGGGTTCCACCAGTTTCAGGAATCCAAAATCAGACGCTCGGCGTCTTTTTTGATGGTGATTTAAGGAGAGAAAAATGAAAACCGGATTATATAGTGATATGAAAAAGCTGCTTTCAGTCACATTTCCTATCTTAGTAGCGCAGCTTTCCACCATGGGAATCAATTTTATAAATACGACAATGGCAGGCCATGCGGGAGCAGATGATTTGGCCGGGGTTTCAGTAGGGACAGGGATCTTCTTTCCTTTTGAAGGTGCGGCTATCGGGCTTCTGATGGCAGGGACGCCTATAATTGCCCAATTAATTGGGAAGAATGAAAAATCATCCATTTCTTTCGTGGTGCGTACAGGCATATACATAGCACTTGCACTGAGCATGCTGTTTTTTGCAGGATATTTCTTTTTTGCTGATGAGGTTGTCAGCAGCATGGGACTCACGGCTGAAGTGGAATATATTGCAAAGAATTATATTTTTGCCATGGTAGTGGCAATGGTATTTATTTCTCTTATTATTCCGCTTCGCTCTTTGACGGATGTGGCAGGAAGCACGGCTACCTCTATGAAACTTTTTCTTTCCGCGCTTCCTATCAATGCTGTTTTGAATTATTTTCTGATTTATGGTCATGGCGGGCTGCCTCGCCTTGGCGGTATCGGTGCAGGCGTTTCGGCGGCAATTACGTACTTTTTCGTACTGCTGATGTTCCTTTATGTGATTCATAGTGACGAAAGATTTATGGGAAAGGAAATATTCGCTTCCGGCAAGAGCCGTTTTTGTGACTGGAAAGAATATATGAGTGTGGGTATTCCGAGCGGACTATCCGTTTTCATGGAAATGGGACTTTTTGGGGCGATTATTATTTTCATGGCGCGGTTTGGCACGGAAACACTTGCAGCATATCAGGTCGCCGATAATTTTGCGAATATGGCATACATGGTACCACTGTCCTGTTCCATGGCGCTCACCATTTTAGTGGCTCGTGCCGCAGGCGCGAAAGATCATGCTCTTGCAAGGCGGTACGCCAAAGCAGGAATTCTTATGTCCGTGGGATTTTCTGCAGCGGAAGTCCTTTTGACGACGATTTTCCGGGAGCAGATCGGACTGGTCTATACTGATGATGACGCAGTTATTGCTATCGCATCGCAATTCCTGATTTTTGCTTCAGGGTTCCAGTTCTTTGATTCTATCTCTGCGCCGGTGCAGGGGATTCTTCGCGGATATAAAGATGCTAAAGTGCCTTTTATCCTTCTTTTGGCGGCTTACTGGGGAGCTTGTTTCCCTGTAGCCCTGTTCCTTGATCATCAGCTGGACATGGCTGCCGTTTCTTACTGGATTGGTCTTGATGTGGGTGTGGCGGCATCGGCGGTATTTATGGCTATCCGTCTTTTTACTTTGGAAAGCGGGTTTATGGAAAATACGGCAGCTGTATCCCTTTGCGGAAGGCTGTCTTTGGAACCGGCTTATGACAATGGAGTTTATAGAGTAAAGGCAGAAGTTTTGACGGGTATAAAAATTATATGGCAATACTGCAGGGAAATCGGAAATAATCTTTTTGTACCACAGGAAAAAATTGTGGAAATACGCGGTCATGTGCTTACGGGTATCCAGCGCAAGCTCATAGGCCATGCTGCGCGGGCTTATGTGCCATAGCGCTGCTCCAGGATACAGTGATTTCTTTAAGGCAAAAAATCGGAAGGCATATTCTCCAAAGAGGAAAATATGCCTTCCGATTTTTCATGTGAGCAGAAAGTCCTGCAAGTCATGAGGCGTTTTAAAAATAAAATCCGCCCCGGCATCGGCGAGTTCATTCAGGCTGCCGTAACCCCATGCTGCCCCGGCAGATGTGATTTTATTTGCTTTTGCGCCAAAGATGTCATAGTTTTTGTCACCGATCATAATCGTGGAAGAAAGGAATTTTTCATCGAGGGCGGGTGTCATTCCGATTTCCTTCAATTTTATGAAAGTCTTTTTGATAATACGTGTTTTTTGGTCGAAATCTGCTTTGTTTTTCATTTCGTCGGAAGGATTGCTGCCGACAATCACATCAAAGTAAGAGGTAAAGGAAAAGTCTTTCAGTATTTTATGCACCAGCGGCCACGGCTTGCTGGAAGCGACGGCGGTGATCATGTTTCTTTGCTTCAAGGCGGATAAGAGTTCATTGATACCTTCGTAGGGGGCGGAATCAAAAATGCCTTTATTATCATACTGCTCGCGGAACTTCATAATGACTGCCAGTGTATCTTTTTCTGACAGGCCATAGATTTTTTGTATTTGCACATTCAGCGGCGGACCGATGAATGATTTAAGTGCAGCAGGATCTGTTTCATTAATGCCTGCTGCCGTAAGCCCGTACTGCATGGCTTTTATGATGCCTGGACCGGAAGCAGAAATAGTGCCGTCTAAGTCGAAAAGAATGTATTTATAAGTCATGTGATACTCCTTCTGATCAATTAAATTCAGTATATCAAAAAGAAGGAAAGACAGCGAGAGTAAGAAAAAAGGAAGAGCCTTATGTTTATTGTGGTCTCATGATTTTTTTGATATTCTTAAGGCAAAGAAAGGTTATGTATTATGCAGGAGGGAATTATGTATATCGATGGAAAAGTTTGGATAGGGAATAATGATCAGGGGGAACGGATCAGCATCATTCCGAAGATGGTGAACCGTCACGGTCTTGTTGCCGGTGCAACAGGCACAGGCAAGACGGTTACGCTCAAAGTCATGGCGGAAACATTCAGCGATATGGGTATCCCTGTATTTATGGCGGATGTCAAAGGTGATATCGCAGGAATGATGAATCCCGGGACAGACAGCGAAGATATGCAGAAACGCATCGAGAAGTTCAATCTGACGGATGCGGGATTCGCTTACAAAGGATATCCTGTTACTTTATGGGATATTTACGGTGTAAAAGGAATCCAGCTCCGTACCACCATTTCTGAAATGGGACCGATGCTTCTTGCCCGTATCCTTGATTTGAATGATCTCCAAAGTGATATCCTCACGATAATATTTAAGATTGCCGATGATCGTAAGTGGTTCCTTATTGACACGAAAGATTTGAAGTCCGTCCTGAATTATGTGAGTGATCACCGTGGGCTTTTTGAAGGAGAATACGGGAAAATGAGTCCGGCCTCTATCAGCACGATCGTCCGTGCGGTAGTGGCTCTTGAAGCAGCCGGCGGCAATGTGTTCTTCGGTGAACCGGCTCTCCGTATTTCCGACTGGCTGACATTAGGTGACGGCGGCAAGGGGATGATCAATATTCTTGACAGTGAAAGTCTGATCAATAATGGCAAGATGTATTCCGCCTTTCTCCTCTGGATGCTGTCCGAATTCTTTGAAACACTTCCCGAGGTGGGTGATCTGCCGAAACCCAAGATGGTTTTCTTCTTCGATGAGGCTCATCTCCTGTTTAATGGAGCGCCCAAACAGCTTTTGGATAAAATTGAACAGGTGGTTAAGCTGATTCGGTCCAAAGGAGTGGGGGTATATTTCTGTACACAAAATCCGAAAGATATTCCCGACGGTGTTTTAGCGCAGTTGGGGAATAAAGTGCAGCACGGTCTTCACGCATATACGCCGTCTGACCAGAAAGCAGTCAAAGCGGCGGCTATGTCTTTCCGCGCGAATCCTGCATTTGATACGGAAGAAACGCTTACTTCTCTCGGAACGGGAAAGGCGGTTGTTTCTTTCCTTGGGGAAGACGGTGTCCCGGGCATGGCGCAGAAGGTATCTGTTCTTCCGCCGCAGTGCAGTATGGGCAGTATTGGGGACGGGCAGCGGGAGCAGTCCGTTAAGTCAAGTCTTTTTTACAGTAAATATGCGGAAGGGTATGATCCGGAATCAGCTTATGAGATCCTGATGCGTTTAGGGCAGGAGGAACAGGCAAGAGAGGAACAGGCAGCGGCAGAAGCGGCACAGGTGAAAGAAGATGCGCGCCTGGCAAAAGAACAGGCGAAGGCAGATGAGAAAGCGGCTCGTGAAGCGGAGAAGGAATCGGCGGCAAAGAACCGGGCCATAAAATCCGTGGGGAATTCCGTACTGGGGACAATCGGCCGTGCGGCGGGAAGATCGATCGGCGGCAGCGTAGGCGGAAGTCTGGGCAGGAGTGTGGGCGGAAATCTTGGAGCAAGCCTTGTCCGAGGACTTCTGGGAACTTTTTTTAAACGGTAATGACTACCTGTTTTTCTTCTGGAGGTTTATGATGAAAAGACTTTTAGCGGCAGGCAGTATCTGTGTATTCCTCTTTTTGGGGGTTATCGGCTGTGGAGGAGAAAGTATGGCGGGATATCAGAAGATTCCGGCGGCGGAAGCAAAAAATATGATGGATAAAGGCGGTGTGACTGTTGTCGATGTACGTCGTGAAGAGGAATACAAAACGGGGCATATTTCCGAAGCAGTTCTTTTGACTAATGAAACCATCGGCAACGAACCGCCGGCACTTCTTCCGGATAAGAATGCCGTAATTCTTGTGTACTGCAGAAGCGGTGTAAGAAGCAGACAGGCATCTGAAAAACTGATTAAATTGGGATATAAAAAGGTATTTGATATGGGTGGTATCAAGGATTGGCCTTATGATGTCGTTACATAAATTTTGAAATTAGGAATATATGATAAAAACGCATGTTTTCCAGGGGAAGGAGAATCTTATGGAGTTCAAAATTAAATATTATAAGGATCTGGTGTCTTTTCACATACCGGATCAAAATGTATTGGGGAATATCCTTCCCAATACGGCACCTGCTGCGGTATCAGAGGCGGAAGAAGTAGCCCGTGCCCTTTCTGTTCCTTTTGGAACCCCCAGATTGTCTGAAATTGTCAGATCCGGAGAGAAGATTGTAATTGTTACCAGTGATATTACCCGCCCCGTACCGTCAAAGATTATCATTCCCCGCCTCTTGGATGAATTGGGAAAGGCAGGGGTGAAAGATGAGGATGTGACGATTGTCTTCGGTCTTGGCAGCCATCGTAAGCAAACTGAAGAAGAACAGAAATCTCTTGTGGGAGAAGAAGTGTACAGTCGTGTGAAATGCGTTGACAGTGATCCTGAAGATTGTGTGCACCTGGGCGTTTGCAAGAATGGTACGCCGGTGGATATATTCCGTACGGTGGCGGAAGCGGACCGACGCATTTTGGTGGGAAATGTGGAATACCATTATTTTGCAGGGTACAGCGGCGGCATGAAAGCAATTATGCCGGGAGTTTCCTCTCGTGCTGCCATCCAGGCCAACCATAAAAATATGATTCACCCCGGGGCATTTGCAGGGAATTTGAAAGATAATCCGGTTCGTGATGATATTGAAGAAACAGCTGATTTTATTTCTGTTGATTTTATTTTAAACGTAGCGCTTGATGATCATAAGCGGATTGCCTTTGCCGCAGCGGGACATCCTGTGGAGGCCCATCGCAAGGCCTGTGCCTTTCTTGATAAAATATACAAGAAAAAAGTGAAAAAAGCGGCAGATATTGTTATTGTTTCTACCGGTGGCTATCCGAAGGACATCAATTTGTACCAGGCGCAGAAATCTATCGATAACGTGAAACGTATTGTGAGAAAGGGCGGCATTATGATTGTGGCGGCCAGCTGCCGTGAAGGATACGGCAGTGATGTATTTGGCAAGTGGATTAATACATACAGCACGCCTGGTGAACGGATTGAAGAAATACAAAAGCATTTTGAATTGGGCGGGCACAAATCAGCAGCTCTTGCCATGGTGCAGAAAAATTGTGATATTTATCTGGTGACTGATATGGAAGATAAACTGGTGGAGAAGGCAAACATGGTTCCTTTCCATAATCTCCAGCAGGCGGTAGATGCGGCGTTTGCCCAAATGGGGGAAAAGGCGGCAGCGTATGTCGTTCCTGTCGGCGGTTCGACGCTTCCTGTACTGGAATGAATGATTATTGGTGGAAAGTGAGTATTTAAAAACACGGTATCCTATATGGATCCGTGTTTTTTGATGCGAAATCCGATCAGGCGGAATACTGGAGTTCAAATTACAGTTCAAAGAAGATGCCGATGGCGGCAGAAACGGCAATGTAAATAACAGGATGCTTTTTAAACCGCCAAAGCGCATACCACATAATGACAGCAAGAAGAATGCATTTCCAGTCAAAGAAGGATAGGATATTTGGTGCCGGGATATCATTTTTTATGTTAAGGAGAGATATTTTTGCCACGCCCAGCCCGGCTGCTGTAATTAAAGCGATGGAACAGGGGCGGAGTCCGTAGAAAATTTTTTCCACAAGCAGGGCATTCTTAAATTTATCCAGTGCTTTTGAAACCGCTGTAATAACGAAGAGCGCCGGTGAGGTAAGAGACAGCGTTGCCCAGATGCCGCCGGCAATACCGAGGGTCTGATAACCTGCGTAAGTCGCCATGTTGACGCCCAGCGGCCCGGGAGTAGATTCGGAGATGGCGATCATATTGGCGATATCCGCTGTGGAAAACCAACCGGTAGATTCGGAGATGGCATAGAGGAAAGGGAGTGTTGCCAGTCCTCCGCCTGCGGCAAAAAGTCCCGCCTTAAAGAATTCCCAGAAGATCTGGAACCAGATCATTGCGCCACCTTGCCTTTCTTCCCTGCATCAGGCATGAAAATGTACCCTGCTGTTCCCGCGAAAATGACAGAGAATACCGGCGAGAGAGAGGAGAAAAGGGAGATCAGAAGAATGGAAAGAAAAATGAATGCTGTTCTTTTATCAGTAATGGATTTTCTGCCTAATTTGATGACAGTGTCAAAAATCAAGACGCATACGCAGATACGGATGCCGGCGAAAGCATGGATAACAAACGGATTTGCTGCAAAGCTGGAAAGAAATATGGCAATAGCAGTAATGATAAGCATGGAAGGAGTAATGACACCTAAGGTGGCAGCCAGGCCGCCTGAAAAACCTTTTTGTTTATATCCTACAAAGGTGGCTACATTGACAGCAATCATGCCGGGCGTGCACTGGCCGATGGCAAAATAGTCCATCAGCTCTTCTTCGGTACTCCATTTTTTATTTTCCGCTACTTCCCGCTGCAGGATAGGAAGCATGGCATATCCTCCGCCAAAAGTGACGGCGCCCATTTTAAAAAAAGTGAGAAATAAATCCCAAAGCATAAGCAGATCCTCTTTTATAATGACTGGCATTTTTAGATTATTATAGACCTTAACAGGATAAAATGGAAAAGAAAAATCCCGCAACGTGAGGGGGCGGGATTTACGGGATACAGTTACTTTTCTGTTTTTGCTTCAGCGGCTTTTGCCTTTTCTTCTGCTTCCATTTGTTTAAACGCTTCTGCCATCTTAATTTTGCGGATGACGGTCTGTCCTTCCGGGCTCTTCAGGTAAACGAGGGTAGATTTCGGAACCATACGGTAAACTGTCTCCCAGTCATCTTCGGAAAGGGCTTTCCGTACGGTGGAAGCGCTGACGACCTGGTGGCCCTTTTGTTCTCTTGGGATGACTTTCAGTTCAATACCGTTGTTGGCAAAAACTTCGCGCATGGCTCGGTTGTAAGCAAGTGTAGTTTTATCAGTCGGTTCCTCGCCTACAAAACGAACAGTGATATTCAGAGCGGGTGCGATACGCGTAGCAAATACGGTGGCATCCAGCTTCGTCTGCGCCGCCAGCTCATCGGTGCCCTTAATGAAGTATGTCGGGAAAGTGGCGTTGGAGATAATGTAGTCGCCCCCGCTGATGACGGAAACACCTTTCATATCTTTAACGCCCTGCTTAATGAGTGAAAAGCGGTCAGAGAATGGGAATATGGAACGGTCTTCCTGCACGGCAAAAATGATGACCTCATCGCAGTTATTAACAGCATATTCTACAAGAGAACGATGCCCTAAGGTGAAAGGATTGCAGTTCATGACGATAGCGCCGCGGTTCTTACCCTCACCGGTACCGAGGATGGAACGGACACGGTTCAGGTAGTCTTCCAATGTGTCCTGTCCGCGCTCCAGGAGACCCGCATAAGGTTCGGCTACGGCCACTTCTTTGAAACCCATATGGGCAAAAACGGGGACGTTCTTCGGCTTGGTGAAGATTTGGTTTCCTGTAATGCCGCGGCGGTTGGATTCGCCCTGGAGGTTGCGGATGATACGATGGGTAAGCCCCTTTTTCTGGTAATCTTTACTGATGGCGATATCTCTCATGACACGGCCGCCGAGAGAGCCTGTGCCGATAAGTTTCCCATCATCGAAAAGTCCCATGGTATAATCAATGTTTCCTGTGAAAGTCAGATCAAATTCTTTCAGGAATTCTACAACTCTTGCTTTTTCTTCAGGATCTGTCAAAAAAATTTCTCGTTCTGTAATCATTATTTGCTCCTTATAAGTAAAAATGATGAAGAATAAGTATACTCTTTAAATAAAAATGTAAATGCTATTTATTGATAAGCAAGTATATTATAGCACGAGTAATAAAAAGGCGTAAAGAAGAAATGATATTAAATTCTGGATAAATCTATAAAAGGAATTAGAGTACAAAAAGTAATACGGCAGATATCTTACAGAGAGTTTGCAATTTAAAGGGAAGCCTTGTATAATATAGAAGCTTGTTTTACGCAAGCAACTTCCTGGCCCATGGGGAGCATGGGACATAGGTCCGAAAAGGAGGCGATTTCGTGAAAAAGTATGAAGTTATGTTCATCGTGGACATTGCAAATGAAGAAGTGATTCAGGCTGCAGTGAAGCTGGTGCAGGATACGATCGTTCGTATCGGCGGTACAGTAACCAAGGTTGATGAATGGGGCAAACGTCATCTGGCGTACGAAGTCAAGCATCAGAATGAAGGCTATTATGTAGTCATTGACTTTGAAGCTGACCCGTCACAGATTGCGGAACTTGACCGTATCATTAAGATCCATGAAGAAATTATTCGTCATATCATTGTTAAGCAAGATGACTAAGGGATCGAGGTAAAGACTATGAATTCAGTTCAGGTAATGGGTAATCTGGCGAGGGATCCGCAGATCCGCGCGACTAAAACCGGCCGTGCCGTGGCATCTTTTTCTATTGCTGTAAATCGTAATTATACGACACCTCAGGGTGAACAGAGAGAATTAACTGATTGGATCAATGTTGTTGCCTGGGGCAACCTGGCAGAGGCGGTGGGTAACCAGCTCAAAAAGGGAACCCGTGTTTTTGTCGAAGGGCGTTATTCCACCAGATCTTATGACACTCCTGATGGACAGAGACGGTATGTTACCGAAGTGGTAGCCAATATGATCGCTCTTCCCATTGGAATGAGTTCCCGTGCTTCCGCAGCACCGCAGGATCAGGGATTTGCGGGCAGCGAAGGCGATAGTCAGCCTAAAGGTAATTTTAACCAGTTTGGTGATTCCCACGATGATGAGGATATTCCATTCTGATTTTCCAGTTTTGGAGGAAATATGATTAAGAAAGATAGAGTAAGAAGACCGAGAAGAAAAATCTGTCAGGGCTGTGTTGATCATATCGAAAATGTTGATTACAAGGATATTGCAATGCTCCGCCGGTTCATTTCGGAACGAGGCAAGATTTTGCCCCGCCGCGTGACCGGAATATGCGCGAAACATCAGCGCAAAATCAATCTCGCAATCAAGAGGGCAAGAGCTATCGCATTGCTTCCGTTCAGCGCAGACTAATTGAATATGAAGGAACTGCAGGCAGTAAGTGGTATGGCGGCAGTTCTTTTTTTATGGTTTAGAGAGATGGAATTTTAACAGTAAAGAAAACTGATTTTTCTTTTGGAAAAGGAGTGTTATAATCAGAACATAGAGAATATACGGTTTCATTTGGGAGGGAAAGTATGACAAGAGAAGAGCGTATCCGTGCAGCGATTGCCGGCAGGGAAACAGATCGTGTGCCCGTGGCGGCGTGGATGCATTTGTCCGAACATGACCAGGATCCTATTTCTCTGGCGGAAGCGGAAGTGGAACTGACGGAAAAATATGATTTTGATTATATTAAGATGATGCCTTTCGGGCTGTACTCTACCCAGGATTTTGGCAATCAGGTAAAGATCTACTGCGATCCTTACAAAGAACCGATTGTCCAAAAGTTTGCTATTGACAGTCCTGCGGGATATGATTCAATCCGCGCGATTTCAGCACTTCAGGGAACGTACGGAAAACAGGTGGAATTTGCCCGTGAACTGGCAAAGCGCCGCATGGAAGGAACGCCGATTATCCAGACGATTTTCAGTCCTTTTTCGACCTTGAAGAAATTGGCGGGGGACAGGCTGCTTACCGATATGAAAGAATATCCGCGTTCGGTTCACCATGCATTGGCCGCTATTACAGCGACGACGATGGATTTTGTCGGGTACAATATCGATGCCGGTGTGGACGGATTCTTTTTTGCTACGCAAAATGCCGTAAAGACAATGATGACGGAAGAAGAATTTAATGAATTCGGTGTATTTTATGATTTGGCTGTCATTAACAGCTATGCGAAGAAAACCTGGTTCAATCCTATTCATATGCATGGAGAAGATGTGTATTTTGAAAAATTAAAGGATTATCCGGTAAATTGTCTGAACTGGCATGACCGTCATACCTGGCCGTCACTGAAAGAAGCGCGGAGGCTCACGGATAAGTGTCTTATGGCAGGTATCCGGTCAGCTCCTTACTTTGTCAATGGCGTGCTCCAATATGATGATATTATCCTCGACGGCACACCCGCAGAAATCGCAGAACATGTGAAAGATGCTATTTCCCAGGTTGACGGGAAAGGTCTCATACTGGCGCCGGGGTGCGTGGTCAATCCGAAAGCGTCGGCAGAAAATCTGATGGCTTTGCGGAAAGCGACAGAATTATAAAAGCATGTTTACTAAAGGAGGAATTTCATGAAATCATTGTGTGATATCTTGAGATCCTCTTTTGTATTGCTTTTACCGGAATGAAAGCAATGTTTTTAAGCATCATAGAAAAATGACATAAAACGCAAATGCAGCTTATCGTATAAGGACGGCCAAGCGGCAATGAAAAACCGTCTGCCAAAACAGAGTAAAATGGCAGACGGTTTTCTGGTGGGGTTTTGCAGCACAGACAAGATATAGTAAAATAAGGACATATTTATGGCAAAGGAGATTATTTTGGCAGATTGGCTTATGAAGAAACTGCCGACGGCGGAACGGTTTCATGAAATACTTCGTTTCCTTATCGTCGGCGGCGGATGCTTCCTTTTGGAATATGTGCTTTTGTACATGCTTACTGAGTTTGCGGGGATTCCTTATCTTACCTCTTCAGCGATTGCATTCCTTATTTCTCTGCTGGTGAATTATTTACTTTGTGTGACGGTGGTTTTTCACACGGGAAAACGGACGAAAATGGAAATGTTTCTTTTTTTTGCCACATCTGCGGCAGGCTTGGGAATCAACCAGATGACCATGTGGTTCTTTGTGGAGATCGCAGGTCTTTGGTATATGTTTGCCAAGGTTATTGCCAGCGGTATCGTCATGATATGGAATTATGCAACAAAGCGGTATATCCTGAAAGGGAAAGTATAAAGGAAGAGACTTCGACGGATTGTATGAGAAATACAGTTTAGGCCGAAGTCTTTTTTTAGCTGCAGGGGAGATTATCTTTTAAGCCTTTTCTGAAAATATTAGCGCCGCCGTTAGCCGGGTGGCGGAGACCGATGACGGAAACACCTGCGGCTGATAAAGTGATTTCACTTTTCTTCCCTACTGCGAAGATGGGCAGGGTTCCTGTTATTTCCAAAAGCTGCCGGGTATAATCCAGACCGACGGACAGCTCTTCATCGGTGGGGGTGCGGTTGGAAAGAAAACAGCCTTTTTTATAAGGGTGAAAGAAATATATTCCAAAGAATAAATTCATCAGGCCCAAGTCCCGCTTCAAGGCATGCCGACCAGGCAACGGTGTCCGTGGGTTCGTTGAAGCCTTTTTCTCTTTGTATTTCTTTTTTTATGAAGAGGCTGTCCTTTCTGCTTGTCCGTGTTCCTTCTTTTCCAAGGATCATCATGGGGGTTACCGTTTTGTGATAGCCGAGGATCATCCGCTCGCAGGTCATGGCAATACCGGTAAAGTGGCCGCCCTGGTATCCGCAGGCTTCCGCTATAAGAAGAAGTTTAGCAGTGGGAAGACGGCGGCTCAGATAGGTTTCCAGTTGCCGGCGGCGAAAGATGACAGCATTTTCTATTTCATAGTCAGGATTTGTATCCGCCCACGGGTTGAAGACATTTTCCGCATGATATTCTGCGAGAGATTCGATAAAATTCTTTATGGATTCGTTTATCATTTATTTTTCCAATTTGAAAATGGTACCGTCAATAAATTCTTTCTCAACGGTAAACTGGTTATTTAAAGACCACTTTTCCATACGGGACAGGTTTCCTTTTGATACATAAAGGTAGACCGGTTCTTCTTTTTTTAATTTGAGGAATTCTTCTTCTGTGATGGAGGGCATGGCATATTTTTCTTTCCATCGGGCATCGCGAATATTTTGTACATCTTCACTCGGAAGAATGGGAATGAGGCGTGTCGCGGTTTCTCCCGTGTAGTAAGAGAAAGAAGCTGAGTAGGATTGAAAGAAATAGTGCTGTCCCGGAAGTTTATGCAGGTAGTCTGACATAATGTATCCTGACCGTGTATGCATGTAAACGGGAAGTCCCGCGCTGACGGTAACAAGGAGTGCGGAAATGGTGACGGTGGAAATGACGGTAAGCCGTCTATGTGAATTTTTATGCCAACGAAAGAGGAGGACCCATACAGAATAGGCGGTTACAATGTAGAGCGGCCACCATTGGGAATCCGGGAAAAAGAATGTACCTGCGAGCAGCGCGGCAAGCAAAAGGAGGAACGGAATTATCGCAAGCAGTCCCGGGATTTTCTTTCCGCTTGTCACATCCGGTGCGGCATGGGCGGCAAGAACGGCTGCCGGTACGAGAGCGATATAGGTGTAGGTCACATACTTTGTCGCCATAAGGGTATAAAAAAGGAGCGTACCGAAACACCATGCCATAAGAAAAAGATAAAATGATGTTTTTTCTTTCCACTGTTTTTTTATTTCATAGAAAAAAAGTCCTGTCCAGGGGAAAAGGGAGAAGAAATAGTAGTAGAAAGTGGTTATCTCCCGGATGTTCGGATGATGTGGCGCGGATAATATTGTGAAGACCGAGAAATTCGCGGATGAATGGATCGCCATGTATGGCGTACATGCAGGCGTACCAAGGGAGGGCAGTGATGAAGAAGATAAGGATTCCCTGCCAGGGAAAGAGACGGAGGAATAGTTTTTTATTCCGCATCAAGCCACACCAAATCAGCAGAAGCATTCCCGGAAGGACAAGACCGACAGGACCTTTGGAAAGGCATGCCAGACCCGAAGAAAAGTAGGCGATGACCATGTGGCGCCTGTTGTTTTCCATGAGGCCGATATAGGCGGAAAGAAGTGTAGGCACAGTGAAAAGCATCAGCATACTGTCAGTAATGATGGCGTGAGAAATAATCCAAAATTCCAGAGAAGTGGCAAGCATGATGCCCGACCAGACGGCAACTACGTTATTTTTCGTAATCCGGCGGATATACCAGACAAGAAGTGTGATCGTTGCAGCCCCGCAGAAGGCGGCAGGGCAGACGTGAGGCAAAATCGGTAAAGCCGAAAAGGCTGTATGAGATGGACATGAGCCAGTACACCATGGCAGGTTTATCAAACCAAAAATGGCCGTAGATTTGCGGCGATAGCCAGTTCCCTGACAATACCATTTCCCTGGCGGTAAGCGCATAGTTGGATTCTACCGGATCGGTGACTGGAAGGAGATGGGAACCCCAGGCAAAAAACATGAGCCAGCGCAAAGATACCGATTAATGTCTGTGTGGTAGTGCATTTAAATTCTCTTTTTGCAGTTTCTTCCCGTGCTTTTTGAAGCTTTTCCCGCTTTTGTTTCTTTGTGCTCATGGCAGTCCTCTTATGTTTTTTAAGATTCTTTTCGTAAAAACAGCGCCGTATCTTTTTTCCAAATCAGTTGCAGTCCTGCTTTCTGTGTTTTGGGCCATCGATTGTATACTTTTTCCTGTACAAGGATGTAAGCGCCTTTTTCTATATCTCTGTCTATACTGTCTGTCGGAAGAATAATTCCTTTTTCCCGGTTTTTTATTGCTTCTTCAAAGTTTTCTTCATCAAATTTAGGAAGGATCTTGCCGTAAATATCTCCGTAAAATGCTACAGAAGGACGATAGAATGCGTCAATATATACAGATTCATTTCCCGGACAGTTTTTTTTCAGTTCCAGGGCGATACTTTCTGACGTGAAGAGCCGTGTGACAGTCACGCCGAAGGTGAACCATACGGAGAAAACGAAGCATGAAACAATGAACCCCTGGCAAATAAGAAAATCTTTAAATCGTCCCTTTTTGAAAAAGTAAGCAGCAATCAGTCCCGCCGCCAGCATAGCGGCAGAAACGCACCATTGGCTCCATTTGCCTGCATCAGGAGCAATCGGAGCGCAGGCAATGGCCCCTGCGGTGATAAGAGAAAAGAATAGATGGGTATAAAGGAATAGTTTCGAAATATGTCCGGTTTCCTCCAGATTCACCATGTATTTTCCTGCTAAAAGAGAGAGCGGAGGGAACATGGGAAGAATATAGGAAAAGAGCTGCGTAGAGGAAAAGGAAAAGAAAATAAATATGAAGACAGTCCATACATAAAAGAAAAGAAGGGTACGATCTTTCCTCCATTCCGGGAAATGACGGAATATACCGGGGATAGAGCCGGTCCATGGATAAAATCCTGCTGCTAAAACGATAAAAAACAGCCACAGATGGTTTTTCCCCACATGCTCAGGACTGGAAAAGCGGGCCAGGTTATGATAGCCGAAGAAGGTATCCATGAAAACGGGGCCATGGTGCATGACCATGTATATAAACCAGGGAAAACTGATGAGGCAGGCCAGGGGAATGCCCCAGTACCATTTCAGGGCCATAATGTTTTTTAATGTAAAGCTTTTGGTAATCATCATCCAAAGAGCAACGATGAGTGCGGGGAATCCAAATCCGATGGGACCCTTTGTCAGAAAAGCAAAGCCGCATGCCATGTACGCAGGAATGTATTCTTTGCGAAGAAAGGATATAAGAGCGACTGTCAGTGCGAAAACAAGAGTCGTATCAGTAACGGCACTTCTGGCAAGAACAATAATTTCCAGAGAAGTGGCACATATGAAAGCACCTGTAAGAGCCGGTTTTTCTCCAATCAGTTTTCTTGTAAAAAGATAAAGGTAAGAAGCGGTACAGGCACCGATTATGGCCGAGGGAAATCTGGCGGCAAAAGTAGAAACGCCGAAAACAGAAAAGGAAACCGCGTCAAGCCAGTAAAAAAGCGGCGGCTTATCATACCAGTACTCCCCGTAAATACGGGGGGAAAGCCAGTCGCCTGTGAGAAGCATTTCTTTTGCCGTTTCACCGTAGACAGGTTCGTCAGGATCTACGAGCGGAATGATGTCCGAAAATAATCCATACAAAAGGAGAGCAAATACAAATATAAGAAAAGCATTTTTATTTTTCATGTTTTTTTGATTTCTGCCAAAAGTAAAAAGCAACGGCGATGATGCCGGCTGTAAGGAAAGAAATAAGGGCAATTTCTATTTTGTATTCAAGAAGAAGCATCCAGTTTTCTCCGAGTATTTCTCCTGTATATACAAGGAATATCGTCCACGGGATTGTGCCGATAATCGTGTAAGCAATAAACTGGGGGAGAGGATAATGTGCGATGCCTGCGGGAAGGGAGATAAAAGTGCGGATCCCCGGAAGAAGGCGGCCTGTAAAAACAGCGATACCTCCATATGTTTCAAACCAATTTTTTGCAGCAATCAGTTTCTTCGCACCAAGACCGCCTTTAGCTGTGTGACGGAGCATGAATTCCCGTCCGCCTTTGAGCCCCATGTAGTAAGATAAAAGAGAGCCTGCGATACCGGCGGCTGTACCGATGATAATGGTGGGCCAAAAAGAAAAGATCTGCTGTGAAACAAGAAATCCGGCAAACCCGAGGATAATTTCACTGGGAATGGGGATATTCATGTTTTCCAAAGCCATGCAGATAAAAAGTGCGATATAACCCCAATCGGAAAGAAAGGAGATGAGTAATTCCATAATAGTTCCTTTTAATGTGGTTTAACGTGTATTATGTTTGGAAAGCTTTTATTTTAAACTATAGCATGGCAGAAAAATGTGGTCAAATCGACAGAATGCATAATTATCTCATTTACAGAGGACGGAAATGGGAGAAGACGGAGAGGTCTTTATGAATATTTATTGACATATATGCAGAATATTGATAGAATATGCACATCGATTATTTTATTTGAGATATGGAGATGGGAGTATGTTCAATAAAAAGATGAAAGCATGGCTGGCGGTAGGAGCACTGGCAGCTGTATTGGCAGTATCGGGCTGCGGTGGAAATGGAGATAAGGCGAAAAGTGGTGATGCTGCGAAATCAGGCGTGCCGTCTATCGTTCGTGTAGGGGCTGAAACCACTTTTCCGCCTTTTGAATTTACAAAGGATGATAAGTACGTTGGATTTGACCTGGATCTGGCAGAAGCCGTCATTAAGCAGATGGGCAGCAAGATGGAGTTTAAGAGTATGGGGTTTGATGCTCTGATTCCCGCGGTCCAGAGCGGACAGATTGACATGATCGCATCCGGACTTTCAGCAAACCCCGAACGTGAAAAACAGGTCGCTTTTTCTGATGTATACTTTGATAAAAATGGCTTCGTCATCATTGTTAATAAGGACAATGACAGTTTGAAAGACTGGGCGGATCTGGAAGGCAAGAAGGTGGGGGCCCAGGTAGGGACGGAACCGGTCAAGATGATTCAGGAAGCAAAAGGCGAAGTGAAACAGCTTGACTCCAACGCCCAGGCATTTATGGAACTCCGTGCGAAGACATTAGATGCTTTTGTTGTTGATCAGCCGGTGGCTATGTTCTATATGAAGCAAGGCGGTTCTGAAGACTTGAAGATCGTCGGTACGCCAAAGACAGATGTAGGATTTGTTTTTGCTATGAAGAAAGAAAATAAAGAATTGCAGGCGGCGGTGAATAAAGCGCTGAAGGAATTAAAAGCAAACGGTGAATATGACAAGATTTTTGAAAAATGGTTCGGTAAAGCGGAAAAATAAGTTTTTTGAGTAAAAATGAAGAGCCTCTGTGTGGCAGGGGTTCTTTTCATTTGCAGAAAACCTATAAGATTAAAGAATTCTATTTATAACGCTTGGCATTACAATAGAATATAAAATATGGCTATGCTATAATAGACATACTTTATAGGGTATAAATTTGTTTGGAAGATTTCAGTCATTGAAATTGATATTTCTTCCTACAAAAGGAAAGGGGTTCTCTGAATGAGTGAAAAGAAGCTGCCCTTCAGCGAAGAGCTGGTCAGGGAGATTGCTGCCGTTTACGGTACGCCGTTTCACCTCTACGATGAAAAAGGGATATCGGATAATGTAAAACGCCTGCAGAAAGCCTTTTCCTGGAGTTCGGATTTTCATGAATATTTCGCGGTGAAGGCGACACCCAATCCGTGGATTATGAAAAGCTTAAAAAAACTTGGCGTGGGTGCAGACTGCAGTTCCATGGCAGAATTGATTTTGGCGGAAACGGTGGGAATCACAGGAGAGGAAATTGTTTTTTCTTCCAATGACACACCGGATGAAGAGTTTCTGAAAGCGCATGAGCTTGGCGCTATTATCAATTTGGATGATATTTCCAATTTGGAGGATATGGAACGGCTTCACCTGGTACCGAAACGCATCTGCTTCCGATATAATCCCGGGCCTGATCTGGCGAGGGGGAATGCAATTATCGGTACACCCCAGGAGGCGAAGTACGGCATGACCCGCGAGCAGCTTCTCAAATGTGTGGCATGGGCGAAGAATAAGGGTATCGGATATATCGGTATTCATACCATGGTTATTTCCGCAGAGCTGGAACTTCCGGGACTTTTGGGAACCATCAGCATGATGTTTGATTTGGCTAATGAAATACGTAATACTCATGGTGTAACGGTGAGCTTTATTGATTTCGGCGGCGGGATCGGGATTCCCTATCGGCCTGAACAGGAACCTGTAGATCTGGAGGGACTTGGAGAAGGTGCGAAAAAACTTTTTGAAGAAAAAATGCGGGGATTTGAAAATACACGTATTTGTTTCGAGTGCGGCCGAATGATTACAGGACCTTACGGTTACCTTGTAACAAAAGCGGTCCATTACAAAAATATTTACAGGGATTACATCGGCGTAGATGCATGTATGGCTGATCTGATGCGTCCCGGTATATATGGTGCTTATCATCATGTAAGTGTTCTTGGCAAGGAAGATTTGCCTAAGAACAGAATTTATGACGTGGTTGGCTCCCTTTGCGAAAATTCCGATAAGTTCGCCATTCAGAGAGAACTGCCGGAAATTGAAATGGGGGATCTTATCATCATTCATGATACCGGTGCCCATGGACACAGTATGGGGTACAATTATAATGGCCGTCTGCGCCATCAGGAAATCATGGTTCATGAAGATGGAACCGTGCAGCAGATTCGCAGAAATGAAACGCTCCATGATCTGTTTGCTACTCTTACTTATCCCGAACTTCATGAAAATGTAGATAAGCTGGAAAAATAAAGCAATAAAAAATCGGTAATGATGCAGTTGCAGACTTGTGTCATTACCGATTTTTCAATGGGTTAATTAAACGATTTTTTCTCCGTGGTAAAGCTCGCCTCCAATATCGGGTTTTACACCGTAGCCGATAGCCCATTCACTTTTGTATTTCAAAGCCTGGGCATGGATGTTTTTAAGTGCATTGACAGTGGATTTTACTTTGCCCGGGACGCCGACAACGAGGGAGTTTGGCGGAATGACCTGATTTTCCAGGACAAGGGCACCGGCAGCGATGATTGAACCTTTGCCTACTTTTGCTCCCGTCAGAACAGTGGCGTTCATACCAATGAGGACATGGTCTTCAATCGTGCAGGCATGTACGCAGGCGCAGTGTCCGATGGTAACATAGTCACCGATGATGCAGGGGAAATCATCGGCGACGTGAAGGCATACCAAATCCTGTACATTGGAACATTCGCCTATAGAAATATAGTTAACATCACCTCTTGCGACAACACCGGGCCAAAGGCTGGCGTATCTGCTTATACGCACATCGCCGGCAAGGAATACGCGGGGTGCAACAAAAGCATCAGGATCAATTTTGGGACTCTTCCCCATAAAATTAAGATTGGAAAGTGTGTACATGAGGAACCTCCATGAAAGACAGAAAATAAAACTTATAAAAATTACTGCAAAGATCTTAAATACAGAATAACTTCTATCAATTAAGAAGTCATCTTTATTATATGCTTTTCTATAAATATTCGAAAGAAATTCAGATGAGCCCTGGAGCCGCCGCAAGGCGCCGTTCCGTTTCAGAAACGAGTTCCTCTACGATTTCTTTTGCAGATTGAATTTTTGTCAAATGGGTAAGGGACATGCCGGCCAGAATAAAACCATTTTCCGTATCGCCCAAAAGAGCCCCTCTCTTTGTGGTACCTGCAGAGATAGATGACAGTTCATCAGGTGAAGCACCGCTGTACTCCGCTTTCAGATAACGATCGGAGAATCGGTTTTTGAGGCCTCTTACACTGTCGCCGGTGGTAAATCCTGTAACAACAGAATCCGTATCCGCTGCTGCCATGATAGCATCCTTCGCTTTCGGGTGGAGACTGCATTCTTCAGCCAAGAGGAAACGTGTACCCATCTGGACTCCGGATGCGCCCATAAGAAGCGATGCGGCGATACCCCGTCCGTCGGCAATACCGCCGGCGGCAATCACAGGAATTTCTATATCCGGCAGAACGTTCTCTAAAAGCGCCATGAGCGTCAGTTTTCCGTCGTGACCTCCGGCTTCCATACCTTCTACTACGAGAGCGTCGGCGCCATGGGCCTGTACCCTTTGTGCCAGTTTCACATTGGGAACGACGGGAATACATTTGATTCCTTTTTGGTGAAACGGTTCAAACCAGGGGATAGGGTTCCCTGCGCCAATGGTGACAAAAGGGACTTTCTCATCGCAAATGATTTGCGCTATGTCATCTTTATTATCATCTTGCAGCATCAGGTTGACACCGTAGACTTTTTGCGAACCGGCGATATCTTTAAAACGGCGGATATGGGACTGTACTTCATCAGGGGTAAATCCACCTGAACCAATGACGCCTGCACAGCCTGCATGGCTCATAGCGGCTGCCAGGACACCGTCAGAAATGTACGCCATGGCACCTTGGATGATAGGATAATCAATGTTGAGAAGCTTTGTGATTTTCGTATTCCAAGACATAATATTTCCTTTCTTTTCTGCGCATATACTAATGATTGAAAAAAATCATAAATAGAAAAAGATTAATGACTTGTATTCATTATATAACTACTGAAAGGAAAAAGAAATCGAAAAACATAAAAATTGATATAAAAAGAGAAAGTTAATTTTGTGCGAAATCAGCAGGATGTATTTCATATGGAAATTAAGACAGATTCAAAGCAGTTACGGGAAATAATGTTTCATTTATTTATCTGGTTCAAGATAAGTATATACTACTTTTGAAAATGTTTATTGTTGTTGTAGCAGAAATGGCTGCGTGATATACTACATAAGTAAGGAGTCCTCAAAGTATGGTTCTGCCGCATACTTACAGAAGTCTTATGAGGTGGAAGTCATCATTTTATTGTTTTATTCCCGCCCCAAAAAGATATTGCCGGTTAGACTGCATGAGTGACTGCAGTATTTCTTTTAGGGCGCGGCTGTTTTATTGCGGTAAAATTTATTTTCCGGTTGGGTCTATAGGAGGGTGCAAGAATGACAAAAGTAGCAATTAACGGTTTTGGAAGAATTGGACGTCTTGTTTTTCGGGGGCTTCTTGACAGAACGGATTTGGATATTGTCGCCATCAACAATCCGAGCGGCCCGGAAACAGCTGCTTATCTTTTGAAATATGATACGGTTCATGGACGTTTGAATAAAAAGGTAGAAATTGATAAAGATGATCTTATTGTTGACGGGAAACGCATCCATGTATTCCAGGATCGGAATCCGGAAAATCTGGACTGGAGCGCTTACGGCACGGAAATCGTTATCGAATCCACAGGTAAACTGAAAGACAGAGAAAGCGCGGGGAAACATATCCGCGGAACAGTTAAGAAGGTTATTATTACTGCTCCGGGTAAAGATGAAGACGCGACCATCGTCGTAGGTGTGAATGAAAATATTTATGACCCTGCTAAAGATGATATTATTTCCAACGCTTCCTGCACGACAAACTGTCTGGCACCCGTCTGCAAGGTGTTGAATGATACGTTTGGAATCAAGCGCGGTCTTATGACTACGGTACATTCTTATACCAATGACCAGGCTATTTTGGAAAAAGCACATAAAAAAGATCCGAGACGCGGAAGAGCCGCTGCCGAAAATATGGTGCCCACCAGCACCGGTGCGGCGAAAGCTATTGGTATCGTTATTCCTGCGCTGAAAGGAAAGCTGAACGGACTGGCTATCCGTGTTCCTACGCCTGATGTATCTTTAGTGGATCTTACGGTTGAACTGGATAAACCGGCGACAAAGGAATCGGTGAATGCTGCTTTGAAAGCGGCCGCTGAAGGAAAGATGAAAGGTATTCTGGCTTATACTGACGAACCTCTTGTTTCCAGTGATTTCAAAACCACCGATGTAAGTTCCACTGTTGACAGTCTTCTCACCATGGTGATGGATGACAACCTGGTAAAGGTAATCGCATGGTATGACAATGAATGGGGGTACTCCATGAGAATCATTGACCTTGTCGCTTTTGTAGCGGGAAAGTTTTGATCTGAAGAGGACTCCGCGATGAATAAACAGACGATTTACGATATTGATGCGGCAGGAAAGACGGTATATGTCCGTGTAGATTACAATGTTCCCTGCGACAAAGACGGCCATATTACTGATGACAGAAGGATTCGTTCTACACTCCCGACTATCCGATATTTGCTGAAAGAGGGAGCGGCAGTCATTTTGGCAAGCCATATGGGGCGGCCTAAAGGGGAGCGAAAACTGGAACTTTCTCTTCGCCCTGCGGCGGAAAGACTGTCAAAACTTTTGAATCAGCCGGTACAATTTGCCGATGACTGCATCGGCAGCGAAACAGCCGCCATGAAAAAAGCGCTTCAGCCGGGACAGGTGCTGCTTCTTGAAAATCTTCGTTTCCATAAAGAAGAAGAAAAGAATGATCCCGATTTTGCAAAAGCGCTGGTGGAAGGCTGTACAGCAGCTGTAAATGACGCATTTGGCGTTTCTCACAGAGCCCATGCCTCTGTTGTGGGGGTTGGTAAATTATTGCCTATGGTATCCGGACTCTTACTGAAGAAGGAAATAGATTTCCTCGACGGTGTTATTGAAAATCCGAAGCGTCCTTTTGCGGCCATTATCGGCGGGGCTAAGATCAGTGACAAAATCCAGGTGATTGCCAACCTGATGGAAAAAGCGGATGTCATCATGATCGGCGGCGGTATGGCAAATACTTTTGTCGCGGCGGAAGGCTATGACATGGGCCGGTCTTTGCAGGATAAAGATCGCTTTGAACTGGCACGCAACCTGATGAAAAAAGCAAAGGAAATGGGATCGGACATAATACTTCCTGTGGATTTTATGGCGGGAGATGCTTTTTCAGAAAAGGCAAATACAAAAGTATTGGAAGCGAAAGATTTCAGTGATCCCTGGATGGCTCTTGATATCGGGCCCAAGACAATCCGTCTCTACGTGGAAACACTGAGGAGAATGAAATCTGTTGTCTGGAACGGACCGATGGGTGTATTTGAGATGAAGCCTTTTGCTACCGGGACTTTTGCTATTGCGGAAGCTATTGCAAACTTGGATGCGACAACCGTTATCGGCGGCGGAGAATCCGCTTCCGTTGTGGACCAGATGGGGATTGAAGATAAGTTCTCTCATGTGTCTACCGGCGGAGGTGCTTCTTTGGAAATGCTGGAGGGGATGGTTCTTCCCGGTGTGGCTGTCCTTGCAGATAAGGAGTGATGCCGGTGCGGACAAGACTGATTGCGGGAAATTGGAAAATGAATCGTACCGCCATGGAAACGGAACAGTTTCTCGGCCGATTCGATGCGGAAATGGGGAAAGCCGAACTTTTAATCTGTATGCCTTTCACCGATTTGTACTTGGCGGAAAAATACCTGGCAGGTACGGGCATAAAGTGGGGGGCGCAAAATGTGTATCCGGCGGAGAAAGGCGCATTTACCGGAGAAATATCTCCTGGTATGTTAAAAGAAACAGGCTGTTCTTATGTCATCTGCGGACATTCAGAACGCCGACAGATTTTATGTGAATCCGATAAGTTTGTAGGGAAAAAGGTGAAAATAGTCCTTGCGTATGGAATGACACCTATCCTTTGTGTCGGTGAAACCTTGGAAGAGCGGGAAAGCGGGCAGATGAAAACACGTTTGCTGGAAGAAATGAGAGCGGCGCTGTCGGGGCTTTCCCCGGAAGAATTATTACGGACAGTTATTGCTTATGAACCTGTTTGGGCGATCGGTACGGGAAAAGCGGCCACCGCGCAGGATGCGGAAACTGTATCCGCGTTTATTCGCAAAACAATAGAAGCGTTTTCATCCGGGGGAGTCGCAGAACGGATACGGATTTTGTATGGCGGTTCCGTAACAGGAGAGAATATTTCTTCCTTCCTTAGAGAAAAAGATGTGGACGGCGCTCTTATCGGCGGTGCCAGTCTGAAAGCAGAAGAATTATTGTCTATTTATAAAAAAGCATGTGAATAAGGAGATATCATGGCAGTTATTACAGATCTTCACGCAAGAGAGATTCTTGATTCCCGTGGAAATCCCACGGTAGAAGTAGAAATGACACTGGAAGATGGAGCTTTCGCAAGGGTGGGAGTTCCTTCCGGCGCATCTACAGGTATGTTTGAAGCAACGGAACTTCGTGATGGTGATGAGAACCGTTATGATGGAAAAGGTGTTCTCTGCGCTGTCAATAATGTGAATGGAGAAATTGCTGATGCTGTTCTTGGCTGGGATGCCAGTGACCAGCGCGGATTGGATCATATCCTGATTAATTTGGACGGCACACCGAATAAGAGCCGCCTTGGTGCCAATGCTATTCTTGGGGTATCTCTTGCGGCTGCTCATGCTTCCGCGGAATCAGCAGAACTTCCGCTGTTCCAGTACCTTGGCGGTATTAATGCTCATAATCTTCCGGTTCCTATGATGAACATCATTAATGGAGGAGCTCATGCGGATAATAATGTGGATATTCAGGAAAGCATGATAATGCCCGTCGGTGCTTCTTCTTTCTCTGAAGGACTTCGTATTTGCGCAGAAGTATATCATGCCTTGAAAACAGTATTAAAAAAGAGACATTTATCCACGGCAGTCGGTGATGAAGGCGGCTTTGCGCCTGATCTGCCGTCTAATGAAGCAGCGATGGAAGTTATCTGTGAAGCGGTAGAAAAAGCGGGTTATACGGCGGGGAAAGATATCGTTCTGGCAGCTGATGTGGCGGCATCTGAACTTCTGGGCGATGACGGATTGTACCATTTGTCCGGGGATCATGCCGCTAAAACGGCAGAAGAAATGATTTCTTTTTATGAAGACCTTGTCAATAAATATCCGATCATTTCCATTGAAGATGGTCTTGGAGAGGAAGACTGGGGAGGTTGGAAAAAATTAACGGCTGTGTTGGGGAAACGTGTACAGCTGGTGGGTGATGATCTTTTTGTTACCAATACAAGCCGCTTATCCAAAGGAATCCATGAAGGTGTTGCCAATTCTATTTTGATCAAGCTGAACCAGATCGGGACGATTACAGAGACCTTTGAGGCGGTGCAGATGGCGCAGAGAAGCGGATACACCGCAGTTATTTCTCACCGCAGCGGTGAAACGGCTGATACGACAATTGCTGATGTGGCAGTAGCGCTGAATGCGGGGCAGATTAAGACCGGTGCTCCCTGCCGTACGGAACGGGTGGCAAAGTATAACCAGCTTCTCCGTATTGAAGAGGCGCTTGATGCGGATGCTTTTTATGGCAGCGGCTCATTGACACATCGTATGAGAGATATCTTAAAATAATAAATCGGTTCAGAAGAGAGGGTTCCTTTCGGGATGCCCCTCTTTTTTCTTGGGCTCTAATAAATTATAAAGGTAATAAATTCATTAAAGCTCAATCATAAAAAAGTTTTATACACATGGGGGGTATGGGTATTTTGGATAAAAGGAAAATAATTTTATAAAGAAATGAATGAGATACAGTATCATTTAAAGTTTTGAATATATTGAGTTTTACTAGGCGGTATCGGTAAATAAGTAGGGGTTTGAAATAATACAAGAGAAAAAAGGAATAAGAGTAATTCGCAAAAGTTTAATAAATATAAGCGATCAATTACTATTTAAAAATTAATTTTAATACAATATATTTAAAATGAATTGCTTGAATTTAATTAAAGTTATGGTATTATTAAGTGGAGAACCATGAAGCTCTTTGGCGATTACTTTTATAAAAATGGTAAAAAAATAATAATTCCCCGTTTAAAGTGATTGGCGAAAAATAATAATAATTTAAAAGAGCATTTTTATTTGTAGTATTTGTAGTATTTGTTGTGTTTTGGGGGAGGAACCTAAAAATGAGAAATTGTGTATTAGTAGTTGAACGTGATCCGAGTGTCAGCCGTTTCATGCAGCTTAAGCTGGAAGAAGAAGGATTTTCTTGTTTGGTAGACAATATTGGTGATTCCGTGGTAGATCTGGCAGGACAGCGCCAAGTGGACATCATTGTCCTTGATCCGGATGATCCCATGGAAGATGGCGATAAAATTCTTGAGAACGTAAGAGAAATCAGCACGATTCCGATTATTTACCTGTCTTCTGACGGTAGTGTGGACAGAAAAGTTGAAGTGCTGAATGCAGGTGCTGATGATTATCTGACCAAACCTTATGCCACAAAAGAATTGATTGCCAGAATCCGTTCTACACTGCGCCGTCATGAGGAGCCGAAAATTGTGGCCGACCCGTCTTTTAATATCGGAGACCTGGCAATTTATCCGGATCGCCATGAAGTACGTGTCGGTGATGAAGTCGTGGATCTGACGAAGAAGGAATTTGATTTACTCTTATTCCTGGCAAAAAATAAAAATCGTGTCCTGAAACGTGAAGAAGTTCTTGAAAAGGTTTGGGGATATGGATATGCAGGGAAAACGAATATTGTAGATGTATATGTCCGTTACCTGCGAAGCAAAATTGATGAAAAAGTAGGAAAGAAATATATCCATACTGTTCGTGGTATCGGGTATGTAGCAAGAGACTGATATGATTCAGCAGGTTATCGTTGTCGAGGGCAAATCGGATATTGCCCGTGTGAGACAGGCGGTAGATGCGGATCTGATTGCGACCGGAGGCTATGCCCTCCGGTCTGCTGTTATACAGGATATTCGTGCCGCTTATGAAAAAAGAGGGATTATTATACTGACTGATCCGGATGGTCCCGGTGAAAAAATAAGAAGCAGACTTTCCGTTATGTTTCCTGAAGCACTTCATGCTTTTGTTCCGAAAAGTGAAGCGTCTACGGAGGATGATGTGGGGATTGAAAATGCATCTCCGGAGTCGATTAGAAAAGCTTTGGATAAAGTACGGATACTTTATCAGGAAAGTTCCCATGAATTTCATATGGAAGATCTTTGGAATTCCGGCCTTACGGGTGCGGAAGATGCCACGGGGAAAAGAGCATCTGTTGGGGCTATACTTGGCATCGGATATGGGAATGCCAAGCAGTTTTTGCGCAGGCTGAATCATTTTGGGATTACACGAAAGGAGTGGGAATCCGCGTTGGAGGAGTGCGGGAGAAAGTATGAAAGACGCTAATTTAGCAGATATTAAAGTTGTAAGGTATGTATTGCAGCGATTTGGTATTCGAGCGAAGCATCGTTTAGGGCAAAATTTTCTCGTACGTCCCGATATTGTGGCAGAAATCGCGGCGGCAGCAGAACTGGCAGAAGGAGCATTTGTTTTGGAAATCGGTGCAGGTATAGGGACATTAACACAGGCACTTGCTGAAACAGGGGCAAATGTAACAACTTTTGAAATTGATAAAAGTTTGGAAAATGTTTTGACGCATACGCTGGAAGCTTATAATAATGTGCATATTATCTATGAAGATGTGCTCAAAGCAAATTTGAAAGAAATACTGGGAGATAATAACTGGCACGCAGCGGCCAATCTTCCTTACTATATTACGACACCTATTTTGCTGTACCTGATTCAATCTGAACTGCCCATTTCCCTCTTTGTATTTATGATGCAAAAGGAAGTGGCGGATCGTATTTTGGCGAAGGCCGGGTCGAAGGATTATGGTGCGCTTACCTTGGCGGTACAATTTGATTGTACCGTGGAAAGGGTGATGGATATTCCACCGGCAGCTTTTTTGCCGCATCCTGCAGTAACGTCGACAGTTCTGAAAATCAGGAGAAGAAAAAAACCTGCGGTGAAGGTGGCAGACCGCAAACTGTTTTTCCGTCTGGTTAAAATGGGGTTTGGGCAGCGGAGGAAGGTATTTACCAACGCTATGAAATCCGGCGGGATAAGCATGGAGTTGGGAAAGAAGATTCTGGAGAGAGCGGGGATTGACGGCGGCCGCCGGGGAGAAACGTTTTCGATGGAGGAATATGCTGCTCTTGCCAATGCATGGGATGAACTGGTGGTAAATAAATGAGTATCAAGTGCAGCGGGGGTTTGCAGAACCGCTGTTTTACTTTACAAAAGACCGCGAGGGTTATATAATTAGAAAAACATAGTGAAAGAGAAAATATTCTTTCAGTGCGTACAGAGAAAAAGCGGTTGGTGCGAGCTTTGGCAGAGAAGGTGTTTTCCAATCGGGAATGGCCGGTGATGAATCGGACGGTTTGTGGACGTTATGCCACAATCAAGTTAGCTTATGCAAATTGGGTGGCACCGTGATGACTTCGTCCCATACAGGATGGAAGTCTTTTTTTATGTTTTAGCCGAATGGCAGGTTTATGCAGGGAGAGATGGCTATGTTGGATATTAAATTTATTAGGGAAAATACGGAAGCGGTAAAAGCAAATCTGGTTAATCGCCATAACGATTTTGACTTGGATGAGGTTATTGAGCTGGACAGGAAGAGAAGAGAGCTTCTGCAGATGACAGAAGCGTTGAAGAGTGAGCGCAATGCGGAAACAAAAAAGATTGCTCTGGCAAAAAAGAACAAGGAAGATGCTTCTGCTGCCATTTCTGCTATGAGAGAAGTAGGGACAAAGATTGCTGCCATTGATAAGGAGCTGGCAGGCGTGGAGCTCATATTACAGGACCGTCTTTTACGCATTCCAAATATGACAGATGATTCTGTGCCGGTTGGAAAAGATGACAGTGAAAATCCGGAAGTCCGTCGCTGGGGTGAAATTCGTAAATTCCCTTTCCCTGCAAAAGAACATTATGAATTAGGAGAAAACCTGGGCATTCTTGATTCTGAACGGGCGGGGAAGGTGTCAGGCGCGCGTTTCTATTTCTATCTCAGTATGGCAGCCCGTCTGGAAAGAGCTGTGTACAATTTCATGCTTGATGTTCATACACAGCAGAACGATTTCACGGAAGTTATTCCACCATATATCATTAATGGTGCTTCTATGCAGGGAACCGGACAGCTCCCTAAATTTGAGGATGATATGTACAAAGTGGAGGGGGAAAATATGTACATGACTCCAACAGCAGAAGTGCCGCTGACCAACTATTTCTCCGGAGAAATTTTAGATGGAGCCGTGCTCCCTGTCCATCTCACGGCACTGACCCCGTGTTTCCGTAAAGAAGCAGGCTCTGCGGGGAAAGATACCCGTGGACTGATTCGACAACATCAATTTCACAAAGTAGAAATGGTGAAATATTGTAAACCGGAAGATAGCTGGGATGAATTGGAAAGTTTGACTGCAGAAGCAGAAAAAATTCTTCAGCTGCTGAAACTGCCATATCATGTAGTATGTCTCTGCACTGGGGATATAGGCTTCTCCTCAGCAAAAACTTATGATATCGAAGTGTGGATGCCAGGGCAGCAGAAGTATAGAGAAATTTCCTCGTGCTCCAACTGTCTTGATTTTCAGGCACGCCGGGCAAATATCCGCTTCCGCCGGCATCAGGGGGATAAGCCGGAATTTGTTCATACACTGAACGGGTCGGGGCTTGCTGTTGGAAGAACGGTAGCTGCTATCATGGAAAATTATCAGCAGGAAGATGGAACGATTGTCGTGCCGGACGTGCTTCGCCCATATATGAATGGCCTTGAAATTATCGGCAAGCGCGAAAGTTTTGTGAGTTCCAAAGGTGAATAATATGTATGCAAATATAGCTCCGAAAGGGGCTTTTTGTATAGGTGTATAGCAAAAGTTCAGAAAATTTTCGAAAGTATCGGGGAGAGAATGCGCCGGGAAGTATGGTAGGCATATAGTATAATAAAATAAAAGCGATTTCTAAAGGAAGTAGATATTCTAAAATAAGGAGGAATAGATGCATAAAGTTTTATATCGTGCCGGAAGGATATGGGCAGCACTTATGCCAGTGCCGGTCATAGCCGGTGCTTACGAAAGCAATTATGTGCTCGAGTGGATGCGTATCCCTTTTGTGGAAGCACTTTTGGCGGCAGTGATTTTTGTATCAATTCTGGCAGAAATAAAAACTGCGGGATTTTCAGGCGGCGGATTGATTGCTGTGATTGCCGGCGGGCTGCTCTTAGGCAGCGGCTGGTATGGCGGTAATGTGGCATGGTTTGAATTTCTATTATATTTTGGCGGGATTGCTTTGATCCTGTTGGATATTTTTGTCCTCGTTTCCGGTTTTGGCGTGGCGGCGGGTATTTTATCCATGACGGCAGGCCTATACTTCACCTTTGGCGGGGATATGACGGCGCTTTGGGTATTATCCGCAGCCATGATTCTTGCTATTATCGGTATATACTTTTTGGCGGATCATTTGTCAGAAAATAGAATGTGGAAAAAATTATCTCTTACATTATCTTTATCTTCCTCCAAAGGATATGTTTCTTCTGTTCAGAATTTGAAGAAGTATGAAGGGAAAGAAGGGAATGCTGCTACAGTGCTCAGGCCTTCCGGCAAGGTGGAAGTGGAAGGGACTGTGGTAGATGCAGTTTCAGAAGGGGGATTCATTCTGCAAGGTGCTGCGGTACGCGTGGTGCGGGCGGAAGGAAATCATTTGGTTGTTAAATAATTGAAATATGTTTTAGGAGGATTTATTTATGGAAACTTTACTGGTCGTTCCTGTATTTACTATTGCGGTAGCGCTTTTTGCGGTACTCATACTGCTTCATTTTGTACCGATGGGATTATGGATTTCTGCACTTGCAGCCGATGTAAGCATTTCGTTGTTTAATTTAGTGGGAATGCGTTTCCGCCGTGTCGAACCGCGTATGATTGTCATTCCTTTGATTAAAGGGACAAAGGCGGGGCTCGGCTTGAATGTGAATCAGCTGGAAGCCCATTATCTGGCAGGAGGGAATGTAGATAATGTGGTAGATGCGTTAATTGCTGCCCACCGCGCGCAGATCGATTTGACTTTTGAGCAGGCTGCAGCTATTGATCTGGCGGGAAGAAATGTGCTGGAAGCAGTGCAGATGAGCGTTAATCCCAAGGTTATTGAAACCCCTACGATTTCTGCAGTTGCTAAAAACGGTATTGAACTGAAAGTACGTGCCCGTGTGACTGTTCGTGCAAATATTGATCGTTTGGTCGGCGGCGCAGGAGAGGCGACCATTATTGCCCGTGTTGGTGAAGGAATTGTTACTACCGTGGGTTCTTCGGAAAAACATACGGATGTTCTTGAAAATCCTGACCATATTTCCAGAACGGTTCTTGGTAAAGGTCTTGATTCGGGTACCGCTTTTGAAATTCTTTCCATTGATATTGCTGATGTGGATGTGGGGAGGAACATAGGGGCCCAGCTTCAGACTGATCAGGCGGAGGCTGATAAGGAAATTGCCCAGGCAAGAGCAGAGGAACGTCGTGCCATGGCGGTGGCGCAGGAACAGGAAATGCGTGCATATACACAGGAAATGCAGGCAAAAGTTGTGGAAGCCCAGGCTGAAGTGCCGAAAGCCATGGCAGATGCTCTTCGCAGTGGACGTCTTGGCGTAATGGATTATTACAGTATGAAAAATATTGCAGCAGATACAGAAATGAGAGAAAATATAGCTGGAAATCCGGGTCAAACAAAGTAAAGGTGGAGTATGGATTTTTTTTCGGGTAATGAAATTGTCCTTCTGATATGGGGGATAGGGATACTTCATTTTATCTTTCGATGGATGAAGGAACGGAGAAGTTCAGATCGTTCCACTGAAGGAACGCCTCGTGAAGAAAATGGCTATTCTATTCCTGAAACTCCATTACCGAGACCGTCGTCTTATGGGGCCGGGAAGGATAATGATAAAGAATATAATTATAAAGAATTAAGGGAAAGGGTTCTACGCTCCTGGGGGATGAAAGATGTGAGATCTGATGAAATGGAAAGATCTGTTTACCGGGAAGCTGAGGCGCCTGCAGCAGTTTCTATAATGGAGTGTTCCGGAGATACGGAAAATCGTTTTCACCAATATCTTTCCAAACCCTTGCGAGAAAGGAAAACAAAACCGATGGCTGTGGAACCAATTACGGCACCTAAAGCAGCACAAGCAGCGGCAGATTGGTCTGAGGAGACAGTTCGTACATGGGCGAAGTATGATGTTGTTTTCGGAGAACCACGCGGAAGAAGGCCGTGGACACTCTTTGTCAGGCATTGAGAGATAAAAATGGATTTATACAGTAAAGAAGAGCATGGACAGATAATCTGGGAATGCAGCCGCTCTGTTCTTTACGTGGCAATTTCTTCACTGCTTTACGTTCTTTTTTGTGTAGCCTTTTTGATACTGCTTTTGGAACATCCCGGAATTTTGTCATGTACCATCAGCTTTGTTGTAGTCCTTCTGACTTTGTGGCGGATCCATTGGATTCATAAATCTGTGGCTTTGATATGTGAAAAGAGGCTTCTTGTTACTATTCCTATATTTTATTCTGAGTTCAATGCGGCAGGATTGATTAAGCCTTTGTATATGGCTTTTGACTATAAGGAAATAATGGGGGTATCCGATGACTGGAATTATCTTTTTATCGGGGAACGGACGGCTGGCGGTATTGTGGAAGTACCGGTGCAGCTCCGGTATATTACGGACGCAGATAAAATAAAACTGCAGGAATGGGTAGAACGGAAGCAGAGAGATATATGAGATTCCCAATAGAATAGAAAGTTTTAAAAGTCGTTTGTTTTCTTAAAGATACAGTTGCTTTTTTTTGATGGATTGTGATACCATGGATCAAAAGTTTTTTAGGTGAGGTGAAAGTGATGCCAACGAAAATTACAGTGACAATTGAAGACGAACTGGGGGATCTTTCCGTCGCGGCAAACGGATGGAAGAAACAGTTGACTTATACCAGCTGGAACGGACGGGATCCCAAGTTTGATTTACGTTCGTGGAGCGTGGATCATAAATCAATGACGAAAGGTCTGACATTGACAAAAGAGGAAATGATCAAACTCAAAGAAATTTTAAATGGAATTGATTTTGACAAATATTGATTTGCAGCTGCAAGCAAAAGGCTCTCTCGGAGAGCCTTTTGGCATATATGGAAACTTTTAGGAATACCATAAATTTGGTTTAGCAGTGCAGCTTGATGAGGAGTAGACGGCACTGGGAAAAGGGAAACGGTACAGTTATGGAAATATTCGGAATGGGTGGTACATCACGGCAAAGGAAAGCATTTTTCGCTGCGCTTGTAGGATTGATCATAAATCTTATTTTAGGAATGGTAAAAATTTTTGCCGGCTGGCAGAGCGGATTTTTATCGGTCATCGGTGATGGATTCAATAATATTACTGATGTGGGGGCGGTTATTCTTTTGATGATGACTTTTTATTATGCGTCAAAGCCATCGGATAAAGAACATCCTTTCGGCCATGGTCGGCTGGAGTATGTCAATTCTACTGTAATGTCCGCTATTATCCTTTATGTGGGTATTACACTTTTGGTAGAATCAGTGCAGAAAATTCTTCATCCTGAGGACAGCTATTTTTCTATATGGACTGCTTCTGCCTTAATAGTAGGTATTATTGCAAAATTATTTTTGACCTGGTGGTATAAACGGGCAGGGGAAAATTTGAAGTCAGAAGCATTTAACGCATACAGTGCGGATTCTTTTTCGGATATTCTTTCAACCACAGGTGTTTTAGTTGCTGCATGCGTGGAATATTTCAGCGGATACCATGTAGATGGAATCATGGGGGTTATTATGTCTCTTTTTATTTTGTACACGGGTTACGGAATCATGAAAGAGGCGCTGAATTCCATTATCGGCGCCACACCGGATGCGGAAATGTATGAAAAAATAAAAACGGTGATTCTTGAGACACCGGGAGTTTACGGTGTGCATGATCTGATTGTTCATGATTATGGGCCGGAAAATCATTTTGCTTCTGCCCATGTGGAATTGGACAGCAATTTGACTCTCGTGGAGGGACATGAACTGGCGGAAACAGTTATGACGAAGCTTAGGAACGAATTCAATATCCAGGCGGTAGTTCATGCGGATCCTAAAGCGGTGTCAAATCCGAAGGAGATGGAATACATGCGTGACTTGGAAGCCGCCATTTACCGCACCGGCCTTCCGGTATCTTATCATGATTTTTTTGTGGTGGAAAAGGAGGAAGGCATTTATATTTCTTTTGAACTGGAATTGAAGGGACCGTGTGATAAAAGTGATGAAGAGATGTATCAAATGATTTTGACAGAAATCCTCAAGAGCAACCCTAAGTATTTTATTGAAATGATGGTGGATCGGAACTTTATCAGTGGCAAGGTATATGGTAAATCCGGAATTGAACATCCTGCTGAATAATTGTAAAGACATATCGGGAATGGTAAGTACTATTCCTGATTTTTTGTGTAAATAAAAAACATGAATGTGATAAATATGATAAAATAATGAAGACAGAGCAATGTATAAAAATATGCAATTATAAATATTTTCATGTGAGGAAGCCATATGGATAGAAATTGGAGAGTCTTGTTGATAGCAGGCGTCATTTCGTTGTGCTCCGCGCAATTTGTTTTTGCCAGTTATTCTCTTGGCGATTCCGGAGACGCGGTAAAGGATTTACAGCGACGGTTGACACAGGCCGGCTGTCTGGTGCGTGCTGACGGGCGGTTCAATGAAACAACGGTGTCGGCAGTAAAAAAATTTCAAAAGAAACATAATCTGGATGTAGATGGAGTGGTGGGTCCTGTTACCTATAAAGCGCTTACCGGGAAAACATTAAAAAGCAAGAAACACTCTTCTGCCCGAAAAAATAAAATGTCACCGGGCGGCATAGGTATTGATGATGTTTCCGTATCGTGGCACAAACCCGGAAAACTGGCACCTCGTGTACAAGCAATTATGGAAGAAGCGAAAAAGTATGTAGGTGTGCCGTACCGTTTTGGCGGCATGACACCCAGCGGATTCGACTGTTCAGGGTTTATCCATTATGTATTTAATAAAAAGGGAATTCTGCTTCCCCGCGCAGCAGATGAGCAATTCGGAAGAGGAGAAAGGGTGTCTGTCAATCGGTTGGAACCGGGTGATCTTGTCTTTTTTTCCACATACGAGTCGGGAGTATCCCATTCGGGTCTATATCTGGGAGACGGATATTTTATCAGTGCCACCAGCAGCTGCGGAGTTGCTGTGGCAACAATGAAAAATGGATATTGGCATGACAGGTATGTGGGGGCGAAGCGGGTGCTTTGACGGTTTGTGGTTATATGGCGGATTTATACGGTCTGCTGCCGGGGTGGGGGCGTATGCCTCCATTTCTTTTATATACGGGTTTTGGATGGAGAGCAATGAGGCTTGGATTGATTCAGATGGATGTCGTATCCGGCGATAAGGAAAGAAATATCACACATGCTTTTGAATTGATGGGGAAAGTATCCCATCAGGCGGATATGATTGTTCTTCCAGAATTATGGACGATTGGGTACGATTTTCATAATCTCGGTAAAAATGCAACATATATGGGGGATGGTTTGATACAGAGACTTTCTTCTCTGGCAGCTTATACTGGGACATATATCATAGCAGGGACGCTTCCCGTAAAAAAGGGGGGAGTAATACGAAATACGGGGCTGGTATTTGGTAAAGACGGTGATATCAAGGGAGAGTACAGTAAGCGCCATTTATTTTATGGTTATCTGGAAGCAGAACTTATGCGGCCGGGACGGAAACTTCTGTATGAGGATATAGACGGAGTCCGTACCGGTATGGCGGTGTGCTATGAGTTTTATTTTCCCAGGATGTGGAGGAAAATGGCGAAAAAGGGCGTCATGCTGGTAGCAGCGCCGGCCTCGTGGCCTGCTATGCATATTTATCAATGGGATGTGCTGACCCGTGCCAGAGCCATAGAAAACGGACTCTGCATAGCCGCCGTCAATATGTCGGGAAACTATCGGGGAATGAAAATGGGAGGACATTCCCGCTTTATAGATCCTTTAGGAAAAGTACAGGCGGAGGCGGGGGAGGAAGAATCTGTCCTGTATGCGGATTATGATGAAAAGGCATATAAAGATTTGGGGAAACAGCTGGCGGTTATCCGGCTGGATAAGCAGAGGTGTTTTCATGCATGAATTATGTCTGCATGGTATAATAAACAAACACAACGAAATCAAAATACCTAAGGGGGCATATCATGAAAGGCAATGATATTCGTGAGGCATATTTGTCTTTTTTCGAAACGAAGAAAGAACATCTGCGGCTGAAAAGTTTTCCGTTGATTCCAAAAGATGATCCCAGCCTGCTTTTGATCGGCGCAGGGATGGCGCCACTGAAACCGTATTTTACGGGGAAGGTTGAGCCGCCCTGCCATCGTGTGACGACCAGTCAGAAATGTATCCGCACAGGCGATATTGAAAATGTCGGCCGTACAGCAAGGCATCATACCTTTTTTGAAATGCTTGGGAATTTCTCTTTTGGTGATTACTTTAAGAAGGAAGCCATTGCCTGGGCATGGGAATTTTTGACGGAAGTAATCAAGCTGGAGAGTTCCCGTCTGTATGTAACGATTTATCCGGATGACAGGGAATCTCACGATTATTGGCATGATATGATCGGGCTGCCGGAAAGCCATATTTATCCGCTGTCGGATAATTTCTGGGAAATTGGAGAAGGCCCCTGCGGGCCGGACTCAGAAATTTTCTATGACCAGGGCGAAGAATTCGGTACGGATCCGGAAAACCAGATGGGTGGAGACGGAGATCGTTTCCTTGAAATCTGGAATTTGGTATTCAGCCAGTTTGATCGACAAAAAGATGGATCTTACCGGCCGCTGGATAAGAAGAATATTGACACCGGTGCAGGGTTGGAACGTTTATCGGCAGTTCTTCAAAAGAAGAAAAATAATTTTGAAACGGATTTATTCTTTCCGATTATTCAGGAAGCGGCCGGTCTTGCGGGCGTTCCGTATGGACGCAGTGCAGAGAGCGATGTAGCGCTGAAAGTTATTTCCGATCACACCCGTGCTATTACAAATATGATTGCCGATGGAATTCTTCCTTCTAACGAAGGCCGCGGTTATGTACTAAGACGTGTACTTCGCCGTGCTGTAAGATATGGCAAGCTTATTGGCATAGACGATGCTTTCCTGGGCCGCATGATTGATGTGGTCGTAAAAATGATGAAACCCGCATATCCGGAATTGATGGAAAAGCGGGCATTTATAAAGAAAGTGGCTGGTGTGGAAGAAAACCGTTTTCACGCAACTCTCAATGCGGGGATGGATCTCCTTGCTGAAATGCTTGAAGAAACGCTGAAAAAGCAACGGCGTATTCTTACAGGCGATCGAGTCTTCAAACTGTATGATACATATGGATTTCCTTGGGAGCTGACGGAAGAAATTGCCAAAGAACAAGGAATTGAAATCGATAAAGACGGCTTTGCCGCAGCTATGGCGGAGCAGAAGGAACGCGCAAGAGCGGCTCGTGCAAAGGTTTCTGCCCGTATTGCGACTCCCGATACGACGAAACTTAAGTCTGAGTCCATGACTACGGAAGATACGGACGGAGATACGGAAATTCTCCTTTTGGGAAAGGACGGACAGGCCGTACAGTCAGCTGCTGATGGTGAAAATATTACGGTTATTTTGAAAAATAATCCTTTTCATGCGGAAGGCGGCGGACAGATTGGAGATAGCGGTGTATTGGAAGGAAATAGCGGCATTATTTCCATAGAAGATACGAAGAAATTACCTGACGGTATTGTATATTGCATCGGAACGGTAACGGAAGGCGTTATTTCAACCGGCGAAACGGTAAAAACCGTGGTAGATCGGGAGCGGAGGGAAGATATTGCCCGCAACCATACAGGCACCCACCTGCTGCAGGCGGCTCTCCGCAGGGTTCTGGGCAGCCAGGTTAATCAGGCCGGCTCGCTTGTGCTTCCGGAAAAGTTACGTTTCGATTTTACCTGGCCGGAAGCAGTTACCGATAAGCAGATAGCCGAGGTGGAACGGATTGTGAACGAACAGATTTGGAAATCTACCACATTGGATATTGATGAAATGCCGATTGCTAAAGCAAAAGAAATGGGAGCCATAGCTCTTTTCGGTGAAAAATACGGTGATATTGTACGTGTTGTCCGTGTTCCTGATTTCAGCACGGAACTATGCGGCGGTTCTCATGTATTTAATACGGGGGAAATCGGCTGCTTCCGCATCATAAGCGAAAGCGGTATCGGATCAGGCATCCGGAGAATTGAAGCGATAACCGGTAAGGCCGCTTATGAATCTATGCTGGCAGATCGTAAGCTGCTCAGGGAATCTGCTGCACTTTTAAAGGTGAAAGTGGAAGAAATTCCGGGAAAGATTGAAAAGAATCTTGCAGCTCTGAAAGAGGCGGAACGGGAAATTGAGAGGTTTAAAAATCAGCAGACAAAGGATGCCTTAGGGAATCTGCTGAAGAATGTAAGAGAAAAGAACGGTATTTCTTTCTTCGGTGCCATCGTACCGGCGGCGAATATGGATGAACTTCGAAAAGCGGCTGATATTGTAAAAGGAAAACTTCCGAGAGGTGCGTTTATTCTCGGCGCAGCAGCCGGAGAAAAAGTAAATCTTGTGGGAATGGCCTCTGAAGAGGCCGTGAAAACAGGGATTCATATGGGAAAAGTGGTATCCGCCGCGGCAAAAATATGTGGTGGAGGCGGCGGAGGAAAACCTGCTGTTGCCCAAGCCGGAGGTAAAAATATTTCTGAATTGCAGAATGCCATCGATGAAGGTGTTCGAATCATTGAGTCACAGCTTTAATAAAGGAGGCGATTGCGATGCCGGTCTCAGGCGAAACAATTTTAGTAAAACGTGAGGTGGAAGAAGGAGGGAATACCCAGGCGGCTATGGTTTTAAATGCGGTGTATACTGCATTGAAAGAAGCCGGACATAATCCGACAGTCCAGTTGGTAGGCTATCTTGTATCCGGAGAACCTACATATATCACGAGCAAGCATGATGCACGTAAGCTTGTTTCATCCATAGAACGGGATGAGTTGGTGGAAGAACTGGTTCGTTTCTATGTAACCCATAAGGGGCTTTGATATGCGTATTATGAGCTTGGATGTAGGCTCACAGACAATTGGTGTGGCAGTCAGTGATTTATTCGGGTGGACCGCACAAGGTGTGGAGACAATCCGCCATACGACGCGGGAAAAGGATTTTGTCCGGCTGCGCCATCTGGCGGATGAATACAATGTGGAAGAGTTTGTTATCGGAATGCCTTTGAATATGAATGGGACAAAGGGGATGCGTGCTGAGCAGACGGAAAAATTTGCAGAAGCTCTTGCTGCAGCATTTCCGGATATTCCTTATCATTTCTGGGATGAAAGACTGACTACCGTTATGGCGCAGAGGCAGCTGATTGAAGCGGATGTCAGCCGAAAAAAACGAAAAAAAGTAATTGATAAAATGGCAGCAGTAGTTATCTTGGAAGGATACCTGCAGCATTTGTCTTTTAAGAACAGAGGATAATATGATGGCAGAGCAGAAAGAACCGATCATTATTTCTGTGTCAGACCCCGGTGGTATAGAAAGAGATTACGTCCAGGACGTGGTTATTCCTTTTGCAGGGAAAGAATTTGCTGTTTTGGTTTCTATTCCGGAAGATGGGGAGAATGTAGAGGAGCCGGAAATTATCCTGGCACGAGTTGACACTGATAAAAATGGCCAGGCGGAATATGTACCTCCGACAGATGAAGAATATGATGCGGTGGCGGAAATTTATAACGAAATGTAATTTATAGGGAGTGTGGCAGCGGAGGGACATCTCTGCGGCCGCATTTTTTACTTGGTGATAAAATCCGGTTTCAGACAACAATCTATCAATATTTTTAAAACAGACTGAAAAGGTGAGGATTATGAAAATTGTGATAAAATATAAAAAATATCGTAATTAGGAGGATCTATGGGGAAACATTTTTCTTTTATCCATTGTGCGGATCTTCATTTAGGCGAACCGTTCGGAGGATTATATTCGGGAGATACGGGTCCTTGGACAGAAGCTATACATAAAGCGACTTTTAAGGCTTTTGAAAATGTAGTCACTGCGGCGTTGACGTATCGTGCCGATGCCATTCTGATTTCAGGTGACGTTTATAACAGTGATCATCACAGTCTGGCAGCACAGATGGCTTTTGCCAGAGAGCTGTATCGTGCGGCGCAGGCGGGGGTGCAGGTATTTATTATTCATGGAAATCATGATCCTGACGAGGCGTGGCGGGCAGATGTGCCGCTGCCGCCTTCCGTTTATGTGTTTTCTTCTGACAAAGTGGAATCAGTACCGTTATTGGTGGGTGGCGAGACGGCAGCTATGGTTTATGGTATCAGTTATAAAAACCGTCATATGAGAGAAAATCTGGCACTTCGATTCAGGAAGAAAGACGAAGATATCTTTTCTATCGGCATGCTCCATACGGAACTGGGCGTGGCAGGAAGTCCTTATGCTCCCTGTACGGTGGATGATTTAAGAAATACAAAGATGGACTACTGGGCTCTTGGGCACGTGCACGCGAGAAAAACACCATCTATGCGGCCATACATGGTTTATCCGGGGAATACGCAAGGCCTGGATCGTTCAGAATCCGGCGAAAAAGGTTGTTATCTCGTAGATGTAGGTGCTTATGGAACGGTAACTTTGAAGTTTATTGTTACTGATGCAATCCGCTGGATGGATATGGAAGTGGATATCAGTTCTTTCCAAAATCCTGAGGAATTGGTCAGGGAAGTTGTAAAACAGCGGGCCACACTTCGTGAAAAAACGGGAAAGCCTAACATCGTCCGCCTTGTTTTGCGTGGGCAAGGGGTATTGCAAAAAGCGGTTTCTACGCCTGAGGGGCAGGCGTATATTCTTCAGCTGCTTAATGATAAAGAAAAATTTCATCACATTTTTTGTTATTTTGCTGAGATTCAAGACGAAACAAAACCTTTTCTGAATTTGGAAGAACGGAGGAAGATTCCCGATGTTATGGGAAGTTACCTCCGGACCTTTGATGAAATTAACGGGCTTTCCAGCGAAAAAAGACTGGCAGTTCTGAAGAAGGAGATAGCAGACCGTCCGGAAATGGCCAAGTTTAGCAGATTGATGAATATGGTGTCGGATGACATGATTATCCGTGCTTTTGAAAAAGCGGAGATAAAAGGCGCCGAAATGCTGGCGGAGGATGAAGGATGAAGATTACTGATTTAGAACTGGAACAGTATGGCATTTACCAGAATGAATCTTGGAAACCTGCGGCCGGGTGCCTGAATGTAATCATGGGTGAAAATGAAAGCGGGAAGACGACGCTTCTCCGGTTTATCCGTGATATGATGTTCGGCTATGAGCGGGGCAAATGGCAGGGGAAAAAAGGAAATATGGGATTTCTCCGTGCGGATGGATCTGCATATCGCATTTATCGTGATGGAAAAAACAAATGGGCCGTTAATGATAAAGGTAAAGAATTTAATGATGAATTATCTTCTCTCTGGTGGCATGGATTGAATCGCGGGATTTATGAAAAGATTTTTGCTGTCGGATTGGAGGATTTGCAAGGAACGTCTTTCTTGGCAGATGATTCTGTCCGAAGCCGCTTTTTTATGCTTCAGGGAGGAGATCTCGTTTCCGGTGCCATGAAACAGGCGGACGAAGAAATGGAAAAACTTCTTGTCTCTTCTTCCCAGGGGAAACGGAGGATTAATCAGCTGCTGATGACTCTTGCTGAGGTACAGGAGGCGTTGGAACACCTGTCCGGACAGGAAAAAGATTTTTCTATACTCCAGAAGAAGCAGGCTCTGTTGAAAAAAGAAATAGACAAGATGAAAATTTCTCTGGCTGCAGATCAGGAAATGGATAAGCAGCTGGAAAAACGTCTCGGCGCGTGGGAGTATTATAAACGGGCAAGGGAAATTAAACGTCAGCTGCAGCTCAGTGAACAGGTTAAATTATTTCCTTCCAATGGAAAAGAACAGTGGGGGCATTTGGTCAGCCGGATGAAACTTATCCGTGAACAGCAGGAGGTACTTCAGCCAAAGATTGACGAATACCGGCCCAGGGCGAAAGAGGAAATTATTCCGTGGACGGGAATGGAACAGGAACTGGAAGGTCTTTATGTAGATTTGGGGCAGTGGAAACAGATTGCAGCTGAAGAAGAAGAATTAAAAAGAACCAAGGCAGATTGGGCACGATCTTTTGTCAATCTGGGATATGCCCTGCCGTTGTGGGACAGAGCGCTCAGTTTAAAAGATGCTTGTGCTGATGTGGATTGGAAGCAGGGGCGGAATCTGGCACAAAGTGCAGGTGTAAGGAACAACGAGCTTCATTTCTGGCAGCAGCGTGAGCCTGAAGTGGAAATGCTGGAAGAAGAAATGATCCAAGGCGGAACACTTCTTTCCAGTGAAGAAGCCTGGCGAAAATATGAGGCAGATGCATCAAAAATTGAAGCACTGCTTAACGAAGAAGCCGCTTTAACGGAAAAAACGGATGCTCTTTCTGCGCAGAAAGATACCCGTTATACTTTCTGGTTTTGGCTGGGAGCAACTGCTCTTATCGCAGCTGTAGTTTTTGTTATTATGTTTTACATGTCTCTTATGGGGTATACGGTGCTTTATGGTGCTGTGGGGGCGTCGGTACTGGCGGCGGCGTGTTTTGCTATTAACAATCATGTTTTCCGCAGAAAAGAAAATCAAATCAGAGAACTTGAAGCGCAGATTGATGAGATAAAGAAAGAATGGCATGAAGTAGCAAGCCGTTTTCCTGACCATGTGCCGGAAGATAAAAAAGATCTGCCTGCATTCCATAATATGCTCCAGGCGAAAAGAAGTGATTTTTATGGAATGCAGGCAAAACAGCAGGCTTTTGCATGGAAGCGGGAAACAGTGAAAAAACAGCAGTCTGCGCATAAAGACTGGGCGGAAGAGGGGAAGCTGCTAAAAGAAGCGCAGGCGGCCGTCCTGGATGAATGGTATAAGTGGCTTGAAGCAAATAAACTGCCTAAGGTGCTTCCTGAAAAGGTATCAGAATTACAAGAACAGTGGAATAAGATTTATGCAGAAGAAGGCCGGGGAAAGATTATTGATGTTCGTATTGACGGGGCACAGGAAAAACTGGCGGGCTTTGCAAAACGTGCAGGATCCATCATTCGGGCTGCAGGAATGTCATGTCCCATTACACCGGAAAGCATCGCTTATATTTATGAAGAAAATAAGAAGCGCAATTTGGAGTGGCGGTCCATTTCAGAAAAGAACCGCCAGCATGATGAATATGAGCGGGAAATGAATAAGCTCAAATCGGACTGGGCGTCGTGCGAGCGGGAAATGAATGCTTTATTCCGCCTTGTGAATGCAGTAAATGCGGAAGATTTTGCGGAAAAGGTAAATGCACATGAAAATCATGACAGGCTTTTAAAAGACTGGGAAAACGTGCGGCATGATATCCGTCTTTATGCCGGCGGTGAAGAAGAGTTTAATCGTTTGTGGGCCACCTTGGAGAGCGGACGGTATGATGAATGGATGGCAGAACATCAAAAACTCGCGGAAAAGATAGCAAAAGAAGAGCAGGAACTGGGCGATTTGCAAAGACAGCAGGGGGCTGCCGAAAATGAAATATTCCGTCTTGCCGGGGATGATACGATTACCAAAACACTCCAGAAAAAGAAAGAATTAGAAACGGAAATCGGTCAAACTATGGAAGATTGGCTGACAGCTCTCTTTATACGGTCACTTATGGGAAAGACACAGAAACGGTATGATTCCGGAAAACAGCCGAAGATTATAAAAATGGCAAATCGTTTCCTTGGGCGGATGACAAAGGGAAAGTATTCTCTCATTGTTAATGATGACGGAAAAGATGTGAGTATTATAGATGAGTTCTACCGTAAAAAGGAATCAAAGGTCTGGTCTTCCGGTACGGGTGACCAAGTATACCTGGCAATCCGTCTGGCGATGGCACTTTCTTTTGGAGAACAGATGGAAACGCTTCCTATCGTACTGGATGATATTTTTGTCCGTTTTGATGAAGAACGGCAGAAAGAAACACTTCGCTTCCTCATGGAGTTGGGAAAAGAACAACAGATATTTCTTTTTACCTGTCATGAACGGACGATGAAACTGGCAGAGGAAGCGGGGCGGGAGGAAAATACCGGAGAATTTATCCAACTGAGGAATGGATGTATCTCAAAAAGAATCTGATTCAATTAAAAATAACCTGACTGCACTTTTCTGCAGCAGGTTATTTTTAATTGCTCTTAAATCAAATGGGTGAAGTAAGGGATTTTCTTAACGAGATAAGTCAAAAGCAATCCTAAGATGAAGGCGGAACAAATCCAAATGACGGCATCAAAAAATGGGAATCGGGGAATGTATGTAAGAAGGATACGATTGAAGAAAAAACGTGTTATGTTGCGGGTAATCTCTTCAAAAAGCATGACGCCAAAAGACATGCTTCCAAGAAATAGGAGAATTTTTTGCCACCTTTCTGAAATATTATGGGTAATAAACCATAAGCGGGAAGCACAGAAAATGAAAGCGGTATTCAGAAAGAGGAAAGAATCGTAGAAACGTTCGGAAATGGCTTCTGTGAGGCCTCCTGCCACGACACCGTGGTAACAAGTCATGATGGACGCAATCATTGTGCCTGCAATGGCCGCCATGCCGAGATAGAGTAAATTTCTTTTTGTCAGCCAATGAATAGGAAGGACGTTTTCAATCCAATAGCCTAAAATGAAGTAGAAGCTTGGCTCACTGACAGCAAGAATAGGATTTATGAACCAGTTGATATCTGCGGTTCCCTTAAAAATTAAAAAGGAGAAAACAGGAATGAAACCGACAAAAAATAAATTAAGGGCAATTAAGTATAAGAAAAGCTGATTTGTCATATGGCGGACGAGTATTCTCCAGAGTGGGAGCATAAGGAGAAATCCAATATAAATATAAAGAAAATAGTACGCTGTGGCCATATTTGACGAATACATCAACGTAAAAAATTTAGAGAGGTGTCCAAAGAATGATAAATTAAGTCCGTGGTAAAAATAAAGATAATTAATAAGGGAGAAGATAAAAATGATTTGTGCAAATCGCCATATTCGTTTCTTAAAGATGACAGAGATCGGTTCTTCCTTTTTGAGAAGGAGCGCTCCTGAAATCATAAAGAAAATGGGAACTGCCGTTTTTACCCAAAAGGGAACAGCAATGTAAAAAGGAAAGAAAAATGATTCAGGTCTCAGCAGATAGAGGGAAAAGCCTGCTGTAGAGGTGTGGGTGAACATAACAAGCCATATGCAAAAGAAGCGGAGAAACTCTATGTGAAGTTTTTTCCCCTTCTTTGATTCAGAAGATATCATGGAGAAGAAATCCTTTCTTTATATTTCTTTTATGATATCATGTACAAGGTGTTCAAGCCAAAGAAAAAAGGAGAATGAGCTGAATAGCAATAGCAAATCGGACATCTTGCAGAAAAATTATCTTGCGGTATAGAAACCTTTTTGATAGAATAAAAAAGCATGAGTACACATGTCTGCGGATTTTACATCTGTGCCGGATTTGGTGGCTGTAAGAGAAGAAGCAGGCAGAGGTTATTAACAGGAGGTTATTATTATGTCAGTTGTATCCATGAAACAGTTGCTTGAAGCAGGCGTTCATTTCGGGCATCAGACCCGTCGCTGGAATCCGAAGATGGCAAGGTACATCTTCACCGAACGTAATGGTATTTATATCATTGACCTGCAGAAGACAGTGAAAAAAGTAGAAGAAGCTTATGCTTTTATCCGTGAAGTGGCAGCAACAGGAGCACCGATCCTGTTTGTCGGAACAAAGAAACAGGCTCAAAATTCTGTCAGAGAAGAAGCCCAGCGTTGCAATATGTTTTATGTAAATGAACGTTGGCTCGGCGGCATGCTTACCAACTTCCGTACTATCCAGGCTCGCGTAGCCCGCCTGAAGGAATTGGAAAAAATGTTTGAAGACGGAACTACCGAACAGTATCCGAAGAAAGAAGTCATCCTGATGCAGCGCGAACTGGAGAAACTTCAGAAGAATCTTGGCGGGATTAAAGATATGAAGAAGATTCCGGGAGCTATTTTTGTGATTGACTCTAAAAAGGAAGAAATCGCAGTAGCGGAAGCGCATAAGCTTCACATTCCGGTTGTGGCTACCGTTGATACCAATTGTGATCCGGATGTGGTTGATTTCCCGATTCCTGCAAATGACGATGCTATCCGTGCTGTAAGACTGCTGGCGAGCAAGATGGCTGACGCTATTCTGGAAGGTCGCCAGGGACAGCAGGAAGAAGTTGAAACAACTGCTGCGTCTGAAGAAGCTGAAGAGGTTTCTGAAGAAGCTGCTGAAGAATAAAATCTTTAATACAGACAAATACCTTGGTTATGTAATGGAGGTCATAGAATGATTAGTGCAAGTATGGTAAAGGAATTGCGCAACAGTACCGGAGCCGGCATGATGGACTGTAAAAAAGCCCTCGTGGAAGCAGATGGGGACATGGCAAAGGCGATAGATATTCTTCGTGAAAAGGGACTCTCCCAGGCGGCGAAGAAAGCATCCCGTATTGCAGCAGAAGGTGCCGTTGTTTCTTATATATCAGAAAACGGTAAAATTGGTGTTATCACGGAAGTGAATTGTGAAACTGACTTTGTCGGGCACAATGAGAATTTCCAGGCTTTGGCAAAATCTATTGCGGCACAGATTGCTTCCGTAAATCCGGCGGATGTAGCAGTTCTGCTTGATTCCGCTATGGGAGATAAGACTGTTAAAGATGTAGTCACAGAAGCTATTGCTAATATTGGAGAAAATATTTCCATTCGTCGGTTCACCCGATATGAAAGTACTGAAGGCCAGGTATACAGCTATATTCATGGCGGCGGGAAAATCGGTGTTCTTGTGGAGATTAAGGGCGGCGATGCTGAACTGGGGAAAGATATCGCCATGCAGGTAGCTGCTGCTAATCCGTCTTATCTGGAACGTTCACAGGTTTCCAAAGAAGAATTGGAACATGAAAAGGAAGTTCTCCGTGAACAGGCCCGCAATGAAGGTAAGCCGGAAAATGTTGTTGAAAAAATGGTTACAGGCCGTGTCAATAAGTATTATAAGGAAGTGTGCCTCGTTGATCAGCCATTCATTAAGGACGGAGATTTGTCCGTTGCCAAACTGCTCCAGTCTAAAAGTGCAGAAGTTATTCGTTTCAGTCGTTTCCAGCTTGGTGAAGGCATTGAAAAGAAACAGGATAACTTGGCAGAAGAAGTTGCAAAACAGATTAATCAGTAGTTTCTAACGGTAAGAGAACACTTTTTTGTGTTCTCTTATTTTCATAAGCAGGGGAATACTTTATAATATAGAGGAATTATGGTTAATCTGGAGGTGTGGGATGGAGACGGAAAAGAAAAAGTACAAAAGAATCATGCTGAAGCTCAGTGGTGAAGCATTGGCTAATGATAAGGGGTTTGGTATTGATCCGGAAGTTGTGTATCGGCTTGCGGGAGAAATTAAAGAAGCCAGTGATTCCGGAATTGAAATCGCCGTTGTTGTTGGCGGCGGAAATATCTGGAGAGGCCTTAAAGGAAGTGCCGGCGGTATGGATAGGGCATCTGCCGATTACATGGGCATGCTTGCCACTGTCATCAACTCTGTGGCACTCCAGGATGCCCTCGAAAAAATGGGCGTTACCACAAGAGTGCAGACGGCTATCGAAATGCAGCAGATTGCAGAACCTTATATCCGCCGCAGAGCGATCCGACACCTGGAAAAAGGAAGAGTCGTTATTTTTGGCGCTGGTACAGGGAATCCCTATTTTACTACTGATACGACCGCTGCTCTCCGTTCCGCGGAAATTGAAGCGGATGTTATGTTGATGGCAAAAAAACAGACAAATGGGGTTTATGATGCAGATCCTAAATTCCATCCGGAAGCAAAGATGTTTACCCATCTGTCTTATAATGATGTTTTGCAGAAAAAGCTGGAGGTCATGGACAATACCGCAATTACACTCTGCATGAATAATAAAATCCCGATCATGGTTTTTAATATCGACGTTCCGGGAAATATTGTCAAAGCCTGTGAAGGTGAAAACCTGGGCACATTGATAGAGGAGAAATAAAATGTACGAAGACGAATTAAAGCATCTTTCTGAAAAGATGGATAAATCCATCCAAGCATTAAGAAATGAATTCACATCAATCAGAACGGGCCAGGCAAGCCCGAGTCTTTTGGATCGTGTGTTTGTAGATTACTATGGATCCAAGACGCCGGTTACACAGGTGGCATCTGTTACCGTACCGGAAGCAAGAATGCTTGTCGTGCAGCCTTGGGATAAAGGAATTTTAAAAGATATCGAAAAAGCAATCAATATGTCTGATTTGGGACTGGTACCTATGAATGATGGTAATCTGATCCGCATGGCGATTCCCCAGCTCACGGAACAGCGCAGAAAAGACCTGGTCAAAGTGGTTAATAAAAAAGCGGAAGAAGCGAAAGTGGCTATCCGCAATATCCGCAGAGATGGAAACGTATTTCTGAAAAAGGAAGAAAAGAACAGCGATATTTCTAAAGATGTCATTAAAGACATGGAGGACAAGATTCAGAAACTGACTGATCAGAAAATCAAAGATCTGGAAGCGGTTACCGATAAAAAAGTTAAGGAAATACTGTCTGTATGATGGGAAGAACTATTTATGCAGGTATGCGGTTTGATGAAAACCTGGCAAAGCAGATTTCAGAGGAATATCCTTCATGGCATATTTCTGAAACCCGCGGGCGCCGTTATGATTTGCATAAAGTGAGAAAATACCTGGTACGGTGTGGTAAAGAGGCGGTCATTATGCCTCAGATGAAGTACAGTGATGAAGTGGAAGCGGTACTAAAGAGATTGACGAGTAAGGAGAATGGGTGTGTCTGATAAGAGGTTTCCCCGTCATGTGGCAATCATCCTTGATGGAAATGGGCGGTGGGCGCAGCAGCGGGGAAGAGAACGAACCTATGGGCATCAGGTCGGCGCGGCAAATGTAAAAAATATAGTTCGCGCCGCCGGTCATATGGGTATCCGGTGTCTGACAATATATGCTTTTTCTACAGAAAATTGGAAACGCCCTGCTTTTGAAGTGAATTTTCTTATGCATCTTTTTAAGAATTACCTGATCGGGCAGCTTCGCGAACTGGTTGCCGATAATGTGCAGGTTCATATTATCGGCGATACAATGGAATTGCCGTCATCACTTCAAGAGGAAATCAAGGTGTGTGAAAAGGATACTGCAAATAATGACGGGCTTATCCTGAATGTGGCCATTAACTATGGCGGCCGAATGGAACTGGTTAACGCAGTGAGGGATATCAGCCAAAAAGTTGCAGAAGGCAGGATGGAAGCAGATTCTGTTACAGAAGAAACCATCACGAACCACCTCTATCCTTCGGCATCATCAGATGTGGATCTGCTTATACGTACGGGCGGTGAATTGCGGATATCGAATTTCCTTTTATGGCAGGTTTCGTATAGCGAATTGTATTTCACACCTGTTTTATGGCCTGATTTTTCAAGTGAAGAGTTGGAAAAGGCTGTTTTCTGGTTCACAGGAAGAGATCGTCGTTTTGGCGGTTTGACGGAGGCTTCCCGATGAAGATCCTTGTCATTACAGCTGTGGTTGGAATTATTGCGGTTTTAGGCCTTGTGGCTCTTGGCGGATGGTTTTTGACATCAGCTGTTTTTGCTGTATCGGTTTTAAGTTTGTTTGAATTTAAAAATATGTTGAGTAATGTGAATATTCGTGTATATCGTATACCTGCGGTAGCAGCCTTGGCAATTATCGTAGGAGCAGCAGGCTTTTATTCAATCCGCATATTCTTTTCTGCCATTGTTGCGTCTTTTATCCTGCTTTTATTTCTTGTGATGGTACTGAAAAAAGAACAGATGCATGGGCTTATCTATACCGTTTTTGGCGTTATTTATCTGGGGATCGGGTTCGGTTCATTGGCATTTCTTCGTGGAGGGAATGAACTTCTCGGAATGGGGAGTATTACCGTGACACCGGGGGCATTCCTGATTTCGTTTGCTCTCATTGGCACATGGGCGAGTGATTCTTTCGCGTACTTTGCAGGGAAAAGGTTTGGAAAGCATAGGATGGCGCCTCATATCAGCCCGAATAAAACGATGGAGGGCCTATTCGGCGGTATGGCCGGAACGATTATTCTTTGTCTGATTCTATCGGCAGCTGTGGACTTTTCCATTCTGATTGGATTTTTGATGGGTGTGATTGTAGCCGTTATGGCGCCTATGGGTGATTTGTTTGAGTCTTACCTTAAACGGGCCTGCGATGTGAAAGATTCAGGAAATATTTTGCCCGGTCACGGCGGCATGATGGATCGTTTTGACAGTCTGCTCTTTGTGGCGCCGGCAGTACTTTTATTCTTAAGTCTGATCAGGTATGGTGTATAGATGAAAGAAATAGCGATACTTGGAAGTACAGGTTCCATAGGTACACAGACGCTTGACATAGTACGGATATATCCCCGGCTTTTTCATGTGTCCGTTATTTCCGCCAAAAGAAATATTGACGCTCTTTTTGCACAGGCAGAAGAATTTCATCCCCATACGATTGTCGTGACGGATGAAGAAGCAGGAAAAAGGTTTAAAGACCTTTACAGGGGATCGGCGGAGGTGCTTGTCGGGGAAGAAGCGTTATCGACGGCTGCCTGTGGGAATCAAGTGGATCTTGTCCTTGTTTCCGTGGTCGGCATTGATGGCTTGAAGCCGACTTTAGATGCCATAGCGGCAGGAAAAGAAATCGCCCTCGCAAATAAAGAAACTCTTGTGACCGGCGGGGAGCTTGTCATGAGGGCAGCCAAAGAAAAGGGAATCCTTATCCGTCCTGTAGACAGTGAACACAGTGCTATCTTCCAATCAATGCTGGGGCAGGATAAAAAAGCAGTTCATAAGATACTGCTTACCGCATCGGGCGGACCGTTCCGAGGATATACAAGGGAACAATTGGCACAAGTCACGTTGGAGGATGCCATGAAGCATCCTACATGGAATATGGGACGAAAAGTAACACTCGATTCGGCAACCATGTTTAATAAAGGATTGGAAGTCATTGAAGCGCGGTGGCTTTTTGATGTGGATTATGACCATATTGAAGTGCTTGTCCAGCCGCAGAGCTTAATTCATTCCATGGTAGAGTATGAAGACGGTTCTGTTATTGCACAAATAGGGAATCCTGATATGCGTCTCCCCATACAGTTTGCGCTTACGTATCCCCATCGCCTGCCGTCACCTTCCCATGAATTTGTGGATTGGAAGCAAGTAGGATCAATTATTACGGAGCAGCCTGATGTGGAAGTGTTCCGTTCTCTCCGTCTTGCTTTTGAGGCGGGAAAACGGGGAGGAAATGCAACGACTGCATTCAATGCGGCCAATGAAGAAGCGATTGCATCTTTTATTAAAGGGCAGTTATCTTTCCTTTCCATTTTTGACGTCGTGGAAGAAACGCTTACCCAATGGACGAGCCGTCATATCCATTCGCTTTCTGATGTATTGGAAGCGGATAAAGAAGCGCGGCGCTTTGCAAAAAAAATTATAAACAGAGGAATTTTATGTTAAATGCTATAATAGCTCCCGTTATTGTTTTTGCTATCATCGTGATCGTTCATGAAGGCGGTCATTTCTTTATGGCGAAGCTGACAGGAATGAAAGTGGATGAATTTGCTGTCGGGTTTGGACCGAAAATAGTGTCTTTCCGAAAAGGAGAAACATTGTACTCTCTTCGAGCCATTCCTCTTGGCGGATATAATAAAATTGCAGGAATGAATCGCGACGACTTGGATGATCCCCGTGCATTTCGACAAAGACCGACATGGGCAAAACTTCTTGTCATTGCTGGGGGCGCGCTGTTTAATATATTGCTTGCTTTTTTTATTTTTACAGCAATTTTTTTTATCAATGGAATTCATACTTTTAAGGACATACCCGTGGCAGGTTCTGTACTGGAAGAAAGTTCCGCTGCCAGTGCGGGAATTAAGGCAGGTGATAAAATTATTTCCATCAATGGAGAAAAGGTAGAAAGATGGGAAGATATCGGCAGGATTGTATCCGATAAAGCGGGACGGGTTCTTTCTGTCGTCATAGACTCTGAAGGCGTGAAAAAAACGGTCACTGTTATTCCAAAGGACAATGGAGAGGGGCGCGCAATTATGGGAATCACTCCTTCTGTGGAAAAAGAAGATGTTTCTTTAAATCGTGCAGTTTCTCTTGGGGCAGAAAGGTGTGTCTATATATTAAAGATAATGGTTGCCGGGCTGGCGGATATACTTGCCGGAGCAGAAGCCGGTGTGGCAGGTCCCATAGGTGTGGCCCGCATGGCAGGAACCGTGGCGGATTCAGGAATGACGGCGCTCTTTGCATTTATCGCGCTTCTGAGTTTGAATCTGGGCTTTTTGAATTTGCTGCCGATTCCGCTTCTTGACGGGGGACTTTTGATTCTTACGCTGATAGAAGGTATTTCCGGGAAAGAGCTCCCTGAGAGGGCCTTGTACTATATACAGGCGGTTGGGATAACTATTATCGGATTTATATTTCTCTTCGCCATGTTTAATGATGTAATGTCTTTGATGAAATAGGTGACAAGGGTGACAAGACAGATAAAAGTGGGTGATGTGCTTATCGGTGGAAGTGCGCCAATTGCCATACAGTCGATGAGTACTTTCAGCCCGGCAGATACAGAATATGCGGCGGCGCAAATCAATGCTCTTGACGAAGCGGGGGCTGATATTGTCCGTCTTGCCGTTCCCGATAAAAAAGCGGCGGAAGCTTTGGGCGTCCTTCGGGCAAAAGTAAAAGTACCTCTGGTGGCGGATATCCATTTCGATTATCGTCTGGCTCTGACTGCTATGGAGTCAGGTATTGATGCGCTCCGGATCAATCCGGGAAATATAGGGAAAAGAGAGAATGTCATTAAAGTAGTGACGATGGCCAAAGAAAAAAATATTCCTATCCGCATCGGTATCAATGCAGGGTCTCTTCCTGAATATATTTTAGAGGAGTATGGCGGACATCCTACGGCAGAAGGCATGGTGGCGGGTGCGCTTGAACATGTACGGATATTAGAAAATGAAAATTTCCATAATATCGTTATTTCTGTAAAATCCACGGACGTGCCGATGATGGTAAGGGCAAACCGTATGCTTCATGATAAAGTGGACTATCCTCTTCACTTAGGCGTTACAGAAGCGGGGACGCTTTATCGCGGGACAATCAAGTCTGCAGTGGGAATCGGCGCACTGCTTTTAGACGGAATCGGTGATACAATAAGAGTATCACTGACCGATGATCCCGTGAAAGAAGTGAAGGCAGCCAAGGAAATACTGAGTTCCGTGGGACTTCAGCAGTATGGGCCGGTTCTTGTTTCCTGCCCCACCTGCGGACGTACACAGGTGAACCTTATTGAAATGGCACAGGAAGTGGAAAAGCGGCTTGAAAAATTTAAAAAGCCTGTCCGTGTGGCAGTCATGGGGTGTGCGGTCAATGGCCCTGGAGAAGCAAGAGAGGCAGATTTTGGAATTGCCGGAGGCAAGGGGGCAGGACTGCTCTTTCGCAAGGGGAAAGTCATCAGGAGTGTGCCCGAGCCGGAATTGATTGACGCGCTTATGGAAGAAATTGAAAAGTATGAAAATGAAGGAGAATGAGTATGTTAGCATCTAAACTGTATAGTCCTACATTGAGGGAGATTCCTTCCGATGCGGTGGTAGTCAGTCATCAGTATATGTTGAAGGCGGGAATGATGCGTAAAGTGTCAAATGGGCTTTATGCATTCCTGCCTCTGGCGCTCCGTTCTATCCGCAAAGTGGAAGACATTGTCCGGGAAGAAATGAATGCGATCGGGAGCCAGGAAATTCTCATGCCGATTACCCAGCCTGCTGAAATCTGGAAGCAGTCGGAACGTTGGGATGTATATGGAGAAGAAATGTTCAAATTGAACGACCGCCATGGACATGAATACTGTCTTGGCCCTACCCATGAAGAACTGGTTACGGTGCTGACAAAGATGGATACTTCTTCTTATAAGCAGCTTCCGGTTTCTTTATACCAGATTCAGAATAAATACCGCGATGAAAAGCGTCCCCGCTTCGGATTGATGAGAAGCCGCGAATTCATTATGAAAGATGCTTACACCTTTGATATGGACGAAGAAGGTTTAGATAAGCAGTATCATTTAATGTATGATGCATATACAAGAATTTTTACCCGCTGCGGACTTCATTTCCGCCCTGTTGTGGCGGATTCCGGCGCTATCGGCGGAAGCGGCTCTCATGAATTTGAAGTCATTGCCGATTCGGGGGAAGCAGATATCGTTTACTGCAAAGATTGTGATTTTGCGGCCAATATAGAAGCAGTGGAACCGAAAGCACTTTCTTCTTCAGTTCATAATGACAAAGCGAAAGAAATCGTGGAAACACCCGGACAGCATACAATCCAGATGGTCTGTGATTTTCTTCATGCGCCTGTTGTCTGCTCTGTTAAAGCTGTTGTTTATAAACTGGATGATACAGTGGTGCTTGCTCTGGTGCGCGGTGATCATGAAGTGAATGAAGTCCGTCTTCAAAATCTTTTTAATGCTGTCAATGTAGGGCTGGCGTCTGACGAAGATTTGAAACGCTGCGGGCTCATTGCGGGCTATATCAGTCCGATCGGTTTAAAAAAAGCGGATAACTTTGAAATCATCGTAGACACAACGGTCATGGAAATGGAAGATGCCTGCTGTGGTGCAAATGCGGTGGACAAACACTATGTCCATGTGAATCCGAAACGTGATTTTGGGGATGTGAGAGTAGAAACGATCCGCCTTATTACCGCGGAAGACTGTTGTCCGAAATGCGGCGGCATGATTGAATTGAAAAAAGGAATTGAGGTAGGGCAGGTATTTAAATTGGGAACCAAGTACAGTGAGAAGCTTGGCTGTACATATTTAGACCGGGACGGAAAAACCCATCCTATGGTCATGGGGTGTTATGGTATCGGCATTACCCGTACAGTAGCCGCTTCTATCGAACAGAATCATGATAAAGACGGCATTATCTGGCCGGTGGCTATCGCTCCCTATGAAGTGGTCATTGTTCCCGCCAATAATAAAGATGAAGGCGTGATGAATGCTGCCCGCCATTTGTATGATGAAATGGAAGACTGTCGGGATGAAGTCATATTGGATGACAGAGATGAAAGGGCGGGTATTAAGTTTAAAGATGCGGATCTGATCGGATATCCGATTCGTGTAACTATCGGTAAGAAATGGAAAGAAAGCGGACTGGTGGAAGTACGTCTTCGCAGAAGCGGTGTCGTTAGTGAAGTGGCATTAGCGGACTGCAAGACGAAAGTACTGGAAATGCTTGAAGAACTTCACAAAAAGAATTTATAATTCATGGAGAGCATCATGGACGAAAAGGAATTTGAGATCTTGTGGGAAAAAATCCGAAAGGTTGACAGAAATATGGCCGATCTTTTTGACGAGCGTGTAGAACTGACACGTCGGACTGCCATCTCTAAAATAGAAGCAAATATTCCTGTCTATGATGCCAAAGGGGAAGAGAAAAATGTGGAAGAGCTGTCGGCCTTGCTTCAGAAAATGTCAAACCGATTCCGTTTCATTAGATGGTATCATTTACTGACGGAGCCGGGAAAAATGGCACGGAAAGAATTCAGGCAGGGAGAGAAGGAATGACAGAAGAGCTGCGGGGCGTTGTAAAAGCGGTTATCTTTAAAAGCAAAGATGAATCTTATTGCGTTTTCCGAATCGAAGAAAAAGAAAGCGGCACTTCCGTGACAGTGACGGGAAATATAGTTATTCCCTACGTAGGGGAAAATGTAGTTGTACGAGGGGGCTGGTTGAGGCACCCCCGTTTTGGTTTGCAGTTCAGGGCTTCCATTTTGGAGAGGATGAAACCGGAAGCGGCCGATGAGGTAGAACAATTTCTTGCTTCCGGCCTGATCAGCGGTATCGGTCCTTCCATGGCGAAACGGATTGTACAGCACTTTGGTAAAAAGACACTTGAAATATTTGAGCGGAATATAGATGCTCTTTCTGAAGTGCCGGGGATCGGGCAGAAAACATTGGAGAGGATCAAAGATTCTTATTCAGGAATCAGCGCCATGCAGGAAGTGATTATGTTTCTTCAATCCCTTGGGATTTCAGAACGCTTTGCGCTTCCTATGCAGCAGCTTTATGGTGATGATGTCATGAAAGTGGTGCGGGAAGATCCGTATCGCATGGTCAGTGAAATATCGGGGCTCGGTTTTAAAAATGTGGACCGTATTGCCTTATCGGAGGGAATCATTCCGGAAGACAGCGACCGTATCGTCCACGGCATTTTTTATATTCTTTCACAAGCGGTAAGCGGTGGTCATGTCTGCGGACCATCTGATCAAGTATATACGGCAGCCAGCGAACTGCTGCGGGTGTCACCGGAAATTGTAGAAACCGTAGGGAGGGAGGCAGTGGATTTCGGTACTGTTCCTTCCGTCGTTTATGAAGGAAAGACCTATCTCTATCTTCCTTATCTTTACGAATCGGAGACGGAATCGGCATACCGCGTGCATCATCTGATGGAAGCCGGGCCTCTGGGATCGGCAAATTTGGCAATTGAACGGTTTGAAAAGGAAAATGGTTTCCGTCTGGCGAAGGAACAAAGAGATGCCGTGGAAAAATCGATGAAAGCCGGAATGATGGTGATTACCGGTGGACCGGGTACAGGAAAGACGACACTCATTCGTGCAATCATCACGGCGGCAGAGCAAAATGGACTGGAGCCTGCTCTAATGGCGCCTACAGGAAGGGCAGCGAAACGTCTTGCGATATCAAGCGGGCGTGATGCAGATACTATTCACAAAGCGCTGGAAGCATCCGTGCGGGAAACCGGCAGGACATACTTCGAAAGAAATGAAGCCAATCCGTTGGAAGAAGATTTGATTATCGTAGATGAAGCGTCCATGCTGGATATTTCTCTTTTCTACCATCTTCTCTGCGCGCTGAAAGATGGAGCAAGACTCATTCTAGTGGGGGATATAGATCAACTCCCTCCTGTGGGGGCGGGGGAGCCTTTAAAAGATTTGATGAGTTGGGGATATGTGCCCATAGTGCGGTTGAAGCGTATATTTCGTCAGGAAGAAGGCAGCGGCATTGTAGAGAATGCGGCGCTTATCCGGAAAGGGGGAAATGTGTGTCCCTGATGAAGCGGGCGAGTTTCGTATTATCTATGCGGCCGATGATGAAGATGCGTATCGGATTGTCATGGATTTATGCAGAGAACTTAATTACGGGAATGAAGAGAATAAAATGCTGCTGCAGGTGCTTTCCCCCATGTACCGCGGTGTGTGCGGCGTGGACCATTTGAATGAATCTTTGCAAGAAATGATTCACGGGGAAAAGGTTCCGGATGGGATGAAATTTTTCCCTGGTGATAAAGTGATGCAAACGAGAAATGATTATGAAAAAGGAATTTACAACGGCGATGTGGGAACCGTCTGGACGGCAACGCCTCAAAAAGTATTTGTCCGTTATTTTGATAAAGAAGTAGTATATGAAGGCGAGGAGCGGTTTGATCTCCGGCTTGCTTACGCGGTAACCGTCCATAAAAGCCAGGGAAGTGAATATGAGACGGTGATTTTCATTCTCCGTCCGTCACAGCATAATATGCTCCAGCGTAATCTGCTCTATACGGGGGTGACGCGCGCGCGGAAGAACACGATTCTGGTAACCGCGCCTGATGCGTTGCGTCGGGCGTTGGCGATACAGCATACAGGGAATCGTTACAGTTTATTTCTTCCTTTTTTAAATCATGAGGCGCTGTAAATGAAACTGGCCGAGTCTATTTTAGAGCTGTTTTATCCAAGTACCTGTCCGGGCTGCGGGAATCATACTTCGTTGAAAAATTTATGGTGTGAAAAATGTATACGGCAATTTTGGAATCCCCGTATGCTGAGTTCTTCTTTGACTAAGTATCTTTGCGGCTGTTATACGCTCTGTAATTATACCGGCGGTCTTCGTAAGTGTGTGATCCGCCTGAAATATAACGGCAGGGTGGAGTTGAAGCATGCTTTTCCTCCGCTGCTTACGGTTTTTCCCTGGTGGGAGCGTTTGAAAGAATATGAAACTGTCATTCCTATTCCTTTATCGAAAGCTCGTTTTCGTGAACGCGGATATAACCAGGTGGATATGATTTTCCGTAAATGGGTGGAAACTTCGGGAAAGACATACATCCCGCATGGTATGGTGCGAATGAGAAATACAGAAACGCAGTCACTTCTTACAAAAGAGGAGCGTTATAAGAATATGCGCGGTGTATTTCATGTGAATAAAGGAACATCTGTTAAAGGGAAGAAAATTCTTCTTGCAGATGACATATATACCACTGGCGCTACGATGGAGTCTGCTGCCCATGAACTTATGCGGGCAGGCGCGGAAAAAGTGGTGGGGATTACCATAGCCAGCGGGGCATTGTAATAATAGAAAATCCTGTAAGGGAGAAGAATCAATCTCTTTACAGGATTTTTTAATTGAAGTGATCAATGGAAAAAGTTTTTGATTTTTTGAAACAGTATGGAAGTCCAAGAAAAGGAGAGAAATGATTTCTGATGCATCAGTTTTCGGGAAGTTGAATGAACCGCTTTTTTACGATACAAAGCGGTCCTTATTCTCTGCGGAAAGGAATGTCTTGCCATGGGAACAGATAGAGATGATTTTGCTGATTCTTTCTTTATCTGTCCGGTTTTTAGATCAAACTCGGCAAAACTTGCGCGGGATTGGAAAGGATTCATTCCGAAGGGCTCCTGTTCCTGTGGCACGGAGGGATTTTTACGATTCTTATCCCGTTCGAGTTGGCTGAGCATCTTATTTTTTGTTCGATAATCCAATGCCGGTTCTTCCGCCGCCCAAAATCCTGACTTTTGTATTTTTCGGCTGTCTAAATCATAGGAGATGCGTGCGCTGCAATGGGGACAACGGATCATACCTTTCCGTTTTTTTATACTGCTGTCAAATAATTTCAGTTTATGCCCGCATACGTGGCAGATGAGAGTAAATGCCATAGAGTCCTCCTCATGTCTGCTTAAGTATAATCAGAGAGAGACTTAGGAGCAAGTGCGGTAGAAAAAGGATTTTTTGAGAAGTACGATATGATATAATAAAACTCAAATCAATAATCATCGTTTGTGGAGGTGTTCATGGAAAAGAAGCTTGTAGTTGTTGATGGAAGTTCCCTTCTATATCGAGCATTTTTTGGACTTCCGCCTTTGTCATATCATGGAATACCAACGAATGCCGTCATGGGATTTTTAAATATGCTTTATGATATTTATAAAAATTTTGATCCTGAGTACATGGCTGTTTCTTTTGATAAGAACAAGCAGACTTTTCGTTCCGAAGTTTATAAAGAGTATAAAGCAACGAGAAAACCGGCACCTCCGGAATTGGTCCCCCAGTTTGCGCTGATTCGTGAAGCACTTCGTACATTAGGCGCTGCCGTTTATGAAGTAGATGGCTATGAGGGCGACGATATACTGGGGACGCTGGCGGCTCGTTACGAAAAGGAACTTCCCGTTTTCATCGTAACAGGGGATAGAGATGCTCTTCAGCTTGCCACCAAAGATACGACTGTTTATATTACCCAGCGGGGCGTTTCACAAATGGCGGCGATGACGCCGGAAGCAGTTGTGGAGAAATATGGAATCACGCCTCGGCAGGTTATTGATATGAAGGCGCTTATGGGAGATACATCAGATAATATTCCCGGTGTCCCCGGCGTGGGAGAAAAGACGGCGGCCAAGCTGTTGTCCCAATATCAGACTTTAGACAATCTTTATGGACATGTAGGAGAAATAAAAGGCGCAGTCGGCAAAAAGCTGGCGGCCAATAAAGAGTTGGCATATCTGTCATACCGTCTGGCAACGATTAAGACAGATGTTCCTTTTGAAGCTACTTTGGAAGAAATGAAGCAGCCGGTTCATTTTGAAGAGATGATGGAGTTTTTCCATCGTTTAGGTTTGGAACGCATTGCCGATCGATACAGTACGCTGCCCCGTTTTCGTGAACTGGCTGTATCTAAGAAAAAGGAAATACAGGCGGCAGCTGTAAAGCTGGAAGAATTTCCTTTGCATCCGGATTTTACCGGCAAAGAAGTGTCTCTTGTCCTTCACATGGAAGGGAAGGCGCCTTTTTATCATGCCGATCTGGCGGTGGTAGGATATGGAAATCATGTTTATAGAGCCCTGCCGGAACGGTTTGAAGATGTATGTATGGCTCTTGCTGCGGCGAAGCACGTCATTGTACAGGACAGCAAATCTATTTATGAATCAGACTTTCCTACAGAAGGAATTCCTTTTTATGACATGACCCTTGTGTCCTATGTACTTGAACCGACACGGACGACCTATCCACTGTCGTACATGGCAGAATTATTCGGAACATCGCCTGTGTTTCCAGATCATTTGGATACGGAAGAAGAAAAAAGTGCCTGCATCTGCGGATTTCTTTTATCTCTTTATGCGACATCATTGGAGCATATGAAATCGAATGGAGTACAATCGCTTTTCGAAAAGATAGAAAGCCCGCTTGCTGCTGTTTTGGCAGAAATGGAAAAAGCGGGTATTGCTACTGATCAGAAACGATGGGAAGCGGTCTGCCATGAATTAAAGGTACGGGAAAGGAGATTGCTGTCGCTGATTTACGAGGCGGCGGGAGAAGAATTTAATGTGAACTCACCTAAGCAGCTTGGTGTTATTCTGTTCGAAAAGATGGGCATGCCGGCCGGCAAGAAGACAAAGAACGGTTATTCCACAGCGGCAGATGTGCTGGAAATGCTGGCGAAAAGTTATCCCTTTGTGAAAAATATTCTGGAATACAGAACGATTTCAAAATTGATTTCCACATACCTTGAGGCACTGCCGCTGCTTATCCGCCCTGAAACGGGACGGATTCATACATCATTTAATCAGACAGTTACCGCCACAGGACGTTTGTCCAGCTCGGATCCCAATTTGCAGAATATTCCTGTCCGTACGGCAGAAGGGCGGCAAATTCGTTCGCTTTTCGTCCCGGGGCCGGGATATGACTGCTTTATTTCTTCCGATTATTCTCAAGTGGAGCTCCGTGTATTGGCGCATATGTCAGGAGATGAAAGTCTTATCCGGGCGTTTCGCAACAAAGAGGATATCCACAGGCGGACGGCAGCGGAGGTCTTGGGAATTCCGTTTGAAGAGGTTACCTCAGAACAGCGGTCTCACGCGAAGGCTGTCAATTTCGGCATTATTTACGGAATCAGTGACTTCGGTCTTGCCAATCAGCTTGGCATCAGCCGCGGCGAGGCGGGAACGTATATAAAGAAATATTTTGAACGCTATCCCTATATTCATGCGTTTATGAAAAGTATGGTAGAAGATGCCCAAAAAAGCGGACGGGCAAAAACTCTTTTTGGAAGGTATCGGGAATTGCCCGACATCCGCAGTTCTAATTTCAATCGCCGTTCCTTTGCCGAGAGAACCGCAATGAACACTCCTATCCAGGGGACGGCGGCAGATATCATGAAGCTTGCTATGATTGAAGTGAGCCGACGTATAAAAGAGGAGGGGTACAAGAGCCGCGTTCTTCTCCAGGTTCATGATGAATTGGTGGTGGAAGCGGTTAGTGAAGAAAAAGAAAACCTGAAAACGCTTTTAAAAGAAACTATGGAATCCGTTGTGGAATTAAAAGTACCGCTCATTGCCGATGTCCACGAAGGCAAAAATTGGGCAGAAGCAAAGTAAGTACTGGAAGGACACAACGATGTATAGAATTGGACTTACCGGCGGTGTAGGCAGCGGAAAAAGTACCGTTTCCTCTTATATGAAAGAATTTGGCATTCCTGTTATTGATGGAGATTGCCTGGCCATGGAAGCAGTGGCTCCCGGCAACATTGCCATGAGGGAAATTCGGCAGGTTTTCGGTAATGGAATTTTTAATGAAGATGGTTCGCTGAACAGACTGAAAACAGCGGAAATCATATTCAAAGATGAAGAGAAAAGAAAAGCGCTCAATGGGATTATCCATCCTTATATTTGGCGCCGTACGCAGGAAGAAGTTATTGCCGCGCAGAATCATGGATATTTTGTGGTGGTACTTGATATGCCACTGCTTTTGGAAATAGACTGGCAGCTTCGTGTGGAGGCCGTATGGGTTGTGCAAGTGCCTTTGGAAGTACAAATAGAGCGGGTGATGGCTCGGAATGGATTTACTCGGAAACAGGTGCTGGAGCGGATTCACAAGCAAATGCCTACGGAAAATAAGTTAAACTATGCTGATGTTGTTATAGATAACAGCCGCTCACCGGAAGACACGAAGCGGCAGGTAAGAGAAGCTTTAATGCAAATTCCCGGCTTTGTGTTCCCCGGAGGATGCAATGATTAAAAAGCTGAAATACAAAGTAAGAAGAATAGAATTTGAACCGCCGAGAGAAAATACGGGCGTTAAAGTGTTTGTCTTTCTTATGGCTGCATTAAGTTTGATTTTTTCATATATTTTTTGTGCGACTGTTTCTTGGCGCCCAAGTCCTATGATTCAGCATATTATCAATGAGAGTGCAGTGAGGGAAGGTATTTCTCCGTGCCTGATTGAAGCTGTCATGCTGACAGAAAGCAAGTTTGATGAGAAAGCGGTTTCCAAAGTCGGTGCCGTAGGAATGATGCAGCTTATGCCTGAAACGGCAGCATGGATTTCCGAACAAAGCGGATTGACGGCAGAAAAGTTGGAGGAGCCTGACCAAAATATACCTCTTGGGGCATGGTATCTGAATTTCCTTTTGAAAACTTACCATAATAATGAAATCCTGGCGCTGGCAGCATATAATGCAGGCCGCGGGAATGTAGATGAATGGATAAAAGAGAATAGGTGGGAAGAAGGATTTTCCGACATAGAAAGGATTCCATTTCCTGAAACGCGGGAGTTTGTAAAATCTGTGGTAACTGCAAGAGATCGTCTTGTGGAGAAAGATAAATGAAAATGGATGAAAAATTGGAAAAGGAACGGGAAGAGCGGCGTAAGCTTTTTCTATCCTGGGATATTGAAAATGATTTGCCTTGTGAAGTGGGTGATTATGTATTAAAACGTATTGATTTTCCTACTATGAAGGACCGTAAGGCAGGAAAGGTGAAAACTGACATCCGCGTATATACGGCATTTGCATGGGAAAATGAAAAGAACGGCTGGATGGTAAAGGCTATTTTTGATGAAGAAACTAAAGATTACATGGTGAAAATGGATTTGCGGCTTATGACACTGACGCAACTTGAATCTATTACGGGGGATTTTGGGCAGTTTAAAAAGCGTGTCAGGGAACTGACGCCGAAAGCGATTGAAAAGGAGTTAATCCATTTGGAACAAGTTTCCGTGCTGGCAGCCGCTAAAGGTTTCATGAAGTGGGATTATGAGAAGGTGATGCCTGAAAGGATGGGACAGTATAAGCGGATTATTAAGCCGGTGAATCCGGTGGAGGGATTGAATGGGTCTTTCATCATCGGTGCGTATGAGTGCAGGGAACGAAATATCGGGGTTTTGTTCTTTTATAATATTTATCGTGAAGAGTATTATGGAGAACTTCGCGCAGGCGGGATTCCCGTGATTGTCCATCAGTATGACGCAACGACTATCAACGAGTTTTCTTCTCACCTGAAAGCATATTTGGAAAAAGATTTGGAAACGCTTTATGAAAATCCTGTAGTAGAAGATTAAGTAATTTGTGTACAGGAAATTTTGGGTACGAGTTGGCGTTAAGGAGGAAATACTTATATTTTTATGTGATATTGTTTGCAGTTCATACATTATTTATGCTATAATAACTGCCGTAAAGATTGTAATTAGTTTATAGTTTCCAGTAGAGTGAGCCGCGGCTCACTTTTTCTTATAGTAGGAGGATCGATGGGGAGAAAAGAAATTGAATTGGAAGCGGAGAGACTGCTTGAGCCTGCTTTGAAACAGCTTGGCATCGAGCTTATTGATGTAGAGTATGTCCGTGAACGGAACTGGATTCTCCGTGTGTTTATTGACAAAGAGGGCGGTGTTGATTTGAATGACTGTCAGCAAATCAGTGAAAAAGCAGGAGAATTGCTTGATGAGGCAGATTTGATTTCCGCTAATTACATGCTTGAAGTTTCGTCTCCCGGTCTGGACAGGGTATTAAAAAAAGATAAGGATTTTCTCCGTTATGCCGGCGAAGAAGTGGATGTAAAACTCTTTGCCCCCTTGGAAGAGGTCGGCGGGGTTAAAGCCTTTACTGCTGTATTGGACGGACTTTCTGATGATGGGCAGATTATGCTCATCTTTCAGGATAAACCGATCACCCTTGGAAAAGATAAGATTTCACAAATAAGAATACATTTTTCATTTTAAAATCAGGAGGAATCAGAAATCGTGAATAATAATTTGCTGCAGGCCGTAAATTTTTTGGTGGATAAGAAGAAAGTAGAAGCAGATGTTGTGTTTGATGCGTTGGAAATGGTACTGCTGACAGCTTATAAAAAGGAAATGGGAAGCAACGCAAAAACTTCTATTTCACTGGATAGAACCACCGGGGAGTATAAAATTTATGAAGAGAAAACCGTAGTGGAAGTGATTGATCCGGAATCGGAAAACGCAATCAATGAAATTACTGTGGAGAATGCAAAGAAAATCAGTAAAGATTATGAAGCCGGCGATATGCTCCGCGTTGATGTAACACCGAAAGATTTTGGCCGTGTGGCTGCTCAGGCCGCTAAGCAGGTGTTGATCCAGAAGCTTCGCGAAGCGGAAAGAGGATCCATATATGAAGAATTCTCCGGTCGTGAAGGTGATATTATCACCGGTACGGTAAAGTGGAGTGAATCCCGTACCGTATTTGTAGACTTAGGCCGTGTAGAAGGCATTCTTCCTTTTGCGGAACAGATTGAAGGTGAAACATTCCAGCCTAATGATAAAATTAAATGTTATGTACAGGAAGTGAGGAAGACTACAAAAGGACCGGAAATCATTCTTTCCAGAACTCACCCCGGGCTGCTGAAGCGCCTTTTCGAAATGGAGGTACCGGAAATTTACAGTGGTACTGTAGAAATTAAATCCGTTGTTCGTGAAGCTGGTTCCCGTGCCAAGATTGCCGTATATGCCATGGATCCCAATGTGGATCCGGTAGGTGCCTGTGTGGGACCGAAAGGGCAGCGTGTACAAAATATTGTCAATGAACTTCATGACGAGAAAATTGATATTGTTCGGTGGGATGAAGATCCGGCAATCTATATTGCCAATGCACTTTCACCGGCAAAAGTTGTTTCCGTTTCCGTCTGGGATGAAGAACGTTCTTCTTATGTCATTGTCCCCGATTACCAGCTTTCCCTTGCTATCGGCAAGGCAGGGCAAAATGCCCGTCTTGCAAATAAGCTGACCAACTGGAAAATTGATATCAAGAGTGAATCTCAGGCAGCTGAAGAAGGATTTGGCGAAGAAATAGAAGAAGATGATGATATCCTTTCTGATATTGAGACAGCTGATACAGGAGAGGGGGATAATGTGTGAAATTGAAAAAGATCCCTATGCGGATGTGTGTCGGATGCAAGGAGCTGAAACCTAAGAAAGAATTACTTCGCATTGTCGCTTTACCTACTGGTATTATTGAATTAGACCGTACAGGGAAAAAATCAGGTCGTGGGGTATATATCTGTAACAGCAGTGAATGTTTTCAGAAAGCCTTTGATTCTCATGGATTGGAGCGTTCTCTGAAAAGGCCTGTATCTCGTGATGTATATGACGCGATAAAGGAAAAAATAGGAAATGAATGAACCGATATACAGGTTGCTGGGATTATGCATGAAGGCAGGGCGGCTGCTTTCCGGTAGTGAACAGATAAAAACTGCTGTGAAAGACGGAAAAGGCATACTCCTGATTCTGGCAGAGGATAGTTCGGAACGGACGAAAGAAGAGTATATCCGCTTAGCAAAACTTTCAGGAATAACTTGGCGGATATTCGGTGAAAAGGAAAAATTAGGACATGCTGTTGGTAAAGGCATACGGGCAGCCATCCTGATTTCGGACAGTGGATTTGGGACGTCGCTTCTGCAAAGGATCGATACCCTAAAATAAATAGAGATTGGGAGGTTACTTATGCAGAAATACAGAATATATGAGCTTGCAAAAATTTATAATAAAGGGAATGATGAAATCATTGCGGTGCTGAATAAAAATAATATTGAAGTTAAAAATCGGCTGAACAGTGTGGATGAGAAAGCAAAAGAGATTCTCGACAAAGCTTTTGCATCTCCTTCTGTCAAAAAGAATAAAAGGCCGCCTATGCGTACCGTACGATTTGATCAGCAAGGACGTCCGACCGGAAGCAAGACGGCGGAAGTACAAAAAAAATCTTATTCTTCATATAACACAGCTGTATCAAAACCTGTAAAAACGGGAATGCCGGAAGAGGCTAAGAAAGCAGAAGCAGATAAAAAAGCGGAGAAAGAATCTCTGCAGCGGAAAAATATCATAAATGAAGGGAAAAAAGAGGGACGTCAGCTTCCGACAGGGAAAATGTCTGTAATTACGCATGACGGCCATATGGGTGAACAAATCCCCCATAAAGAGGGACAGCCGGCAAGAACAGAACGAAATGATCATCCTCGAAAAAACAATCGTCCACAGGGAGGATACCAACAGAGAGGTGAGCGCTCACAGGGGGGGAATCAGCGAAGAGGTGACCGTCCTCAGGGAGGTCATCAGCAGCGTAGTGACCGTTTCCAAGGAGATCGGCGGCCTGTAGGAGCTAGAAGCCCCGTGGGAGATCGCAGAAGTGGGGCTGCTGTTAAACCGGCAGGCGGTTTGGATGAACAGCCGTTGATTCCACAGGCAAGACGGGATCGTCCTGATAAGAAGAAAACAAAGAAGGACTATGAAAGGAGCAGAAGAGAAAAAGAAAGCGGCTCCCTTATGGCACGGTCTTTGAACCAGAACAAAAAGAAAAAACACGTGGCAGAAAAGAAAGCAACTGTATATCCGACAGAAATTGAAGTGCCGGAAAGCATTACTGTTAAAGAACTGGCGGAAAAATTAGGGCGTGAAGTTTCTGAAATTATTAAATACCTTATGCTTTCTGGTGTTATGGTAACAATTAACCAGAATCTGGATCATGAAACGGTAGAAATCATTGCGGAAGAATTCGGCGCAAAGATCATTGAAGCGGAAGCTCCGGCAGAGTTGGCCGAATATGTACCGGAAGCAGATGATGAAAGATTTTTAAAACCGCGTCCGGCAGTAGTTACTATTATGGGACACGTTGATCATGGCAAAACAACTTTGCTTGACGCGCTGCGCTCTACGAATGTGGCTATGCATGAAGCCGGCGGTATCACACAGCGTATCGGTGCCTACCAGATCCGTTATAAAAATCATAAGATTACATTTCTTGATACTCCGGGACATGAGGCATTTACAGCAATGCGCTCCCGCGGCGCACAGCTGACGGATATCGCTGTCCTGATCGTAGCGGCTGACGACGGCGTTATGCCGCAAACCGTGGAAGCAATCCATCATGCGAAGAATGCAGGGGTGCCGATTATGGTAGCCATTAATAAGATTGATAAACCCGGCGCAAATCCTGAACGTATTAAGGAAGAGCTTTCCCATGAAGGACTTCTTTGTGAAGAATGGGGTGGGGATATCATTATGGTTCCTATTTCCGCAAAGAAAAAAGAAGGATTGGATGAATTGCTTGAAAACATACTGCTCGTAGCTGAAATGCAGGAGTTGAAAGCGAATCCGAATCGTGAGGCTTACGGTATCGTCGTTGAAGCCCAATTGGATAAAAACAGAGGGCCGGTCATGAGCGTTCTTGTACAAAATGGTACGCTCCATGTGGGTGACGGCATTTTAGCAGGCAAAAGTTGGGGACGTGTACGTGCCATGACTAATGAGACCGGACGTAAAATGAAAAGCGCTGAACCGTCCGCTCCTGTAGAAATTCTCGGCATGGACAGCGTTCCGGAAGCAGGCGAACATTTCTATGTTATGGATGCAAGCCGTGCAAGAAACATTGCGGAACTTCACGCTTCCCGGGCTAAAGAGGAAGAGCAGAGAAGTGTACAGAAGGTAACTCTTGATAATATCTTTGAAAAAATTAAAGAAGGCGAAATGAAACAACTGGATATCATTGTTAAAGCGGATGTCCAAGGATCTGTGGAAGCGTTGGTCCAGTCTTTCATGGGTATTAAGAGTGATGAGGTCCGGATAGCTGTCGTCCACTCCGGAGTCGGCGGGATTACTGAATCTGATGTCATGCTGGCATCGGCTTCCAATGCATTAATTATCGGATTCAACGTACGCCCTGATGCGAATGCGAGGGCGCTGGCAGAAAAAGATGGTGTGGATATCAGGTTGTATCGTGTTATCTATGATGCAATTGATGATGTAAAATCTGCCATGGCAGGGCTGCTTGCTCCGACAGTCAAGGAGATCCTCTTGGGACATGCGGAAGTCCGGCAGGTTATTCATACCCCGAAAGTCATTGTCGCGGGTTGTTATGTGCAGGATGGAAAGATAACCAGCAACAGCATGATTCGTATTGTCCGTGATGGAATTGTTGTCCATGAAGGGAAGATTGGTTCTCTCCGCCGCTTTAAGGATGACGTGAAAGAGGTTACGGAAGGATTTGAGTGCGGTATTGCCATTGAATCCTACAGAGATGTAAAGGAAGGCGATCAGCTGGAAGCCTTCAGGCTGGAAGAAGAGGTTGCTGAATTATAAATAGATAAAAGCGGCGTGGATTTCTTGCGCCGCTTTCTTTTTCACTTATGTGAGGTAAATATGTCGGAATTAAGAGTAAGGAAAATGCAGGAGTTTATCAAGCAGGAAGTAGGGAATATGCTCCTCCGCGAACTGAAAGATCCAAGGCTCGGTTTTGTTACTGTGACGGGAGTCAAACTAACGGGAGACCTTCGGGAAGCTACTGTTTATGTAAGCCTTTTTGGACAAGAAGAAGAGAGAAAAGAATCTCTCATGGTTTTGAATAAATCAAAAGGTTTCATTCGAAAAGAATTGGGAACCCGTCTGAAAGTGTATTATACTCCTGAAATTTCTTTTGAAGAAGATAAGTCTCTTGATTATGGAATGCATATTGAAGGACTTCTGAAAAAGATCCACGAGGAGGATGGCAATGGGAATTAAGATTGGACAGGCAAAAGAAATAGAAATGGAAGAAGCCGTTGCTTTCCTGCATGAGCATGATCATTTCCTTTTGGCAGGACATGAACATCCTGACGGAGATGATGTGGGTTCGCTTTGTGCCCTTTACAATGTTCTTGTATCCATGGGGAAAACTGCGGATATGATTTTGCCTGATCCCGTTCCGTCGGCTTTTACTCTTGTGAAGTCGTCAGCAAAGGTATTAATGGAAATACCTGAAGACGGGACATATGATGCTATGGTTTTTACGGATCTGGCGAATATTTCCCGCGGCGGAGATTTTAATTTTCCCGATGTGCCAAGTTTATGTATTGACCATCATCAGACAAATGAAAAGTATACTGACTATTTGTATTTAAAATACAAGTATGCAGCGACAGCAGAAATGCTTGCGGAAATGTTTTTTGCTATGGGGTTGAAGCTGGATAGGGATACCTGTAATGCACTTTATATGGGGATCGGAACGGACAGCGGATTTTTTAAATTCAGCTGTACTTCTGAACATACGCTCCTTATGGCAAGCCGTCTGGTAAAAATGGGAGCAGATCCGTCCTATATTTCCAATAAACTTGATGAAAAAACAGAAGAAGCGATGAAGTGTTACAAACTTGTTGCCGATACCGTCCATTCATATAAGGACGGAAAGATTGTTGTCGCTTATATGAATAAAGAGGCTATGGCGCTGGATGGAGAAAATTCTGATTATTACGCCTCTATTCCCCGCTGCATTAAGGGTGCGGAGATTGCGGCACTTTTTAAATATAAAGAGCAGGACGAATACCGCGTTTCGCTGCGCTCTTTAAATTATGCGAATGTGGCAGATCTGGCAGCTGAATTTGGCGGCGGCGGACATTGGAAAGCATCGGGGTGTACGATGAACGGAACACTTTCTGACTGCGAGAGAGTATTCGTAGAAAAAGCGGAGAAATACCTCTGATGGATGGTGTTCTTAATGTATTGAAACCTGCAGGAATGACTTCGTTTGATGTCATTGCTTGTCTGCGCCGCATTTATGGACAGAAAAAGATTGGTCACGGCGGAACACTGGATCCTATGGCAGCAGGCGTGCTTCCTGTATTTCTGGGACGCTCAGCCCGATTGATTGAATATGCGCCTATACATAGAAAAACATATGAAGCGGAATTCGTCATGGGGCTGGCGACGGATACTGAGGATATGACAGGAAGGATTATAAAAACAGGCAAAGTCTGCTCTGATATCTCATTATGGGAAAGGGTGGCGTCGAAATTTACAGGCATTATAGAGCAAATACCATCTTCTTACTCTGCCATAATGGTGGATGGAAAACGGGCGTACCAGTTGGCAAGGAATGGTAAACAGGTGATATTGCCTTCCCGCAAGGTGGAAGTATATCATTTACAGATACGGGAGATTCAATCGCCTTACATTCGTCTTTCAGTGACCTGTTCCGCAGGTACTTATGTAAGGGCACTGGGACGTGATTTAGGAAATAAGATGGGGGTGCCTCTTGCCATGTCCTTTCTTCTTCGGACGAAAATGGGGGTGTTTTCTATTGGACAGGCGAAAACGTTGGAAGAAATAGAAAGAAATCCTAAAGACTGCCTTATGACGGATATAAGGCTGCTCTTATCCAATCTGGAGAATGTATCGCTTTCGGAAGACGCAGCAAAAGATTTTCTTCAGGGGAAAAGGCTGCGTACTGCTTTGCCGGATATGGAAGTTACTACGGTATTTCAAGGAGAACGGTTTTTAGGGACAGCATTTATAGAAAATGGTGTATTACATCCAAAGAAAGTGTTTTCGTGAGAGACTATGAATATTATTAAAACATTGGATCAACTGCCTGAAAAACGGCCGGTAGTACTGGCTTTTGGTTTTTTTGACGGTGTCCACCGCGGGCATCAGGCGGTATTGCAGGCGTGTCTGCGGTTGGCAAGAGAGAAAAAAGCGATGCCTGCGGCTGTCACTTTTTACCCCCACCCATTGACTGTATTATTACCTTCTGCGTCTATACAGCTTCTTCTATCAGAAAGCGAGAAAGAGGAATTGTTTAAGCAGATGGGATTTGAGACAACTGTGGTCATCAGTCCGACGGAAGAATTTCTCGGACAAAGCGCAGGGAGATTTTTACAATCACTTTCAAGAATTACTTCACTTTGCGGAATCGTAACGGGAGAAAATTTCACTTTCGGGAAAAATGCTGAAGGGAATGCGGAACTGCTGAATTCCTATTTTCTCGATAAAGGTATATTTATTCAAATTGTTAAATTGGAAAAAGCGAAAGGCGGCGTGATTTCCAGTACACGGATCCGGAAGTGTATCTTGCAGGGGGATGTAAAGGAAGCGGGATATTTTCTTGGCCGCCCATACCGTATTTGTGGCGATATAATTCATGGATTCCGACGGGGAACCGAGGTGCTCGGATTTCCTACGGCAAATTTAAAGCCGGAGAGGGAAAGAGCGGTTCCCGGGGACGGTGTGTATGCGACAAGGGCTTTTATTAGAGGGAGACAATATCCTTCTGTAACAAACGTGGGAACCAATCCGACTTTTGGAAACAAAGAAAGATCCATAGAAACATTTATATTCTCCTTTGATGAAAAGATTTATGATGCTCCTTTTGCATTGGAATGGATTGAGAAGATTCGCGAAGAAAAGAAGTTTCCTGATATAGAGGCACTGCGCAGGCAGATTGAAGAAGATATAAAGAGAGCCAAACAGATTCTAAAAGTATAGCCATAAGCATGGGGACAGATGTTGTCGTGCTTTTAATTTTGTCTTTCAAGTATATTGAATTGACACTATAATATAAGAGACTTACAATACATGTATTCATAATGTATTTTCATGAACTTCGTTTGAAGATATTTTATGAGGAAAGCATTTCGATGAATGATGCGTGAAGTAAAGGAGAGATGTACTATGGCGATTCGTTTTTCTGAAGTACTTGGCAAGATGAAAGGCTCGGACCTTGGTCCGTTGCTGGCATTGACAGCCCAGCCGGATATTATTTCTTTTGCGGGCGGGCTTCCTGCACCTATAACGTTTCCCCTGAAGGAACTGGAAGAAGTGGCAGTTAAAGTCAGACAGGAAGACGGAGCCGGTGCTATGCAGTATGGTCCGTCTTTAGGATTTGTGGGGCTTCGTGAAGCTATTGCCGCCCGTATGAACCGTATGTATGTTCCCATGGGTATGACGGAAATTTCCGCGAAGAATATCATGATTGTTACAGGATCCCAACAGGGATTAGATATTACCGGCCGCGTATTCCTTGATAAGGATGACGTTGTTCTTATTGAGAGCCCTTCTTATCTTGGTGCTATCGGGGCATTTGCATTGGAGCAGCCTAAATTCGTGGAAGTTCCTACTGATGAGGAAGGAATGATTCCAGAAGAATTGGAAAAGCTTATCCAAACGACGGAAAGAGTAAAATTTATTTATGTAATTCCCAATTATCAGAATCCTACGGGTATTTGCTGGTCATTGGAACGCCGACGGAAATTGATGGAATTGGCAACAAAGTATGAGATTCCTGTATTTGAAGATAATCCTTATGGTGATCTTCGCTTTGAAGGAGAAGAAATTGCGCCTTTAATTTCTATGGATCCAAAGCATTTAGTTATGTATTCCGGTACTTTTTCAAAAACGCTGGCACCGGGAATGCGTTTGGCATGGATGGTCTGCAATGATGATATCCTTGCTAAAATGGATCTGGTTAAAGGATCCACCGACCTTCATACACCTTCCGTTACACAGCGTGAAGTGGCACTCTACATGCAGAATTATGACTTTGAAAGACATGTCGAGGAAAATTGCAGATTATACGCTCATCGACGTGATGTCATGTGTGACGCAATAAAAAAACATTTCCCTGCTGATGTAAAGTGTACCTATCCCCATGGAGGTCTGTTCCTTTGGGTAGAATTACCGGACGGCTGCGATGCTCGGGATCTCTTCGCGGAGGCGATCAAAAGAAAAGTAGCTTATGTGCCGGGAGACAGTTTCTTCCCTGCCTCCGGCAAAAGGAATTATTTCCGGCTGAATTTCTCTTACAATGATGACGAAAAAACTGTCGAAGGCATCAGGCGTCTTGCAGAAGCGTTGAAATCTTATCTGGCTGTGAAATAAACAATAAAAATAACACTATAAAAATCCATGCTGTCAATTGCATGGATTTTTATAGTACAGAGTTTAGTAGCCTTTCGCCTTATTTATTTCATTAGTAAGTTTTTCGCCTTTAGAGAAAGCGATAAAATTATTTTTCAGTAATTCAAGCACACGGTTCCATGAGTCCGGTGTGAAAGAAGCAGAATGCGGACTGATGATAACATTTTCCATAGACCAGAAAGGATGGTTTTCCGGCAGCGGTTCTTTTTCAAATACGTCTAGCGCAGCGCCGGCAATGCGATGTTCCGAAAGCGCTTCCACCAGCGCGTTTTCATTTACTACGGAAGCTCTTGCAATATTGATGAAGAAAGAAGTTTTTTTCATCAGAGAAAATTCTTTTTTTCCGAAGAACTCATTTGTTTCGGGGGTGGAAGGCAAAGCAGCAATGGTGATGTCTGCCTTCGGGAGAACGTCTTTTATCTGATCTGCCGTGTAGACTTGGTCGGTGAAAGGGTCATCAGATATATGTTTTTTTACAGCAAGTATTTTTGTATTGAAACCTTTTATCCGTTGGGCGATTGCTTTTCCGATGCTGCCATAACCGATGATGGCAACAGTCTTTTGGTAAAGGGAATCCGTTTTCGGCCGTTTCCAAATTTTTTGATCTTGTTGGCGGATCATGACGGGAAGGCAGCGTACCAGACTCAAGAGAAGCGCTAATGTATGATCGGCAACAGCGTGGTCATGGATGCCGTGAGAGTTTGTCAGTATAATGGGCCTTTTTAACATATCTTTTGTAAGAAGGCGTTCTACACCATCTGACAGAGAATGAATCCAGCGAACATGGGGTGATGCTTCCAGAAAAGGTTGCACATTTTGAAATCCCCATATGGCGATCGCATCGGCATCCGATACATGAGGAAGTGCGTCACGGGGAGATGGGTATGACTCTATAACGGATCCGGGAACGGCATTTCGAAATTCTGTCAATTTTTCTTCTGAAATTTTATTAAGAATCATAAGTTTCATAGGAGCACATCCTTTCTGTAATTGATTATATCATTTTCCTGAAAGGGGTTTATGAATAGAGATAGTTTGATTATAATTAAGGAAATAAATTCACGATGGAGATAAAATGGCAGAGAGAAAAAGAACATTGAAAAGAACATCTTTTACAGGGAAACGAAAAGTTGTCCGCCGAAGAAAGAAGAGTAGAGGGCATTCCCTGCTACTTTTACTGTTTTTCTTAATTGTTATATCGGTGGCATCTTGCACGGTGGCACATCCTTTTTCTGATGAAAAAGAAACAATGGTTTCGGTGAATACTGCGATCCATCATCTTTTTGGCGAGGAGTCTTCTGAAAGAGATGGAAAAGGAACAATCGGCGGCAGAGTGGAAGAGGTGAAGAAAGAGCCACAGTCCATTATCAAAGAGTTCATGAATAGACTTAAAGGCGGGGAAAATAAAGGAAGCAACGGCGATGGAAATAACATTCTTACAAAGCGTGAGGAAAAGAACCCTTCTGATACGCGACTAAAGGCATCTGCAGCGAAGCAGAGAGAACCGGCGGAGAAAAAAGCGGGAGGAGACTCCTCGTCAGTGACCGGCCGTTTAGCGGTAGTTATAGATGATGCAGGACTTGATTTGGAATCGCAGCGGATATATGAAGAGATTGGAGTCCCTTTGACGCTTGCCGTTATGCCGAATAAAATGTACACATCAGAAGCGGCAGCGGAATGGTCCCGTTATGGAATGCCTGTTATTCTTCATCAGCCCATGGAGCCGGTTTCAGGTTCGGGCATGGAAGAAAAGACCATATTAACATCCATGAGTGATGAAGCGATACGATATATGCTGAAAGAATCGCTTGAACAAATACCGCAGGCGGTGGGAATCAATAATCATCAAGGCTCAAGAGCCACCACTGATGCCAGGGTCATGCGTGTTGTAATGAATGAACTTTCACACAGGGGGCTGTTCTTTTTTGACAGCCGTACCAATACCACGACTGCGGCTGACAGCGCGGCTGCCTCATATGGCGTTCCCTATGCAAGGAATGATTTATTTGTGGATAATTCTGCCGATGAAGGTGAAATTCGGGCGATGATACAGGAAGGGGCCAATCGGGCGAAAGCCCGCGGCAGCTATATTATCATTGGGCATTGCCGCCCTCATACGGCAGCGGCATTTCGCGATATTGTCCCACAGCTTCAGGCGCAGGGAATCGAATTTGTTTATGTATCGTCTTTGTTAAGGTGGTAAGATGGAAAAAAACAAAGTAGTTATTATTTCCGGCGGTACATCGGGAATCGGATTGGCTACGGCAAAAATCCTTGTGTCAGAAGGGTGGAAAACAATTCTGCTCGGTCGAGACATGAGTAAGGGGCGCGGGGCGCAGGAAGAAGCTCAAGGCAGCCTCTTTATTCCCTGTGATGTGACAAATACAAGGATAGTGAAAAACGCAATTGAAAAGGCTGCATCCTTTGGAGAAATCAGAGGCGTCGTGTCCTGTGCCGGTATTTATACGGAAGGTCTTTTGGATAATGTAACAGACGAAGAAATGCAGAAATTCTTTGAAGTAAACGTTTTCGGTACAATAAAATTACTCCGCGCGGCTGTCCCGTTCTTACGTATGCATGGAGGGAGCATTGTAACGGTGGCTTCCGATGCTGCCATTCAGGGAAATGTACAGTGCAGCTTGTACAGCGCGACGAAAGGGGCGGTTACCGCTTTTACCCGTTCGTTGGCGCTTGAATTGGCAGTGGATAACGTGCGGGCCAATGTGGTTTGTCCCGGAGACGTGGCGACGCCTCTTTTGGAAAAGCAGCTTCAAACTTACGGCGGTTCGATAATTGAAATGAAAAATTGGTATCCTCTTATGCGAATTGCCGATGCGGAAGAGATAGGGCAGGTGATTGCCTTCCTTATTTCCGAAAAGTCTTCTTATATGACAGGTGCGGTTATTCCTGTTGATGGAGGATTGACGGACTGGTAAATATGATTTTGTTCTGATAAAGGATATAATGGTCATAGATAAGGAAATGTTGATTTAGTATAATTAAGCCGTAAGCGGCATAAATGTAATCGGCTGAGCCGAAAAGACAGGAGGGCATGATGAACGGAGACAAGAGTGTGGAAGAAATAAAAAAAGCAGCAGTCGGTGCTGCGAAGGAGGCTGCGCAAGAGGTGAAAGAATCTGTTGAGGCCACAGCGGAAGATATGGAGAATGTGCCCGAAGTTCACCTTGAAACACCGGAAGCTGATGTGGAAGTTACCTTTATTGATGATCGTGATAAAGAGGCGGAAGGTTTGATTCACTGGGCGGCTGCCCGCGCAGGCGTGATCGTGGCGGCTCCACTTTTGGGGACGGTGTCTCTTATTGCCAATGAAGTATACATGATTTCTAAAATTGGAAGCGTTTATGGAGTAGATGTTCCGCAGAAAGCGGTTCTTTCCTTTATCGGTTCTTTAGGGGCAACCGTTGTCGGCACAACCGTTGCTACACTTTTACCGATTCCATTTATCCAGATTCCCATCGGGATTTCCGTAACTTATGGATTGGGAAAAGCGGCCGTCCGTTGGATTAAAGACGGAATGCCTGATGATACGAGACCCTATAAGGCGGTCTTTGAAGAAGGACGAGCGGAGGGTAATACGCTGGTTGGAGAAATTAAAGAAAATCCTGAAAAGGATATTCCCCTTGGCGATGAAAAGAGAGATTTTACGAAAGAAATTAAAGAGACAGTTGACGATGTATATCCTGAAAAAGCGCATGAAGCTGTGGATAAACTGGCAGACCAGCTGGTAGATACGTTTAACCTTCTGGGTGAACAGCTTGTTACAGCCTTGAAAAAAGCCGGGATGACTGATGAACAGATTGAAAAAGCAAAATACACTACTATTGGCGCAGCAGAAATAGCAAAGGAAACAGCTGAAAAAACAGCAAAAAATTTGCGTGCTGTTGCCAGAGTGAAGTCAAGAAAACTTCAGGAAGAGGCACGGCAAAAAGCTTCTGAGATGAAAGAGCAGGCAAAAGAACAGATGGAGGAATTGCAGAAGAAAAAAGAAGAAATGAGGCGCCAATCGGAAATTCGGGCTGAACAGGCCAAACTGAAATCGGAAAAACTGAAAGCCCAAGCGAGAATCCAGATGCAGGAAGCAAAAGTCCAGGCAGATAAATTGAAGGAACAAGTTCGTACCCAGGCTGAAATTGCGCAGGATAAAGCAAATGAATTGAAAGAGAAGGTGAATGCGAGGGCAGACGATTACAGAAGAAATGTTTCTGCTGCTGCCAACCGTGCCAAAGCCGATATTCTGGGGTATGTGGATGATTTTCGTACGAAAACGGAAGAACGGGCCGCTCAAATTCGGGCAAAAGATCGTAATGCAAAGGGAGGGGCTATTGAAGGCAGTGAATTTTCTCAGGAAACTGTTGGGAAATCTTCTGAAAAGACAAAAAAATAAAGGATTTAAACCAGCACCTGATATTACGGGATTGAATAAAGAACATCATAGAGATGTCGTATGGCGCCCTGTAAGCCCCTGGAGTAAAAGGCGGTGGCGGTTCAAACGTACAAACCATCCATGGTTCAAAAAACGATAAATGAAAAATCCGCCTGCAGCTTGATATATAGATGTCAAACTGCAGGCGGATTTTATGTGGAAATGTAAAATCGGAATACAAGGCCCCGGTACATATTGATTTTTTTTAAAGATGCTTCATGAAACTTAATTATCCTATTTTCAGATTATGGAAGACTACATTTAAAAATGCGGAAACTACATCGGGATCGAAAAGGATTCCGGATCCGCTGAAGATGGCACGGGAAACTTCCGGCCGGTCTTTATGTTTAAAGTTGGGCGAAGAAAAAATAACATCGTCATAGTAAGAGGCCAGCGCAATAATTCTGGCCCCCAAAGGAATATTGATCTTTTTCAGGTGTTTCGGATATCCTGTGCCATCCCAACGTTCATGGTGGAAACGAATAAGAGGAATGAGATCCTCCATGCCGGGACAGGACTCCAGTATGTTAGCTCCTAAGTCAGGATGTCTTTTATAGACCTGGATGTCTCTTTTGGAGACATAGGGGTAATTGGTCAGCACATGGTTGGGTACACAGATGAGACCGATGTCATGAAGCAGACCGGCATTGCGGATAAGCGTGATTTCATTGGCAGTAAGGCGCATGTAAATGGCAGTAGCTGCTGCTAAATTGGAGACACGCTGAGAGTGCTCATACAGAGAAACCGATTTTATGCGCATCAAAAATAAGAGATGATTGATGACCATATTCAGCTTATTTTTATCGTCGATGCTTAGTTCAGCAGACTGGAATATCGAAGTGGGGTACATAGAAAACCTTAATCATAAAAATAAGAAAGAGAGCCGTAGGTGTTTTTCCGGTTTAAACCGAAAAGAATTTATCTTTCATGCCGCTTCATCCAAGCGGTCATGTAAGTGCAGTCAGAACGAACTGTATACCGATTTTTGACAGCCCAGCTATAGGCGGCTTCGGCAAGCTGGGCGGCTAAACCCTTTCCGGATAATGCGGCGGGAACGATGGTATGAAGTACAGTAAAGACATGACCTGTTAAATCATATTCAAGGCAGGAGAGGCCTTTCAGTGATTCGATTTTAAATTTGTGGTTCTTAATATCATGTGTAACCATAGTGACATTTCTCCCCTGGGTAGACAGATTTTATTTTACAGGAAAATAAGGATATGTCAAAGTTTCATTGAAAGAAAGACAGCATTTGTTTCCCTGGTAAGAAAGACGAATTTTCCTGAGAGAACCAGCCTTAAAAATGCGTAAAGAATACAGGCGGGAACACCATTTTCTTTTATTTTTCAAGATTAGCTTATGCTATAATTCATTATATGATGTCAGAAGAAATTATACATCCAAGTAAAAATCTATACTGTTATAAAAATATTTCGATAGAAAACATAAGTTCTGTTTTGTGGAGGTTGTCTTGGGAACATTTAAAATTACCTATCTTCACCATAGCGGGTTCATCTGTGAGCTGGAAGACTGTATTCTTGTTTTTGATTACTACATGGATCCTGAAGGAAAGTTGGATGACCTTTGTGAGGTCTCATCAAAACCGCTGTATTTTTTTGTGAGTCATTTTCATGCGGATCACTTTAATCCTGAGATTAATCGGTTCGAAAGCCGGGCAGAAGGATATTTCATCCATCGTGACTGCACACTGACGCTTAGAAATCATGAGATGCTCCACTGCATGGAAGTGGGAGATTTTATGGTGACAAAATATTTTCGAATCAAGATGTTCGGATCCACTGATGCGGGGGGATCATTTTTAATTAATCATCCGAAAGCTTCTGTTTTCCACGCAGGTGATTTGAACTGGTGGCACTGGGCCGGGGAAGGAGATTCTGATAATCTGGCAGCACGCGATGAATATTTTAAAGAATTGGAACGGATACCCAAGACATCCATGGATATCGTGTTCTTCCCGGTGGACGCCCGACAGGCGGTGGCAAGAGAGTGGGGTGTCAAAGCATTTTTGGAGAAATTCGATGTGAGTACAGCATTGGTACCAATGCATGCATTTGGAATCCGTTGGTCGCCGTCTTACGAATTCCGCTGGCGATTTCCCGATATTCCCTTATGGATACCGAAGGCGGAGGGCGATGTTTATGTGGGAGAAGTAAAATGACTTATACATGGATTTATATTATGCTGCTCATGTTTGCAGGAAGTTTTATCTTACAGATGGTACCACTCTTATTTTATTTCGAAGCGGTTATTGCTGTGAACCTGCTGATTTTAGCGGCTTCCTGGTTTATACTTCGGCGTGACCGGTTTTCAGACTTCCGGTCTAATATACTTTTTATGGCAGGGCTTACGATAATTAATATTCTGACAGACTTGGGCATACTCACTCATTCTATGTCGTGGGTTGCTTTTGGTGCCCTTCTTATCTGGTCGATGACCGGTGGAGGCAGGAGCCATTCATGAAAAAGGGAAAGCGGAAATTTTGGGTATAAGCAAGCGGCTTGTCTGCAATTTATTGAGGATAAACCGAAAATATAGTTTTGGAATATTCGTATTTATCGGATTTTTGGGAGTTTTCCATCTTGACAATAAATTGCAAAGATTCTAAAATTGAATTAGTCAATCGAAAGATTGTACTTTTTTAGTGTTTATTTCCAATTGAAACTAAAATATATAAAGAAAAGAGGTGAAAAACTTGGAGAAAGATGAAATCTTATTGTACGTTATCATAGCAGGGATTATTGCAGCTGTAATTGGTGCTGGTATAGGATACTTACTCCGCAGACGTATTGCCGAAGCAAGGATCGGTTCTGCTGAAGAAAAAGCTGCACAGCTTGTTGCATCGGCGGAAAAAGAAAGAGAAAATGCTTTGCGTGAAGCGGAGACGCTGAAAAAAGAGACGATTGTACAAACCAGAGAAGAACTTCATAAACTCCGTGAAGAGGTAGAACAGGAGCATAAGGGGCGCCGCGATGAATTGCAGCGTTATGAGCAGCGTCTGGTTCAGAAGGAAAGTAATTTGGACGCAAGAAGCAGTAATCTGGAACAGCGGGAAAGTGTGTTGGCAAAGAAGGAAACCCAGCTGAAGGCACAGAAAGAAAAAGTGGATAATTTATGTGTTATGCAGCAGACGAAGCTGGAAGAAATTTCACATCTTACCCGTGATCAGGCGAAGGAAATGATTCTTGCCTGCGTTAATGATGAGTTGGCACATGAAAAGGCGGTCCGTATCAGGGCGGCAGAAGAAGAAATCAAGCTGACTTCTGATAACAAAGCGCGTGAAATCATAGCAGCTGCTATTCAAAGAAACGCTGCTGATACAGTTTCTGAAACAACGGTTTCGGTAGTTTCCCTGCCGAATGAAGAAATGAAGGGCCGTATTATCGGACGTGAAGGGCGGAATATACGCGCAATTGAAACATTGACCGGTGTTGATTTGATTATTGATGATACACCTGAAGCGGTTATTCTGTCCTGTTTCGATCCGATTCGCCGTGAAATTGCCAGATTGTCCCTGGAAAGTCTTGTGAAAGATGGACGAATCCATCCTGCAAGAATTGAGGAAGTTGTGGCAAAGACAAAGAAAGAAGTGGATAAAGCGATTCGTGAGGCCGGTGAAGAAGCGGTACTCCAGTGTGGAATTAGCGGCATGCATCCTGATCTGATTAAGATACTGGGGCGTTTGAAATATAGAACGAGTTATGGACAAAACGTTCTCCAGCACTGTATCGATACTTCCTACTTTGCAGGTATTCTTGCGGCGGAAGTCGGTGCAGACGCGGATATGGCAAAACGGGCTGGCTTGCTCCATGATATCGGTAAAGCGGTAGATCGTGAACAAGAGGGCACCCACGTGGAACTTGGCGTGGAACTGGCACAGAAATATCATGAACCGATGCAGGTCATCAATGCTATCGCATCACATCATGGCGACACGGAGGCTGTATGCGTAGAGGCGGTTCTTGTAGCGGCGGCTGATGCTGTTTCTGCGGCTAGACCGGGTGCCAGGAGGGAGACGCTTGAAAATTATATCAAGAGACTGACGAAATTGGAAGATATTGCCCGTTCATATCCGGGGGTATCCAGTTGTTATGCTATCCAGGCAGGCCGTGAAATCAGAGTCATTGTAAAGCCTGAAAAGGTTAATGAAGACCAGGCTGTGATTCTTTCCCATGATATTGCCCAGCAAATTGAGAAGGAGCTGCAGTATCCGGGGCAGGTGAAGGTAGTTATTATTCGAGAAACACGGGCTATCGATTTTGCAAAATAAGATAAAAGGGAGTCCTTTTCGGGGGATTCTCTTTTTTGTGCTTTTGGAACGGGAAAACCATTTATGATATAATGAAAACACTATAAAATATTTTTTGAATATTGTGAGGTCATAAATATGGACAGAGAAGAACTGGACAGACAATTAAAAGAACAGGGGAAAAATATAGAATTGCAGACGGATAAGTTCTCTTCAGGGCGGAAAAAACTGGCGGCCGCGGCAGTGGTTCTTTTGATTACCGGTTTCATAGGGGGATGTTTCTTCGGTGATATTATTCCGGGAAACAAGCAGGGAAACAAAGCGGAATCTTCTTATTCCTTTCCACAGACAGAACAGAAAAAAGTGGAGGAGCTGCCGGCAATCAGAAATACGGCTGTTGTACAGGCGGTCAAAGAGGTTGGTCCGGCTGTTGTTGGGATCACGACGCGGGTTTATGATAAGGATATTTTTAACCGCCGTGTGGCGGTGGGGCAGAGTGTCGGCTCCGGTGTTATTTTTGACAAGAATGGATATATTGTTACAAATAATCACGTCGTGTCAGGCAGCAAAGAAGTTAACGTTTCTCTTTCCAATGGGCAGACTGTCCCCGGCAAAGTAGTGGGAACCGATGCGTCTACTGATTTGGCGGTGGTAAAAATTGATGGCAGCGATAGCTTGCCTGTGGCGGTCCTTGGTGATTCTGACGCACTTCAGATAGGGGAAACTGCGATTGCTATAGGGAATCCCCTCGGTCTTGAATTTCAGGGGACCGTTACGGTTGGTGTTATCAGTGCATTAAACCGGTCACTTGACGATATTGATCAGCGTTTTAAATTAATTCAGACTGATGCGGCTATCAATCCGGGGAATTCCGGCGGCGCCCTTGTGACGGCAGATGGGAAGGTCGTGGGGATTAATAGTGCAAAGATATCCAAGGAGGGGATCGAGGGAATGGGATTTGCCATTCCTATTAACCAGGCAAAAGGCGTCATTGAACAACTTATTGCTAATGGCAAAGTGGTCAGGGCATATCTTGGTGTCTATGCGGCGGATAAGGATATTGCAGCCCGCTATGGATACCAATGGGATCATGAATCGGGAATTCTTGTTATGAAAGTGGCGAAAAATAGTCCCTTGAGTTTAACCGATGTCCGTGTGGGAGATTATATTTTATCTATTGATGGCAAAACCGTCAATACCGTAAAAGAAATGAGGGAAATTATTGATGCTCATAAACCTGGAGACAAGATTTCCCTGGTGTATGAACATAATGGCAGAAGCGAAACAACAGAAATTCTTTTGTCATCGGTATCTGAAAGTGATCAGTAATGAGATTCTCGATCCGGGCTATTGGAAAGATAAAAGAGAAATGGATGCGGGAGGGTATTGAAGAATACTCTAAACGTCTGAAGCCCGTGGTAAAAGTGGATGTTTTAGAGAGTGATGAAGAAAAGATGCCGGAAAATCCTTCTGCGGCTGTAAAAGGAAAGGTGCTGGAAAAAGAGGGAGAAAAGCTTCTGAGATCAATTCAAGACTCTGGTTGTGTGGTGCTGCTGGACATGAATGGGAAGAAAGTTTCTTCTGAAGAATTGGCCGCATGGATCGCGCAAAAGACCATCATGGGTACGAGCCATTTTTATTTCATAATTGGTGGTCCCTATGGTAATGGGAAAAATATCCAAGCGCGTGCTGATCTTAAGTTATCAATGGGGCCGATGACTTTTACACATCAGATGGCGAGATTGATACTGTTTGAACAGCTTTATCGTGCTGTAAAAATTAATCATCATGAGCCATACCATTTATAAAAAAATTTAAAGTTTATTTGCGGAGTTTGATAAAATTGTTTAAGATATAAAAAGAAGGTCTTTCTTCTATACAAATTCAAATTATGTCAGGAGGGATAATCATGGGGGAAAAAATAATCAAAGCGAAAGATTTTATGACCAAGTATGTGTTTAGCATTCCACCTGACGTAACTGTTCATGAATTGGTAAAATTATTTGTTACTCACCCAGTGAGTGCTGTTCCTGTGGTTGGTGACGACAATGAGTTGCTGGGAATTGTTTCAGAAGGTGATCTTCTTTATAAAAAAGTGAAACCTAAGGTGCCGGCATATTTGGATATTTTAGGTGCAAATATCTATTATTGCGGATTCGGCAGGTATGAAAGATCTTTCAGAAAGCTTTTGGCGACACAGGCTGCGGATTTGATGACAAAGGATGTTCGCTGTGTGACACCGGAAACAGATATGGAAACAATCATGAACCTTATGATTGACGAACATTTGAAAACAGTACCGGTTGTCGAAAAGCCCAACCGACTTGTAGGAATTATTACACGGCATGATATACTGGGTGCTATTGCGGCAACTGAATTGGAAGAAAAGATGGCAGAAAACCATAAAAGTACAGAAGAATAGGGAGTGATAAAGGGCGGTATGGTGGCTGCCCTTTATTTTTCTTTTATGATGAAAGCCGATTTATCAGGTTCCTTGAAAAGATTTTTGAATTTTGCTATGATACGAATGATTTTTACCTTATAATAAAATCGAAATAATAAAATCGAAGTAAACCATGGCTTTTTATAAATGATGGAGTGATTTTTTTGGAAAAACTGATTATTCATGGAGGACATTCTCTGCGCGGCACTGTGCGTGTATCCAGTGCTAAAAATGCGATTTTGCCTATTATCGTGGCGACATTACTTCCTGTTACACCGGCGACTATTGTAGATGCCCCTCATTTGGATGATGTTTCCACGATTTGCAGCGTCCTTGAATCTTTGGGTGTGAAAGTAACTCATGGAGAGGGGCGTATTACATTTGATGCGGTTGAAGTAAATAAAACAGAAGCTTCTTATGAACTGATGAGCCGTATGAGGGCGTCTTTCCTTGTCATGGGTCCCCTTCTTGCGAAGATGGGGCATGCGAGGATTGCCCTTCCCGGTGGCTGTATGATAGGAAGCCGCCCGATTGACCTGCATCTAAAAGCTTTTGAGGCTATGGGAGCTGAAATTCATGTAGGAAACGGATATGTGGAAGGATGGGCACCCGGCGGATTAAAGGGAAATACCATTTATCTGGATTTTCCCAGTGTAGGTGCCACGGAAAATATATTGATGGCAGCCGTAACAGCAAAGGGACGTACCATTATTGAAAATGCAGCAGAAGAACCGGAAATTGTTGATCTTGTTACATTTCTTAATGGAATGGGTGCAAATATTAAAGGCGCAGGTACGAATGTAATCCGCATTGAAGGTGTGAAAGAGCTGTATGGCGTAGACCATACGGTTATTCCTGACCGTATTGAGGCGGGAACCTTTATGATCGCAGCGGCAATGGTCGGTGGTGATGTATTGATTTCCAATGTACTTACGGAACATTTAAAACCACTGCTTGCGAAGTTAAATGAGGCGGGAGTAAAAGTGGTCAAAGATATTGACAGTGTCCGGGTCATTAGTGATGGGAAGATACGTTCCACTGATATTAAGACATTGCCTTATCCGGGGTTTCCCACGGATTTGCAGGCGCAATTTATGGCGCTGATGACCATTGGTGATGGTTTAAGCCGTGTGACGGAAACTGTTTTTGAAAACAGATTTATGCATGTAGGTGAATTGCAGCGTATGGGTGCTTCCATACAGGTAGAAGGCCGTACGGCCAGCATCAGAGGGGTACCGTTTCTGCGGGGGGCTTTTGTAAGAGCCACAGATCTTCGTGCCGGAGCAGCGCTGACTTTGGCCGGCTTGGCGGCGCATGGGCAGACCGAGATTGGGGAACTTCACCATATCGATCGCGGCTATGATCGTCTTGTGGAGAAATTACAGGGGTTAGGAGCTGACATTGTCCGTGTCACCGAAGACTAAACGGGAGAGAAGTAAAAATACATATCTTCAACGTTCCCTTTTGCTTGATTGGGTAGGTGCTTTTGGCGCGGAAGATATAGGTATTGATTTAGGGACATCCAATGCAGTTATTTATGTAAAAAATAAAGGTCTTGTGTTTCCTGAAGCTGCTGTAGTGGCAAAGAATGAAAATACTAAAAAGATATTCGCCTATGGTGTTCGCGCGGGAGAAATGGAAGGCCGTCTTCCTAAGGGGCTCCAGCTTATACGCCCGCTTAAGGCCAGCGCAATCATTGATTATAACAGTGCAGCATATCTGATGAACGCTCTGATTAACCAGTCCTATCTGAAAGGTATATTTTTCCACCCGCGTTTACTGATGTGCGTGCCGGTGGGGATTTCAAAGGTACAGCGCAGGGCTCTTCTTGAAGCGGCTGTAGCTGTAGGAGCGAGAAAAACAGTACTTATTGATCAGCCGATTGCGGCAGTTATGGGGCTTGGTTTAAAATTAGCTCGTATGCAAGGTGTGCTCATTGTAGATATTGGCGGCGGATCGACAAAAATTTCTGTCGTATCCAGGCATGGTGTAGTAAATAGCCATTTTTCTACGGAATCGGGAATGCTTATGGATGAAGCTATTATGAATGTGATTTTGGAAAAATACCATATTCGTATTGGACGGAAAGCGGCAGAAACATTAAAAATGGCTCTTGGCGTGGAATGGGATTTAAATCGCGATACCCGTATATGTGAAGTCTGCGGTATCTCAACAATTACAGAACTTCCTGTGAAAATTGCTGTAACAGGGGAGATCGTTGCCCAGGCGCTGAATCCGATTTTATACAGGATATTTTCAGGTGTTACTTCTGTGATACAAATGACACCGCCGGCAATCCTGGGAGATATCCGGGAACATGGGATTGTATTGATCGGTGGTGTAGCGCAGCTGAAAGGATTAAAAGAGCTCGTATTGAAAGTAACAGACATGAAAGCACATGTGGCGGATCATCCTTCTTATGTAAATGCAGTAGGTGCAGGATCTGCCTTGGAGTATATGGATTATTTTCGTGATTCATTGCAGGATTTGCATTAACAGCAGGAAAGAACTGTCTTGGGATGGTTCTTTTTCTTTAATTCGTAAAGAATGCTTTCTTTTGAGTGTGAAATTACTTATAAAATGTTAAAATAAAAAGTAGTTTTTATAAAAGTGAGGCTATTATGAAAAATTCAACAAAAATAGGAATGGCGATTATTGCCGCTGCGAGTATCTTAGGTGCTGCATATGTATACGCTTTTACCGGGGTGGTAGAAGAAAAAGCAATTATGGCGGGAACGGTTGTATCCGTCGTCGAACCGGGAACTGCCGTAAAAGAAGGCGATGTGTTGGTAACAGTAACTTCTTTGGCCGGAGCGGTACCTGCATCTCGGGCTGCTGCTGATGGTGTCGTTAAAGAAGTCAAAGTGGTTAAAGGACAAAGCCTGAATAAGCAGGATGTCGTGGCAGTTATTGAATATCGCTGATTATCTTAGGAGAATTTAAAATGTCCGGTTTTAGAATAAAATACAAAGTACTGGCTATATCAGTATGTCTGGTGTTTGAAGGTTGGGCAGCTGTTTCAGCAGAAGAATTTCTTCCTGTTTCCGAAGTGCGTGAAGGGATGCATGGATATGCAAAAACGGTCGTTCATGGAACACAAGTAGAGACCTTTGATGTTGATGTGCTTGGTGTAATGAAGCAGAAAGGCGCCACGGGCGGGGATCTTATCCTTGTAAAAGTATCGGGGGATCTGATTGATAAGACGGAAGGGATTGCTCAGGGAATGAGCGGAAGTCCGGTTTATATTAACGGAAAACTTTTGGGTGCCATTGCGTATGGATTCCCGCAGTCGGGGGGACGTATCGGTATGGTGACTCCTATTTCAGATATGCTTGAGCTTTGGCTTACCGATAATAAGAAGTCCGCTTATATACCAAGGCCGTCTTCTGATCTAATCCCTATTGATACGCCGCTTATGGCATCGGGATATAGTGCGGGAGGCATGGAATATCTGTCTGATAAGATGCAGGATTTCCATATGATTCCTTTTTCGGCCGTCTCCGTGGATCAGGATACCGTTGCAAGACCGCTTGAGGCGGGTGGTGCAGTGGCGGCTTCTTTGGTGACAGGAGATTTGAAATTAGGGGCGATTGGAACGGTTACTTATGTAGATGGAAACCAAATGCTTGCTTTTGGGCATCCTTTCATGAGCAGGGGAAGTACCGGTTATTTCATGCATAATTCTTACATATTTACTGTAATTCCAAGCAAGAATATTCCCTTTAAATTGGGATCTGTAGGCGCAGAAATTGGTACAGTAAATCAGGACCGTGGCGCAGGAATCGGTGGAATCAGCGGAACATCTCCGGATTTTGTGGCACTTCATGCGTTCGTAAAAGACAAAGATACGGGTGTGGAAAAAGATTTAAATGTTCGGATGATACAAAATGAATCCTTGCTGCCTACGCTTTCTGCTACATCTGTTTATAATGCAATCAGCACGGCCATGGATCGCCGCGGACAGGGGACGGTGAAGTTTACTTATACTTTGCACCCTAAAGACATGAAGCAAAAACCGTTTACCCGGACAAACATGTACTGGTCTTCTACCGATATTGCAGAACGAAGTGTGGATGAGATTTATCAGATAGTGAAACTTTTGGAGCAGAACCGGTTTGAAAGTTATGCTCTTAGAAATATTTCCATAGATATGGAAGTGACGCAGGAAAGGAATACAGCAAAAATCCTTGATGCATCCGCATCACCTGTTGTGGTAAGTCCGGGAGACACAATTTATGTCCGTGTTCGTCTCCAGCCTTGGCGCGGAGAGGTCTTTTATAAAGATTTGTCTTTTGATGTGCCTGAAGATCAGCCGCTTGGGAATATGGTGCTGGAAGTACGTGGTGGAGGTGTTGTACCATTACCGTACCTGCTCCAGCAGCAGAAATACAATCTAACGGAAGAAATATTAAGCCGTCTCCGCAGCTATAAGAATTTTGATGATCTTCACGGAAAACTGATGAAAGAAGATCAGAACAACCAGGTTGTGGTAGAAATCATTGATCCGGATGTCAGCATGGTTTCGAAAGAGGAAGATGGTAAAGTGAAAGCGGAAATTCAAAACAAACCGGCGGGCAAAGATCCGGTAGATTTAAAAAAGAAAGAAGGCGGAACCGGCCTTGATACTGATAAAGAATCACCCAAAAGCCGTGTGGATACGGACTATGTTATTTATGGTGATGGGCAATTTACGTTCAAGGTGATGAATCCATCGGACAGGGATACTGCTTTGAAAAAATTGGCTAAATCAAATAAAAAACTTTCTGCCAAAATGACGACGGAGGAAAAGAAATTGATTGACGGTGAAAAAACAAATGAGGATACTGATAAAAATAAATCGGAAAAATCATCACCGGGGCCTAAAGATAACGGGAATAAGGGAAAAAAATAAAAATGACGTATAGTCAAAAATATTGTATCAAACTATATTTTGAGGTATTATATTAGGGATTCCTGTAGGTTTAGGAGAAAGAGGTGTTACGGTGGGATTTTTTGAACTGCTTGGCAGCAAGACCATTGGTCTGTTCCATCAGCTTGGCGCCGTAATATTGCTCCTGAATTCCTCATGCAAGGAGTTAAATCATCTGCGTTTTAGGGAAATGATTAAGCAGTGTCTTGATTTGGGGGTACTGTCATTTCCCATTGTAGCGTTGACCCTTTTATTTACGGGGATGGTTCTTTCTGTGCAGATTGCGGGAGAACTGACAAAATATGGCGCCGGGTTTACTGTCGGTGCAATTGTAGCTATCGGAATGGGGCGCGAATTGGGGCCGGTGCTTTGCGGAGTTGTTTTGGCGGGGCGCGTGGGTGCTGCTATTACGGCAGAAATTGGGACGATGCGCGTGACTGAGCAGATTGATGCTCTTCGATGCATGGCGGTCAGCCCTGTCGGCTATCTTGTCCTTCCACGGCTACTCTCATGTATGGCGATGCTGCCGATTTTGACGGTATTCGGTGTTTCTATTGGTGTTTTTGGCGGTATGATTGTGGCATCGTTGACTCATGGAGTTTCTTCTTATGTTTTTATCCATTCCATTGAAGTCTTTTGTATACCTTCCGATCTTTATATCGGCGTGATGAAATCTGTCGTATTTGGGATGATTGTAGCACTTGTCGGATGTGATCGCGGAATGACCTGTGAAGCAGGGGCGGAAGGTGTCGGGAGGGCGACAACCCAGTCTGTTGTATATTCTATAATTATGATTTTTGCGGCTAATTATCTTCTGTCTTCTATTTTATTTTGAGGATATCTATGATTGAAGTAGAACATATATGCCTTTCTTTTGGGGAAAGGAAAATATTGGAAGACGTTAATTTAACGGTTTATGATGGGGAAACCATGGTAATCCTCGGCGCTTCAGGATCCGGAAAATCAACTCTCCTGAAGTTGATTATAGGGCTTTTGAAACCTGATTCCGGTTCTATCAAAGTCAATGGGAAAGAGATATCGTCATTGACAGAACGGGAAATGAATGAGGAACGGCGCCGTATGGGAATGGTATTTCAATATTCAGCTCTTTTTGATTCGATGAATGTAAAGGAAAATGTAGCTTTTGGTCTTCGGCAGCACACCGATTTATCAGAAGAAGAAATAGAGAATATCACGGAAGGAAAACTGCATTTAGTAGGCTTAGATGATGTTGGTGATTTAATGCCTGCCGATTTGTCCGGCGGTATGAAAAAGCGTGTGAGTCTGGCCAGAGCCATTGCACTAAATCCCCAAATTATTTTATATGATGAGCCTACGGCAGGATTGGATCCGATTCGTGCGACCGATATTAGTCTGTTGATTAAACAAATGCAAAAAGAAATGAAGGTCACCAGCATTGTGGTGACTCACGATCTGAAATCAGCGGAAATAATTGCTGATAGAATGGCTTTTCTTTATGAAGGTTCATTTTTAGCTGTCGGTACGGCAGAAGCATTAGCATCCTCGAGGGATTACAGAGTTAAACAGTTTATGAATGGATTGCCTTCAGAACAATACACGGTAAGGGCGGGTGAATTTAGTTGAAATGGTCACAAGAAGCGAAAGTAGGAGTATTTTCCTTTATCGGAATTTTACTTTTTTTCGTGATTATAATTCAGCTAAGCAGTGCTGTTTTGTTTGGCAAAAGCGGATTTCATGTAACGGCATATTTTCGGGAAGCAGAAGGGATCGAGCCGGGAAACCCTATTCATTATGCCGGTGTTGATGTGGGCATGGTAGATCATATTTCTATCGAAAATGGAGAAGCTGTACTTGTTCTTCGGTTTTATGATGACGTAAAAGTCCCAAAGGATGCGAATTTTTCTATCCAAACCAGCAGTGTGATGGGCGGACGGTTTGTCAAAGTCGTTGGTGGACATCAGGATCGGGGATACTTGCGTGAGGGGATGACTGTACAGGGGCAGGCTGCGCCGGGGATTGATGCAGCAATGGACAAAATGGATAAACTCATGGCTTCTGCGCAGGTGATGCTTGACGGAATCAATACAATTGTAGGCGATCCGGCGGCTCAAAAAAATGTCAAGAGAAGCTTAAACAACTTTGACGCTATTTCTGAAAATCTTACTATATTGACAGCGCAGGGGATACAAATTGCCAATCAGATACAGGGTGTCACGTCGCAGATGAATTCTATGCTATACCAGCTGAATGGTGATGGAAAAACAGTGGCGGATGCAAGAAAGATCATGGATAATTTGGCAGTTGCTTCAGAAAATGCCAGATTAATTTCCGGTGATGCAAAAAATGTTTCTGACAAATTAAACAATCTTATGGCAGGCGGCAGTTTGTCTGTGTCGGGCGAATTATTATATAATACGAAAAGAGAAGATTTTTCTCCCAATGTATCGCTTCGTATCGGCAGAGATTCCCCTTTAATTCTTGGTGTTGAGTCTTTTGGCAACGACAGCGTATATAATGTACAGTATGGGCAGAAAAAGGGAAAATTCGATATCCGGGGCGGGATTATCCGTAATAAATTGGGTATCGGGGCCTCCTATAAAAAAGATAAGTGGAAATTTGATGCAGATCTCTTTGATCCGAATGATTTAACTGTCAGGCTGCGGGGGGCTTATGAAGCATATCCCGGCATTTATGCGGTGGGGCAATCAATATTCCCTCATGGTCGTCATGGCGGAGGTGAATATATCGGATTAGGCTATGCGTATTAAAAAATGATTTTGGAAAGGGCGAAGAGAAATATGAACAAGCAGAAGAGTGTAATTTTATCAATAGCGTTATTGTCAGCTTTATCAGCAGGTATTACTGCAGATGCGAGAGAGAGCCTTCGTTTGTCGACTGACCCGAAACTGACAGAAAAGGCGATTGAAGCCCAAATGAAACAGAGTGTTTCTGCAAAAGAAGTAAATTTTGACAATATGCTTTTGCAGAAAAATTTAAATGATATGATGCCCGAGGGAAAGGTAAAGGCAGAAACATCTAATATAGATATAGATTTAAAGGGTGCAGTTTCTACGGCCATTCAAAATAATCGTGATATCCGGTTGGCAGAATTGTCTTTGGAACAGGCGGAAACTGCAGTCAGCCAGGCGGCAGCGGCTAAAAACCCATCATTATCTTATAAATGGGCAAGAAACCAGGTGAAAGCGGGCTCTGCTAATAGTGCAGGATTTTACGGTGCAAATCATGGATATAATCAGGGGTTGACGTTATCTTGGCCGATTTGGACAGGGGGAGCCGTAGAAGGCGCGATTGATGCAGCCCGTTATGCGGAAGATGTGGCTCATATAAACGTTTACCAAACGGAAGCTGCAACAAAGCTTGCAGCGGCTAAGGCATATTACCAGTATTTAGAAATGATTAAACTGGCGGATGTAGCTATGGAATCGGTTACAAATCTTGATGGGCACTTGACTAATGTAAAACAGCAGTATGATGCGGGGGTTGTGGCAAAGCTGGATGTTCTCTCGTCAAATGTTTCTCTTGCAAATGCAAAACAGAACAGTATTGCAGCAGCAAACTCTCGTGATATAGCGGAAGCGAATTTGAATAATATCATGCGCCTTCCTATGAATACGAAATTAAACCCAATTGATAAAGATTTTCCGGAACCAACTTTTGATATTACGTTGGAACAAGCTATTGCCATGGGGCAAAAGTACAGATGGGAACTGATTAAAGCAGATTATAATGTCCGTATTGCCAAGGAACAGGTTCGTATTGCGAAGGCGGGATACATGCCCACAGTTGCTGTAGGGGGCGGTTATTCTTGGAACACGGCCGGTCTTGGCGGTCTGGATAAAGATGATTGGACTGTTACAGGAACGGTGAGCTGGAGTATTTGGGATGGTGGTACGACTGATGCAAAAATTAAGAGTGCATCTTCCGGCTTGAAGTCTGCGGAAGAAACCTTATTAAAGGCAAGAGAATCGATAGAGCTTGAAATCAGACAGGATTATTTAAACATTTTATCTGCTAGAGAGCAGATCCGTGCGACAGAAGCTGCTGTAGAACAGGCGGAAGAGGCGTACAAGATTGCGACGGTCCGGTATCGTTCAGGTGTCGGAATCAACTTGGATGTTCTTGATGCCCAGCTTGCTTTAAATAAGGCGAGGACAAATCATATTACCGCATTATATAATTACAATGTCGGTTTGGCTACGCTTGAAAATGCCATGGGGATTCCGGCAGTTATCCATCCGGAGTTTACTGCCAAAAAGTAATTGTCACAAAATTATCCATGATAGGAGTTTATTTTGAACGATAAAATTAAATGGTGGTTAAACGGGATTGGTGCAATTATTTTTCTTGCGCTTGCCGTGGTCTACCTTCTTATACGGCCTATTGTCGTGCAAAATTTAGAGCCTGTTATCCAAGATGCTGTTAAGGAAAAAATCAATGGCACACTTGTATGGCGTACAATGGATTTAGATCCCCGGTATAATCTGTCTTTTGACTTTGTGGAATTAAAGGATAAAGAGGGAAAAGATGTTTTAAAGTCTGCTAATGTGACAATCAGCTGGTCAGCAGGTGCTCTATATAATTATCTGATGCATGATGGTGATCTTCTTAATGTGGTGAGTGGTATCACTATGGAAGAACCGATGATGACTGTGCGTGAAAGAAAAGACGGGCAGTGGAACGTGCAGGAATTGGTTAAGCACTCTGCTGATGAATCTGCAGGAGAATTTCATGGTTCCGTAGCTTTGAAAAACGGGAATCTCAAGGTGGAAACGCAGACGGGAGACATCTACACTTTTGAAAGGGTAGAATGCGATCTTACCAGGGGGGGAGATGAGAAAATCAAAGGAACCCTGGCAGGAGAATTTTTGAAAGTCCCTTTTGATGGGGATCTGTCATATACGGATGAAAATAATTTTGAAGGAAATATACAGACGGAACCGGCATCTTTACAGTTTTTAAAGCCGCTGATTGAGAAAATGCCGGGAGCGGTGCATTCTTTTGATATAAGAAACGGTATGGGAGAAGTGACGGGCGCCAGAATCTGGAGAAGTGATGGCGTCCTGTCTTATCATGTAAAAGGTCGCCTTGATCAGACTGCGGTGAGCTATAAAAATTATGCTCTTACGGATGTGGCGGCCTTTTTTGATATTTGTGACGGGGTTCTTCAGATAGAAAATTTTTCAGGGAAAGTGAATGGACAGATTATTGCCGGCAGCGGAGCAATGAATTGGAAAGACGAAGATCCTCTTATTAGTGGTAATGTGAATTTTTCCTATTTAGATGCATCAAAAGTTATTTTAACGGAAGACGTTAAGGGGTATGCTACAGGAAATGTGCATATAGGGGGTAGTCTTTCCAATCCGGTACTGGCAGGGAAAATCTCTGTAAAAGACGTTTGTTACCGGAATGTTTTAATACAAGACGGATCGGCAGCTTTTGATTATGGTGAAAGGACGCTGGCACTTTCATCGTTGATAATTCATATGGCCGGCGGAACTGTGACAGGAAAAGGGAAGTACAGTTTTTCAACCGGTGATTTTAATGGTGAAATAACTGCAGAGGATATTTCCGCAGGCGATATTCCTTTAGGCTATGATTTATCAGGGATTATAAACGGGTCGGTTATTGCCCAAGGTAATTACTTTGATGGAAGTATGACTTTATATTCGGCAACGGCAGCGGGAAAAGGACAGAATATTTCATATAATGGGAATAGTGCGTCTTTTATTACCGGTGAAGGCATTTATAAAAATGGGAGATGGACATCGACTTTTACCGGAGATGGTGTAGAAGTTAATGGGCTTTGTGCGGATTCCATTGCCGGTGAAATAGCGGCTCATGATGATACATATGAGATTTCTTATTTGAATGGGCAATCGGGGGAGGGAATATTTTCCATAAATGGTATTTATGCTGCAGATGATATGAGTATCAGGGCTGTGGGGACGAATTTAGATATGGCGCAGTTTTCTGAGTTCGTCGATATAAATATTGCGGGGAGAACTTCTTTTGATATGCGGATTACGGGGTCAGAGTCGCTTCCTTCTTTTACAGGGGAGATTCATGCCCGTGACGGGCATATATATAATGCCGCTTTTGATACTATAGACGGACATCTTACCGGAGCGGAAGATAGTTTGAGGATTGATTCTCTCGTGTGGAAAAACGGGGAAGGCAGTCATCATGTAAAGGGGACAGTCGGATTAGAGACGCCGCACGAATTAAATTTAAGAATTGAAAGTGAAAAAATTCGTATAGAAAGTATTTTGAAAATGGCAGGTATGTCATATCCTGTTACCGGATGGGTTGAAAATACGGTGAATGTCACCGGAACATCCGAGAAGCCATCCGTGTCGGGGGACTTTCTTGCATGGGACGGATCTGTTGCAGGGCAATTATTCCAAAGCGTATCAGGGAAATATTCCTATGATGATGGAAAGATAACCATTCAGGACGGGTTAGCCTATATTTATGATGGGACGGCTTTGATTAATGGCAGTATTATCGGCAATACGCTGAATATGGATGTCACGCTGACAGATATAGATGTAGGTGAGCTTTTGCCTGATAAGGGATTCAACGGGAAAGCCACATTGAAAGGTCATGTTTCCGGAACGACTGATAATCCCGCATTTACAGGAATGGCACAGAGCCGTGAAATTCAAATCGGTAAAGGTCGTCTTGGCAGTCTTTCTGCGGGGATTCAATATGAGAATCATATACTGTCCGTGTCTGATGGGGATTTTCATCAAGGAGGAGGAGCCTTTAACTGGAAAGGCTTATATAATGAAGAGTCAGGAATTATAGCGGGCGATTTGGAATTTCATGATTGGGATATATCAGAGGTCGTCCGGTTTTTGGGGTTACCGATTTCTAATATCAGCGGAACTGTAAATGGCGGGATGTCTCTTAGCGGCACAATGGAGGACCCAAATATTACATTTCGTGCGAAAGTGAATGGGGGGCAGTTGGCAAATGCTGTTCTGGGAGAAGGCGATATAGATTTCTCTTATATAAACCACGCACTTTCTATACGAAAATTGTATATTCCTGTAGGAGAGGGTATTTTAGCTGCTCAGGGCGGAATGTCAAGTAATGGTGATTTTGATATTCAGGCGGCCGCCAGCAATATGGACATTTCTTGGATACCCCGGGTGACAGAGAAAGAAAATATAACTTTAGATGGAAAAATGACTGCAGCAGTCGATTTAAAGGGCACAAAAGAAAATCCGCAAATTGACTTTTCTGTAGGTATTGATCATCCGGTTTATAATGGCTATGTTTTTGATGATATTTCATTTATGGGGAATACGGAAGGGGATGTAATCTATATTTCCCAGGCTCTTGCAAGGAGAAATCCGTATAAAGCAAGCATGAAAGGATCCATACCTGTTAATGTGCTTACGCGTGTTCCGTCCGCCAATGCGGCGCCATTGGATTTAGATATCAATCTTGATCATGCAGATATGAATGCGCTGGCACTGTTCTTTAATCCGGTAACTTCAGCAGAGGGTCCGATCAAAGGATATGTGAAGGTATCAGGGGCTTGGGATGATCCGGAACTCAGGGGGTATGTTTCCGTAAAGAATGGACGAATAGAATTGCTTACTTTACACGATCCTATCTTTCCTTTAAATATGGATGTGAAATTTGATGGAAAGAGCGCAACTGTGGAGGGGAATGCCGTTTTTGGGACGGGGAAATCCTCAGTAAAAGGCGGATTGGAATGGGATTGTGGTGCTATTATTGCATATAATGGAGAAGCGCATCTCCATGCGCCCGATATACATTCTGATTACTATAAAGGCTCTTTAGATGCTGATTTTGGCCTTGGTGAAGTGATGGACGTACCGGGTATCGAGGGTAATATTCATGTTCATGATGCGCTTATTGAATTTCCGCTTACATTGCTCTCAGATTCAGGCAGTTCATCCATACCGGCCTTGATAAAGCTGGAGGTTCTTGTCGGGGATAACGTCAGGGCAAAAAGCAGCTCTCTTTATGATTTGCGACTGACAGGAAATATAGAAGCAGAAGGTCCCGTCAGTGCACCTGCTGTCATAGGGAAGGTCAATGTAGAAAAAGGTACCGTTAAAGTCAATATGACGGAATTTAATATTTCTTCGGGATATGCGGCTTGGAATGGAGAGCAGGGAAATATCCTTCCCGCAATCCATATGAAAGGAACAACAAAAGTAGGAAGTTACAATATTACAGCGGAAATGGATGGAATTCCCGGTAATCTGAAAACAGAGTTCCACAGTGAACCATATCTGAACGATTCCCAAATTCTCATGCTTCTGACATTACATGCTAATCCGGAAGGCGATAATACCGAAGCTATAAAAGGCGCACTTTTCAATGCGGGTTTGACGATGGTCTTGGGAAACAGTGTGCAGGATTTCTTTAAAGAAACCATCGGACTTGATATGATCAGTATTACATCAAGCCTGACTGATTATTATGACAGCAGGACGGTAAATAATGATAACTATTATTATATAAAAATAGGGAAATACTTGTTTAATGATTTTATGCTCACTGCGACGACCGGTGTTAATAATAATCAAACAAGTATCGGATTCCATTATGATTTAAATTCGCACATAGGTATTTCTTCATGGTATAATAACGAACATGATAGTTATATCGGTACGGATTGGAAGTTTAAATTTTAGGAGAGTCTAATGTTATCAGAGTATATAAGTTCCCTCCCTAAAGAAGGGAAGCTGTCCCGTGAAGAAGAAGCACGGCTCTGGGATGCCTATAAGAATGAAGGGGAACTGGAGGCACGTCAGAAACTGATAGAGCATTACCAGCTTCTTGTGTTCAAAGAGGCGACAAAGTATCCTGTACAGGAAACCGTGCTTTTGGATTTGATTCAGGAAGGGACAGTCGGGCTTATGGAAGCCGCTGAAAAATTTGATATTGAGCAGGGCGTTGCATTTTCTTTATATGCCATTCATCGCATCAGAGGAAGAATGCTGGACTTCTTACGGAAAGGCCAGAATGATATTCTTATGGGGGAAGAACAGGAAGAAAAACTTTTTACACTGCAGGTTGCACCCGATACGGCTTTTGAAATTACTGACAGAAATTCTCTGCATTCTGCTGTTTCGATGGCCGTCAATCGATTACCAATGAAAGAACAGGATGTTATCCGAAGTGTGTATCTGAAGGAAAAAACGGTAGCTGAAACTGCCAATGAGATGGACGTAAGTACGGCTTATGTGTATCGCCTTGAAAAACGCGGAATCCACCGCCTTCGCGGTATGCTTTCCAAGCTAATGCATGAACGTAAATAGTGAAAATCGATACAATATGATTTCATGCTGAAAAATTCAGAAAACGGAAGAAATTGATAGAGGAATGGCTTGTTTAGGCAATAATTGATGTTTATAACCACATATAAAAACCGGATTATGTTTATATAAGGGGGAAAATATATGCCTGGCGATAAACTGAAACGGGTAAAATCTGTAAAAAGATGGCTCGATAAAGCGGAAAATTCTTATTCGAATAATAAAGACATTTCCGGTGAGTTAAATTTAATGATGGCGCAGGCGGAAATGCAGCGGCTGAAAGAAACACATCCTCATGAAAAAGCAAAGAAGTGGGGAATCCGACTTTCCGCCATGGCAGCCGCGGCAGTCCTGTTTATTGGATTTAGCAATCTGTTTTCTGCAAATGCGGATAAATCCCCTGTGATATCCCGGGAAACAACTGTTTCAAAAGAAGAAGTGCCGAAAGTGCCGGAAGTGCCGGAAGATAAAAATCTGGTGCTTTCAGAAACGGTACAGCCGGCCGTGGCGGCAACTGAATCATCTAATACGGATCCGGTACCGACGAAAAGTATACAGACGGAAGCGCCTGCGCCTGTACTTCCCGTTATGTCGCAAAGTGAGATTCAAAGCGTAGTTGGCGAAGCAGGACGTGCTTTAAGGGGGCAGTCCTGATATAATATAAATCTAAGCAAGAAATAATTTAGGAGGATATTTATGATTACGTCAAGACGGAGAAAGACTTTGCTCGTATCTGCAGTACTGATTTCTATTTCGGGGTTCAGTGTTTTTGCGGAAGCACCGCAGATGGCAGGGAGCGGAAATAATATGTCCCAGAGCTCCATGGTTGATGTAAAAAGTGGACAGGCCACAGGTGAAAGGGAAATTTCCAATGAAATAGGGAAGGCGGATGCCCTTGCGGTGGAGCAGTCTCAACAGACAGTGGCTGTGGGCGATGCATCCCTGTATTTGTCAGCAGAAGATGATGCGGCAATTGCTTCGCAGGAGGGTAAAACGATTACTGCTGTCGATTTCAAAGGTGTTCCTGGAGAAGTCAAACCGAAACTGTATCCTTTGCTGCAGAGCAAACCGGGTGGTGTTGTTTCTGCTGAAAGTGTAAGAAATGATGTGGCATCCCTTGGCAGCACAGGTGTATTTTCCCAGATTTCTCCGTCTTTTTCCGAAATTCCGGAGGGCGTGCAGCTTGATTACAAACTGGTATCTAATCCGGTTGTCCATCGTGTGGAATTTACGGGGAATACCATTTTTACTGATGAATATCTGAGAAATATCATGGATATTCCCCAGGACAGCGTATTGAACTTTGTCCTGGTTAATCAGAAAATACATGAAATTGAAAACATGTACTTGAAACAGGGGTACATTCTTGTTTCTGTTCCTGATGTGCAGGTAACCCCTGACGGAACACTGCATATAACAATTTCTGAAGGTAAGATTGAAAACATAGTGCTTGTAGGCAATGAAAAGACAAAAGACAAGGTTATTCTTCGCGAATTACGATTCAAGAAAGGGCAGCCTTTTAATAAATTCCTTGCAAGCCGTAGCATGGAACGTCTTTATAATTTAGGGTATTTTGAAGATGTAAATATGAAGCTTCTTCCCGGTACGGAAGGAGACCATAACGTATCTGTAGAAATTGATGTTATTGAACAGAAGACCGGGATTGTTACTGTCGGGGCGGGGTACTCCGATTCTGACGGCATGGTCGGTATTTTCGAACTGGGAGATACCAATTTCCGCGGAACCGGTGATAAAGTAAATCTTCACTGGGAATTTGGCGGGGCAGGGCATGGTAAAAATTATCAGCTGTCCTATACAAAACCATGGATCAATTCCAACGGTGATTCCCTGGGTGCTTCTATTTTCAACAGGGTCTATAAATATGATGATTATAATGCAGATGGTGATACCATTGCAGAATATGATAAGAGAAGAAAAGGATGGAATCTTACCTGGGGGCGTGTCAGTGATGAATACCGCACCAATTATTTGAACTTTGAATCCGTAAAGGAATCCTATGATGATGAAGACGGATTCCAGTGGGGAAGTGGTGCGAGCAAAGAGACTGCCGCTACAAAAGCAAAATGGAGAAAAGCTATCTTTGATAATTTCGGCAGGACGAACAGCCTGACATTTACCCATGTATATGATAATCGTGATAATTACTTCAATGCCAGCAAGGGCAGACGTTTGTCCTTTTCGGCACAGTGGGGCGGACACGGACTTGGCGGAAATTATGACTTCTACAAGTTCACCACGGAGGGGCGTTTTTACAAAGGACTCGGTAATGGACATATTCTTGCACTCCGTGTAATGGCAGGTTATATTGACGGTAATGTATCTTACGGTAATCTTTTTGATTTAGGCGGCTCCAACACACTCCGCGGTTATGAAGATGACCAGTTTAAGGGAAGTAAAATGTATGCCGCTACTTTGGAATACCGTTTCCCCATCGCAAAGAAGGTACAGGGGGTCGTATTTACCGATATGGGTTCGACTTGGGGGATTGATGAAGGAAAGATTCCGTGGTATAAGGATGACAACTCTCTTAATTTCTCTGTGGGTGTCGGGCTTCGTCTTCAGACGCCTATCGGGCCGATCCGCCTTGATTATGGGCATGGTGACAGAAATAAGTTCCACTTTAGTTTCGGAACACAGTTTTAATCACAGGATAAGGAGGGAAAATGATTCCTTCTTTACGGAAACAAGCAGTTGTGCAGGCAGGCGTGGGGCTGCTCGCATGCTTTGTTTTTCTGTCGCATAATGTGGATGCGGCGCCCATAAAAAGTGTAGGTGTATCCGCAGCAACGACGCAGGGCGAAGTTCCTGATTCTGTGAGAAAACGGATAGAATCCAGCATTTCTGCTATTGGGAACCGTGTTTTTGTGGGAAAGGAGGAAAATATTTTCCGTCTGAACGCGGTTCAGTACAATAAAGTTTTGGCGGATATTGTTAATCGCGTCGTTATCGGGTATATGGTAAGTGATTTGCAGGTGGCTTATGGAGAACATACATCGATTTCTGTGGAGTTACAGCCTGTAGGGGAAATTATACGAACTGTCAGTACAGAAATTGATTATGGGAATTTGACGGAAGAAGCGGCGAAGTATGTCCAAAAAGACACGACATCCGTACCGATGCTTATGACGGAATTACTGACCGGTCTTCCCGTGGATTCCGTGGGGTGGGCGGAAAGTGTTTCCCAATCTGCTGGACGGGATTTGATGAAACAGATTCTTCCTGAGTTTGATGCGAAGTTTGAGGTTCATTCAGGCAAGGAAACAAAAGTACGCATATTTCTGATTCCTAAAGGAGAGATCGTGAGAAACAGCATCTTGTCCTTTCATAAAATGACGATTCCGCGGATTTTGCTTTTTCGCGCAGCCAGCCGGACAGAAGAAGCGATGAAAGGATTGGAGGGACTTCCCGTGAGCTTCGTGGCCCGGCACAGCCAGGATATTTCGAATCACATGAAGGAAATTCTTTTAGAGGATTCTTTTATTAAAAAGTATGAGATAGATGTGGAGACAAATTTGTCGGCAGGAACGGATTCCGTTTTAAAAGTGGACGCTCTGACAGATCACTGGATTATTAAGACGGAAGCTTGGCTGGATACAGGGCGTGATGGGGATAAAAATTATGCTTTCCGTGGTATGCTTGGGCATTATATGGGGAAGCATGATATTCTTTTCGGTGAAGTACAGCTGTATCCTGGTTCTATGGAGTGGAATGTTTATGGTGGCTGGCAGCATCGTTTTGGAGATATTCTTGAGGTAGGGTATAAGTACGATTTTATGGAAAGTGCCAATCATGTATTTGCACGTGTGCCTTTTGGTGAAAAAGTTGCCCTGCGGTATGATCATGATTGGGGGAAAAAAGAAAATGAATATGGACTTTCTTACAAGATCCATAATTACATAACTCTTGAATATGTGTATAATGATGAAGAAGGCAAATGGCTGCGGCTTATTGCCAATTTGTAAAAGGAGTGGTTTATTATGATGACAGCACTTGGAAATAAGAAAAATGTGAAAATCTTTTCGTTTGCGTTGGCAGGTGTATTTATCGCATCTGTCGGTATCATGGCAATTGTTTCTATGGGGGATACCGCCAATGCAGCCCCTACATCTGATATTGGGGTCGTCGATCAGCGTCAGGTAATTTCCGATAATGGGACGCTTGCATTAGATTACCAGAAAAAGTTGAAGGAAACGGCGGATGAAATGCAGAAAGATTTTGATGCAAAAGCAGAAAATATGACTGATGCTGAAAAAGAGAAACTTTTTGCCGATATGCAGCAGCAGTTCAACCAGAAACGTACTTCTATCGAACAAGAAATGGCGGATCAAGTAACGGGGGCGGTTAAATCTGTTGCTTCCAAGAGAGGGCTTTCTCTTGTGGTAGATAAAGCAGCAGTTATTTATGGCGGCACAGATATTACAAAAGATGTAAGTGATTCTCTGGCAAAATCAACATCCGCGAGTGCTGATGCTGCTAAGACGGATGCAGCAAAGACAGATTCATCGACCACGAAATAACGGTAAGAGTCCATGAGAAGAAATAGCCGCTTGATAAAGGTACTGGCAATGATCTTTGTAGGTGTGGGGCTTACGTTGGCCGGCTGCGGGACGAAAAAGGCAGAGCAGACTGCACCTCATCCGGTATATGGTGTGGCCGATTTGGAAACTCTCGTGAAATCTCACCCTAAGTACAGCGAATATTTTCGGCTGGAGACAGAATATAGCCATTTGGTGGAGAAATATAAGAATGAACAGCAGCGGATTATCCGTGTCGCCTCTCAGCAATCTAAAATCAGAGCTTCCGTTCAAGATCAAAGCGATCGGCTGGCAGCCGAGAATGAGCTGAAAATTCGTGTTAAGACCAAAGAAGATGAATTGAATCGTAAAATTCAAGATCTTTATTCGGAATTGTCTGAGAAATATAAAGAAAAAGGTGTTTTTTCTGTTGATAATCTGACTGCGGAAGAAAGAGCCCGTATGGCTAATCTTCAAATGAAACTGACCGTTCTCGGTGTAAGGGGTGACGAAAAAGAGCAGATTAAAAAAGAGCTTCATGAACTTTTAAGCTCTCGTGCGTTTCAAGGCGGATATCCTATGAACGGCTGGTTGCCGGAGGACGTGGAAAAGATGAATTCAGCACGGGAAAAGGGAAGTGCCGAATTAGAAAAGTATGCCGATGAACAGGCTGCTGAAATTAAAGCAGATTTGGATAAAAAACGGGCGGAGACGATGAAAACAATTGGTGCTGAAGGAATATTGGCAGCACCTGAGGAATTTAATGCCGAGTGGAAAGACAAAATGGAAGCAAAGCAAAAGGAAATTGTTGCTTTAAAAGAAAAAATGATGGAAGATATCAGACGGGAAGCGGGGCGTGTCGCTTCTGAGAAACACCTGACTATGATATTTACACAGTATCGCGCGAATATCAGCGCGGAAGATGTAACGGGTGATATTGCTGGAAAAATTATCACTATGGGCAAGCAGGAGGATAAATGAGAAAGACTATATTACGTAAGTTAGCATGCATTGGATTACTTGTGGCAGCTGCTGCTGTTTCTGCATGCGGAAGTGCAAACAAAGTGGCTGTGGTTGATGTACAGAAAGTACAGCAGGATTCCGCGAAGATCCAGGCGATCCAGAAAGAAATTACAGATAAGAATGCGGAAATACAGAATAGATTGACAACAGATTCACAGGCGGGGTTGTCTGATGAAGATATGCAGAAAAAGGTACAGGAAGCGCAGCAGGAGAGAATGATTTTTGTACAAAGCAAACAGAAACAGATCCAGTCAATGGTGGAAACACAAAGCGCGGCTGTTGCAAAAGAAAAGAATATAGGCATCGTTATGCACAAGCGGGTCGTTCCTGCCGGCGCAGTAGATATTACTGATGAAGTGTTAAAAAAATTGAATGGTGTATCCGACCCGTCATCAACAGATAAAAAATGAGGATTAATATGAAAAAAACAGCCGGAGAACTGGCGAAAATTGTCGGTGGCACACTGTACGGAGATCCTGCAGTAGTTATTGATGATGTGCGCAGTGCAGAGAGCGCGGGATCGTCCCATGTGACTTTTGCAAGAGGTTTGTACGCTGAGCATATTGAAGAGATGCAGGCTGGTGTTATTTTGGTGGATGCCCTCCCTGCAAAATACACGAAGAATCTGATTGTAACGGAAGACTGTCGACGTTCATTTGGGAAATTAATTGAATTATATCATCCTGAAGAACAGCATGACGGTAAAATTCATCCTACGGCAGTAGTTAGTAAAACAGCGGTTATTGGCGAGCATGTAACGATTATGCCGTATGTTGTTGTGGATGACGGTGCAGAAATCGGAAGCGGTACTGTCGTCTATCCTTATGTATATATCGGTAAGAATTCGAAAATTGGCAAGAATTGTGAGTTGAATCCAGGCGCAGTGATTCATGAGAACAGTATTCTTGGAGATCGTGTGGTTCTTCGTGCCCATGCGGTAATTGGTGGACAAGGGTTTGGGTTTTCTACGGATGCGGCAGGTCATCATACCCATATCCGGCAGCTTGGCAAAGCGGTTCTGCAAGATGATGTGGAAGTGGGAAGCGGCAGTGCCGTAGATAATGGGGCGATGAATGACACCGTAATTGGCCGTGGTACGAAAGTAGATAACTTGGTTCACTTGGGACATAATGTGGAAATTGGAGAAGATTGCTTTATTATTGCGCAGGTTGGAATCGCAGGGAGCACGAAGATTGGTGATTCCTGCGTACTGGCAGGACAGACAGGAATCACGGGACATGTGAATATTACGGATCATGTGGTACTTGGAGGAAAACCGGCGTGGTAGGAAATATCGAAACTCCGGGAACTTATGTAGGATATCCGGCTCGGCCGCACGGAGAATGGGGGCGGGAACAAATCATGGTGACTCGTCTTCCGGAGTTGATGAAAAAGATGCGCCGTTTGGAAAAGCTGCTCACTGAAAAGGGTATCAAATTATAATCAGATATTCTGTTACAAGGGTTCTTTGTCATTTTCGAAAAGGTGCATCTGCATCTTTTTTTATTACAAGTCAGGCAGGATGTATATGAATGGGAGTTATCAATTATTGAAATTTCTGAGCTGTGTTTGCTGTCGTCTTTCCGATCGCAGTGCGGTAAAGATGGGACATATTTTGGGCGAGCTTTTTTGGATGCTTATCCCCAACCGTCGAAAAAAATTGGCACTGCAAAATATCTTTCGTGGGAACATCACGAAGGATGTAAAAACGGCGGAAGAAATATCTAAGGCGGCGGCAGTCCGTTTCGGCACTATCGGGATGTCCGTATTCCGGTTTCCTTTGTTGAATAAAAAAAATATTTCCGACTATGTGGTTATTCAAGGAAAGGAAAAACTTGATGAGATTCTTGCTTCAGGGGAAGGCTGTATTATTGCGGGGAATCATTGCGGCAACTGGGAACTGGAAGGGGCGGCGCTTGCTCTTTACGGGTATCCTATACTTGCAGTGGGGATGAAACAGTCGAATGAAGGTTTTGACAAATTTATTCGTGAGTATAGGTCCATTCCTGGACAGACGGTAGAATACAAAACCGGTGTCCGAGATATGTTGAGGCGTTTGAAAGAGGGGTATTTTGTGGGGCTTCTTTGTGATCAGGATCCAGGGGATACAGGACTTATTTCTCCCTTTCTTGGACAAAAGACATTGACGCCTACAGGACCTGCTCATTTTGCACTTATGACAGGCCGTCCTGTCCTTATGGCATTCATGCACCAACTTACGGATTATACTTACGAAATTATTGTTGAAGATCCTATCTATGCGGACAAAAATTTAGGAAAGAAAGAATCCGTCCGGCAGATAACTGATGATATCAATAAAAGACTTGGGAATTGGATAAAAAAACATCCTGAAGATTGGTTTTGGCTGCATAATCGGTGGAAGTGGACTGACAGGTTTTATCCTGAATTAAAGGAGGAATCATGATGCAGCTGAAAATAGAAAAGGTAAAATTTGGATTGATTCCCTGCTATGTGGTTTATCCCATCCGGGAAACTGGAAAGACAGTGATCTTTTATCATGGCTGGAGCAGCAAGGGAGAATTGCAGGTCAATCGGGCGGCGTTCCTGGCCGTTCATGGGTATACAGTTTTTATTCCTGATGCGGTAAACCATGGAGAACGCCATGTACTGTCTGATTATTATACATCTGAGGGATATGATATTTTTTGGAAAACAATTTTTAGCAATGTGGAAGAATTTCCTTTTTTATATGAAAGGATTTTTTCTTGTGGATATGAAAAGCCTTTTCTTATGGGACATTCTATGGGAGGCCTGTCTGTATTGGGAATTGCCGCATCGCATTCCGCTCATTTGCGGGGGATTGTTTCTTTTAACGGTTCCGGTGACTGGGAATTATCTCATTTATTCATGCAGGCGCGTTTTGGGATTTCTTTTGGGAGAAATTGGACACTTTATGAAGAATTGGAAAAGAGAAATCCTTTAAATCATTTATCTGATATAAAAAGATGTCCTCTTTTGCTGATTAATGGGGAGTGTGATACTTCTGTCGATCCGCGGGCGCAGGCACATTTTTTTGATGCTTTTAAAAAAGCAGGCGGTGCCGGGGAAAAAATAGAATATCCCGGACTGGGACATTTTGTGACAACAAATATGATGGATGACGCTGTGGTGTGGATGGAAACAGTCAAATGATACAATTGGAAGCGGAAAGAAGGGAAAATGTGGAAATTGCTGCAGGAGCCATCATGAGTGCCGGTGGTATAGCCGGCGCATTAACGACGGCTTTGTGGGGAGGTTTTGGACGGAATAATGGATATTATTTTGCTATGATAATTACTGCTGCAGCTGCAGGTGCCATCACGATACTGCAGGCGGTTTTCGATAATATTTTGGGGGTGCAGCATGTTAGTTTCTTGCGGGCTGCTTCATAATCGGTCTTAATTCATCACTTAATCCAGCACTTGTCAAATATGCACCCGGATCTTTTCATGGACGTGTGTTTGGATTGTCTTTCGCAGCGCAGCGGCTTGGGAATATGGCAGGATCTCTTATTGCGGCGACGGTTATTATTCAGTCATCTGGCAGGTATATCTTCTGGCGGGAATCATCTGGTTTGTCATGGGATTTGCCATTTACTGGCGGCATATATGAAAAAGCGAATTTGGAAAATAAAGTATTTTCGATAATAGGGCATCAGACAGGCATGACCTTTGCACTTATAGGGCGGGCCTGTTTTATATTATCTGTATTAAGGAAGAGAATCGCTGATTTTATAAAGGATATCATTTTGTAAATCGTCATCTTTTTTTGATTTATGGTATCCTAAAGGAAAACCGGATCGAAAATTAAAGGAGGGAAGATAATGCATATTACCTGTGAGGGGAAGGCATATGAATTATTTGAGGGGGCAACACCACAGAATTTATGGAATATGGTTTCCGGAGGCCGTGATCCTGAAACGGCAGTGCTGGCGGACTGTGAAGGGGATATTATTGATTTCCAAACGCCCTTTACCGGTGATACTGATGTAAAATGGATTCCTCTTGGTTCTCCTCTGGCTCACCGTGCCTATCAAAGATCTCTTATTATGCTGCTTGCTATTGCTGCGAAAGAAGTATATGGCGGGAAAATAGAAGTAGCAGTGAAGCATGCTTTAGGGAAAGCACTTTACTGTGAATTCAGTGATGGACATGTGCCTCTTCAAAAGGAATTGGATGTGCTTCGTTATAAGATGGAAGAAATCGTAAAAGAAGGAAGAGATATTACGCAGCTGACTGTGGGGATTTCCAAAGCGGAAGCTTTCCTGCGCTTAAAAGGGCGGAAGGCGGATGCAGCTCTGGTTACACAAATGCCGGTCAAAGAAATCAGTGTAAGTCAATGTGGTACTTTTATTGATTACTTCTTTGGCCCCATGCTGCCGGACATGAGTTTTTTGAAAATCTTTCATTTGTCTTCATATGCACCGGGGTTTCTTCTCCATGTACCTGATCCCGGGGAAAAAGAGATTAAAGTACAGGAAGAAACGCCTTTGTTTGCCCGTGTTTTTTTGGAATCCCAAAAATGGAGCGAACTCATAGGCTGCCATTCTTTAGCAGAACTGAATGATGCCATTGACGGAGGTTCAATCATTGATCTGATTGCCGTAGCAGAAGCTCTTCATGAAAAGAAATTGGCAGAATTAGCAGATGAAATCTGCGGCCAAGATCCTGGAATCCGTCTGGTATGCATTGCAGGGCCTTCATCATCGGGGAAAACGACTTTTATGAAACGATTGATTATCCATCTATGGGTTAATGGCGTTCATCCCGTAATGCTTTCTCTTGATGATTATTTTAGGAATCGCGATGAAATGGGAGGAGAAAGCTGGGAGAACCTGCAGGCAATGGATATTTCCCTTTTTGAGGAAACAGTGATAAATCTTTTGGAAGGGAAAGAGGTTCAGCTGCCACGATTCAATTTTATTACAGGGAAAAAAGAGTGGTATGACGAACCTGTCCGACTCGGGGAAAACCAGCCTGTTTTAGTGGAAGGACTGCATGCGCTTAACCCTAAATTGACCTATTTTGTTCCCGGGTACCAGCAAATGCGCATATACTTGTCCGCATTGACACAAATCAATATCAATAACCATAACCGCATTTCTACGTCCGATACGCGTCTGCTCCGTCGTATGGTACGGGATGTCCAATACAGGGGGCACAGTCCTGAAGATACGCTGTCTATTTGGAAGTCAGTACGCCGGGGAGAAGAAGAGAACATTTTTTCCTTTCAAAATCGGGCGGATCGCGTATTCAATTCCGCCCTTATCTATGAGCTTCCTGTTCTCAAGAAAATGACACGGCCCATGCTGGAGAGGATAAAAAAAGGAAATCCGCTTTATCCGGAGGCGCAGAGACTGATTCATTTCTTTGAGCCTTTTCGCGAATTATCAGATGATTTTGTTCCTGACAACTCGATTCTCCGTGAATTTATCGGTTATAAAAAAACTAAATTTTCGCAAAAAGAAAGTTGACCATATCGATAAAAGGCGATATAATGAAATCAATAAATTCGGATATAAATAGATGGAGGGGTATTATGGAAATATCTGATGTGCTCGTAATCGGCGGGGGTCCTGCGGGGTTGAATGCGTCTCTTTATGCAGCAAGGAAAGCCTTATCTGTGACGCTTGTATCGACTGATATCGGCGGACAAATGATGCTGACCAATGAAATTGAAAACTATTTGGGGTTCCAGTCTGTCACGGGGATTGAACTGGCGGAAAAGATGGAAGCTCATGTCCGTCAATACCCCGTTGATTTTGTTACTGCAGGGGTAAAGGCACTGAAGCATCTGTCAGATGGTTCTTTCGCGGTACAGCTTGATGATGGAAAGAGTTTTCAGGGAAAGACTGTTATTGTAACTGCAGGGAAAAAGAGCCGTACCCTTGATATCCCCGGTGAAATAGAATATACCGGCCGCGGAGTCAGTTACTGTGCAACTTGTGACGGACCGTTTTACAGAAATAAGACGGTTGCGATTGTGGGTGGCGGAGACAGTGCTGTGCAGGCCGCCATTGAAATGTCTATGATTTCACAAAAGGTATATCTCCTTGTGCGAAGCCGTATCCGCGCTGCAGAAATTGTTGTAAAACGTATGTATGAAAAAGAAAATATCGAAGTACTTATGGAATACATTCCGATTCGTATTAATGGTGAACGGAAAGTCACGTCCCTCGTTGTACGAAATAAGAAGGATGAAAAAGAAATAGAATTGGCTGTAGATGGCGTATTTGTGGAAGCGGGCGGTATTCCAAACAACAGCTATTTACCGAAAGATGTCATTACAAATTCTTTAGGGGAAATCATTACAGATAAAGAAGGAAAGACAAATATTCCGGGACTTTTTGCTGCGGGTGATGTGACAGACGGAAAGAATAAGCAGATTATCATTGCTGCCGGTGAGGGAGCTGCTGCAGCGCTGGCGGCCCATGATTATCTGATGAGGAATTAAAATGAGGGTAACGAAGGCAGTTAAAGCAGAGCAGCTCCGCCGGCTTGCCGATGTATACAAAAACGAAGGGACTATGCTGACTTATGGCAGTCCCTTTACGCTTCTTGTCGCAGTCATATTGTCTGCGCAGTGCACCGATAAACGTGTGAATATTATTACCAATCGTATTTTCCCGAAGTTAGGTACGCCTGAGAAGATGGGAGCTTTGTCACAGGCAGAGTTGGAAAAAGAAATTCATGACTGCGGGCTGTACAGGGCGAAAGCAAAAAATCTTTTAGGTATGTGTCATATGCTTATTTCAAGATATGGCGGGAAAGTACCTGAAGATTTTGATGAATTGGTGAAGCTTCCCGGTGTAGGGCGCAAGACAGCAAATGTAGTAAGAAGTGTGGCATTCGGTTATCCTGCTATCGCTGTGGACACGCATGTATTTCGTGTATCAAATCGATTAAAATTGTCTGTCGGTGATACCCCTGATCAGGTGGAGGAAGGATTGAAGAAGGTTATCCCCATGAGAAATTGGTCCAATGCGCACCATTGGCTCATATGGCATGGACGCCGTGTGTGTCATGCACGCAGGCCGAGCTGTGAAACTTGTTTTCTGGCTGATGTATGTCCGTCATGTTCCGTCAAAGTAGAAGCATGGAAACCGAGAAAATGAAATAAAACCGGATGTCTCTTGTCAAGGTCAGGCCTTTAATGAAGAGACGCCGGTTTTTCTTTTGTTAAATATAACGTTTCAGAAAATGGAGCAAGGAATATTTTTTCTAACTGGAATATGGAAAATAGTAAAATAAATCAGTCAGTTATTTCTGCAATATGGTAATAAAGAAAAAAATATTATTCGATGAAATGCATAAGAGCATGAGGCAATATTTCGTTTTAAAGACACTTAGAACATATTCAGTAATCCCATGAAACCATATTGATTTTGCTTAAGGAACGCGTCTACTGTGTGTGTAATACCAATCGGTGTCGGTGCGGTGAGAAACAGGAGAAGAGCCACCAGTACAGTAATACCTACAGCGATTAGGTTTGTCTTACCTTTGCCGCTCATTTCATAGTAGCCGAAAATGCGCAGGCCGATAGCGGAAAAGAATACAATGACCATACCGGAAAGGGAAAAAATACCGAAAAGGATATTTGCCATGAGAAAAGCGATAAAGAAAACAGGGAGGAATACGAAAGGAAGATTATAAGCAAGACGTGTGGGATTTACATTTCTTTTCAGGTCGTCAATCCAATCAGCCATATCAAAACCATAGAGACCGGCAGGAATGAAAGCGGCAAGAATGACCTTATCCCAAACGGAAGCTAAACGATCGCGGTCATTACCGACCCACCAGAAGAATGCACAGAGGGCTAAAATAACAAAACCGCCCAGTCCATAATAAAGCGTTTCTGGGATAAATTTTACAGCAACCATGGACAGCGTCATAAGGACTGCGCCGCCGATGATGTATGGCATAAGTTCGCCTTTTTCCATACGGTGTTCTTCTGGGATTTTCATCCGCATCTTTGCCAGTACTTCAGCCATGAATACGAGAAGGAAAATAGCGAGACCTGCAAAGGGATAGAGAATAAGAGAAATTAAAATAAGGGCAATTGCAGGGATAATTTTCCATCTCGGAAATACTTCCATCTTTTTGAAATTTACCCGATTTTTCTGTGTGTAAATAGTCAGACGCATAAATACGAGATAAGTAAGCATTATGCCGATTGTCTCCAAAGGTGTAGCACCAACGTAGAGAACAGCACAGCATACAAGGATGGATATAGGCGCACCGGAAAAACGAGAGATAACAGCACTGAATACGCCTACATTCAGAAAATAAGCGAGGGTGGTAATAAAGTCCAAATCTTCCATCTCCTTAACTGAAAATTTCAATAATGATGTACTTACAAAGTATACCCATAAAAAAGAATTGACGCAAGAAACAGAAAAAACTTGGCAAGGATATATTCTCTGATGGGAAGTCACTTTTACATGGCTGGTGAAACCTGTTAAAATAAAATAAAACAGGCAATAAAGGAGGCGGGTATGGATTCTTTAGTGATTGTTGATTGCCAATATGATTTTATTGATGGATCATTGGCATGCAGCGGAAGTCATGAGGCGGTGGCATACCTTATTAATTTTATAAACAGGCATGAGATGGAAGTGTTGTATACTTCTGATTGGCACAGCCCGGCAAACAGGTCTTTTAAGGTGAATGGAGGCATCTGGCCGATTCATTGTGTCGCCGGGGAAAAAGGTTCTGCTTTGGACAGACATTTCTTTGCGGATATTATCGATGTTAAAAATCGCCCGAATGAAGAAAATATTTTTCATAAAGGAATGGATGATATTGTTGAAGAATATTCCGCTTTCCATGGAATAAATAAAAAAGGGATTCCGCTTGGTACAATGGTGACAGACCATGTTTATGTAGGTGGCATTGCTTCTGAATATTGTATCAAAGAAACGGTTTTTGAGTTATTAAAGGCTGGGCATAAGGTCACGCTTCTTGTCAAAGGTCTTGGTTATGTGGATTATAACGGCCATTTGGCAGCAATAGATGCAATGAAAAAGCTCGGCGTGGAAATTTTGGAGTGATGAAGGAAGAAACTTTGCGGGATATCGGAGAGTTTGAATGTATTCACCGTATTGCCCATGATCTTATTTACCGACCTGAATTGGTCAAGCTAGGCACAGGTGATGATGGAGCTGTATTTATGACGCCTTGCGGATACGACGAGGCGATTTCCACGGATACTATGGTGGAAGGAATTCATTTTACAAAAAGAACGATGTCTGCCGCTGATACGGGATATCATCTGTGTGCTGTGAATTTCAGTGACATGGCGGCCATGGGGGCGGAGCCGGTATCTTTCGTAATATCTGCTGCGCTTCCAGGGGATTTGTCTATTACATGGATAGAATCCTGTTATGATGGAATCCGTGAATGCTGCCGCGAATACAGCGTCAATCTTCTTGGCGGAGACATCACCGGTTCAAAACAGGGGGTTATTCTCACAGGGACGATAGTAGGTATCGTTCCTGAAAATCAAGCGGTAAAGCGGAGCGGTGCCAAAGAGGGAGATATCGTTTTTGTCACAGGAACGCTTGGTGATTCGTCAGCAGGATTGTCTATCCTCTTAGATGGTAAGAAAGAAGAATACCCTATGTTGGCAATCCGGCATCAAAGACCGAAACCGCAGATAGATTTTGGCCGGATCCTTCGAGAAAGTGGAGCCTCTTCGCTCAATGATGTATCTGACGGTCTTTCGCGGGAAATCAATGAAATAGCATTGGCAAGCCGGGTGACGATAGAATTGGAAAAAGAACGGATTCCTCTGTCTGATGAACTTTGCCGATGGGGACAGGACTGTGGAAAAGAGCCTTTCCATTTTGCCATTAATGGTGGAGAAGACTATGAATTGGTTGGTACGATTTCTAAAAAGAATTGGGAATATGTAAAGGGTATTGGTGGTGTGACCGGAATCGGACATGTCACGAAAGCAGGGAAAGGGCAGGTATTTCTTAAAGATAAAAATAGTATAAAACTGCTTACAATAGCAGGGTATGACCATTTTCGTTCATAAGGAGGAATTATGCATACACTCGTAATAATCAGACATGGAGAAAGTCAGTGGAATAAGCTGAACCTGTTTTGTGGCTGGACGGATGTAGATTTGACAGAAACAGGGTATGAAGAAGCCCATCAGGCAGGAAGACTTTTGAGAGAAGGAAATTACCATTTTGACATATGCTATACGTCTGTTTTAAAGCGGGCCATCCATACTGCTTATACTGTTCTTGATGAATTGGATCTGGCATGGATTCCCATGGTAAAAGATTATCATTTGAATGAACGTCACTACGGCGCGCTCCAAGGCTTGAACAAGAAGGAAACAGCAGAGAAATATGGTGACTCCCAAGTCCATCTTTGGCGCCGTTCTTATGATGTGCGGCCGCCGGCTTTGCCGAAGGATGATGAACGAAATCCTGCAAAACAGGCGCCTTACCAGCGGTATAAAGGAACTGTGGAGCTACCGCTGACGGAATGCCTGAAAGATACCGTGGCCCGTGTAGCACCTTATTTTGAATCGGAAATCAAGCCTAAAATTGAATTGGGAGAAAATGTTTTAATTACAGCCCACGGAAACTCTATCCGTGCTCTGAGAAAGTATTTGGAAGATATTTCTGATGATGAAATTGCCGGTATGAATATTCCTACAGGTGTGCCACTTGTATACCATTTGAATGAGGACTTTACAGTTGATCATGTAGGTTATCTTGGTGATGAAGACATAATTCGTGCGAAAATTGATGCTGTAAAAATGCAGTCTGTTCGTACGGAAGAAAAGAAGTAAATTTTACGGGATAAAGGCAGTATAGTGCCGTGAGGTGTATGACGGAAAAGATAAATTCGTTTGATTTTTATGTACCGATGGACATTCCCCTTGTCCTGGAGGGCGGCGCTATGCGAGGTGTTTTTGAGGCAGGCGTTTTAGATGTATTTATTGAAAAAGGGCTCCGTTTCCGGAAGGTAGTTGGTACGTCAGCAGGAGCCATGCAGGGAATGTGTTATATGTCCGGACAAAAAGGACGCAATATCCGAATCAATACGACTTATTGTAATGATCCGCGGTACATGGGAATAAAACATCTTCTCAGAGAAAAGAACTATTTCAATTTTAAATTCATGTTTGGTGAGCTGGCAAATGAACTGGATCCTATGGACATGGAAACATATCGTGCATCAGATACTGAATTGTATGCTGTTGTAACCGACGGACAAACAGGGAAGGCACGTTATATTTCAAACAAAAGCCGCAGTGAGGAAGACTTTGTGAAAGCCGTAGAAGCGAGTGCATCCATTCCTGTTCTTTCGCCGCCTGTAGAAATAGATGGCATTCCTTATGTGGATGGCGGACTTGCCATGCCACTTGTTCCATTTTATGATGAACTTCCTTTTCCTGTAAAAAAATCTGTATATATATTGACACGGCCGATTTCCTACAGAAAAAGGCAGATGCCCTATTTCTTGAGGAAGATGGCAGAAGCCGTGTGGGGAAGAAAATATCCTGCCATTGTAGATTCCATGTGTACTATTCCGGAACGGTACAATGCACGGCTGGAAAAGATTTTACAGATGGAAAAAGAGGGAGATGTTTTTATTTTCCGTCCTGAAAATCCGGTAAAAGTCAGCCGGGCAGAACGGAACCCTGCCAAACTTCGTGTGCTTCATGGCGAAGGATACAGAATCGGCATGATGCGCTTTGATGAATTAATAAGGTGGCTTCATGGATAAAGTGAATTTGACAACTCATAGTGAAGAAGAAACAATGGCCTTTGGTGAGTGGATTGGCGCTCATGCAGTGAATGACCTGTTTATCGCCTTAAATGGTGACCTTGGTACGGGAAAAACACACTTTGTACAGGGGCTGGCTAAGGGAATGGGTATCAATGATGCGGTTGGCAGTCCTACCTTTATGATTATGAATTATTATGAGGGGGTACTGCCACTGAAGCATTTTGATTTTTATCGGTTGGGTGACGAAAAAGATTTATATAATATCGGATGGGAGGAGTACAGCAGCGGTGGTGTGACAGTCGTAGAGTGGGCGGATGTATTTCCTGCTTTGCTGCCGCCGGAAAGTATTACTGTCCATATAGAAAGAATCAATGAGACTATGCGCCATATTTCCCTGTGCTGGGGAAAAGGCGCTCCGGAATCAGTTGTAAAGGAGATTATAAAGTATGTTGCTTGCCATTGATACCTCTTCTTTTGTTCTCAGTTGTGCGCTGGCGGAGAAGGACAAGCTTGTAGCCGAGTGGACAGTACAGAAAAGGTTAACCCATTCAGAACAGCTCATACCACATATGGATGAAATACTGAAAGATGCAGGAGTGGATCAAAAGGAGATTACTGCCATTGCCGCTGCCAAAGGACCGGGGTCGTTTACCGGTCTCCGTATTGGACTTGCTACCGCAAAGACAGCAGCTTATATATGGAAAGTTCCGCTTATCGGCGTAGATACCCTGGAAGCGCTGGTATGGAATCTGGTTGGCGCGAGAGCTTTTATTCTTCCCCTGCTGGATGCCCAGCGTGGAAACGTTTATGCGGCGATGTATGGCTCTTTTGATGAGATATGGCAGGAAGCACCCGCAGAAGCAGCCTCTATTGATGAAGTGGTTAAAGCAGCAGCCAGCCATGGCGGACCGATTCTTGCTGTAGGTGAAGGTGCAGAAATGTATCGGGAAAAGCTTCTTGCAGAAGGGATACAGGTGGCACCACCCCATAATTGCTGTGCCCGTGCCTCTTCAGTGGCGATGGCCGCATTTGTCCGATGGGAAAAAGGACAAATTGATGATCCCCTTCAGCTTATGCCAAATTATATTCGCAGAAGTGAGGCAGAGGTTTTATGGGAAAAACTTCACGGTATGAATTAATAGTTATAAAAGCAGAAGAAAAGGATATCAGCGATATTTATCAAATTGGGACAGTTTCTTTTTCTGATGCTTGGCGTGAAGAAACTATAAGAAATGATATGAAGGGCGGACACAGCTGTTATTTCATTGCAAAACTTGCCAAAAAAGTTATTGGATATGGATGTTTTTGGTTTATTGCTGATGAAGCCCAGCTAATGAATATAGGTGTGCTTCCTGAGTATCGTCGTATGGGAGCAGCGGAAAAAATATTGAAGCAGGGGTTGGAGGAAGCTGCGGAGCGTCATATGGAAGTCATTTTTCTCGAAGTTCGTGTGAGTAATCTGCCTGCCCAGTCGCTATACAGGAAACATAATTTTCAAACGGTCAGCGTAAGACAGGATGTCTATGAACTGCCCCGTGAAAATGGATATATCATGTCCCGGAAGGTGTAAGGAGATAAAATGAAAATCTTAGCGTTTGAAACAAGTTGTGATGAAACTTCCTGCGCTGTTATCGAAGACGGACGGAAGATTTTATCTAATGTTATTTCCACACAAGTTCCTATACATAAAAAATTTGGCGGCGTTGTGCCCGAGATTGCATCCCGACACCATATTGAAGACGTTCTTCCTGTGGCTATTGAAGCACTGGAAGAAGCCCGAGCCGGCTGGGAGGATATCGATGCTGTTGCTGTTACACAAGGGCCGGGGCTGGTGGGTGCTCTTTTGGTGGGCGTAGCTGCAGCCAAGACGGCAGCATGGGTTTTAGGAAAACCGTTAATTGCGGTGAACCATATGGAAGGACATATTTTTGCCAACCTTCTCCAGTATTCTGATTTGGAACCTCCCTTTTTATCGCTTGTCGTTTCCGGTGGGCATACTATGCTTGTTGTTGTTCGTGACTACAATACTTTTGAACTCCTTGGACAGACGAGAGATGATGCGGCCGGTGAAGCTTTTGATAAAATTGCACGGGTTATGGGGTATCCTTATCCCGGCGGTCCTTATATCGATAAATTGGCAAAAGCGGGAAATCCTAATGCTATAGAATTCCCGCTGGCCTTGAGGAAAGAACATAGTTTCGATTTTTCGTTCAGTGGATTGAAATCCGCTGTGATTAACTACATTCATGCGAAAGAGATGAAGAAGGTTCCCGTTTCTTATGAAGATGTAGCTGCTTCTTTCCAAAAAGCGGTTGTAAACGCATTGCTTGAAAAGACAATGGCAGCTTTGGATAAAACGAAGTTGAAAACAGTAGCCTTAGCAGGCGGCGTCGCGGCGAACAGCGGACTTCGTGAAGCAATGGAGACAAACTGTCTGAAAAGAAATGTTCGTATATGCAGTCCTGCCCCCGGGCTTTGTACGGATAATGGCGCTATGATTGGCTGCCGGGCGTATTACATGGCGCAAAAGGGGGATTTTGCGCCAATGACATTGAACGCAGATCCACGCCTTCCCTTTCTGGCAGAACGGGGGAAGGTTTAAAGGTAATTTAATACAGGCGGTACTTATGAATCAGCTCTATTCGCTGGCCCGTGAGATGACGAATCTTACGGATGTGCAGATTCGTATTTTGGATCATATGGAAGCAGCTCTCCAGTTCGCTGCTGATATTTCCAAAAATCAAATTTACATCTGCGCAAAAGGAAAAAATGAAAGTGTAGAAATAGTTCTTTTGGCGGCAAAGCCTTCTTATTCCATGGGGAATACCTTTTTTGACAGAGGAGATGCCTATTTAGATGAGGAATTTACTCTTGTGGAAAATGTATTCTCTACAGGCAGTAAAGTCGTTGGACGAAAAGAACTCGATTTAGGGCGGTTGGTAGCGCTGACAGCATATCCTGTTTTTGATAATGCCGGGATTCCTTTTGCTGTGGCTGCTTTTCTGTCTAATTCCCAGTCTCAGCAGCAGGTTCTTACCGATACGGCTTATATGATGCTCCAAGTGCCGATGGAAGAAGGGGCGTACCATTATCTTCGTCCCCAGGATGGGATGGTTATCCTTGATTCCGTAGGACGTATCATGTATGCCAATGATATGGCGGATGATTTATATTTTGTTCTTGATAAGGAAACGGTGGAACGGAAAGAAATCATTGGGCATTCCATGGTTCATCTGCCATTGGTGGATAAAATTATGGAAACGAAAAAGCCGGCATATGGCGATGAAGTATCCGGGAATATGATATTGTCTGCCTGGGGAATGCCTATTCTTTCCGGCGGCCGTGTGTCTCGCACGATCCTTCTTTTAAGTGATGTAACTGCAATCCGTGAAAAGGAACGACAGATTATGGTGAAGGACTCCGTTATTCGAGAAATACACCATCGTGTGAAGAATTCTTTGAATACTATTGCCGGGATACTTCGGATGCAGGCGCGCCGGGCAAAAGATACTGATACGAAAGAGGCATTGAGAGTTGCGGTGAACCGCATATTGGGAATTTCCCAAATCCATGATGTTTTGGCGAGCCAAAGCGGGGACCATGTGAATTGGAATGTATTTTTGGATAAAATCTGCCGGCTTTCTGTCGACAGTCTGGCAGTATGCCCTATCGAATTAGTACGGCCGAATAATGAAATGAAGCTGCTTATTAATTCGGAAAAAGCGGTTCCATTGGCTATTGCTACAAGTGAATTAATTCATAATTCTATTGCCCATGGTTTTAAAGGTATGGAAGACGGTGTACTTATTGTAAGTGCTTCTGTAGAAAATGGTATGCTCCATACCTGTGTGAAAAATAATGGGCATATCTTAGATACACATTTCAGTACGAAATCTTTCGATCTGGGGTTGCAGATTGTCCGTATCTTAGTAGAAATAGAATTAAATGGTTCTTTTATATTGAAAAATAAAGGAGATATGGCAGAAGCCCATATCCGAATCCCTTTATCGATTATGGAGAACAAAAGATGAGTGAAACATATCGTATCGTTATTGCCGATGATGAAGCGATTATATGTATGGATTTAAAAGAAATATTGGAAGAGGCAGGGCATGAGGTGGTTGGTATATGTGCAGATGGCGTGCGTGCCTTGGAACTGGTAAAAGAGGAAAAACCGGATCTCGTGATTCTAGATGTACAGATGCCGAAGCTTGATGGATTACAGGCTGCAAAACTGATTGCCCATGATGATCTGGCGCCTGTTGTCCTTTTAACTGCTTATGGTGATGCGGAGACGGTGGAGAAAGCGAAACGATCCCATGTTTTTGGCTATGTCATGAAGCCGGTAGAAGAAAGAAATTTATTTCCTGCACTTCAGATTGCTGTCAGTCAGTATCGCAGCAGACATGAAATAGCACACCGTGTGAAAGAAATGGAGAGGGAACTGGCATCACGCAAGATCATTAACCGCGCCAAAGGGCTGCTGATGGATTACTATCATATCAGTGATGAAGAAGCTTATCATAAAATGCAGCAGACCAGTATGCGTCGTGGAATTCTCTTGACTGATGTGGCGCAAAAAGTTATTAAGGAAATTATGGTGAGAAAGAATATGCTGTCATAATTGTTCATGGTGTCCATATTTATATTCGATCAAAGGAGTGATGAAAATGAGATTTATATTTTTGGGACATGCGTGCTTCCAGATTGACACAGGAAAGGAAAAACTGCTTTTTGATCCTTTCCTCACCGGGAATGGACTTGCCGAAGAAGCTGCCAGCAAAGTAGAATGTGACTATATTTTCCTTTCTCATGCCCATGCGGATCATTTTGGAGATGCTATTGCCATTGCGGAACGGACAGGTGCAAAAGTCATCGCTATTCCTGAAGTCATCGGACTTTTTCCGAAAACCGTAATCAATTTCCAGCCCATGAACCTTGGGGGAACTTTTACGGCGCCTTTCGGTAAAGTGAAAATGGTGCAGGCCATCCACAGCTGTGGTGTGGCAGGCGGTATTCCTTGCGGATTTGTACTGTCTTTCAATGATGGTTTGACACTTTACTTTGCCGGAGATACGGCACTCTTTGGCGATATGAAACTTTTTGGGAAACTTTTTGATATTGACTATGCTGTTCTTCCTATCGGTGATAACTATACTATGGGACCAAAAGATGCGATTTTGGCAGCGAAATTTTTAAAAACGAAAAAAGTTATTCCCGTCCACTATAATACATGGCCTGTTATTTCACAAAATCCTGAAGAATTTAAGAAGGCGGCAGCGCGGGAAAATGTTTCTGTTGTAGTTGTGAAGCCAGGAGAATCCGTCGAATTATAATTGTAGGAGATGAGAAAATATAAAGGGCAGGTATTATTTGCGTTCTAAGGCTGATAATACCTGCCCTTTAAGCAGAGTAGCGAAAGTGGTGGACTAGCACAAAATATCATACTGTGAGAGGGATGGATTTAATCTTCGATGAAAACGTATTGACAATTCATGGGGGCAAGAATATACTAATAACGTAAGTTTAGCACTCGATATGAGTGAGTGCTAATAAAGGTGATAAAGATGGCAAAATGGACAATGAATGATGCTTTTGACGGACTCAATGAACTGACTGAAAGAAAAAGAAGAGTGCTGTGGGCTATTGTTCAGGATTATTCTTCTACGGCTGAGCCGGTTGGATCCCGTACTATTGCACGGAAATATGATTTAGGCGTAAGCAGTGCCACTATTCGCAATGAAATGCAGGATTTGGAAGATGAAGGGTATCTTGAACAGCCTCATACTTCCGCGGGACGGGTTCCTTCTATTAAAGGGTACCGGTACTATGTGGATTGGCTTATGCAGCCGTCTCCTGTGACTCCTGAAGAAGAGTCTCTCCTTGTGGAGGCATTGACTGGTCACGTGGCAAAGGTAGATGAGATATTTCGAAATATGGCTAAGGTTGTGTCAATGCTTACGCGTTCATTGTCAGTAGCAGCCTCTTCCGGACAACAAAGTATATTGAATTATATCCGTTTTCTTCCATTAGATGGCAGGCGGGCAATTCTTCTTGTAGTTACCGGTGGGGGGGAAGTGTCAAATGCAATTATAAAGATTCCTGATGATTCATCTTTTGATGAGATGCAGCTGTTTGCTGATAAATTGAATCATTTCCTTCATGGACGGGATTTGGCGCGTGTGGATGAAAAGTTTATTATGTCTTTCCAAAAAGACGTGGAAAGAGATTTATCCCCTTATATACATATTTTTGCAGCTATGCAGGAGGCAGTGAAAACGCAGAAACAGGTTTATTCTGACGGTGCGTCACAGTTGATTGAGCAGCCTGAGTTTCAAAATGTGGAGAAAATGCAGGATATATTGAATTTATTGGAAAAGCGGGATATACTGGAAAGCATGCTTCTCTCTACTATGGATCGTCCGATTGCGGTCCATATAGGTACAGAAAATGCATTTAAGAATTTTGAAGATTTATCTGTGGTACGGGCGCAATTTACGGCCAATGGCAAAGTGATTGGATCTATGGCTGTTTTGGGGCCTACCCGTATGCAGTATGAAAAAGTAGTAGGGATGATGTATTTTATGCAGCATCAATTAAATCAACTCTTGGAAAAGGATGATGATTAAATTTTTGAGTCAATGGTAATGATTCATAAGATAAGAAGAGTCTCAAAAATAAAGTGAGGAGGTTTTGTGAATGGCAGAAAATAAAGATAAAGTAAAATTAGAAGATACTTTTTCTGCTGATGAGGCAGCTGTAAAAACTACTTCTGAAAATAAAGAAGAAAAAGCTGCAGTGAGAGAAGAAGTCCAGGGAAAGGTAGAAGCTGATTTGGCAACTTATAAAAATAAGGCGGAAGAAGCAGAGTCCAAACTGGCAACTACAATTTCTCAATATATAAGACTTCAGGCGGATTTTGAAAATTTCCGCCGCCGCAGCCGTGAAAATGAGGCGAAACTGTCAGATACGGTGAAAGCAGGTACAATGAAGGAATTTCTTCCGATTGTGGATAATTTTGAAATGGCTCTTACGCAGATAAAAAGAAGTAGCGCTCCTGCTACATTTATTCAGGGGGTTGAATTGCTGCTTAAGCAGTTTGTGAAATTTTTAAATGATTCCGGTGTCACAGAAATCGAAGCGGTAGGAAAGCCTTTTGATCCCCATTTCCATGAAGCAGTTATGCAAATTTCTTCTGATGAATGGGAAGATGATACAGTTTCTATGGTATTAAAGAAGGGATACATGTATAAAGATATGGTGCTCCGGCCTTCCTCTGTACAAGTTTCCCATAAACCTTAATTTTTGTAAAAAAGTCATTAATTATCAGGCAAAGCCTGAAAAGAAAGGGGACATAGTAAATGTCAAAAGTAATTGGTATTGATCTTGGTACAACCAACTCTGTCGTAGCTGTTATGGAAGGTGGTGAACCTGTCGTCATTTCTAATGCGGAAGGTTCCCGCCTGACTCCGTCGGTGGTAGGTTTTTCTAAAAATGGAGAAAGGCTGGTAGGACAGCTTGCGAAGCGCCAGGCCGTCTCCAATCCGGATCGCACCGTTGTTTCTATTAAGCGGCACATGGGTGAAGGAAATTACAAAGTAAATATTGATGGAAAAAGTTACACGCCGCAGGAAATTTCTGCAATGATTTTACAGAAACTGAAAACAGATGCGGAAGCTTATCTTGGAGAAACAGTTACTGATGCGGTTATTACCTGCCCGGCATACTTTACTGACAGCCAGCGTCAAGCGACAAAAGATGCAGGTACTATTGCGGGTTTGAATGTGCTCCGTATTATCAATGAACCGACGGCATCTTCTCTTGCTTACGGTCTGGATAAAATAAAAGACGGCAAAGAACATCGTTTTCTTGTTTATGACCTTGGCGGCGGTACTTTCGATGTGTCCATTTTGAATTTAGCTGATGGTGTATTTGAAGTGGAAGCTTCCCATGGCAATGGACATCTTGGCGGTGATGATTTTGATGCCCGTATTATGGACTGGATCGCTACTACTTTTAAAGCACAGAATGGTTTTGAATTGCACCGTGATCCAATGACCAATCAGCGTTTGAAAGAAGCGGCTGAGAAGGCAAAGATCGAGTTGTCCAATGTTATGTCTACCGATATCAATCTTCCGTTTATTACCATGGATGTGAACGGACAGCCGGTACATTTCAATGCCGCTCTGACTCGTGCCATGTTTGACAAGATTACGGAAGATCTCGTTATGGATACTATGGAACCGATTGACTTAGCATTGAAAGATGCGGGGCTTACTGTAAACGATATTGACAAGGTTCTTCTTGTCGGCGGCTCTTCCCGTATCCCTGCCGTACAGACGCTGATTAAGAATAAGTTTGGCAAAGAGCCGAGCAAGAGTGTTAATCCTGATGAATCCGTTGCTGTTGGTGCGGCTATTCAGGCGGGCGTACTAAAAGGAGAGGTCAAAGATGTTCTCCTTCTCGACGTAACACCATTGTCTCTTGGTATTGAAACACTCGGCGGTGTATTTACGACTATGATTAAAAGAAATACAACGATCCCGACATCCAAGAGCCAGGTATTTTCTACTGCCAGCGACAATCAGCCGTCTGTAGATATTCATGTGCTCCAGGGGGAAAGGCCGATGGCTGCCAACAATAAGACATTGGGGCGGTTTGAATTGTCAGATATCCCTCCGGCTCCTCGTGGAGTACCACAGATTCAGGTTACTTTTGATATTGATGCTAATGGCATTGTCCATGTTTCTGCAAAAGATTTGGGAACAGGCAAGGAACAGAAAATTGATATTAAATCTTCTTCTGGCCTGACTGATGAAGAAATTGAAAGAATGCAGCAGGATGCGAAAGCCCATGAAGAAGAAGATAAGAAGCATAAAGAAATTATTGAAGAAAGAAATAAGGGTGAAGCACTAATTTATCAGGCTCAGAAAACGATTAAAGATCTTGGCGATAAGGCTGATGCGGAAAAGGTAAAAGAAATCAATGAAGCGATTACCCGGCTTCAGGAAACACTAAAAGGGGAAGATGCAGAAAAGATGAAAGCTGATGCGGAAGCGCTCACAAAGCCCCTTTATGAAATGACCAGCAAGATGTACGAGGCGGCCCAACAACAGGGTGCATCGGAAGCAGGAGCTGCCCAACAGGATTCCCAGCAGAAAAAGAAATCGGATGATAATGTGGTTGATGCAGATTACAAAGTGGTTGATGACGATAATAAATAACAGCCAGTGGTTAGTTAGCATGCGGGCTGCGGGTGATTTTCGGTTATCCGCAGCTCTATGCTGTTTATTGTAGCAGAAAAGGATTGTGTTTCTGGAATGGCAAATCGGGATTATTATGAAGTCCTTGGCATTGATAAAAACGCCACGGAAGCAGATATAAAAAGAGCATACCGGAGAATGGCCCGCAAATACCATCCGGATTTGAATAAGGAACATCCGAAGGAAGCGGAAGAAAATTTTAAAAAGGTAAATGAGGCATACCACGTTCTTTCTGATGCGGATAAAAGAGCGCAATATGATCAGATGGGGCACGATGCCTTTCGTCAAGCGGCGCAGAATGGCGGCGGACCGGGACCGGGAGGTTTCGGCGGAACTGGCGGTTTTGATTTCAGCAGCTTTGGTGGCGGAGCAGGCGGTTTTGACTTCGGCGATATTTTCGATATGTTTGGCGGAGGTGGGAGAAGGAGCCGAAATGGTCCGGAACAGGGGGCGGATCTCCGCTATGATATGGAAATTACTCTTCGTGAGGCGGCCAGTGGTATTCATAAGACCTTTACTGTAACGAAAAATGAAACTTGTGACCATTGTCATGGGGATGGAGCGGAACCGGGAAGTTCAGTAGATATCTGCCATGCCTGTCATGGTACAGGTCAGCAGCGTATTGTTCGGAACAGTCCTTTCGGACAGATGGTGAATGTTGTGACTTGTCCGGATTGTGGCGGTACAGGTAAAATTATTAAAAATAAATGCAGCCGCTGCCATGGGAGCGGTACGACCCGTAAGCAGAAGAAATTGGAAGTGAATATTCCTGCAGGCGCAGATACGGGTGTACGTATGCGTATTTCCGGCGAAGGAGAACCCGGTAAACGGGGAGGACCGAAGGGGGATCTTTATGTATATATTTACGTCAGATCTGATCCTGATTTTGAACGGCAAGGGGATGATCTTTACTGCAGGGTATCTGTTTCTTTCCCGACAGCGGCGTTGGGAAGCACTATCCAGGTAAAAACGTTGGATAAACAGGTGGAACTCAAGATTCCTGCAGGAACGCAGAGTGGTACACGTTTTCGTATTTCAAAAGAGGGAATGCCTCGCCTGCAGTCATCCTATAAGGGCGATTTATATGTGGAAGTGAAAGTGGTTGTTCCGAAAAAGCTGAAAGAAAATCAGAAAGAAGCTCTTTTGAACTATGCGAATGTATCAGGTGAAGATGTTACCCAGTATAAAGGGAAGGGCTCGTGGCTGGATAAAATTATTGACAAAATAAAAAGTTGCTGAATCTTGGAGTAGAAAAATCGTATCCTCTTTCAGAGGATACGATTTTTTCGTACCGTGATCTATTATTAGAAGAAAAAATGGAAAATCGCAAGGAAAACGGTTCCCGGAATTCCGAAGATAGCAATAACGACAATGTCAAAAAAGCTCCACGGCATATGGACAATATGCAGTAAATTGATGACGTAATATAACAGACCGCCCAAAATAATATTTCCAAGTAAAGGAAATACGGCACAGCTTAGGAATTTCCACAAAAGAAAAATACAAACAGCAGATGTAATGAGACCGACGATGCTGGCATCCATAATTTCCATAGAGAACCTCCCGATGATGAATCAATTTGATATATTTTAGTATTTCAAGAAATCTGATTAGTAAGGTGAGAAGCCCTGTAAAAAAGCATATGCTTCATGTATGTGTAAGTTGTCCGGCTTTTTACACAAAGCACACGCTTTTACATTTCTTTTCTGTTTTCTACTGCGCCGGCCAATGTCATGCTGTCAGCATATCCTACGTCACCGCCGGCAGGAAGGCCGCGGGCAATCCGTGTAACACGGACAGAAAGCGGTTTAATCAGGCGGGACAGGTAGTATGCTGTCGCTTCGCCTTCTGTATTGGGGTCTGTCGCAATAATGACTTCTTTTACTGTATCATCGGCGAGCCTGTTTAAGAGCTCTTTGATTTTGAGCTGTTCTGGACCAATACCATCAAGAGGGGAAAGGACGCCGTGGAGAACATGGTACAAACCATGGTATTCATGGCTCTGTTCCAGTGCCTGCACATCCTGAGGATGCTCCACTACACAAATCACTGATGAATCGCGTCGGTTGTCACCACAAATCTCACAGGGGTCTGATGTAGCTAAATTACAGCAGATAGAACAATAGCAAATCTTATCCCGTGCAGAATGGATGACATTGATAAATGCGTCTATATCTTCTTTAGGACGTTCCAACATAAAGTAAGCAAGCCGTCTTGCCGTTTTTACACCGATTCCGGGGAGTTTGCGGAATTGTTCGGCTACAAGTTCTAAATCACTGTTCATCAGAACATGCCGCCGGGGAGACCAAGGCCGCCGGTGACCTTGCTCATACCTTTCTGTACCATTTCATCAGCTTTTTTGCCTGCTTCATTGACAGCAGTGGTGATGAGATCTTCTAACATTTCCGGATCTTCCGGATCAATAGCATCTTTTGCGATTTTCAGGGAAACAATTTTTTTTTCGCCATTCATAATGAGAGCCACAGCACCGCCGCCTACAGAAACGTCAACTGTCTGCTGTTTTAATTCTTCCTGTATCTTTTGCATATCTTCCTGCATTTTACGAGCCTTTTTCAACATATTCTGCATCTGTGCCTTGTTGCCAAACATAAATAATTCCTCCTCGAAAAGCGATTGTTACCTTTTACAAATAAAACTTATAATTTCACATTCATCATTATACCGTATATCGGCAAATATAGTAAATTTGTCAAATTGGATCTATTTCTTTTCATAGATATCACAGTCGGAAAGAATTCGGAAAGCTTTTGCAAGTGCAGGCATATCTTTCTCATCGTCTGGGATTTCAGATTTTTCAACCAGTCGGTAATCACTATCTGCGGTTTCCGCCATCGGTTCCTTTTCAGTTTCATGAACCGATGCTGCGGAATCTGTATACATTTGCACTTGCCTAAGAGCATCTGCTTCATCGACAGTACCTTTCAAGATGGAATGGAATTCGACAGGAATTCCGATGGCATTTATGAACGCATCTTTGATTGTATTCTGATAGCCTTTATTATTTCCTGCGAGAACAAGGTAAGGCTGGGGGGCTACTGCAATAGCCCGGGATTTACTTAACAGGATCAGACTGCTTTTTTGAAGACAGTATAAAATATCAATGCGATGGTTAATTTCAAAAAATGCCAGTACCTTTGCCCATATATCATTATAGGTCGAGGGATCCAGAAGTGTTTCACCAATCTCATGGCTGGTTTCAGCCTTCTTTTCTTCGGGAGATTTTTTTGTTTTGCAGGGAAGAGTCGGCTTACTTTTTGTGGCAGGTTCCATTTTTACCGGTGTTTTATCAGCAGGAGGGGGCGGTACCACTTCCTTTGGAGAATCCGGGCAGGTGGTTGTACTTGCCGCAGGGGCGGGGGTAAGTGCTGTAGGTGTGACGAGAGGTATAGAAATCGTTGGGGGCAGTATGGCGGGTGACGGAGCAGCGGGTATAGTTTCGGTTTGCGGGAGCGTGCTGCTTTTCATAAGTACAGATACGTTTTTTTCCAATGCTGTGATCCGTTCTTCTAAACTGTCCAATGCCTGTGAACCACGGAGACGGCATAGGCGGAGAAGTCCCATTTCAGCACTCATGCGGGGAGATGAACTTCTGTTAGCTTCAGAAAAAGAATGGTGGAGAGAATCGAAAAGTGCGTCCAAGTAAGCATCACTTAATTCCTGAGCATCTTTTTGTATAACAGAAATCTTATTTCCATAAGCAGATAATTCCGGTGCGTTTGGATTCACTTTGCAGATCATAATACTTCTGAAATGTTCCAGTAAATCAGAAAGTATAGCGGAAGGTTCCTTTCCGTCTTGGAGAATCTTATAAAAAAGCTGAAGTGTGGCACTGCTTTTTCCACACACAATCATGTGGAACAAATCTATAATCTGTTCTTTGTCCGTAAGGCCTAGAAGATCATAGACTATTTCTGCAGAAAGCTCATTACCTGCTGATGCGCCGGAACATTGATCCAAAAGAGACAGCGCATCACGAAGACCGCCTTCTGCGCGTACAGCAATTAAAGCAGCCGCTTCAGGGGTGAGAGAAAGATGGCTTTCTTGGGAAATGTGCAGTAAATGTTCCTTGATATCATTTACAGAAATACGGTGGAATTCATACCGCTGGCAGCGGGATAAAATTGTAAGCGGAATCTTGGCAGGTTCTGTGGTGGCAAGGATAAAGAGTACATGGGCCGGAGGTTCCTCCAAAGTTTTTAGAAGGGCATTAAACGCTTCTTTTGTCAACATATGGACTTCATCAATGATATAAACCTTTTTATTTCCCGCTACAGGAAGAGTACGAACCGATTCGCGAAGTACGCGAATTTCATCAACACCACGGGCAGAAGCGCCGTCTATTTCATAAACATCCATACTGGCGCCGGTATTAATTGATTTACAGTTAGCACATTCATTGCAGGGATTGCCATTTTTTAAATCAAGGCAATTTACTGCTTTGGCAAGAATTCGTGCCATACTTGTCTTTCCTGTGCCACGGGGGCCGGAAAACAGATAGGCATGGGCAAGGCGGTTTTGTTCAAATGCGCGAAGAATGGGAATGGAAATATGCTTTTGCCCGATTATTTCTTTAAAAGTGCTTGGGCGCCATTTTCTGTATAGTGATAGGTAAGCCATTGAACCCTCCTTGGACAAGGAATAACAGCCTTTAATAGAAAGATGTATAAATTAATTATACCAAAAATAACATAAAAAAAGACTTTACAACTCTCATTTATGACAGCCTTCAGAATACACCGTGGCACATAGAAAGGACCACTTACTGCTGCTTCCTCTCGGACCTGACAGGATTCATGGGATTCCATTGCACGGGACCCGAAGACTGCCATAAATCAGAACTGTAAAGCCATGTGCTGTTATTATACTATACGGACTTTATTTTGCAAAATATTTTATTTCTGAGAGCTAATTCAAGAAAAATATTTTTGTTTTGATTGAAAAAAGCGTGATAATTTAAAAGAATATAACCTTTTCTAAATGACAATTTTCAGGAGGAAATGGTAGAATAATATAGAATTCATTTCTGAAGGAGGAAACGACATGGAATACCGTATTGAACATGATACGCTGGGAGAAGTGAAGGTACCGGCTGATCATAAATGGGGAGCTCAGACACAGCGGTCTTTTGAAAATTTTAAAATCGGTAAAAATAAAATACCTGAAGATATTATTCGTGCTTTTGCCATACTGAAAAAGTGCGCCGCCATAGCGAATAAAGAAGCCGGAAAATTATCAGTTGAAAAGCAGAAGGTTATTTGTGAGGTTTGTGACGAAATCATTGCGGGAGAGTGGAAAGAAGAATTTCCACTTGTTGTATATCAGACCGGATCCGGTACACAGAGCAATATGAATATGAATGAAGTAATTGCACATATTGCTAATGAAAAATTGGGGAGCAAAAAAAGTGAAACCCGTATTCATCCCAATGACGATGTGAATATGTCCCAGTCATCTAATGATACGTTCCCGACAGCTATGCACATCGCTGCTGTGGAGACACTTCATAACAAACTGTACGGACCATTGAATCATCTTATTGAGATTTTTGAGGAAAAAAGTAAAAAGTACATGCATCTTGTCAAAATCGGACGTACCCATTTGCAGGATGCTGTCCCTCTTACTTTCGGGCAGGAAATCTCCGCATGGAAAGTGATGCTGGAAAAGAGCCGTGATATGCTTCATGATTCTGAAAAATACCTTCTTGGGCTTGCTATCGGAGGGACTGCGGTAGGAACAGGTCTGAACAGCCCGAAAGATTTCGGTGAAAAAGTATCTGCTGCTATTGCGAAAGAAACGGGATTGCCCTTTGTTTCCGAAAAAAATAAGTTTTATGCCCTTACCGGACGGGACGATTTTGTTTTTGCCCATGGCGCTCTTGAGGCGCTTGCCATGGACTGCATGAAATTCGCTGATGATATCCGTCTCCTAGGCTGCGGACCCCGTGCAGGATTAGGGGAAATCACACTCCCTGCTAATGAACCGGGATCTTCCATTATGCCCGGTAAAGTAAATCCCACGCAGTGCGAAGCCTTGACGATGGTAGCTTGTCGTGTTCACGGCAATCAGGCAGTTGTTTCCTTTGGGGCTTCCCAGGGGCGATTTGAACTGAATGTATTTGCTCCTGTTATGGCAGAAGCCTTCATCGAATCAGCCGCTATTCTGGGTGAAGCCATCCACTCTTTTGATATCCATTGTGTGGAAGGTATGCTGGCCAATGAAGACAGGATGGCTGAATTGGTAGAAAGATCACTTATGCTTGTCACTGCGCTTTCTCCGCATATCGGTTACGAAAAATCCGCAAAGATTGCCGAAACTGCTTTTGCCGATAACAGCTCCTTGAAAGAAGCCGCTTTGAAACTGGGCTACGTGACAGAAGAAGATTATGATCGCTTTGTCGTGGCAAGAGATATGACCAATTTGGACAGATGATTTGCTTCATAGAATTGTGAAGAACTGTTCTGTGTAATCATAGGCAGTTCTTTTTTATCGTAATTTTTCTGAAAAATTGTAAAAAAGATTTTGGGAGTGGTGCTTTTTGAATAATTGACGATATAGATATTCATTCATATAATAGTGAAAATAGGAATATGTATTAAGAAGGATTTTTTATGGTTGCATATACGGAATTATTTTCTTCTTTTTTGAGAAGGAATCAAATTAAGCTGAATGAACCCATGAGCCGTCACACAACATTTGGTATCGGTGGGGCAGCGGACTGTTTTGTTATGCCTGAAACGATAGAGGAGCTGCAGAAAGTCATTGTGGAGGTCACTAAAGCGAATGTGCCGTTTTTTATTCTTGGGGGCGGCGCAAATTTGCTTGTTCGTGATAAAGGAATCCGCGGTGTAGTGATTTATACGGGACGGCTGCAGTCTATTATTCATGAAGGAAACAGGCTCCGTGTAGCTGCGGGTGTTTCTACGGCAAAGGCTGCCAAGACGGCAATGGAGCATGGCCTTTCAGGGATGGAATTTGCTGCCGGTATTCCCGGAACTATAGGTGGAGCGGCGTACATGAATGCTGGTGCGTATAACGGGGAGATGGCGGATATTGTGGTGTCTGTTCTTTCCTGTAATCGGAATGGGCAGTTGTCTGTTTACAATAAATCGAAGCTTCATTATGATTACCGCCACAGTCTTTTTATGGAGAATGGTGAAATAATTGTGGAAATTACAGTGGAGCTTGCACCTGGTAATATTCATGACATAGAAGTAATGATGGAAGAGTTTAATCGCCGCCGCCGCATGAAGCAGCCGTTGGAGAAGAAGAGTGCAGGAAGTACGTTTAAGCGTCCTGCTGGATATTTTGTGGGGCAAATGATTGAGGAGATGGGACTAAAGGGATTTGCCGTAGGTGATGCAAAGGTAAGCATGAAACATGCCGGGTTCCTTATCAATGACGGACATGCGTCCTGTACGGATATGATGAACCTGATTTCTGAAATTAAGCGCCGGGTTTTTGATGGGTATGGTGTGGAACTTATGACGGAAGTGCAAATTGTAGGAGAAGAGTAGTTTTGTCTTGTAAGGATTGGACAGGCTGCCTGCGGACAGGGAGAATCGTATGGATGTTTTAGCATTTACAGGACCGCCGGGATCAGGGAAAAGTGACCGTGCACTTGTGGTAGCTTATGAAAATAAAGCTTCTTGTATTATCGATGATGGGATCCTGATATATCATAATCGTATTGTGGCAGGAAAGTCGGCAAAAAGGGAAGCCAGCCGTTTAACGGCGGTACGCCGCGCGCTTTTTTGGGATTCAAATCAGGCGGAAGATGTAATTTTCCATATTATGAAAATCAATCCGGAGCGTATTTTAATCCTCGGCACATCTGACCGTATGGTTCAGAAGATTGCTGCAACACTTAAGCTTCCTGCACCTTCACGGTATATTCATATCGAGGATGTGGCAAAACCTGAGGAAATTGCCCAGGCAAATTACGCACGCCATAAGGAAGGAAAGCATGTTATTCCTGTGCCGACGATGGAGCTGCGCCCCTATTTCAAAGGATACCTTGTAGATCCGCTTCAGTTTTTCCGCAATCGCAGAAGTGTAAGGGGAAAAACGAAGGGCAATGAAGAGCGATCTGTCGTCCGTCCGGTATTCAGTTATTATGGAAAGTTGTCTTTTTCAAATCATGTTATTGAAGCACTGGTACATTACGCGGTGCGTGATCTGAGAAAGATACATATCAGCCATATTTCCAGCGTGAAAAGTACAAGCCAGATGAATGGTATCATTTTGTCTCTTGACGTAACGGTCCGGCAGGGAACGCCGCAGGAGATCAAGAAACTGATTCACCTGATGCGTGACAAGATTCAGCGTGAAATTGAGCATACCACGGGTATGGCTCTGGATACAATTAAAGTCAATATCATAACTGATGTAACAGGATGAGTGGGTCTGCGCCGTAAGGGGCAGGCTTTTCATTTTCAGGAGAACGGGGGCGGTTATGATATAATTAATTATCATGGTTATACTTGGAGGACTATTTTGAAAGAAGTGTCTTTTGATAAGAAATATTTTATAGAAACCTATGGCTGCCAGATGAATGAAAGCGATACGGAACGTATCAGCGGGCAGCTGGAAGAGCTTGGCTATGTGCCGGCGGATATATTGGATGATGCCGATGTTGTTATTCTGAATACCTGCAGTATCCGGCAGAATGCAGAAGAGAAAGTATATGGCAAAATTGGCGAGGTAAAGAAATTAAAGGGGAAGAAGCCCGGTGTCCTTTTGGGGATTGCCGGATGCATGGCGCAGGAAAATAAAGGAAAGCTTATTGAGCGTATGCCGGTGATCGATTTTGTTATTGGACCATACCATATCCATGATTTAAAAGATATTGTTTCCCGCAGGGGGGCAGAATGTTCGCATGTGGTCATGACGCAGATGAATCCGAACCGTGTGAATGATTACAGTGAACTTCATTCTGTGAGAAAGAGCCGGATTTTTGCTTGGGTACCTATTATGCAGGGATGCAATAAGTTCTGTACTTATTGTATTGTGCCTTATGTCCGCGGCAGGGAAACAAGCCGTACGATTGATGATATTTGTCGTGAGATTGAGAAACTTGCCCGAGAAGGGTATAAAGAAATCACTCTTCTTGGTCAGAATGTCAATTCCTATGGACTTGATTTTCATGATGGTACGGATTTCGGCAGTTTGATTCACGCCATTGACAAGATTGACGGAATTAAGCGTGTTCGTTATATGACGTCTCATCCCAAGGATATGACTTTTGGAATGGTGGATGCTATGGCTGCTTCACCCAAGGTGGTGCGCCATATGCATCTTCCCGTTCAGCATGGGGCGAATGAAATACTGCGGCGGATGAACCGCGGATACACAATTGAGCGTTTTAAGGAGCTTCTAAAGTACGTCCGGGAAAAGATGCCTGGCATCACTGTGACGACTGATCTGATCACTGGATTTCCTGGCGAGACGGAGGACATGCATGAGGAAACGCTTACACTCCTTAAAGAAATGAAGTTTGATTCAGCCTATACTTTTATTTATTCTCCCCGCAGAGGAACTCCTGCGGCGCGTATGACAAATCAGGTGTCTGATGCTGTCTGCCACCGCCGTTTGCAGGAAATCATGAATGTGGAAAATGAAATCAGTCTTTCTCTTAATAAGGAAATGGAAGGGAAGGTGTATACTGTCATTGCGGAAGGGGAAACAAAACAGAATCCTGATAATTGGTTCGGTCGTACATCAGGAAATAAAATGGTTATTTTTCCTAAGACAGGGTCTCTTTCTGTGGGCGATATTTTGAAGGTGCGTGTAGATACGGCGCAGACCTGGATATTAAAAGGAACTATTGTGGAGTGATACAGATGGCAGCTAAATCTCCTTTGATGGAACAATACAAGTCTATTAAGAATGAGCACAAAGACGCATTTCTTTTTTATCGGCTCGGTGATTTTTATGAGCTTTTTTATGACGATGCAGTAACTGTTTCTCATGAATTGGAATTGACGCTGACGGGGAAGAATGCGGGCCCTGAAGGAAGAGTTCCTATGTGCGGGATTCCGTATCATGCGGCAGAAACGTATATTTACCGGCTTGTACAGAAAGGCTATAAGGTTGCCATTTGTGAACAATTGGAGGATCCGAAAAAAGCGAAAGGCTTAGTGAAGCGTGATGTGATTCGTATCGTTACGCCGGGAACGATCCTTTTTGAAAATTCTATCGCCGATAAATCCAATAATTACCTTGCTTACCTTTATGAAACGGATAATGACATTGACGCGGTACTGGCGGATATTTCCACAGGGGAATGCTGGTGGGGAATTTGGGATAAAAAGAAAGAACGGGAAGCATTTTTTGATATGCTGTCTGTTTATGCACCGACAGAAGCAGTATGCTCTTTAAGTGATAATTTTTATGGGAGACTGGAAGCTTACTGCCGGGCGCGTCTTGGAGGTTGTCTTCTTACCCGGCGTGGAGAGGAGGGGGATTATCCGGTTCCCCACGTGGCGGAAGCGTTAGGAGATGAAAATATCCGCCGTGTCTTTGCATGGCTGGCAGCATATCTAAAAGAAATGATGAAGGCTGATGCAGCAGAGTTTCATACGGTGATGCCTATTCGTGAGGAGGATTGCCTTTTACTCGGAGAAGACTGTTTACGGAATTTAGAAATCACGCGAAATATGCGTGATGGAGGGCGACGGGGAACGCTTCTTGAAATATTGGATCACACCCATACTGCCATGGGGGCACGTCTGTTACGCCGTTGGTTGGAGCGCCCGTTGACGGATGTGAATCGAATTATTCAACGACAGGATGGTATTGAAGAACTGACAGGGCATACGACGGAACTTTCCCAACTGGAAGAAATGCTGGAACATGTTTTTGATTTCGAACGTATTTTAACCCGCATTGAAGCAAACACGACATCCCCAAAGGACTTACTGGCACTTAAGGCATCTCTCGGGATGATTCCCGAAATAAAGAAACTGCTTTCCGGCACAGTTTCAATAGTCCTTAGAAAATTGTCCGATCAAATGGATATCCACAGTACGGTCTATGAGCTTTTGGATCGTTCTATGAATGAAAACGGTACGGGAAACATTCGTGACGGCAAGTATATAAAAGAGGGATATTCTGCGGAACTTGATGAGGTTCGTTCCCTTTCTGAAAACAGCAGGAAATGGATTGCCGATTTGGAAGAACGAGAAAAAGAAAAAACAGGGATTAAACTGAAAATCGGATTCAATAATGTGTTCGGGTATTATTTTGAAATTACGAACGCCAACAAGGTGCCGATTCCTGAGTATTATATGCGCAAGCAGACACTTGTCAATGCAGAACGGTATATCACACCTGAATTGAAGGAGTTTGAGACAAAAGCGCTTTCAGCAAAAGAAAAAACAGAAGAACTGGAATTGAAAATTTATCAGGCTGTCAAGGCGGCTATCCGCCCTGAAATTGCTGCTATGCAGAGGACCGCAAAGGCTCTTGCGGCGCTGGATTGTTTGACGGGGCTTTCCCGGGCGGCGCTGAAACCAATCCGATGGTGGAACATGCCCTGAAACGAGAGATGTTTGTGCCGAATGATACAGAGCTTAACCATACGGATCAAGAAATGATTATTATTACCGGGCCCAATATGGCAGGCAAGTCTACCTATATGCGTCAGGTTGCAGTACTTACGATTATGGCGCAGACTGGTTCTTTTATTCCCGCAAAAAGTGCATCATTTGCACCTGTGGACCGCATATTTACACGAGTGGGTGCGGCTGATGACATTTCTACGGGACAGAGTACATTTATGGTGGAAATGAAAGAAGTCTCTCATATTCTTTGCAATGCTACGAAGAACAGTCTTATTCTTTTGGATGAAATAGGCCGCGGTACGAGTACTTATGATGGAATGAGTATCGCACGGGCAGTGGTGGAGTACCTTAATAGCAAGGTGCATGCGTATACTCTTTTTGCTACTCATTATCACGAACTTTCAGATATGGCAGCAGAAAATGAACATATCAAAAATTATACGGTTACCGTTAAGGAGCGGGGAAAAGAGATTACATTTCTCCGTCGTATTGTTCCGGGGAGTGCTGATAAAAGTTACGGCATCCATGTGGCACGGCTGGCAGGACTTCCTGAATCGCTCCTGAAGCGGGCCGATGAAATACTGGAAGGGCTGGAAGTGGAGGGAATAAAGGAAGAGCCTGCTGCTCCGGTTATAAGAAGAGAAACTGCTCTTAATTTATTTTCTTCACCGATTATAGATGAACTGGCGGATTTGGATGTCATGAGCAAGACACCCATCGAGGCGATGGAGATTTTGTTCAGGCTTAGTAAAGAAGCAAAGGAGGGGCGCTAATGTCATTAATACATATACTTGATGAAGTTACTTCGAACCAGATTGCTGCGGGGGAAGTGGTAGAAAGACCAGTCAATGCGGTAAAGGAATTGGTGGAAAATTCTATTGATGCCGGTGCCCACATGATTGAAGTGGAAATAGCAGACGGGGGAATGACATATATCCGTGTTACCGATGATGGCAGCGGCATGACGAGGGAAGATGCGAAATTGTCCGTGATCCGCCATGCAACCAGTAAAATTTCCAGTGTCGAAAATATTTATCATATTTGTTCCCTTGGATTTCGCGGGGAGGCTTTGCCAAGTATTATGTCTGTATCCCGAACGACAATTACCACAAGACGGGCGGAAGATATGGAAGGAACCGCTATTGATGTGACAGGCGGAGCGGTGGAAAAAATTAAAGGTGTGGGTGCGCCTGCAGGAACTACAGTGGAAGTACGTGAACTGTTCTACAATGTGCCGGCAAGAAAGAAGTTTTTGAAATCAGAACGGACGGAAAGCAGTCGGATTAATACAATGATTGGTAAATTGGCACTGGCAAATCCCGATATTTCTTTTACTCTTATCAATAATGGACGTACTGTCATTGAGACACCGGGAAACGGGCGCCTGATGGATGTGATTTCTGCATTATACGGGGTGAAGGTGACCGGAGAAATGTTAGGAGTGGAAAGTGAAGGGGAAGACTCTGTTATGACAGGAATGATTTCTAAGCCTTCTCTTTTGAAAAGCAGCCGTCAGAACCAAACGATTATTATTAACCGCCGTGTGGTGGAAAGCGCCGTAGTGACGAAGGCGGTAGATAATGCCTATCATTCCCTGCTGCCTAAGAACGGCTATCCGATTATGGTGCTGACATTCACCTTGCCGCCTGAAAGTATCGATGTAAATGTTCATCCGCAGAAGAGAGAAATTAAATTTGATGATGAGCAGAAAATATTCCGTCTTGTTTACCACGCAGTTCTTAATACGCTGACATCCCAATCTGCACCTGATTCTATTGTGAAAGATATGATCAAAGAACCTGCTCATCAGGTACCGTTGGGAACGGAACTGGACTTGTCAAAGGTGGTGGTGGAAGATAAGCAGCTTGGTGCGCATGATATCGGACTCACTGAAGCGGACGGAGTCGTGCAGAAACCGCAACCGTCTGTGCCGGTACAGTCTTCATGGAACGAATCTTTTTCTTCTTATGGAAATCGTGATTTTCGCAAATCGGAACATGCTGTATCCCGATCAGGAACTGATTTTGAAACAAAACAAACCCGATCAGAAATTTTATCGACAACACCCGTTTTTATAAAACCACATGAAGAGTCGATGAAAGCGGAAAGTGAACCGCTTTTTGAAGTACCTGCTGAAAAAGATGATCCTGTCATTCCTTTGGGACAGGTGGCGGACTGCTTTATTCTGTGCCAGCATGGGAGCGATTTATTTATTATTGACCAGCATGCTGCCCATGAACGGGTAAGGTATGATCGTTTTGCTGCAAAGACTGGCGGAATTCCGGTTCAGGCAATTCTAATTCCTTACCTGATTGATGTGGAACCGGAAGATATGGATCTTCTTTTTGAGAAAGAAGAAGAGATTAAAAAGTTAGGAATTACTTTTGAGCAGGCAGGCCGTGATGTCATCCGAATTACAGGTGCGCCGGAAGACTTTTCAGAAAATGATATGGATCGTATTATTAAAGATTTGCTTTTTACTTTCCATGATGAAAACATGCCTTCTCCTGAAACCCTGCGTCATCGGATGATGGCTTATGCCGCCTGTCGTGGTGCAATTAAGAGAGGCGATCCGCTTAATGTACGGCAGATGAAGGAACTTATTACTGATCTGTTCCATGCCACGCGGCCATTCGTTTGTCCCCATGGTCGTCCGACCATTGTGAAATTTACACCTGACGAACTGGGGCGCCTCTTTGACAGAACATGAATATAGCCGTCACCACCGTTTTAAAGCCTGATGCAGATTCTCTTCGGCGTGCAAGGAAAAAGGCGGAAGACTTGCGAACCGCTTTTTATGAAAGAGAAAAGAACCTGTTCCATATGTCAGAAAAATATGGAGAGGAAGGCTTTCTGGTTTATGGAAAGAAACCGGTATTCTTCTGGTCAAAAGAAGGAACTTACCGGTTTCATTTGGGGACGGCAGTTCTTCGTATTTTTGAAATGCGAAAAGAGCATGGAGACAGGCTGTGCAATCTTTTGCCGGGAGACTGTACATCTGTACTGGACTGTACCTTTGGACAGGGCAGGGATTCTGTCATTTTAAGCTGGTATCTGCGGAAACGCGGAGAAGTTATTTCTCTTGAACGGAGCCGTCCTCTTTATGAAGTGGGGAAAGAAGGTCTTGCTGCATTGTCAGGACAAGATGGAGAAATGACGGAAGCTTTACGGCGTATTCAGCTGCTGCATGCCGATTTTCGTGGATTTTTAGAAACAGCAGCGCCAAATTCTTTTGATGTAATTTACTTTGATCCTATGTTTAGGTATCCTGTAAAACGGAAAGAAAATAGTATAGAAGGATTTCGCAGTGCCGCGGTTTATGATCCTTTGACAGAAGATGTTTTACAGTTTGCAATGAGAGCAGCCAGAAAAAAAGTAATAGTGAAAGAGAGGCCGTTTTCTGCGCTGTTCCGTACAGGATTATTTACAGAAATTCACGGTAAAAGAGGACAGACAACCGCTTATGGAGTGATAAAACTATGAAGAAAGAAAAACTGCTGACCATTCTTGGACCTACGGCAGTTGGTAAGACGGAGTTGTCAGTAAAAAAAAAAAAAATTCTGGGCAGTTCCATCATTTCCGGTGACGCTTTTCAAGTATATCGCGGTATGGATATCGGTACAGCGAAGGTAACGAAAGAAGAGGCGGATGGAATTTTCCATTATCTGGTAGACTGTATGGAACCTGCAGAATCATATTCAGCCGCTATATTTCAAGAGAAAGCGCGGGAATATATCTCTAAGGAAAATAAAAAGGATAAAATTCCTATTCTTATCGGCGGTACAGGTCTTTATGTGCAGGGACTTTTGGAAGGATATGTCTTTTCACCAAAAGTAGAAGGCCGAAGCAAGTGGTACACTTTTTATAAGATGCAGGGGAAAGAGGGATTGGCGGACGCGTTTAAGAAACTTCTTCCTGAAGAGGTAATTCCTTTGGATCCCCAACGTATGGTACGGCGGTTAGAGCTTGCTGATGCAGGGCAAAGCCTTGTAACGGATAGAGCGGAGCATCTCGTATATGACGGACCTGTTATAGGTATTACTATGGACAGATCGGTTTTATATGATAGAATAAATAAGCGAGTCCATCAAATGATTGAAAGAGGACTCAAGGAGGAAGTTGCGGCTCTTCTTACTGCAGGCGTGCCTGAAAATTCACAGGCATTCAAGGGGATTGGCTATAAAGAGATGATTCCCGTTCTTCACGGTAAGTATTCCCTTGAGGAAGCGGAAGCGCTCATTGCAAAGAATACACGTCATTTTGCCAAAAGACAGCTAACCTGGTACCGCCGCATGCCTTATATCCATTGGGTAGAGCGGACAGATACGGACACATGGCTCAGGGAAATAGAAGCGTATGTGATTTCATGGATCAGAGGAGAATCAGAATGGAAGGGAAAATGAATCTTCAGGATACGTTTTTAAATGAAGCGAGAAAAGAAAATGTACCGGTCAGCATATTTCTTTTAAGCGGAGTACAACTCAAGGGTAAAGTTAAATCATTCGACAGCTTTACAGTGCTGCTTGTGAGCGAAAATCGTTCACAACTTATCTATAAGCATGCTATATCTACAATTCAAAGGATCTGATTATTTATAATGAATACACAATTACAGAAGGTGCGGCAGGAAGCTTTTATGCTCTGCGCACCTGTTTTTCATAAGATGGAAGAAATTTCTTTATTCAATATGCAAAAAGTACTAGAAGCTTTTCGCAAAAACCATCTGTCGGCTTATCACTTTGCGCCATCTAACGGATATGGTTACGGTGACCCCGGCAGGGAGAAGTTGGAGGATGTCTGGTGCGATATTTTTCATGCGGAAGCGTCTTTGGTACGGCCCCAGTTCGTTTCGGGTACTCATGCGCTGGCGACGGTTCTTTTGGCGCTTTTAAATCCCGGTGATACCATGGTTTCCGCTGTGGGAAGTCCCTATGATACGATGCAGAGTGTTATTGGGATTACAGGCGATGCACCCGGCAATTTGAAAAAGCGCGGTATCCGGTATAAAGAAGTGCCGCTCAAAGGGAATGCATATGATTTGGATGCCATTGCCGCGGCGGTGGATGAAAATGTAAAGCTGGTGGAAATACAGCGGTCCCGTGGTTACATGCTTCGCGATTCCTTATTTCCTGAGGATATAAAAAAAATTGTCGATACGGTCAAAGCAAAAAATCCTTATACGATTTGTTTTGTAGATAACTGCTATGGTGAATTTACCTGTAAAGAAGAACCAATCGAACTCGGTGCGGATATTACGGCAGGTTCGCTCATTAAGAATGCTGGCGGCGGATTTGCTCCTACCGGAGCATATATCTGCGGTAAGGCGGATCTGGTGGAACTTTGTGCCCATGCATGGACGGCTCCTGGGCTTGGCTCTGAGATGGGATCTTATGCAGCCAGCTATCGGCCGTTTTTCGAGGGACTTTTTATGGCACCGCATGTAACACGTCAGGCCATGATGAGTGCCGAATTCTGTTCATCCGTATTTAAGATACTCGGATTTTCAGTAACTCCTGAACCGGGACACTTAAGAACAGACCTGATTACAGCGATTACATTAGACACTGAGGAAAATATGTGCCGCTTCGCGGAAGCCGTTCAGAGCTGGTCGCCTGTCGATTCTGATGCAACACCGATTCCCGGTCCCATGCCGGGATATGTAGATCCTATTATCATGGCTGCCGGTACTTTTGTGCAGGGGTCAACCATAGAAATGTCGGCAGATGGTCCGGTGCGTCCTCCATACATTATGTATTTTCAAGGCGGACTTGTATTTGAACATGCTCTTCTTGCCGTCATGGGGGCAGCAGAAAGAATCATAGAAAGTCAAAATGAATTGTAATTAAGAGGACTGCTTTGTAGTGGGCAGTTTTTTCTTTTAACCAAGTATGATTGCTTTTTTACGTATGCTAATGTATAATGGACTTCACTTATGGGACTATAGCTCAGCCGGTCAGAGCGCTTCGTTGACATCGAAGAGGTCTTCAGTTCGAATCTGAATAGTCCCACCACAGAACTTCCAATTCTTATGAGGCGGAAGTTTTTGCTTTCAAGGAGCAGATTGTTCGGCTTTTATATACTTCATAATTCTTTTCTTGATTGTCCAATTTGCTACTGCAATTTGGTGAAAATAAAAATAAGATTTAAAATGATGTGTCTTTTGATTTAGAAAGACGGGCATAATGTCTGTTTGACAAATAACAGGAAACTCGGTTTATTATCTGCCTGAAGATAGTGGTAAATAAGTTTACTCACTGAGAAATCAATGTCGGTAAGATGCTGATAAATTATTGACAAAACAGGGGGTGATAGATATACTTATAAGGTAACTTGCGGCCCGGTGGTGTAGTGGTCTAACATGCCGCCCTGTCACGGCGGAGATCGTCAGTTCAAATCTGATCCGGGTCGCCAAGTGCGGAAGTAGCTCAGTGGTAGAGCACAACCTTGCCAAGGTTGGGGTCGCGGGTTCGAGTCCCGTTTTCCGCTCCATATGGCGGCATAGCCAAGCGGTAAGGCAGAGGTCTGCAAAACCTTTATCTCCGGTTCGATTCCGGATGCCGCCTCCATATTTTAGATGAAAGTTCCATGAACCTGCCGGGGTGGCGGAACTGGCAGACGCAAGGGACTTAAAATCCCTCGAATCGTGAGATTCGTACCGGTTCGATTCCGGTCCTCGGCACCAAAAACAACTGTTGTGAAATTTCGCAGCAGTTTTTTATTGCTTATTTCTAAAATGGATTTGTCTGTGAGTTATTTTTAACTGACTGATCAGTAAAACAACTTATAATCATTAGTGCATGATGTCGCGCTTTGTCATAAATGAGATGAAGCGGTCCGTGTAATATCTGCAGTAGTGGCATGGATAAAATCAATCAGTGCTCTTGCCGATAAAAGAATCTGTTGACCCCGTTGGCCGGCACTGATACTGATTTGTTCATGAAACAGACAGGAACTGTCTATATAAGTAGAAAATTGTTTCTTCATTCCTATCGGTGAACATCCGCCTCTTACATATCCGGTGAGAGCGGGAAGGTCTTTTACATGAATCATTTCAAGATTTTTATTTTTACTAATTCGGGCGGCTGCCTTTAAATCTAGTTCCTTTGAGGATGGCAAGCAAAAAATAATAGGGCCGGTTCTATCGCCTTTTGTCACGATGGTCTTAAAAACTATGGCGGGGTCATATCCGAGGGCAGTAGCAGCGTGGGTGCCTGACAGATTACTTTCTTTGTATTCATAAGATCTTGCGATGTATGGTATTTTTGCCTTATCAAGTATACGCATAACATTGGTCTTCTTTTCTTTACTCATAAAACCTCCTGCTTAGAACATACGCGCGTGCAAAAGCATTGTCAATCAATTATTGCTGATTTTATGCAATGTTGATATAAAATTTTAATGGGGGTTTTTATACAATTACTCTTCTTTGTGGAATCATTTGGGTAACGGATTTGATCATTGGAATTGAGAGGGATTCTGTGAAAGAGATTTTTACCCACAACAACTTGACACCGTCTAGCCATGCAAAGGCAGGTGTAACGGTGAATTAGGAAAATGGTATAATAAAAAAGGAATTTAAGGCAGGTGAGGATATGTATATTTCTGATGTGAGGATTGAGAATTATCGTACATTCCAAGATGTGACATTTCATTTTGACAGTCGTGCCAATTATATCGTTGGAGATAACAATATCGGGAAGTCCAATTTTTTAAGTTTTTTAAAAACAGTTACTCATGGATATGGATTCCGGGAAGCGGATTTTCTTGATGAGAATAATCCGATACGTGTCTTTTTTACTCTTTCCTCTGCAGATATGGGAACAGGGGAATTTGCACATATCGAACTTCGCCAGTTAGTGAGTGAAGTGGTACCGACTCTGATCAATTCTGATACGGGCGAACGATTACCGCTCGAATATATGCGCTGTCTGTTTTATATTGATTATGCCTTAGATGATGTGCCGCGCAACATGGTTACGGATGAAGAGCTTCTACAGATATCTTCCTTATATAAGGATTATCTTTCTGCAGGAGAAGAGACGATTCGAGAGGCGGAAGAACTTTTGGCAAAAAAAGGGCTTCCGGTCAGCTTACCGTCCGATCCTAACTTGGCAGTGGTTAAAATATTGAAAGTTATTTTCACATCAGATAAAGATGCGGCACCGTCCGGTTTTACAATTCGTTTAATGTTTGCGATTGCCTCACATCTGTTGGTTCAGCTTGTGGAAAAAAGAAACAGTAAAGCAATTCCTTTTGAAAATATCATTGTATACAATAAATGGGGAAAACGATTTTTTCCCTTGGTGTTAAGCATCGATGAACCCGAATTGCATCTTCATCCATATCTGCAGAGAGCGGTATTGGCCTTTTTGCAGTCCATTTTAAATAATGAAGAACCTTTTTTTAAAAAACTGATACAAAGAACATTAGGGGTTGACGGACTTGACGGGCAGCTTTTTGTAGTAACTCATTCCACAGATTCTCTGGTAAATGACTATCGGCAAATCATCCGTTTATATTGGAATGAAGAAAAGAAAGTACAGGTGTCTTGCGGAACTACTTTCCATTTCAACCGTGAAATAGAGAAGCATTTGATAATGCATTTTCCCGAGGTTAAAGAGGCACTGTACTCGCGGTGTACTATTTTAGTAGAAGGTGAAACAGAGTATGGTTCGTTTCCTTATTTTGCGAAGACTTTAGGCATTAATTTTGATTATTATGGAATCTGCCTGATCAATGCCCGTGGTGAAAGCTCTATTACAAAAATTTCCCAGTTGATCCGACGTTTTCATATTCCTACAGTTTGTCTTTATGATAAGGATGTAATGGTTGAAAATCCGAAACCTTATGTTTTTTATACTGACTATATTTGTTATGAAATGGATGTGGTACAGGCTTGTATATCCAGTGGGAGTATTGGCGTTTTGAATCGGGTGATACATTCTGTGGAAGACAGTTCCGATGTGGTAAATTCTTCTCTTGTGAAAAAAGCGGGACAAAAACTTGGCATGGCTCGTGGTTCTTATCCGCCGAGAAAGCTGTCTAATATTTCGAAACGGGATAATCGTTCACTGCAGTTCTACTACTTTGCCTGGCTTTATGGAAATAAAGGGGTCATTGTTGGAAGAGCTATTGGTGAATTTTTAACAGGGAAGGAAATCCCGCCTGCATTTAAGACTGTGATTGAAGCAGCAGTTTCTTATTCAAAGGGAGAAATACTTTAAGGGAAACGGATTCACCAAAATTTAATCGAGTTTATGTTGAAAAAAAGAGTTTGATATTTTAGAATCATAAAGATAACTATTTAGCTGTTTTAATTTAAGGAGGCCGGAATGGGTACAGTTTCGCTACAAGGCCGATCAATTTTAGGGCTGGAAGATTTTAAAGCTGAAGAGATTGAACGGGTGCTTGATGTGGCGGCACAAATGAAAAGAATTGTGTTGTCCGGGAATAAGAAAAAGGATTATCTTAAAGGGAAATCTATTGTTACCGTATTTTCCGAGGCTTCCACCAGGACGCGCAGTTCTTTTGAACTTGCCGGCAAGTATTTGGGGGCGGATGTTGTTAATATTACAAAGAGCGGCAGCTCAATGACGAAAGGTGAAAGCCTGCGTGATACATTGCTTACTGTTTCGGCAATGGGAACAGATGCGGTGATTATTCGTAATTCGTCAGAGGGGGCCGCTCTTTTTGCATCCAAAGTAAAAAGCCCGAAGGTAAAGACACCTTTGATTTTTAATGCAGGTGATGGGGCGCATGAGCATCCCAGTCAGACGTTACTTGAACTTTTTACACTTCGTGAAGCGGGAAAGAAGATCAAGGAAATGAAGTATGCAATTATTGGAGATATTCTTCACTCCCGCGTGGCGAGGAGCGATATTTACGGATTTACGAAATTAGGTGCGGAAGTTCATTTAACAGGACCGCGTACATTGGTGCCTAAAAAGTTAGAGGCCATGGGAGCGATTGTGGATGATAAATTGGAAGATGCTTTAAAAGACGCTGATGCTATTAATATCCTGCGCATTCAGCTTGAAAGAGCAGCAGGCGGTTTTTTCCCGACTACCCGTGAATATGCCCGTTTGTGGGGAATTAATCGGGAACGCTTAGCACTTTGCAAACCTGATGTGGCAATCATTCATCCGGGGCCGATGAACCGGGGAATAGAAATTTCTCATGATATAGCTTATGATGAGCAGTCTTGGATTCAGGAAGAAGTGCGGAATGGCGTTGCAGTACGTATGGCATTGTTATATTTAACGCTGACGGAGGGAAAAGACATTGAAACTGATTATTAAAAATGGAACCATTATAAATCCCGTCCATCATCAACATGAGAAGGGTGATGTGGTGATTGAAGATGGAAAAATCGTGTCTTTGGGAGGCATAGCTGATGTGCCCGGCGCAGAAGTATATGATGCGGAAGGTTTTTTTGTAACGCCCGGCCTGATTGATATGCATGTCCATCTTCGTGAGCCTGGGCAGGAAGCAAAAGAAGATATCCATACAGGAACACAAGCAGCCGCCGCAGGTGGGATTACTCATGTGGTGACAATGGCAAATACAAAACCGGTTATTGATAATATGGCTGTCCTTCGGGCAGTACAGAAGCGGGTTGAAGAGGATGGTGTAGTAAAAGTCAGCATTATCGGTTCCGTATCGAAGGGACTGGAAGGGGAGCAGTTGTCTGAAATGGGGGATTTATCTGCTGCTGGCGCGGTGGCGTTCTCTGATGATGGACATTATGTGGAAAATGCCAATTTCATGCGGCGTGCGATGGAATATGCAGGGCAGCTTGGAAAAATGATTATCGACCATGCAGAAGATATGACGATGTGCAGTGATGGATTTATGAATGAGGGGATCATTTCTTATCAGATGGGAGTGGCTGGGAGGCCGGCTGTAGGGGAGGATATCGCGGTGTCGCGGGATTTGCTCCTTTCACAGTTAACGGGATGCCATATCCATATTGCTCACGTAAGTTCCGCAAGAGCAGTGGAATTGATTCGAGATGCAAAGAAGAAAGGGATTGATTGTTCTACAGAAGTGACAGCGCAGCATTTATATTTCACTGACGATTATTTGAAAAATTATGAATCCGCTTTTAAGATGGCGCCTCCTATACGGACGGAAAAGGATCGGCAGGCATTGATTAACGGACTGCTTGATGGAACGATTGACGCTATTATGACGGATCATGCGCCTCATGCTGACGAGGAAAAGGATGTGCCTTTTAACTGTGCGCCGAATGGAATTGCAGGGCTGGAAACATCTTTGGCATCAACATTGACCGTCCTTTATCATACCGGTAAGATGTCTATCGATCGCATTGTCGAACTGATGGCGGTTAATCCTGCGAAACTTCTCCATATTTCCGGTGGTGTGCTGGAAGAAGAAGGAACAGCGGATATAACTGTTATTGATCCTGACAAAGAGTGGGTAGTCCGTGGAAATGAGTTATATACAAAGTCTCTCTTTACGCCATATGAAGGGATCAGCCTGAAGGGAAAGGCTGTTCTTACGATAGTGGATGGGGAGATTGTTATGAAAGGAGGAAAGGTGGTTAAATGAGGGGCCTGCTGGTTTTAGAGAATGGCGTTCGATTTAAAGGGGATTTGTTGGGGTCAGCAGAGGGAATTGGCGAACTTGTTTTTAATACGGGAATGACAGGATATCAGGAATGTTTTACCGATCCTTCTTACGAAGGGCAGATTCTTGCGTTGACGTATCCCTTGATTGGCAATTACGGCGCTAATAATGAATTTATGCAGAACAGCAAACCTGCAGCTACTGGGTATGTCTTGGATCAAATTACGATTCATCCGAGCAATTGGGAATGTAAAGAAACGATTGCTGATTTTATTGAAAGATATAATGTGCCGTGTCTCTACAATGTGGATACTCGTGCAGTTACCCGTGCCGTACGAAAATACGGTGTCATGAAAGCGATTATTGTCAGAGCCGATACTGATGAAAAAATAATTCAGGAGAAATTGGCGAAAGAGCTTCATCGGGATCAGGTTGAAAGAGTAACGGCTGATAAGCCTTATATCTATGGTCATGGGACACATAAGGTATCTTTGCTTGATTGCGGTCTTAAGAAAAACATCTTAGTCAGCCTTGCTAAAAACGACTGTACTGTAACCGTATATCCCTGCCATACCACTGCAGCAGAAATGCTTGCGGATAACCCTGATGGTATATTTCTGAGTCCTGGTCCGGGGGATCCTCTCGATGTACCTTATGTCATCAGTACGGTTAAGGAATTGATCGGGAAAAAACCGATTTTCGGCATCTGCCTTGGTATACAGATGCTTTCTCTGGCATTGGGAGCGCATACTTTTAAGCTGCCTTTCGGGCACCGCGGATCAAATCATCCGGTGAAAGATCTGCGTACAGGGCGTGTCTATATTACCAGTCAAAACCATGGGTATGCTGTTTCTGATGAGGAACTGCCGGAATGTATAGAAGTGACCCACAGAAGTGTCAATGATGGAACGATTGAAGGGTTCTGCCATAAAACTCTGCCGATTCAGGCAGTACAGTACCATCCGGAAGCATCACCGGGACCGACGGATAATTTTTACCTGTTTAAAGAATTTGTAAAGGCAATGGAGGATGCAAAAAGATGACAAAAAAGAATGTAAAGAAAGTCTTAGTCATTGGTTCCGGTCCTATTGTCATCGGTCAGGCAGCTGAATTTGACTATGCGGGGACACAGGCTTGCCGTTCTTTAAAAGAAGAAGGGATGGAAGTTATTCTTGTCAATAGCAACCCATCAACCATTATGACAGATGTGGATATTGCGGATCTTGTCTATATCGAACCAATTACATTGCCTTTTGTGACGGAAGTTATAAAGAAGGAACGTCCTGATGCTCTACTTGCCACCTTGGGCGGGCAGGTCGGCTTAAATATGGCGGTAGATCTTTCAGAGGCAGGCGTCTTAGAAAAATATGGTGTGGAATTGCTTGGCTCTTCACTCCATGCTATCAAGCATGCGGAAGACCGTGAGCTGTTCAAGCGCGCGATGAATGAAATCCATCAGCCTGTTCCTGAAAGCGGTATTTTTGATGAACTGGAACCGGCAGTAACTTTTGCTGATAAAATCGGCTATCCTGTTATTATTCGTCCTGCATATACGCTCGGGGGCACAGGCGGCGGTATCGCCCATGACCGCTATGAAATGGAGGAGATTTCCAATCGTGGTATTAAATTATCCCCTATTAATCAGATTCTGGTAGAATGCAGTGTGGCTGGTTGGAAAGAAGTGGAGTTCGAAGTGATGCGTGACAGTGCAGATAATTGCATTATTGTCTGTGCTATGGAAAATATCGATCCTGTCGGCGTCCATACAGGAGACTCCATCGTTGTGGCGCCGACACAGACACTAACAGATGGTCAGTACCAAATGTTGCGTACCGCTTCTTTAGATATTATTCGTTATCTCCAAATTGAAGGCGGCTGTAATGTGCAGTATGCGCTGGATACGAAAACAAATAATTACTATGTAATCGAAGTGAATCCCCGTGTCAGCCGTTCTTCCGCGCTGGCATCTAAGGCGACGGGCTATCCGATTGCGAAAGTGGCGGCGAAGATTGCTTTGGGGATGCATCTTGATGAAATCACGAACAGTATTACAAAGCGTACGAAAGCATGTTTTGAGCCGTCTATTGATTACATAGTCGTTAAATTCCCCCGATGGCCTTTTGAAAAGTTTACCCTGGCGGATCGTTCAATTGGGACGCAGATGAAAGCCACTGGGGAAGTCATGGCACTTGACCGTACTTTGGAAGGGGCTCTGTTGAAGGCACTCCGGTCATTGGAGGTAGGAGAAGGCTACCTTCACTTGAAGAAATTAGATGGGCAATCCTTATATGACATCCGTTGTCTTTTGAGTCGAATTGATAATGAACGTCTCTTCGTCCTGGCAGAAGCACTTCGTCGTGGTATTGAACCGGAAGAGATCAATAGGATCACCAAGATCGATTTGTTCTTTATTTACAAAATCCAAAATATTATCATGATGGAACGCCGACTGCTTAAGGAAGGGCTGACGGAAGAAACATTAAAAGCGGCGAAACGCATACAGATGCCTGATCCGGCTATTGCCCACTTTGCAGAAATCTCCATAAAAGATGTAGAAAACTTCCGGAAGAAATTTAATTTGCATCCTGACTATAAAATGGTAGATACTTGTGCCGCTGAGTTCGAATCTTACACTCCTTATTATTATTCTACTTATAGCAGTGAAGATGAGGTGAAACCGCAGGGAGAAAATGCGGTCATTGTTTTTGGATCCGGACCAATCCGTATCGGACAGGGAATCGAATTTGACTATTGCTCTGTTCATGCGTCCTGGGCATTGCGAGGGGCGGGGAAGAAATCTATTGTTATCAATAATAATCCTGAAACTGTATCTACGGATTTTGATACATCAGACTCTCTGTATTTTGAACCGCTCTCGGAAGAAGATGTACTGGAAATTATTGAAAAAGAAAAGCCGGAAGGCGTTATTTGCCAGTTTGGGGGACAGACAGCAATCAATTTAGCAACGCCTATGGCAAAAAGGGGAATCCGTATTATCGGCTCCTCTAATGAAAGTATAGATATGGCGGAAGACCGTGAACGCTTTGATACACTTATGGGACAGCTCGGTATAGCAAGACCGAAAGGCTGTCTTGTAGAAAGTGTGGAAGAAGCTATGGAAAAAACACGGGATTTGGATTATCCGCTTATTGTACGGCCCAGTTATGTGCTTGGCGGCCGTGCGATGCAGATCGTTTATGATCAGGCTGAATTGCGCCAGTATCTGAAAGAAGCCGTTGTAGCTTCTCATGAACATCCGGTTCTTATTGATCAGTACATGGTTGGCCGAGAAGTAGAAGTGGATGCGATTTCTGATGGTATCGATGTATGCATCCCCGGGATTATGGAGCAAATTGAACGTTCCGGTGTTCACTCCGGCGATTCTATTGCTGTTTATCCGCCTCAGCATCTAACACAGGAAACGATAGAGACTTTGACTGATTACACACGGGAAATTGCACGAGCGATGAATGTTAAGGGCCTTATCAACATTCAGTTTATCGTTGTCGGTGACAAAGTCTATGTTATTGAGGTGAATCCGCGTGCCAGCCGGACGGTTCCCTTCATGAGTAAGATTACAGGAATCAATATGGTGGAGTATGCAACGCGAATTGCGCTTGGCGAATCTCTGGAATTGCAGGGGCTACCGCTGGGTCTCGTTCCTGATAAAAATTATGTAGCCATTAAAGCACCGGTATTTTCATTCTCCAAATTAGGACTTGTGGAAATCAAGCTGGGACCGGAAATGAAATCAACCGGTGAGGTTATGGGAATCGGGCATACATACCAGGAGGCACTCTATAAAGCCGTTGTTGCCGCAAACCTTATGATTCCTGCCAAAGGAAATATTCTTATTACCGTCAGTGACAGGGATAAACCGGAAACGGCGGAGCTGGCAAAGCGATTTGTAGAACTTGGTTATCACCTAATCAGCACGTCCGGTACAGGCGAGTATTTCAAGAATCGCGGTATTCCGGTAGAAATAATCAGGAAGATTCATGAGAAGGGAGAAAATTGTGAGAAGTATTTGAAGTCAGGAAAGGTAGACATGGTACTGAACACTATTTCTTACGGAAGTCAGATTGAACAGGAAGGCTACGACCTGCGGCGCATTGCGGTCGAATTGGCGATTCCCTGTCTTACTTCTTTGGATACGGCAAGAGAAGTACTCCGTGTTATGGCAGAGGCGGCCGGTGAAAACCGGAATGTAGAAGCCATCCAGGATTATATCGGGGAGAATTAATTATGGCCGGTTATGTAGAAAAGGGTGTTATTCGCCTTCATGAAAAAGTGGGGCATGATATCTGGAGAATGCAGATTGAACTTCCACAGACTGCTAAATCGGCACTGCCAGGACAATTTATTCATATAAAAATTAACGATCCCAGCAAATTGTTGCGGCGGCCTATTTCTATCGCAGGCATTGAACCGGGAAAAGGCCTTGTGGAAATTATTTATCGAATTGTTGGTAACGGGACGGAAGCCATGGCTCATATGAAAATAGGGGATGTTGTTGACAGCCTTGGGCCATTGGGAACCTCTTTTTCCATGGATAAAGGACATATTGTAGGGGTTGGCGGTGGTGTAGGAATCGCACCGATCCTTTTCATGGCACGTTATGCAAAACGGGGACAAATGACAGTTGTCATCGGTGGAAGAAATAAAGAAGAAGTATTCTGGAAAGACCTTTTCCCTAAAACTTTGAAACAATTAATTGTAACAACAGATGACGGTTCTTATGGGATTAAAGGATTCTCCGTATCTGTTCTGCCTGAACTTTTTGCGGAAGAACAGGTAGATGAGGCCTGTATCTGCGGTCCCGGTATCATGATGAAAACAGCGGCGCAAATGGCAGCGGATGCAGGAATATACTGCGAGGTTTCCATGGAACGCCGGATGGGCTGCGGCACGGGAACATGCTTGGCGTGTGTTTGCGATAAAGTTGACGGCGGGCATTACAAAGTCTGTCTTGACGGACCGGTATTCAATGCACGGGAGGTTTGCTTATGAGTACTGATCTGAATGTGAATTTCCTTGGTATAAGGATGAAAACACCTATTATTGCGGCGTCAGGGACTTTTGGATTTGGCGTGGAATATAAGGATTACATGGACTTATCGCAAATCGGAGCAATTTCCTGTAAAGGGATTGCTATTACGCCTTGGGACGGTAATGAAGGCGTTCGTATCGCAGAAACGTCATCAGGAATACTGAACTGCATTGGCCTCGAAAATCCCGGTACTAATGTTTTTAAGAAAAGGTATCTGCCTGAGTTAAAAAAGTACGACGTACCGGTGATTTGTAATATTGTAGGAAAGAACCCGGAAGAGTATGGCATGGTTGCAAAAGCATTGTCTGTGGAAGGCGTAGATGCTTTTGAAGTCAATATTTCCTGTCCGAATGTAAAGTGTGGAGGGATTGCTTTTGGTTCTGATCCCCATATGGCGGCAGAAGTGACGAGAGCCGTAAAAAGAAATACTGATTTGCCTGTCATCATGAAACTGTCTCCCAATGTGACGGATATAGTTTCTATAGCCAGAGCGGTAGAAGATGCTGGGGCGGATGCAGTGTCGCTCATAAATACGCTTCTTGGTCTTGCAATTGATGTCAAAACGCGGAGGCCGATACTTGGTAATGTGACTGGCGGATTATCAGGCCCTGCGATAAAACCTGTGGCGCTTCGTATGGTATGGCAGGTGGCACATGCTGTTCACATCCCCGTTTGTGGAATGGGGGGGATCATGACTGGTACTGACGCAGTGGAGTTTATGATGGCCGGTGCGGATACTGTGCAGGTGGGAACAGCATCATTAGCAAGTCCCTATGCAATTCCAAAGATCACTGATGAATTACGTATGTGGTGTGAAAAAAATAATATTTCTGATGTAAATAGCATAGTAGACACGTTACAAGTCTGAAAGAGGTGACAGAGGGATATCTTTGCCACCTCTTTTGATAGGCTAAAATATAAATTTATTTTGATGATATATTACACATGGACATCATATGTAGAGGAAATTATGGAAAAGTCATATTTGGTGTAGATGAAGTTTTCTTCCGCGATGAACAGATATTTTAATGTACCTATGAAAACGGTTCTTCGTCAAAACTTACGTGGAATTTCCATAAGAGAGAAGATCGTGATGTTACCCACATCACTGAAGGACAAATTACTTCCGACAGGAATACCGTATAGAATAGAGGAAATTAAAATTTTATACTGAGAAAAACGCTATACTAATTATTCAACACTATTCTTGTTGATGCATGACATATAAGGAAGATTGATTTTATAAAATATCAGGAGAATAAAGTATATGTTTTATATGCGGAGAACATATAAGTTCCTGTACTTTTGCTATGTTCGGGTTTAGATGATAAAATAATAAAATAAGTTTTTATAGGTGTGGGATATCAGAATGAACCAATTTCTTACTCACGTATATGGACAGGAAAAATTAAAAAGGGAGCTGAAGCTTTTGATGGAAAATCATAGGTTACCGCATACTATGATTTTTTACGGTGATGATGGGCTGGGAAAAACAACAGCTGCTTTTGATTTTGCAGATTTTCTCACGGGGGCATCTGAAAAAATATGGGTGGAAATTAAAAAGATAAAAAGCAGTAAAAATGAAAAGCTTCTGGAAAATCTGAAAGGAGACCGTGTTTGGTATATCCGGCCGATGGGAATGGAACTTAAAATTGACCAGTTCCGCGCCTTTATGGAGGAAATGGCTTCCTTTGATGAAAAATTGCGTGTATGTATTATTGATGATGCGCAGAAAATGAACCAATACGCGGCGAATTCCTTCCTGAAAACCTTGGAAGAACCGGTAGAAAATCTATATTTTATTCTTGTTACTTCTGATATAAATACACTTTTACCGACGATTGTTTCACGAGGGGAAAGATTTCCTTTCTTTCCGTTAATGGAAAATGAGTTTTATTACTTAGTGGAGACAGAGGCTGAAGAATTTAATTTTGACGGGACAGTAAGGAAGGAAACAGCGTTCAAGGTTTCTGAAGGTAATCCTGGCGTTGCTAAAGATCTTTGTGGTGAAAAAGGGATGATGCAGTTGGACGTGGCCATGAGGTTTTGGGAAACAGTCACAACATCTTCAACAGCATTTTCTTCTTTATCCGCATGGACATTTAAGGAACGGGAGGATTTTTTGGTTTTGCTTCGATGGCTTATTATCATCGGACGGGATCTCATGATTGGCGCTGAAACTACCGATGATCAGCTGGAGAAATGTATGCAATGGTCTGATCGGGAGAAGCGGCTGTTGAAATATTGGACTGACGGCCGTGCGATAGAGGCATTAGCTGTCTTGCAAAAAGCAGAATCGGCGTGTCGGCGTTATATCTCTACTAAAAATATATGGGATATGATTTTAATTCAATTACAGCACATACAGAAAGGCGATTATATATTATGGAACAGGTAGTGGGGGTTCGTTTTAAAAAAGCTGGTAAAATTTATTATTTTGCGCCTAATGAATTACATTTACAAATTAATGACGGGGTTATCGTAGAAACATCCCGTGGTATGGAATATGGGTACATCGTAACGATACCGGCGGGAGAAAGAGTATCCGAGGATAATGGACCGCTAAAACCGGTTGTTCGTAAAGCAACTGTAAAAGATATGGTACAACTGGAGCGGAATCGAGAAAGAGAGAATTCGGCTTTTGCTATTTGCATTGAGAAAATTGAAAAGTTCAAGGTACCGATGAAACTCTTACGTACAGAATATACTTTTGACAGAAGCAAGATTGTATTCTTTTTCACAGCAGAAGGCCGCGTTGATTTTCGTGAATTGGTAAAAGAGTTAGCTTCTGTTTTTCATACGCGCATTGAATTAAGGCAGGTGGGGGTCAGGGATGAGGCGAAACAGGTCAGCGGTATTGGTTCCTGCGGAAGACCGCTTTGTTGTGCGACTTATTTGGGGGAATTTGCCCCGGTTTCTATTAAAATGGCAAAAAACCAGGGATTATCTTTGAATCCTGCTAAAATATCCGGCGTTTGCGGGCGTCTTATGTGCTGCCTTCGATATGAAAATGACCAGTATACAGGAGATCATTCACGAAAGAAATGTTGCTGCGGCGCGCAGGAGTCCTATAAAATGTTTCGTGTCGGGATGAAAGTTATCACTGACGAAGGTGAAGGACAGGTTGTCTATGTAAATCTGCAAAAACACAGTGTGAAAGTACAGTTGGAAGGCGGACGGACGAAAACGATGCAATGGGATGTGGTGGAATCGGTGGAAAATGAATAATTGGGTTTTAAATGAGGGAGAACGGCTGGACGATTTGGTTAGGGGCGATATGAAAATTATCCAGCGGCCGGATCAATTTTGCTTCTCTTTGGATTCCATATTGGCAGCTCACTATGTTTCAATTCGCAAAAAGGACAGGATTGCCGATTTGGGAACCGGTACGGGAGTTATTGCGCTCTTGCTTTCTACACTTGGCGGTGAAGATATTACTGCGTTTGAAATTAATCCAGTAATGGCGGATTTAGCTCGTAGAAATGTGAATGGGAATAACAAATCAGATTGTATAAAAGTCGTGGAATGTGACTACAGGAATGTAAAGGAGCTTTATCCGACGGGAAGTTTTGACTCTGTCGTGGTAAATCCGCCCTATCGGGAAATAGGAACCGGTCGAATGAACCATTGCGAAGGTGTAGCCAGCGCCAGTTATGAATTAAATGTAACCTTGGAAGATATTTTTCATACAGCACAGTATCTTTTGAAATATGGCGGCCGTCTGACTATGATCCACCGTGCGGATCGTTTAGTCGATTTGATTACGCTTGGCCGCAGGTACAAAATGGAAGCCAAACGGATACGCCCCGTATATGCCCGAATAGGCGCTTCGGCAGTTCGTGTCTTACTGGAGTTCAGATATGGTGGACATACGGAATTAATCTTGGAACCGCCGTTATTAATCCATAATACTGATGGATCTTACACACAGGAGATTATGGAGATATATGGGAAGAAAACAAATGAATGAGGTGGAAGCGGGTACATTGTACCTTGTGCCTACTCCTATCGGAAATTTATCTGATATGACAGAGCGGGCAGTAGGCATTTTACGGCAGGTTGATTTAATCGCGGCAGAAGATACACGACACACAAGAATATTACTGAATCATTTTCAAATTTCCGGGCATGTGGTTTCCTATCATGAACATAATAAAAAAGAATCTGGCAATAAATTAATTGAAGCATTGAAAAGCGGTCGTTCCGTGGCTCAGTGCAGTGATGCAGGAATGCCTGTCATTTCTGATCCTGGGTCAGATCTGGTACGGCTTGCCATAGAGGCGGAGATTCCTGTTGTGCCTTTACCGGGACCTAATGCGGCATTGACAGCGTTAATAGCGTCCGGACTTAATGCCCGGCAGTTTGCGTTTATTGGCTTTTTGCCTAAAATTAACGCAAAGAAAAAGAAGTTATTGTTTGATATGTCTCATATACCGGTTACTTTAATTTTTTATGAAGCCCCCCATCGGTTGAAAGAAACATTAGAGACGTTGATACGGGAATTGGGAAACAGGAAAGCGGTTCTTGCAAAAGAGCTGACAAAAAGATTTGAAACCTTTAAAAGAAGCATGCTTCAGGAATTGTTGGATGACTTAGAAACGGAAACACCACGTGGAGAATATGTTATTCTTGTGGAGGGATGGAATGAAATTTCTGCGGAAGAAAAGGAACAGAAAACTGGCTGGCGTGAAGAGGCAGTATCTTTTGCGCTGAAGATGCCGTTAAAAGAAGCAGCAAGGCAAGTATCTTTTAAACATCATTTATCTCGTCGAGAAGTGTATCAGTACCTTTTAAATCAAAAAGAAGCTGATGCGAATAAATGATTTGGGAAATAATTGCTCCCGGTTATATAATGGAAAATACAAGGAAATAAAGACTTTTACAGGGGGAGTTACAATGACAGAAAAACCAAAATACTATATCACAACGCCGATTTATTATCCAAGTGCCAAACTTCATATCGGACATACATACTGTACGTCCATTGCGGACAGTATGGCACGGTTCAAACGCCTTGATGGATACGAGGTGATGTTTCTGACCGGTTCTGATGAACATGGGCAGAAGATTGAACAGAAAGCGGAAGAATCTGGAGTTACGCCGATTGAGTATGTGGATAATATTGTTGCTCTTTTCAAGCAGCTTTGGAAAGAACTAAATATTTCCAATGATGATTTCATCCGCACAACGGAAGAACGTCACCGTGAAGTGGTGCAGATGCTTTTTCAGCGTGCTTATGATAATGGAGATATCTATCTTGGGAAATACGAAGGATGGTACTGTATTCCTGATGAAACTTTCTGGCCGGAAAATAAGCTGACACCGGAGCATCTTTGCCCTGACTGCGGACGACCATTGCAACGTATCAGTGAAGAGGCCTATTTTTTTAAGATGTCAAAATACGCGGATAGATGGATGAAGTTTATCGAAGAAAATCCGGATTTTATCCAACCTGCATCTCGGAGAAATGAAATGATCCAGTTCGTTAAGGGCGGTCTGGAAGATCTTTGTGTGTCACGAACTAGTTTTACGTGGGGCATTCCTGTACCATTTGATCCCAAGCATGTTGTTTATGTGTGGTTTGACGCGCTTGTTAACTATATAACGGCAGCGGGTATTATTGATAATCCTAAAAAATTTAAAAGATTTTGGCCGGCTGATGTTCATTTGGTAGGGAAAGAGATTGTCCGGTTTCATTCTATTATCTGGCCAATTATGCTTATGAGTCTCGGGATAGAGTTGCCGAAAAAAATTTATGGTCATGGATGGCTGATTGTTGACGGAGAAAAAATGTCCAAGTCTAAAGGAAATGTAGTGGATCCTATTCCATTGCTGCAAGAGTTCGGCTCAGATGCTATTCGCTACTATCTTTTAAATGATATTCAGTTGGGACAGGATGGTAATTTCAGTAGAGAAAGGCTTATCAACCGTATTAACTCAGATCTTTCCAATGATCTTGGCAATTTGCTCCACAGAAGTTTATCCATGGTGGAAAAATATAGAAATGGGGTTCTTGTGCATGGTGACGCGTCTGTTGATCCCTGCATAGGAGAGGTATCTTCGGAAGTTGAAAAAAATGCAGAAGCTACTTTGCAGAGGTTCCGTAATGGAATGGATAATTGGAAAATTAATGACGCTCTTAAAGCGGTGTGGATCTTTATCCGTTCATTAAATAAATATATTGATGTAACAATGCCTTGGGTACTGGCAAAGGATGAAGCTAAAAGGGCTGCACTTGATGCTGTGCTTTATCACCTTTGCGAGGGTATGCGTTTTGTTTCTCTTATGGTAGAGCCCGTAATTCCAATTGCTGCTGAAAAGATTTGGGCGCAGTTGGGACTGGTTGATTTTGAAAAAGCAAATTATAAAAACCTTGTATGGGGCGGTATTGCTGATGGTACAAAAGTTGCCAAAGGAATGCCTATTTTCCCGCGTATTGAAGTGGAGAAAGAAGACTTGAAAGCGGAAGTAAAGTCGGAGAGAAAGTTCAACGTGAAGAAAACAGAAAATGACACAAGTGTTCCACTCATTACAATGGATGATTTTTTAAAGACGGAATTGCGTGTTGCGGAAATACTGACAGCAGAAAAAATAGAAAAATCAGAAAAGTTGATTAAGCTGACAGTGTCTTTGGGCGAAGAAATTAGGACAGTTGTCAGTGGTATTGCTAAATACTATAAGCCGGAAGAACTTGTCGGCAAGCATGTGATTTTTGTAGCGAACCTTAAACCGGCGAAGTTGATGGGGATAGAATCGCAGGGGATGGTTTTGGCAGCGTCCAAAGATAATGATCTTGTACTTCCTTTCGTTGATATGCCCGCAGGCAGCCGTGTGAAGTAATGGAACTTTTTGATACTCATGCGCATGTGTATGACAAACGTTTTGATAATGACAGGGAGCAAGTTCTGTCAGACGTATTTGCACATTTAAAATATGTGGTTTGTCCTTCTGAAAATTTGGAAACGAGCAGGAAAACGACAGATCTTGTAAACAGGTATCCCCGGCTCTATGGAGCAGTCGGTATTCATCCTCATGAAACCTGTCATGCGACGGAAGACAGCTTGCAGGAGCTCGAATCTATGGCGCGAGAAAATCATAAAATCGTTGCTATCGGTGAAATCGGTCTGGATTATCATTATTTCTATAGTGATAAAGAAATGCAGCAGAAATGGTTTCACCGACAGATAGAATTGGCAGGGAAGTTAGATTTGCCGATAATTATTCATGACAGAGATGCGCATGGCGATACACTCCGGATTTTGCGGGAACATAAACGGGATTCTCTGCGGGGGATACTGCACTGTTACAGCGGCAGTTTAGAGATGGCCAAAGAATTCATTCGTTTGGGGTTTTATATTTCCTTTGCGGGACCGGTAGTATTTCCTAAAAGTACCAAACTGAGACAGGTGGCTAAAGGAATCCCTTTGAATAGATTGTTAATTGAAACGGACAGTCCTTACCTGGCACCACCGCCACATAGAGGAGAACGGAATACGCCGCGTAATGTAATTTATGTGGCGGAAGAAATTGCACGGCTGAAAGATTTGAGCGTGGAGGCTGTTGTTTTTCAGACAACGACAAATGCCTGTAACATTTATAAAATTGAGCAATAAATATAAACAAGCCGCCTTGTGCGAATCAAATCGCCAGGCGGCTTTTGCATGGGGGAAGTATGAAAGTGGCAGATCAATTATATGGACATATAAGGGGCAGCGATATCCGCAAATTTGGAATATCCCTTTTCATTGGGATGGATACCATCGGAATACCACGCATTATCAAGAGGGAAGGCAGTTGAAAAATCAATAAAGAGAATATCTAAGTCGATGCAATTTGCTTTTAAAAAGCTCCCATAGTTTTTCAAATCTTTATTATTTTTCGTAAAAGCAAAGTGCGTCTGCCATCCTGTGGTAATGCTGAGTGGTGTCATTAAAGGAGGGATACCGATGCAGAGAGGGATTTTCTTATTAAGTTTATTAATCTCGGATAACATCATTTTTTCCAAATGAGTTACTCTGATTCCGGAAAGTATGTCGTTGGTACCACCCATCATAAAAAACAATGTATTTTCATGGGGGCTGCTTAGAAACAGAGAGAGGGAATCAAAAATGTCTTCAAGTCCTGCACCGCATAAACCGTGATTGTAGTATTGGATGGCAGGGCAGCGTCTGGAAATTTGGTAAATCCAGCCATACTGCGGTAAGGTGCCGTATCCTGCAGTAAGACTGTCCCCAAAGAAATGAATTGAGTTTGCATTTTGAATATCCCAGTTCATGATGCTCCTCCCATGTTGTATGACTAATGATAGAAATAGCAAGGTTCTTTTGTCAAATCGGCAAAAGGTTAAAAACCGTTTGCTATATGCAAAGATAATAGTCAGATTTCTTTTTAAATGGCTGCTTCATGGAGCTTTCAAAAGTGATATAATATTTTAAGATGGAAGATAGTGTACTATTATGGAGGCTGTAATGGATAGACAATTATCATTGGAGTTTGCACGTATTACAGAACAAGCTGCATTGAAAAGTGCGCGGCTCGTAGGATTAGGTGATAAGGAGGGCGCCGACCAGGCTGCTGTTGATGGTATGCATGAGCAGTTTGCTTTAACGCCTGTTTCCGGTACCGTGGTCATTGGCGAGGGTGAGATTGATGAAGCCCCCATGCTGTACATTGGTGAACATGTAGGACAGGGTGGGGAAGAAGTGGATATTGCGGTGGATCCTGTAGAAGGAACAAACCTTGTAGCAAAAGGAAAAAATGGTGCTATTGCTGTTCTTGCTATCGCTCCTAAAGGGTGTCTGCTTCATGCTCCGGACATGTATATGCAGAAAATCTGCGTGGGTCCTCGTGCGAAGGGGAGGATTGATATCCGTGCCTCGGTTACTGAAAATCTTAAAAATGTGGCAGATGCGATGGGACGTGAAGTTTCCGATCTGACGATGGTTATTTTGGACAGGGAACGCCATGAAAAGATTATTCGTGAAGCGAGGGAAGCCGGGGCCCGCGTATACCTGATTACTGACGGAGATGTAGTGCCTTCTGTCGACTGCGGTATCCAGGGCAGCGGCATCCATATGGTTATGGGGTCGGGCGGAGCGCCGGAAGGTGTTTTATCCGCAGTAGGATTGAAATGTCTTGGCGGTGATATGCAGGCAAGACTGCTTCCGCAGACGGAACAGGAGATCCAGCGGCTGCACACAATGGGGATTGATGATCCCAATAAAGTGCTGACATTGGATGATTTGGTAAAAGGAGATGACTGTATTTTCGCGGAGACAGCTATTACAGACTGTGCTATGCTTCGCGGTGTCCGTTTTTTTGGCGGCGGGGCAAGGACAAGTACTTTAGTTCTTCGTTATAAGACCGGTACTGTCCGTTTTATTGATACAGTTCACCGTTTTGGGGAGGATAAACCCGGTGTAAGAATGTTTTAATAACAGTATATTAGAAGAACCCTCGACAAATGCTTATGATGTTCAAGTGAGGCGGGGGTTTTTATATGGAATTTTTTTATTGTTTGCAGTAAAATATATTGTATTACAGATGAAAGGGGAGACTTATGCACGAATTGTTTGATTGGATTTATTCTATCGTGGTCGCTTTATTTTTAGCGATGATTATCCATATATTTCTTTTTGTCCCTACCAAAGTGGCAGGTTCATCCATGTATCCTACGTTAGGGGATGGACAGTATTTAATTGTTTCCAAGTTAGGGCATGTTTTCCGTCAGACACCTGATTATGGTGAGATTGTTATTATTGACAGCCGTACGCAGAGAATGCGGTCGTGGGCGGATGATTTATCTGAACCTGCTTTAAACTACGTGGCGCTTTTCAGCCGAAGCGGTCAGGGACACAATGTTTGGGTAAAGCGTGTGATCGGTAAGGGCGGGGATAAGCTGGAGTTTCATGATAATGCGGTATACAGAAATGGCACAAAATTGAATGAACCCTACATCAATGGCGTGATGGAGTTCTCAATGCCCGGTTCGTTTACGGTGCCCGAAGGAACAATTTTCGTTATGGGCGATAATAGAAATCATAGCTCTGACAGCCGATTTATCGGGCCGATTCCAATTGACCACGTACTTGGAACTGTAGTGGTTGAGTTATGATGGAAGACCGTTTCCTGGAAGCAGGAGCGGTTTTTATTTGCGACAAAGGATAGGAGTATTATGTTATAATAACTTATATTTTATGTTCAATGATGGGGAATGAGGGGTGATTATTTTGGCACATTGCAATGAAAATTTTAATGATTTGCAGGGAGCGTATTTGTTTGCAAAAATAAGAAAGGAACAGGAAACATACAAAGCGAATTACCCGGATGCTGATATTATCTCTCTTGGCATTGGTGATGTAACGCAACCGTTAGTTCCGGCTGTTGTTGAGGCCATGATGAAAGCTGTTGCGGAAATGGGAGAAGTGGAAACTTTCCGTGGTTACGGTCCAGAACAAGGATATTTATTTTTGCGTGAAGCTGTTGCCCTGCACGATTTCAAAGACAGGGGATGTGATGTTTCTCCGGATGAAATTTTTGTTAGTGATGGCACAAAATGTGATATAAGTAATATGCAGGAAATATTTGCCACGTCGGATATTGTGGCAATTACGGATCCTGTATATCCGGTATATGTGGACAGTAATGTTATGGCGGGACGAAGTGGGAAATTTGTGAATGGATCATATGAAAAATTTGAGTACCTGCCGTGTTATGAAGAATGTGATTTTAAAGCAAACCTGCCATCCCATGATCCCATGATTATTTATTTATGTTCACCCAACAATCCGACAGGAACTGCATTAAATAAAAAGGAATTAACTGTTTGGGTGAAGTACGCAAAGCAGACTAGATCAGTTATCTTCTTTGATGCTGCCTATGAGGCATTCATTACGGAAGACATTCCGCATAGCATTTATGAAATTGAAGGGGCCAAAGAGGTGGCAATTGAGTTCCATTCATTCTCTAAGACAGCCGGATTTACAGGGGTGCGCTGCGGATATGTCGTTGTCCCGAAAGAATTGAAGCTGGAAACAAAGTCAGGGGGATTAATCAGTGCAAATGAACTTTGGTATCGCCGACAATGTACGAAATTTAATGGATGCTCTTATGTTGTGCAGCGCGGGGCGGAAGCTGTATATACAGAAGCCGGACAAAAGCAGATACAGAAGACTTTGGGGATATACAGAAAAAATGCCCTGGCTATTTTGGCAGGGGTAAAAGAAGTCGGGTTACGGGCTTCCGGTGGAATAAACAGCCCTTATATATGGGTGTCTGTACCTGATGGAATGAGCAGCTGGGATTTTTTTCACTTCCTTCTTCGGGAAGCGCAGGTTATATGTACGCCGGGATCAGGATTCGGTCCATGTGGGGAAGGTTATGTCCGTCTGACCGCATTCAATACATCGGAAAAGACGGCAATGGCTGTGAAACGTTTGAAAACTGCTGTTAAAAAATATACAAATAAAGGATGAAGATATGAGCACAAATTTACAGATCGGTATTGTCGGGCTTCCTAATGTAGGAAAGAGTACGCTTTTTAATGCGATTACAAAAGCAGGTGCGGAGGCGGCCAATTTTCCTTTTTGTACTATTGAACCTAATGTGGGTGTTGTGGAAGTGCCGGATCATAGAATTTATGATTTGGCAGGTATATTTAATCCGAAAAAAACGACGCCTGCATTTACCCGTTTTGTGGATATTGCAGGGCTGGTGGCAGGAGCATCGAAGGGGGAAGGGCTGGGGAACCAGTTTTTGAGCCACATTCGTGAAACCGATGCTATCGCTCATGTTGTCAGATGTTTTGATGATGAAAATATCACTCATGTAGAAGGCGGAATTAATCCTGTTCGTGATATGGGCATCATTAATACAGAATTATGTCTGGCGGATCTGGAGAGCGTCGATAAGAAAAGAGTAAAGACTGCCAAGTTGGCTCAGGCGGGGATAAAAGAAGCAAAAGCGGTTTTACCAATTTATGAAAGGGTTTTTCAGGTTTTGCAGGAGGGAATACCGGCAAGAACTTTGGATTTAGCTGAGGATGAACTGGCGGTTCTTAAGGAATTAAATTTGATTACATTGAAGCCGGTTCTGTATGTATTGAATACGGCGGAAGATGATATTGCGAATCCCATAGATAATCCTTATGTGCAGGCGGCAGCAGCGCAGGCGGAAAAAGAAAATGCCAAATGGGTACCTGTTTCAGCAGAGATTGAGCAGGAAGTATCGGAATTAGAAGAAGGGGAAGCCAAAGCGTTTCTGGCTGATTTGGGAGAAACGGAACCGGGATTGAATCGTTTGATTCGTACGGCGTATGCAATGTTAGGCTTGATTAATTTCTTTACTGTAGGTGAAGATGAATGCCGTGCATGGACGGTTCATTCTGGGACAAAGGCGCCTAAAGCTGCGGGGAAAATTCATTCCGATATCGAACGTGGATTTATTCGTGCGGAAATCATTACCTATGATGAATTGATAAAATGTGGTTCTTTTGCAGCTGCCCGTGAAAAAGGACTGCTGCGGGTAGAAGGGAAAGAATATATTATTAAGGACGGAGATATCGCGTATTTCCGCTTTAATGTATAGTGGTAAAATAATTGAGCCTCCGATAAGGGGGCTTTTTTGCGGAGAAGTACTAATGAAGAAACTTTATGGAAATATTGTCACCGGTGCATTTGTTATGCGGATGAACAGATTTGTAATTCATGCGGAGATAGATGGGAGAATGGAAATCTGCCATATGCCTAATCCCGGAAGAATGAGAGAGCTTTTATTTCCGGGGGTCAAAATGTATCTTGTAAAAAGCAGGAATCCCTTGAGCCGCACGGCATATCGTGTTATCGGCGTGGAACGTGATGGAGAAGTTATTCTTCTGGATACATCTAAGTGTAATGATGTGGCGCATTACTTAGTGAGCCATCATCTGATTGCTGGTTGGGAAGAATATTCCGTAGTACAGCGAGAAGTCACAATGGGTGACAGCCGATTTGATTTACTGCTGGGAAATGAAGCGACAGGAGAAGTATTTCCTGTAGAAGTGAAATCGTGTACTCTTTTTGGCGAAAAGGGGGCAATGTTTCCTGATGCAGTCACTGCAAGAGGAAAGAAACATGTTGATCATCTTGGGCAAATAGGACAGATCGGACGCGCAGGCATATTGATCCTTGTGCAATGGAATCGGGCAGAGTGGTTTTTGCCTGATTTTCATACGGATATTGAGTTTGCAAAAGCATTCCGGGTTAATATGGAGCGTATTGATTGGAAGGTGGCAGCGCTTCATTGGACGCCTGAATTTGATTACCCCGATCATGTAAAGCTTCTTCCCACTTCCACAAAGGCCTTGGATGAGGAGATGGGGAATTGTGGTGACTACTTACTGATACTTTATTTGGATAAAGACAAATTAGTGGAAATAGGAACCAAAGGGATTATGAACTTCCCTCAGGGGTATTATGTATATATCGGGTCCGCAAAGAGAAATTTAGAACAGCGGATCAGACGGCATCGTCATCTGAGAAAGAAAATGCATTGGCATATTGATTACTTACGGCAGGAGTCTGAGTTTATCGGTGTTATTCCGATTAGAACAAAGCGCGATTTTGAACATCTTTTGGCAGCGGCCATATCTGATATTGAAGATTGGGAAATTAAAGGATTCGGCTGTACGGACTGTTCCTGTAAATCTCATCTGTTCGGTTTTTATGAGAATCCGCTGCATATAAAAGCATTTACAAAGATTGAAGAAAATTTTGAAATCAATATATTGAACTCTTATTTTGATGCGTAAGAAAAGTGCCGATTGATGTGAACTGGCACTTTTAAAGTTTTATTCAGATATACCACTTTTGCTCTTGTATTTAAAATGGAAATATAGAAATAAGATGAACGCTCCGGCAAAAGCAGCCAGACTGGTAATTTGTGCACTTTTTAAGCTGAGAGCGAGTGTTCCGTAATCGCCTCTGTAATTTTCAAGGAAGAAACGAAGAAGAGAATAAAGCATAATATAGAGACAAAAGGTGGTTCCTTCTGCTCGTGTTTTGCATCCATACCAGAGAAGCAAAACAAAAATTAAAAGATCACCTTGGCATTCCCATACTTCTGCCGGCCAAAGCGGTTGGGCTCCATATGTATGATAAGCAAGAGTTGTGTCAGGATAGAGCAGTCCGAAATCTTGTCCAGTGGGATGTCCAAAAGCGTCTCCATTCATAAAATTGGCGATACGTCCGATAGCCTGTCCTAAAATAATTCCCGGTGTGACAGTATCAGCAAAGGGAAGAACTGGGATCTGATGTTTCTTTAAATAAAAGTATGCGGCAATACACGCAAAAATAATGCCGCCTTGGATAGCCATCCCGCCCTGCCAGATATAGGGGATTTCCAATAGATGATTATGATAGTATTCCCAATCAAAAAAGAATACGTCCCAAAGCCTTCCGCCAACGATTCCTGCAAAAGCGATGACAAGTCCTAAATCAAACATGTGGGATTCCCATCCCCGCCTGTCTTTTTTTAGTAAGAAATAAGCGGTAATACATCCTGATATGATACCCAGAGAGAAGAAGATCCCGTATAAGCGGATAGGGAAATTACCGATAAAAAATAAATATTGATGCATAATTGGCCTCACTCAATTATAATGATAACAATATTATTTTATTATACTCTAAAAAAATGAAAACAGGTGGGGTTTTTATGTTTAAGATTTTATTCGCAGGATTGTTGTTTCTTATATTTACACAAAATATTTACGCCTTTACGAAGGTGAATGTGAAATATAAAGAAGTGAGTGAGACTGCTTATGAAGAAGGTGAACAGATATTTACGAGACCGTATTTCCTGGAAAAAGGAAATCAATGGAAGATTATAGAAAACGGGAAGAAAATCTATGCAAAAGTTAATCTGGGAATACATGAGGATCCAGTTGATGTAGAATTGCCATTGACGGAAATTAGAGGGGAGCCCTATATTAATTTTACGTTTTTTTCTAAACAGGCAGGTTTTGAATATATTTTTGATAGAAAGAAAATGGAAATATGTGCAAAGGAATATAAAGCGGAAGAAAAATCACAGAAAAATAAAAGGATCATTCTTATGTGGGATCCGGACTTGATATTTGATACGAGTAAAAATTATTTCACGGAACATGTGGGAGAAAGAGTTTTAGCGCCCACATGGGGTGGCTATAAGGATATGAAAGAAATACCGCTATCGCTTTCATATCTGCAGGAAGCCAAACGTGCAGGAATGAAGATTACACCGCTTTTACATAATGACTTCGACTTACAGGAAACAAAGAAACTTCTTCATGATTCGGGAGCAGTTCAAAATCTGGCAAGACAAATTACTGCGACAGCACTGGTTTATGATTTCGATGGATGGAATTTGGATTTTGAAAATATGGATGAGGCGGATAAGTTTTTATATACGAAATTTATTAAAACAGTATCTGAAAAACTTCATATGCATGGAAAGGAAATTTCCGTTGATATTACGGTGAACAGTAATAGTCCGAACTGGAGTCTCTGTTATGATCGTAAAGGAATGGCAGCCTATGTAGATTATGAAGTGATTATGGGATATGACCAGACGCCGGGGGGGAGTCGATATTCCGGGCCAGTATCGTCCTACTCATGGCTCAAACATCATATTGCTATGCTTTTAAAACAGGTGCCTAATAATAAATTGGTGCTGGGGTTACCTTTTTATACGCGCATTTGGACGGGAAAAGAAGGGCAGGCGGCTTCTTCCGTCCTTATGATGAAGCAAATCAAAAGTTTGTTGGGGCAGAATAATATCGGATTGTTTTGGAACCCTGAAGATCGCCAGTATGTAGGGATATGGGAAGAAAATGGACAGACGAGAAAAGTTTGGTTTGAAGAAAGACGCTCTTTGCAAGAAAAGGTTTCCTTGGCACATGATTATAAACTGGCAGGACTGGCATTTTGGCGATATGGTTTTGAAACAGAAGATATATACAATCAGATAGAAGGTGCATTTCTGAATAAAAAGGATGAATCGGTCAGGTATAAGAACAGAAGTGAGGATATACTTATCAAATTCAGGGAGAGGCTGAAAAGGGCGCAGTGAATACTTGCTCATTCAGCGGGAATCATCCGTGAAGTAACGGGCAGTTTGTTTGACGTTAATATGCTAAAAATATATAATATTGAATAACGGTTTTAGAAGAAATTTCTTTGATAAAATGCTTATGGAAGGTGACGGTATGCAGGGGAAATATATTCCGCAGCAAATTGAAAAAAAGTGGCAGCAGATTTGGGAAGAGACGAAAGCATTTGAGACTCATTTTGATCCGAATAAAAAGAAATACTATGTTCTTGAGATGTTCCCGTATCCTTCGGGCAATCTTCATATGGGGCATGTGAGGAATTACTCTATTGGTGACGTGGTAGCCCGCTTTAAATCCATGCAGGGGTTTAATGTTATTCATCCGATGGGATATGATGCTTTCGGCATGCCGGCGGAAAATGCCGCTATCCAGCATGGAATTGCTCCGGCTGAATGGACATATGCGAATATTGAGAATATGACGCGTCAGCAGAAAGAGCTCGGGCTTTCTTATGATTGGGAAAGAGAAGTCCTGACTTGCCGTGAAGATTATTATAAACATACGCAGAATCTTTTTGAGATTTTTTATAAGAGGGGGCTTGCGTATAAAAAGGAAGCAAAAGTAAACTGGTGTGACCATTGTCATACGGTTCTTGCAAATGAACAGGTGGAAGAAGGGAAGTGCTGGCGCTGTAAGAATCCGGTTGTTAAAAAAAATTTGTCTCAATGGTTCCTGAAAATTACAGATTATGCAGATCGTCTGCTTGCTGATTTGGATCATATGCCTGGTTGGCCGGAACGCGTAAAGATCATGCAGCGCAACTGGATTGGCCGTTCTATCGGGACACAGTTCTTTTTTCATGTGGATGGCATGGAAGATACAATTCCTGTTTACACTACTCGTGTAGATACAGTATATGGTGTTACCTACATAGTGTTAGCACCTGAACATCCTCTGGTAGAAAAGTTAATTTCCAATAATCCTGAAAAAGAAAAGATTCAGGCATTTATTCAGGAAATCAAAAATCAGAACGACATCGACCGCACGTCTGAAGATACACCTAAATTGGGAATGCCCACAGGCAGCTATGCTGTGCATCCGCTTACAGGCGAACGTGTGCCGATTTGGATTGCCAACTATGTTCTTTATGAATATGGTACAGGTGCAGTTATGGCAGTTCCCCAAGGTGATCAGCGTGATTGGGATTTTGCGAAAAAGTATAATCTTCCCGTAAAAATCGTTATCCAAAATAAAGCTCATGACCTAAAACTTAATAAAATGGATCAGGCCTACTGTGAAGATGGGGAGCTGGTCAATTCATCAGAGTTTGATGGCCAGCTTTCCTCGGAAGCAAGAATCAATATTACAAAAAAATTAGAGAAAATGGGAATTGGTGAAGAAAAGGTCAATTATCGCTTGAGAGATTGGCTTATTTCTCGTCAACGCTACTGGGGATGTCCGATTCCGATTATTAATTGCCCGCATTGCGGCAGCGTACTTGTGCCGGAAGAAGAACTGCCGGTTGTATTACCTGAAGATGTCAATTTTGTTGCCGGTGCTACATCGCCTCTTGAAACAAGTGAAAGTTTTCTTCATTGCAAATGTCCGAAGTGCGGAGCGGATGCCGTTCGTGAAACGGATACAATGGATACTTTTATTGATTCATCATGGTATTTCCTGCGGTATTGCGATCCGCATAATGAACAGGAGCCGTTTAGTAAGGGTAAAACAGACTATTGGATGCCGGTGGATCAGTATATCGGCGGAATTGAACATGCGATTCTTCATTTACTATATTCCCGTTTCTTCATGAAGACGTTGATTATCCGCCTTCACCTAATCCGGGATGGTGCTCAAGGATGGCGGGAAGATGAGTAAATCCGTTGGTAATGTGGTGAGTCCGGAAGAAATCGTTGGAAAATATGGAGCGGACACGGCCCGGCTCTTTATTCTTTTTGCCGCGCCGCCGGAAAAAGATTTGGAATGGAGTGATCAGGGCGTAGAAGGCTCTTATCGATTCCTAAAACGTGTTTGGACGATTGTTGGCAAGTATCAGGAATTGGGAAAAGAATTAAAAGGAATGTTATCACCTGATGAGGTGGCTCTGCGTCGCCGGCTGCATCAGTCTATTGCTAAAGTTACAGAGGATTTAGATGGGAAATTTGCCTTCAACACGGCTATTAGTGCGATTATGGAACTCGTAAACGAGATGTACAGGTTTGGAGAAAAGCACAGTACGATTGAAGACAGTTTTGCAAAGGAACTGCTTCGTGATTTGTTAATTCTGCTTGCGCCTTTTGTTCCACATATTACGGAAGAACTTTGGCAGGGTATCGGAGCGGAGGAAGTCAGTGTACATGCTGCAGCATGGCCAAAGGTTGATGAGGCTGCGCTTGCCGTAGATTCATTGGAAATGGCAGTGCAAATTAACGGCAAGGTTCGCACAACAATAAAAGTACCTGTTGACATGGATAAGGATAGTATCGAAAAACTTGTGAGAGCATTGCCGGAAGTACAGAAATTTACGGAGGGTAAGATAATTATCAAATGTATTGTGATTCCCGGAAAAATTATAAATATTGTCGCTAAGTAATCAGCGGTACAAAAAAGTGATGCCTCAAGTTAAAAACTCAGTTTGTGCAATTCCGCAGGGGGGAAGCATTGAACTGAGTTTTAATCATTTTAGATATTTACTTGATTACCTATTTTACCGGGTTACGGAGTGTACCAATGGGGTCAATCGTAATTTCCACAACATCTCCGGGACAAAGGAATTTTGGCGGGCTAAAACGCATTCCGACACCTTCCGGTGTTCCAGTGGCGATGATATCACCTGGAAGCAATGTCATGCCGGAAGAAAGAGTAGAAATCAGTTTGGCAACAGAAAAGATTAAATCCGTAGTATTGCCTTCCTGGCGAAGTTGGCCATTTATTTTTGTGTAGATTGTGAACGGAAACGGCCAGCCGCCAATGAGGACAGTGGGGCCTATGGGGCAGAAAGTATCCAGGCTTTTTCCTCGGAACCACTGGGCGTGGGATTTTTGTAAATCTCTGGCGGTTATATCGTTGATGATGGTATAGCCATATACATATTTCAGAGCATCTTTTTCGAGGATATCAATGCACTTTCTGCCAATGATTACACCCAGTTCACCTTCATAATCAACCTGGGATGTCACATCCCGATGAAGATCAATTTCTTCATTTGTACCGATGACAGAAGTGGTTGCTTTTGTAAAAAAAATAGGGTGCAGTGGATTTTTCGCATTTATATTTTTTTCGAATTCCTTGACATGGGACTGGTAGTTCTTTCCTACACAGAAAATATTACGTTTTGGATAGAAAGGAACTGCGATTTCTACCTCTGATAAAGAAACAGGGGGGATAGACTGATCTTCTTTGTTCATTTCCAGTACTTTCGCAAGGTTAAGCAGTCCTTCATCGCCAGTTTCAATAAATTCATCCATCGTTTCGCCTAAGGGAATGAAATAAGTTTCTTCCAACAGTTCAGCGGGAATAATGGACTTGCTGTCTTGTGTAAGTACGCCCCATTGGCGGAGGCCTTTATGATTATATGAAATAAGTCTCTGCATAGATATCCCTTCTTTCTGTTAAATTATGGCTATTATAACATAAAAGTAAGTGAGTTATTCATATTTTATTTCACAAAAATAGTATCTATGGTAGAATGAATTTGTGCTAATTATTGAAATCATTCTTGATTTTAGAAATAAACAGAGGGATAAGTAATGGAAGAAAGACAAGAAGCGGCCAATTTTATCGAAGCAGAGATTAACAAGGATATTGCTAATAATGTATATGAAAATGGACGGGTATTAACGAGATTTCCTCCGGAACCTAATGGGTACCTTCATATTGGACATGTGAAAAGTATTTGCCTTAATTTCGGCCTTGGTGAAAAATATCATGGTGAAACTAATGTACGTTTTGATGATACCAATCCTGCCAAAGAAGAGGTCGAATATGTTAATTCGATTTTAGAAGATATAAAATGGCTCGGATTCAAATGGAAAGAACCCGTACATTATGCATCTGACTATTTTCCGCAACTTTATGAATTTGCCTGCAAATTGATTCGTATGGGATTGGCTTATGTAGATGACCAGACCAGCGAGGAAATTCATGATACCCGCGGTGATTTTTTACATCCCGGTAAAGAAAGCCCATGGCGTAACCGCAGTGTGGAAGAAAATCTGCAGTTATTCCAGGAAATGAAGAATGGAAAATATAAAGATGGGGAAAAGGTTCTTCGTGCCAAGATTGATATGTCGGCACCCAATGTGGTTATGAGAGATCCGGTTATTTATCGGATTCTCCATTCTACACATCACCGTACAGGCAACACATGGTGTATCTATCCGCTCTATGATTTTGCGCATCCTCTTTCTGATGCTATTGAAGGAATTACCCAATCTATCTGTACGTTGGAATTTGAGGAAAGACGCCTTTTATATAATTGGTGTCTCCAGGCATTTGACGGGAAGGAAAAACCGAGGCAGATTGAATTTGCGCGATTGAATGTGACTACAATGATTACGAGTAAGCGTAAACTGCGTAAGATGGTAGAATCGGGTGTTGTCTCCGGATGGGATGATCCCCGTATGCCAACTATCAGCGGCATCAGAAGAAGAGGATATACGCCGGAATCTTTACGACGCTTCTGTGAATTGATTGGTGTGGCTAAGGCAGATAATGTAGTAGATATTTCTTTTTTAGAATACTGTATTCGTGAAGACCTTAAGACTAAGGCGCCTCGAATTATGACTGTTATTGATCCTGTTAAAGTTGTTCTTACGAACTATCCTGAAGATAAAATGGAATATGTAACGATTGAAAATAATCCGGAACAGGAAACTATGGGAACACGGCAGGTTCCTTTTGGCAGAACTATTTATATTGAACGGGAAGATTTTATGGAAACGCCGGTGAAGAAATTTTTCCGTATGACACCGGGAAAGGAGGTTCGGCTTAAAGGGGCATACATTGTGCACTGTGATGAACTTATTAAGGATGAAAAGGGTAAACTCAAAGAAATTCATTGCACGGTTGATTTTGATACACGCAGTGGAACACCCGGTGCAGATCGTAAAGTGAAGGGGACGCTTCATTGGGTATATGCTGATACAGCAGTTGATGTGGCAGTGCGTCTGTACGATTATCTGATTTCCCCGGATGATGTAGATGATGGCCGCGATTTCATGGAAAAGGTGAATACGGATTCACTTGTAGTAATGAATGGTAAGGCTGAACCGGCAATTAAGGAATATGATGTGGGAAGCCGTTTTCAGTTTTTACGCAAGGGATATTTTATTATTGATAAAGACAGTACAAAAAAACAGATTGTGTGCAATCGGATTGTCGGGCTTCGAGATACTTGGGCTAAGTTGCAGAAAATAATGGGGAAGGGAAACGGATAAGGAAAAATATGAGATATAGATTATGGCTTAGTATATTATCTGTGATATTTACGGTATCACTGACAGCTAATGTTTCAGCAGAAAAATGGGAATTACCTGATGTTGGAAAGATGGAAGTGCCTCCGCATGTTCATTTTGAGGAAGGCGTGCAGTCTGCTTTACCTTTTTTGCAGGATAAAGGGATAAAGCTGTATTTTACGCGGAAGGGAGCAGCAAGTGGAAGATATTATACGATGACTTATTCCAACCCCCCTGATTTTTCCTATGGCTGGGCAACCAGTCAAAAGCTGGGAGTTCCCTTTTTATTGGAAATAGGGGAGATCACACATAAAACAGATCCTATAGAAAAGCAGATGGATGTCATTGCGGGGTATTTGAATAAGCGTATTATGGAAAGTGGTGCCGTTTATACAGGGGAAACACCTTTGATACGGATAAATGATAAGAAGAATCCTCGCTGGGAAGGATCGTTTGAGATTAGAATAAAAGAAAAAGATATCGTTTATCATGAAGCATATCAAGTTGTACTACAAAATGACGGTTATTTCATTTCCTTAGGAATTATCAATTCTGACGCGGAGCAATTTGAATTGACCAGTTCTTTACGGGAGATGATGGGGAAAAGGAAAATTGTCAAGCAGAAGAAATTGCTTGATTTAAAAAAGTAGATTTTGGAATAAAAATTTGTAATAAAAAGTGGCAAATTGACAAGGCATGTTTTGATAAGTAATATAAAGAGGTAGTAATTCATTATGTAAGAATTTGACAGGAGGAGTTTTACATGGCAAAGGTAGCAATCGTATATTGGTCCGGCTCCGGAAATACAGAAGCTATGGCACAAGCAATTGAAAATGCAGCAAAGGATGCGGGTGCAGAAACCACATTGAGCTTTGTAAGTGATACTACTGCATCTGATGTGGCAGCTTTTGATCATATTATTCTTGGCTGCCCGGCGATGGGGAATGAAGAGTTGGAAGAATATGAATTTGAACCATTTTTTGCTGAACTGTTGCCACAGCTCAAAGGTAAAATAGTTGGTATTTTTGGTTCTTATGCATGGAATCAGGGCGATTGGATTGTGACGTGGAAGCAGCGTTTGAATGATGCAGGTGTTGAACTTATATCCGAACCGGTTAAGGCTTACAGCTATCCTGATGATGAAGCACTGGCTGCTTGTGCCGCTTTAGGGAAAGCGGTAGCGAATGCGTAATTAAATCGTATTGAAGAGGCGTCTTAAGAGAGGCGCTTCTTTTTTTACATAGGGGGACTTATGGGAAGTAAAGTTGCAATTATTTATTTTTCAGCAACAGGGAATACAGAAGCGATGGCAGAGGCCGTGGCCGTGGGAGCTCGTAATACGGGAGCTGAAGTTTTACTTGCTCCCGTTTCAGATGTAGATCCTATTGAAATCGGTAATACCTGTCATCACATTATCTTAGGGTGTTCAGCTTGGGGAGTCGAAGTGATTGAGGAGATGGAAATGAAGCCATTTTGTGAGAAGTTGAAACCTTATTTAAAAGGGAAAGAAATGGGGGTTTTCGGCTCTTGTGGCTGGAGCCGCGGCGCATGGCTGAATTCCTGGTATAATGAGCTTCATTTCGCAGGGGCGCATTTTGCTGCCAAACCGGTTTTAGCTTATGGATATCCTGATGAAGAGGCTCAGAAGAATTGTGAAGCTCTTGGGGCAGCGGTTGCTAAAGCATAATGACTGTATTATATAAAAGATGATAATTACTAAAGGTGGGATTTGAATGGAATGGAATAATAAAATTTCTGAAAATGTACAGGCAGTTCCTTTTTCTGGAATTCGTAAATTTTTTGATCTGGCAAGCACAATGAAAGATGTTATTTCTTTAGGTGTGGGAGAACCAGATTATGCGGCACCTGATAGAGTTATTGACGCATGCATTGAAAGTCTGAAAAACAAAGAAACTTCTTATACCTCAAATTGGGGTCTTTTGGAACTTCGCGAGGAAATCAGCTGCCTTTTTAAAAAGCGTTATGGATTGGAATATGATCCAATGAATGAAATTATGATTACCGTTGGTGTATCGGAAGCTATTACTGTTGTCATGCAGACGATCCTGAATCCGGGAGATCAGGTTTTAATGCCTGACCCTGCCTATCTCGCGTATCCTGCATGCGTAAGATTGGTTGGAGGGACACCTGTTCTTGTACCGACATTTTCTGATGATGAATTCAGATTAAGAGTGGATAAGTTGGAGGAAAAACTGACGACCAAGACGAAAGCGTTACTGATCGGTTATCCAAACAATCCAACGGGGACGGTAATGGATCGGGCGGCTCTTGAAGAAATTGCAGCATTTGCCCAGAGGCATGACCTGATCGTAATTTCAGATGAAATTTATTGTGACCTGACTTATGAGGGGAAACATACCTGTTTTGCTTCCATCCCCGGTATGAAGGAACGCACTCTTGTCATGAATGGGTTTTCAAAATCTTATGCGATGACAGGATTACGTATTGGCTATATTTGCGGACCGAAAGAAGTCATGCAGTCTTTGTACAAGGTTCACCAATATGAGATTTTATGTGCTGCATCTACCAGTCAGTATGGAGCAATCGCTGCGCTGAAGAAATGTGATGAAGATGTAAAAGTGATGTTTGATGAATATAAGGTTCGCAGAAAGATAGTGTATGATGCTCTCGCGAAAATGGGGCTTAAAGTATTTAAGCCGAAAGGGGCCTTCTATATTTTTCCGGATATCAGCTGTACCGGAATGAACGATGAAGAGTTTTGTGATAGGCTGCTGATGGAAGAAAAAGTGGGAGTGGTTCCTGGTACTTGTTTTGGGCTGCAGGGGAAAAATCATATTCGTATTTCCTATGCGGCAAGTCGAGAAAATTTGACAGAGGCGATGAAACGCATGGCACATTTTGTGACAAAATATAAAAAATAAAGTGTTGGTAAAAGAGGGGGGACGTGATTGTGCCTCCCTTTTTATTTTGTTTCTTGACAGAATAGTGATGCGAACTTCATAATAAAAAATATGTAAAATTATTGGACAGGAGAGATCTGATGAAGTATGAATCTTTGCAGAAAATGACTGTGATAACAGGGCTGCTCGTATTTTCCTTGGGAATATGTTCTTATGCGGAAGATAAGGTATCCATGATGAAAGAAGCCTCTCTGCCGAAAGAAAAAGCTTCCGAAGTAAGATCGGGAAACGTATCAGATGATAAGGAACGAGTATCTTTAATGGCGGTGGATGGGCATCCGTTAGATGATGATGACTTTATACTCAGTAACGTTAAAATGGGAGATGAACCGGAGCGTATATTTCATCTTAATGGAGTTCCTGACATAGTTTCCCATGGAACTATTAGTGATGAATATCATTGGAAGGATGCAGGGCTTACTGTAGTAGTGAATAGGAAATTACCTTATGCTTATGTGCAACGAAAAGATGTACAGCTGAAAAAAGGGGAGGGATTTTCCGGGGTCTCGCGTCTTTATATAGATGGCAAAGCAGCGATCACCAAAAGAGGTATCACGGTGGGATCCTTGAGGGAAAATGTTTTGCGGGCATATGGTGCGCCTGAAGAGGTCTTATGGGATGGTACAGACAAATCATTTTATTTTATTTACAAAGCAGGGCAAAAAAAGATTAAGTTCATCATAAAGGGAAATAAGGTAAAGGCATTTCAGTTTTCTGTTGAGGATTCGGGAAGAGCTGCCGGGAGTTTCCAGTTATTGACGCAAAAGATGAGGAAAGACGGACTACTTCCGGATAAAGACTTTGGGATCGCCGGGTTTAAACTGGATACGAAATTTAGGGCTCATTCGTGGGATACATGGCAAAGGAAAATGTCTAATCCCAAAGAAGATGTGTGGTATTTTTCCGGATATGCTGTTCGCGCTACGGCGAGATCGGGAATAGTACAGGGGTTGTTCCTGACGGATTCTGATATGGTGACCACTCGAGGCATAACCTTGGGAGATGATTTAGAAACGGCAGAGTTAATTTATGGGGCGCCGTATAAGGTAGAAATGGATACCTCGTCAGGGCATCTGAGAACTTCCTACATATATTTTTCGAAGGATAAAAGAAATATATTGATCTTATTTCTTACAAAACAAAAGATAGATGGAATCGTTTCTGCAAAGAATCCACAGTTTAGTGAAAAGAAATAGATTGCAAGTAGATTTTGTATGGTTATTGTGAAGAGGTTATATAAGTGTACGAGTATTTTTGTGCGTTAATTATTGGGATTGTTGAAGGTTTAACAGAGTATATTCCTGTGTCGAGTACGGGACATATGATCATCGTTGGGAATATGATTAACTTCACAGGTGAGCTGGCCAATGTTTTCGATGTATTTATCCAGCTTGGCGCCATTTTATCCGTAGTTGTCGTATACCGACAGAAGTTTCTTTATATACTGGATACCCATCATTGGTTTAGAAAAAAAGGTCCATCTTTGATGAATCTGGGAATTGCCATGCTTCCCGCCTGTGTTTTAGGCTATCTGTGCCACGGTATGATTAAACAATATCTGTTTGGTCCCAAAACCGTTATCATCGGTCTTGTTATTGGAGGACTTTTCATGATTTTTGCGGAAAAGAAGAGAAAATACTTTTTGGTTGAAAATATAGATCAGATTACTTCACAACAGGCATTTAAAATAGGACTTTTTCAATGTCTTTCTCTGTGGCCGGGGTTTTCCAGAAGCGGAAGCACTATTGCCGGAAGTCTTTTAGTTGGCGTATCAAGAAAAGCGGCTGCCGATTTTTCCTTTATTATGGCAGTTCCGTTGATGTGCATTGCATGCCTGTATGATTTGATAAAGGTGGCAAAATATTTATCTATGGGTGACTTTGGCATTCTATCAGTGGGATTTATTACGTCTTTTGTTGTTGCATACGTTTCTATTCTTTGGTTTTTGAAGTTTTTGGCTACATCGACTTTGACAGGTTTTGCTTTCTATCGTTTTATTGTAGCGTTTGTTGCGCTAATTTACTTTTGGTGAAACTTGCCCGCTTGCTTTGAACATGTTATCATTAATCCCATAGCGGTAAGATTTTAGTTTGGAGAAAGTTCATGAGAGCATTTATTCGTATTCAGCATTCTGGAGACTTCTATGATCAGAATTGCTATTCTGTTTATCATGGATGCTCTAAATTGGATATTCCCATTGTTAGGTATAAAGCAATATATTCAGTGACGGATAATGCACCGACAGATTTGGTCGTTGGTGCTTTTTCGGATGTGAAGGTTGCGTTAGAGCGGTTAGGTGTAAATTTACTGCCGATTGATTATCCGGATGAATTATTGCCTTTTACAGGAAGAAAAATTTGGAAATCGACACTGTTTACGATTACCAGTCATCCCGATTATTGGCATGTGTTTGTAAAGCCGGTAGAAGATGTAAAACGTTTTCGCGGAACGATTTTAGATAAATCGGAAGATTTGATTAAATTAGGCGGCGGCCTTGAAGATATTGAAGTATGGTGCAGTGAAAAGGTGAATTTTCTTGCCGAATGGCGCATTTGGATTTTAGATGGGAAAATTATAGGTATAAATCCGTATAGAGGCAGATGGGATTTATATCCTGATCCTAAAGTGCTTCAACAAGCTGTTAATGCTTATCATTCCGCGCCTCGTGCATATGCTCTTGATTTTGGGATTACGGATAAAAGAGAAACTCTTTTAGTAGAAGTAAGTGATGCATATGCTTTGAGCAGTTTTGGCCTCGATTCCGTTTTATATACTAAAATATTAATGGCTCGTTGGCAGGAACTGACATCTACAATTAAAATTTCTGTTGAATAAAGGATGCTTGATTTTACGGAAAGGAGAAACGCTGACAAATATTTCCTTGTCAGTTTTTTTGTCTACTTTCTGCTTTTTATAGATAAGGAGGAACTGTGAGAAAATTTAATAATGAGTTCCTTCAGCGGGTAAAAGACAGCACAAATCTTATTGATGTAATACGTGCTTACGGAATTGATGTAAAAAAGAAGGGAAGTAGATATTGGGCATGCTGCCCCTTTCACCATGAGAAAACGCCCTCCTTTTCTATTTCATCTGAAGATGGATTTTATTATTGTTTCGGTTGCCATGAATCAGGTGATTCCATTAAATTCATAGAGAAAATGGATCAAATTACATTTCCTGATGCTGTAGAACGTTTAGCCGAAATGGGGCATGTGGAATTGCCGCCGGATGAAATATCCGAAGAAGATAAAAGAGAAGCAGCACTGGTTCATAAGTTGTATGAAGTAACTGAACTTGCGGGAAATTATTTTCATAACTGCCTGTTGCGGACAAATATAGGAAAAGACGGGCTGGCTTATTTTAAAAAGAGACATTTAGATGATAAAACCATTGAAACATTTAAGCTGGGTTTTGCTCCACCCGAATGGGAACGGCTTTATTGCGATTTTACCAAAAGGAAACATATAAGGCCGGATATTTTACTTCAAGCGGGGCTGGTGGGCCATAAGAACGGAAAATATTATGATACTTTTCGCAATAGATGCATGTTTCCTATTATGGACTTAAAAGGAAGGATTGTTGCATTCGGCGGCAGAATTATGCACAGTGAAGAAAGTGCTGCCAAATATTTAAATTCTCCGGAGACGGTTATATTTAATAAACGCAGGTTGTTATTTCCCATCTATCAGGCACTTCCTGAAATTCGGCGGAAGCGTCAGGCAATTATGGTGGAAGGTTATATGGATGCCATTTCTTTACATGCTCATGGAATTAAAAATGTGGTTGCATCATTGGGAACAGCCTTTACTGTTGAGCAGGCAAGGCTCTTAAAAAAGTATGCTGATGAAGTTATTTTCAGCTATGACATGGATGCTGCCGGACAGAATGCGACACGTCGTGCGCTTGAGATAGCCGGTTCAGTAGGGCTAAAATTAAGAGTAGCACTGCTTGGGGAAGGAAAGGATCCTGATGAATTTGTAAATCTTCATGGCGGAGATGAATACCTAGAAGTTATTGATCAGGCAGTACCTGCTCTTGACTACTTATTTCAGGCTTTGCGGACTCAATATGATGGTGCCACTTTAGAAGGGCAGCAAAAAATTTTAAATGAAATGTTTGCAGTTCTTACAGTACAGGATAATACATATCAATTCAATTCGTTTATCAGGAAGATGGCACGTACGCTTCATATGGATGAAGGCCTTATACGCAGTGAGGCAATTCGGTATACGAAGAAAAATAATTCCCATGTATATATATCACCCAATGTATATGGCGAGGAAAGAACTGGTACCGTCAGCTCCAATGATGGGCGTCAGCGAAGGCTGGAACAGGAACTGTTGAAGTACTGTTTAGTTTCACATATATTGCCGGAAGGCTTTGATAGTTTGGAGAAGTATTCCTTTGCCGATGAATTTATTGGAAGATTATATGACGTATTGAAGCAGGCGGGCAAAGGAAATATTACTGTAGAGTATGCAGAGGCACGGTTGGAACGATCTGATCTGGAACAGTTGGCGCAGCTGATGATGACAGATTATCATGGTGTGGCAGAACCATATGAAGAGTATATCCGCCCTATGCGTAAAATTTATCTGCAGAACGAGTATAAATTTCATACACAGCGGGCGGCGGAATTAATGGAGAGTGATCCGCAAAAGGCAAAAGAAGAGCAGTTAACCTGTATTCGATTAAGTGAGGAAATTCGATTGATCGGCGGGTGAAAATGCAGTATGAAATTTATGATAAAGGGGGGCTTATGAAGAAGAAAAGGCAAAATTTAGAGCTTTGGATGGGAGAACTGAGAGATAAGGTAAGGAAAGATGGGACAATTTCAAATAAAGATATCATGCTTTTCTTTACCGAAAAGAATCTGGGACAGGATGATCTTTCAGCGGTATATGAGCTGCTTCATGAAAGCAATATCGACATCAATTTCGATGAAGATGCATCCGATGAGGACCTGGAAATTTTAGAAGATGAAGAAACAGATGATGAAAAGGATATTGTCGAAATTTCTGATGTCATGAATACTTCTGATTCTATAAATATAGATGATCCGGTAAAGATGTATTTGAAAGAGATTGGAGCTATTAAGCTCCTTACAGGATCACAGGAAATAGAGCTTGCCAAGTTAGTGGAAAAAGGAAGCTTTGATGATGCAACTAGTCGGGATAAGATGGCTGCTGATGAGGCGAAAAAAGCGCTTTCTGATGCGAATTTAAGACTTGTTGTTTCTATTGCAAAAAAATATCTTGGCAGAGGACTGCAGTTCTTAGATTTAATTCAGGAGGGGAATTTGGGGCTCCTCAAAGCTGTAGATAAATTTGATTACACCAAAGGTTTTAAATTCAGTACATATGCAACATGGTGGATAAGGCAGGCAATTACGCGGGCTATTGCGGATCAGGCGCGTACGATCCGCGTACCTGTCCATATGGTGGAGACTATCAATAAGTTAAATCGTATTTCTCGTCAGCTGCTTCAGGAGAAAGGCCGGGAGGCTACCAACGAAGAGTTGGCAAAAGCCATGGGAGTAAGTGTTGCGAAAATTCGGGAAGTAAAAAAAATTGCCCAGGATCCCATTTCGCTGGAAACACCAATTGGAGAAAAAGAGGACTCCCATTTAGGCGACTTTATTGAAGATCATGAGGCAATTGCTCCCGATGATGCGGCGGGTTCCATTTTACTTCGGGAACAGATTGATGAACTGCTGCGAGAATTGACAGATCGTGAACGACAGGTACTTGAACTCCGATTTGGATTAAAAGATGGAAGGCCACGAACTTTGGAAGAAGTGGGAAAATATTTTGATGTAACCCGGGAGCGTATCAGGCAAATTGAAGGGAAAGCATTAACAAAACTGAAGAAGTCTGCAAAATCATTGGCCAATGTATAGAAGTATTGACGGTATTCCTATTTGCTGATAAAATATCATGTATTGGTGAAGGGGGCCTATAGCTCAGTTGGTCAGAGCCGGCGGCTCATAACCGCCTGGTCCCAGGTTCGAGTCCTGGTGGGCCCACCAATAGATATTTAAGGTTGAGCTCAATGCTTGGCCTTTTTTGTTACAGAAAAGGAATTGGAATGAAACTTACACCTCGTCTGCGGGCTGTAGCGGGATTGGTTCCATGTGGTTCGTGTATAGCTGATATAGGGACAGATCATGCGTATGTACCTATTTCTTTGATTCATAACGGAAGAATTAAATATGCTATAGCGGGAGATATACATGCAGGTCCTGCGCAGCGGGCTCGGGAACATATAAAGAGGGAAGGTCTTTCAACGAAGATTAAGGTGCGCGAAGGTGCCGGATTATCTATTTTGGAAGAGGATGAAGTAGATGGTGCGGTGATCGCAGGGATGGGCGGATTTATGATTCGTGATATTTTAAAGCAGGAATGTGTTATTGCTGAAAGTATTAAGTGGTTTATCCTGCAGCCACAAAACCATACATCCGATTTATATATTTGGCTGCAGCAAAATGGATATAAAATTGAACAGGAAGTTCTTGCTGAAGAAGGAACGCAGCTTTATGAGATCCTTTATGTGACACATGGGCATATGGACCCTTTTTCAGAGATAGAAGCTGAAATAGGAGTTACTGAGAGCCGATATAAAGATAAACTCTTTGTTAAACATTTGAAAAAACTTATCAATCAAAGAAAAATGATATTGAATGGCATTGATATTGAGAGTGCAAATGTCGTAAATACGGCAAAGTACCAAAAGGCATTAACGGATGAGGCTATTCTGGAGGAGATATTATGGAGATTTATGTAAAAGATATTATGCAATTGATGGAAGATTGGGCACCCTCCTCATTGGCGGAATCATGGGATCATCCCGGTCTTCAGGTGGGAAATCCGAATCAGCCTGTACATAAAATTCTGGTAGCTTTGGATATGACCGAACTGAATATATCCTATGCAATTGATCATGGAGTGGATATGGTCATATCGCATCACCCATTTTTATTTAAACCTATTCATGACATAGACCTTTCCACTTGTAAAGGACGAATGATTGAAAACTTGATCAGACATCGGATCACTTCTTTTGCAGCACATACCAATTTAGATTCAGCAGTACAAGGCGTAAATGATGCATTAGCTGAAAAATTGGGATTACAGGAATGCAAGGGATTTGTTCCGGTAATGACGTATTCATCTTATAAGTTCACTTTATACATAACTGCTGCGCATGCTAAATTATTGAAGAAGAAATTAGATAGTTTAAGAGGGAAAGATATTGAGAGCTACTATGTTGTTGATGATGCAGATGATTTTACAGAAAATATACGAGTCGAATTCCGCGTGCCCGGTCAGTTGGTAAAACGGGTGGAAGATATGATTTTATCTTTAGATAAATCAGCTAAATATGATGTATATAAGCTTGTAAATCATGGTTATAAGGAAACCATGGGGCGTATCGGAAAGTTTCCGTTCCCTATGTCGGTAGAGGAAGCGCTCTCTTATATAAAGAATAAATTGGAGATTCCTGTATTGCGGTATGCCGGTAATAGGGATCGTTTGGTAGAAAAAATAGCTATCCTTGGCGGGGCAGGTGCCGAGTTTGCAGGGGTGGCAAAATCAATGGGGGCAGATTTGTATTTGACGGGGGATTTAAAATACCATGAGGCACAAGATGCGGCGATGAATGGATTAGTTATCGCTGATGGCGGGCATTTTTATACGGAACGTGTGATTATTCCGTACTTAGCAAAACGTTTGCGTGATGAATTTAAAACCCGTGGTTGGAATGTTGGAGTTTTAGAAGATGTTAGGGCAAAAGATATATTTCATTGTGTATAAAAGTTGAAATAAGATATACAGGATGGTATACTGTTACTCGCGAGCAGGAAAGATGATTGCGGGCCGAAAGGCGTGAGGAAAGTCCGAGCTTCGCAGGGCGAGATGCCGGATAACATCCGGCGGGGGCGACCCTAGGGACAGTGCCATAGAAAAGAAAACCGCCGTGAATAACGGTAAGGGTGGAAAGGTGCGGTAAGAGCGCACCAGCAGGCGGGAGACCGTTTGGCTCGGTAAACCCCATCTGAAGCAAGACCGAATAGGGAAGGAATGACGTTGCCCGCTGACCTTCCGGGTTGAGTCGCTTGACCGATAAAGTAATTTACTCGGCTAGACAGATAATCATCACCATGAAAATGGTACAGAACTCGGCTTATTGATTGCTCGCAAAAAAATAAAGGATCGCTTTTAGCGGTCCTTTTGTATTACAAAAAAATATGACAATTTGACAATGTACTTTGAGGGTAATAAATTGTGTTATTCGTAATGAGATTTGTATTCAATCAATTATTTTTCATTGGAAAGAGATACTACTTTATTAAAGTTATCCAAAATTGTTTGTGATGGTTTTTCATCCACAAGGCTGATTAAAATGATAGAGATTGTAGAAAAGAGAAATCCTGGGATTAATTCATAAAGACCAAACCAGTTAAACTGTTTCCAAATGAGGACGGTGATGCCGCCAACAATGATGCCGGCATAAGTTCCTTTTAAAGTCATACGTCTCCAGTAAAGTGAAAGGAGAACGACTGGTCCGAAGCAGGCGCCAAATCCTGCCCATGCATAAGATACTATGGAGAAAATATAACTGTTCGGGTCGGACGCAAGATAGATTGAACATAGGGAGATTAACAAAACCGTAACACGGCTTATAATAATAAGCTCTTTCTCAGAAGCATTTTTATGGAAGAAGGGCTGATATAAGTCTCTTGCTACAGCAGAAGCCGTTACGAGAAGCTGAGAAGAGGCGGTACTCATAATTGCTGCCAGTACGGCCGACCATATAAGTCCCGTGATGAACGGAGGGGAAAGTGTTTCCGCCATAATGATGAATACACGTTCAGCATTGGCATTTTCGAGAGGTATAGGCAGGTAGGCTTTTCCTACGATACCAATAGCAACAGCGAAAGTCAGGGACAAAAGAACCCAGGACACCGCGATTTGCGTAGACTTTTTTAATTCTTTCGGATTGCTGATTGCCATAAAGCGGACTAGGATATGGGGCTGCCCAAAATAACCGAGTCCCCAGCCCAATGAGGAAAGAATCATGATAATAAGCGACATTCCTCCCAGTGATTCAGGGAAAAAGGAGAAAAAGTCTTTCCCTTCTCCCGCGAGAGAAGCCATTGTCGGTGCTGGCCCGCCTAATACGATCGTTGCGGCAACAGGGATATATATGACGGTGAAGAACATCATCGTTCCCTGAATGAAATCTGTCATGCTGACAGCGGAGAATCCACCTAAAAAGGTATAAAATACAACAACAAATGCTCCGATAAGAAGTGCGGTAAAATAGGGCAGCCCCAAAATTGTATTAAAAAGTTTCCCTGCAGAAACAAATCCGGAAGACGTATAAATAATAAAAAATAATATAATAAAAAGCGCGCAAATAAGGCGAAGTCCGCTTTTGTGATCTTCAAAACGATTGGAAAGGTAGTCGGGAATTGTTAGGCTATTATTGGCTACTTCTGTATAATGGCGGAGCCGTTTAGAAGTCAGTACCCAGTTTGCCCAAGTGCCTACTATTAGTCCAAATCCGGTCCAAAATGCGGAAAGTCCATTCAAATAGGCAAAACCGGGAAGTCCCATAAGCATCCATCCGCTCATGTCAGAGGCTTCAGCACTCATGGATGTCACCCACGGGCCGAGTTTGCGGTCACCTAAAATAAATTGAGATAATTTCTTTTGTCGGCGTGAGTAATAAATGCCAATCCCCATCATGGCGGCTAAATAGAGCATGAATGCCGCCAAAATTCCCATATTGTTCTGCAAATTCATATACAGAAGCCCCCTTCTATTCTGCAGTTATAGTTATATCTATTATATTGTTTATTCATGATACTGGATAAGAAAAATAATGTAAAGCATCAATTACCTTATAACAGGTGAATGATAGAAATCCAATCTGCCGGTTCTGTATGATTTATTTTTCATGCAATAGGATTGGATGTCGGTTGCCCGCAAATCGATGCTAAAAGACTCTAAGGCTTTTTTTTCTTGCAAAGTACGCAGAGCTTTTGCTGCGCCTGTGATTACAGGGAGATTTGATTTGTTGAGGATAAAACTTTTTGTGTTTTTCAAAGCAAGGAGCCTGGCATATTTGGGGAAGGAGGAATGAGAAAAGGGAGAAGGTACCAGTTCTGATGAAAGTAAAAGCGATGCTGCAATTCGTTTAAGACGGCTATAAAGGTAGCGCTTGCTTTTTATTGCCTCAAATACATCCGGAAGAGACGCCTGCTGGATTTCTTTGTACCATTTATTTTCTAACCCTTCAGAAAAGAGCCGGGAGTCTCTCAGTGACTCTTTTTTTGTTAGCCGCCCTAATAATAGACATGCGTCTTCGTAACGGGCGTAAGAGAGAATATGCCCTGTGTTCATAAGGGTATGGATTTCAGTTTGTATTTGTTCAGGAAGCAGAGGATAAGACTCGCCTGCTATAAAATGCTTTCTGGCAGATGTGGCAGAGGCGGGATAATGCGTATTTCTTTCTATGACGATAAATGATAAAGGCAGGTTTTGCTTTAATGCGGCCTGTACATAAAGGAATCCAAGCAAATTATTGGGGCGTGTTAATTCTCGTGAGATTTCAGGATATCGGATTTCCATGGATTTGGTGACAGCAGAGGCGTAAGAAAGTCCCTTTCCTAAAAATTGGTGAAAATATAGATTGAAATCGGGCTGCAGGGACCAGTGCGCAGCATTATAAAGTGTATCCGAATTTAAGGATTCAGCGCCAAAAGCAATATGGGTACACCCCATATTGTGAAGCAGTGAAACCGATGAGGCAGCAAATTTGTCGGCGCTTTGCAATACACAAAGTACAGGAAGTTCGATTACGGCATCCACACCAAACATAAGAGCCCATTTTGCACGTGTCCATTTATCAAAAATAGCAGGTTCTCCACGCTGTACAAAAGAACCGCTCATCGCAGAAATTATAGGAGCGTCCGGAAATAAATTTTTAAGGCTCCGGAGCATATGGGCATGGCCGCTGTGGAAAGGGTTCCATTCAGCAGTAATTCCAATATACATGATGTACCTCCAATGTATTTATTGACTATTTTACCATAAGTATGTGGGATTTCCTGTAATCAGGGGAATGGCATATGCTATAATTATTTAATGAAATAATAAATCGGGATAATTTTATTTATAGAAAAGGAATAAATGGATATATATCATTTTGGTCAGAGGAATAGTTTAGGTTTTCTTATATGTTTTGTCCTGCTTTTGTCGGGGTGTAGCGGTAATAATGTGAGAGATAAGTTTGTCTTTGGGAAAAATAGAATTAGTTGCAATAATGCAACTATTACAGTATTAACACCTTTTGAACTAATTGCAAATGGAAAACAGGCGGAAATCTCAGACAGAAATGCTGATAAAATAATGGCAGAAGGGCATAATCAACATATACGCATCTTTGTTATGGGGGATAAGAATACAATAAATGAGAGCATATCTGCTGCGGCAGAAAGTGCAGAAACCCTTTTGCGGAACAATAAGCGAGTTACTAATTTGAAGGTAGAAAAAGCCGACGATAAATTTAATAATGAAGACGCTAAAGTTTTGAGATTCTCTTATGTGGAAAAAGCAAGAGAGGAGAAGACTGCACTAACGGTTAATGAATATATTTTTTTACAGGATGAAGTTATTTGGCGTGTAATTTACCAATATCGGACAGAAGATCCGATTGGGAGAGAACTCTCCGCACAGCTGGCAGGGAGAATACAGATTGGGGCAGTATTTTAGGAAATGGGGGAAATGTGATGCGTTTCGGTGGACACGGATTATTTTCTTTGTTACTCTTTTTGGTATGCGGAGCTTTGATTGGCGGGATTATTGGGCAAGTGCTCAGCCAGGTCAGCTTATCCGGAATGATACCGTATTTGACGAAAACATATGAGATTTTTGATTTTAAGGATATTTATTTGAATTTAGCGGTCATAGATGTTCATTTTGGTATCCGGTTTGCGCCCAATTTAATCAGTATTTTCGGGATACTTTTGGCAGCTTGGGTATATAAAAGATTTTAATGAATTTATTGTTATTACCTGGTCTATATTATGTTACTTTGGCCGATCAAAGGAGGGGCTATAAATGATGATTAAAGAAATGCGGAGCGAAGATAAACCGCGTGAAAGATTTGCCAAGGCTCCCGATACGGCTAGCATGGTAGATTTGGTTGCTATCCTGTTGCGAACTGGTCGCCACGGGTGTTCTGTTATGGATATGGCGCAGGAAGTGGTAGAGCAAATTCGGTTGTCCACGGATGTCAATGGATTTGATAATTTGGATTGGCGGGATTTAATCTCTGTGAAGGGTGTTGGACAAGATAAAGAGATTACCGTATGTGCAGCAGTAGAGTTAGGGCGAAGGCTGGCGCAGTTTCATAATAAGAAACAGTTGGAGAATTTTAGTTTCCCCGAAGCAGTGGCATCATATTTTATGGAAAAATTAAGACATGAAGATCAGGAACATTTCATTGTCTGCTTTTTAAATACCAAGAACAGATTGCTTGGATATAAAGAAATTTGTGTGGGAAGTTTGGATGCTGCGCCTGTGGATATAAAGGAGGCTATGAGATGGGCTCTTCGCTTTAAGGCTCACGGTATGATACTTGTACATAATCATCCGTCAGGATATCCGGAACCTTCAGATGCGGATATTAATTTAACGAGACAATTTATAAGGGCTACTTCGTTTTTTGATATACGGTTATTAGATCATGTTATAATCGGTGATGGAGAATTTGCCAGTTTAAACAAAAATGGACTGGTATAGAAAACATAGTTTAAGGATTGTAATTAAAGGAGTGCATATTATGGCAGATAGGGAAAATGAAAAGAAATATTCCGCGGAGACGAAAGGGTATACGGATAAGATTTATGAAGTAAGGTTCATGCCGGTACTGGAAAGGAGCGAGTATCAGGCTGGACCGGAACGTGAGGGACTCATTAAGTTACAAGGAATTATGGAAGAAAAAGATTTCGAGAAATATATTAATAATGGATTAATCCGTATTACACAAGATGGCGATCGGCTTATGATGATCAGCAAGAGTGAAATGTATCGTTCCATGCTTATGGGGAAGTTCTGGAGTTCCATTTGCGAAGCTTTTGGTGTAGATGATTTTCGTGTGGTAAGCCAGACAAACGGATATTAATAATAAATATTATAATGAGGGAGGGGTGATTAGTCCCTTCCTTTTTTCATTTGTCCTTGACTTATATAAAATTTACATTAATGTCTAATGATAGAAATTATGATATAAAAGGAAAATATTTGACTAGAATATATGTAAATGCTATTCTTTTTGTAATAAGTTTTATATACACTCTTTTATTAATTTATGAATAAAGTGTATGGTTGCTAAAATGTGAATTGGGAGGATGTTATGTATTTTTTGCACTTATTTCATGCTGGCGGATTTATGATGTACCCGCTTTTACTTTGTTCGATTATAGTTGTAGCGATTTTTTTTGAAAGATATAGATACTATTCTTCCCATCGTTCCGATACAGAAAGGTTGTCAGCGGTGATGACTGACAGCTTGAACCGGGGCGATATAGAAGGATTAAAAGACGCTTTAAAAGCTGATGGTGGAATTCCGGCCGGGGTCCTTCTATCTGCAGTCAATGTATATGGAACTAAAGCACATCAGGCGACAATTATTGAAGGCGCTGCAGCACATGCGGCAGGTCTTTTGAAAAATTACCTGAATTATCTGGATGTTATTGTGACACTTTCCCCTTTAATGGGATTGCTTGGCACTGTTATCGGAATGATAGGTTCCTTTGATGTCTTGTCCACTGCGGATGGTCAGCCTTTTGCTATTACCGGCGGCGTTGCGGAAGCATTGGTGTGTACGGCAACGGGTTTATTCGTTGCCATTATAGCGTTAATTGCTTATACTTACTTATCCCAGCAAGTTAGCCACTATATTTCTTCTATAGAAAAATTATCTTCTGTTTATCTTGCAATAGCGGAAGGTAAAGAAAAATGAGATTACAACAACTGGATGTAGATAAAAAGCCTAAAATAATGATTATCCCTATGATTGATATCATATTTTTCTTACTTGTTTTCTTTATGATGAGTATGTTAACCATGGTGGTGCAAAAATCAATTAGTTTAAATTTACCGCAAACGGTGACTTCGAAATTGGATATAGAAAAGGCCTTACCGGTAGCGGTTACTTCAGATGGGCAGATTTACGTAGAGCAGGAAAAGATTCCCCGTGAAACGTTCCGCAGAAGAATGGAAATTGAAAAAAATAGAAATCCGAATTTGAGTATTGTTCTTCGGGCGGATACGAAATCAGAACATGGGGATTTCGTATTTGTTCTGGATCAATTGAAATCAGTGGGAATTAGTAAGATTGGTATTGCAACGGAAGCAAAATCACAGAGTAAGGAATAAGGGGGGCGGCGCTATGTTTACATCTAAATACAGATGGATGGCTGCCTTTGGAACATCTATTGCTTGTCACGTTGTAGTGTTTGTTGTGATTGGGGTGGTTGTGGCACTATTTCCTTCTGCTCCCGTTGATAAAGGACCTATTCAGGTAGATTTAGTTTCATTATCTGGCGGCGGCGGTGGCGGCGGCGGAAGTCCTGATGCAGATAATGGCCCTGCCATAGCGCCACCTTCAGCCGAACCGACAGAAATTGCACCGCCTCCTCCGGCTCTGGCAGAAGATATGCCGGAAGATGCCATGAATGATATTCATGAAATTGCTGATTCAGTAACAGAATCTAAAGAGGCTGCAACAAAAGACAATATGGGGAAGCAGGTTTCCAGAGAAGGGGAATCTTCAGGAAATCGTGGGTTTGGCAGCGGTACGGGTTCCGGAGGCGGTCATGGATCTGGGCATGGCACCGGAACGGGGTCAGGTACGGGTTCCGGCAGCGGTACAGGTTCCGGTGGTGGAAATGGTTCAGGAGCAGGAACCGGTAATGGTGATGGAAATGATGGCGTCACTATGGGCCCGCAAATATTAAGCGCACCATCTCCTTCTTATCCTGAGTCGGCTCGTGCGTCAAATGTAGAGGGAACAACGGTGGTCGGTCTTATCATCAGCGTTAATGGTAATGTGACAAGTGCCTGGGTTGAATCATCATCAGGAAACAGCATACTTGATCAAACTGCGGTGAATGCCGTTTACGGATGGCAATTTGTTCCTGCAAAGCAAAATGGAGTAGCTGTTGAAGCGCAATCACGAGTCCCAGTATCATTTACACTAAAGTGATTGTTATATATGGTTTTGGTAAGTGTAGGAACTAATCTGTGGAGATTTCATATTTTCACAGATTTTTTTTAAAATAGATGATAGAATAGGAATCGTATAGTATATTCTAAAATTTTTATGAGGAGGATAGTTATGTCAAAGGGGAAGTTATATGGAATCGGTGTGGGACCGGGAGATTCCAAACTTTTAACTGTAAAAGCGGTAGAAACGATTCGAAATGCGGATATGATTATTACACCAAAAACAGAAAAAAAAGAAGACTCTGTTGCCTATCATATTGCAACTCCCTATATTTCAAAAAAAGCGGAAATCTTACCTCTTGTGTTTCAAATGGTAACTGATATGGAAGTTGTATCGAAACAGTGGGAAGAAAATAGAAGAATTATTGAAGAAAAGTTAGATGAAGGAAAAAATCTGGTTTTTCTTACTTTAGGTGATCCGATGCTGTATAGTACATATATGTATATTTTCCGGGCATTAAAAAGAACAGAATATACTGTGGAAACGATTCCGGGAATTCCCGCTTTTTTAGGAATTGCCTCTTATATCGGAATGCCGGTGACCGAATGGGAAGAAAACGTACTGATCATTCCTGCAACTGCAGATCCTGAAAAAATTGACAGAGCACTTTCCGCTGCTGACAATGCGGTAATTATGAAGGTGTATAAGAAGTTTGCATTTATCCAGGAAGAACTGTGTAAGCATCACATGATAAAGAATGCGGTTATGGTATCACGCGCGGGTTTGCCTGATGAAATAATAGAGCGGGATCTGGATAGTTTGCCTTCAGATTATCGACCGAATTATTTAAGTACAATTATTGCCAAACGAGGGAACTGATATGACGGAGTTTATACGACCTCGGATTATCGTTGCAGGTACGAACAGCGGTGTTGGGAAGACAACGATAGTGACCGGCCTTTTATCATATTTTAATAGAGAGGGGTACAGAGTCCAGCCCTTTAAAGTGGGGCCTGACTATATAGATCCCGGGTTTCATGCGGAAGCGGCAGGACATGGCTCTTATAACCTGGATACATGGATGACACCTCCAGATAAGTTAAATGAGACCTTTATTGCTTTATCTAAAAATGCAGATATATCAATTATAGAAGGGGTTATGGGTCTTTATGATGGAGGGGAGGATGGAATCAGCAGTACTGCCGCCATTGCAAAACAGTTAAATGCGCCGGTCATATTGGTATTGGATTGTAAATCCGTTGGGTACAGTATCGCGGCTACAGCGTTAGGCTTCCGTGAATATGATAAGGGAGTAAATATCGTCGGGGTCATATTGAATCGCCTTGGTTCCGACCGCCATGAAGCGATGGTTCGAGAAGTTATGGGAAAAATTCATATGCCTGTACTTGGTGCGTTCCATCGGGATGATGCATTAAAAACGCCGGAACGCCATTTGGGACTGACACCTGTTACGGAAGTAGAAACACGAGTGTTAATTAAGCATATGGGGGAGGCTGTCAGTAGATGGGTAGATACGGATGCCTTCCTGAAAGCAGCGCAGCAGGCACCTTCTATGTTTGTAGATGTACGGAATGATTTTTCAGCTGAGAAACGGGTTTGTATTGCCGTGGCGAAAGATGAAGCGTTTTCTTTTTATTATCCGACAAGCTTAGAATATCTTGAAAAAAATGGAGCAAAAATTATTGAATTTAGTCCTCTTCGGGATAAAACTGTACCGGAAGCGGATGGCCTAATCTTTGGCGGCGGCTTTCCGGAAATGTTTCTGCAGCAATTAATGGGGAACATTTCCATGAAGGAGTCTATACGCCGGTGTGCTGAAAGAGGAATGCCGATTTATGCGGAATGCGGCGGATTGATGTATCTTTGCAAGGCTATACAGGGATTTAATGGAGAATGTTATGAAATGGTGGGAATTGTGCCGGCTGTTTGTAAAATGCAGAAGAGTCTTCAGCGCATTGGCTATGTGAAAGGGGAAACGCTTTTATCTAGTATTATTGCTGATGCGGGTGATACTCTGAAAGGGCATGAATTTCATTTTTCTACTTTAGAATACGGCGAAGGGTTTCCCTGGGCATATAATCTTCAGGGATCCCGACAAAAAGAGGGGCATTTGGAAGGATATAGCAATAAAAACATATTGGCATCATATCTGCACCTTTCTTTTGATGGGAATCCCAAAGCTGGAGAAAAGTTAATTGAATCCTGCGAGCGTTATCATTGTAGCAAGGAGGGAAAATGACAGAACAAAAGGGCTTGATCCTTATTAATACAGGAACGGGTAAAGGGAAAACCACAGCGGCGTTAGGTACTGCAATCCGTGCTTGGGGTAATGGACAAAAAGTTCTTATTTTACAATTTATTAAAGGTGCATGGAAATATGGTGAACTTAAAGCAATTGAAGCATTGGAAGCATGTAATGGAAATATAGAGATTCGACCTATGGGTGATGGCTTTGTGTTTCACAATCGCAAAGAGGATGAAGCTGCTTATCAGAATAAAAAAGAGTTGGCAGCCAGGGCTTGGGGAACTGTTGTTGATGAAGTAATGAGTGATAGGTGGGATTTGGTTGTTTTAGATGAGGTTAATTATGCGATTCATTTTGAGATGCTTGAACCGGAAAAACTTTTAAAACTTATTAAAGAACGGCCTCCGCGGTTAAATATGATTTTAACCGGGCGCTATGCCAGGCCGGAGATTATTGAAGCTGCTGATACGGTAACCGAAATGACTTTAATTAAACATGCTTTTCAAAATGGGATACATGCACGCAAAGGTATAGAATTTTAAATCGGCTACAGCAAGATAAATTCCTTTACATAGATTAAAATGCATGATAAAATCTCTAAATAAATATAAAAGTAAATGAGGGATGCGGAATGGCACTCTATGTAAAAAAGTTTGGCGGATCATCTGTTGCGACAACAGAAAGAATGAAGAATATAGCATCGCGCATTCTTCGCGAAAAACATGATAATGATAAGATTGTTATAGTAGTTTCCGCCATGGGTGACAGTACGGATGATTTGCTGGCGTTAGCTAGTCAGGTTCCATCATTGAGACATGGCCGAGAGATGGATATGTTGCTGTCTACAGGAGAACAGGTCTCGATCTCTCTTTTGGCGATGACCTTCAAAAGCTTAGGGGCACCTGCAATATCTTTGACGGGGATGCAGGCAGGAGTTTTTTGTAGCGGGACACATGGCAAGGCGCTGATTGACGATGTAAAACCGGAAAGAGTATTTTCTGAGTTAGAGAAAGGGAATATTGTCATTGTTGCAGGTTTCCAGGGGGTGTTGCCGAATGGAGATGTTGCCACTTTGGGGCGCGGTGGGAGCGATGCAACAGCAGTTGCCCTAGCCGGTGCAATGCATGCGGATGTGTGTGAAATTTTCACTGATGTGGATGGTGTTTATTCGGCGGATCCCAGATACTGTCCGCATGCTGTAAAAATGCAGGAAATCACGAATATAGAAATGCTGGAATTGGCACGTCTTGGCGCAGGCATTATGCAGCCGCGCAGTGTTGAATTAGGGATGCATTACCACATACCAATTCATGTCAGATCTACATTTACGGACGATGAAGGAACAATTATCCAGGAGGAATGCGTCATGGAAAGAAAACGCCAAATTATTAAAGGTGTTGCGCAAGATACACATACAGCCAGGATTTCTGTATTGAACGTGAAAAATGTTCCCGGTGTTGCGCATATGGTATTTGAAGCTCTTGCTGATGAACATATTGATGTCGATATGATTGTACAAAGTGTGCAGCGGTCTAATGATGATCTGACTGACATTATTTTTACTATTACCGATACTGATTTGGAGGATGCGAGGCGTGTTCTTGGCGAATTGCAGTCGCAAGAGAAATTAACGACTATTATTTATGATGATAATATGGCGAAAGTATCTATTGTGGGTGCAGGCATGCTCGGTACGCCCGGGGTTGCTGCAAGAATGTTCGGCGCACTGGGAAGGGTCGGCGTTAATATCTTGATAGTTAGTACATCAGAAATTAGCGTATCCTGTCTGATTAACCGGGACGATGTGGCAAAAGCTATACAGGCTATCCATAAAGAGTTTTGGGGAAATAAAACGGTCTGATCGTTAGACTATTTAGAAAGCACAGGATAAAATTGCCTGCGCTTTTTCTATTAATGATGAGATAATATGGAGGTTGACCATGAAATGGAATAATGGAGATGTAGTGCATGGATTCAATATTATGAAAGTGGATTATGTTGAAGAGGTAAATTCTGATGTATACATGATGGAGCACATAAAATCCGGTGCAAAATTAATGTATTTAGATTCAGCAGATGATAATAAGGTTTTTTATATCTGTTTCCGCACGACACCGGATAATTCAAAAGGAACGCCGCATATTATGGAACATTCTACTCTTTGTGGCTCAAGGAAGTTCCCTTTAAAAGAACCCTTTGTGGAACTTGCAAAAGGCTCTTTGAATACTTTTTTAAATGCCATGACTTGGCCTGATAAAACTATGTATCCTGTTGCCAGTAGAAATTCTACAGATTTTCATAATCTGATGGATGTATATTTAGATGCGGTGTTTTATCCGGACTGTTTGCAGAATCTCCAAATACTGATGCAGGAAGGCTGGCATTATGAACTTGATAAGAAAGATGGAGAACTTACCTATAATGGGGTTGTTTATAATGAAATGAAGGGAGCACTTTCTTCCCCTGATGCATTATTGAACGACGCTGCGATGGAAAAGCTTTTTCCTGATACGACATACAGTGTAGAGTCAGGGGGAGATCCAGACGTTATTCCTACTCTTTCATTCCGTGAGTTTACTGATTTTCATCGTCGTTTTTATCATCCGTCAAACAGCTATATCTATTTATATGGGGATATGGATATAGAAAATACCTTAAAATATATTGATGAAGAGTATTTATCGGCTTTCGATAGACGGTGTGTCTATTCTGAGGTGGGAACACAGAAAGCGTTTGCCAAACGTGTCATAGCAGAAAAGAATTACAACATAGCAGATGGAGAGAATATCGCTAATAAAGCGATTCATGCTTTATATGCTGCTATGACGGATTGTATGACAACAAAAGAGTCATTGGCCATTCGGATATTAAATTATGTATTGATTGATATGGATGGCGCTCCGTTAAAAAAAGCCCTCCTTGATGCAGGTGTTGGAGGTGATGTATCGGGAGCTTACGAGGATAGTTATAAACAGCCGGTCTGGTCTATTGTTGTGACGGGTTCGGAACCTGAACGGCAGGGAGAATTCTCACAAATCGTAGATCATACACTTAGAAAACTTGCGCTTACGGGGCTTGATAAAAAGATGTTGACTGCCGCATTGAATCGTACGGAATTTATTTTAAGAGAAAACGATTATCAGGGGAGGCCTAAAGGCTTGTTTTACGGAATACGGGCTATGGATATGTGGCTATATGACCGTGATCCAATAGAAGCTCTGCGGTATTACGATGATATAAATGGATTAAGGAAAGCTATTGAAACGGATTATTTTGAAGGCCTGCTTCTAAAATATCTTATTAAGAATCCTCATCAGGTATTGATTACCATGAAAGCTAAAAAAGGGATTGATGAAAAGAAAAGAATTGAAGTTGCGGAACAACTGGACGCCTATAAAAAAAGCCTTTCAGAGAATCAGATTACGGATATTATAGAAAAGACACGGGTATTAAAAGAGCGACAGGCATCTGTAGATTCAGAAGAGGCTTTGACTGCTATTCCTCTCCTTCGACGGGAAGATTTAAATCGTGAAATTGAGAATGATGAAATTGAGAATGGCAGAATTGAGGGAATCCGTCATTTTCACTATAACATCAATTCAAACGGTATTGTTTATCTAAATTTATATTTTAATTTAGAAGGATTGTCAAAAAAGGATATCTTTTATGCCAATATATTGACAAGACTGCTATTATCGATGAATACCGTAAATTATGAATATTCTGAATTGGTTAGACAGTCTAATGCGTATACTGGAGGAATTAACTTTCAAGTGGGGTCGATCAGTAATATTGATTCAGATCAAAAATGCACGCCGTATTTAATCGTAAAAGGAAAAGCACTCGTATCTAACGCAGACAAAATGGTTCGACTGCTAAAAGAGGTAAGCCTGCATACCGATTATACTGACAAAATTCGGTTAAGAGAGATTTTAATGGAAGAAAAAGCAAATTGGGATATGACAGCGTTTGCCCGCGGACATACTCTTTGTATAAGCCGATTATTATCTTATTTTTCTGAAACAGGTAGATATTCAGAGACGACAGGGTTGTCTTATTATTATTTTTTGAGTGATGTGGTTGCAAGATTTGATGCAATTAGCGATGAAATGATTTCTTGCTTGCAACGGCTGGCAAAACAAATTTTTACACGGCATAATCTTTTTATTCATACAATTGGATCTGAAGAAGAAAAAACGGCAGTCAATAAGTTTTTACCTGAAATGGTTTCAGAAATGCCCGAAGAGCTGGGTCCTGCCAACCGAGAAACGACCTGCCCCAACGTAGTAATAAATGAGGCTTTTCAAACAGCAGGTAAAGTACAGTATGTAGCAAAAGGCGGAAATTTTAAAAGACATGGTTTTGCGTATACTGGAGCACTCCGGGTGATGGAAACTATTCTTCGATATGAGTATTTGTGGAAAAAAGTAAGAGTCCTTGGTGGAGCATATGGAGCGTTTACCCAGTTTATGCGAAATGGTAATGCCGTTTTATGTTCTTACCGTGATCCTAATTTAGCGGAAACTTTAAAAGTTTATGAGGAATTGCCTGACTATTTAAGCGCACTCGTCTTATCTGAACGCGAGATGACCAAGTATGTTATTGGAACGATGGCTGCTGAAGAAATTCAATTGACACCATTTATGAAGGGAGAAAGAGCTTTAGCATACTACCTGACAGGGAATACACGAGAAAGCCGAATGAAGATAAGGGATGAAATTGTTAACTGTACAATTGACAATATCAGAAGTTTAGCACCGCTTGTCAGAAGTGTGATGGATGATCCTTATATTTGTGTAATGGGAAACGAAGAAAAAATAAGACAAAATAAAGCGCTATTCACATCTATTCTGTCTATGCCGAAGTGATGGGGATAAAAACAAGATTTGCACCAAGTCCAACAGGTTATTTGCATTTGGGAAATGTATGGGTGGCGTTTTTAAACTGGTTATGGACGAGGCAAAATAAAGGGCGAATTATTCTGCGAATAGAGGATATCGATCAAAGCCGGTGCAGGGCAGACTATATCTCAGCAATTAAAGAAGATTTATCTTGGCTGGGGTTAGATTGGGATGAAGAACCCGGGCATGCATATGCATATGGAGAGCCTATACAAAGTAAACGGTTCTCTATATATGAAGGTATTAAGAAGCGGTGGGAAGCTGAAGATTCCATATACCCTTGCTTTTGTTCGCGGGCAAGAATACATGATATATCGTCAGCTCCCCATTTAGGGGAAAACAAACCTGTATATGACGGGCATTGTCGAAACTTATCATGGTCAGAACGGGGACAAACCGACAAAGAGCCATCTTGGAGAATCCGCATGAAAAAGCAAGAAATTTCTTTTTGTGATATGTTCTGCGGGAATCAGATAAAGACTTTAGAAGAGGGGAAAGATGATTTTATTATTTTTCGGGCAGATGGTGCCGTATCATATCAATTGGCGGCTTCTGCGGATGACGGGATAATGCAGGTAACTCATGTTTTCAGAGGAAATGATCTATTGCCTTCAACGTTTTATCAAATTTATCTTTTGAGAAAGCTTGACTATCAAATTCCCTTATACGGACATTTACCTCTGCTGGTAGATAAGTATGGTATACGTTTGTCTAAGAGGCAAGGCGGAATTACCATTCGGGAACTGAGGGCAAACGGGAAGTCACCTGGCGAGATTATAGGTAGGATGTTATACTGGTCTGGCGCAGTGAAAACGCCACTGTCTGTAAATGCGAGGGCGGCTTTGATAAATATTCCGTTTAATACATGTACCAGGCTGGGTAGTGCGTATATCGTAGCAGAATAGGAAACGTGATGAAAGAGATTTTCATCACGTTTTTTTGTGTGAATTTTATTCTGTTTTACACAGTATAAAGACAAAGTGGGAGTTAAAAATGTCTGGCATTATTAAAGCGAAGAAAGAGATGGTAGGAAATATTGGTGAATAATAGTTATATGAGAATAAATGTTCCGGATTGTATATAAGTGGAGGATTGTGGTAGAATGTGGCTAAAAGTGGAGGGAGGTGGAAGAATCATGTTTATGTCAGAATATTCGCACAGTATAGATTCGAAAGGGCGGATGATTCTTCCTGCCAAATTCCGCGAAGAATTGGGGGATCATTTCGTTTTAGCTCCAGGGTTGGATTCCTGTCTCTGCATCTATACGATGGAACATTGGAATAATCTTATTTCTAAGTTTGAGCAAATGTCGGCAACACATCAAAATGTAAGAAAGGTAAAAAGATATCTGATTGGAAAAGGAAGTGAAATGGAGTGCGATAAGCAGGGGCGGATATTGATTCCTGCACATTTAAGGAAACTTGCTGATTTAAAAAAAGATGCAAGAATTATCGGTGCGGGAAGCACGATTGAAATATGGGATCCTGAGCTTCTTGATCGGGATTTAAATGAAGAAGAATCTATTACCGATTTGGCGGAATCGTTAGAACTTCCTCTGAATTTCTGATAGAAGAGGTATCTATGAAATTTAGCCACACTACTGTTTTGCAAAATGAGATGGTTAGTCATGTATTGACGAATACAAACGGTACTTATGTGGATTGCACATTGGGCGGTGGAGGCCATTCTTTGGCTCTTGCTGAAGGGCTTTCAAATCTTGGCTGCATAATTGGTGTAGATCAGGATGGGGAGGCTATTGAGGCGGCTAAAGAACGGCTCCGTGGAGCCCAGTGTAAATTTATATCAGTAAGAGACAATTTTTCTAATATCAATGGAATTTTAAAAGAGAATGGAATAGAAAAAGTTGATGGTTTTATTTTTGATTTAGGGGTATCATCGCATCAGTTGGATGATGGAGCCCGTGGATTCTCATATATGAATAATGGAAAACTTGATATGAGAATGGATCAAAGGAACTCGTTGACTGCATATGATGTGATAAATACATATACGGAAGAGCATTTAAGAAATATTATTCGTGATTACGGGGAAGAACGTTGGGCGAGTCGTATTGTTGATTTTATAGATAGAGCCAGGATGCGCAGACCAATCTCTACTACAGAAGAACTTGTCCATGTCATTAAAGCGGCAATCCCCTCTGCGGCAAGAAGAGATGGACCGCATCCAGCGAAAAGGACTTTTCAGGCCATTCGCGTTGAAGTAAATAATGAACTTGGTATTTTGCGAAAAGCCATGGAGGATTGCATAAATCACCTGAATAAGGGAGGACGGTTAGGAGTCATCACTTTTCATTCATTGGAAGATCGTATTATCAAAAATACCTTTAGGGACATGTCTAAAGACTGTATTTGTCCGTCAGAAATTCCGATTTGTATATGTAATCACAGAAGACAGGTCAGAAGTGTGGGGAAAGCAATAAGGCCGTCCCCGCAAGAAGTTAAGGAGAATCCAAGAGCACGAAGCGCTGTGCTTCGTGTGGTGGAAAAAGTGTAATAAGGGATAGGGGAAGTTCAAATGACATCACAGAATGTGAATATGATGAATTATATATCTGAAAACGTAGCAGTAGCAGGACAAAGTGGCGTCATTGAACGCAGGAACTTTTATCAAGTATTTATAAGCCTTTCCTTATTATTTATTCCTGTGTTGGCATTGTATTTTTTTTCGGGAATGAATGCACAGCAAGAATATAAAATGCAAGTTCTTCGTTCTGAAGTAATTTCTATTGCAAAAGAAAATGCAACTTTACAGCTGGATGTTGCCAAGCTTGAAGCACCGGCAAGAATCCAAAATATTGCGGAAACACAACTTGGTATGCAAGTTGCTACAAGTGCTATTTATGGACGTATGGAGACAGAAGGCGAAAAGCAGAAAATAAGAGATTGAGTTAATAGCGGCCCTCATAGGACCGCTATTGTGCTTGTATATAAATTGTTATACTATATAAGGCAATGTACAGGATTATGATGACAAGTAGAAGGTATTGGTGTGAAGCAATTAATTGATTTATTAAAGGCAACTCCTATCGAGAGAATGGAAGGTAATTCCCAAGTTAGAATAATTGATGTAACTGCGGATTCCCGTGCGGTAGAAACAGGAAGTTTATTTTTCTGTTTGCGTGGAGAACACGTAGATGGACATAATTTTGCAAATATGGCGGCTGAAAATGGAGCGGCAGCTATTATTGCGGAAAAGAAAATCGATGTGGCCTCAGATATTACAATTATCTATGTTGCCGATACACGGAAAGCGATGGAAGATATAGTTCCATATTTTTTTGACTATCCCTCTAAAAAAATGAGAATGATTGCTTTGACGGGAACAAATGGAAAAACTACAACAACCCATGTTATATCCCATATCCTGCATCATGTCGGATATAAAACCGGTGTCATTGGAACGGTGCATGCTTTGATTGGGGATAAAGAGATCCCGACACATAATACAACACCGGATGTTATAGACCTGCAGCGTATTTTGTATCAGATGCTAAAAGAAAATGTAACCCATGTTTGTATGGAAGTATCTTCTCATTCATTAGTTATGGGGCGTGTTATCGGATGTGAGTTTGATACAGCGGTTTTTACAAATCTGACAGAAGATCATTTGGATTATCATAAGACTATGGATAATTATGCCAAGGCAAAATCCATCCTTTTCAAAATGGTTTCTGGCAAAGATCAGATTAAAGATGGGAAATCGGCGTGGATTAACAGTGATGATCCATATGCAGCCGTAATGAGTAACGCAATTTCAGACCCGGATTTTTGCCAAGTATCAACTTATGGCTTTAATGGTAATCCCGATCTAAAAGCAAGTGATGTTCATTTTAGTGGAAAATCCTCATCGTTCAAAATTCAGCTTGGTGAAAAAAGATACGTTATAAAAACTAAGCTTATCGGCCGTTTCAACGTATATAATGTAATGGCAGCTATTGGTGCAGCTTTGTCAGAAGGTGTGGATATCAAAGACATACAAGCTGCTCTTTCTGATTTCGTATCAGTGGCAGGACGGTTTGAACTTATTGAAGAAGGGCAATCTTTTTCCGTCGTCGTAGATTATGCACATACACCGGATGGGTTGGAAAAAATATTAACAACTGCGAAAGAGATTGCGAAGGGGCGTCTTATAACCTGTTTTGGCTGTGGCGGAGACAGGGACAAATTGAAACGTCCTATTATGGGGCGCATCGCTGCCAATTATTCTGATGTTGTTGTTATTACTAGTGATAATCCAAGAACAGAAGACCCGGAAGAAATTATTAGGGAAATAGCTGCCGGGGTACAGGATATTTCCCAACATAAGAGTAATTTACTTTATAAAACGGTAACTGACAGGCGTGCTGCCATACAGTATGCTCTGTCGATAGCACACAATCAGGATATTGTATTGATTGCGGGTAAAGGGCATGAAGATTATCAGATTTTGAAAGATAAAACGGTTCATTTTGATGATCGTGAAGAAGTAAGGAAGGCATTAAGAGGTTAGGAAATGGCATCATTTACGCTGGGGGAAATTTTAAAGGCAGTTAGTGGTGTTTTACTGCAGCAGGGGAGCCATGAATATTGTACAGGGGTAAATACTGATACGCGCACTATTTCTCCCGGAGAACTTTTTATTGCTTTGCAAGGGAATACATTTGACGGACATCATTTTTTAAATGATGCGTGTATTAACGGTGCATCAATGGTCATTATTTCCGAAAGATCTTCTTTTAAGGCTGTTCCTCGAACAGTTTCCGTTATCCTGGTAAAAAATACCCAAACAGCCCTGGAAGCATTAGCACATTTCTATCGGATGAAGTTTGATATTCCAGTGGTGGCGGTAACGGGATCTAATGGAAAAACGACGACAAAAAATATGATTGCGGCTTTAGTTGCTTCCAAATTGAATGTATGTGCAACGCAGAAAAATTTTAATAATGAAATTGGACTTTCGTTGACTCTTTTATCCATGACGCCGGAAACAGAAGCGTGCGTGGTGGAAATGGGAATGAGAGGTCTTGGGCAAATTGCAGGACTGTGTCGAATTGCAGCGCCTACTATCGGTGTTGTAACAAATGTAGGGACTTCGCATATAGGAATTTTAGGGAGTCAGGAGAATATCGCGAAGGCGAAGGGAGAGCTAATTGAATCACTACCTGATAAGGGGATTGCCATATTAAATGAAGATGATCCTTATGTAATTAAAATGGGAGATACTTTTAGCGGAAATATAATAGGGTATGGCGTAAATGGGAATTATACTGTCCATGGGAGTAGAATTCAATATGAAAATAATTGTACCAAATATGTTTGTACCTGCTTTGATGAGGCATTTAAAGTTAAGCTGAATATGCTAGGTATTCATAATGTATATAATGCATTGGCGGCTACGGCAACAGCAAGAGTGCTTGGGATTGATGTAAATCGTATTCAAAAAGCACTTTCTGAGTTTTTACCTGGAGCGCAAAGACAGTTTTTCACAGAGATTAATGGCGTAACTGTGATTGATGACTCTTATAATGCTAATCCATTATCAATGGAGATGGCTTTTCATGCTATGCGTCAGGTCAATGGAAAGCATTATTTCCTTGTGTTAGGGGATATGGGAGAGTTGGGGGAAAAAGAGGAACAATTTCATTATGAACTGGGGAAAATAGCCGCAAATATAGGGTTTGACGGAATGATTACGGTGGGGAAGCTTAGCCGCCATATAGCTATGGGGGCTCGCGATGCGGGAAAAACGAACATCATGGAGTGCACAACTTGTGAGGATGCTTGGCAGAGATTACAAAAGATGATCCAGTCTGGAGATGTTGTTTTAGTCAAAGGATCCCGTTACATGCATATGGAAACGATACTGGAACTTTGGAGGAAATCTTTAAATTAAGATGGAATTTACTTATATACTTTACATGGGGGAAGCAATTGCATTAACAGTTATGCTTGGGGTAATTGCAATTCCCCTCGCACGAAAATATAAGGCGCAGCAGTCTATTCGAGAAGAAGGACCCAAATCGCATCGCTTAAAGGCGGGAACTCCCACAATGGGGGGGCTATTTGTGTGCTTGTCTGTAGTTCTTGTCATTATTTGGAACAGATTGGCAGACCCATCGGTACTTTGGCTCCTGTTTCTGACTTTGGGACATGGCTTGCTTGGTTTTTTAGACGACTTGATAAAAGCGGAAAAGAAAAGGAATTTGGGGTTAACCGCTAAGCAGAAAATCGCGGGACAATTGATTTTAGCGGCCTTTTTTTGCTGGGGATGTGTAGAGACGCTTCATCTGCCATATTCAATCTCAATTCCATTCTCATCAATGGAGATCGAGATTGGAGCGCTGTATTATATTTTTGCAGTATTGGTTGTTGTAGGGGCTTCCAATGCAGTGAATCTGACTGATGGGCTGGATGGCTTGGCTTCAGGATGCAGTGTTGTAACATTTTTAGCTTATTCAGTTTATTGCTATGTAAACGGGATACATGACATTGGTTTGTTTTCTGCAATCTTAGCGGGGGGCTGTGTGGGATTTTTATTTTTCAATTATCATCCGGCCGAAATTTTCATGGGAGACACCGGCTCTTTGGCTTTAGGAGGGGCAGTTGCAGGAATTGCCATAGTGACAAAAACCGAATTGCTTCTCATTTTTTTAGGGATGGTTTTTGTGCTCGAAGCACTTTCTGTGATTTTACAGGTTGTATCTTTCCAATTAACAGGAAAACGAATATTTAAAATGAGTCCACTTCATCATCATTTTGAGCTTTCCGGCTGGAGTGAAGTTAGAGTGGTTTGGTCATTTTGGATTTTTGCTTGCATTATGGCATGTGTCACACTCATGATTTCATTTAAAGCATAGAAAAATATAGGCATATATTCATGCATTAAAGTGAAGCAATAAGTGTAGTAGTTGTTTTTATTTGAGGCGGTAAAAGTGAAAAATGTATTGGTGCTTGGCGCAGGGATTAGCGGCCTAGGGGCAGCGCATGTATTGCTCAGACATGAATGTAATGTTATTGTTTCAGATTTAAAAGACAATATAAAAGATAAGAAAGAAAAAGAAATACTTCAATCGTTTGGGGTCGTATTTGAATTTGGCATGCAATCTGTTGAGTTACTGGATGGAATCGATACAGTTGTGGTTTCACCAGTTATTTCTGCTGAGAATATAGTCGTGATGGAGGCTTTTAAGCGTAGAATTCCTGTAATTAGCGAAATTGAACTGGCATATAGAGTAACGAAGGCTCCTATATTGGCAGTTACCGGTACAAATGGGAAAACAACTACAACAACTTTACTCGGCAGCATGATAGGCCATTCATCAATACCTTTTGCAGTAGCAGGAAACCTAGGGATTTCACTTAGCCGTGAAGCAGAATTGGTAGCTGAAGATGGAGTGATTGCGGCAGAGGTATCCAGTTTCCAGTTGGAGTTTATTAAAGATTTTTGCCCTAGGGCAGCAGTGATCTTGAATATTACTCCAGATCATATAGAACGTCATCATACGATGGAAAGATATGTGGCAGCAAAAGCAAGAATTTTTGAGAATATGGGAAAGGATAATTGCTTGTTGTTAAATGCGGAAGATGAATATACTCCGATACTGATGAAAAAAGCTAAAAATACTACTGTATGTTTGTTCAGTATAAGCCGTGATGTAGAAGAAGGCGCCTGTCTTAACGGAGCAGACTTGGTGATTAAGCGAAGGGGGAAAGTTTTTAAGGTGGCAGGTATAGATGAATTGCAGCTGACAGGAAATCAGAATTACCAGAATGTCTTAGCAGCAGCATTTTTAGCATATGAAGGTGGAATCCCGCTTGAAGCCATTCATGATGGAATAATTGAATTCAAAGGCTTACCGCATCGTATCGAATTTGTTCGAGAGCTGGATGGAGTTTCATATTATAATGACTCAAAGGCAACAAATACAGATGCGGCGATTAAGGGAATGGAAACATTCGATCGTCCAATCATTCTTATTGCAGGCGGATATGATAAGCACACAAAACTTGATAAGTTTATGAAAACGGTGAAAGCGCGTGTCAAATGTTTGATTTTGTTAGGCAATGCAGCAGCAAGATTTAAAGATGAAGCAGAGAAAGCCGGGATAAAAACTATTGTTTTGGCTGATGATATGCGGGGCGCTGTTGAAAAAGGGAAATCCATTGCCTGCAGCGGGGATGTTGTATTGCTGTCTCCGGCATGTTCAAGTTTTGATATGTATGCTAATTATGAAGCGCGAGGCTTTGATTTTAAAAAGATTGTAAACAGGCTGAAGTGATGGGAGTATAGATGAAACGTATTATTTTATCCGGAGGCGGAACAGGTGGACATATTTATCCGGCAATTACGATTGCCCGCGAGATTCTAAAAATAGAAGAAGCAGAGATTTTATTTATCGGAACTCCGGATGGGATGGAGTCTAAAATTATTCCGGAAGAGGGATTTGCTTTTGCATCAATTCCGGTTTCGGGATTAAAAAGGAAAATCACATTTGATAATATAAAAATTTTAATGCAGGCAATACATAGTTTATTTAAAGCAAAAGCTGTTTTGAATAAGTTTAAACCTGATATTGTGATTGGAACGGGCGGATATGTGTGCGGACCTATTTTAATGGCTGCAGCATTGAGCCGTATTCCGACCCTTATCCAAGAGCAAAATGTGATTCCCGGTATTACAAATAAAATTTTAAATCGAGTGGTTGATAAGGTTGCCTTAGGCTACGAAGAAGCGAGAATACGCTTTCCCAAACCGGAAAAATGTATTTATACGGGGAATCCGATTAGGCCGGATGTAGTATCTGCACAACGGGCGGAATCCAGGAGAAAACTAGGGATATCACCTGAAGTGTTTATGGTAGTAATTACCGGCGGTAGCCGTGGTGCAAGAACGATTAATCGTGCAATGATTAGTGTACATGAACATTTTAAGAGAGATAAAGGAATCTGTCTTTATCATATAACAGGGAATCTTGAATACGATAAAATTGTTCGAGAGTTAGGACTTACAGACGGTAAGTCCTTTGGGAAAGGCAGTCGGATTATTAAGTATGAGTATGATATGCCGGCGGTATTAGCAGCTGCGGATCTAATTATCTGCAGGGCGGGGGCAGTGAGTCTTGCGGAACTTGCTGCACGGGAACTCCCTTCTATTCTGATACCATATCCCTACGCGTCAGGAGATCATCAGACATTCAATGCAAGAGTTTTTGTTAAAGCTGAGGCTGCAAAAATGATTGCGGATAAGTATGTGACTGAAAAGGAACTTATTCAGGATATTAATGATTTCAGACACCAGCCTGAAACCTTGGAACGGATGTCTGAAGCAACAAAAAAGATTAAAAAGATCTATGCAGGGGCAGATATTGCGCAATTGGCGCTTGAAATGACGGAGAATAAGAAATGATGGAATTGGAAAATTATCATGCGTTTCATTTTGTTGGGCTTGGCGGTGTGGGAATGTGTGCGCTTGCCAGAATCTTAATTGAAAAAGGTATTACTGTTTCTGGTTCTGATGTGTCGGATTCAGCTGTTTTACAGGAACTTAGGAATAAAGGAGCTGCCGTCTTTATTGGGCATAAGCGGGAAAATATAAACAATGCGGATGTACTGGTAGTTTCTTCAGCCATTGGCATGGATAATCCTGAGCTGCAGGAGGCCAAAAGTAGAGATCTGCCGATTTTCCATCGATCTGATGTATTGGCGGCCATTTTCAAATGGGGAAAAGGCATTGCAGTAGCCGGTGCACATGGAAAATCAACCACGTCAGCAATGATCGGGCAGATTTTTCATGTGGCAAAGATGGATCCTACAATTGTTTTAGGCGGATTCACGGATTATCTTAAAGGAAACTCATGTTTGGGACATGGTGAACATATCATCGCGGAAGCTGATGAAAGTGATGGCTCCTTTTTAAAATTCGCTACGTTTCTTTCTGTAGTAACTAATATAGAGGATGATCATTTAGACCACTATGGGACAGTAGAAAATATAAGAAAGGCCTTTGTTGAGTTTCTTAACCATGTTACTTATAAAGATGGGGGAGCAATTGTTTGTATCGATAGTGAAGGTGTACAGGCTATACTGCCGCAAATAAAGAAAAAGGTTATTTCTTTTGGCATAAATGATTCTGCTGAATATCGTGCGGTGAATAAAAGATATGAAAAGCAGAATATGTTGTTTGATGTGTATCACTATAAAGAAAAACTTGGAACGGTATCTTTGCAGATTCCAGGGATTCATAATGTTAGAGATGCTTTGGGAGCCATTGTGGTAGCATTATATTGTGGAATTTCTTTTGAAACAAGTGTAAAAGCGTTATCAGTGTTTTACGGCGTTAAGCGTCGGTTTCAGACAAAAATGAAAGAGCATGGGGTTTGGATCGTAGATGATTATGCCCATCATCCGACTGAAATAGCAGCAACGTTAAAAGCGGCCAAAGAGATGGGAAGGCATCGAGTTATTTGTGCATTTCAGCCACATCGATACTCTCGGACAAAATTGCTGCAAGAAGAGTTTTCAGAAGCATTTATTGATGCTGATGTCTTGTTTTTTACTGATATTTATGCAGCCGGTGAATCCCCTATTCAGGGAATAGATGGAACATTGATTCCAAATCTTGTGAAAAGGCGGTTCCCGGATAAACCAATTAATTACGTGAAGAATGTAGAAGATTTGCCCAAAGAGCTTTATAAGGTCATCAAACCTGATGATATGCTGATTACTATGGGCGCAGGGAATATATATATGGCAGGCGAAATGCTTGCGAATCTTATGAAAGGAAAGGGTTTATCCAGTGATTACAAAAAATAATACAGTAGCTGTTTTAATGGGGGGCGTATCTCGTGAGGCGGATATATCCAGGAAAACAGGAACGGCTATTCTTCATGCGCTGTTGTCTTTGGGGTACCATGCGGTAAAAGTTGAATATAATCCGTCTTGTGTCCTTAAACAGCTTAAAGCAGTCGGGGCGGAAGTTGTTTTTATTGCACTTCATGGGAAATATGGGGAAGATGGAACAATTCAAAGTATACTTGAGTTAAGCAAGATTCCGTATACAGGATCGGGAGTTTCCTCAAGTGCTATTACGATGGATAAGATTATCAGCAGTAGAGTTTTTAAAGATGCCGGTGTCCGGATGGCTTTTTCAAAACCGTATTATTTAAAAAACGGAATTGATACCGTGGCGGAATCCATTGAAAAGAATTTTAAGTTTCCAGTTGTGTTGAAACCGGCATGTGAGGGATCTACGATTGGGCTCGAAATTGTTTATGAAAAAGAGAAATTAAAAGAGGCATTAAAAAGAGTGTTTGCCATTGAATCCAGAATTTTGGCAGAAGCTTATTTAGATGGAAAGGAATTTACCATAGCGGTCCTGAATGGTAAAGCTTTGCCGATTATTCAGATATGCCCTCATTCAGGACAATATGATTTTCACTCTAAATATACGAGTGGTGCAACCGATTATATAGTACCTGCACCATTGCCGGGAGCCGCGGCTGATGAAATGACTCGTATGGCGATTTTAGGATATGAGGCTGCAGAGTGCAGCGGGGTGGTCAGATTTGATTTTCGCACCGATAAAAGAGGAACGCCTTTTCTGCTTGAAGCGAATTCTATTCCGGGAATGACGGAGACAAGTCTTGTACCTAAGGCTGCTGCGGCAATCGGTATGGATTTTCCGTCTTTGTGCGAAAATATTTTGCTGAAAGCTGGTGTTGGTAAAGTATAATACGTGTCAAGGTGGTTTAGAATCATGGGTGAAAAGAAAGCTTTTAAGAAGTTCCCAAAGAAGCAGCACATAAAAAATGACACCCCATCTGTTCAAGAGAGGGTTGAGGAAGTTTATGATGACGGCCGAGTGCTGTTAAAAGAGAAACCTCATAGAAATGGCAGGCATCCAGCATCCTTTTATGGAGCCGGAAAAATTAGAATGTATGCCATGTCAGTGTTTGCGTTATTTTTTATGATATTTTTAACACTGCTATTATTTCCGATACCCTTTGGGCAAATCCAGATCTCGGGAACACGGAGCATCACGTTGGAAGATGTCCTGTTTGAGGGAAATGTTTCCACACCGATTAATATATTGCAAATTAGCACAACTAATCTAGAGGAACGGCTTACCCATGATATTCGAATTCAAACCGTTAGGGTGAAGAGGAGCTTGCCTTTCACCATTTCTGTGGAGATTACGGATAGAAAAGTAGTGGCTGTCATGCAGGGGGAATATGCCTACATATTTCTGGATAAAGAAGGAACAGTCGTTCAAACAGAACCGTCTATTAAAGGAATGGTTTTTCCAATGATAACAGGAAAGAAATTGGGAAATGTCCTTCTTGGGGATAAACTCGATGATGCACAAATCCATACAGCATTAGAATTCATTAACGGGCTTACTGAAGACGGCATCAAAATATTTTCGGAAGTGAATGTGGGAAATACGGATAATCTGATGGCCTATACAAGAGGTGGGATATCCGTCCACTTAAAGAATGGAACGGATATGGAAAAAAAGGCGGCGCTTGCGGAAAGTATGGTGAACGATGTCAAGGCGAGAGGATTGTCTGTTGAGTATCTGGATGCCAATTTGGCAGCACCCTTTATTAAATTGAAAAGGTAGTGTAATATTTTGGGAACATATACAATATATATGGCGAATCTTTTCAAAGTATTGTAGAATATAAAATATATTATTATGAAACAAATTGAACATAATTGTAGTATATCGCAAGTACCAGAAGGAGGAGCGAAAATGGGAGATTCTGAAATCGCAAAAATTAAAGTCATCGGTGTAGGTGGCGGTGGAAATAATGCCGTTAACCGCATGATTGAGGCAAATATATCCGGTGTAGAATTTATTGCTGTAAATACGGAGCTTCAAGTGTTGAATCAGTCCAATGCACCGACAAAGATACAGATTGGCGAGAAGCTGACACGCGGTCTGGGGGCAGGCGCTAAACCTATTGTTGGTGAACAGGCCGCAGAAGAGTCGCGTGAAGATTTATCAAAAGCCCTTAGTGGTGCCGATATGGTATTCGTTACCGGAGGAATGGGGGGGGGCACAGGAACCGGTGCGGCTCCTGTAGCAGCTCTTTGTGCCAGGGAACTTGGCGCATTAACCATTGCCGTAGTTACAAAACCGTTTAGTTTTGAAGGTAAGGTTCGTATGAAAAATGCACTGGAGGGCATTGAGAAGTTAAAGGGAAATGTAGATGCCATTTTGGTTGTTTCTAATGATAAATTACTTCAGATTTTTGATAAAAAAACACCATTGAGAGATGCATTTAAAACGGCTGATGAAGTGCTTCGTCAGGGGATTCAGGGGATTTCTGATCTGATTACTGTCCCCGGGGTTATTAATCTTGACTTTGCAGATGTCAGGACGATTATGAGTGATCAAGGTGAAGCACTGATGGGAATTGGCATGGGGACAGGTGATAATCGTGCAAGCGATGCGGCAACCATGGCTATTAACAGTCCGTTATTAGAACGTAGCATTGACGGTGCCAAAGGGATTATTATCAATATCACGGGAAATGAAGATCTCGGGCTTTTTGAAATCAATGAGGCGTCTCAGATTATAACGGAAGCCGCCGACCCTGATGCAAATATTATTTGGGGAACATCTGTCGATTCGACACTTGATAATGATACCGTTAAAATTACGGTTATTGCAACAGGATTTGAAGAAAGAGCAAAAACTGCGGCAGGAACCAGTACGTTTAGAGGCAGCATTCATACACCCGGTATTGCGGTTCCTGAATTTTTGAAAAAATGATAGTAAGCAGGGCCACACCGCAATCGCAGTGTGGCTTTTTTATAAGGAGAATGTTATGAGATGTCCTTTTTGCAGCAGTCTTGATACAAAAGTGACTGATTCACGTGATACAGATGATGGTGCGTCTATTCGCAGAAGGAGGCAGTGTTTATCTTGTAATCGTCGGTTTACAACCTATGAAACTGTTGAACAAGCACCATTACGCGTAGTGAAGAAGAACGGATCCCGTGAAATGTTTGATAGGAATAAGTTGAGAAATGGCCTTGTCAGAGCTTGTGAAAAAAGAAATATTTCATCCCGTCAGATCGAAGAAATCGTTAATTCTGTAGAACGAACTGTCAGAAATGAATTGAAACAGGAGGTTCCTACTGAAGTTATCGGTAATCTTATCATGGAAGAACTGCGTAAATTGGATCAGGTTGCCTATGTCCGCTTTGCATCGGTATATAGGGAGTTTAAAGATTTAAGCAGTTTCATGAGCGAACTCGAAACGCTAATGAAAAATGGTAAAACAGAAGGAACCGATAGTAAAAATGATCAAAATTAATACGATAGAAACGTGTTTTAATGCTCACGAAGAAACTTTATTGGCAACGAAAAAACTTTTCCCTGTAATTCGCCAAATGGCTGAAATATGTCAAGATGCAATGATAACCGGACATAAGATTCTTATCTGTGGTAATGGCGGCAGCGCTGCTGACGCGCAGCATATTGCTGCGGAGTTTATTGGAAGGTTTCATAACGAGCGGCGGGCGCTTCCTGCAATTGCCCTTAGTACAGATACATCTATCTTGACATCTATCGCAAATGACTATAACTATTCCCAAGTTTTTTCCCGGCAGGTACAAGGACTTGGGCGCGCTGGAGATGTATTCTGGGGGATATCCACCAGCGGAAATAGCGAAAATGTGAATAAAGCGATTATAGAGGCTAAAAACAAGAGGATGATAACTATTGCCTTAACTGGTAAGACTGGAGGGGAGATGGTTGATATTTGTGATGTTGCACTTGTGATTCCCAGTGATAGTACGGCGAGAATTCAAGAAATGCATATATTATGTGCCCATATCATTTGTCAGTTGATTGATGACATTGATTGGGGTAAATAATAATGCGTATTGGGAAAAAGGCGATACTTTTTGATCGGGATGGTGTTCTTAATATTGATTCCGGATATGTATACCGATATGAAAATATCCGCTGGATTGATGGTGCGAGAGAAGCGGTTGCTCGGTTAACGGAAGAGGGATGGCTTTTGTTTGTTGTTACCAATCAAAGCGGTGTGGCGCGTGGTTTCTATACGGAAAAAGATGTGATGAAACTGCATAAACAAATGAATAAAGAATTTAGGAAATATGGTGGAAATATTACTGAATTCTTTTTTTGCCCACATCTGAATGGTGCAAAAATTTCCCGCTATAACATGGACTGTGACTGCAGGAAACCTAAGCCGGGGATGATTTTACAGGCGATTAACAAGTATGGATTGATTAAAGAAAACACATTTTTGGTCGGTGATAGCAGAAGAGATATAGAAGCAGCGGCCCGTGCGGGTATAGAAGGTTTTTTATTCGAAGGGGATAATTTAAATCTTTTTCTGAAAAATATTTTTCGGGAAAAAGGATAACTAGATAGATGAAAGATTACAAAAATATACTGGTTATTAAAATGAGCTCATTGGGGGATATAATTCATGCATTGCCTTCACTTTATGCTTTGAGGGAGCTCTTTCCAGATGCGTGCATTACCTGGGCGATACATGAAAGTTTTGCGAAGATACTTCCGGGAAAACCGTGGATCGACAATGTATATGTTATTGATCGAAAACGAATAAAGAAAATAAATTATTTGCTCCAGGTAAGGAAGGATTTGCATAAAAAACATTTTGATCTTGTGATTGATTTGCAAATGATTGCAAAGAGCGGATTAATTTCATTTCTAACGGGCTGTCATGAACGGATTGGCTATAATGATGCACGGGAATGCAGTGGATTATTTAGCCGTGCCATTTCCGGCAAATATAAAAATGGGCATATCATTGAACAGCTTTTAGATGTAATACGTTATTTGGGATGGCAGGGAAACGGAATCCATTTCCCGCTCCATGACTATAAAAATGAATTGTTAGTTGTGAGAAAAAAGCTTTCTGAGGCAGGTGTAATTGAGAAGTATGTACTTCTTGTACCCGGAACAAGAGGTGAAAATAAAAAGTGGCCCATTAAATATTGGGGAGAGTTGGCAAAACGATTGGCCAAGAAGGGGATTTTCTGTATTATATCCGGAACTGTGGGTGAAAAGTCTATGGCAGATGAAATCCGCAGAATAGCACAGTCAAAATATGTAGTAGATTTCATAGGTAAAACAAATTTATTAGAATTGATAGCATTGGAAAAGATGGCTGCTGTCCATATATCATCGGACACAGGACCGCTCCATATTGCCAATGCTGTTGGAACTCCTATTATTGCGTTATTTGGCCCCACACTTCCTTATCGGAGCGGTCCCTATGGAAATCGTTATAGTGAGGTTCTTCTGGCGGAGACCCCTGGCCATGAAGTTACAAATATGGGTACAATTTCAGTAGAGGCTGTTTATGATTCATGTATGAAAAAACTATCGTTGTGAATTGTTTGTGCATCAGATTGTTGAAGAAACAAGTAGTGTATAAGGAGAAATTTGGTTGGAGCATATCACAAGCAAAAACAACCGCTGGATCAGATTGGCAATCCGTCTCAAACAAAAAAAGTACAGGGATAAGAATAAAATGTTTCTGATGGAGGGGCTCCGTAATGCGGAAGATGTTCAGAATCAAGAGATAAGTGATATTGTATGCCTGGTTCAGTCGGGAAGAGCAGAGAATGGATCAGTGCAGCACATTTTTGAACGGGGGGAAAATCTGCACTGGCTATTTTGTGAAGTTGAAGAACCGCTGATGCGTTTAATTTCGGGTACAGAAAATGGACAGGGAATCATTTTATTGGTGAAACAGCCATATGTTATGGATTATCCCCAGTTATTAAATGGTTTGCATGGTAAATATGTTTTGTTGGATACAGTCCAGGATCCCGGAAATGTTGGGGCGATTATCAGGACGGCCGCCGCGGCTGGGTGTAGTGGAGTTCTTTTGACAAAGGGGAGTGCAGATCCATATTCGGAGAAAGTGGTAAGGAGTTCTATGGGCAGTATTCTTAGACTTCCGATATATCATGATTTGGACATAGAATTTTTAAAAGAAATTAAATCTTTTTCGAAGGTTCCTTTTATTGGAACATCACTTAGTGCTTCCCAAAATTATCGCCATGCCAAGTTTGTGACAGAGGGGGTTTTTATCTTTGGAAATGAAGGAAGTGGAATAAGTCCGGAAATATTAGACTTGACGGATTGGAATGTGTTTATCCCTATGGCAGGTACTGTGGAATCATTAAATGTTTCTTCGACAGCGGCAATCATTTTATTCTATTATTTAGATGATAATGAATTTAATAATTAATAGTATTTAGTAGAGTTTGGACATATTAATTCAAAAATGCTTGATTATAGTGTGTACGATTGAAAGGAAAGATGATGAAAAAACAGCTGATAATTAATGCCGATGATTTTGGGATACATGAGGCTGTGAATCTTGCTGTTTATAGAGGTTTTGAGTCAGGAATTTTAACCAGTACTTCGATTATGGCAGGTGGAGATGCTTTTTCCTCAGCGGTGAGGCTATCTCGCGAAATGGGAAATATTGGGATAGGAATCCATCTAACCTTGGTAGGAACACTGACAACAGTTTTACCTGCTGAAGAAGTTCCGACGCTAACTTGGGAGAAAGGAGTCCTTTGTAAAGATTATTTAGAATTAATTCTCCGAGATATGAAAGGCCTTATTAGTCTTGATGACGTTTACAGGGAGTGGGATGCACAAATCCGTAAGGTTCTTGATGCAGGAATTTCGATTACGCACATTGATGGGCATCAACATCTTCATATGTGGAATAAATTTTTTCCTATTGCCCTTGCATTAGGGAAGAAATATAAAATTCCATGTATGAGAGTACCTGATGAAAGCTTTTTTTTTGATATAAGCGCAAAAAATATTTTACGATCAATGGCAGGAACCGGATTGGCCTTTATTGCCCGAAGACATAGAAGTGTATTAAAGCAGATGAATGTGAAAACGAATGATTATTTTTACGGAATGCTCTACGGGGGACATTTGACGGAAGATAGAATAATCAATTTATTGAGCAGGGTTAAGTCTGGCGTTACAGAGATTATGTGCCATCCTTCATCGAATGAACAGGAAATGGATAGGCAATTTCGGTGGGGATATCATGGGGAATCGGAACTACAGGCATTATTATCGACAACGGTAAAGGAAAAGATTGATGAAGAGAGTATTGATTTAATATCTTATCGAGATGTGGCAATAGAAGGGATTTCTGCAAAATGAAAAATAATGAAAAGCAGTTTTATTTGGTGGATTTTCAAGTATTACCGGAAGCAATAAAAAAAACAATTCGTATTAAAGAATCTTTGAAAAATGGAAGGGTGAAGACAATAAATGAAGCATTATCTGCGATGAATATAAGCAGGAGTGCTTATTATAAATATAAAGATCATGTGGAACCGGTAACGGGAGCCGTTAAAGAATGCAGTATCACATACTTTATAATGATGCAAAATGATTTTTCTCTTTTAAATAAAATAATGAGAAAAATAAAAAAGGAAAATAATGATGTGCTATCCATAAATAGCGGGGTAGCTTTTGGCGAAAATGTTCCGACTATAATTTCATTTAAGACAAAGATGACCCTGGCGGATATCAATTTATTGGCAGAAAGTATTCGCAGGATTAAGGGGATCATACGAATCGTCGTTTCAGAAGAGGAAGGTAGCCGATGAAAAATATAAATATCGCTTTACTCGGATTTGGTACAGTTGGAAGCGGTGTGGCAGAAACGATTAAGAGAAATTCCGACATTATCAAAGAGCGGCTGGGCGTGCATTTATTGATAAAATATGTTCTGGTTCGAGAGGTAAACAAATATACTAAATTTCCCATATTGAAAGATATTCATTTAACCGATAACTTTTCGGAGATAATAGAAGATGAATCCCTGGATATCATTGTTGAAGTGATGGGAGGGATTACCCCAGCCAAGGAGTATATTTTCAGTGCATTGGAGCATGGATTGAGCGTCGTCAGCGCAAATAAGGATTTAGTAGCTTTATATGGCCCGGATATTATCCATAAGGCGATTGAGAACCATGTAAATTTCAGTTGTGAGGCGAGTGTCGGCGGAGGAATTCCTATTTTGATGCCACTCCATCAGTCACTTGCAGCAAATCAGATTGAAAGTATCGTGGGCATATTGAATGGAACAACAAATTATATATTGTCACAGATGACAGAAACCGGTGTCAACTATGCAAACGCATTGGCAGATGCCCAAAAACAAGGATTTGCCGAGGCTGATCCGACAAATGATGTGTGTGGTTTTGATGCGGCCAGAAAACTTGCTATTTTATCCTCTATTGGATTTAGAGCTAATGTAACCTTTGATGATGTTTTGGTGGAAGGCATTGAAAAGATAGATAAAAGTGATATTCAATATGCGAAAGATATGGGATATACAATTAAACTTTTAACGGTTGCGCTCAGACAGGAAAATGGAATTGCACTAAACGTTTATCCGGCCTTTTTGCCCGATAATCATCCATTGTCTTCAGTAAAAGGGGCATATAATGCGATTTATGTAACTGGAAATATTGTTGATGATGTTATGTTTTATGGCAGAGGAGCCGGCGCATTACCTACGGCAAGTGCAGTGATGGGGGATGTTATCAGCACGGCACAGCATATATTGAATGGATCAACAGGAACCGGCATGATAATGACTGATACCAAAAGAATTCCATTTTATTCATCATTAAAACTTCAAAATTCATATTATTTTCGTTTAGATGTTGATGATGTTACCGGTGTGCTTTCTCAAATTGCGGCGGCTTTCGCAGAAAATGACATCAGTATTTGCGAAGTCGTCCAAAAACGAAAAACAAAAGGTTTGGCGGAGTTGGTGCTTATTACGGAACTGGCGAGCCGGGAAAGCATATTGCAGGTGGAGAAAGGTCTCCAGGTACTTCCTTGTATGCGTAAGGTTGCTAATGTGATAAGGGTTATGTGAGATGAAAATAAATAAGAAATACGGTGTGCGTGTCCCTGCAACTACGGCCAATATAGGAAGCGGATTTGATACGCTGGGAATGGCGCTTGGATTATATAACGAAGCTTATTTTACGCCTGTAAATGAGTTATCACTTATGAAGTCTCATATTGATATTCAAGGAGAAGGTGCCGGCAAGATTAAACCTGGTGCTGATAATATGGTTTTACAGACCATGCAGGCAGTGGCGGGAAAAGTAGGAAAGGAAATTCCCGGCGGTGAACTGAAGCTTATTAATCAAATTCCTTTGGCACGAGGAATGGGAAGCAGTTCTGCAGCACTTGTTTCCGGCGCGTATCTTGCCAACCAATTGTGCGGAAACGTATTAAACAGACATGAAATCTTAAATATCGTTACTGAATTGGAAGGTCATCCTGATAATGTTGCTCCTGCTATTTTTGGCGGATTTTGTTTCTCCATTGTTAAAGATAAATTTGTTCTTACGGAGCAGTGGAAAATCCCGGACACTTGGAAGGCGGTCGTTGCTGTTCCCGATTTTGAACTTAGAACGGAAGATGCACGGTGTGCATTGCCGGATACTTATTCCAGAGAGGACTTAGTGCAAAACGTAGGGGCGGTTTCCTTTTTAATGGCAGCTGTTATGATGCGGAGAGGTGAATTACTGAAGGTAGGATTGGCGGATCGTATCCATGTACCTTATCGTTTGCCATTAATCAGTGGGGCTGAAGAGGCAATGAAAAATGCTGATAAAAAAGGATGTTACGGTGTAACAATAAGCGGATCCGGTCCGACGATTATTGCTTTCTCTTCAGCGGAGAAAGCATATGAAATTGGTGCTGCGATGGTAGACGGATTCAAGCTGCATCATGTAAAATCAAAATTTATGGTTTTGGATTTTGATCAAGAGGGCGTACGGCTAATACAGCTTGACAATTACTGATAACATGTGTATTGTATATAACGTAGTAAATGTCGGGACGTAGCTCAGTTTGGTAGAGCGCTACCTTGGGGTGGTAGAGGTCGCATGTTCGAATCATGTCGTTCCGACCATTTTTATTGCATGATATTATTTTAAAAATAAGCTTTTTTGAATAAGTATTTGTTATAAAGCGAGGTTTTATGTTGAATAGAGTAAGATCAGTCATGCTTATGACACTGCTCGGTTTGATTCTGGTATCAGCTGGCGGATATGTGGGTGGGCAAAATGGGGCGACAATGATGTTTATCATTGCTCTCATTTTAAATTTTTACAGTTATTGGAATTCTGATAAAATAGTGCTGAAAGCATATAATGCAAAAGAGTTGTCGGAGAATCAAGTGCCGGAATTATTTTCACTGGTAAAAGGATTATCAAGAAATGCGGGAATCCCTATGCCGCGATTGTATATTATTCCCACAGAAATTCCGAATGCTTTTGCTACCGGCCGGAATGAAAATCATGCCGCTGTGGCCGTGACAGAGGGATTAATATCGTTGCTTGACAGAGATGAAATCGCGGGTGTAATCGGTCATGAATTGTCCCATATCCGTCATCATGATACACTTATTATGACCCTGGCAGCTACCTTTGCGACTGCTATCAGTTATCTTGCGCAAGCCGCACAATGGGCCGCTATATTTGGAAGTGGACGTGACAGCGAAGGAAGAAGTAATAATCCATTTGCGTTGATTGCTACCATTATTATCGCTCCTTTAGCTGCATCACTGGTTCAAATGGCATTATCGAGGTCACGAGAATTTATGGCAGATGCTTCCGGGGCAGAAATAAGCGGTAAGCCTTTAGCGCTTGCCCGTGCATTACAGAAATTGGACAGTTATTCACGTCAAAAAGTTATGCCTTATGCAAAACCGGCTTCCTCCGGATTATTTATTATCAATCCGCTTGCGGCTGTTGGCGGTTATGCAACATTGTTTTCTACGCATCCTTCTACAGAGGAGCGTGTTAAAAAGCTGCATGAAATAGCAGCCCAAAAGAATTTATTCTAAGGAGGATAATAGTATGGCTAATGTAGAGAAAACTCTTGTATTGGTGAAACCGGATGGTGTAAAAAAACACATTTGCGGTGAAGTAATTTCTCGTTTTGAGAGAAAGGGACTCATTCTTCATTCCGTAAAAATGATACAGGTTCCGGAAGAATTAGCGAAAAAACACTATGCAGAACATGCAGGGAAAGGCTTCTTCAATGATCTGATTTCTTTTATTACATCCGGACCTGTATTGGCAATGGTTATTGAAGGGGAAAATGCAGTAGCAGCCGTCCGTCAGATTAATGGCGCAACAGATCCTATTAAGGCAGTCCCGGGGTCTATCCGTGGTGATTTTGCCACTTCTATTGATGAAAACGTTGTTCATGCATCTGATGCTCCGGAAACTGCAGCAAGGGAAATTGCTCTGTGGTTCCCTGAATTAAATTAGCAGGGAGGGCTGTTATGGCAAAAGTTTATACTCGTACCGGGGATAGAGGACAAACCAGTCTATATACCGGGGAACGTGTGTCCAAAGGAAGTCTTCGTGTTGAAACGTATGGCACAATTGATGAGGTAGACTCTGTCTTAGGAAGCGCTCGTGCTTTTGTTGTTCATCAGAATGTAAAAGAAACCATTTTTAAGATTCAGAAAGATCTTTGGCTGCTGATGGCGGATGTTGCCAGTCTTGGGAAAGAACCTAATATTGGCAGTGATCATGTGAAAGACTTAGAGCAGACTATTGATAAGTATACGGAAGAATTAGAACCTTTGGATCATTTTTTGGTTCCCGGAGAAACACAGGGGGCCGCGTTTCTTGATGTAGCCCGTGCCGTAGTCCGTCGTGCTGAGCGGAGTATGTGGAGACTTTCTGAAACGGAAGAGGTTCATGAATCGGGGATTCGCTATCTTAATCGGCTTTCTGATTTATGCTTTACTTTGTCCCGTTATGAAACAGAAGTGAAGTAAAAGTTATTCGATAAATATGCTAAACTAAGAGGAGATATTCGGATTGATGGGTATCTCCTCTTATGTTTTTCATTAAAATTTATATTCGGAACAGAAGATATTTAATGGATATTATAATACGAATGAATTTTGTTAATATTTTGGAGTGTTACAGGATGGAACAAGATATATTGCAGATTCTTGAATTTAATGAAATCAGGCGTATGCTTGCCCAATTATGCCCTTCTTCTTTGTCAAAAGCAAAAGCTATAGATCTGCAGCCGTCTTCGGAACCACGGATAATTGCAGAACATCTGCAGGAAACGGAAGAGGCTTCAATTTGTTTGCAAAAAGAGATATCATCACCCTTGGGAGAGACCTATGACATCATTCCATTTATAGATAGGGCGGAGAAAGAAATGATACTTCTTGCTGGAGAGTTTATGGAAATTTCTTCATCGCTTGAAACCTATCAAAAGATGCATGAGTATTTTAGTGGGGAAAGACATTTACGCTATCCGATTTTGGAAGAAAAAGCGTCTTTAATCCTTCCCTTGGATGGTTTGCTCAACAGAATCCGGCAGGTTTTTGATGATAAAGGCGATATACGGGATAAGGCATCTATGAAGCTGTCCCGTATCAGAGGAGATATAGAAACAGTTAAAAGCAGGATACGGAAATCTTTCAGGCAGATACTGCATGATAAAGATACCACATTATACCTGCAGGATGCGATTATTACACAGCGCAACGGGCGGTATGTAGTACCTGTCAAAGAAGAGTATCGATATAAATTTGATGGAATCGTTCACGATCGTTCCTCTACCGGGCAAACACTCTTTATGGAGCCGATGATTTCCGTGCGTCTGAATAATGATCTTATTGAGCTGGTACTGGCAGAAAAGCAAGAAGTGATGGAGGTTCTGAGGGAGCTTACACGGCAGATCAAAAATAATAGTGCAGTTATTCGAAAAGATTGCCATATTGTTTCGGATATGGAGTTTATCTTTGCGCGGGGACAATTGGCGCTTGCCATGAATGGAGTTCGGGCGACTTTCTCAGCTGCCGGTATATTGGATTTAAAGGACGCGAGACATCCATTGATTCCTGCGGATAGAGTTGTTCCTATTTCGCTTACATTAGGGAAAGCTTTCAAAATACTTGTCATAACAGGTTCCAATGCCGGCGGGAAAACAATTGCTATCAAAACGGTGGGCATATTGGCATTGATGAATCAATCAGGTTTATTTATCCCTGCTGCAGAAGGCTCAATGATGCCTGTATATAACCACATTTATTCGATTATTGGTGATGACCAGAGTATTCAATATAATTTATCGACTTTCTCCAGCTATATTACGCAGTTGGTTTCATTTCTACCTTATGTGAATGAAAAGGATCTTGTACTTTTAGATGAATTGGGAGCAGGGACGGATCCAATTGAAGGTGCCATGTTGGCACAGGCGGTTACGGAATATTTGGTAAACAAAAATGTGAACTCTATTATTACGTCACATTTTAGCGAGATGAAGAAGCTTGCCTACGAATTGTCAGAAGTTGAAAATGCGTTTGTTGAATTTGATAAGGAAACGCTATCACCGACTTATCATTTGATTATTGGAGTTGCCGGAAACAGCAACGCATTTAATATCTGTCGGCGGCTTGGTATGCAGGAGAGTATATTGAATCGGGCAGTTGAGCTTCAGCAAAGATCACCTTTTCATAATATGGAGATGGTGATGAATCATCTAAATGAGCAGCGAAAAGAATTGGAGCAGGAGAAAGAATCTATCCGTATCATTCGGCAAGAGTCAGACGGAGTAAGAGCTCAATTGCAGGAGGAGCAGGAGGAGTTTTTATTGAAGAAAAATGCCATACTGTCAAAAATGCGGGAAGAATCCTCTGATATAAAACGTAATTTGAGGATTCAGGCTGAAAAAATAATTAGAGATGTTAAAAAGGCATCAAGTCTCGATAAAGATGCTTTTATGAAACATGTGGGAACTACAAGAAGTGCCATTGAAAATATGAAGATTCCGGAGAGTCGGTCGAAGCGGGGGCTTGTTGCTAATGAAATCAAACGGGGAGATATTATTTATATAGATACGTTAGGCAGTAATGGAAAGGTGATTTCTGTAACTGGTAAGAAAATCACGGTTGCCTGTGGAGTAGCCAATATATGTGTGGATATAAGCCATTGTTTTGCTGCAGAACAGTTGGTGAAGATGATTCCGCAAAAAATATCACACCAAAAGAAAAATGTATCAAATTTACGACATGAGGAAGTAAGTACATCGGTAAATGTGATTGGCAAAACTGTATATGAGGCAATTCCTGAAATAGATAAATTTTTAAATGATTGTATAATGGCGGGAGTTTCCCCTGTGCAAATCATTCATGGAAAAGGGACGGGAAGCTTGCGGAAGGGAATTCATGATTACTTGAAAACGCTTCCGTTTATAACTGATTTTCGGATGGCAGAACCTCAAAATGGAGGAGCAGGCGTTACAGATGTGTATTTTAATTGATTCATATGCTTGACCAAATGTTTATGTAGATATATATTTAAATACAGTGGAAAGTTGTATAAAAATATGGGCAGGCAAATATGTTTAATTTACCGGAAAAGTTTGTAATTGTAGATGGTTATAGAATTCCCGCGGACAAAGCAGAAGAGTATAGAAAAACAAAGGAACGGATGGAAAAAGAAGCAGAGAAGTTTTTCAAAGGCTTTTGTGAAATTGTAAAGAAAGAGCCTCTTCTTGATCTTTTAGGGCATGGGGTTGTTGGATATTCTTCTACGGGGGAACAGTTGGCTCGAATTTCTTTAGATCCCTTTGAAATTTCAGCTATGAATGTCGCTTTAGGCCGTAACAAATTGAAAGAATATATCCTTGCCACCAATGGATATGATGAATATGCATATCAGCAGCTATTGAAAGAATATAAAATAAGGCACGAAAATAAATAACAGGAAGGATTGTATTGTATGATTCATATCATTGCGGACAGCACATCTGCTATTCCTCAAGAAATGTTGTCTAAATATTCAAATTTGCATGTTATTCCTCTTAGTTTATCTATTAAAGGAGAGTATATTCCTGAGAATGAAGCAACAATCAGGCAGGTTATTGAATACTCTGAAAAGACAAATCAAGCAATACCTACAAGCCAGCCGAGCACGGGAGATTTTTTAAATGCATTTAATTTGATTCCCGAAAAAGATGACATTATTGTTTTATGCATCACAACTGCAGTCAGTGGTACATACAATGGTGCGGTTTTGGCTGCAAAACAATCTGGAAGGGGAAATATATCAGTAATTAATACCAAGACGACGGCTGTTGGAATGCTCCAAATGGTTCAGGATGCTTTGGAATTCATTGAAAGTGGCAATTCTTTTGCAGAAATCACGGATAAATTGACGGAAGTTGCTGAACATATGAGAACAACTTTTACTGTGGATACCCTGGATTACCTTCGTCGTGGAGGAAGAATTGGTAAGGCTGCAGGGTTAATTGGAAGTATATTAAAGATAAAACCCTGTATTTATCTAAACAAGAACAATGAAGTGGATGTTTTGGACAAAGTGCGTACAAGGAAGAAAGCGGTAGCCAGTTTAATAAAGTACTTAGATGAGAATGCTCCTTGCAAACGTATCGGTATCGTCCATATTGAGAATCCGGAAGGCGGAAAAGAATTACAGTCTATCGTTCAGGAAAAATATCCTGATATTGATGTCACTTTGACGACAGGGACACCAGTATTGGCTTGCTATTTAGGACCGGACTGGTAGGTATTATTTTTGAGAGCGCCTGAGATGGGGGAGAATTGCATGTATACGATTATTGATGGTGGTTGTTTTAAGAATATGCTGATTGGCGCATATCAGATGTTTGAACAAAAATATGAAATATTAAATCAGCTGAATGTTTTTCCTGTTCCTGATGGGGATACAGGAAGTAATATGCTGAATACGCTGAAATCGATGTATAGTATGATCAGTGATGTCAGTGCGGATGAGTCGGTAGGTATGATTGCGGAAAAGGCTTCCGCCGGTGCAATTATGGGGGCAAGAGGAAATTCCGGTGTTATCCTTTCTCAGATTATTCATGGGATAAGCCGTGGATTACGTGGTAAAAAGACAGCATCGGGAACCCAAATGGGAAAGGCTTTTCAGTATGGTATTTTATATGCTTATCGTGCAGTAACCAAGCCGGTAGAAGGGACTATTCTTTCTGTTGCAAGGGGAATTGCCAAAGGAACATATGAAGTGATCAGGCAGGAACCTGATTTCAGCAAGGTTTTGGAGTCTGCCATTGGTCATGGTAATGATGCTTTGGCAAAAACGCCGGAGCGGTTAAAGATCTTAAAAGATGCAAATGTTGTCGATGCCGGAGGACAAGGCCTAATATTCTTCCTCATAGGATGCCTTAACGGATTGACCGGAAAAGTAAGCGAAGTAAATTTGGAGATTAAACCGGTAATCAGTCGGTTGGAAGCAAAAGGAGAATCTTTCTCCATCGAGTATCCGTACTGCACGGAGTTTATTATCAGTCCTTGTAAATTGGCGGCAAAAGAAATACGCCATAAATTGGGAACCTGGGGCGAATCTATGATTGTGGCGGAAGGAGATAATCTTATCAAAGTCCATATTCACGCCCAACGGCCGGGGCATGTTTTAGATATGGCTGCCTCTTGGGGGACATTGCATGATGTTAAATGTGACAATATGGTTGACCAGTTTCATAAAAATAAAGAAAAGCAACAAGATGAACCTAAACGTCCGTTAGGGGTTTTAGCAGTTGTATCCGGTGACGGTTGGACAGAATTATACCAAAAACTCGGTTGCGATGTTGTATCTGGCGGGCAGTCGATGAATCCTTCCGTTCAGGAATTGAATGCAGGTATAGAAAATGGAAGGTATGATAAATATATCCTATTGCCTAATAATAAAAATATTATTTTAGCGGCACAGCAACTCCAGAAAATGCTTGGTGAGAAAATACACATCGTGCCATCTGTTAATCCTATGGAAGGGTTAGCTGCTGCGATGGCATTTATGGATAATATCGGTATTGAGGAAAATTTGAATGAAATGTCAAAGAGAGTGCAGCAGATAAAAACAGGAATGATTACTGCTGCAGTGAGGGATAGCCTTATTGGGGATATTGTTATCCATAAGGGAGATTACATGGGGATAACAAAAGGTCACCAGATTTTTACAGAAAAAGATTTCAATAAGTGTTTTCGGAAGTTACTGGAATCCCTTATTGATGAAGATACGGGTGTGGTTACTGTATATTATGGAAAAGATATGTCGAAAGATGCATGTGGTCGTGAGTTGGCAGCAGTAGAGAAAATTTATTCAGACATAGAGTTTGAGATGTATGATGGCGGACAACCGCTATATCCGATGTTTATTTCAGCAGAATAATATATTTTGAGAAATTTAAAACGGTGCAGTGATTTATATCACACATAGCACCGTTTTCTTGTAGTATAAGATCTTTTTAACAAAATAATTAGTTTACATTATCTACATTTCTATTTGCTGTTTCTGCACCATCAGAAGGGCTTGGGTAAAAGTACATAATACGGTCTGGTTGAAAATATTCACTTGATACTTTTTTCGTGATGATCTTGGACATAATTTGTTCAAATTCCACGACTTCAAGCGGAGAAAGAATAGTGTCTTCAATGAGTACAATAACTGAGGGATTAACTTTCGGAGCATTTTCAGGGACTTCGCTGCGATCAAGGGGAATGCTTAGGATTAATCGTATGGTTGCAACATATTGCTCTTTATAATCGAAAACGGTTCCACGATAAGTGTTTTCCCATAAGGTCCGCATTAAATCAATGTGGTAAGGATCTTGATTCAATTCTTCTGGCATGATATCCTCCATAACTTAAAATATATTATATTGTAGCACTTTTGAGCAAGACGAGTGGTGGAATCCGTCTAATTGGCATAGGAATTTTACATATGTTATTATGTAAAAGACATACTCGGGATTTAAGGTGGTAAGGCACAGATGGGCAATAAGATATTTTTAGTGTTAGGCGGATCAAGAAGCGGCAAGAGTGAGTTTGCCGAAGAGCTGATGTATCATTCTACAGGGAAAAGAAAAGGATATGTCGCAACAAGCCGAATCTTAGATGATGAAATGAAATACCGCGTTATCTTGCATCAAAAAAGGCGCCCGGAAGACTGGAAAACATTTGAAATTTTAGGAGAAGTCAGCGGCAAAATAGGATTTGTTCTTATGAAAGCGGACACGGTTCTTTTTGATTGCATTACGATGTATGTCAACAATATTCTTATGGAGCATTTAGCGAATAAAGATAATGAAACACTTGGAATTAACGATCTGACGGCATTACAAACATTACTGGAGAAAGATTTGGAATTGCTCTTTAATATCATTTCCCAGACGGATAACAAGGAAATTATCTTTGTTTCTGACGAGTTGGGGATGGGCATCGTACCGGCCAACGCAATGAGCCGGGTATACCGCGATTTGGTGGGATTGGCAAATCAGTATGTGGCCCAAAAGGCAGATAAGGTATATCTATCAATTGCAGGAATTACAGTGGAGCTTAAAAGTAGAGGAGTGGAACCATGGTGAGAAAAATTGCCAAAAAAGTTATGTTTCAGGGAACAAGCTCTCATGTGGGTAAAAGTATTTTAACAACGGCATTTTGTAGAATTCTCAAACAAGATGGGTATCATGTTGCCCCATTTAAGGCGCAGAATATGGCACTAAATTCCTATGTTACGCATTCTGGTGGAGAAATCGGCCGTTCTACCGTTGCCCAGGCGGAAGCCGCAGGGGAAGATCCTATTGTGCAGATGAATCCTGTACTTTTGAAACCCACGGGGAATTCCTGCTCTCAGGTGATTCTTCTCGGTAAATCGGTCGGTAATTATAGCGCTTCAGAATATCAAAATAAATATAGCCAAGAGGCATGGTCTTCCGTAAAAAAGAGTCTTGATTTCATGGAAACACATTATGATGTGCTGGTGATTGAGGGGGCGGGAAGTCCTGCTGAAGTCAATCTGAAAAAGAATGATATTGTCAATATGCGGATTGCAAAAGAATGCCGGTCTCCCGTATTTTTGATCGCAGATATTGATCGTGGCGGGGCGCTGGCGTCTATTGTAGGAACCCTTGAACTGTTAGAGCCTGAAGAACGTAAACTTGTGAAGGGACTTATTATTAATAAATTTCGCGGGGATATTACACTTTTGGAACCGGCATTGACATTCCTTGAAGAACATACGGGGATTCCGGTCTTAGGTGTTATTCCTTATTTGGATAAGCTGGGGATTGATGATGAAGATTCCGTGTCACTTCAGGAAATGCCACGGAATCAGATTATGCATGATGTTCATATTGCTATTATCCAAACGCCTAAAATCTCAAATTTCACGGACTTTGATGCATTTACCCATGAACCGGATGTAAACGTGCGTTTTATTCAGCGGGGAGATTTGATTGGGAGTCCGGATCTTATTATACTGCCGGGCAGTAAAAATACGACAGAGGACTTGCTTTATCTGAAGCGACAAGGGTACGATCATGATATTAAAGCGCTTGCAGCAAAAGGTATTCCCGTGGTTGGAATTTGCGGCGGCTATCAGATGCTTGGAGAAAAGGTTTGTGATCCATTACATGTAGAAAGCAGTAATGATGTAGTGGAAGGACTGGGGTTAATGCCTTATGTTACAACCATGCAGGGGGAAAAAAATACATATCAGGTAGAGTTTAATTGTGAAGCCTTGCCATTTCTTGGTATGGATTTTAAAGGAAGCCATTTAAAAGGGTATGAAATACATATGGGGGAAACGGTACTTACCCATTCAGCACAAAGCCTTTTTAATATAGTGCGGAGAAGTAATCAACCGGTGCAAGTGCAAGACGGATATATCAATGAAACACATCATATATTTGGTACATACTGCCATGGTATCTTTGATAATGATGATCTTAGGCGGGCGATAATTAACGCACTTCGTAAAAGAAAAGGATTGGAGACGCTTCCGGTGCAGTTCCGTTATCGCCAATATAAAGAATCGGAATTTGACCGTCTTGCCGATACAGTACGAAAACATTTTGATATGAAGAAGTTTTATGAAGTCTTGGGGTGAGTGAATTGGAAACTCTCCCTTATGCGTTGGTTCCGTTTATGGCATTGATAATAGATGCGGTAATAGGAGATCCCCGATCGGACTGGCATCCGGTAGTTCTCATCGGGAAACTGATCTCCACATGGGAAAATAAATTGTATCCGAAGCATCATACGGATAATATGAAGCTGTTCCTTTACGGATGTGGTGTGGTTCTTCTTGTCTTGGTGAGCGTAGGTATTGTATCTACGGTAATATTGTATATTGCTGCGAAAGCAGGAATTTTCTGTTATTTTCTGCTTAGTGCGGTTTTACTCTATGTTTCGATTACTCCGCGCGCGCTTGCCCGTGATGGGATGGAAATATACAATCTTCTGAAAAAAGGAAATGTAGAAACAGCGCGTGCTCGGTTATCTTGGATTGTAGGAAGAGATACTGACGGATTAAATGAAAGTGAAATTTCAAGAGGAACGATAGAAACTGTTGCAGAAAATACGACTGATGGAATTATTTCCCCGCTATTTTATTTTCTACTTTTGGGCCCAATTGGCGCTATTGTATATCGAGCAGGCAATACGATGGATTCCATGATCGGCTATAAAAACGAACGCTATCTTTTCTTCGGCAGAGCTGCTGCACGGCTTGATGATGTTTTGAATTACATACCCGCGAGGGTTACTTATTTACTTTTTATTATAGCCGCTTTTGTTCTTCGGCTAGATTGGCGAAACGCATGCGTGATCGGATTTCGTGATGCGAACAAACATCCGAGCCCCAATGGGGGTTATGCTGAAGCTACTGTAGCGGGTGCAATGCATGTGCAGCTTGGCGGATATAATTATTACAATGGGAAACCGGAGTTTCGTGCTTATATGGGGGATTCGGATCAAACTTTGCGGGCGGAGCACATTAAGACTACTATTTGGATGATGTATCTGGCTACTATTATTTTTGCCTTTATGGAATCGTTGATTCTATTATTTTGGTGATGGAATGAAAAGTTTTCTTGTCGGGCTGCAGTTTTTGACGCGGCTTCGCCTTGACACACAAACTGAATGGAAAGATGAAGACTTTGGGAAAAGTGTAACATGGTTTCCTGTAATTGGATGGATTATAGGACTCCTGTTATGCGGTGTTTTCTTTTTGATACGACCACTTGGCAGCCCTCTTTTGATTGGGTTTATTTTGGTTATATCGGAACTTTTTATTACAGGGGCATTATTGCTTGACGGGCTTATGGATTCCGCTGACGGCTTATTTTCGGGACGCAGTAAAGAGAGAAGCCTGGAAATTATGAAAGACAGCCATGTAGGAGCTTTTGGGGTACTTTCTGTCTTATTGATAGTTCTCTTAAAAACATTCGCGCTGGCTTCTGTTGATACTGCGCTATATTTTGTCCTTATCGCGATGCCGACACTGGGAAGGTTAAATCTGGTTGTCAGTATATGTGAATATCCTTATGCCAGACCATATGGAATCGGGAAGTCCTTTTCGGCCTATAGGTCTAAAAATGCGGTTTTTTATGCATTTTTTACAGCTATTCTGCCGGCAGTTTGTTTTGGGCTTGACTATATTATTCTCTTCAGCGCGGCTATATTGTTCGGTCTTTATTTAAATTCGTGGATAGTTGAAAAGATTGGCGGAACAACCGGTGATACTTATGGGTTTATTACAGAAATCACCGAAGCGTTTATAGCATTCTTATTTGTGTTATTGGTTAAAGGTGGGGCATGGCATATTTAGTTATATCTCCCGGATCATGCGGAGAGTTTATTCAGGGGTATGCGAATGGATCCTCCTTTATGGTGACTTGCCCGATTAATCGATATTCTTATGCTTATAGCGGATTCGACGGAACTGGTGACATTTTGCCTGATAAGGCGGCGGAGGCCGTGAAACGTACATTAGTTTATCTGAAAAGACCCGATACGATTGTTCCGATTAAGCTAAAATCCTATATTCCGAGGGGAAAGGGATTGGCGTCAAGTACGGCCGATATAAGTGCGGTATGCCAGGCGACAGCGTTAAGTGTCGGGGAAATTCTTTCTCCGCGTGAATTAGCAACGATCGCGCTTTCTATTGAACCCAGTGACGCTACGTTTTTTGAGGGAATTGTGGAGTTTGATTACCGTGACGGGAAAGTGATTCGGGAAATGGGGCATTGTCCTGATATGCAGATTTTAATTTACGATTGTGGTGGTGAAGTTGATACGATGTCTTTTAACAATAGGAAAGATCTGATTTCATTGCAAAAGAGCAATCAAACTGAAATAGAGAAAGCGATGTATTTTTTGGTGGAAGGATTAAAAAATCAGTCATTGGAAATTATCGGGAAGGCGGCTACAATCAGCGCGTTTGCAAACCAGAAGATACTTTTTAAAAAGCCGCTGGAAGATTTTTATACGAGGGGAACCGCATTAGGCGGAAAAGGGGTTATTTGCGCACACAGTGGAACTGTTCTTGGGTTAATCGTAGCACCTGGTGCAGATATTGAAGCAATACGGACGAAAATTAAAGATTATGATTTAGGAGTTTTTTATCTAGATACAGTACGGTCGACAAATCAAGGTATGCAGATCAGAAAGTGTAAATTGGATGATCCTTTCACAAAGTAGGCATGGTGGCGATATATTTAAATTGCCGGGAGGAGAACGGGATGGTTTTTTAGATTTCAGTATCAATATCAATCCGTTAGGACTTTCCCCGAAAGGCAAAGAAGCACTTATTCGATCCTGGGAAAAAGAGGTATTGCGGTATCCTGATATGGAATGTCGAGAGCTTATTTCTGCTTTGGCAAACAGGTATGGCATGCCTGACCGAATGATAACGGTTGGAAATGGTGCTACAGAAATTATGTATACTCTGCTCCGTGTGCTGCTGCCTGGCAAGGTTTATGTACCGGCACCGTCATTTAGCGAGTATCGTCTATCAGCTGAATCTGTCAACGCAAAGGTAGAGGAAATACCGTTGTCTGCAAAAACGGATTTCAAAATTCCTGTGGAGTTTTTTACAAAGATAGAGCCGAAATCTGTTGTATATTTAGGGAACCCCAACAATCCTGACGGACAAATACTTAATGAGGAAAGGTTGAAACAGATACTTCCGCTTGTAGAAAAAACGCAAAGCTATTTGATTTTGGATGAGTCTTTTGTGGACTTTTTAGGAGACTCTTTTTCCTACCGAAAACTTTGCCTTTGCCATAGACAGGTTATTATAGTTTCTTCCTTAACGAAATTTTATGCTGTCCCGGGGCTAAGAATCGGATGCAGTTTTTCTACAGAAGAAATTGCTAAGAAATGCCAGGAGCAATTAATTCCTTGGCATGTAAATGGACTTGTTCAGACTTATATGAAGAGTGCATTGGCAGATGATGCGTATATTCAGAGAACACGAGAATATTGTAAAACGGAAAGGAATAGGATGATTACGGATTTGTCTGCAATCGATAGTATTAAGGTATATCCGGGAAGTGTTAATTTCTTTTTATGCAAACTGATGAGAAAGTTCAAATCAGCATATGAACTGCAGCAAGCACTATGGACTTATAAAATTATTTTGCGGCAATGCGGTAATTATGCGGGGTTGGATGAAAGTTATTTTCGGATTGCAGTAAAGATAAAGGAAGAAAATCTGCGATTAGTTAATGCATTGAGAAAGGTTCTTGAATAGATGATCACGCTATATTTTGTTCGTCATGGACAAACGGTCTGGAATGAATCTGGAAGGTACCAAGGCAGTACTGAGGTGGCACTGAGTGCATTGGGGAAAGAACAGGCAAAGCTGACAGCTCATTGGTTTGAAGGAATTTTTCTGAATGGAATAATATCCAGCAGTTTGGGAAGAGCCATGGAAACGGCGAAAGAAATTGCAAATTTGAAGAGTATGAATGTCGAAGTGGTTGATGCGTTGCAGGAACTTCATTTTGGCGACTGGGAAGGAAAAACTTTTGAAGAGATTGAGCATTGCTGGCCGGGAATGATTGAGGAGATGTATCATCATCCGGAACTACTGCAGCTGCCTCACGGCGAGTCTTTTGCCGATTTACAGAGGAGGACGGTGCAGGCGGTTGAAGAGATCATTGACCGCGGGGATAATAAGACTTATGTAATTGTAAGCCATGGTGCGGCTATCAGGACAATTATCTGCGGTCTTTTGGATATACCGTTAAAAACAGCTTGGAATTTCAGTTTATATAATGCCGGTATTACTTGCATGACACATTATATGGGTGACAGAACAATTTTGACTTTTCATAATTTTACGGATCATCTGATAAAGTGATTTACGGATACTGCCATAACGGAACATTTTTTATCGGATTATCCGGTAATAAGGAATCGTAACAGAAATCATTGCCGGAACCAAAGCCAAATGGACAAACATACACTTTTACGGTATCATAAAGAAACGGAAAAGTGGTGATTTAATGACTGAGAAAATGAAAATAATTGATTTTCTTAGAGAAAATCAATTAGATGCAATTTTTGTGCAAAAGGATGAAAACTGCAGATATTTAAGTAAGTTTACAGGTTCAGACAGTTATCTGCTTCTGACAAAAGAGGAGTTGTACCTTCTGACGGACAGCAGATATACAGAGCAGGCAAGAAAAGAATCTGCCGATTATACAGTGGTGGATTACAAAGGTCATCTGGCAGAAATAGTCGCGAAGCTTGCTGGTGAATACCATATAAAAACTATGGGAGTAGAAACGGTTTTTTCCTATCAGATGTACCTGTCTTTTCATGAATATATGCCGAATATAGAATTCAGGTTTTCTCAAATAGATCGGCTGCGGCAGATCAAATCTGAGGAAGAAATTTTCTGTATAAAAGAGGCTTGTCGTATATCAGATGCGGGATTTAAGGCAACTCTTCCTTTTATCAGGGCAGGAATAACTGAGGCACGGTTGAGGACTATCCTTGAGTGCGCTATGCTTGAAGAAGGATCGGAAGGAAAATCTTTTGATACTATTGTCGCATCGGGTGAACGGTCCGCATATCCTCATGGTGTAGCCACAGGAAAGGTTTTGGAAGATGGTGATTTGGTCACTTTTGATTTTGGTGCTATTTATAAGGGGTACCATTCTGACATTACACGGACGGTTGCCATAGGAGATGTTTCAGAGCGACTGCAGAAGATTTATGACAGTGTCTTATACTGCAATGAGCATATTGAAATGCAGCTTAAGGAGGGAATTATTTGTTCGGAAGTGGATAAATCGGCGCGAGAGTATCTGAAGAAAGATGGATTTGAGTCTTATTTCGTCCATTCACTCGGACATAGTGTGGGGCTGGAGATTCATGAATCCCCCTTTTTATCAGCACGGGACCATACAGTATTGAAAGAAAATATGATAGAAACGGTGGAACCTGGGGTATATATTCCAGGAATTGGTGGAGTCCGTATTGAAGATACGGTTGTTATAAAAAAAGACGGTATTGAAGTCTTAACAAAATTCCCGAAAAAATTTTTAAGAATGTAGCAGGAGGAAGAAAGTAAATGATTTCCAGTAATGATTTGCGACCGGGTATTACCATTGAACTCGATGGATCTGTATGGCAGTGTGTCGAATTTTTACATGTAAAACCGGGGAAAGGTGCGGCATTTGTACGTGCAAAGCTGAAGAACATGGTAAATGGTTCGGTTGTTGAGCGTAAGTTTAATGCCGGGATTAAATTGCAGCCGGCCATTGTAGAACGTAAGCCGATGCAGTATTTGTATGAGGCTGATGAATCCTATTGTTTTATGGATACGGAAACGTATGAACAGATTATGCTTCGCAAGGATCAATTGGGAGATAAGATTAATTTTCTTAAGGAAGAGATGGAATGTTCTGTTATGTTTTTCAATGGGGATATTATCGGGATTGATATTCCGAACTCTGTTGAGCTGAAAGTTGTTGAAACAGAACCAGGGATTCGCGGCGATACGGCGACTGGCGGGTCAAAACCTGCCAAGCTGGAAACCGGATATACCGTATCCGTTCCACTTTTTATTAATGAAGGGGAAGTGCTCCGTATTGATACACGTACCGGCGACTATATTGAACGTGTAAAGTGAGATCTTTTTGATGGCAGCTGCAGAAATTAAAACATCATTGGGGATTATCAGTATTTCTGAACAGGTGCTTGCTACCATTGCCAGGGATACAGCGCTTCAAATTAATGAGGTTATGTCCATGGATGGTCGATATTCGCATGGAATTTCTTCTGTGATTGGCGATGGGGATGCGGAAGGTGTTCGTGTCTCCATAAGAAATAAAAATGTAATTATTGATTTATATATTTGTGTGAAACATGGGATGAGAATCCCTGCTGTTGCCTTGCAGTTACAGGAAGCTGTCAAAGAAGATATTTTTCAATATACGGGAATTACTGTTGCGGAGGTTAATGTAAATGTGCAGCAGATTGTTTTTGGTGCAGCAAGGTAAGCGATATGGTGGAAGATTTGCATTCTGTTGTTTCAGATGAAGAACTTTATCTGAAAATTGAAGAAATTATTCTTGCTATTCCGGAAGTTAAGGGATTTACATCGGAAGGTCTTCAGCATATCGTCAAGGGAATTACTTCAGCATTTGGCAAAAAGGTGCATAAAGGGATTTTAATCCGCCATGATAAAAATGGAATGACTATTAATATTTTTATCTCGCTCATTTATGGCTGTCATGTCCATGAGGTGGGATATCTTGTACAAAAACAAGTACAACGCGAAATTTTACTACTGACTGATGAACCTGTTTTATCAGTTGATGTAGCCGTAACAGAAGTTATTAAATAAAGAAAGTAGAACAATGAGCAGAAGTAAAGCCAGAGAACATGCATTAAAAGTTTTATATGCAAAGGAGATAAATCCTAATACGGCAGAAGTATCAGCAGATATCTCTGATGCTTTATCTGAGAAAGGAAAATCCTTTTCTGATTTTTTAGTTGAACAGGTGCAGCTGCATCGGGATGAGATCGATGGGGAGATTGTCAGGTTTTTAAAAAAATGGTCATTAAGCCAGTTAAATATTGTAGATAAAAATATTTTGCGGATAGCGATTGCCGAATTTAATTATACTTATGAGGATAAGGCGGATAGAAAAGTTATCATCAATGAAGCTGTTGAACTTGCGAAAGTTTATGGCGGTGAAAATTCCTATCGTTTTATCAATGGAATTTTAAGTGCGGTAACAGGTGAAAAAAATGGCTAAATTCCTTGGTATTGATACAAGCTGCTATACGACATCTGCGGCTGTATATGACAGTACTGAAGGTATAGTGGGAGAGTCACGCATTATTTTATCTGTAAAGGCTGGAAAAAGAGGGTTATCCCAGTCAGAAATGGTATTCCAGCATGTCAGAAATCTCCCTGTGATTTTGGGACAATTAGAGCCATGGATTGATCAGATTAATGGTATCGGCGTATCAGTATTTCCACGTCGGCGGGCAGATTCTTACATGCCCGCTTTTCTTGTCGGCAAAGGTATGGCAGAGTCGCTATCTCATGTGCTACGTGTACCTGTTTTCGAATTCAGTCATCAGGAAAATCATGCATTGGCAGCCATTCAAAATATGCCTGAAATATGGGGAACACCTTTTTATATGATGCATCTTTCCGGGGGGACACAAGATGTTCTTTCAGTGGAATGGGAAAAGGATATTATGCAAATTGTGGATCTGATTCATTCTGCGGACATTACCGCCGGACAATTCATTGATCGTGTAGGTGTTTCTTTAGGAATGCCTTTTCCTGCAGGCCCGTCTATGGAACGATTAGCAATGAAACATCAGCAATTATATAAAGTACCGGTAGCAAATGTTAAAAATGGATTCAGTTTTGCCGGCCCGGAAGCGCAGGTACAGCGTGATATACAAACTAAGCGTTATACGCCAGAAGATATTGCTTATGGCGTTTTTTCCTCTATTGGCAAGTCATTACATAAAGTCTTGGACTCATATAATGGCTTTATAGAAGGGAGAACCTTTATCGCAGTCGGCGGAGTAATGAGCAATGGGTATCTGCGAAAGAGTATTACGGAAATATGCAGGCATAAATCTTTGCATCCATGCTTCGCAGAAGTGAAGTATAGCAGTGACAATGCGACAGGAAATGCGTTCGGAGCATTTATGAGGTATACATATGAAAGTCTACTCGGTTCGTGAATGCAGCAGCCTTGTAGCAGGTGCTCTTCAAAAAGATTATATTTTTAAAAATATAACCATATCGGGAACTGTCAGCAATTTACACTTTCATTTTTCAGGGGTCATATTTTTTTCTTTAATTGATGAAGAGTCTCGTATTACCTGCCGTATCGGGAAAATGAGAAGCGCGTTTCTTGGACGCAGGATTAAGAATGGGACGGAAATTCTTATTCTTGGAAATATTAAATATGACAAAATAAGCGGTAGACCGATTTTTCAGGTGGATAGAATCCTTTCTTCTACTGAGAGTCCGATTTTGGAGAAATTGGATATGCTGAAGAAAGAACTTAAAGCTTCAGGATATTTTGATATTGAAAAGAAAAAAAGATTACCTTTATTCCCCTTTAGAGTAGGAATTGTTACATCAGCGTCAGGGGCGGTCATCCATGACATTATACGGACGGGATTTTTACGGAATAATTCAGTAAGATATTCTTTATACAGTACAACTGTGCAAGGGGAGGATGCTGCGGCCGATATGGCAGAAATGGTTATTAGGGCAAATGAAGAGACAGAGCCGCCGGATATTCTTATTATTGCTAGAGGCGGCGGCGCGGAAGAGGATTTAACACCTTTTAATCAAAGAGTTTTATTGGATGCAGTGTTCTGTTCTAAGATACCGGTTATATCTGCAGTAGGACATGAAACAGACGTGACTTTACTTGATTTGGCCGCTGATGTGAGAGCCTCTACGCCAACGCAGGCAGCGGAAATTGCTGTCCCTGATAAAAAATATATTGAAGAGCGTATAATATGCTTGTACTTGGTTTTACAGAAAATTATTCGAGACAAGCTGAATATATCCAAGCTTAAATTGCAGCATACTTTAACTATCTTTAACATATTGGCACAAAGTGGAAAAGTAACTGCTGTACGTAAGGATATTTTATATAATTGGATTATACTGGATCGAAAACTAAAAAAGGTTATCAGCAATAAAAAATTGGATATTTTAGAGCGAATGCAGTTTCTTTCAAGGTGTGGAATGGAAGATATTCTTATCTGCAGTAAACATATAAAAGGAGCAGATGATGGAAAAGAAATTTGAAGATTGCATGGAAGAATTAAGTTCTGTAGTGTCTCAACTGCAGAAGGAAGAGACACCGTTGGAAGAAATGCTTGTCCAATATAAAAAGGGGACAGAAGCAGCAATGTCTTGTCTTACTATATTGAAAGAAACCGAGAGAGATATACATGATATTTCTGTTGAAATAGAAAAATTAATCCAGCAAGGGGAGGAAACGCGTGATAAAAGAAATGATGGTAAATAAGAAGATACTAGTTGATGATGCATTGGAATGTCTTCTTATGCCGTCAGATCCGGCACATGATTCATTATACGCATCTATGCAATATAGTTTAATGGCAGGGGGAAAACGGATACGCCCTTGTTTATTTTTGGTACTTCTAGATACATTGGGTGTGGATTCGAATTTATATATAAATGTGGCCTGCGCATTGGAATGTGTTCATACATATTCACTCATTCATGACGATTTGCCGGGTATGGATAATGATGACTATCGGCGAGGAAAGTTGGCCAATCATAAAAGATATGGGGTAGGTATTGCAACTATGGCAGGAGATGGGCTCTTAACCTATGCTTTTGAACTCCTTGCCTGTGAAAACAATATATCGTTTTTCAAACGTATAGCATTGATAAAAATTTTAACAGCCGCGGCAGGTCCTGCTGGAATGGTAGGGGGGCAGGCACATGATAAAGGGGCAGAAGGTAAAACACTCTCTCTGTCAGAATTAATGTTTTTAGATCAATGTAAGACAGGTAAACTGATATGCGCTTCCTTGGATATGGCATCAGAAATTGCTGGGCTTTCTAAAAATGATAAGGAAGCGATTCATACATATGGAAAGCATATAGGGCTTCTATTTCAAATTACGGATGATCTTTTGGATTTCAATGGAGGTTTTCAGGAAATGGGGAAAGTTCCATTACAGGATATTTCAGAACATAAATGCACCTATGTGACGCTTTTGGGGAAACATCAGGCACAACAGAGAGCACGGAAGGAAGCTGTTGCTGCTGTACAGAGCCTGGGGGCTTTCGGAGAAGAATTTAAGCCGTTGAGAGAGCTGCCGGAAATGATCCTTTGCCGGAGAAAATAAGTTTCTTGCGCAATATTTGCTTTGATTTACAACAGATAAAGGAATAAAAGATATGAATAAAGTAAAAAAAGAACGACTGGATGTTCTTTTGGTAGAACGAGGTTTTTTTGAAACCCGGGAAAATGCGAAACGGCATATTATGGCAGGAATTATTCTGGTGAATGATGTTCCTGTTGATAAACCGGGAACGAAGATACCGTCTGATGTCAGACTCAGAATTAAAGGGCATGTTATGCCATATGTCGGGCGTGGGGGATATAAACTGGAAAAGGCGATAAAAGAATTTCATCTTGATTTAAAAAATCTTGTGATGGCTGATATCGGCGCTTCCACGGGTGGATTCACCGATTGTGCGCTTCAAAACGGCATTGCCAAAGTGTATGCTATTGATGTGGGAACCAATCAGCTTGATTGGAAATTACGTACTAATCCTCATGTAATTAATTTGGAAAAAACAAATATCAAACAGGTAACTGAAGATATGATAGGAGAAAAAGTAGATTTCATTTCAACTGATATTTCTTTTATTTCCGTATTAAAAATTCTGCCGGCCGTACATTCTATACTTAAACCGGAGGGATCCGTAGTTATTCTGATTAAACCGCAGTTTGAAGCGGGGAAAGAAAAGGTTGGAAAGGGCGGAGTTATTCGTGATAAGAATATCCATGAAGACGTAATAAGGGATACTTTGTCAGCATTTGAAACAGAAGGATTCCACGTATGGGGGATAACATATTCACCAATTAAAGGCGGATCCGGGAATATTGAATTTTTAGCATTGCTGAAGAAAGATAGGCCGGAACGGTCTATGGTGAATACAGATATTATTCACGATATAGTAGAAGAATCACATCAGGTATTTAAGGGAGAAATGTCATGAAGATCGGTATATTTCCTAATATGGGAAAGGAAGCACTTTATACTTTTTGGGGCAAGTTGATTTCGATTCTTCAAGCCAAACATATTGAATATTATGTGGCTGAGTATGCACGAGGCGGTTTTGAGTCACGGGATATAGCTATTGATAAAGACCGGTATAAAAGCACAAACTGGATGGGCAAAAATTTAAAATATATTCTTTCTATTGGGGGTGATGGTTCATATTTAGAAGCTGCTAAGGCTTTTTCAGATTACTCTGTTATTTTAACCGGTATCCATTTGGGAGAACTTGGTTTTTTAAATTCAATACGCCAGTCTGACGTGGAAGAGCGATTGGATCAGATTATATCGCAAAAATATGTTTTAGAAGATCGTATGTTTTTGAGTTCCTGCATATTGCATGCTGATGGCACAAGAACTTTTCTGCCTGATGTTTTAAATGATATCGTAATCGGTCGTGCACAAATTGGCAAAATGGTAAGAGTCAACCTGTATATCAATGATATTTTTGCACAACAGTATCCTGCCGACGGCTTGATTATATCGACAGCAACCGGCTCTACGGGATATGCATTTTCTTGCAGCGGACCAATCCTGTCTCCTTCCGTAAAGCAGATGATGGTAGTTCCGATATGTCCCCACACTTTGTCACGATTTGCATCCGTATTATCCGAAAAGGATATCGTAAAAATTACATTGCCATCACGGGAACATATTCTATATATATCAGCAGACGGTAATGGGAGTTACGAACTAAAAACGAATGATATCCTGCTTGTACAGGGAGTTAGTAAACCTATTCGTTTTGTTCGTTTCTTTGATCATGATTTTTGGGGTACGCTTTCCGGTAAACTTATGAAGAAATCCTGATTCCGATTAAAGGTCAATTATCAGATAAATGTACAAATAGCACAGATAGGAAGCTTCTGTGCTATTTGTACATTTTTGACAGTTAACGGAATCTGTTGATAGTCATAAGCAAGCAAGTTAAGGGTTTTATTTTTATGCAATATTTATTGACCTTATGCATTAAATACTATAAAATAAATCAATAAACTGTTAATAAAGATCTATATGAAATAAGGTGTAGGAGGATATGCGATGAAAAGATATAGAAGCATGAAAATAAAAGAAATTATACAGCATCAGATTATTGAAACACAGGAAGAACTGGCGGCTGCTCTAAAGAGAGAGGGGATTATTGTCACGCAAGCAACCGTTTCAAGAGATATCAAAGATCTCATGCTTATTAAAATCCCATATAAAGATGGTCATTATCGATATGCTCTGTCCACAGAGAAACCGGGGATCATGTCTAAGAACCATACATCATTTCTTTTCCAAGAAGCGGTTATCGGAATTGAAAGCAGCATGAACCTAATTGTGATTCATACATTGCCGGGATCGGCACAATCCGTAGCAGCCGCTATCGATCAGACCAGATATAGTGAGATTATGGGAACACTTGCAGGAGATGATACGATTCTCCTTATCATGAGAAATCCGGATGATGTGGAGCTGTTTAAGAAAAAAATACAGGAGCTTCTGAAAGCATAGGAGGAAATATGCTTCAAAGTTTACATATTGTTAATTTTGCGATTATTGAAGATACCATTATTGAATTAACTGATGGTGCAACAGTATTTACCGGAGAGACGGGAGCCGGTAAATCTATTTTGATTGATGCGCTTGCGATACTCTTGGGGCGACGCGCACGGACCGATTTGATTCGTACTGGTGCAGAATTTTTTAAAGTGGAAGGCGTTTTTTCTGCTGATGATGAAATAGTTTCTTTTTTATCATCATTTGGCTTTGATGCAGCAGATTCACAGATTATTATTACTCGAAAATTAAATCGGTCCGGTCGGGGAATCTGCACGATTAATGGGGATTTCTGTACTGTAAAACAATTGGAATTTATCGGCAGAAAACTGGTTCGTCTACATGAACAAAATGATGCTATCGAACTTCTTTCTTCTGAATATTGCAGGAGGATTATTGATAGGTTTACGCCTGAAATCTCAACGCTCCGTGATGAATATGACCATATATATCAGGAATGGAAAGAAACTAAAAAAAATTTAGAGGAATTTCATGCGCATAGGCAGGAAAATGAACGACGTATTGATATTCTTGAATGGGAATTAGAGCAAATTCGGACGGCTAATATCATAAACGGGGAAGATGAAGAAATAGATAGACGCCTTTCCATTTTGCAAAATTATGAAAAAATTATCTATTCCGTAAAAGCAGCTCTTTCTGCTCTCAGTGATGAAGGTGGTGCCCGAGATTTATTGGCATCAGCATCTAAAGCGGTATCAACGGCATCCCGTTATGATAAAGAAATGAAGGAAACAGATGAAGAACTGAGAACGGTATTATATTCATTAGAAGATATAGAAGGGAAATTAGATACTTATATATCCGCTGCGGATTTTTCAGATGAAGAATTATCAGAACTGCAATCAAGAAGCAACATATTGATAGGGTTGAAGCGAAAATTTGGCCCTACATTGGCAGATGTAATTCATTATGAAGAGAATGCAGAGAAAGAATGTACCAGCCTTAAAAATCTCATTTATGAAAATAAAGAGATGCAAGAAAAATACAAATTATTGACAGAAGCGGTGATGAAAAAGGCGGAAGCACTAAATCGACAACGTATTCTTACAGGCTGTGAATTTACGGAAAAGATCATATCTTTATTACAAGATATGGGGATGGATGATCCAAGGATGACTTTACATTTAATCCCCGCAACGGCACCTGTATCATCCGGTGTTGAAGAAATGGAGCTGTATTTTTCTGCTAATAGGGGAGAATCTTTACGTTCTATGAAAGAAACCGCTTCAGGAGGAGAACTATCGAGAATTGCATTAGCCATAGAAATCGTAATTTCACGGTTGATGAGAGGACAAACTCTTGTTTTTGATGAAATTGATGTGGGAATCAGCGGAAAAATAGGAATACAGATTGCAAAAAAAATAAAAATTTTGTCAAAATATCTGCAGGTGCTTATTATTACACATTTGCCGCAGACTGCAAGTATTCCCGGACGCTATTATAAAATTGAAAAAATCATTAGCCGCGGGCAGACATCTTCCAAGGCCATGCTTTTAGATGGGCGGCAGCAAGTAGAAAATATTGCTCAAATGATTTCAGGAATGTCTAAATCAGAAAACGCGATTCGATCAGCATTGGAAATGCAAAAAATACTATCTGATGATTGACTTCTCCTTTTGTTTATACTACGATTCTTATAATTTAATAACAGATGTAATTATATTATTTTGGGGTGGTAAATAGAAAGAAGGGGACTGTAGTGATAAAGGTTCTGGTTAACGGTGCCAGCGGCAGGATGGGCAGTGAAGTGGTTCGTTCTATTGAGAAAGAAGAAGGGCTTATCCTTTGCGGAGCGGTAGATCCTAAATGTACGGGGCAGGATATTGGGGACGTCGTGGGTATTGGATATAAAGGAATACAGATTTATGGAAGCCTGGAAGAAGCTTTTGTTAGTGGTAAGCCTGATGTAGTCGTTGATTTTACTTCACCTAAAGTTATTTATTCAAATGCACAGACGGTTCTTGCAGCTGGCATAAATATGGTTATTGGCACAACTGGCTTGAAAACGGAAGAAAGAAAAAGTTTGTCTGCTGTTTGCGATAAAAATAGTTCTCATTGCCTGATTGCCCCCAATTTTTCTCTTGGTGCGGTATTAATGATGAAAGTATCTGAAGAAATAGCTAAATATTTTCCTAATGCTGAAATTATAGAACTTCACCATAATCATAAATTTGATGCGCCTTCCGGGACGGCTAAATTGACAGCGGAAAAAATTGCTGCAGCCCGTACATTGCATCCCGATGAAGATGAAACAAAAGAAGGCCTGCCGGGGGTAAGAGGTGGCAAGTATGAAGATATTCCGATTCATAGTGTAAGGCTTCCAGGATATGTCGCTCATCAGGAAGTACTTTTTGGAGGATATGGGGAAATACTTACGGTCCGACATGATTCGCTGGATCGGAAGTCTTTTATGCCGGGAGTAATGCTTGCATGTCATAAAGTTATGAAAATTCCAGGGCTTGTTTATGGTCTTGAAAATTATTTAAAGTGAGGTGTTTGTAATGAACAAATTGCCCCATGTAGCTGTTTTAGGAGCAACAGGTGCTGTTGGTCAGGAATTTATACGTTTATTTGAAGAAAGAAATTTTTCATTTGCTTCACTCAAACTTTTGGCATCTGCCAAATCTGCCGGTAAAAAATTAATGGTTTGTGGTGAGGAATATACTGTAGAAGAGGCAAAACCAGATTCTTTCAAGGATATTGACATTGCATTGTTTGCCGGCGGCAAAGTAAGTGAAGTATTAGCACCGGAAGCAGTAAGGCGCGGCGCTGTAGTAATAGATAATTCAAGTGCGTTCAGAATGGATCCCCAAGTGCCGCTGATTATCCCTGAAATTAATCCGGAAGATATAGAAAAACATAGGGGAATTATTGCTAATCCCAATTGCTCTACAATTATCATGCTTATGGCGTTGAAGCCGATTTATGATTTATCTCCTATAAAGCGTGTTATTGTCAGCACCTATCAAGCCGTATCAGGAGCAGGGAAAGAAGGAATTGACGAACTTTACGGGGAAACAGAAGCCGTATCAAAAGGGATTGTATATGAACCGAAGATTCTTCCCTCTGCCAGCCTTCCTAAACACTACCCGATTGCCTATAACCTAATACCGCAGATTGATATATTTTTGGATAATGAATATACCAAAGAAGAAATGAAAATGGTCAATGAAACCCATAAAATTCTTCATGATGAGGATATTGCAATTACGCCGACCGCAGTTCGAGTACCTGTTATAAGAAGCCATGCAGAATCAATTTATGTTGAGACTGCTGCTCCTCTTTCGACTAAACAGATTAAAGAGGCAATGAAATCATTTCCCGGTGTGGTTCTTGTAGATGATATAAAAAAACAAGTATATCCTATGCCACTGGATACATCTAATAAGACCGATGTGGCGGTAGGAAGAATTAGAAAGGATCTATATAATAAAAGGGGAATCAATCTGTGGGTTTGCGGAGATCAGATCAGAAAAGGAGCTGCTTTAAACACCTTACAAATTGCAGAATATATGATTGCTCATGATATGTTTTAGTTGATAGGCCAGCAGTTTATACAGAAAGAAGGGAAAAATCATGGCAATAGCAAAGTTTGGACGAGTTATAACCGCAATGATTACTCCATTTAAAGAAAATGGAGATGTAAATTATGAAGGCGCATCTTCTTTGTCTAAATATTTAGTTAATCATGGATCTGAGGGAATTCTTGTCGGTGGAACAACCGGTGAAGGTGCGACCATGTCCAGTGAAGAAAAACTAAAGCTGTATAAGATGATTGTTGATGCGGTTGGTAAAAATGGAACAGAAAAGAGAGTATCTGTTATAGGAAATGTAGGCACCATTGGGACGAAGGAAACAATCGAATTTTTAAAAGAAGCAGAAAAAACAGGGATAGATGCGGCTCTGGTTATTGTTCCATTTTATGTTAAACCGACGCAGGAGGGGATGTATCAACATTTTAAAGCCATTGCGGAATCTACTGAACTGCCAATTATTCTATATAACGTACCGGGACGTGTCGGTGTTAGTATCCAACCGGAAACAATCAAACGGTTGACAGATGTTTGCCCCAATATAGTAGGCGTGAAGGATGCTGCCGGGAATTGGGATCAGGTAACAAAGGAAAAGATTCTGCTTCCAGATGATTTCATGATATACAGTGGAGATGATGCATTTACTTTGCCGGTTTTAGCAGCAGGCGGTGTAGGTGTTATTTCTGTGGCGAGCCATGTGATCGGAGAGGATCTTCTTTCTATGATTGACGCTTTTGAAAAAGGAAACTTGGTTGCCGCGCGGAGACTGCATTTGAAAATGTATCCGATTATGAAAGGAATGTTTTTTATTGCAAGCCCTATTCCCGTTAAGACTGCTGTTAATTTAATTGGACAACCGGGCGGAAATTTCCGGCTTCCCATGGTTGCCCCGACAAAAGAAGAAGAGTCACATGTGCGGACTCTATTAGAGAATTACGGATTTCTTCTATAAAAGGAATCATAAAACTTTACGCTACAATTGTATCTGATAAAAAACGGTCTGTCATGTTGAGGTTTCCTATAACAGGCCGTTTTTTTATAAGTGCTTATATGGATATTTTGAAATCTTCCGGAATTACAGTGACAGTAGATTGGTGGGTATAATTGACCAGTCCGGGGGGACTGTTGGGAATCTTTTTGACATATTTTATACGAGTATAGTCAACATTAACCTTTCCGGATGATTTTCCTTTGCTGTAGAAGGCAGCCAGTGCAGCTGTTTTTGCAATTAATTCCTTAGGAATGACTTGTCCTTCCGTTATTAGAACAACATGGGATCCCGGAAGAGCTTGTGCATGAAACCACAAATCTTTTTTTCCTGCTTTGTGAAATGTCAAGTATTCATTTTGTACATTATTTTTTCCGAGGAGGACATGAAATCCATCTATAGTCAGTGAGATGAAAGAAGGTTCTTTTTCTTTCTTTCTCTGCATGGAAGAGTGACGCTGAATAGTTGCTCCGGAATCTTTTAATTCATCCTTTAATTGAATAAGCTCATTTTTTGTTTTTATATTCTCAAGGAAATAAGAAATATTTTCCAGATAGCGGATTTTTGCAAAACATTCATTTAATTTATCCTGTCCGACTTGCAATCTTGTCTTCATTTTGGAATATTTTTTAAAATATAACTGACTATTTTGACTTACCGATAAAAGCGGATTGACAGGGATGCTCTCATCTGTCGGAGGTTCATTAAAAACATTGCTTACTGTCAATTCATGCATTCCGTTAAGTTTTTTATACGCATAAATGGAAAGCAGTGTTCCCCAAAGTTTATAGGTCTCCGTTTTTTTCGTTTCTTTCAATTCATCTTTTATTTTATTCATCTTTCTGGTCTCTTTTTTTAAGAGAGAGGATATCTTTTGGGACATCTGTGAAGTTTCAGCAAAGAGAATGCCGCCATCTTTTTGCAGTTCTTCACGAATCCATCTGTCAGCAGAAATTTTTCTGATGGGTTCTCCCGCAGAGAGCGTAATGGGCGTTGCCCAGGTTTTGTTATTTGGTTTCTTGTAAATATAAAGAGCTTTTGCACTTAAGATCTCTTGCGCCATATCGTAAATTGCATTTGCCAGGATAATGGATTCTTCCTCGTTTAGATGATTTAGTGGCAGATCAGCTTTAATTTTTGTTCGGGAAAATAATTCCTCTGCCAAAAAGCTGCTGAAGCCATTAAACGTATCAAAAATCCACTGCTGAACTGAAGAATCTTGCAATTGACCGAATTTCAATATTTGGAGGATTTCTTCTGCTGAGAAAAGAAGAAAGTTATTTCTGCTTGCATATGAATTACGGACATAGGGTTTTCCCGGTGCAAGAATTCGTTCCATCTTTTTCCCTCGAAGACAGGCATCAATAATTACATTATCTGCTGTTAAAATTAAATTGGGTGCCGAGGGAATTAATTCCATACAGAGGGATTTGGTAATAATCTTCCCACCTGCTTCTATACGATCGAAATTAAATTTTAAGAACCGATCAAAATCCGGTTGTTCAATGGATGAAAGCCTGGAGCCTTCCAGCTGTTTACGCAATGTCATGCAAAATGTTTGAGAGGGCATATATCCGGTGTCCTTTTTTAGGTTTTCGGTGATGTAGATTAAAGGGCGGTAAGTGTCAAAAATTAAGTGTATAGGTTTTTCGTATGAACGAAATAGTTCTATGTCAATAATCCGGTTATCTATTTGATGAATTTGGCGGACCTGTGCCGGTATGATTTTAGCTGCCAATTCTTTTCTGAATATGTAAAGAACTGCACTGTCAATTTGCATGAAATAACTCCTTTCTTGTTCTGAATCAGTATAGCATAATCCATTGGGTAGGATAGCCTGTTTTCTGTAGAAATATGCTCGACTCTGTTTAGTATAGATGTTAAAATAAAAAACTAATGAATGATATGCAGGAGGGGTTTATGCATTTTACGAAATGGCAGGCCTGTGGAAATGATTTTGTTTTTGTCAATGCAATGACAATGGATATCCGGCCGGTGGTAAAAAAATGTGTTTCTATTTGTAACAGAAATTTTGGTATAGGTGCCGATGGAATAATCTTTGTTCTTCCTTCGGAAAAGGCAACGCTTCAGATGAGAATTTTCAATAGTGATGGAAGTGAAGCAGAAATGTGCGGTAACGGTATTCGTGCTTTTGCCAAGTGGGCTCATGAGCTGGGGCTGGTATCAAAGCATCATTTTTCCGTAGAAACCGGTGCAGGGATTTTATTCCCTGAACTGCTTCCGGATGGAAAGGTTCGTGTCGACATGGGCGTGCCGCATTTAAACAGCAGTGAGATTCCTGTGACAGGATTTGGTGACGGTATGGTGGTGAACCGGAAACTTACAAATGACTTGCATACATACCGTATTACTTGTGTATCAATGGGGAATCCACATTGTGTTATTTTTACTGACGATATTGATCGAATTTCGCTTGAAGAAATCGGTTCCCGATTAGAAGCAGACGCTCATTTTCCTCGAAAAACAAATGTGGAGTTTGCGCAGCTCCTGAAAAAAAATTTACTGCGCATGCGTGTATGGGAACGTGGTACTGGTGTTACGATGGCTTGTGGTACAGGAACCTGCGCGACTGTTGTTGCTGCAATCCTGAATGGACTTGTAGAAGGAGAAGCAGAGGTTATTCTTGACGGAGGAAATCTTCATATTTCATGGGAGGGTGATAGTTCTGCGCATGTATTTATGACAGGACCAGCAGAAAAAGTGTTTGAGGGTGAATATATCATTTAATTATTTGGAAAAGGGGCGTAAAGTATGAAGAGCATGACTGGTTTCGGGCATGGTACGGCAACTGGTACTAAGGGAATAGTAACGGCTGAAATAAAAACTGTTAACAATCGATTTCTTGAGTTAAATATACGTACTGACCATTTTTCTGCAGCCGCGGAAGAAAGTATAAAATCTTTAATCAAAGAACAGGTACACCGGGGCAAGATATACGTTAATCTCACATTCACATCAGACGGAAGCAGAAAAAACATTCATGTTTCTTTAGATGAAGACCTTTTATCTGCTTATTTGGACGTATTTCACATGCTGAGGCATAAGGATGGGATCAGGTGCCGGAAACCTTCAGTTTCCGATCTTTTGTCGTTGCCGGCTCCTTTTCTTCATGTAGCAATAGAATCCATTACTGATGAAGAATTGATTTCTCTTGCCCGCGAGGCTGTATCTGCCGCACTAGCTGGAGTGAATGAAATGAGGCGTCGGGAAGGAGAAAATTTAGCGGCTGATTTAAATAAAAGAATTGATCTATTGAGGGAAAAACTTCTGTATCTGAAAAGTAAACAAAATATCATTGTAGAGGATTACGAAAAAAGGCTTCGCAGCCGCATGATCAAATTATTGGAAGACAGTGGGAATGCTTGGGATGAGACACGTTTATTGCAAGAGGTCGCTGTTTACTCTGAAAAAACGGATTATACAGAAGAACTTACCCGGTTTGAGAGTCATTTAAATCAGTTCGCTGCCGCCTTAAACAGTATGGAACCTATAGGACGGAAGCTTGATTTTCTGCTCCAGGAAATTAACCGGGAAATCAATACAACCGCCTCAAAAGCCAATGACATCAGTGTGATTGACTGTGTTATAATAATCAAAACAGAATTGGAGAAAATCAGGGAACAGGTTCAAAATATCGAATAAGGAGATAATAATGGGAGTTCAGCTTATTAACATAGGCTTTGGAAACATGGCGGCGGCAACCAGAGTTATTGCAATTATCAGTCCAGAATCGGCACCGGTCAAACGAATGATTCAAGACTGCCGAGACAAAGGCGAGCTGATTGATGCTACTTACGGGAGAAAAACACGGGCAGTTTTGATTATGGACAGTGGGCAAACTATTCTTTCCGCTGTTCAGCCTGAAACAATTTCTCACCGTTTAATGAATAAGGAAACGGCAATTATGGAAGCGGCTGATGAGGGGTAAAGGTATATGGGGAAAAAGGATGAGGGAATTCTGCTTGTCGTTTCCGGTCCGTCGGGAGCAGGGAAAGGCACTATCTGCAATGAAATCAGAAATATTTATCCTGAATTGAATTATTCCATTTCTATGACAACCAGAACGGCAAGAGTGGGGGAAGAAGAGGGGGTCAGCTACTTTTTCAGATCAAAGGAAGAGTTTGAAAGACTGATAAAAGAAGAGGCCTTTTTGGAATATGCATGTGTATACGGCAATTATTACGGAACACCAAAGAAAAGTGTTCTTGATCTAATTGAAAGAGGAAAATCAGTTTTGCTTGAAATTGATATCCAAGGTGCTATGCAGGTTAAGGAAAGATATCCTAAAGGTGTTTTTATTTATATAGTTCCACCATCCTTAAGGACGCTTTCAGCGCGTTTACACGGCAGAGGGACAGATTCGGAAGATACCATCCAAAAGCGTTTGGCTCAAATCACCGGTGAATTATCTATGGCGCATAAATATGATTACATAGTCGTAAATGATGTACTGAAGGATGCAGTTCATAAAACCTGCGCAATTATAGAGGCAGAAAGATGTAAACTATCCAGGAATCAGAATCAGATAGAAACAATTTTTCAGCAGTATATAAATAAGGAGGTTCCTTTAAAATGATGTGTTATCCAGCAATTGATGCTCTTGTGAAAAAGGTTGATACAAAATATACCCTTGTCACATTGGCTGCCCTGAGAGCGAGAGAATTAACGGATGGAGCTCCGGCATTACTTGATGATAAAGGGAAAAAAACGGTGACTGTGGCGCTTGAAGAGATATATCACGATAAGATTTCTTATTATGAAAATAAAAAATAAATTTACGGTGTAATTACTTGTTTCTTACTCACCTTACTGAAAGGATTTTTATGATGTTTATAAATAAGCATATTGTCGTAGGAGTTTGCGGCGGTATTGCGGCGTATAAAGCGGCCGGACTTGTAAGCCAGCTTAGGCAGCGCGGTGCAGATGTACATTGCATTATGACTGAACATGCAGCAAAATTGGTTACACCTATTACATTCGGAGAACTTTCAGGTAATGATGTTACTGTCGATATGTTTGCCAATATCAACAAATGGGATGTAGAGCATATTTCGCTTGCCCAATTAGCGGATGTTTTTGTTATTGCTCCTGCAACAGCTGATATCATTGGGAAAATAGCCAATGGAATTGCTGATGATATGCTTTCGACAACAATTATGGCGACAACTGTAAAGGTTATTTTTGTTCCGTCCATGAATACAAACATGTATGAGAATCCTATTGTCCAAGAGAATATTAAAAAGTTGCGCAAACTTGGCTATATATTTGTAGAACCTGAAAGCGGACACTTGGCATGTAATGCTTCCGGTAAAGGCCGGTTCCCTTCGCTGCAAAAAATTATTTTCCGGATTGAACGAATTTTATCGGGAAGGCAGTTGTTAAAGGGGAAGCGTGTAGTCATAAGCGCGGGTGGGACAAAAGAGAATATTGATCCGGTACGTTATATAGGAAATCGTTCCAGCGGACGGATGGGTTATGCTATCGCCAGGGCCGCTGCAATAGAAGCAGCTGATGTGGTTCTGGTAAGTTGTACGGAAGCACTGCCCGCGCCGGAAGATGTTAGAATGATTTATGTTCGGGATGCCCGTGAATTGGATAAGGCAATGAAGAGTCTCTATGAAGAAAGTGATATAGTCATTATGGCAGCGGCAGTTTCGGATTACAGACCGATTGCTGCGGCGAATCAAAAAATTAAAAAAGAAGAAAATGATGATCTTATGATTCACCTGTCGCTTAATCCGGATATTCTTTTTGATCTGGGGCAAAAAAAGACTCACCAGTTCCTTGTTGGTTTTGCAGCAGAAACGAATGATGTTATTGCCCATGGTCGAAACAAGGTGGAAAGGAAGAATTTAGATATGCTTATTGCCAATGATGTGGCGATGCCCGGCGCAGGATTTAATGTAACGACTAATATTGCCGCCATATTATATAAAGATGGTACATTACAGCAATATCCTAAAATGTCAAAGGAAGAATTAGGGAAAATCATCATAGAGAAAATTGCGGAAAAATGTAATTGATTATTTAATAAGAGAAGACATCCTGTTCTTGAGCTACGTAAATCGTAGAAGATACCTTTGTTGTAAACTCTATTGATTAATTTCAATGATATGATATAATAAATTTCATAATACTCATCGAGAGCAGCGGAGGGATTTGGCCCCATGATGCTGCAGCAACCATTCTATATATGGAAAAGGTGCTAATTCCATCAGCATTTGCTGGCAGATGAGAGGAAGTCCTCCCTGCGCGGAGGAATTTTTATTTTTTTACATAATCGGAGGATAAAAATATGCCGAAAAAAGTTTTATTTACGTCAGAATCTGTTACAGAAGGGCATCCGGATAAAATAGCTGATCAGATTTCAGATGCTATATTGGATTCTATTCTTGAGCAGGATCCCAATGGGCGTGTTGCTTGTGAAACCATTGTCACAACCGGGCAGGTGCATGTGTTTGGCGAGATAACAACTGATGCCAAGGTGGATATTCCACGGGTGATTCGCAAAACGATTGGGGACATCGGGTATACTGATGCAAGTTATGGATTTGACAGTGAAACCTGTGCGATTCTCATTTCTCTGGATGAACAGTCTCCTGATATCGCAATGGGGGTGGATCGTTCTCTGGAATCAAAGGAAGCTAAAGCGGATTCTTATGATATCGGAGCCGGCGATCAGGGAATGATGTTCGGTTATGCATGCAATGAAACTCCTGAATTTTTACCTCTTCCTATTGCATTTGCACACAGACTTTCACGCCGTTTGGCAGAAGTCAGGAAAAATGGACAACTCGCATATCTCAGACCGGATGGGAAAACACAAGTAACCGTAGAATATATTGATGGGAAACCGGTGCGTATTGATACGATTGTTATTTCAACGCAACATGCGCCGGATATTACACAGAAAGCAATCAGAGAAGATATGATTGAGCATGTGATAAAAGCCGTCTTACCGGCCCAATTTATTGATGAAAATACAAAATACCTGATTAATCCGACAGGCCGCTTTGTTATTGGTGGGCCGCAGGGAGATGCGGGACTCACTGGACGGAAAATTATTGTTGATACTTACGGCGGAATGGCTCGCCATGGCGGCGGTGCCTTCTCCGGAAAAGATCCGACAAAAGTGGATCGCTCAGCAGCATATGCTGCGCGTTATGTGGCAAAGAATATCGTGGCAGCAGGTCTTGCGGATAAATGTGAAATTCAATTGGCTTATGCAATTGGTGTAGCACGTCCGGTATCTATTTTAGTCGATACATTCGGAACAGGGAAAATTGATGAAGAACAAATCGTAAATCTGGTTGAGGAAAATTTTGAACTTCGACCTGCCGGTATCATTGATATGCTTAATCTACGTCATCCGATTTATAGACAGACTGCAGCATATGGACATTTTGGAAGAGATGATATAGATTTACCGTGGGAGCATACAGACAAGGCGGAATCATTGAAAAGACAAGTTGGGATATAATTTTTGAGAAACTTCTTTGTGGTGACAGAATCGTTTTTTATCCAAAGAAGTTTTTTATTGTCGTGAAAAATATCCTGCCGCATTAAAATAAATAATGAATAAGGATAGCATTTTATGATAATATATAGACATCGTTTTATATCGATATAAAAGAGTTTCTTTAGGAGTCACGAAATAAGGAAAATGATCGATGATTGGTACAATTGCGGAGATATTAATTAATCGGCCTTCGAAACATTTAAACAAAACATTTTCTTATAAAATCCCGGATCATCTCAGTTATGTGGGTTCCGGCTGGCGGTGCATAGTACCGTTTGCCGGCAAGCAGGAAGAAGGAATTATTCTATCATGTCATGAAGAGGAATTCTCTCATATTTCTTACAAGTTGCTGGAAATTTATGATGCCATTGATTCAGTACCTTGGTTTACGGATGCAATGATTAAAACAGCAAAATGGATTTCACAATATTATATGTGCACATTGATAGATGCTCTTCGTCTTTTTCTTATTGATAAAAAAGGAATACGAACAGAGGTCTTATATGAGATTAATTGGAAGGAAATTCCGGAATGTGAGGATATATGGGGACTGATCGATATCTCTGTTGAAATCATTTCGAAAGAAGACGCGGTTTTAGTTTTGGGTAAAACTCGTTGTAACCGATATCTTGCGAAAGGATTTATAAAAGAAACAGAATTATTGCAAAAAGTCTATAAAGAACCATTGGAAGAATGGTTAGCCATTAATAACAAATCGGAATCGGAGTCCATGAAAAGAGGGGGAAGACAAAAAGCCTTATGGTCGCATCTGTGTCAAATCGGGCAGGATTCGATTTCAAGCCTGATATCAGCGGGCTTTTCACGGGATGTTATTCGACGCTTTTGCAGGAATGGCAATGGACATCTATTTTATCGAGGGAAGAAAACGTTTTCGCTTGTGGAAAACAAAAAGAGTGACAACCCACGTAAACTAACGGCGGAACAAAAATATGCGGTAGAATATATAATCGGTGCTGTTAATGAGGAAAGATACAAGGGTATACTCCTTTATGGTGTAACAGGAAGTGGGAAGACGGAAGTTTATCTCCGCGCGGCGGAGAGTGCGATTGCAGCAGGGGGAACAGTGCTGCTCGAAGTACCTGAGATTGCTTTGACGAACCAGATGGTTTCTTATTTTGCCGATTACTTTGGCGATAAAGTGGTTTTTATGCACAGTAATTTAAGTAAAGGTGAGCGGTATAATAATCGTCAAAGAATTGCAAATGAAGAAAGTTCTATTATTATTGGTTCCCGTTCTGCCCTTTTCATGCCGTTTAAGAATCTGAAACTTATTATTGTTGATGAGGAATATGATTCATCTTATAAACAAACGGAGACTCCCCGCTATAATGGCAGAGATGTGGCAAAGGTAATGGCTGTCATTTATAATTGCCCTATTGTTCTTGGGGCGGCTACACCTTCTGTTACTACTTTTTTTGCGGCTAAAAATAAGAAGATTGAATTGCTGGAAATGCGGCAACGTGTTCATAGAACACCACTGCCTCAAATATATGTTTATGATATGCGGAGCGAAGCAGATATAGGACATGCGACCAACTTATCAAGACCGATGATTGATCTTTTGAGAGATACGGTTCAAAAGAATCATAAGGCGATTCTGCTGCTGAATCGAAGAGGCTTTGCACCGACTTTGATGTGTAAACATTGCGGATATGTATTCAAATGCACCCATTGTGATGTTCCGCTTGTCTATCATAAAGATAAACATCGATTGAACTGCCATTATTGTGAGAGTATATTTCCTTTGCCCAGGCAGTGTCCTGTGTGCAGTTCTCAAGATATATTATATTTAGGATGGGGAACACAGCGGATTGAAGAGGATTTGAAAAAATTACTTCCGGAAGCGAAATGTTGCCGCTTTGATGTAGATAGTACTGCCAGGAAGTATAGCGCCGCAAAAATATTATCCAATTTTCGAGATGGAAAATTTGACATCTTATTCGGCACACAGATGGTAGCCAAGGGACATGATATACCGGGCGTGCAGTCTGTAGGGATCCTTTCTGTGGATAGCACCTTGAATATGCCTACTTATCTTGCGGCAGAACAGACTTTTAATCTGATTACACAATGTGCGGGGCGGGCAGGCAGGAATTTGGAACAGGGACGAGTCATTCTTCAAACATATAATACAGAACACTATGTTATACTAACTGCTGCAAAACAGGACTATGATGCTTTTTATCAGCAGGAATTGGAATATCGAAGAACTCTCCATTATCCGCCGTTTACCAGGCTGATGAAAATCACCTGTTTTAATAAAAAAGAGAGTATCGCCAGAAATCATGCAGAAAAGATTTATCGTTATATTCGGGAAATGCTGCCTGGCATACCGGATTATATTTCTGTAACACCGCCTTATGATGAACCTGTCAAAAAGGTAAGAAATATATATAATGTTTCCTTGCTTATAAAAGGAAAAACACTAAGGCGTTTGAAGCTTTCCATGCAGAATTCTAAGATATTTCAGGAAAATGATATAATTATAGATGTAGATCCCCTATAATATTTTAGTGAAAGTGAAGGGAAATGAATTGAGTAAAATAATTACTGCAGGCGATCCGATTTTGAAGTCTGTTGCAATGCCTGTTACCGCATTTGATAAGAAACTGAAGTTCTTGGTTAATGAAATGAAAAAGACAATGTATGAATCTAACGGAGTAGGATTGGCAGCACCGCAAATTGCTGTTTCAAAACGTGTTTTTGTTGCTGATGATGGAGAATCCGGATTTGAAGCTTATATTAATCCGAGATGGACTCCTGACGGAGATGAGAAAGTAACTGATACGGAAGGTTGTTTGTCTGTTCCAAATTGGTATGGAGAAGTAGAACGTTATGCTAATGTGACTGTAAAATATCAGGATATTCATGGGAAAAGAAAGCAAAAGAAAGCAACGGGACTTCTGGCACGTTGTATACAACATGAAACAGATCATCTGAATGGGATTCTTTTTATCGAAAAGGCAAACTCGTTGCATAAAGGAGCGTCTGATGAGTAATCCATATCGGATTATATTTATGGGAACACCTGATTTTGCGGCTGTGCAATTAAAAACACTGTGTGAAAATGGATATAGACCTATTGCTGTTTATACTCAGCCTGACAAAATAAATGGAAGAGGGAACAGGATAACTTTTTCTGATGTAAAAAAATTAGCAATGGAAGAGAATATCCCGGTATACCAACCGACGACTTTTAAAAGTGAAGATACTATTCGGGAATTGGCTGCATTAAAGCCAGATCTTATTATTGTAGTGGCTTATGGAAAAATTCTTCCGGTCGCAGTTATAGATGCCGCCGTTTATGGAGCGATTAATATTCACGCCTCTCTTTTGCCGGAGTATAGAGGCTCTGCCCCTATACAAAGGGCTATTATAGACCGTAAAAGTGAGACTGGTATCAGTATCATGAAACTTGATGCCGGGATGGATACAGGCGATATCATTCGTATGGCTCCATTGAAAATCCTGCCGCATATGACAGCGGGTGAATTATTTGAATCACTTTCCGTGTTGGGGGCGAAAGAGCTTCTCTATGTCTTGAAAAATTTGCCTGAAAGTATGGCTGGTGCGAAACCGCAAGATCATGCGAAAGCAACTTATGCGGAAAAAGTTACAAAAGAGATGGGGCATATTGATTGGGAGCAAGAGGCATCGGTTATTGATGCCCTTATTCGAGGAATGTATCCTTCCCCGGGGACATACACCTATTTCCATGGGAAACGGATAAAAATTCATCGCGCTTTCTATGAGCACAAAGATACTGCTGCAACCCCCAAGGGAACCATTGTTTCTTTGAAGGACGGGAAAATAGGTGTCGCTGCGACTCATGGAATCATATACTTGACAATGGTTCAACCGGAGAATCATAAGCGAATGAAAACGATTGATTTTATCAATGGATATCAGGTAAAAACCAATGATTGCTTCGAGTACTGAAAAAATAAAATCAGCGAGAACATTGGCATTTGAGGCACTTTATGAAATCTTTGAAAAAAATGCTTACGCTAATTTAACGATTCAGAGTATTTTGCGGTGGTGCCCTTTAAAAAAGGAAGAACGACATTTATTGACGGAACTTATTTATGGGGTTTGTCGTAAATATAATTATTGCCTTTGGCTGATCAGTTTGATAAGTGACCGGCCGATGTTTAAAATTCATCCTGCAGTACGTATTCTTTTAGCCCTTGGGATATATCAGATTGTCTTTTTAGATCGTATCCCTGAGTCTGCAGCTGTCAACGAAACAGTAAAAATTGCAAAAAAAGTAACTCATATCGGAAATGTAAAATTTATTAATGGAGTTCTCCGAAATTTTCTTCGCCGAAGGGGATCACTTACGTTGCCGGATAGAACTTCCAACCGTGTCTTTTATGAATCTTTAATCTATAACCAACCTGAATGGCTGATTCGATTTTTTGAAAAAGAATACGGTATGGGACAATCTGAAAAGATTCTGAAAGCCTTTAATACTATTTCGGACACATGCATTAGAGTAAATACGCTTAAAATAGAAACGGATGATATCAAAAAACAGTTAAAATTAAGAAATATAAGTGTAGGAGATATTTCTTATATGCCGGAAGCACTGGCAATAAAAGCGGGGACGGATATTCTGTTTTCAGAGTTTCTGCAGACAGGACTTATATATATACAGACGGCATCTTCCATGATTCCTGCCAAAGTACTTGGACCGGATGCAGGAGACCATGTTCTTGATATGTGTGCGGCGCCAGGAAGTAAAACAACGCATATAGCAGCGTTGATGGGAAATAGAGGCAGTATTGACGCTTGGGATGTTTATCCGCATAAAGTCAAATTGATAAAAGACAATGCAAAACGTTTGGGAATATCTATTATCCATACAGAGGTAAGAGATTCCGTCAAACCGTTACCATTCCTGTATGAAACTTATGATAAGGTCCTTTTAGATGCACCTTGTTCAGGATTAGGGGTCTTAGGACATAAGGTGGAACTTCGGTGGAGAAGAAAGGAAAGTGACTTATCCGTATTTCCACCATTACAAAAACAATTAATTGAGCAGGCGGCTAAATATACAAAAACAGGCGGCGTATTGGTTTATAGTACTTGCACACTTAATCCTGATGAGAACGAACATATTATTAATGAGTTTCTTTCTTTACATTCGGAGTTTGCGCCGGAAGAATTTAACTTTCCCGTTTTGGGAAAATCTTTAAATGGGATGATGACCCTTTATCCTGATTTAGTCAGAAGTGATGGTTTTTTTGTGGCAAAATTAAGAAAGGTATCTCATGAAGCGTAATATATGGGGACTAAATTTGCAGGAGCTAGAAACATGGGTTGTGGAAAACGGGTTTCCCCGTTTCAGAGCAAAGCAATTACGAGATTACCTATACAAAAGGCATATATTCGATTTTGATGAAATGACTCAGTTTTCGCAGAAAATGCGAGACTGGTTAAAAGAGAACGGACAGATTGATAAGCCGGTCATTATAAGCCGGGCTCAATCCGATGATGAAAAGACTATAAAATTACTTCTTAAATTAAAAGATGGCTCCTTGGTTGAGACCGTTTGTATGTGTCACCATTATGGAAATTCTATTTGCGTCTCCACCCAGGTCGGCTGTGCAATGGGATGTATATTTTGCGCTTCCACAAGAAAAGGGTTGGAAAGAAATTTAACGGCAGGAGAAATTCTTGCACAGATGTATGCATTTAAAGAACTTTACGATATACCGTTCCATTCCATCGTTCTGATGGGAGCAGGAGAACCGCTTACTAATTATGAAGAGGTTTTGCATTTTATCCATCTTGCGAATGATCCTGAACTATTGAATATCAGTTATCGTAATATAACTATTTCTACATGCGGGATCGTACCTCAAATTTATCGATTAGCTGATGAAAATATCCCTATTACCCTTGCTATTTCTTTGCATGCGCCGAATGATCGGATTCGTAATGTTTTGGTTCCTATAAGTAAAAATTTTAGAATTAAAGATGTAGTGAGTGCGGCAGAATATTACTTTAAGAAAACAAAGAGAAGGGTCACTTTTGAATATATTCTTATCAAGGATATGAATGCAAGTGTGGAAAACGCAAAAGAACTTTGCCGCTTAATAGGTAAAATGCCGTGCCATATTAATTTAATCCCTATCAACGGTACAGAGCATATTAAATTGTATCCGCCAGAATGGAAAGAAATCAAACGATTTCAGGATATTTTGCTGAAAAAAGGAAAGGAAACGACTGTGCGCAAACAAATGGGGATGAAATACAAGCGGCTTGCGGACAGTTAAAACGGAGATATTTAAACAGTGTCACTTAGTATCCTTAAAGGCTTTTGTTGACTGTGTTTTTTCAACATGCTACTATGAATTGTAAATAGCATTTATTGTATTTGAGTTATAGAAAGAATCTGGCATCTATGTTTATTGCATACGGCGATTCCCGTGTCGGACTGATTCGCAAAGTAAATGAAGACAGTATTTCGGATTGTTCCGGTCCCGTTTTTATCTTAGCGGATGGCATGGGAGGCTACGTAGGTGGTCAAGTGGCCAGTAGGCTTGCTGTTGAAAGTGGAACCGGCTTCTTGAAGAATGTACCTTTGGAAAAAATTTCAGAAGGACTCTTGAAGGAGTCTATTTTGCATGCAAATCAAGTTGTTCTGACCGAAAAAATGAAGAAACCTGAACTTGATGGTATGGGAACAACCATGATTACAGTAGGTATCAATGATAATGTGCTGAGTTGGGCACATGTCGGAGATAGCCGGTTATATATTTATCATAAAGAAATTCTCCAGCAAGTGACAACAGACCATTCTTTTGTTATGGAACTTCTAAGAAAAGGCAAGATTACCGAGGATGAAATGCATGAACATCCACGGAAGAATGAAATTACCCGTGCTGTGGGAATCAAGAAGGCATTAGAAGTGGATACAGGTACAATCCGGTTAAAAAATAATACATTAATACTGCTTTGTACTGACGGATTGACAGGGATGGTGGATGATACACATATCGCAAAAATTCTGTCGGAATATAGAAATTTTACCAAAGAAGATTTAATGAATTGCGGAGAACATTTATTCAATGCCGCTTATAATGCAGGTGCGGCAGATAATGTATCTCTTATATTAATTGACTACTGGGGTAGAAAAGGCGGAGAAGGCTAATGGTTGGTAAAACACTTGACAATCGCTATAAATTGGAAAAGAAAATAGGCTCGGGGGGCATGGCAGATGTCTATATGGCTACCGATTTATTACTTGATAGGGTAGTTGCTGTAAAAGTGCTTCATAGCAGTTTTGCAGAAGACAATGATTTCATTGTACGTTTTCGACATGAAGCGCAGTCTGCAGGGAAACTTACACATCCTAATATTGTGGGGATATATGATGTTGGGGATGATCAGGGAGTACATTATATTGTTATGGAGTATGTCGAAGGGGTGACCCTTAAACAATATATTCAAGATCACAGCAGTATATCTGTCGATATGGCTGTACGTATTGCTGTTGAAATCGGCAGCGCACTTGAAGCAGCCCATGAGAATGGTATTGTCCATTGCGACATTAAGCCGCATAACATTCTTCTGACTGAAACCGGTAAGGTGAAAGTGACTGACTTTGGCATCGCACGAGCAATCAATTCTGCAACAGTAATTGATAAAAAATCTATTTTGGGATCTGTTCATTATTTATCACCAGAACAAGCGGCTGGGGATAAAGTTACAGAGAAAACAGATATTTACTCTTTAGGTGTTGTGCTCTATGAAATGCTTACACACCATTTACCGTTTGAAGGTGAAACAGCAGTCAGTATTGCACTGCAGCATATGCGCGGAGAAGTACCACGGCCAACTAAATTTAATCCTGCCATTACGCCCATGCTGGAAGAATGCGTTTTGACCGCGTTGCAGAAAGATCCTGATAAGAGATACAATTCTGTTTCTGATTTTATTTCTGAGTTAAAAATGGCGCAGGGATTTACTACGTCCATTTATAAACCTGCACAGCCCGAGTTTGCTGCGATGACGAAACCAATTGCACAAAAAACAGAAAAAATTGCACGAACAGAGACGGAAGGTAAGCTTTCTCATCTGATTACAAATTTCCCTCAAAAGTATATTTGGATCGCAATGGTGCTTTTATTTATTTCCTGTTTTTTGTGGGCATTTTTTAGCTTTGGAAATTTTTGGAGTACCTCAAATGTAACGGTACCAATGCTTGTCGGAGAGCCTGTGGAAGTGGCACAAAAGACACTGAAGGAAATGAATCTTAAGTTTTCCATTGATGAAATTGCCAGTGATGATATTCCGGCCGGACAGGTAATATCCCAAACACCGGTTGGCGGAGCAAGTGTAAAAGAACAGAGGATCATTCATCTGACAGTCAGCAAAGGTGGAGCTGTTATTTTGGTTCCTGATTTAAAAGGGCTTACTTTAGATCAGGCAAAAGAACGGTTAGGAAAACTGGATCTTGCTTTAGGGGCTGTTGAAAATGGTAGCGACCAATCCCAGCCGGCCGAAATCATTATCTCTCAGAGCCCGCAGTCTTTCTCGAAAGTGGCAAAAGGAACACTCGTCAATATTGTTATTAACTTGCGCCAACCGGTAAATGTTCCTAATTTGGTAGGTATGACATTGGCAGATGCAAAAAATGCATTGGATTCCGTACATCTTACATTAGGAACTATTTCATCTTCTGACGGGATTACTGCAGATGATTCTGCTGTTGTTTTGGCGCAGAATCCCACCGGTGGCGTATCTACGAATGAATCTTCCGTAAATCTTACTATCGGGAAAAAAGAAAAAACGCAGAAAAAAACAGGGAGCGTTAATATTACTATTCCTAAAAACGGCAATTCACGCCATGTGGTTATCTATATAATTGATGATAATGGTAAATCAGTCTCCTATGATCAGCAGGTTAAGCCGGGAAGTACAGTTAATCAATCTGTATCAGGGATAGGGAATGTTAAGGTTCAAGTACTTATTGATGGAAATATAGTCCAAGATCGGGAGCTATAAATTTATGGAAGGGACTGTCCTGAAAGATCAAAACGGATATTTTACCATATTGGGAAATAATCAGGTACTGACTCGCTGCCGTTCACGCGGAGCGTTGAAGAAAAAGACCGATGTATTAGTGGGCGATCATGTAGAATATGAAACCAATAAAGGGTTCGAGGGAATCATTACAAAAGTTTATAAACGAAAGAATCAATTATATCGACCGCCGGTTTCAAATGTAGATGAACTCGTACTGGTGTCATCCATTTGTACACCGGATCTTAATCGCGGTCTTCTTGATAAAATGATATTACTTGCGGAAAATGCGAATATGTCTCCTGTGATTTGCATCAATAAGTGCGATTTGGATGAAGTTTCTGCCAAAAGAGTATGTGAAGAATATGAAAAAGCGGGATATCCCTGTGTTTATACATCTACATATACTCAAGATGGCCTTGACGATTTAAAAAAACTTTTGCGAGGTCGTATCATCGTATTTTCCGGACCGTCTGGAGTTGGAAAGTCCAGTATTCTAAATTATTTTTTAGGGCGGTCATACTTTACCTCCGGTGCGGTCAGCGCTTATACAGGAAAGGGGCGGGCAACAACCCGGCATGCAGAATTAGTGCCATTTAAGACGGGAGTATTTCTTATGGACACCCCAGGGTATACGCTTCTAGATATAGATTTACTGGATATTGATGAATTAGGTTTTTTATTTAAAGACTTTCGTCCTTACTTAGGGAAATGTTATTTTAATAATTGCCGGCACATTTCCGAGCCGAAGTGTGCTATCCGGAAGGCTATAGAAGACGGGGTTGTTCAAAAAAGAAGATATGAGTCCTATTTACAAATATTTCAGAAATTGAAGTATTCCAAAAAGTATTGATTTGATTTTGCCAGGAGAAAAAATTATGAAGATTGCTCCCTCGGTCCTCGCCGCAGATTTTTCCAATTTAGAATGTGAGTTGAAAGATATTGAAACGGGTGGTGCTGATTTAGTTCATCTTGATGTCATGGACGGTACCTTTGTACCCAATATTTCTTTTGGTCCACCGGTCATTCAGTCACTTAGAAAAGTCACGTTGCTGCCATTTGATGTTCATTTAATGACATATCATCCTGAATATTATTTTGATTCACTTGGAAAAATTGGTGTTGATATGATTTCCTTTCATCAGGAGGCGGTGATTCATGTGGATCGTACTATTCACGATATAAAGTCTCGTGGAATTAAAGCGGGTATTGCGCTTAATCCTGGCACATCACTGTCTGCTTTGGAACTTGTATTGCCTCTTTTAGATTTTGTACTTATTATGTCCGTTAATCCGGGATTCGGCGGTCAGAAGTTCATTTCCTATACTTTAGATAAAATAAAAGTATTAAAAAAGATGATGAAGAATTTAAATCTTCAAATTCCCATCGAAGTGGATGGAGGAGTTTCTTCTGCTAATGCTGTTTTGCTTAAAGACGCAGGCGCAGATATTCTTGTAGCCGGTTCCTCCGTGTTTGGCGCGGCTGATAGAAAAAAAGCGATTGATGTACTGCGTTCATAGGGTTTTCTTTCCGTATTTTATCCGCATAGTCTGTTTTTATAGGCTGTGCGCTTTTTGTTCTCATTGATTTTGTTGTAAAATAAACATATGATGCAAAGATTTGATATCTAAATTTGTTCAAATATTCAAGATATCCGGAGAGAAAATTGATTAAAATTAATACAATTCAACATTATTTAAGCATGTCAGGAATTCGTATAACTGTTTCTGATGTTTCTTCTGCTGCTGCAAAGGTACAGGAGTTACATCATCTGCCTGCTTTAACAGCAGTGATTATGGGGAAAATTCTGGCCGGTACATCTGTACTTGCGACGGATTTTAAGAATCATGAAGGAATCAGTATTCTTTGGCAAACAAATTCTATTTTGGGATCTATTCATGCTGATGCCTATGAAGGGTATTTTATACGTGGTTATGTGGACACTGCTGATGATAATCTTCCGGTGACATCACATAATGAAAAGCTCCTCATCAGTGATAAAGCACAACTTACCGTTACAAGATATTCCTTAGTACGGACTCCTTATAGTAGCCGTATAAATTTATCTTTTGGTAATATTTCTGAATGCCTTGGACAATATTTAAAACAGTCTGACCAAATAAAATCTTTCATTTTTGTTACAGCAGCTGTATCACCGGAGAAAAAAATAACGCGTGCCACCGGTATTTTTGCCCAGCTGCTGCCGGAAGGGAATAAGAAAAAATTCACTCAATACTTCAGAAATAGAAACCATTTATTTTCCAAGGAAGGATTATTCCAGGGGCACGAATTGGAAACACTTATAAAAGAAGGCGGGTTTTCAATAATTAAAGAGGCACCGGTCGCATTTTGCTGTACGTGTTCGGAAGAACGGATAAAAACGGCGCTTGTGGCATTGCCGAAATCTGAAAGAGTTTCTTTGCTGAAAGACGAATATATTGAAATTTCATGTCATTATTGTGGTAAGATCCGAAAAATATCAAGAGAGACGCTTCAACATTGGTTTCAGAAGGAAGGAAGTATAACGCAATGAATAAACTGGCATTTATTGGTGGTACCGGCGTGTATGATGCCGGGATATTATCCGATATTCGTTCTGAAATAATAAATACCCCTTTTGGACAAGCGGCTTGTCAAATTGGGTATTTTAAGGGGAAAGAAATCGTATTTTTAGCCCGGCATGGTACAGAGCATACTATTCCTCCGCATAAAATAAATTATCGTGCAAATATTTACGCGTTAAAAATGTTAGAAGTTTCTTCCATAGTTTCAACTACTGCGGTAGGCTCTTTAAACACGGAATATAAACCGGGCGAACTTGTACTGATTGATCAGTTCTTAGATATGACGAAATCAAGGAATGGAACTTTCTTTGATGGAGAATTCCGTGGTGTTGCTCATATTGATATGACAAATCCTTACTGTCAAACCTTAAGGAATGTGATTATTCAAGCTGGAATGAAAAATGAAATTGCTATCCATCCTAATGGTACATATATATGTACGGAAGGACCACGATTTGAGACTCCGGCGGAAATAAAGACATTTAGGCTTTGGGGAGCAGATGTGGTAGGAATGACCAATGTACCGGAGTGCCAATTGGCAAGAGAAGCGGAAATGTGCTATGCGACTATTTCAATGGTTACCAATTTTGCGGCGGGAATTTCACCGACGATACTTACTCATAAAGAGGTCGTTGAGTGCATGGATCGGAATATCGAAAGCTTTCGTAAAATTACGATGATGATTTGCGAATCTTTTGATACAACGCTTGATTGTGAGTGCCGTCATGCAGGTAAGGATTTCGGGGGATTCTGCTTATGATAATACATTCCTTGGAATGGAAAGATAATAAACTGTATTTGCTTGATCAAACACGTTTGCCTGGAACATATGTATATCTGGAATATAGTGATTACCTAAAGGTGGCTGATGCCATAAAAAATCTTGTCGTAAGGGGAGCTCCCGCTATTGGTATAGCCGCTGCTTATGGAATGCTGCTGGCTTATCAGAATTTATCAAGAGATTGTCAAGATATCGCCACAATTGAAAAGCGATTTTTATATGCTGCCGACACAATGAAAATGGCGAGACCTACAGCAGTTAACCTATTTTGGGCAGTTGATGAAATGATTAAAGTTTTTAAAAACACAAAACTGGAAAATATTTATGGAGCGCTGCTAAGAAAAGCAAATGAAATAGAAAGGCAGGATAAAGAAATATGCAGCCGAATTGCTGATCAGGGCGCAAATATTTTTAAGGGTAAAAAGCATTTGAAAATACTGACGCATTGTAATGCTGGAGCATTGGCGACCGCAGGAATCGGAACTGCTTTGGGTGTAATCACACGTCTGCATCAGCATGGTCAACTATCTTGTGTCTATGTCGATGAAACAAGACCACTGCTCCAAGGGGCAAGGCTGACAGCAGCCGAGTTGGTAAGCAGTCAGATTCCTGTCCGTCTTATATCAGATAGTATGGCAGCAGATGTAATGAAACGAAAAAAATTGATGCTGTAATCGTAGGGGCAGATCGAATTGCAGGTAATGGAGATACGGCTAATAAAATAGGGACATATGGAATTGCTGTACTATGTAAATATCATCAGATTCCATTTTATGTAGCAGCGCCATTTTCTACATTTGATTTTTCCATTTCTTCCGGTAAGGATATACCAATTGAAGAAAGAAATCCTGATGAAGTTCGTATGGTTCAGGGGATTTATATCGAACCTAAGAATATTCCTGTTTACAATCCCTCATTTGATATAACACCAAATGAACTGATTACAGGAATTATTACCGAAAAAGGGGCATTAAAGGCGCCTTACTATATATCTATCAAACAGTTTGAAAGGAGTTTAAAATATGAATGATTCTATGATTCGAGACATATCTTTGGCCGAAGAAGGACTTCAACGGATTCGCTGGGTGGGAAAATTTATGCCGGCATTGAATGCACTGAAAAGAGATTTTATAAATAATCAGGCATTAAAAGGAAAGACCATTGTAATGTCCATTCACTTGGAGGCAAAAACGGCATATTTGGCACTTACGCTGCAGTCTGCGGGCGCGGATGTCATCGTGACCGGAAGTAATCCATTATCTACACAAGATCCGATTGCTGCAGGTCTCGTAAATCAGGGTATAACTGTTTACGCATGGCATGGGTGTACTGACGAGGAATATACCATGTTCCTGAATAAGGCGCTAGATCATATGCCGTATATTATCATTGATGACGGTGGGGATCTGGTTCATTTACTTCATTCCAACAGAACAGACGCAAAAAAGAATCTGATTGGTGGATCTGAGGAAACAACGACCGGCATATATCGCTTAAAGGCATTGGAAAAAGAAAATAAATTGGCATTCCCTATGATAGCAGTCAATGATTCTTATTGTAAGTATTTATTTGATAATAGATATGGGACAGGACAATCTGTATGGGACGGGGTGATTCGCAGTACCAATTTAACAGTAACGGGAAAAACCGTTGTTGTAGCGGGGTATGGATGGTGTGGAAAGGGCGTTTCTATGCGTGCTAAAGGGTTGGGCGCCCATGTTATTGTTACAGAAGTAGATCCAATTAAAGCAATTGAAGCAGTTTTTGACGGCTTTGAGGTAATGCCTATGAAAAAGGCAGCAAGATATGGAGATATTTTTTTAACAGTTACCGGTGACATAGACATTATTACGGAAAAACATTTTATGGAAATGAAAGATGGTGCAATTTGTGCGAATGCCGGACATTTTGATTGCGAGGTCAGCCGAAAGGATTTAGAGCGTATTTCTGACTCTCATTATGAAGCAAGAAAAAATATCGAAGCATATATTCTTCTTAATGGGAATACCATTTATTTAATGGCTGAAGGGCGATTGGTTAATCTGGCAGCAGGGGATGGTCATCCTGTGGAAATTATGGATTTATCTTTTGCTATGCAGGCATTGGCTGTTTCATACCTTTGTGAACATGAAAAAGAACTGCGGCCCCAATTGTACCTACTCCCGAGAGAATTAGATGAAAAAGTAGCAGAAATCAAATTGAAATCTATGGGATATGAGATTGATACTTTATCTGATAAACAAAAGGAATACCTGGGATTAGACTGAGGGGGGCTACATGTCTATTTTATTAAAAGATGTCGCATTATATCAAAATGGAGAAATCCATGAACATAGTAATATTGTAGTCGATGGAAAATTGATTAGGGAATTTCCCAAGCATCCCCGAAATGAGGATTATAACGAAGTCATTGATGGCCAAAATATGCTTGCCTTACCGGGACTTGTAAATACGCATACCCATGTAGCAATGACCTTATTCCGAAGTTATGCTGACGATCTGGCACTGATGGATTGGCTGCAAAATAAAATATGGCCGGTAGAGGAACACTTAAATGATGATATTGTTTATTGGGGAAGTATGCTTGCATTTGCGGAAATGATTCGCGGCGGTACAACATCATTCTGTGATATGTATATGTTTATGAATGCCTGTGGAGAAGCTGCTGAGAAAGCGGGAATGCGTGGGAATCTCGCAAGAGGGCTTGCCGGTGTCAGTCCTAACGCTTCCTCAGCTCTACAGGAGAACATAGAACTTTTTAAGAAATGGGATGGAGCGGGTGATGGACGATTTAAGGTGATGCTTGGCCCACACGCGCCATATACCTGTCCACCGGAGTATATAAAGAAAGTTAGAGATGCAGCTGAAAAATATAACATTCCAATCCATATACATCTTTGTGAGACAAAAGGAGAAGTTGATAATTGCCTGAAAGAATATGGATTAACACCAATTGCTTTGATGGATAATCTTGGGCTTTTTGAACGGCCTACATTGGCAGCACATTGTGTACATGTTAACAATAATGATATAAAGATCATGGCTCAAAAACATGTCTGTGTCGCACATAATCCGGGGAGTAATTTAAAATTGGCGTCTGGTATTGCACCAGTTATAAAGATGAGAAATTCTGGAATTACTGTCGGTCTTGGGACGGATAGTGCGGCCAGTAACAATAAATTGGATATGTTTGCGGAAATGCGCTTGGCTGCGCTTATCCATAAAGCAAATAATTATGATCCCTTTGCGGTTACTGCAAAGGAAGCTATTGATATGGGGACCATAGAAGGTGCTAAGTGTCTTGGATATGATAATTTAGGTAAATTAGAACCGGGATATCTTGCAGATATTATTTTAATAGATCAAAGCGGTTTTCATTGGCATCCACGGTTTGACAGTATATCTTTGGCTGCATATGCTGGAAATTCTATGGATGTAGATACTGTAATGATTAATGGAAATCTTGTTATGCGGAACAAAGAGCTTCTTACAATTGATACTGAACGAGTTTTTGCTGAAGTATCTCGTGTTACAAAAGAATTGTATTCTTTTACGTAACCATAATTAAATATAAAGAGAATATATTGGATCTGATGGAAACGGGTATATTTTCTCTTTACGCAACATTACTTCCGATAACATTAAATTATCGGAAGTAAAGTTGTAGTTAATTTTAAAGAGGCATTGCCACGGCTATATTATTTTGATATATGGAGGAATGTAAGTGCCTGAAAAACATTTTTATTTACGGAATATTATCCAGACAAAAGATAATTTAAGACTGTCTGATAAAAGTAAAGAAACGCTCTCCGAAACAAAAGCGGTAAATACCGTTGATGCTTATGAATCAGACTGGAATGATTTTTGTGACTGGTGTAAATATCATAAGGTATCGGCCTTCCCTGCCACCGTAGAAACGATTGTAAATTATATTAATGATTTAGCTGATTATGCAAAAATTTCTACAATCAGACGTCGCATAAGCGCTATTTCAGAAAATTATAATGCAGCCGGATTTTCTGAACAAAATCCCTGTCGAGTTTGGATTGTCAGGGAAACAATGATTGGTCTTACACGGACGAAGGGTGCTATGCAAAAGGGTAAGACTCCTATTTACTGGGAAGAATTGGAGCAAATGATTTCTTACATAGATACTGACAGCCTGTCAGGAATAAGGGATAAGGCGATTCTCCTCCTAGGTTTCCTGGGGGCGTTTAGAAGAAGTGAACTTTCCGGCTTGGATTTTGAAGACATCACCAGATATCCACAGGGAATTATTGTAACCTTAAAACATTCTAAAACCGATCAGGAACAAGTCGGGCAACAGGTCGGTATCCCCTACTTAAAGAATCCTGATATGTGCGCTATTGTTGCTCTTAATAAATGGATTCAAGAGGCTCAAATTACTTCTGGGCCATTATTCAGAAGAATCCTGAAAAACGGAAGGCTTTCATCCCACAGGTTAAGTGATAAAAGTATCAATTTGCTTGTAAAGAAATATATCGAGCTTATCGGCCTGCCTGTTGAATTATATGGTGCTCATAGTTTAAGACACGGTTTTGCAACTTATGCAGCACTTCACGGTGTAGAAGAACGTTTAATTATGAAACAGACACGTCATCGTTCTGTTGAAATGGTACGGCACTATATTAATGAAGCTGATTTATTTACAAATAACCCGATTACAATGATATTTCAGAAGAACGATAAAGGATGAGACTTCTTATTTCAAAAGAATAAAGAACGTATGTTCATATGACAGCACAAAATGTCAAAAGAACATGCGTTCTTAGCTTTCCATATATAATTACTTGGATATCATTGGCAAACGTATTGTTTGACCGGGAACTAAGTTACCTGAATTTTTTATAGCATTTAACCGTTTAACTGTATATATGTATTCTCTGATATCCATGCGGTTATCGGTTTCCTTTGCCGCTATATCCCATAAGGTATCATTCTCTTTAATAATAATTTCTTTATAGACATAATTGTCCGATAGAACTGATGCATTGACTCCCCAACCGCATAATAAGACTGCTGTGATAAATAAAAATAAAACTTTACCCATAATCATTTTCCCTTTTGCTCTCAAAACAGAACATATTTTTGCAGAACATATTTTCTGTATAAATAATATAACAGAATAAATGTTTGGTCAATAGGGAATCTATATTCGATTTGTTATTAGCCCTGACTTTTCCTCCACAACGCAACAAGGGTGAACTTTTGTTTGATTTATTAATTTTATTACGTTATAATTAAATTAATTATTATAGAATTACCTGATATTAAAATGAAAGGTGAAAGGAGTATCCAATCTTGGGCAAGAAATTAGGTCTCCAAAGAGAATTAACAACTCGAGAACGAAGCATACTGGATTATATTCGCAAAAAGACATGGGAAGATGGATTTCCCCCCACGGTTCGTGAAATTTGTACAGCAGTTGGCTTGCGTTCTACATCCACCGTCCATGGATATTTGTCACGTCTTTCTGATTTAGGTATGATCAAAAAAGATCCATCCAGTTCACGTGCTATTGAAGTAATCAATGATCAGGCCTGGCATAGAAAGAAAATGCTTCCCATGCCTATGGTTGGTGCAGTTCGTGCCGGTGATCCCGTTTTCGCAGATGAACAAATTGAGGCCGTTTTTCCATTGCCTGCAGAATTGGTTGGCAGTGATACTAATTGTTTTATGCTTGTTGTCCGCGGAGACAGTATGATTAACGCTGGTATTCAAGAAGGTGATTATTTGATTGTTGCCGAACAGGAAACTGCTCGTAATGGTGATATCGTAGTGGCATTAGTCGGTAATGATGACGCAACGGTTAAACGTTTTTTCCGCGAAGCTGATCATATTCGTTTACAACCGGAAAATGATGATTATGAACCGATTATTTCGCGAGACGTAAAGATTCGAGGGAAAGTTATTGGTTTATACAGGCATTATTGATTGCCACCTGTTTATAACCAAAAAAGAGATGTATCTGCGGATTGTTGCAGGCACATCTTTTTTGTTATCTTTTTAATCGAATTTTACCTTCAGTCATTATGATTTGATTAGTTTTCAGAAGATGTCCTACTGCTCTTTTGAATGCAGACTTACTCATCCTCAAATTGAGTTTTATAAGTTTAGAATCGCTTTTATCTGTATATGGCAATAGTCCATTATGTTGATTCATACAATCAATCAATACTGCCATATCGTGATTCATTTCCCTTTCTTTCGTTTGGCGGAGAGAAATGTTGACATGTCCGTCTTCACGAATAAAGGTAATTCTTCCGATGAGCTCCTGGCCTAATTTGATAACTGTATTTATGTTACTGTTATGTAAGAATCCTATCCACCGTTCTCTTGTTATAATAAAGATTCCCTGTCGGGTTATGTTATAGACAGTTCCGGTTATTTTATCACCCACGTTGAGTTCCTTGCAAGGACGTGCCAAACGTCTGATATCTTCTTCAACATGTGTTGTTACGGCAAGACGTCCCGTTTTATCTGCATACAGTTTTATCCAAATTTTCTGCCCTTTTTGAACTGGTTCAATCATTTCTGAATAAGGAAGAAATATCCCGCGTTCGGTTCCCACATCAACAAAAGCACCAAAACGAGTAATCAGAATGACTTCTGCATACCCGACCTCCCCTATTTCAAGTTTGGGAAGTCTCATGCTTGCAGTAAGGCGATGTTTAGGATCGTGATATAGAAAAACTTTGACGATATCACCTTCTTTAATCTCAGACGTTTGTTGTCCATTATGTAATAGGATATCATCGGCATTATTTCCTGTTTGTGCTGATAAAAATGCGCCAAAAGACACGATGCGGGATACAGGAAGCTCTACAATGGAATTTTCTTTCAGAGCAGGAACGTTTATTTCAGGGCTTATCATTTTATTTATCATTTTTATTTTGCGAATAATCCTCTGAAGGCGCATCCTTCCAAAGTGAATCAAAGTCATAATGCTGACGCTCTTCATCGGTAAATATATGAACAATAACATCTCCAAAATCCATGAGAATCCAGTTCCCTTCCCGATAACCCTCTTTGCGAATGGCTTTAATTCCGGCTTCTTCCAGTTTTTCTTCCACTTCATCCGCTGATGCCTGGGCCTGCTTTTTATTCATTACAGATGAAATAATGAAATAGTCTGCAATAGATGTCAAATCTTTTACGTCCAATACTTTAATCAATACCCCTTTTTTATTTGATAGTGCTTCACAAATTAATTCTAACGTTTTCTCCATAATTTATATTCTCCTTACTCATTACTCTGTCCAAGAGTTACACCAATAATTTTTTGTATTTCCACCGGGTTTGCTATCCATATATTTTGTTTATCTATTCTGCGCATTTCCCCCGGCAATATGATGAAACGTATGTCTTCTATAGGAATTTTAGTTAATTCATAGGCAATAGACGCTGCATCCGATGAGGTTATATTTGTTTCTGCCGCCTTCCAATAATACTTTGCATATAGCCAGTTTACAAAGGGAAAGTTTTTCTGCATTTGGCTAATCATTGCCTTAATAAAGCGCTCTTCCCGTTGGATGCGACCGATCTCGCCATCAAAAGCATCTATATAACGCATATAGGATAAAGCTTTTTCCGCATCAAGTGACTGATATCCTCTGTGTAGCCAAATATCTGAAACGCCGTTTTTGTCATCGTGTGACATGGGCCTTTCTACATACAGTTCAATATTACCGGTTTTATCAATTAAATTTTTGAAGGCATGGTAATCAAATACTGCATATTGACTAATTCTAATGTGCAATAAGTTTTCTACCGCACTTTGTATTTCTTCCCCATTTCCTTCAGAAAAAGATGATTTCAATGTCATATTGTTTTTTTCATCTTTCCCAATCTTGGTGTTTCCTGGAATTGAGATTAGCGTTACCTTTTTAGAATTGCTATCGATAGATGCAATCATGACAAAATCTGCTTGGGCTGTAGATTGAGCATCTGTTCCTACAAGGAGGTAATATACTGGTTTAGGATTATCTTCCCCATGAAAATCGTTCAAAATATAATGAATTCCGCGAAAAATTGCCATAGATAACAAAAATAAAACGGTAACCAGCGCACTTATAAACAGGAAGAGTTTTCCATAGCGAATTTTACTTTTTCTTTTTATGTTCCTCTGTTTCTTCATTTATTTCCCATGTGTTTAATTAAATCATTGCGGCCCAAAAAGGTTAATTCATAGATATACTCTTTTTGGGCCAATAAGTGACGGATTGTTGCGTCATAAGCGGACAAGACGGCTGTATCCAAATTTTTTTGAGCATTTCTTCTGATAATATTTATGCCGGGAAAATCACGACTCGGTTCTATATAATCTGCCAAAAAAATTATTTTATCCAATAGTTCCATTTGAGGACGTCCTGTCGTATGGAAAAAGATGGAATTTTGGATATCTCTGTCTTTTATTCCATAAACAGTTTTTGCCATGATACTTCCAGCCGGTCCATGCAAAAGGGCACGACTCGAACGCATATATTCATCGACTTGCAGATTTTGTTCATCAATGATATCCTGCATTTCTTCAAGTTTCATTTCTTTTGCACAGTCATGGAGCCAACCGGCCAATTCCGCTTTTTTTGGATTATATCCGTATTTCTCAGCCAGTATATAGGCAGAAGCGGCAACTCCTGCCGAATGAACATACCGCCGTTCAGACAATCTATTTTTTAAGTCCTTCTTTATATCTGTTAGTTTCATTCTTCATCCTTATAAAGATTATGAATATTAATATACTGGATAACCGAATCGGGAATCATATATTTTACAGAACGATTTGAAGCAATCCACTTCCGTAAAATAGTAGATGATATTTCCAATTCAGGTGTACGCAGAAAATGAATTTTTTCGCAGCCTTTTTTCCCAAAATAAGCAACAGCTTGTTTTATCCTTTCTTCAGAACTTGGGCGGCTTGCACAAATAAAGTGACAGGAATCAAGTAATTCCTCATTATACTTCCACGTTGGCATATCAGCGACGGCATCCGTTCCGGCGATGAAATATATATCATATTCACTTCCCCATTCAGCGTGTAGCTGCTTAATAGTATCCACCGTATAAGAAAGACCTTTTCGTTCTATTTCTATAGACGAAATAGAAAAGTGAGGATTTTCTTTTATTGCCATCTTTACCATTTCAAAGCGATCTATTTTACTGATATGGTGCATATTTTTGTGAGGAGTGTCACCGGTTGGCACAAATACAACCTGTTCTAAGTTAAATTCCTGCCAGGCTGCTTCTGCAACAATGAGATGTCCTATATGTAACGGGTTAAAAGAACCGCCAAATACACCTATGCGTTTAGCCATAAATACAATATCACTTCCAAAATAATTACACATATCAAAATGAAAAGAAATAGACTTCGTATATGACTGAGTTCAAATTTTCCTTTTGGCGTATACATATAATAATATATCAAGCGCTTTAACTTATAAGTCAAATTCATTTTAACGCATTACCAATAGATTATCTCTATGAATAACGGTATCATATGGTGGCGGAGTGCCCAGTGCATTTCTCATTTCTTTCGTATGAAGGCCTTTGATTTGAGCCAGCTCAACACTTCCATAATGTGAAATTCCTCGTGCAATCTCATGGTTTTCATAAAATAAGGAAACTGCATCCCCCTCGGAGAAGATTCCCTCTATTTTTGTAATACCGATAGCAAGCAAACTGGAACCTTTGTTTAATATAGCTTCACTACAGCCTTTATCAATAAATATTTTTCCTCTCACGTTTGAGCCGATAATGATTTCTCTTCGCTTCATTTGTGGATGGACATTTTCTGCATGAAAAAAAGTACCTATGGATTCCCCAGATATGATACGCTGTAAAATTTCCTTTGCATCACTTTTGGCAATAACCATATCTATACCGGAATGTACACATATTTCTGCTGCAAGCAGTTTAGTATACATTCCACCGGTACCGCGGGCAGAACCGGCGCCACCGGCAACATTGAAAAGCTCCCTGGTAAAATGGGGTACATCATGTATTAAGTGCGTATCTGCAAACTCATGGGGATCTTTATCATATAGTCCTTCGATATCAGAAAGAAGAATGAGCAGGTCCGCTTCTGCAACACTGGCGACAATAGCGGAAAGGGTATCATTATCTCCTATTTTTATTTCATCTACTGTAACCGCATCATTTTCATTAATGATAGGAATTACACCTAATTCCAGCAATGCGGAAAGCGCTCCTTTCATATGCATATACCGCTTGGTATTTAGTGCATCTCCTTTTGTCATCAGAAGTTGTGCCACGGTTTTACCGTAATCGTGAAAACATTTGCCGTAAAGACCCATTAAAATATTCTGTCCAACTGCAGCACATGCCTGCCTATAAGGAAGATAATTCGGTTTATGTTCAAACCCCAATACCGGTATGCCGATACCGATCGCACCGGAAGATACAAGAATAACATCCATATCTCTATTACTTAAATCAGAAATCTGTCGTGCCAAATGATCAATAAAATAAATATTTACTTTACCATTGGGCTGTGTCAGGGAACTTGTTCCCACCTTAATGACTATTCGTTTTTTCTTTTTAGCTTTTACGATATTCTCAGGGGAGATCATAATGAGATTTTTTGTCCTTCTGCTTGAAAAGAATACAGTTTCTTCCTATAATCTGTACGATTTCACATCCCGATTCTTCCGAAAGGAGTTTTGCTGCCTTACGGATATTTTCGGCAGAATTCTGATTGATTTTAACTTTAATTAATTCTCTGGCAGCCAGTGCTTCGGTTACACTGTTGATTACATTATCCGTAATTCCCTCTTTACCAATTTGAACTACAGCCGAAAAATCTACTGCAGTACTTTTTAAATATTGTTTTTGTTTGCCAGTCAGCATGATTTACCCTCACTTTCACCCGGTATATCAGAGCATCCTTTCTTGTCCGAAAAAGAAAATTCTACACCATAGAGATTCACGGTATCACCTTCTTGAATACCCTCTTTTTTCAAAAGTTTATCAAGTCCCATAAATTTCCAGGCTCTTTCAAAACGCCGCAAAGATACCGGATTATCAAAATCGGTCATGGCAATCAATTTTTCGACACGTTTCCCCTTTATTGAAAATACTCCCTGATCTTGTTCAATAATAAACTCATTTTTCGGTGATTCATATATAATTGTCGTTTCCGTTGGTGCAAATTCCACAGCAGGTGTTTCCTGTAATATTTTCCAAGCAGCCTCCAAAAGAGGGTTAATTCCTTCTCCAGTTAATGTACAGATAGGAAAAAATTGATAGCCTTCTGCTTCTATTTTCCGGCGGAGTTCTTGCAATATATTGCTTTCTGCAATCAAATCAATTTTATTAGCAGCCACGATTTGTTTTTTTGCTGCAAGAGCAGGACTATATATTTCTAACTCATTATTGATGATATGGAAATCTTTATACGGGTCCCGTCCTTCGCTTCCGGCAGCATCAAGAACATGAATCAGAACCTTGCTTCGTTCTACATGGCGAAGAAACTCATACCCAAGACCAGTGCCTTCACTGGCGCCTTCTATTAATCCCGGAATATCCGCCATTACAAAGATCTGATTTCATCAAGATTGACGACACCGAGACTGGGTGTCAAAGTCGTGAAGTGGTAAGCCGCTACTTCCGGCCGGGCGCCGGAGACCTTTCTGATCAAGCTTGACTTGCCTACGCTGGGAAATCCAAGTAATCCTACATCCGCAAGTACTTTTAATTCCAGGCGGATCTCTTTCTCTTCACCAGGTTCTCCTTTTTCTGCATAAGCAGGAGCTCGTACAGCACTGGTTGCAAAATGGGAATTTCCACGTCCGCCATTCCCTCCCTTAGCGATGAGAACTTCTTGTTTGTCATGTGTTATATCTGCCAAAAGTTCATTTGTGCTTTGGTCATATACCATTGTTCCCAGCGGTACGTCAATAAAAATATCATCTCCGCTTTTGCCGAACATTTCTTTGGCACCGCCATTCTCACCTTTTGCAGCGGCGAATTTTCGTTTACGCCGGAAATTCATAAGCGTATTCAATTCAGGAGTTGCTCTTATAAAAATGGATCCGCCTTTACCGCCGTCGCCACCGCTTGGTCCCCCGCGGGGAACATATTTCTCCCTTCGGAAAGAAACCATACCATCTCCGCCGGCACCGGAAATTACAATAATTTTTGCCTTGTCTATAAACATAAGTACCTCATTGTTATATAACTGATTATTTTTATTATACCCGAAAAATACTTTATCTGTCATATTTTCAGGATTTCCATGAAGATAAAAGCTGTAAACGAAATTTATTACTATGATTTCGCTCGCAGCTTCCAGCTTATTGAGATAAAACTTCTATTGCTTTTTTAAGAACGTTGTCATCTTCTTGCTTAAAAACATGTCCGGTCTTCTTTATGGCAATATCAGGGGTGATGCCTGTTTTATCAATAATCCGCCCGGCAGCTGTGCGATATTCTGCAATAGAAATTTTCAACGCTGACTTATTCCCATTTTGGATAACGGATTGTACGGTTCCTTTGCCATAACTTGTTTCACCAATGATAATTCCTTCTTTTTTATCTTGCACTGCGCCAGCCAAGATTTCAGAGGCACTGGCACTGTTTCTATCAATCAAAATTACCATCGGTAGCGGAGTTTCTATACCGGTGATATCAAAGGTTCTGTCATCGCCATTTCTGGTGTGGTAGCTGAGAACTCTGCCCTTGGTTAATATCTGATTCATGATGGATATCACCGTATCAACCAATCCGCCCGGATTCATCCGAAGATCGATAATTAACCGATCAGCTCCCTGCGCCTTTACGCTTGCCAATTGCTTTTCAAATTCTTCATCTGTATGTTTTGCAAATGAAAAGATATGAATATAGCCTATGTTTTTATCTATAAGACGGCTTTGCACTGTTGGCATAGAAACATTTGAGCGTTCAACCCAAAATAATTTTTCTTCATTTTCACGCTCAACCAGAAGGGATACTCTCGTTCCCGCTTCTCCGCGGACCCGGTCAGAAACTTCCGATAAACTTAGTGCTGAAACATCTTCATCATTTACCCGCTTAATAATATCTCCGGACTGTAAACCATTTTTTTCCGCACTGCTACCGGGAAACACAGAAATAATCCGGGTAACATTTTTCCGATCGGCACCTATAACTACACCGATTCCACCATATTCGCCACTGGTAGATTGCATGAAACTTTCATATTTATCCCCGCTAAGAATCATTGAATGAGGATCATCCAGAGCAGAAACCATCCCGTTTGAAGCTCCTTCAAAAAGCACGTCATCAGTTACTTCATGAAAATAATTTTCTTTAACAGCCTGATATGTAAATAGAAATTTCATCAATGAAGAAGGAGAGTCTGTAAACATGTACAAGCTGCCCAAAACAAGCAATATAGCAGTGAGTATGACAGATCCAAGCCAAAACAGAATCTTATTCATATTTCTCAAAACAAACTTGAGCATTATAAATAACCCATGGGATCAACTGCCTCACCATTTTGACGAACCTCAAAATGGCAATGAGGCCCTGTGGAATAGCCTGTGGATCCAGCATAAGCGATAATCTGCCCTTGTGAAACTGTTTCACCGACAGATACGGTTAATGAACTATTATGCCCATACAAGCTCTGCAATCCATTTCCATGATCAATAATAACCGCATTACCATATCCACCATACCATTCTGCCGCTATGACCGTACCACCATCTGCTGCATGGATTGGTGTTCCATAATCTACACCGATATCAATTCCGGCATGGTAAATAGTTGTTCCGAAAATAGGATGCGTCCTATATCCGAATGGTGAGGTAATCGGACCATTACAAGGCCAGATAAAGACGCCCGTTCCATGTACAACAGGAGTATCTATACTACCGGATTGCTGCTGCCTGATTCTGTTTTGAATCATTTCACGGACATTATTACTTTCAGCAATCAAATCTGCCTCCATTTGTGCTGCAGCTTCTTTTTCACTTCTTGCCTCATCCATGATTTTTTGCTGCTGTGCTTTTTTTGCAACAACTTCATCTTGAGCCTTTTGTGCTTCCGCCGCCAATGCATCCAAACGGGCTTTCTGTTCTTCAAGTTCAGCTTTTTTCGCTTCGATTACTGCTTTTTGTTTCTGTATTTCGATAATAAGGTTAAAATCCGAATGAATGATCCGTTTTAAAAGTTCAAGTCTGTTCGCAAAATCACTGAAACTTTTTGCCCCGGTAATTACCTCAAGGTAACTTAATTGTCCATACATATAGATAGACCGTACACGCTTATTTAGAATTTCCTGGCGCTGTTTCAGGTAAGCTTCCGCTTTTTTAATCTCTTCTTCCGTTTGTTTTATCTGTAAATTGACGGCTGACTGTTCTGCCTGAATGGCTTTGAGTTTTCGATTTGCTTCATCCAATTCTATTTGTATAGTACGAAGTTTCCCTGCTATTTCATTGATGACCTCCTGCCAGCTTTGCTGCTTGGCACGAGATTCATCTATTTGATCTTGTAAATTCTGGAGTTTGTCATTCAACTCATCAGCAGCAACAGGCGTGACAGCTCCAAAAAGTATTGCAGAAATTAAAGCTGCCGACATACAACGATTATATTTCATGTTTTAGACCTTCATATATTTACGCAACGAAATCGCACTTCCTGATCCGCCTATCAGAATTCCGGCGGCCATCAGAATAAGTACAACATACATCATAAATGGCCATAGTGATATTAAAGGAATAAAGACTAAACCTGCTTCAGCAATTTCATCCAATATGACATTATATCCGAGCCACAAAATAAGTGAAGCGATACTTGAACCGATAAAACCGATAATCATTCCTTCAAAAAGGAACGGCCAACGAATAAACCCATTTGTTGCCCCCACATATTTCATAATTTGTATTTCACGACGCCGCGCGAAAACTGTTAAACGGATCGTATTGGAAATAATAAATAACTCTGCCCCGGCAAGAAATAAAATAAGCATAATCCCGCTTATACGGATAATTTGTGCAATTTTGTAAAGTTGGTCAATGATATCTTGTCCATATTGGACTGCATCAACCGATGAATAAGTTTTAGCGATATCTACTGCCGCTTTTAATTCATCCGGAGAATAAAAGGACACCTGGTAAGAGGCGGGAAGCGGATTCCCGTTGATAGAATCCAGCAAAGCGGACTGATTTCCCATGCGCTCTTTAAAATCTGCCATGGCCTGATCTTTATTCGTAAAACTGATTTCTTTTATGCCGGGAAGTTTTTTGAGATGGGCGCCGACATCCATAACCTGTTCTGTCCGGAGACCTTCTTTTAAATAGACAGTCATTTCTACCTGATTTTCAAGGTAGGATGCCATGTGGTTGATATTTAACACTACGCAAAGAAAACCGCCCAGTATGAACATAGATACAGTTACGGTAAGTACAGAGGCAATCGCCATGAATTGATTGCGAAACAACGACTTGAAAGCTTCACTCCAAAAATATCTTAAAGAACTAAACATGGAGATCATAACCTCCTTTTTTTACGTCACTTATTATATGTCCTTCTTCTATGCTGACAACGCGTTTATGCATGGAATTAACCAGCTCTTTATTATGCGTAACCATGATAATAGTTGTCCCCATATGGTTAATCTCATTAAAAAGCTTCATAATATCCTCAGAAGTTACAGGGTCAAGATTCCCCGTAGGTTCATCGGCAATTAAAAGTACGGGTTGATTGACAAGAGCTCTTGCAATGGCGACTCGCTGCTGCTCTCCGCCGGACAGTTTGGTGGGCAGTTCATTTGCTCGGCCTTTAAGACCGACCAGATCAAGTACACGATTTACCTTTTCACGGATCTCCGCACTTTTAGCTCCGGTAACCCGCAAAACAAAAGCAATATTTTCAAAAACAGTTTTTTCCGTTAAGAGTCGGAAATCCTGGAAAACAATTCCCAAAGTACGACGATAATAAGGGACTTTACTTTGTTTTAAGTCATTGATTTTTAATCCATTAACAAACACCGTACCTTGTTCCGGAACAAGTTCGTGAGTAATAATTCGAACAAAAGTAGATTTCCCTGCACCGCTTGGCCCAACAACAAAAACAAATTCACCTTTACCGATTTGTATATTTATATCACGAAGCGCCGTATGTCTGGCATCATATTGCAAGGATACATTTTCAAAAGTAATCATTCTTATTTCCTCTCTAAGAGACGAATAGCTTCTTCTTCAATATGTTTAACAGTAAGTCCATATTTTTCAAGAAGGTCTTCTGCTTTTCCTGATTCACCGAAAGTATCTTCGGTACCAACCATTCCCATTGGAACCGGATTATTTTTGCAAACCACTTCCGCCACTGCGCTTCCTAATCCCCCCATAATTGTATGCTCTTCACAAGTAAGGATTGCACCGGTATCTTTCGCGGCTTTTATGATTGTTTTGACATCAATCGGCTTAATAGAGCTTAAATTAATTACACGGGCTGATACCCCTTTTCCTTCTAAACTTTCAGCAGCACGAAGTGCCTTGGACACCATAATCCCACAAGCAACGATAGCCACATCATGTCCGTCTTTCAGTACAACACTCTTTCCGGGAGAAAAAATTACCTTTGGATCCATGATATCATCACATTTGGCTCTTCCCATACGGATATATACCGGCCCATTATAGTCCGCTGCCCATCTTACAGCCGCTTCTGTTTCTGCGGCATCGGCCGGAACTATAACTGTCATATTGGGCAATGCACGCATTAGCGCTATATCTTCTAACATCTGGTGTGTAGCGCCATCTTCACCCACCGTTAATCCGGCATGGGTTACAGCTATTTTTACATTTAAATTCGGATAACATATGGAATTTCTAATCTGTTCGTAGGCTCTGCCTGCACCGAATACGGCAAAGGTGGAAGCAAACGGAATCTTTCCTGTCGTTGCCAGGCCTGCAGCGATACCAATCATATTTTCTTCGGCAATACCTGTATCAAAAAATCTATCAGGAAATTTTTTTGCAAATATGGATGTTTTTGTAGACTCTGATAAATCCGCATCTAAAACTACGATATCAGGATGAGTGCTTCCTAATCTTTTTAAAGTTTCACCATATGCATCACGTGTCGCTTTACCCATTATTCCGCCTCCAGCATTTTCACAAAACGCTCACATTCTTCACTTGAAGGTGCTTTTCCATGCCAGGATGCTTTCCCTTCTATTTCGGGAATCCCCTTTCCTTTAACTGTTTTCATAATTATCATTGTGGGTTTTCCTTTAATATTTCTTGCTTCTTCAATTGCGTTATGGAGCTCAGCCATATTATGCCCGTTCACAGTAATAACATGCCATCCAAAAGCACTGAATTTCTTATCAATGGGAAGTGATGACATTACATCCGTGATAGCTCCATCAATCTGTAATCCATTATTATCGATAAAAGCGGTCAGATGATCTAATTTGTAATGAGCCGCATACATCGCCGCCTCCCAAATTTGCCCCTCTTCAAGCTCACCATCTCCCAATATAGTATAAACACGCCAATCCGCATGATCCATTTTGGCAGCCAGTGCCATTCCGCAAGCAGCGCTAAATCCCTGTCCCAATGATCCGGTTGTCATATCCACACCAGGGGTATGTTTCATATCGGGGTGTCCCTGCAGCATATGATTAATCTGCCGCAAAAAATCCATTTCTTCTTTAGGAAAATATCCTTTCTCCGCTAAAGCAGCATACAATGCCGGAGCACCATGTCCTTTGGATATGACCAGACGATCTCGATTTTCCATCTTGGGATTTGCCGGATTGATATTCATCTCATGAAAAAAAAGTAATGTCAGTAGATCCGCAATAGAAAGAGAGCCGCCGGTATGCCCAGAATTTGCCTTTGTAATGGACTTTAAAATGTCGATTCTGATATTTTTTGCTTTTTCATTAAGAAACTTTATTTCTTTCATGGTTAGTTGATTCATCATTTACCCCCTTGGTTGAGCAACTTCTTCTAAGATTTTTATTGTTTCGCATGCTTTATTTCTGAGTATATCTACAGCTTCCCAATTATAGGCCGCTTTGGGCAAAGCTAATAATCGGGAAGATTTTACGCACAACTTGTCTTCATCAAAATCATCTAATCCAAATATTGCTTTTTCATTGACTGCCTGCAGGAAACTATTTATTTTCGGATCATAGGAAATACCAATAAAAGGAACATGCATTAAAGCCGCAAAGATCAGGGCATGAAGCCTTATTCCAATAAGAAGATCCAAATTCCCGATAAGGGACATTAACTCCTCCGTTCCATATGAATGGGAAAGGATGAACGTGTGTGGGATTTTATCACAGAATTCTTTTGCTGTTTTGTAGTCTTCCGGAAACTGCATGGGAATGAAGACAAAATTATATTCTTCTTTCCCGTTTATTTTGATAATGTAGTTTTTTAGTTGCTTCGTCCATACTTCAGTATTCATCCACCGCCGAATGGAAATGCCTATCAATTTTTTATTCGTGGGAATATGATTCTTTCTTAAAATCTCTCTTCCTATATCATGCGGTACCGGAGATAGGGATAAGACTGCATCCGCAGTGTAATAAATCCTGTTTTTTACACCAAGTTGTTCCAAAAAAAATTTTGACTCACTATCACGGACGGTTATAGCATCAACATGGTTCATTACTGTACGCAAAATCCATCGTCCCCAATGATATCTGACCGGTCCTATTCCTTGGGAGTAAAGAAATACTTTCTTTCGGAAAAATATTCCCATCCCTATAATACTCAGGTAATACATCATGCTTTTCCAGCTTGTCACATCCTGAAGCAGGCTTCCGCCGCCGCTGATTAACAAATCGGATTGATAAACACTTTTCAAAATCGAATATCCGTCAAAGCGGGATACCGCATGAACGCGAAATGTATTCTCTGTACGTCTGGGATTACCGGATATAACAGTGATTCGCATACGTTTTGGATCATAATGCAATGCACGAAGAACAGCAAACAACATGGCCTCATCTCCGGCATTGCTAAATCCATAGTATCCGGAAATTACGATATTATTCTTTTCCATAACGTTCTCCGAAAAACTCGGTTATATGTGTCAGAATAATGAGTCCGGCTAACACGATAATCATTACTGCTGTTCCTGCGACTAATCCATCAATACCTCTAATTAGACTTAAGATAAAAGGACTTCTCATATGAGCAAATGTTTCAACCATGGATCCCTGTCCGATCGTTATCGCAATAACTAAAAAATAATGTAAAATTTGTGGCCACCGATGATAAAGTGCAGCCAATGATGCTAAAATGGCTGGATGCCCGAACAGGAATTCCTTTTCCCGTGGGCGGGCATACATAATATCTTCAAGAAAACGTCTTAATGAAATTTCAAACGAAGGTACAGGTGCCCCATTATTTCCGCTGCGCCCGATAAATATAAATCCGATAATCCCCAATAGGCTGATAAGTGCCAATACGCCTAATTTAATGTCAATTTGGCAAAATTTCTTTACAAAACCGATGAAATCTTTATCAGTTACAACTACTTTGCCAAAAAACGGGAATCTTTGAATATAAATAAGAGAAACACAAATAAGAGGCAGTATAAAAGTTAACTTAACGCCCCTAAAGATATTCATCTCCAAAAAGAATCGGATATCACTTAAGATCCCGCTGATATAAATTGCTCCGATTAAGGATAATATTCCGCATCCCCAAAGCAGCAATACAGCTTCAATAAATAAATGTCCCCATCCGATATTTTTAAAAGCACTTTGTTTTTTCTGCACGCAATAATCCATAAATAAAGACATCACGATAACAGGTGTACCAACCGCACATCCCAATGCAAGAGCTTGCCGAAGAATGGCCTCATAACCAGTCCAATATAAGGTCTGCGTGAATAGGAATACTATGACTTCTATAGGCCATGCATACTTAACTAAAAAAGGTACAATTAAAAGAATTGCTACCACGCAAAGAGAGGCTGCTCCAGCTATAGATGCAGCTCGGAGTATTCGTGATGGGAAATAAGGCTCCATCACGGAAGCTTTTCCGATATTGAACCCATGTTTTTCCAACCGGTTTGTCACATCGTGTATATATCGCGCATTTGTCTCTGATAAAGTTTCTCCATTGGCAGCAAACTTATATGAAGGGAATAAATTCATCCGGACATTACGTTCTATGGTACTGACATAGAAACGTGATGCGGCTTCTTTAGGATCCAGTTTAATCAATTCATCTTTAGACATCGCATATAAACGAACAGTATTATAGCCGTCTTTATTGGACAATGTTAAAGTTCCGTCCTGCCGTTCAAACCCGAGTTGGTTTTGTGCTTCAATTAAAACGACAGGTAAATGGCGCTCTTTGAGTCCGCCCAACAAATATTCCAATTGTGCCGGGTAACCAAGTGCTTCTTTTCCTTGGAAAAGTATGGCACTAATCTTTCCCGATGAATCAACCACACTAAAAAATTGATCTATGTCCTCACGAGTTGCATGTGGAACATTCATCGGCCGAAGAACTATGTATAATCCGGTTTGTTCCACCTTTTTTACAGTAGTCTTAAATATACCAAGCGGCATATTTAAAAAGCGTTCATAGTTGGCATTTATTTCAAGCAATTCTTCGTTGTTTAAATGAATAATATGAAAATCATCTTTTCTTAAAAGACGTTTCAATTGCCCTTTGAGTTCGTCAAAATATTCTATACCCTCAGAAGTATTCGTAGATGCAATATAAATACGATTTCCACGAATAAGCGGATTAGACATATGCGATATAAGCTCTGAGCCATGATATACTGCAATATATCCATGATCCGCAAGTTTTTTCGGCGTTTCATCATATACAGCCAATGATGTAATGCCACTTCTTTTATACAGGGAAAAGAGCTCGTCTGCAGATGTACTTTCGACAGACGCGCTTTCTAAAATGTTGTTATAATCATAAACCATTTCAACAGTAGTCGCATGAGCTTCTACATTGTATCGCTGCCATGAAATGTATCCCGCCGCTATTACCCCGAGAAGTATTATTGCGGCCAATATCTTAAATATATTATGCGGATAAGTTTTTATCATAATCAATCCTTCAAATTAATCGGGGATAAGGACTACGCATTATTAAACTTCTTATGCTTCAAGAATCCCTCAATGAATGGGTTTAATCCTCCATCCATAACTGATTGAATGTTTCCCGTTTCGATACCGGTACGATTATCCTTCACCAATGTATACGGCTGGAATACATAAGAACGTATTTGACTTCCCCATTCAATGGCCTGCTGTTCACCTTCAATCCCCTTTTTTACCTGTTCGCGTTTCTGCATTTCCAGTTCAAACAATTTTGCTTTCAGCAAACGCAGGCACTGTTCTTTATTTTGAAACTGGGAACGTTCATTTTGACAGGCTGCAACAATTCCCGTGGGAATATGTGTCATTCGCACTGCAGAACTTGTTTTATTGATATGCTGACCGCCTGCACCGCTTGCACGATAGTAATCAACACGTACATCAGCCATATTCAAATCAATTTCTATATCGTCACCAATTTCAGGCATTACATCAACCGCAGAAAAAGAGGTATGCCTCCGCTTTGCCGCGTCAAAAGGAGAAATACGAACTAAGCGGTGAACGCCTTTCTCGGATTTCAATAAACCATAGGCAAATTTCCCGCGAACCATATACTCTGCACTTTTGACACCCGCTTCATCTCCGGGAAGCATGTTCAATTCTTCCAGCACAAACCCCTCCGACTCTGCCCATTTAATGTACATGCGGATCAGCATTTCAGTCCAGTCCTGTGCTTCCGTGCCGCCTGCCCCGGCATGAAAAGTAATAATTGCATCATTGGCATCGTACTCATCGTTTAGGAGCAGTTCTATTTCCTTCTTGTCTAATATATCTTTTAGCTCATGGATCTCTTCTTCCAGTTCACTTTCCATGTCCTGGTCATTTTCTTCAATGGCCATATCGAGCAATTCTTTTATGCTCTCTGCACGTGCAAAAAGGCGGGTATACGTGTCATAAGCAGCTTTTGCTTCAGTAGCTTTTTGAGATATTTCTTTCGCATGGTCTCCGTTTTCCCAAAAAGACGGATCACTCATTTCTACATCATAACTTCTAATTTTCTCCTCTAATTGAGGTAAGTCAAAGTGAATCCCTTATTTCTTTTTCATGTTTAAGCAGTTCTGTCAATGTTTTTTTCAAATCTTCCAACATCTGTTAATCATCTCACTTTCAGTTTTATCTATTAAAAATTATCATTTATCATTTTCGCTCACTTCAGAATTATTCACAGAAGAATCAATTCTTTCTTTTTTAGAAGGAGCATCATTTTCCGGACTCGGTGTAAATTGGATTTGAATATGATAGAGATATAAAACGATTGTTTCAATCATAGACTGCTGCATTTCACTGAAAATATTAAATGCTTCCACCTTATATTCAACAATCGGATTTCGCTGCCCATATGAACGAAGTCCAATTCCTTCTTTCAACATATCCATATCATCCAAGTGTTCCATCCACTTGGAATCAACAACCTTAAGCATGACAGCCTTTTCCAATTCACGCATCATGGAAGATCCAATGGATTTTTCCCTTGCTTCATAGGTTTCATGCGCGATATCCATGAGTTTCCGCCCAATTTCTTCGCGGCTCATATTCTCAATTTCATCAAGCTTAACTTCACCGGGGGCAAGAAAATACTTTTCACAATATTTTATCAGTGCATCAAAATCCCATTCTTCCGGATAAAGCTTCGGATTCGCATATGTTTCCAGTCCATGATTGATAAGCATATCTACCATATTTAAAATTTGGTCTTTCATATCCTGGCCTTCAAGGATTTTACGACGTTGTTCATAAACAACTTTACGCTGCTGATTCATAACATCATCATATTCAAGCACATATTTTCGGATATCAAAGTTTCTTTCCTCTACCCGCTTTTGGGCTTTCTGAATAGCGCTTGAAACCATACTGCTTCTGATTTCTTCATCCTCTTCCAGTCCCATTTTTTCCATGAACTTCTTGATGTTATCTCCACCAAAAATGCGGAGCAAGTCATCCTCAAGTGACAAGAAAAATTGACTGGAACCGGGGTCTCCCTGGCGGCCCGCACGTCCGCGCAGCTGATTGTCAATCCTTCGGCTTTCGTGACGTTCTGTACCGATGATTGCCAAACCTCCCAGCTCGGATACTCCTTCACCTAAAACAATATCAGTTCCCCTACCGGCCATGTTGGTCGCAATAGTAACTTGGCCTTTTTGCCCGGCCTGTGCTACAATTTGTGCTTCTAGTTCATGATATTTCGCATTTAATACATTATGGACAATACCAGCCTCTTTCAGCATATGACTCAGTTGTTCCGACTGTTCAATAGACGTTGTACCAATAAGCATTGGCTGCCCGGTAGCGTGGCGCCTTTCAATTTCACGGACAACCGCCCTGTACTTGCCACGTTTCGTCTTAAAAATAACATCAGGCAGATCTTTTCGTTGGACAGGTCTATTGGTAGGAACTTGGAAAACTTCAAGTCCGTAGATTTTAATAAATTCCTGTTCTTCTGTTTTCGCCGTTCCAGTCATGCCTGCCAGTTTATCATACATTCTGAAATAGTTTTGAAATGTGATCGTTGCTAAGGTTTGGCTTTCACGTTGTACTTGCAATCCTTCTTTTGCTTCTATAGCTTGATGTAGTCCGTCGGAGTACCGGCGGCCATACATTAATCGTCCTGTAAACTCATCAACAATAACAACTTCTCCATCTTTAACGACATAATCACGGTCACGCTCCATCATGGCCTGTGCGCGCAGTGCTTGTACAAAAAGATGATTCAGTTCTAGATTATCTGTATCATAAAGGTTATCGACCTTAAGCATTTTTTCCATTTTTGACACGCCGGCTTCAGTCGGTGCAACAGTTTTCTGTTTTTCATCAATGGTATAATCCTCTCCTAATTTAAGTTGAGGAACTAATTTAGACATCACATAATAATTATCTGTAGATTTTTGGCCCGGGCCAGAAATAATAAGCGGCGTACGTGCCTCATCAATGAGAATACTATCTACTTCGTCAATTAAGCAATAATGGAGAGGCCGCTGTACCATTTGATCCAAACTGCTCACCATGTTGTCACGTAAATAATCAAACCCGAATTCATTGTTTGTCCCATAAGTAATATCTGAATTATAAGCAATTTTTCGTTGTTCAAAATCCAAATCATGCACAATAAGGCCAACCGATAATCCTAAGAATTTATATACTTGCCCCATCCATTCACTATCACGCTTAGCCAAGTAGTCATTGACAGTAATAACATGAGCCCCTTTGCCCTCTAATGCATTCAAATATACCGGTGCCGTAGCGACGAGAGTCTTGCCTTCTCCCGTACCCATTTCTGCAATGTTGCCACGGTGCAGAATAATACCGCCGATAAGCTGGACATCGAACTGCCTCATTCCTAACACACGGCGGGAAGCTTCTCTTATGACAGCAAATGCATCTGGCAGAATATCATCCAAAGTCTCACCTTTTGCAAGTCGTGCCTTAAACTCATTAGTCTTATTTGCCAAAGAAGAATCACTCAGTTTCTTCAATGCTGATTCCTGCGGGTTGATTTTTTCTTCCACAAGCTGCCGCATTTTCTTTATATCACGTTCATTGGAACCGTTAAATAAACGGTCAAAAAACTTATTGAACATTAAAATACTCCTTATCTTACCAGCAAAAACAATTTTCATTTACACGAATATCTAGTATATTTTAGCAAAACATAGACATATAGTCAAAAAAGAGCGGATAAAACCGCCCTTTTTCAATCACTTCATTTAATTCTTATTTTGCAGCATCAATTAAACCGTATTTTCCGTCATCTCTGCGATAAACGACAGCCATCGCTTCTGTTTCAGAATTAAAAAACATAAAGAAATTGTGCCCTAATAAATTCATTTGTAAAATAGCTTCTTCCGGAGACATTGGGTTAATAGTAAAACGCTTTTGTCTGACAATCTCAAATTCACTCTCGCCTGGTACGGATTCTTTCTCACTGACAAACTGTTTGTTTAGAACATTAGATTCTTTAAAACGTTTGGCCAAACGGGTTTTATATTTGTGAATCTGACGTTCGACCTTGTCAAAAACCAAGTCAATAGACTTATACATATCATCAGATTTTTCAACACCACGAAGAATAACACCATCCACAAATGCAGTTACTTCACAGGTTTTAGTCATGTTTGAAATTCTAAGGAGTACATTGATTTTAATCGGTTTATCAAAATATCTTTGTATCTTTCCGGTGTGTTTTTCTACATAAGTACGTAAAGCTTCTGTGATTTCAAGATTTTTCCCTCTAACTGTCAATTCCATAAATGAATCCCCCTTTCACGAATGAGCAATTTATGTACTGCTCTTTATAGTTATTATAGTATATTCCTCTAAATTTTCAAATTGATAATAATCGGTTAAATGTCTATTTTATTAGATATTTGAATGTATTTGATACGAATGTAAAATGAAAATTACAATTGCTGCTAATTATACCAATTATTTATAAAATGCTCTCCAAACATTAACTGTGTAGAAGAAAAATTTACTAAATGGCAATAGAAAAGCAGAATCAAAATTTGATCCTGCTTTTTGAATCAAAAACCTACGCTTTATAGCTTCAGTAAGTGATCAGTCTACCACTTTTACATTAGCAGCCTGAGGACCTCTTGCACCATCAATGATATCGAAGTCTACTTTCTGCCCTTCACTCAGTGTTTTAAATCCTTCTGTCTGAATTGCAGAGTAATGAACGAAAACGTCGCCGCCTTCTTCTCTTTCAATAAAGCCGAAGCCTTTGTCTGCACTGAACCACTTAACTGTACCTTTCATAAAATGTTCCTCCTAAAAATATTACTACTTTGCCCCATTCGGACACGAATTAACATTACCACAAATCATAGATAGAGTCAATGATAAATAATATTTCACCTTACAATACTTGAGCCAGGAAGGATTTTGTCCTTTCTTCTTTCGGGGTTTTAAAAATCTCCTCCGGAGTTCCTTCTTCCAAAATCATCCCGCTGTCCAAAAAGAGTATTCTTGTACCCACTTCTTTGGCAAAGCCCATTTCATGCGTAACAACTACCATAGTCATACCTTCTTCCGCCACTTCTTTCATGACATCCAGCACCTCATGAACCATTTCCGGATCCAGTGCAGAAGTCGGCTCATCGAACAAAAGAACTTTTGGTTTCATCGCAAGCGCTCTCGCAATGGCTACGCGTTGCTGCTGACCTCCTGACAATTGGTTTGGCTTATATTTTGCTTTATCTTCAAGTCCAACTTTGCGAAGTAACTGTATTCCTCTTTCATAGGCTTCTTCTTTCCTTATTCCCCGAACCTTCATGGGAGCCAGCATAATATTTTGTATCACTGACATATGTGGAAATAAATTAAATTTTTGAAACACCATTCCTACCTCAGTACGTACAATATTAAGATGCTTTTCTCCATCCAAGGGCATCCCGTCAAAAGTAATAACTCCTGATGTAACGGTTTCCAATCCATTAAGGCATCGTAAAAAAGTGCTTTTTCCCGAACCGGAAGGGCCTATAATGACAACTACTTCATTTTTCTTGATTTTACTACTTATATCTTTTAAAACAGTTAAATTTCCAAACTTTTTCCCTATATGCTTTATATCGATAATATATTTTTCTTCATCCATAATTATCTCTTTTCCAGAAATGCTACAATCCTTGAAATCGCCATTGTCATTATTAAATATAAAACTGCTACGGTCATCCAAATTTCAAATGAACCATAGGTTTGTGCAATAATCAATTGACCGCGTCTTGTGAGTTCCTCAAATCCGATAACAGACACCAGAGAAGAATCTTTTAACATTGCAATAAATTCATTTCCCAAAGGCGGTAAAATATTTTTAAATGCTTGTGGCAATATAATGAAACGCATAGTTTGCCACCAGGTGAGGCCCAATGAACGTCCAGCTTCCATTTGTCCCACATCAATGGCTTGAATCCCTGCGCGAAAAATTTCAGAAACGTAAGCACCACTATTTATTCCACAAGCCGCGACTGCTGCGATAAAAGGTTCTACCCGCTGACCGATTGCCATGGGCAATGCAAAGTAAATCAAAAAGATCTGTACCAGCAATGGTGTTCCACGTATACAGTCCGCGTAAACCGCTGCCATTATTCGTAATATTTTAAACTGCGATATACGGGCAATTCCAACAAAGAGACCAATAAAAAAACCTATTGCTACGCTGAATGCAGTAATTTCTATTGTTACCCCCGCACCCATAAGCAGAATTGGCAATGCACGTTGTATAAGTTCAAAATCCATTTAAATATTAACTCCCCTAATATTATTTCGTACATGTATAGATATTTGTATGATTGTATAATTTATCCAAGCAAGCGTCAATAGCCTGTTCATATCCGTTTCGTAAAAGTAAAACCCTTTCAGATTAAAACTAAGACCCCCATTCGGAGGTCTTGGTTATCAGATAAAAATTTCCGGTAAATTCCGGTAAATATTTTCCAGAAATAGTTTAAATCACATTTTAACAATATTGGAGGCTGTCTTTTAAAAGCTGTACGGATTTCTTCTTCCCAAATAAAGCAATCATAGCATATAAGCCAGGGCCATGTGTTTCTCCGGTCAACGCAATTCTTATAGGTTCAAATGCCGCTTTTCCCTTAATTCCGGTTTTCTTCATCAAGAATGAAAAGCACTTTTTAATGGAATCCTCATCAAAGGGATCCAATGCGTCCAATGCATCAGCAAATTGACGGATAAGTACGGCACTGTTTTCCTGTTTCATAATAGAAATCTTTTCTTCATCAGTAATTTTAGGATGTGTCTCAAAAAATATTTTTACATTTTCTGGCGTTTGTGCTCCATAGTACAAATGGTCGCGGACGAACCATACAATATCTTTCAGCCACTGTTCCTTTTCTAAAGAAAGCGGCAATGATACATATCCCGCTTCAACGAGAAACGGCAGTGCTACCTGGAAAAGTTCATCAGGCGATAACTTCTTCATATATTGGAAATTAATCCAATTTAATTTTTCAATATCAAATACTGCATCATTAGCAGAAACACGTTTCATTGAAAATTCCGAAATGAGTTCCTCCCGGCTGAAAATTTCCCGCTCACCTTTAGGCGACCAGCCAAGAAGAGCCAGGTAATTAACCACTGCATCCGGGAGATATCCCATTTTACGATATTCATCCACAGAAGTCGCTCCGTGACGTTTGCTCATTTTTTTGTGGTCAGATCCGAGAATAAGAGATATATGTCCAAATTTTGGGATTTCATATCCGAGTGCCTGATATATAGCAATTTGACGCGGGGTATTAGATAAATGCTCTTCTGCACGAATAACATGGGTAATTCCCATAGATGCGTCATCAATGACTACCGCAAAATTATAAACGGGGATTCCGTCTGATTTAACAATAATAAAATCACCTACACCAGCTGCTTGAAATTCCACATGCCCGCGAACCATATCATCGAACGCAAATACACCATCTTTAGGAACGCGAAGGCGGATTGCGGGTTTACGTCCCTCAGACTTATATCGTTTGATCTGTTTTTTGGTTAAATGGCTGCAATGGTTATTATATATAGGTGTTTTCCCTTCCTTCAACTGCTCCTTTCTGCTTTCCTCCAATTCATCCGCTGAACAATAGCAATAATAAGCTTTCCCTTCCTCAAGGAGACGCTGAACAGCTGCATTATAAAGTGGAAGTCTTTCTGTCTGTCGATAAGGTCCGTTCTCACCACCTACGTCAATACCTTCATCCCAATACAAACCAAGCCATTTCATCGCTTTTTTTATATTTTCTTCAGATTCTCTTGTGGAACGGGCCAGATCTGTATCTTCAATGCGCACTAAAAACTTCCCATTTTGATGACGGGCAACTAACCAGTTAAATAATGCAGATCTTGCTCCGCCGATATGAAATGGACCGGTAGGACTTGGAGCAAAACGGACTTTAAATTCTTTATTCATTATATTCCCTCCTGAATAATATGACTGATGCAAGTGCCGCAATACCTTTCCCGCGGCCAATATCCCCTAATTTTTCATTCGTTGTGGCCTTTATATTGATTTGATTTTTTGAAATATTTAACGCAGCAGACATTATGGCTTTCATTGCTTCTATATACTCGGATATTTTGGGTTTTTCTGCAATAACCGTACTGTCTATATTACCGATCAAATAATTTTGTTTCGTAATGTGCCGATTTACCTGTTTAAGTAATTCCAAACTGCATGCCCCATCAAACCGGACATCACTATCAGGGAAAAAGTGGCCTATATCAGGTAGTCCTGCAGCTCCCAGCAATGCATCCATAATCGCATGAATCAGAACATCCGCATCAGAATGCCCCGATAATCCACCAGAATCAGCAATTTTTATTCCACCCAAAAATAAAGGGCGAGATATCTCAAAACGATGGATGTCATACCCCTCTCCGACTCTGATGTAAGCTGGTATTTTGCTTGGATATATCATATTGCTAAAGCGGTTCCAATCTTCCGTCGTGGTTACTTTAAAAAAGTTCTCGCGTCCGGGAATAATTGTGACCGGAATCTTTACCGCCTCAAATATCGAGGAATCATCTGTTATATTCTCTAATGACTTTATTTGCAATAAGGCTTTTTTGTACAAATCCGTAAGCACCCCTTGCGGTGTCTGGGCACGATAAAGTTTCGAACGGTCTACCGTTTTCTTCACTTGTTCATCGTTTATCTCCTTCATTGTATCTATACAGGGAAGCGCAAAAATGACGGCTGGATGCGCAGGCCCCAGCTTGTTAAGAATTTGATCTATCGCGTCTCCGCCGACCAATGGACGCGCTCCATCATGAATCAGGAGTTTCTCCGATTTAGAAGATATTTGAGAAATTCCATTGATGACAGAATCTACACGCGTATTTCCACCTTGTCCCCATTTAATCGGAATGGCATGTTTAAATTCTGAAAGAATCTGTTGAAATTGACTTTTTTCAGTATCTTTCACAACAATGACGATTTCATCTAGTAGTTTACTGTCTAAAATATTTTTAAAGGTATACCAGATTAAAGGATGTCCATGCATCTCCATGAGCAGTTTATTTATTGAGCCGCCTATACGGGTTCCCTCTCCCGCCGCTACTAAGACAAGGCTATTCATCATATCCACTCTCTAATTTAGCTTTTGCGAAAATTATTTGTCCGGCTTTTGTTTGCAAGACGGATGCAATAATAACAGGTATTTCCTGTCCGATAAATTGGCTCCCATTTTCGACCACGATCATTGTCCCATCATCTAAAAACGCCACACCTTGTCCTTCTTCCTTGCCATTTTTTACTAATTGGACATACACTTCTTCCCCCGGAATAACAGCCGGTTTTAATGCAATAATAAGTTCATTGATATTTAATACCGCAACCCCTTGTAATTCCGCAACCTTATTTAGATTATAATCATTAGTAATAATTTTATAGCCATGAGTTCTCGCTAGTTTTACTAATTTAGAATCAACTTCATTAATCTCCTCAAAATCTTCCGTCAAAATAATCAGTTCATCTTTGCTTTTCTTCTTTATCTGATTAAGAATATCCAATCCCCGACGTCCGCGATTTCTTTTCAATACATCTGCTGAATCAGCAATTTTCTGTAATTCTTCCAGCACAAAAACAGGAACGATGATTGGCCCCTCTAAAAAACCAGATTGATAAATATTCAAAATACGTCCATCAATAATAATATTCGTATCAAGCAGTTTCCCTACTTTTTTCTTTTTCTGTTTTGTACCAGATTCTGCCTTGAAATGAAACCATCCTGCAATTTCGGCCTTTTTGGAAATTGTCAGATGCATTCCGATATATCCCAAAATTATACTGAGAGCCACAGATACATAAGGACCTATATATGGAATACTGCCAAACGCCAATCCAACTAAATTAGCTATAATAAGCCCTGCAAATAATCCTAAAGTACCAATTATAAGATCCTGTGTCGATATAAGCAGCAGTGATTTTTCGACTCGGGATGTAAAGGCAAACAAACTGCTAATCAAATAGCCCGAAATGACTCGTCCTACAAGTGCACCTAAAATTCCGCCTATCAGCATGACACCCAATGATAAAATTGTAATTCCCAAAATTGTCTCGGTCAAAACGTTTTTAGGAATGACTGCGGTAAGCAACGGTTCCGTCTGGGTAGACAACACTATTCCCAATACAGAAAAAAGCAGAATAAATATGGCCTTTAATACTTTTTCCGGCATATTATAAATTCCTCTTTAGTTTCCATAAAATAATTTCTGAAATACTACATTTACACATTTTAATTATAATAGCACAATCATAACGGATTGAAAAACAAACCTTTCTCTTATCTCACACCTGTGATTTAAAAAAATGGATCGCCTCTTCCAAATGATTTATAAATACCACATGCGAGAGTAATTCCTCCCGGTGATTATCTTTAAAATAGTTTTCGGCCTCTTCCTGATTCCTCGCAGGGAGGACAAATTCAGTAAAATTCATTTTGACCGCCTCTTTGAGTCGTAAGCTTAACTTAGAAACAGGGAGGATTTCACCGGTTAATCCAATTTCACCTAAAGCCATACAGAATTTTTTCAAAGGTATATCATACTTTACGGAAAATAATGCCAGTGCTACTGATAAATCCGCTGCTGTTTCTTTTAATTTATAGCCACCTGCCACATTGAGATATACATCATCAGCAGAAAATGGAATTTCCCCCTTTTTTTCCAGTACGGCAAGTAAAATAACCAATCTATTAAAATCGTAACCAGATGCAATTCTACGCGGAACTGCTAGTACGGAATGGACTGTAAGTGCCTGTACCTCAATCAAGATTGGACGTAAGCCTTCCATACAGGCAGCAACTGTACTTCCAGATACAGGAGCTTCTTGTATTCCTTTTAGAAGATACTTAGACGGATCATCAATCCCTTTCAATCCTTTCCGCCCCATTACAAAGAGTCCTGATTCAGATGTAGAACCAAATCGATTTTTCACAGTACGAAGCACACGAAATTGATAGTTTCTATCTCCTTCCAAATAAAAAACCACATCTACCATATGTTCTAATATACGCGGACCCGCAATATTTCCCTCTTTTGTAACGTGCCCGATAATCATTACGATAATCCCTGATTCTTTAGCCATCTTTACAAGTATTGCTGTGCAGTCCCTGATTTGTGTCGGACTCCCCATTGCTGAAGAACTGTTAGGAAGATAAGTGGTTTGTATAGAATCAATAATAACCATATCCGGATGTAGTTTATCTACCTCGGCAAGAATTGTTTCTAAATTGCTTTCAGCAAAAACAAAACATCCCTCTGTATTTACAGAAAGCCGTTCTGCTCTCATTTTAATCTGTATATCTGATTCCTCACCACTGCAATATAGTACAGTTTTTCCCATCTTTGTAAATGAATCACATATTTGTAAAATAAGAGTTGATTTTCCGATTCCCGGTTCTCCACCCCAAAGAATAACGGAATCGGAGACTATACCGCCTCCTAATGGACGATCTAATTCTGTTATTCCCAACTTCACTCTATCTGTATCTTTTATTTCTATATCAGTTAAACTGGTAGGTTCTTTTCCGGATTGAAAAGATAACGTTCGTATGCTTTTGGGAATACTTTCTTCTATTTTTTCCTCTAATGAATTCCATTCTCCACAATTGGGGCATTTACCCATCCACTTAGGCGTTTCTGCTCCACAATTATGACATATAAATTTTGTCTTGGTTTTTGAGTTCATATTCGTCAATCTCTCCCGCAATATAAAATGGACATAGAGATCGTCCCTATGCCCATTATACTACTTTTTACCGATAAGCCTTAGTCTGCATTAAACACCAGATTGTTTTTTTCACCAACATCTACATGGATGGTACTCTTCCCTTTCAGCTTTCCTGATAATAATAATTCAGAAATTTCATCTTCCACTTCTTTTTGAATAGTTCTTTTCAAAGGCCGTGCACCATATTCAAAATCAGAACCGTCTGCAATCAAATGATTGCGAGCTTTTTCAGAAACATCCATTTTCAAATGAAGATGTTCCAATTTCTTTTCAATTGCTTTTAAAAGGAGTTTTGCGATTTCTGATAGATTTTCTGTAGTCAGCGGATGGAAAACGATAATCTCATCAATCCTGTTAATAAATTCAGGTCGAAAAGTATGTTTGACCTCGTCTAAAATCATGGCTTTTGCACTTTCAAAATCTTTCTTGTCTTCATTCTTATCAATAAAGCCCAATTTCTTCTCTTTGCCGCGTAACAATCCTGATCCAAGATTACTTGTCATAATAATGACACAGTTTGTAAAATCAACGGTACGTCCCTGCCCATCTGTTAAGCGTCCATCATCAAGTACCTGTAGTAAGATATTAAAGAAGTCTGCATGTGCTTTTTCCACTTCATCAAAAAGAATGACACTATATGGATTCCTGCGAACGGCATCCGTTAATTGCCCGCCCTCTTCATATCCTACATATCCTGGAGGTGCCCCAACAAGGCGCGATACTTCATGTTTCTCCATATACTCAGACATATCAAAGCGAAGCATATTCTTCTCACTGCCAAACATAGTTTCTGCCAACGCCCTTGCCAATTCTGTCTTACCAACACCAGTAGAACCAAGAAACAGAAACGAACCAATTGGTCTTTTCGGATCTTTCATCCCTGCTCTGGCGCGCCGGATTGCCTTGGCAACAGCAGTTACGGCATCTTCCTGCCCAATAACACGTTTATGAAGTTCTTCTTCCAAATGAAGCAGACGTTCAGAATCCTTCTGTTTCAGATTCTGAAGGGGGACACCTGTCCACTTGGCAACCACCTCAGCTACGTCTTCTTCTGTAACAACTAAATGCTCATGATCACCGCCTTTCCATTCCCCCTTCATCTTTTCAATTTGTCCGGATAGCTCTTTTGCCTGATCCCTTAATATGGCAGCGCGTTCAAAATTTTGAGCAGATATGGCGGCTTCCTTCTCTTTCTGGACAGAGGCAAGATCCTCCTCCTTTTTTTTCAAATCGTCCGGTGTAGAAGAAGCCTCCATACGAACCTTAGCTGCGGCTTCATCAATAACATCAATTGCTTTATCCGGCTGGAAACGATCGGTAATATAACGAGAAGATAACTCTACTGCTTTTTTGATAGCCTCATCCGTAATTTTTGCTTTATGAAATGCTTCATATCTATCGCGAAGTCCCATTAATATATCAATAGTATCCTTAGGAGTAGGTTCTCCCACCTTTACAGGCTGGAAGCGGCGTTCAAGAGCTGCATCTTTCTCAATATATTTCTTATATTCTTTCAATGTTGTCGCGCCAATGCATCTAATCTCTCCTCTGGCAAGGGCAGGTTTCATAATATTAGCAGCATCCATGGAACCTTCCCCTGCACCGGCACCTACAAGAGTATGTAATTCGTCAATAAACAGAATCCAGTTCTCATGTTTCTTTACTTCTTCCAAGACTTTTTTTAACCGCTCTTCAAATTCCCCTCTATACTTTGTTCCCGCTACCACGGAAGACATATTTAAGGAAATGATTCTACAGTTTTTTAAAATTTCGGGAACGTCATTATTGATAATTCGCTGTGCTAAACCTTCTGCAATCGCAGTTTTCCCCACGCCCGGTTCGCCAATAAGAACCGGATTGTTTTTATTTCTCCGTGAGAGGATTTGAATAACTCGGTTAATTTCAGTCTGACGCCCAACAACAGGATCAATTTTTCCCTGTTTTGCCCTTTCATTCAAATCAACAGCAAATTCTCCCAAGTCGCCAAGATTTTCATTCTTTTCACTATCATTTTCTTCCGACATAAATTGTTCAAAAGCACGCTTCAATTTACCTCCTGTTACATTGAACTGCTCCAATATGCGGATCGCCAATCCGCCGCCTTCATGAATAATGGCCAGCAATAAGTGTTCTGTTCCGACATAATTATTGCCAAGTTCATTGGCCTCTTCGACAGCCATCTCAAGAACCCGCTTTGTACGAGGTGCTATATAAAGGTCCGTATTTCTGAAAAAAACTGAATCGTTATACGCCTGCAGGAATTCTTCCAGTGCTGTTACTGTAAGTCCCAACGAATTTAAAATCTTTCCGCCCACACTGTCTTTTTCATTTGAAATACCTATTAAAAGATGTTCTGTCCCTACATATTCACTACCAAGCTTAGAGGCTTCCTCTGCAGCAAACTTCCATGCATTCTTTACGCTGTCTGTGTACCTATTTTCCATCCAAATTCCCTCCTTACATGTTTGATTATCATAATTTTTCTTTTAAATTCCATTTTGTGCTTTATATGCCTGTATTTGATCCCGCAGCTTAGCCGCCTGCTCAAAATCTTCCGAATTTATAGCTGATTTTAATTGTTTTTCATATTCAGCCAGCTTTTCGTCTTTTATTGACTCTTCCTTTAAGCTCGGTTCATTTTTGGTCAGATTATGACTGAACAAGGGTCTGAGTTCTTCTCTAAAAGATTTATAATCCTGGTTTCCATGAAACAGTCCCTTTGACAGATTTAATCCATCAGATGCTACTTTCCTGACATCACAAATGCTCCCATTATTATCTTTATAAAAATGTGGAAATATATCAAATAATCTTTTTCCTAAAATAGAAGGCATTGAATAATTCAATAAGTTTTCAGTTTGCTTGAAACGTTCTCCTTTTGCACATTCATTGCAAAGATGTAATTCATTTTTTTTACCATTAATAATTCTTACCAAATGTACATTGGCTACTCTTCCATGACAATGTTCACAAAACATTTTATTCTCCTTTCAAAGTCCACTCTGTCTGATGTATTATAGTTCTTACAGCATCTTGCCGATCTTCCGGCGGACAAAATTCAAGCATTGTCCGCATTAATACTTTAATCATGTGATATTCACGGCGTGAAATGATATTATATTTCAGAAGCATATTAAAATATCCTTCAAAATTGCTTTCAACCAATTCTATATCATTTTTATCAGTCTCCCCTTTTTTTTCAGAGACCGTATGCGAGATTATTCCGTGATCTTTTTCTGCTACACCTCGCATGGAAATTTTAATGTATCCGCCGCTTCCTCGTCTTGACTCTACCATGAATCGATTATCTGATGAAAATCGTGTATTGATTACATATGTCACCTGTGACGGGGCACATTCCAAAAGATCAGCAACATCCTTACGCCGTAAAAGTAATTCATCAGAAGACTGCTTTCCCAACCTTTCTAATATAAATTGTTCAATTCTATCCGCTAAAATGGAATTTGTCATTTGATGATAGGCTCCTTTTCTTTTTACCAAATCTATTTTATTACTTAAAAGTCAAAAAGTCAATATGTTAAATAGTAAAAGCCACATGGAAAAAGGACATTTCTTTCATGTGGCTTTTAAAAAGCTAAAAATCAGAAATTCTTAAATTTTGCAAAACACTGGTAATCACTGATCCTGGAAAACCCCGACGATATAATATGCCCGCAGCTCTTCTATAATTATGCTTTAAAGCTGGTAAAACTTTCACTTTATTTTTCATAACGATAAGTGCAGCCGCATATTCTTCATCAAAAGTCAAATGTCGGTCTATGGAAAGGCCTCGCAATTTCATTTTTTTATGAATATAAACATCTCCATAAGCATTCTTGCTCTTATATAAGTTAAACAAATCTTCAGCAAGATCCAAATCATTTACATATCCATAGTGTAAAAGTTTCGATAAAGCTTCTTCTATCTCCCGCAAAGGATATTCCCTGTCTTTTAATTTTTTACGCAATTCATAAGTACTCTGTCCACGATACTTCAATAAATGCAAGGCCGCTTCATACGCTGTTTTACTCTTTTGCATCTTTATTCTTTGCAATAACATCCACATTAAATTTTTCCGGTTCTACCACCAGAGTATCCCTAATAATCTTATCAATTTCCGCAGCGATTTCCTGATTTTCTCTCAAAAAAGCCTTTGCTGCCTCACGGCCCTGACTTATACGATTTCCTTTATAGGAGTACCATGCCCCGCTCTTTTGAATAATATCCATATTAGTTGCGAGATCCAGTAACGTTCCTTCTTTTGAGATACCTTCTCCATACATCACATCAAACTCAGCTGTTTTAAAAGGCGGGGCCACTTTATTCTTTACAACTTTGGCACGAGTACGGTTTCCCACCACATCTGTCCCATTTTTTATAGCTTCACCGCGACGGATTTCTACCCGTATAGAAGAATAAAACTTAAGCGCTCTGCCACCAGTAGTGGTTTCAGGATTACCAAACATAATACCAACCTTCTCACGAATCTGATTGATAAATATCACGATGGTCCTGGATTTACTTATAATCCCGGTTAATTTTCTAAGCGCTTTGCTCATCAATCTGGCTTGAAGTCCTACAGATTGATCACCTATATCTCCTTCAATTTCCTGTTTCGGAACAAGAGCTGCTACTGAGTCAATAACAATCATATCCACCGCTCCGCTCCGCACCAACTGCTCACAGATACTTAATGCCTGTTCTCCGCTATCCGGCTGAGAAATCAAAAGGCGCTCCGTATCGACACCCAAATGATGAGCATATACGGGATCCAAGGCATGTTCCGCATCAATAAATGCCGCTACACCATTATTTTTTTGTGCTTCGGCAATGTAATGCTAATGTCGTTTTTCCGGAAGATTCCGGCCCGTAAATTTCTATGACCCTTCCCCGAGGATATCCGCCAACCCCTACTGCAATATCCAGAGCTAATGAACCTGTCGGAATAACCTCTGTATCCAATTTCCCCTTCATATCGCCTAATCGCATAATTGCACCGGCTCCGAACTCACGGGTAATTTGATGCATTGCATTTTCAAGAGCCTTTTGACGTTCTGAGTTCATGTCCGTATTCTGTACTTTTACTGTCATTTTATCCTCCTTTATTTAATTTAATATACTGTAGAACATAATATAATGCCTTATCTGCTGCGCCATAACGGATACTCTCACGATTCCCCATAAAATGTTCTTCATAGACTTTTGTTCCATATTTTCCTGAAACAGCTATAAATACAAGACCAGGACTCTCCCCATGTATTCCATTCCCCGGACCGGCATATCCGGTAGTGGCTACCGACACATCACTATTATAAAGTCGTCTGCTACCTTCGGCCATTTCACCAGCTACACCAGCACTAACAGCAGTATCTCTTTCCAGTGCACTTTTTGAAACACCGAGAATCTTCTCTTTACTATCATTCCAATAAGTAACAGCACTCCCCTTAAAGTAGTCAGAACTTCCGGGCAAATCTGTCATTAACTTTCCAATTATGCCACCGGTACATGATTCAGCGGCGCTCATTGTCATTTTATACTGAATCAATAATTCTGCCAAATCACTCCTAATATCAGATTCAACATGATACTCTGATACAGGAAGCCGCTTTTTTATAATCAATAAGAACGGAGTGATCAAATCGTGCGCATTTTGTATAGTACTTCCATGCGCAGTCATACGAAGCGCAATATATCCCGGCCTTGCCAATAAAGCAAATGTCGGATTTTCCTGCGCCTTAATTAGATCCATTATACGGGATTCAATTTCTGTCTCTGTCAACCCTGTTATAGTTACTATAACAGAATAAATAATACCTTGCGGTCCAAAATTACTTTCAAGCCACGGCATCATCTCTTTCTCTGCCATAATTTTCATTTCAAATGGTGGTCCCGGTAAATGAATTAGTGCTTTATGATTTTTAATAGATGCAGATCCATTAGCTGAACCAACATGATTTTCAAATATGCAGGAACCTTCTCCGAACCATGCCTGTCGCGATAGGAGTTTAGAATATACTCGCCTTTCTCGTTCATAATAATCCCTAAGACGGCTATTCTGATCCTCATAATATACATAAGGAATACCTAAAGCTTCTGCCCCGATGCGCTTCGTAATGTCTCCTTGTGTCGCACCCAGCCCGCCGGATGTAATTACTATATCTGCCCGAGACAATGCAATTTCCATAGCATTTCTCATCCGCATAGCATTATCCCCCACCGTAGTCATATAAGCTACTGTAAATCCGTGCTGATTCAGAAAAACCGCCAACCATCTGCTGTTCTCATTATCAATTTCTCCCAGTAGTAATTCTGTGCCGGTAGTAATGATTTCAACAATCATCATATACCTCTATCTGTTGTTATTCTCTCCGCAATCAAATCATATGCGTATCCATCTATAATATGCGCCTTAACAAAGTCACCCGGCCGTAAATCGCCAGGGTGATCTATGTAAACATTACCATCTACCTCAGGTGCTTGGAAAGATGCTCTGCCTTTAGCCTGAAGATTTCCACATCCATCATCTAATAATTCTTCCACCAATACTTCTGTATCAACTCCAATCAGATTCCGATTATTTTCTTCAGAAATCTCTGCTTGAGCCGCCATTAACTCGTGATATCGATTTTCTTTTATTTCTTCTGTAACCTGATCGACCATACGGGCTGCTGGTGTCCCATCTTGTGCTGAATAAGTAAATGCCCCCATATTATCAAATTTCACTGCCTTGATGAATGTAAGCAATTCTTTAAAATCTGCCTCTGTTTCTCCGGGAAACCCAACCATAAGGGTTGTCCGAATTGTTATATACGGTGTGGTATTTCGTAATTTCTTCAATAGCTTTTTGATGCTTTGGGAAGAATCACGTCTATGCATTCGTCTTAATACGGAATCACTTATATGCTGTAAAGGAATATCTACATATTTGCAGATCTTTTCTTCTTTAGTAATTATTTCTAAAAGTTCATCATCAAAATATGTTGGATACAGATAAAACAAACGAATCCATTTCACATTATCAATTTTTACAAGTTCTTTTAATAGCCTTGCAAGTGTTGTTCCATCATTTAAATCTCTGCCATAGAAACTGGAGTCCTGCGCAATTAAATTAAACTCACGGACACCTTCACTGGAAAGCCGTTTGACTTCGTGTACAACAGACGGAATGGAGCGGCTTCTCATCGCGCCACGAACATAGGGAATATAGCAAAACGTGCAACCATTACTGCATCCTTCCGCAATCTTTATATACGCACTGTAAGGTGGAGTCAGCGGCTGCCGCGGAATAAGTTCTTCATGTTCACAGGGAGCGGTATCGAATCTATATATCTTTTTATTGCCATGAATATAGGACTCTTGGACAACTTCTAAAATATGTTGCCATGAATCAGTACCTATAAAAATATCGATTTCCGGTATTTCTTTTCCCAATGCTTCCTTATATTGCTGTGTCAGACACCCGGCAGCGACAAGTTTCTCACAAACTCCATCCTTTTTATATCTGGCTGCCTGCAAAATGGTCTGAATTGATTCTTCCTTTGCCGGATCAATAAATGTGCATGTGTTGATAATAATGATTTGCGCAGTGCTTAAATCCTCAGTTAATTCATACCCGGCTTTTGCTAAAATACCAACCATCATTTCAGTATCTACCAAATTCTTGGAACATCCCAAGCTAATAACTCCCAATTTACGATTCAATTATGAAATCCTCCTGAAACGAACCTGTTCTATCCATTCATTCAATAGTATTTTTTTTCCCTCATCAACATATTTCTTCTCTAATTCCCAATAACTTAAAGGATTTCCGTTTGTATCAGCAGGCAATGTGCTGTCATTAACATAAATAAAGTAACAACCGTTATCCTGCATGACCTTTTTATAATGCGTAGGCGTCAACAACCAATTCATAAGTTTTTGACCAAGTTCGGGCTCTTTGCTGTCGGCAGAAAGTCCTATACCATACAAATACCAGGAAGTTCCATCCGTAGGGTACATAATTTGTAGAGGAAGATTTTCTTTTTGTGCCCGCATAGCCTCATTATAGCTGGATATCCCGATATCACACTTTCCCATACCCGCCATCCTTGATGGCGTCGAAAGATATTTCCCATATTGTACAATATGGGAGTTTCCCTCAGACAAAAGGTAAAGTGCCTCTGTAATCCCGAAGTGTTCTGCCATAGATAACAGCAAATCTTCCGCCATATCTGCCGCAATAAAATCCGTCATGGACAATCGGATCTGCGGTGAAGTCATTATATTGTTCCAATTATAATTTAGCAGAGAATGTCTGGCCGCAAATTCTTTATTAACAACAAAAACAATCGGATCTAACCAAATTCCCGTCCAAGTCCCCTCGAAATCCTTAAATTGTTCTAAAGCAGTGTCTGTCGATTCTGAAGAATAGGAGCGTAATGCCTTATTCTTTTTCAATTCTTCCAAATTGGTCTGAGATGTTAAAAATATATCAGTCTCACCAATCCCCTGATGACCATTACTGCCTAATTGTTCCGCTGTCATACGTATAATTTCTATCTGAAATCCGGTTTCCGCATAAAATTCTTTACCGATTTCATCTAAAATATTGGATTGTAAATCAGTACAAATTTTAATAGTTTGCGCCTTGACTGAAGTTTGCTTTTTCAAATCTTCCTGGATTTTTGCATATTGTAAAATTCCCCAAAAAGCAGTAGAAGCTAATATAAGAAATGATATAACCGGTATTAATCTCCGCAAAAGTTGTCGCTCCCTTATTTGATAATATATTATTTATTTCAATTTTCTATTTGATCCGGAAATAACTCTTTTAATTGCCCTTTAGAAACTAAAACCGTTCTCGGTTTTGCACCATCAGCTTTACTTACAATTCCCATTAATTCCATGGTATCCATTAATCTTCCTGCTCTAGTGTAGCCGATTCGAAACCTTCGCTGCAATGCGGAAACAGATGCTCTTTGAGTATCAACCACCCACTCTGACGCTTCTGCCAATAATTCATCTTTCGGCTCCTCTGAATCTGAAGAAACAGCAGGTTCCCACTCTGATAAATCTATTTTCGCCTCATCAGATACTATGACATCCTGCTGGATGCACTGTTCCTTTACATAAGAAACGACAGCCTCCACTTCCTCATCGGAAATAAATGCTCCTTGTATGCGTATAGGATTCGATGCACCGGATGGATTAAAAAGCATATCACCTTTACCTAAAAGTTTTTCTGCGCCTGCTTTATCTAAAATGGTTCTGGAGTCCACTTGTGATGAGACAGCAAACGAAATACGGCTGGGGATATTTGCTTTAATTAGGCCTGTAATAACATCCACAGAAGGTCTTTGCGTTGCTACAACAAGATGAATCCCCGCAGCTCTTGCTTTTTGTGCTAATCGACAAATCGCATCTTCCACACTGTCCTTTGCCACCATCATCAAATCTGCCAGCTCATCAATCACAACGACAATGAATGGCATCTTCATTTCAGGATTTTGCTTATTAAATCCATTAATATCACGAACATTTTTTTCCGCAAAAGACCGATAACGGGTTTCCATTTCTGTTACAGCCCAATTTAAGATACCCGCTGCTTTCTTGGGCTCCGTAACGACTTCCGTGCGCAAATGAGGAATCCCATTATATATGGATAATTCAACCACTTTGGGATCGATCAGGATTAATTTTACATCTTCAGGAAGACTATGATAGAGAATACTGGTAATTATGGTATTGATACAAACCGACTTTCCGCTTCCGGTTTGCCCGGCAATCAAAAGATGCGGCATTTTAGCCAGATCAGTAATCACTACCTTCCCTGCAATATCTTTTCCCAATGCCACAAGTATCTTTCCTTTCCCTTTTTGAAAAGCATTGCTGGAAAGAACTTCCCGCAATGATACTGCAACCGTTTTGGCATTAGGAATCTCAATCCCTACTGCAGATTTCCCGGGGATGGGCGCCTCTATTCGGATACTGGTGGCTGCCAGCTGAAGCGCTATATCATCCGACAAACCTTCTATTTTAGATACGCGTACCCCCGGAGCAGGTTCAAGTTCATAACGTGTAACAGCAGGTCCTATACTTACATGAACTATTTTGGCATTTACACCAAAGCTTTTTAATGTTGTCTCAAGACGACTCGCTTTTCCATAAGCATTCGTTTCCAAACTGCCGGAGCTTTCTCCCTCCTTTAAAAGAGACAGAGGTGGAAATGAATAAAAATTATTTTTTTCTGCTTCAGGCATGTCTGCCTTACTATTTATTTTAATATCATTTGTATTTTCTTCGCAGACTTTATGTCTTTCCAGCATATCAATATTATCTTCAGGATTATCTTCAGGCAATAAAATCTGTGCATTCTCGGAAACAGTTTGGTCTGTTGCTTCACCACATACAGGTTTCCCTTTTTCATCAGCAGGAGAAAATACATTAACAGGAAGATCTTCCGTATCATCTTTTTTTATATTTTTAATGGTAGGCTTATGGAAAATAAAGTCTGTTAAATTATATTGTTCTCCTGCATTTTCCGCCGCATTACGGGCGCTATGATATGCTTCCTGCTTTTCACGTATTCTCGCTTTAACATGACCAATCCTTTTTTCAGTTTGTTCCCCAACCTTTTTAGCACCGTTTGAAACTGACCAATGTGTTAACAGTAAAATATCTATGACAAACAAACCGGTCAAAATGATTGTCGTCCCTATATTTCCCGCTAAAAAACGTATTATGCCCACCGGGATCCCACAAAACATTCCTCCATATGTCATAAAAGAAGCTACTGAAAAGTTACTATCGGCAGGGAGCATATGATGATGATAGCCGGCTAGAAGTATCCATACGGCAATTAAAGAAAAAACAAGACGACGTGTCATATTTGGCGCATGTCCTGTCAATACGTATATTACTCCCGTAAAAATAAGAACAAGGGCAGCCCCAAATGAGGCCACTCCAAAGAGTACATAAAATCCATTCCGCAGCAGATTTCCCACAATTCCCATGCCATAGCCGCCTAAACTGAGACATACAAAGAAACCCAAAAGAATCATAACAATTCCCGTGATTTCAACTCTATTCGTCCCCTGGCCTTTTTTCTTTTCGCGTGCAATATGTACTTTCTTTTTCATCAGTTCGGTAAACCTTCCTACTCCTTATTCATCCTTTTATTCCATCTTTTTACAATCTCCGCTTCTGCACCATTCAATACAGGGCGGTAATATACAGCAGAACAAAGTTCATCAGGCAGATACTGCTGTTTAACCCATCCCCCATATGCATGTGGATATTTATAAGTTATTCCGTATCCCAGCCTGTTCGCTCCATTATAATGTGCATCTTTCAAATGCCGCGGAATAGACCAGTTACTCTTCTTTGCAATGTCTGTCATCGCAGCAGAAATACCGACAACCGTACTATTACTTTTAGGAGCAAGCGAAATATATAATACTGCTTCCGCCAAAATAATCTGCGCTTCCGGGAATCCAACCATTTCCGCCGCCTGTGCTGCCGATACTGCCACACGAAGAGCAGCGGGATCCGCTAATCCAACATCTTCTGCCGCACAGATTATAATTCTCCGTGAAATAAAAGAGGTTTTTTCTCCCCCTGCAATCATTCTTGCCAGATAGTGAAGAGCTGCCTGGGGATCGCTTCCACGCATGCTCTTAATAAATGCGGAAGCAGTATCGTAATGATAATCACCTTTTTTATCATACACGGACATTTGTTCCCCGGCAACCCCCTGTACTTCTTTTTCAGTCAGTACCCCGCCATATGGCAAACTTGTTGTAGCCTGCTCCAATAAGTTTAACGCGATTCTAGTATCACCTGCCGCATATGCAGCAATATTTTTAAGAACTATTTCATCCGCATGATAATCATGCATGCCCAATCCCTTATTTTTATCTGTAAGCGCTTTTTGGAGGATAAGGACGATTGAATCGATGCTAAGCGGTTTAAGATGAATCAATCTTATCCGGGACAGTAACGAACCGTTCAGTTCAAAATAAGGATTTTCCGTAGTTGCTCCAATCAATATGAAAGTCCCATTTTCCACATAAGGCAGTAATAAATCCTGCTGTGCCCTATTAAATCGGTGAACTTCATCGATGAATACAATAGTTCTTCTTCCATAGTACTGCAATTCTTTTTGGGCAGCGGGAACGATGTCGCGAATTTCTTTAGCTCCGCTGGAAGTCGCATTTAATTTTAAAAATTTGAACTTAGTCATCTTTGCAATAACAGATGCAATTGTCGTTTTTCCACATCCGGGCGGCCCAAAGAGAAGAAGAGATGGTACTGTATCTCTTTCTATCATTTTATAAAGGAAAGAGTTTTTCCCTACAGACTCGTCTTGCCCTATGATATCATCAAGTATTTCCGGACGCATTCGATCCGCCAGCGGAGCATATGCGTTTGATTCATCTGATATGTCAAATAATGATTCCATCTTTTCTTCCCCATAAGAATAAGCCGCCAAGTAAACCTTAGCGGCATTGCATTTAATGACCCCACCATGTCGTTTAATGCTGTATTTTGAGTCTGCATAGATGCAGGTGGGTGTCCTCATGACCTGTTCCTTCAGTCCCTGAAGAAGGGCATTGAATCCACAAATCGATTCTGAACTCCCTTTTTAAAGGTGTTGGTTCAAAATATAAAGCGACACGTGCACAGCAGGGTTTTATCTTTAATATTAGTGTAGCAAAAAGTATTCTGTTTTACAAGTTTCTGCCATCATCATACAAGAAACGCATTTGTCTTTTTCTTCAAAATGACAAATGCGTTTTGCAGTAGGTATAAATTAAATTAATAAATTCTTTTCCTTTTTAACATCTACTCTGATATGCAGCTCCTTTAACTGCATATCAACAACTTCTGAAGGTGCCTGTGTCATTTGATCGATAGCACTCTGTGTTTTTGGAAATGCAATAACATCACGGATGGACCCTAAACGAAGCATAAGCATTACAAGCCGATCAAGTCCCAAGGCAATCCCTGCATGCGGCGGCGCACCATAGCGGAAAGCATCCAAAAGGAACCCAAACTTTTCCTGTGCTTCTTCGTGTGTTATCCCAATCGCCTTGAAAACCTTTTCCTGCAGTTCCTCCTGATAAATACGAAGTGAACCGCCACCTGCCTCAACTCCGTTTAAAACCATGTCATAGGCCTTAGCATATACTTTTGAAGGATCAGTAAGCAAGTACTGGACATCTTCATCACGCGGAGCAGTAAAGGGATGATGTTCTGCAACCCAGCGTTTATCCTCTTCGCTGTATTCAAACATCGGGAAATCAGTTACCCAGCGGAAGCAGAATTCATTTTCATCAATGAGATTCATACGGCGCGCCATTTCGAGGCGGAGTTCGCCAAGCGCCTGGGCGACAACTTTTGGCTTATCTGCAATAATGAGAATAAGATCTCCATTTTCCGCTTCACAGAATTTACCAATTTCGCGGATCTTATCTTCTCCGAGAAATTTAGTAATCTGGCATTTCAAGCTGCCATCTTTATTAAGACCGATCCATGCAAGCCCTTTCGCGCCATAATTCCCGACATAATCCACTAAGCCATCCAATTCACGTCGGGGAATTGCGGCGTCCCCCTTCACGGTAATCGCCTTTACAATCCCACCGTTATCAAGTACATTACGGAATACTTTAAAACCGGTGTCTCGAAGTAAATCCGAAATATCATAAAAATGCATATCAAACCTAAGATCCGGCTTATCGGAACCATATAGATTCATGGCATCATCCCAAGTAATACGCTTAAATGGAATCTGAATATCCACATTAAGGACATTTTTAAAAATTCTCTGCATCATATGTTCCATTAAGGCCAAGATAAAATCCTGATCTTCAAAGGATAATTCTATATCCAACTGTGTGAATTCCGGCTGGCGATCCGCACGAAGATCTTCGTCACGAAAACAACGCGCTATCTGAAAATATCTTTCCAATCCGGATACCATGAGAAGCTGTTTAAAAAGCTGCGGTGATTGAGGCAATGCATAAAATTTACCAGGATTAACACGGCTTGGTACCAAATAGTCGCGCGCACCTTCAGGCGTACTTTTGGTTAATATCGGAGTTTCTACTTCAAGAAAATCGTGTGCATCCAAAAATTGTCTCATTTCGTGAACAATTTTATGGCGCATAATCAAATTCCTTTGCATTTCAGGACGGCGCAAATCAATATAACGATGTTTCAGCCTTACAGTTTCATCTACATCAATTCCATCTTCAACATAAAAAGGAGGTGTCTTAGCTTTATTTAAAACACGCATTTCTGAAACAACCACTTCTATTTTTCCTGTCTGCATTTTAGGATTGACGGTTTCAGGACTTCTTTCTCTAACAATCCCTCTTATCGCCAATACATATTCACTTCTCACATCTTCCGCTTTATGAAACGCGTCTTCTCCATATTGTGGACTCATGACAACCTGTACAATGCCACTCCTATCCCGTAAATCAATAAAAATCAATCCACCATGATCCCGACGGGTATTTACCCATCCCGCCAAGGTTAATTCTTTTCCGCAATCCTTTTCTGTAACTCTGCCGCATCCGCAGGATCTGTGCATACCTGCCATTGTTTCCATATTTGAGCACCTCTTTAAAACATTAATAATATAAAATATTTTGCAGTTATTTACTGCCTGCTCGACTCTGTAATGAAATCAGATACTTTGAGAAATGGAATATCCTGCTGCTTTCCGTTTTCCATGTTTTTTACGGCAGCTTCTTTTTTCTCCATCTCATTAGCACCGATAATCACCGTATATTCCGCATTATTTTTACCGGCTTGTTTCATTTGTCCTTTTATACTGCGATCCTGCAAATCAATTTCCGCAATAACACCTTTGTCACGAAGGTGTTGCTGTATCTTGATGCCTTCCACAATAGCATCCTCCCCTAGTGTCACAATATATACTTTCTTGCGATTTGCCGGTTCCGGAATCAGTTTTTGCATTTCCAGCGCAAGCAACAGTCTTTCAAGGCCCACAGCAAATCCTATTCCCGGTGTCGATGGACCACCCACATCCTCTACCAATCCATCATAACGACCACCGCCACATATCGCACTTTGGGCTCCCAATGGCGGATACTGAATTTCAAACGCAGTATTTGTATAATAGTCAAGCCCCCGCACTAAACGGGAATCAACTGAATAAGGGATCTCCAATGCTGCCAGATATCGTTTTACCGCCTCGAATTTTTTCTCGCACTCATCACAAAGATAATCTGTTATTTTCGGTGCACCAGCAGAGGCACGTCGGCAGCTATCTTCTTTGCAATCCAAGATGCGGAGTGGATTTTTATGAAGGCGAGCCTGGCAGTCATCACAAAGCTGATCTTCCTTTTCTTCAAAAAACTCTATTAATTTCTGTCTATATATGGGCCTGCATTTATAGTCTCCAATAGAATTAATATGAAGTTCCAATTCTTTAAGCCCGAGCGTTTTAAACAGCGTATAAGCGAGGTTTATTACTTCCGCATCTGCCGCTGGGGACGATGCTCCAAGAACTTCCACTCCAAACTGGTGGAATTCTCTATATCGCCCTGCCTGCGGACGATCATACCTGAACATTGATCCAATGTAAAACAGCTTATGTACCTGCTGATCCCCATACAATTTATGTTCAAGATAGGACCTGACTACGGCTGCGGTGTTCTCCGGCCGCAACGTAATTGATCGTCCTCCCCGGTCTTCAAACGTATACATTTCCTTTGCTACCACATCTGTAGTATCACCAATCCCACGAAGAAATAACTTTGTATCCTCAAACATAGGAGTTCTAATTTCACTATACCCATAGAGAGCACATAATTCCTTAATAACGGATTCTACATGATTCCATTTATAGATGTTATCAGGCAGAATATCCTGTGTACCTCTTAATGCCTGCAAGATCCTCAACACCTCTTTATTCTCATAAAAGAATACTTATCAAGTAATGCCTCAAAATTCAAGTGGGCATTAACGCAATAATTCTAACATTATATATATATATACGCAAATAAATCATTTATCAGTTTTATCATTTCTTTCACAATCAGCGCAGTAGCCATAAAATTTTAACTGATAATCGACAATAGCAAATCCATTTTCTTTTTTTATTTTTTCTTTCATTTTATTCATAAAATCATAGGAAAACTCAATCACTTTTCCGCATTTAAGACAAATTAAATGATAATGCGAATGTGCCAAATTGTGGTCACTTAATTCATAACGACTTCTGCCATCACCAAAGTCCAATTTTTTTAAGAGCTCAAGTGATGTGAACAATTCAAGCGAACGATATACGGTTGCAAGCCCTATTTCCGGATTGTTATCCCGAACAAATTCATATACATCTTCCGCACACATATGGTTTTCTTTGCTTTCGAGGAATGCCTGTAAAATAACCTGGCGCTGTGTCGTAAACTTATATTTATGTTCACGAATCTTTTTCTTTAACGTATTCATTACTGCTGATTTTTTCATTTTACCCTCCATTAGCGCAAGACTTTATATCTATCGTAATACCACATATGGCGTAATAATATTTGAAGAACTGCCACCGCAGGGACGGCTATCATCATCCCCAATATTCCTTTTAGGCTTCCGCCGATAAGCACTCCTGCGATAATTGCCACTGGGTGAACTTCAATAATCGATCCCATAAGTTTTGGCATAATAAAATGAGAATCTAACTGTTGTACAACCACATAGAAAATAATAACTTGAATCATAACACTGCTTCCCTGCAAAAGACCGAGAAGTATAGGCGGGACAGCCCCAATAATTGGACCTATGATTGGCACCATCTCCACAACCCCGGCAAGAAGTCCAATAACCAATGGGTATGGAATATCCATAATCCACATTCCAATAAAAACAAGGAACACCATGAGTACCGACAGTAGAAGTTGTCCATGTATGTATGCTTTTAAAACAAAATGAATTTCCTTAAACAAGTTCTTTATGTGTGCATGATACCTTTCCGGAAAAAGTTCAGCAAACTTATTGGAAAACGTTCTCCCCTTCTTCATCATGTAAAAAGTAATAAAAGGTACAACAATCAATTCAATTACTGTACTGGCAAAAGAAAATATTGCTGACAAACTGAATTGTGCAAGTCTCAATGTATATTCCCCTATCTCTTGAATCATTTTTGCAATGAAACCTTGCGCCTCCGCAGGAAGCAAACTCAAATGATAAGCTGCTTCCAACTCGGGAATTGCTGACTGCAATGCAGAGAATGTAGCAGGAATACTTCTTGTAAACGCTCTTAACTCCGTAATGAATGGTACAAAAATATGAATTGCAATCAGATATATAATTCCGATAAATATACCAAAAGATATAATAATCGGAATATCATAAGGGATATTCTTTATCCCGGTCATATTTATCCATTTATATAATTTTTGAGCAAGCGGTGTAAGCAAAATAGATAGGATAAGAGATATTCCGAACGGGAAAAAAATAATCGGCGCTGAAAGCGCAAGTAATATAAAAAATAAAGTTATGGAAATACGCATCCAAAATTCTGCGGTTCTTTTCATCATCAACCTCCGACCAAAAACGGGTTATGTTTTTTCTCATATCCAATGCTTGTTGCCTCCCCATGTCCAGGCAAAACGATTACTTCATCGGATAATGAAAAAAGATTTTTTCTAATGGTCTGCAAAAGCCTTTTTATATCTCCACCGGGAAAGTCCGTACGTCCAATAGACTCTCGAAAAAGGGAATCTCCGGTAAAAACAACCTTTTCCTTTTCCATGTAAAAAGAAATTCCTCCGGGAGTATGTCCCGATGTATCCAACACGGTAAAATCAAGTTTTCCTACTTTTATATGCTCTCCATAACTTACCCAATAATCTGCTGCCTTACAAATCGTTGGCTGAGGGAATGAATCAGAAAGATTCTTTTTAGGATCCGATAAATACTCTTTATCATTGATATTCATATATACACGGGCTTCTTTATAAACTCCTTTTAACTTGTTAAGTCCGGCCATGTGGTCTACATGTCCATGTGTCAGAAAGATTCCTTTAACATTCACTTTTAGCTGAGCTACTGCACGAATAATATTTTCAGGAGTAAAGGAGGGGTCAATTATGACAGCATCCATTGTATTTTCATCATATATGATATATGTATTGGTCATAAAGGGACCGAGGACAAGATAGGTTATTTTCATGCAAATTCCCTCCCAAATTGAAGTTGTGATAAGTGTCAAAAAAGTTTTTTCGAATCAAGAAGCAAAGTAACCGGACCGTCATTTTCAAGTGCTACCTGCATATGTGTCTGAAAATTTCCAGTTTCTACTTTTATTCCTTCTATCCTGCAGCTCCGCACCACATGTTCATAAAGCCTACTCGCCTGTTTTGGAAGTTCCGCCTCAGTAAAACTTGGCCGACGCCCATGTCTGGAATCTCCATATAAGGTAAACTGTGACACAATCATAAGCGCTCCTTTCGTATCCAAAAGCGACAGGTTCATCTTATTATTTTCATCCTCAAAAATTCTTAAATGCAGTATCTTATCAGATATATATAATGCATCTTCTTCCGTATCTCCACGCTTAATACCCAGCAAGGCAACCAGCCCCTTACCTATTTCTCCACACACCTTCCCTTCAGAAAGTACTCTGCACCAATTACATCTTTGAATAACAGATCTCATATTATCCTCCACGAGAAGAACGCATACGATGAACTGAATGAACACCTTTTATACGACGTATTTTTGTCATGATAAATTCCAATTGTTGCAAATCTTTAATCTGTATTCCCAAATTCATTCCAGCCATCCCGGTATTCTCAACTTTTACATTAGCTGTAGAAACAGAAAGCTTCAGTTCCATTAATACCGCCAAAATATCGGCCATTAAACCGGTCCGATCATAGGCAATAACTTCAATCGTAACTAAAAACATACCGCTGGTTTCCTGTTCCCATTCTACTTCAATGGTTCTGTCTTTATCCGAAAGATTAATGGCATTGGGGCAATCTGTACGATGAACAGATACTCCTCTGCCGCGTGTAACATAACCAATGATTTCATCACCGGGAACAGGATTACAACACTTGGATAAATGAACTACCAATCCATCTTCTCCCTTTACAAGAATTCCATTGCTTACCCTTTTTTTTAGGCTCCGCATTCTTAAGTTTTCAAAATCTTTTGAAGTCTTTAACCCGGTAATTTTCTGTTCATTAAGATCTTTTTTATAAAGATCAATCAATTTAAGTACGATAGTCTTTACTGAAAGGCCACCATATCCCGCAGCAGCAAAAAGATCATCCTTTGAAATATTGTTAAAATATTTCCGCACATCATCCAGGCGATTTTTAGACGTAATTTCTTTCCATCTATATCCTTGCCGTTCTGTTTCCGCTATAAGAAGTTCCTGCCCATGTGTTATATTTTCAGGTCTGTATTCTTTCTTGAACCAGCTTCGGATTTTGGCTTTACACTCGGTCGAGCCTACCATATTAATCCAATCATAACTTGGTTTTCCGGTTTTTGCTGTAATTACTGAAACGATATCCCCATTTTTTAATTTGGTATCAAGCGGAACAATTTTATTATTAACTTTTGCCCCTACACAGTGATTCCCGACTTCTGTATGAATACGATAGGCAAAATCAATAGGAATAGATCCTTTAGGCAAATTAATAACATCACCCTTGGGAGTAAAAACAAAAACCTCATCAGAAAATACATCTAACTTTAAAGCGTTTAAAAACTCTTTTGAATTGGAAGTATCTTGCCATTCCAAAAGCCGACGAAGCCAACTGATTTTTTGGTCAAAATCTTTCGTCCCTGCTTTATTCCCTTCTTTATATCTCCAATGGGCGGCTACACCATATTCTGAAATATGATGCATTTCCCAAGTACGGATTTGTATTTCGACAGGCTGTCCTTTTGTACCGATTACAGTTGTATGAAGAGATTGGTACATATTGGGCTTAGGTACAGCGATATAATCCTTAAACCGATTAGGCAATGGTTTCCAAAGGGAGTGCGCAATTCCAAGAACCGCATAACACTGAGGAATTGTATTTACGATTACACGCACTGCATATAAATCATAAATTTGAGATAAATCTTTATTATCTCGTTTCATTTTTTTATAAATACTATAAAAATGTTTGGGACGACCGGTAATAGTCGCTTTAATGCCCGCATCATTTATACTTTGATGAAGCACTTCCATAGTGTCATTTACGATTTCTTCACGAGCTTTGCGTTTCTGCCGCATTTGTCGGACAAGATCATAATACTCCTCAGTATGAAGATAATGAAAGCATAAATCTTCCAGCTCCCATTTGATATTATAAATACCCAGGCGATGGGCTAAAGGGGCATATATCTCCATGGTTTCTTTTGAGATGCGTATCTGTTTTTCACGTCTAAAAATGCCAAGTGTACGCATATTATGAAGACGATCGGCTAATTTTATAACTACTACACGAATATCCTGCGCCATAGCCAAAAACATTTTTCGAAAATTTTCCGTCTGCTGATCTTCTTTGTCTTTATAATGGAACTGTGACAATTTTGTAATCCCATCCACTATAAAAGCAACTTCATCCCCAAAAATACGGCGGATGTCTTCCAGCGTATACGCAGTATCTTCTACTACATCATGAAGAAGAGCTGCAATAATCCCTTGTGCATCAATTTCCAACTCTGCCAGAATATATGCCACTGCTAACGGATGAATAATATATGGTTCTCCAGTAGCGCGAATCTGTCCTTCATGTGCCTTTTGCGCGATTTCAAACGCATGCCGGATGGTTTCCATGCTTTGAGTTTCATGAATATATGTCTTTAATTTCTCCATCAATTTGTTATATTCATGGCTCGTTTCAATCGAAAAATCTTTTTTACCTGATTCAATCTTTATATATTCATCCTGATGAATTAAAAACTCAGCTAAGGTTGACGCTGATGCGTCAGTACGAAGTGACTCTTCATTCAAATTGCGCGACAAAATATCTTGATGGTCAACTATATTCGTAATAGCCTGCTTAAGAGTCCCTCTTCTATCACTCACGTAATCCCAACTCCTTATTTTCTATATTTTCTATAAATAGACGATGATAATAAATCAAGTTTTTTATTTATAACCTTTCTCTGGTAATAGCCAACGCCATTCCTATTGAAACGATATAGTATATTCAACTCTTCAAACACTGACAAGGCGGTACATAAACACTGCCTGCTATATTTCCCCTCAAAAGACCATTTTAATCTGTTTTGTATCTCAAATACAGCCACAGATTTACTATTAGGAATCAATTCTCTTAGACGAACAAACACATCGATCAGAAAATCTCTGGTTAAAAAATAGTCTTTTACCGGTCTGATATCTTTACAGATCAACTGGACATGTTCACCGTACCAATCATGAATTTCCGGTTCATATACAATATCTACAATATCTCCCGGGCAACAGGGGTCTTTATCTCCTATCCCCCAAAAAATGGCTTCTACTGGTTCACGATTTTGTGATAATCTGCACTTAAAATGTTTACGATCATTTCCTATTCGTCGGGCAGTTTCCACAAAAACCCTGAAACTGGCAAACAGAGGCTTAGGATTATCGCTGCCATAAGGTTCTAACAAATCTAATGAGCGAATAAATTCTATATTTACTTCATCCAAAGGTAAAGATTCTTCTAATTCCAGTACAGGTATCCTGTCATCCACAGTTATAATCCCTTTTGCGTAATCATTAATCCGCTTCCTAAACTCGGAAATTCTCTCTGCAGGAATGCTGAAACCTGCTGCCATTTTATGCCCACCATACTGGATAAGAAATCCTGCCATTTTTTCCAAAGCCTCATGTATATTAAAAGCGGAAATGCTTCTGCAAGACCCCTTTCCAACTCCATTCCTGACTGTTATAACCAATACTGGACGATGATATAACTCAAGTATACGCGATGCTACAATTCCTATAACACCGGGATGCCAGTCTTTTCCGTCAATAACAAGTACCAGATCATCTTGAATTTGCAGTTCAGCAATCCGCTGCAACGCCTCTTCATAAATCTCACGTTCAATATGCTGCCGCTCGATATTGGTGTCACATAATATCTGTGCAAGTGCTTCAGCCTCCTCCCCAGACTCAGTAGTCATCAATTCCACACCATATTTCGCATGAGTAATACGACCGGCTGCATTCAATCGTGGTGCAAGCCCAAAAGAAATGTAATCCGCATGAAGAATTTCTTTCGTATCTTCATTCACAAGACCGGTAATACGGAGAAGTGCCGATAAACCCTTTATAGGAGTCAAAAGAAAACGTGCCATACCTTCTTTGACAAGTATCCGATTTTCCCCTGTTAAAGATACCACATCCGCAATAGTCCCCAACGCTACCAATTCTATATTTTCCTTATAATCTTCATTATATAATTCTTTATAAATACCGCGGCAAAGAGTGAATGCTACTCCGCATCCAGCTAACTCCTTATATGGATAAGGACAGTCCTCCTGATGTGGATTCAATACAGCTACACAATCAGGCAATACCTTTGGCGGCTGATGATGATCCGTGATGATAATATCCAAAGACTGTGGCGCTTCTACCACTAAATCTGCGGAACTGATACCGCAGTCTACAGTAATTAAAAGAGAAACTCCTTCTTCGGACAATTTGTTTATAGCGTCACGGTTTAAACCGTAGCCTTCTTCCTCGCGCAACGGAATATAAAAATTTACATCTGCCCCCAATTTTCGCAGGCATCTTACACAAATAGATGTAGACGTAATACCGTCAACATCATAGTCCCCATAAATAACTATTTTTTCTTTTAAATCAATTGCTTGAATAATGCGTCCAACTGCTTGCTGCATGCCTTTCATAAGAAAAGGATCAGACAGATTGTCTAATGTATCATATAAGAAATGCGTTAATTTCTCTTCCGTGGAAATACCGCGACGCATCATAATACGCGCAGTACCCTCAGGTATATTATTTAAATTGAAAAAGTCAGGGACAGCAACCTTCTCTTCTGATGATGCCCCACGAAATACCCAACGAGGTTTTATTTTCTCTGGTGTCATAATATATCCCCAAATTCATTTATTTTCATTATTCTATCATTTTTTATTCTCATTTTCTATATTATATTATCATTATCAAAAAAGAGATTCCCATAGAATAGTTCTAAAAAGCAAGAACTGCCGTTAATGTTTTACGTTTCACTGTAAATAAAATATCTCCCTGAATATTGTATAAATTCAAGGAGACATTGATTTGTTTATTCTATGGATGAATATATCAATTCCAGACCTCTTTCATGATATTCTTATACTCCTGATTCAGATGATCCACAATAACATCCAAAACTACACGTACAACTTCCGGATCAAAACTTTCATTTGTACTTGGCAGACAGGCATCTAAAAATACAGCACCATTCTCCGCAACCACATACTTGAATACTTTATAACTTCTGTTCAATCCATTCAGATATTCGCCAAACTTAACATGATTGTCTTCTTTAACAAGTCCTGCACCAACCTGCACACGAATAATCGTATAAATCGTACTGTCAGTAATAATTATAACCGGCAGTGTCTGTCCCTCCACCTGAATATTAGATTGGAACACAATTGTATCCGCTTCATCATTAGATGCATCTCGACGGAAAAAAGTAAGCTTATTATCATCCAAATATTTCTGGAATTTTGCCGCCTTTAGATTTACTCTTTTTTCTTCTGCCATTTCAAAATCCTCCATAACTAAGAATTCAAACTTTTAACTCTCTTTCATTTTATACTGTACATACATTTTTTTCTACCGTAAATCTTTAACTCACATATAGTATACTGAATATATTCCAAATATATTCTCCAAAGAGGTCTCAGATGAATCACTATGATTATATGTCCTTAGCGATGCAGGAAGCAAAAAAGGCTCTCACTTCCAGAGAAATCCCTATCGGTGCCATAATAGTTTTGCATGACTCTGTGATTGCTGCTGCGCACAATCAATGTGAAAACAGGAGCGATCCCACTGCCCATGCAGAGATACTTGCCATAAAAAAAGCTTCTGCGATATTAGGAAACTGGCGTTTGACTGGATGTAGCCTTTATGTTACCATAGAGCCATGTCCAATGTGTGCCGGAGCAGCGGTAAATGCTCATCTTTCCTCGATTATCTATGGTGCACCCAATCCACGGTATGGAGGAATTGATTCCAAATTCCGTATTGTGCAAAATCCCTTTAACCATGCGGTTTCAGTAATCCGCGGAGTTTGCCAAAGTGAATGTCAACAATTAATGGATGAATTTTTCGATGATAAACGTCATTTATCCATGTGATAATTGTATTATGGAGCGGTATCGAAGTGGTCATAACGAGGCTGACTCGAAATCAGTTGTACAGCAATGTACCGTGGGTTCGAATCCCACCCGCTCCGCCACAAAGAGTTTCTTTCTATGAGAGTAGCTCTTTTTTATTTTATATATTTTTTTACATATACATAGTACTAATGTTATAATAAATTGATCGTCATTAAAATAGGAGGATTCAGCGTGTTTCATCATAAACTAATTACTGCTGTTACCGTACTTTCCCTGTCATTTTGCGGAAATACCGCATTTGCCAAAACAATTCTGTTTGTACCGCAAGATGATAGGCCGGTCAGTTTTGCCTATACTGTTTCTACAGCAGAAAAAGCAGGATATACAGTTCTCACTCCCCCGAAGGCTTTCCTTTCAGGTAAAAGTTATCAAGGTCTCCCTGAAAGAATCTGGACATGGATTGATCAGAATATTGACCAGGCTGATGTTGCCATTTTATCTACTGACACCTTAATTTATGGTGGATTGGTTGATTCGCGCAAACATAATGAAGATTTAAAAACACTTCAATACAGAGAAAATAAAATACGCAATTTACATATTTCCCATCCAAATATTCCGCTTTATGCATTTGGCACTATTATGCGAACCCCTTATGCATCCAGTGGCGGAGTAGAGCCTTATTATTACAGTGATTACGGTACAGACATTTATCGTATAGCGGCTTTACAGGATAAACAAGATACCAATTCCATTACTGCAGAAGAAACGGCAGAATTACTTTCTTTAAAATTGACAGTTCCTACCGAATATCTTCAAGATTGGTTCCGCAGACGCACAAAAAATAATTTAATTAATAAGCAGCTCTTAAAAGATGCAAAAAATGGTGTATTTGCTTATTTTTGTGAAGGTCATGACGATAACAGCAAAAATTCTCAGACAAACATGGAAGCACGTTATCAGGAGAAAGATACCACTACGCTAAAAAATAATATTTTTGGCTCGTTTCCCGGCGCCGATCAACTCGCTCTGCTCCTTATCGCACGCTACCATGTGGAAAGCAATAAACTCCATCCAACTTTTGGTATTCTCTATCCCTTGGGACGCGGTGAAGATACTATCCCGTCTTATGAAAATCAACCGATAGGAAAAACCATTGCTGAGCATATTCATGCTGTTGGCGGCAGCATCTCACAAAAGCAGTCACCGGACATCATGCTTGCGGTTAATACCCCGCTTCTTTCCACAGGAGAATCCGGGCAATTCAGCAACTTTGGAATGATGAAACAAAGCACTACGGACTTTATAACACAAATAAAATCCACTATCGATCGAGGTATCAGCCTTTCTGTTGTGGATGTATATTTCGCTAATGGATCTGACAACACTCTTATGAATCTCATAGTAAAAAATAATCTACTGTATAAAGTATCTTCCTATAACGGTTGGAATACAGCAAGCAATACTATCGGATACGCAATTGCACAGGCTATTCTCGCCCCATATATGACACCACAGGATCATAAAAACATGCTTACAGAGCAATATATTGATAACTGGGCCTATCAAGCCAACGTACGAAAAGATATTATCCGCTTTGCGGAAAGTAAACATACCAAGGGGAAAATTACGCCGGAAGTAAAAGAAGAAATGATTGCATCTCTGCAAGATTTTGCTAAGAAAAAGTTAAACTTAAATCCCCGAACTATCTCTGCTGATTTCCCTTGGAACCGTTTTTTTGAAATTAATGCACTTGTCTCCAACACTCCCAAATATCCGCTTTATCTGACTGCTGCAGAAAAATACAGAAGATTTGAAGAGGAACAAAAAAAGAAAACTGCTGAAGAAAAGTCTAAAAAAGAATCTGCAGTAAAAGGGAAAAACGGCCTTCTAAAGAAAGATACTATATCCAATGATTCGGAAAAAAATGCTTCACAAATTATCATTCATTAATTAATCATGCAAAAGCCTGATAACAGATACAATCATTTTAATCTGTTATCAGGCTTTTATCTTAAAACTAACGATCCATTAAACAGGTCAATCATGAGACGACTAATCTGTACCTTTTCCATATAAGTGAAGTTTCCTAATATTCGTTTAGGCCAGACTTTATCATGTTGCCGGATCAAAATGGAAAGACAAACATTACCTTAACTTGCAGCACCTGTTTGAATTGAAAAAGGAGTGAATTCAAGAACAGAAAAGTATCGGTTAATTTGATATTACCGAAGGTATTTCTGAATTCGCGAAAAATTATTGACACAACCAAAATGTCCTATCTCATCCTGAAACTCTCATTTCAATATACGAAAAAGCATCGGATATTTCACCGATGCTTTTTGTAACTATTTTTCTACTGGATATACACTAACTTGTCTTCTATCACGACCAAGGCGTTCAAAATGAATTTTCCCTTCTGCAACGGCAAAAAGTGTATCATCTTTTCCCAACCTTACATTCAAACCTGGATGGATGTGGGTACCTCTCTGACGAACTATAATATTGCCAGGTCTTGCAATCATACCATCATGCATTTTGGTTCCCAAACGCTGTGCATTAGAATCACGACCGTTTTTTGTACTGGAAACGCCTTTTTTATGAGCGAATAACTGAAGGTCAAACAGTAACATGTAATTCACCCCTTTACATTTATCAATTTAATAGTATCAGGATATTTTTCCTGAATCATTTTGAGTCCCTGCAACATTGTCTTTACAAGAAGTTCTGATTGCTCATCAGCCTTATCTGCAATGTTTACACTCATAAATCCATTCTCAGAATCATAAGTGCCCTGTTTTCCAAGGATATCACGAAGTCCCAATGCACATGTCAGCGTGACTGCGGATACAGCCGCACAAACAAGATCATACTGGCTATCTCCGACATAACTGTCGGCATGACCTTTAATTGTAAACCCTTTACAGAATTCTCCGGCACTCAGATACATAGTAACGGTAATCATCAGCCTTCAATTTTTTCAATCTGTACTTTCGTAAATGGCTGGCGATGTCCCTGGCGACGACGATAATTGGATTTTGCTTTGTATTTAAAAATACGGATTTTCTTTTCTTTGCCCTGTGCAAGAACCTTAGCAGTAACTTTAGCCCCCGCAACAGTTGGTTGTCCAATCTTAACCGCATCACCGGATATAAGAAGAACTTCTTCAAAAGTTACTTCATCACCTGCAGCTACATCCAGTTTCTCAACAGTAATAATTTTGCCTTCCTCAACGCAGTACTGCTTTCCACCTGTTTTTATGATTGCGTACACGTGTGCACCTCCTTCATACTATACTCGCCGTATACGGCAGCTTCATAACAAAGCATTTACTGGGCCGGTTACGAGCGGTTGCGTCACAGCACCCTGTACAATGACTTAATTATTATACTAAGAAACAGAACTGGTGTCAAACGAAAACCTACCGTTTATTGGGCGTAATACTCTTCTCCTCATTCCGGACCTAATCCATCTCTTTTTTCGCGTTTCTGAACAATATAATGTGCCACCTTCTTTCCGGCCTTATTGATTCGATTTCCTGTATTTCTAAACTTACGTAATGCAGTTGTCTTAGATTCTGTTATCGGTTTCATATCCGTAATAGCACTCATATCCCCTCGTTTCACAGAAGTAGCACGAATACGTTCCGGTTTCAGTAATGCACGGATGGCTTTCATGGTTTTTGCCGGAATAAGTTCCGGATCAAAACTATAGATATCTATTGCTACATATCCCATATCCGGATAGGCATGAATACAAATATGTGATCGTGGACCATAGGCAGATACCGTGATTTCTTCTTCACCATCATGGAAATAAGTATCTTCCACATTAAGCCCTAGATATACCGCACTATCAGACATTGTATTTAAGATCTCCGCTGAGGATAAGAGTATTTCCTTCTTACACCCATAGCAATCTACAAGAAGATGTTTTCCTACATAATCACTCATAATTATTTTCCCTCAATCAAAAATTTACCTCATTATAACAAATACCATCTTTTTTTGCAGAAACTGGAAATACATAATAAGATATGAAAAAAGAAAACAGCCAATAACCGCTTTCTTTTTTCATGTCTTATGTTCTAAGAACCACATTTACTTTCCCTAAGCTTATTACGATTGTTTCAATCCAATTATCTACTTCCGCATCAGTTAAAGTTCGATCTGACGCTCTGAAACTCAATCGGTACGCCATAGATTTAAATCCGGCCGGTACCTGTTTTCCCTGATAAAGATCAAAAAGATATAATTTTTCCAGATGTTTATTCCCAGCCTGCCGGATAATATTTTCGATATTTTCATTTGATAACTGTTCCGGTACAAGGACCGCAAGATCTCTTTCCGCAGAAGGAAATTTTGGAATTTTTTTATAGTTAGTCGCAGCTCCTGCAAAAATCATAATATCCGGCAGGGAAATCGTGAATCCGTAAACTATTCTTTTTATATTCCATTTATCAAGCACTGCCGGATGTAATTCACCAAATCGTGCAAGAATCACATCATTTTTTACAAATTCTGCTGATACTCCGGGATGGAAAACAGGATAATTCGTACGTCTGATCTTATAATCACGAATAGATAATGCTGAGAGAACATTCTCCATAACTGCCTTGATGTCAAAGAAATCATATTCTCTCTGATCATTAGGATATCCATTTTCTGCAGGCCCTCCACACATAAGTCCTGAAATAAGACTATATTCTTTGGGAAGTTCATCTAATGGAAATCTTTTAGGTTCATAAATATGTCCATATTCAAAGATAGCTACCTGATCATTTTTCTTTGAAAGATTGTATTGCAGAGTATGCATTAGCCCTGGCAGCAATGATGTTCTCATATCTGGATATTCATCCGAGATTGGATTCATGATTGAAATAGCATTATACACGCTGCTATCTTCAGGGAAATTCAATTTTTTCAAATCATTCTTATCCATGAAGCTGTAATTAACAACTTGAGATAATCCATTCTCCACAAGAATATCAGTAACCTTGAAAAGAACTTCTTGCGATGGACTCATAATCCCCTTGGTGACCGCGCTCCATGGTGTGGTAATCGGTATATTAGAATATCCATATACACGTGCTACCTCTTCCGCTAGATCCGGCATTCCATACAAATCCATACGGAAATCAGGAACTGTTACGCGTATTTTCCCATTATCTTCCGCCACTGAAAAGTGGAGACTCTCAAGGATGTCAATCATTTCATTTTTACTTAATTTGATCCCGATATAGTCATTAATTTCATCTATTGTGGTATTGATAATTTGCGGTTCTGATTTGATGGGGTATTCGTCCAACAGCCCCGGAGCAACGGTACATGCACCTTGCTCTATCAGCAACTGGCAAATCCGATTAATTGCCATTTCTGTTCTTGCGGGATTGATTCCTTTTTCATATCGACCGGAAGCTTCGGAACGCAGACCTAGCCGCCGTGACGTTCTTCGCACCGAAGCACTATCAAACACTGCCGCTTCCAGAAATACACTCTTTGTTTTATCAGTAATTTCCGAGTCAAGCCCCCCCATTACGCCAGCAATACAAACAGGATTTCCTGCTTTGTCTGCTATAACAAGATCCGTATGATGCAAAATACGTTCAACGCCATCCAGAGTTTTTAAGTTTTCTTTCTCACCTGCAAACCGACAGGTCAATTCATTTCCTTCTACTTTATCATAATCATAAGTATGGAGCGGTTGTCCAATTTCAAGCATAACATAATTCGCTGCATCCACAATATTATTGATTGGTCGAATTCCATTACTGCGCAAACGGTTCTCCATCCACATCGGAGAACGACCCATTTTTATATTTTCCATCAAACGTCCGCAAAAACGTTTACAATATCTAGCATCAGAAATATGTACAGCAGCACGCCCCTGGATAGGCATTCCACTTTCAGCCACATTTATAAAAGGAAGCGTTACTTTTCTTTTGAAAACAGCACCTACTTCAAGCGCCATTCCAATCATACTAAAACAATCTGCACGATTAGCAGTTAATTCCATTTCAAAAATCACATCATCCAAATCATACAAAGTATGAAAGTCGACCCCCACTTGCGTATCTGCAGGAAGAATCATAATTCCTTCCTTATTGACACCGGGGAATAAATTCTCGTCCAAACCAAGTTCACTACAGGAACACATCATTCCTGCCGATTTCACGCCACGAAGTTCACCCGCTTTGATTTTTATATCACCATACTTTAGTCCGCCAGGGGTTCCAGCATCATGTTTTGCAGGCACATGCGCTCCATCTAATGCTACGGGAACAATCAATCCTTCCTTTACATTATTTGCCCCCGTTACAATTTGAATGGAATCTGGTCTGCCAACATCCACATGGCAAATAACCAGCTTATCCGCGTTAGGATGCTTTTCGACCGATAAGATCTTTCCGGTAACAACCCCACTAATCCCTTTCCCAGGATAAATGACACGTTCAACTGGTATTCCATCTATCGTCAGAGTCTCTGCCATTTCTTCCGGATCAAGACCTTTTATATCAACAAGCGTTCCCAACCATTTTAAAGAAACATTCATTTTCTCTCCTCCCGATCAGAACTGTTCCAAGAATCTGATATCATTTTCATAGAAATTTCTGAGATCATCAATTCCATAAAGCAACATAGCAATGCGCTCAATTCCCATACCAAAAGCAAACCCACTTACAATGTTTGGATCATATCCATTTAATTTCAGAACCATGTTGTGCACCATACCGCAGCCAAGTATTTCAAGCCAATCGGGATCATTACTTTCAGAATGTGTTCTGGAAGCAAAGGAAATATCAACTTCTGCTGAAGGCTCTGTAAAAGGAAAATAACTCGCACGAAAACGAATTTTTGTATCAGCCCCAAACAAATCCTTCAGAAATATTTCCAAAGTCCCTTTTAAATCAGAAAATTTAATACCCTTATCAACAACCAATCCTTCTACCTGATGAAATACTGGAGAATGGGTTGCATCATTATCCCACCGAAAAACTTTTCCCGGTGCAATCATTCTGATTGGTGAATTAGGTATATGCTTTCGAAGTGTCCGAACCTGCACAGGAGATGTGTGAGTACGAAGTAAAATTTCAGGAGTAATATAAAATGAATCCTGCATATCGCGGGCAGGGTGGTCTTTAGGTAAATTCAAGCACTCGAAATTATAAAAATCTTCTTCAATCTCAGGGCCCTCTTCTACAGAATACCCCATTCGAATAAATGATTTCATAATTTCACGTAAAGCCTTATCAAGTGGATGAATATGTCCTGACCTTTGGTGACGTGCAGGAAGTGTTATATCAACTATTTCACTTCTGATTTTTTCTTCAAGTTTTTTTGCTTTCAATTCTTCCAGTTTTTCGGTGAATTGCTTCTCAACCGTTTCCCTGATTGTATTGGCAAGAGCTCCCATAACAGGGCGTTCCGATTCGGATAAATCTTTCATCCCACGGAGAATAGACGTTAATTTCCCTCTTTTTCCGAGAAATGCCACTTTAGTATCCTGAAGCTCTTTTTCATCAATGCATATACGAATCTGTGCCTCTGCATCAGATTTTAATCTCTTTAATTCGTCTTTCGTAAATTCGATAATATACGTTTGGATTCGTTCCGTAATCTCGTTCAACGAAAATTTTTCTTCCCCTTGGTATTTCTTTAAATCACCAAGAATTCCTACCATTTGACTTCTTATTGCTGCAGATGCTTCTTTTGACGCAATATTATCTCGGCAATTATTGAGAAGCCCCAGTGCCTTTACCCGTAGTTTCTCCAGTTCAGCCATCTTTCATTCCCCCTTCACGTTACAGATGATCTCTTTTTTAACATTCGAAAAAACTAAAAAAATCCAAAATAAAAAACTCCCCCCCCTAAAGGGGCGAAGTTCATTTCGCGGTACCACCCTGATTTCTCACTTGAAAACTTTAACGCAGCTTTACGTTCAGCCTACTCTATTCAGCAGAATGCTCCGAAGTGAAATGGAAATCCCTATCCCACCGGTGTCCCACTATCACCGACTCCCTGAATGGATTAAAAGAAAACCTCTCTTCATCATTACAAATGATAATATAAAATTATTGTAGCATCATGAATATAAATGTCAAGATGCTGCAATAATACCTTGATTCACTAATAATTAAGTATGATTAAAATGTTGTTTCATTAGCAATAACTAACCTTTGTACCTGATTCGTACCTTCATAAATCTGCATAATTTTTGCATCACGCATATATTTTTCCACCGGGTTCTCTCTGGAATAACCATTACCTCCCATAACTTGTACGGCAGTCGTTGTTACTTCCATTGCTGTATCCGATGCAAAACACTTTGACATGGCGGAATATAATCCGGCTTTTTTATCTTTATTCATTTGTGCAACACATGCTTTATAAGTAAGGATTCTGGCCGCCTCAGTTTTCATAACCATATCGGCAATCATCTGCTGCACCATTTCAAAAGTTGCAATTTTTACGCCAAACTGTTTTCTGTGATGAGAATATGCCACAGCAGCCTCAATTGCAGCCTGGGCAATCCCAACTGAAATAGCCGCAACAACAGGACGTGACATCTGCAGCGTCTGCATAGCAATCATAAATCCGCGCCCTTCTTTTCCTACTCGCGCAGAATCCGGTACAAAGCAGTCCTCAAAAATAATTTCAGCCGTCGCTGAAGCACGGATCCCCATCTTATCCTCTTCTTTGCCAATGGAAATTCCTTTTGTATCAGCATCTACAAGAAATACAGTAAGACCTCTGATTCCGCCTCCTTCTCTTGTATTGGCAAAAAGAGTAATCTTGTCAGCAATAGGAGCATTTGTGATAAAACATTTTGTCCCATTTAAAATATAGCCGCCTTCAACTTTTTCAGCACGACAGGAAACCGCTCCTGCATCAGAGCCTGCTCCGGGCTCTGTTAACGCAAAACATGCCATTCCGCCCCGGTTTAGACAGTCAAATAAATCCCTCTTCTGCATATCACTCCCCGCAAAAAGAATAGGGAATGACGCCAGAGAATTTGCTGCACAAATTGTAGCAACACCGGCACATCCTTTTGATAATTGTTCACTGATTAAAGCACCTGTCAGCAAATCTATCCCTGCTCCGCCATATTCTTTCGGCACAGACAATTGTGTCATTCCGGATTCCTTCAGAATCTCCAGCAACTCTTCATCCATGACTCCGCTTTTGTCAATCCGAAGAGCACGCGGCGCAATTTCTTTTTCGGCAATTGTTTTCGCCAGGGCTATTAATTCCTGTTGTTTTACATCTACTGAAAAATCCATCTATTCCTCCCCAATACACAAGATTCGCTGAAACATCGTTTATTATTATAGCAGATAAATAACGTTTTTCCATTTCAATATTTAACAGAGTAATATTCTTACAAAATTATAACTTAGTATTATAACTCAGTAAAAGGTCTGATGCCTGTACATACGGCAATGCGCCTTTACTCATAGTGTAGTGCGTCAATTGGATTTAGTTTTGCTGCCTTCTGCGCAGGATACAATCCAAAAACTAAACCAATAATAACCGAAAACAGGAAAGATCCTATAATCGGCAGAGGAGAGATAACAGAAGACATACCGACTATGTGTGGAATCAATAGCGCTATCGACACACCTACAATAATTCCAATTAAACCACCGGCAATGCTTACCGTAATGGATTCAATCAAGAACTGGACAATAATCATATGGTAAGTCGCACCAATCGCCTTTCGTATACCAATTTCCCTGGTACGTTCAGTCACAGATACCAGCATAATATTCATAATTCCGATACCACCGACCAAAAGGGAAATTGCAGCTATACTTCCAAGAAAAACAGTTAAAGTCTGTGTAGTTGATTCCATAGTTTCAAGTAAATCTTGAGAGTTCTGAATGTTAAAGTCATCTTCTTTACCAATAACAATACGGTGGCGGGTCCGAAGCAAATTAGTTACATCCGCCTCAATCTGTGGTAAAACATTACTGTCATCAGCAGTAAGTACAATTCTGCTTACATAAGTAATCCCCATCATACGTTCCTGAACAGTGGTAAATGGACTGAGTATCCGATCATCCTGATCTATGAATGAGTAACCTTTACTTTCCAACACGCCAATAACTGTAAACGGATTCCCTTTAATTCTAATTTTTTGCCCGACCGGTGACTCTGATCCAAAAAGGCCTGTTGCTACCGTTTTACCAATTACACAGACTCGTTCGCGGCCAGTATACTCCTGTTCATTCCAATAGCGTCCCTCCGCTATTTTCAAATCAGAAATAGATAAATAATCCGATGTTACACCATAAACATTTGTTGTCCAATTCTTATTACCACTGACTACTACATAGCTGTTACTTACTAATGGTGCCGCGTTAGATACATTAGGTAAATTCTTGACCGCCAGATAGTCTTTATAAGTCAAACTTTGCATAGAACCGGCTGCAGGTCTGACCCCGGGCTTTCTTGACGTTCCCGGAATAATAGTAATCTGATTGGAACCAAGACTTGCGATATTATTTTCAATATCCGCACGAACGCCGTATCCCAATGACATCAAGGCTATTACAGCTGCTACACCAATAATAATTCCCAACATCGTCAGAAGCGATCGCATTTTATTACTGAAAATTGAGTCAAAAGCCATCAGTATGCTTTCAAAATAAATATTTGTCATTCTAATTTTCCTCTTATATCTTTACTGATATGTCCATCAGAAAGAATTACATGTCTTTCAGCATAATTAGCCACGCCTAACTCATGAGTCACTAAGATAACCGTTTTCCCGGATTGATATAAATTTGAAAAAATTTCCATGACTTCTTTTGTTGACTTGCTGTCTAAATTGCCGGTTGGTTCATCTGCCATGATTATAGAAGGATCATTAATAAGTGAACGGGCAATCGCAACACGCTGGCGCTGTCCTCCTGACATTTCAGCAGGCATATGGTGTATACGATCTCCTAAACCAACAGCCTCAAGCATTCTCTGCGCCCGCTGTTTTCTTTCATTTTTATATACATTTCCGTAAATCATGGGAAGAATCACGTTATCCAACGCAGATAACCGAGGTAATAGATTGAAACTTTGAAATACAAATCCTATCTTTTGATTTCGTGTAAAAGCAAGTCTCGCGTCATCTAAAGTAGCAACCTCTTCCCCGTCTAACTGATAAGAACCTTTTGTAGGTCTATCCAGACATCCAAGAATATTCATCAGTGTGGATTTTCCGGCTCCTGATGGTCCCATAATAGATATAAACGATCCTTTATTGATGGTCAGCTGAATATCAGTTAATACCGGAACCTCCTGTGTTCCGATGTAATAGCTTTTACATATATGTTCTAATTTTATAACGGTCTCTTCCGCCGCTGTTTCTTTCTCTTTCATAATTAGAACCCCGGTCCCCCATGTTGTGATTTAGCCACTCGAGTAGATGAGGTTTCCTGGCTCACAGTCCCACTGACAACAATTTGGTCATTTTCATTCAACCCGGAAATAATCTCTACCTCTTTATCTGTCGTAATTCCGGTTTTAACATATACTTTAGTCACATCATTTCCATCTTTTACGTATACATAAGAACCTGTCGCATCACTCCGAAGTGCAGTCACCGGAATAACCAATGCATCTTTACTTTCTCTTCCCATAATTTCTGCACGAGCTGTCATTGACGGATAGAGACCGGATAATTCATCCGCATTAATTGATACATAGACGGTGTAATATACAACTGAAGAACTGGATGAACTGGAAGAGGAAGAATATTCTTTTTGGGAAATATCACTGACTGTTCCATGAAAGATCCTTCCTGGATAAGCATCCACCGTGAAGGATACTGTCTGTCCAATGGCAACTTCTCCGATATCCGTTTCATCTACCAAGAGTTCTATTTTCATGGCTGAGAGATCTGCTACTGTAACAATGACCATTTGGCTCGACAATCCCTGAGATACGGTTTCACCTTCCTGCATCGGTTCACCAATTATTACTCCATCCAGGGGCGAGGTAATCACTGTGTCATTAACATCAGCTTGTGCCTTGGTATAAGCTGCCTGTGCGTTCAAATAAGATAATCTCGCATCATCCATGGTCTGATATGCAACAGCGCCTTGCTCATAAAGACTATTCAAGCGATTGTAATATGACCTTTTATTCTCCAATGTATTTTTCGCCTGCTCCATGGTAGATGTTAAGGATTTCGATTCAATAGTTGCTAAAATCTGCCCTTTGGTAACAGTCTCATTTTGCTTTACATAAACATGTTCCAATGTGCCTGAAGCAGTAGCGGATAATTTTACACTGTTAACAGGCTTGATGGTACCTGTCGCATCAACAATCATTCCGATATCAGAACGACTTACTTTCCCCAGTGTATAAGTATCTTTTTTCTCTTGGCTATTCCAATTATAAAGGCAGTAACTGCCCCCACCTATAATAAGAAAAATAATCAGTATAATCATCAGAAATTTTCTATTCATAAAAACCTCCTATATCTATTCACATTAAGAATCTTATTTTCTCATCCACAAAAGGTGAGCAAAATACCAGCATACATATCGATAATATTTATTCTATCATCCTCCATCTGATAAAAAAAGCTATTGATATCAAAATAAGATTATTTTCCTACCACCCTTTTAAGTAAATAAGACAAAAAAGAAACCTGATCCAGTTGTTATATCGATAACTAATAACTAGACCAGGCTTATACCATAAAGAATTTATTTCAATGTCGCACCATCAACTAAATTTCATTATAAAGTGGGTATTTTTTACAAAGAACTGACACTCTTTCAGCACATGATTTTTTGACTTCATCTTTATCAGTATTCTTAACCACTGTACTGATAATATCCGCAATTTCTTTAAAATCTTCTTCAACAAGCCCTCTTGTAGTCAAGGCAGGAGATCCGAGACGAATACCGCTTGTTACAAAAGGAGATAATGTTTCAAAAGGAATCGTATTTTTATTTGCGGTAATGCCAATTTCGTCAAGAACAGTTTGCGCTGTCTTGCCGGTAATTCCAATCGCTCTCATATCCGCCAACAGCACATGTGTATCAGTGCCACCAGAAATTACACGAACTCCACGATTTTGCAATTCATCAGATAAAACTTTTTCATTTTTCTTTACCTGCTTCGCATATTCTTTGAATGCCGGTGAGAGATCTTCCCCAAAGGCGACCGCTTTCGCTGCGATGACATGTTCCAACGGCCCCCCCTGCATGCCAGGGAAAACAGCTTTATCAATCGCTTTCGCATATTCTTCCTTACACATAATAATACCTCCTCGCGGTCCGCGAAGAGTCTTATGTGTTGTCGTTGTAACAATATCGGCCCACGGCACTGGACTTGGATATTCTCCCCCTGCAACTAATCCCGCAAAATGTGCCATATCAATCATCAGTAATGCGCCAACTTCATGTGCAACAGCAGCCATTCTTTCAAAATCAATAATACGTGAATAGGCGGAAGTTCCTCCAATAATCATTTTGGGACGTACTTCTTTTGCCAATTTTTCCATAGCGTCATAATCTAAAAGTTCATCATCTTCTCTAACACCATAAGGAAGTACATTAAAATAATTTCCAGATACATTGACAGGACTGCCGTGTGTTAAATGTCCGCCATCGGTCAAATTCATCCCTAAAACCGTATCACCAGGGTTAAGCAATCCATAATAAACAGCAAAATTAGCCTGTGAACCAGAATGAGGCTGTACATTTACATGATCGGCACCAAAAAGCTCTCTTGCACGATCGATTGCCAGCTGTTCTAATTTATCCACATACTCACAACCGCCATAATAGCGTTTCCCGGGATATCCTTCCGCATACTTATTGGTAAGGACACTGCCCTGTGCTTCCATCACCGCATAACTTACTATATTTTCAGAGGCTATCATTTCCAGTTTGTTTCTCTGTCGATTTAATTCCTCTTGTATAATCGCATAGACCTCTTTATCTTCGTCTTTTAAATGATAATTTATCATAACTTTTACCTCTCTTCCCTTCTATAATGAGCGCGCTCTCCACCGATCAGTGGCGGTCTGGTACGGGCAGCAACTACTAATGCTTCACCAATTTTATTATTTTTAAGTCTCACCGGAACCGCAACACGCTTCAGATGCATCCCAATCATAGTGAGACCTATATCTAATCCGGCATCTGCTTTTATTTGAAGGACCGCTGCCGGATCTTTAAATGTATAATAAGCATTTGTAGAAAATGAACCACCTGCATGAAGCCAGGGCACTACTGTTACTTCTTCATAGCCCAATTCATCCGCGATTTTTCTCTCTATAATAAGCGCACGATTTAAATGTTCACAGCATTGAAACGCCAGATGCAAACCCTTTTCATCCGCCTTTTCAATCAAGGTTGAAACAACCGCCGTACCCACTTCATAAGAGCTATCTTTTCCAATATATCCGCCGCGAATTTCACTTGATGAGCCGCCAATAACAATTAAGTTTCCTCGCTTTAAGTTTCCGGACTTGCATAACTCTTCAAAAGCTTCGGCTGCTTCTCGCTTCAAAGATTCGTACATGATTTCATCCTTTCAATTTCTGTAATTTTATCTATACGCCTGGCATGTCTTCCGCCTTCAAAAGAACTGTTTAAAAAAATATCAACAATATTTTCTGCCAAACCCTCTCCTATAACTCTTGCTCCAAGAGTCAGTACATTCGCATTATTATGTGCTCTTGTATAATGAGCTGAAAATTCATCGCCGCAAAGCGCGGCACGAATACCCATCATTTTATTTGCAGCAATGCTCATTCCAATTCCTGTCCCACAAATCAGAATCGCAAAATTGACTGTTTGGGCTTGGACAAGACCGCATGCTTTCTGTGCAAAATCAGGATAGTCGCAAGAATCTTCACTATCTGTTCCGCAATCTATACAATCTATATCCTTATTTTTCAAATATTTTTTCAACCGCTCCTTTAACCGGTATCCGCCATGATCACTCGCTATCGCTACTCGCATAAAAATCTCTCCCATTTCATGAATAACTATTACACACTTAACACCATCCACCTATTACCTTGCGCAATATGTAAATGGGGACTACTATAAATTTTTGCTTAAGATGTGTTTTTAATTCATATTTATGATATGAGTTCCGGACGCTTTCGTCAATCTATTCATGATTGCCATACCAATCCCTCCACCATCTGTACCTTCGCCGATAATGTGGTCAACAGGATGGTTATTGAAGAATAGTAGTCCCTGAAATAAATTATGTGCCAATTCTTTTTTATTCCCCCGTCTTCCCCAGACAAAAATAATATTTCCAGCAGGAATTTTTTCCGCTGTTTCTTGGCTGACAAAAAAGCCAAATTTCCCTTTGCCTTTATTTGCAAATGACAAAATTTCAGACTCAACGGCTTCTATGTTTCCGGCATAAACTGTTAACGGTGCGGAAGGGGCATAGTGCCTATATTTCATTCCCGGAGCCTTTGGATGCTCCTGTTCAGCAGTAATTGCAGTATCAAGTTCTGTTGGAGCGAATGCCTCCAACATATCCCGTGTAATCCCTCCCGGTCTGTATATGATTATTTTCCCGTTTTCGACCGCGATTACGGTAGACTCCAATCCAATTAAGGAATCACCGCCATCAATCACAAATTCTATTCTTCCATCCATATCATGGAGAACAGCATTCGCCGTTGTAGGGCTTGGTTTTGTTGAGATATTTGCACTCGGACCTGCAATAGGCACACCGGCTGCACGAATCAATGCTCTCGCAGCCTCATGAGCAGGACATCTAATAGCAATTGTCCGCAATCCACCAGAAGTTGCCATAGGAACAATATCTTTTTTCGGAAATACGATAGTTAGAGGACCAGGCCAAAAAGCTTCCATCAGCCTTTTTTCTAACGGCAATATCCGTTTTACATATGTACTGACCTCAGATATATCTGCCACATGCACAATCAGAGGATTGTCAGACGGCCGTCCTTTGGCCATATAAATTTTTTTAGCAGCCTCTTTATCCAGTGCATTCCCTCCAAGACCATATACCGTTTCAGTGGGAAATGCCACCAGTCCGCCGGCACGGATGACTTCACCAAGCCTTTTTACCTTATCATTATAATAGCTTTGATCCACTATTATTTTCTTTGTAATCATCTTTACTTCTTTCTGCAATACAGAGCACGCTTTATACCGCCATAATCTTTGATGACTTCGAAATCTTCATACTGTGCTGATTTCCGAAACATCTCTAAAATATCTGTAGCCTGTCCAATACCGAATTCAACAGCAAGAAATCCTCCAGGCTTTAGATGTTCCGCAGCGCCTTTCGCTAAAAGGTGATAAAAATAAAGACCGTCAGTTCCTCCATCAAGAGCCAATCGCGGTTCATGTTTTACTTCCCCCGGAAGTCCACCTATATCCTTAGTCGGAATATATGGAGGATTACTAAAAATACCATCAAAGATATCCTCTTCATCAAAAGCCTTTAGATAATCGCCTTGTCTCCATTCCACACGATCCGTTATTTTTAAGTTCTGACCGTTCTCTTCCGCTATTTTTAATGCCTCTGTAGAAATATCAACACCTACACCAACCGCATCTCTGCAATAGTATAAGAATCCAACAAGGATTGCCCCACTTCCCGTTCCAAGATCTGCCACCTTAAGGCCTGTTTCATTCCTGTAGTATTGAATTACCTTCTCCAGCCATGTTTCCGTATCCGGACGTGGAATAAGAACCTGTTCATTTACTTTAAGCGTTAACCCCATGAATTCTTTTTTGCCAATGATAGCAGCAGCAGAAAATCCTTCAATCCTCTTTTGTATATATTTTTTAAAAAGTGCCAATTCCTTTGCGGCTAAAATTCGTTCAAACTCCGTATACAAATAAATCCTACTTTTTCCCAATACATGTGAAAGTAAAAGCTCTGCGTCAAGCCTTGCTGAATCTATTCCGTGTTTTTCGAAATACCCGGTAGTCCAAATCAAGATCTTCTTGATTGTCCAGACAGAATTATCGGCCACTCCCCTCGCCCTCTTTCATACGCTTTGTTAAATCCGCCTCTATAAGTACATCTAAAATACCATCCATATTTCCGTTTAAAAAATTATCCAGTTGGTAAACGCTGACATTAACACGATGATCCGTTACCCGCCCCTGTGGAAAATTATAGGTGCGTATACGTTCAGACCGATCCCCAGAACCCACCTGTCCTTTTCTATCTGCCGCTGTCTTATCCTGCGATTCCCGCACAGCTCGGTCATATAACCGGGCTTTTAGAATCTGCAATGCCTTTTCTTTATTCTGGCGCTGGCTCCGCTCATTCTGGCAGGTCACCACCATCCCTGATGGAATATGTGTAATACGTATTGCCGACGAGGTCTTATTAATATGTTGTCCGCCTGCACCAGATGCACGATAAACATCTATCCTTAAATCGTCTCTGTTAATATCAATATCTACATTTTCCACTTCCGGCAGAACCGCTACCGTAACAGCTGAGGTGTGTACCCTCCCTTGACTTTCTGTCGCCGGGATACGCTGTACACGATGCACTCCACTTTCAAACTTCAATAAAGAATAAGCATTTTTACCATAAATGATACAGGTAACCTCTCTGAAGCCGCCTAAATCTGTTTCATTTGCATCGGCCAATTCCACTCTCCAACCTTTATTTTCAGCAAACTTCAAATACATCTTTAGGAGATCCGCTGCAAATAAGGCAGCCTCCTCACCGCCTGTTCCTGCACGAATTTCTAAAATAACATTTTTACCGTCGTTCGGATCTTTGGGAATCAGAAGGAAATGAATTTGTTTATCTAATTCGTTTTTCATTTTCTCAGCTTCTTTAAGTTCTTCCTTAGCAAGCTCATGAAGGTCAGACTGGGATTTATCCTCCAGAATATTCACTGCTTCCTTACAAGTCTTATCTACCTTTTTATATGAACGATATAGTGTTACAATTTCCCCAAGATCGGAATGTTCCTTAGAAAGTGTCCGCCATTTATTTTGATTGGAAATCACCGATGGATCGCTTAATTGATCTTCAAGACTGCGAAACCGCGCTTCCATGGCATCTAATTTATTTGTCTGCATTATATCTCCTGCAAATAAAAGCTTTAATTCTTTGACATAATCATAATATAACCACTATAAAACATTACCGTAACAAGTATATCACAGAATTTGCCACACAAAAAAGCAATAAAAAACAGGGGCATCACGACCCTGCTCTTCATTTTATTCTGCTGTTTTTCCATAACGTCTATTGAATTTTTCAATACGGCCGCGAGCTTTTCCGAAACGCTGCTGCCCGGTATAGAACGGATGAGATTTACTGCTGATATCAATATTAATCAGCGGATATTCATTACCATCTTCCCACTTCACCGTCTGGTTAGATGTTGCTGTAGAACGGGTCAGAAAGGAATAGTCAGCACCGATGTCGCGGAACACGACGGGATGATAATCCGGATGTATCTCCTTTTTCACTTGTTGCACCTCATTTCACTATTAGGAATAATTCTTTGCTATTATATCAAATGAAAACGGGGAATGCAAGGGAAATCAATATATTCTATATAATCCGTTTTCCACTTTTTTAATTTCAAAGAATATCCTATACGAGGGTATTTATTTCTCTTTATTACCCAAAATTTTATCCACTTCATCATAAAACGTTTTTTTCTGATTATATCCAATAATCCGGCCTACTTCTCTTCCATCCTTGAAGATCAAATAGGTTGGTACACCTACCAGCCCTAACGGTTCTGCTAAATTTTCCATCTCATCTATATCCATAGACACAAAAGACATCTGCCCTTTGAAATCTTCTGCGGCGGCCTCTACTGTCGGCAGCATCACCTTACAATATCTACACCATGCCGCCTTGCAGGCAAGTAAAGTAAACCCTTTTTTCTCCACAACTTCTCTTTCAAAATCCCGTTCTGAATGAATTTCTGTAACCATTTCCCCTCCGTTATTTTAATGAAGATAATACACTATACACTTCACGGTTTGAATGATCATTTTCTTCAATCATAATATTACTGTTAAAATATTTCATAAAATATCCCGACTTCTGTTCTTCCTTAAGCAGTGCTGCTACTTCAGGGTGACATCGGATTACCAGATCCCGAGCTCCGCCATATCGTTTTACCGTCTCCAGTTCCCGGTGGATCTGCTGAATTACCGATTGTACCGATAAAATATGGCCTGTACCATTACAAATCGGACATATATCACAATAATTCTTTATCAAGCTATGAGTAGTTCTTTTTCGTGTCATTTCAACCAGTCCCAAAGATGTCATACCGCAGACAATGGATTTTACTTTATCCTTTTTTAATTCGCGTTGCAGTATTCCGACTATATCCTTTTTCTGATTTTCTTTTTGCATATCAATAAAATCAATTAAAATCATACCGCCAATACCGCGAAGCCGAACCTGTCGAGCAATTTCAATAGCAGCTTCTTGATTAATCAAGTACACAGCTTCTTCATGTGGAATCCCCTGCCGGTTAAACGCACCGGAATTCACATCAATCACAGTCAAAGCTTCTGTGTCTTCAATAATCAACGATCCACCCGAAGGTAATTCTACCCGGCGTTTAAATAGGAGATGTATTTGTTCTTCAATCTTCTCTTTCTTTAAAAGCGGCATCCTTTCTTTATAAAGTGATATCTTGTCGGGCTCAATCGTATGCTCGCTCTCATTTAATTTGCAAATTCGTTCATATATCTTTCTGTTATCAGTAATTAGGATTTCCGTTCCTTTATTAACATAATCACGAAGTGCTTTGACTATAATATCACTTTCTCTATACAGGAGTGTTGGTGACTTTTCCATCCGGAACCGTTTTTGGATAATATCCCAATTTTCTTTAAGACGGGTAATATCTTTTCTGAATTCATCCATATCCGCGTTTTCAGCTGCAGTTCTTATAATTAGTCCCATATGCTCAGCGCATATTTCTTTTCCTGTTTCCTTTAATCGCTCACGAACGGATTCTGACCTAATCTTTTTAGAAACGCCTATATAACCCGTTCCTGACAATGTCACTGCATACTTTCCAAACATACTGATCTTTTCTGTAATAAGGGCGCCTTTCATATCTGTATCACTTTTAATAACCTGTGCAAGAATTGGGCTTCCTTCAGTCGGAAATCTCTTTTCATTGAGTAGATCCTTTCTGCGTAAAAAAGCATTTTTTCCAATTCCAATGTCCACAAAAATACCATCTACTGCAGGCACAATATTTTTGACAACGCCCTTATAAATACATCCGACTATTTCTGTATTAATTTGCTGTTCTATTTCTAAATCAACTAATTTATGCTGCCTAGTCACCGCAAGAATCGTTTCATCAGTACTAGCAGATAGGATAACTCGATTCATTTATCCTCCATTGATCCTTTATCAAACTAAATCCTAAAAAAATATACCTTCAGAAAAAGGTGTAATTCTCCGAATGCCGTTATAATAATACGTTCCGGTTCTTGAGCAAATAAAGGCATCCGGTATCCATGGCATATTAAAAAATTCTGCTAATATTTTCCATATATCTTTAGGTTGTACACTCCCTGACTGAGAACGGGCAAGAGAAAATTTTAAATATGCACGATTCCCCTGTATCTTCACTTTCATTGGCTGAATAATCATGGGCTTCACATCCATTTGCCTTACCCTCTTAGGAGTAACCCGTTCATAGATAAAGGAATCTAATGCGTTAAACTCTGCAATATTTTTCTCTGTTTGTAAAATATCTTTTCCCCCATCGACCGGACCTTCCATCTCATATACATCTTCATTTAGAAATGTAACAAGTTTCCCCCTGTCAAGGCCGACTTCTTTGATTTCATGAAGCATGATCCCTTGGGGCAGTTGCGGGGTAAGTAGTGCAGAAACTTTTTCGGGTAAAAAATCTTTTTCCAATTTCATTTCTAAATACAGCGGATCTGCCGTCACTCCTACTCCAAGTGCTGCATCAAAGGCTATCTTCATATGAGGATTAAATCCTTCAGAAAAAGCAATAGGAATCCCGGAGCGAATCACAGCTCGCTCCATGGTACGAAGCATATCCAAATGACCTAAAAATCTAAGCTCTTCACCCTTGCTTATAGATAAAAACAGCCTTTTCACTGGGTACGTCCTCCTTATGATCGATCAGCTTCACATCCAGCAATGGGCATACAGCACAGCCATTACACGGCAGATGCCGGCAATCATGGGTAAGCAAACCTTTTTGTGCCATTTTCCATTCTTTTCTGAGATAGTCTTTTGTTACGCCACAGTCGATATGATCCCAAGGTTCCTGCTCAAATTCATTTCTAGGACGATTTGCGTAAAGATCAGGATCTATATTACATTCATGGAAACATTCTATCCACTTATCATAATTGAAAAATTCCGTCCAACTATCGTATGTACATCCTTTTTTCCATGCTTTTAAAATTACTTTCCCCAATTGACGGTCACCTCTTGCAAGTACCGCTTCCAAATATCCGGTTTTCGCATCATGATAAGCGTATTTAATATGCTTGTCTCTGAACAAATCCTTTAAATATTGCTGTTTTCTCTCAATTTCCGCCACGCTGCATTGTGGCATCCATTGAAAAGGTGTAAAGGGCTTTGGTACAAAACTTGACACACTGACAGTTACACGACAATCATATTTCCCACGAATTTCATGATAGAGATCTTTTATTCGAAGCGCTAAGCTCGCAATTCCTGCTAAGTCTTCATCCGTTTCTGTCGGCAATCCCATCATAAAATATAACTTAACTTTGCTCCATCCATTTTTAAAAGCATTTGCACAGGCGCCCATGATATCCTTTTCTGTCACCCCCTTATTGATTACATTTCTCAACCTTTGCGTCCCTGCCTCCGGCGCCAGCGTAAGCCCGCTCTTCCTAACCTGCTGCACTTTTTTTGCAATATCGATAGAAAAGCTATCTACACGAAGCGAAGGAAGGCTAACACTGACTCTGCGATTTTTAAAGGTTTCCAGAAGGTGATCCACAAGCTCCGGAAGACGGGAATAATCGGCTGACGAGAGTGACATCAATGAAATTTCATTATATCCTGTTCGTCTGATTAAGGTGTCCGCTAATTCCTGCAAACGCTTTTCTGTTTTTTCCCGTACAGGTCTATAGATCATCCCTGCCTGGCAAAATCGGCATCCTCTGCTGCAACCGCGAAACATTTCAAGCACCGCGCGGTCATGAACAATCTCAATATGCGGTAAAATCGGTTTATCATCTATATGAACACTATCCATATCACAAATAACACGTTTTTGTATAGGGAATTGCACATTAGAAATTATAGGACTTATAGAACGGAATATACCATTTTCATAATAAGAGACCTCATATAATGACGGCACATAGCACCCCTCTATCGCAGCCATTCTTCTAATGATTTCTTTCCGTCCCCCCGGTTTTCCATCTTTTTTCCAATTCCGAATCAATTCCAGCATCTCACAGATAGACTCTTCTGCTTCACCAATAAAAAATACATCAATAAAATCACACATAGGTTCCGCATTATAAACGCAAGGTCCCCCACTGATTACAATCGGATCATTGTCGCTCCGATCTTTAGACAACACGGGGATTTTCGCAAGATCAATCATATTCAGCACATTCGTATAACTCATCTCATAGGGTATAGTAAATCCCAATACATCAAAATCATGTATAGGACACTTGTTTTCTAAAGAGAACAGAGGTATTCCTCTTTCACGCATCATCTTTTCCATGTCTATCCATGGCGCATATACACGCTCTGCCAAAGCATAGGATTTTGAATTGATTACACTGTAGATAATCTTAAGCCCCAAATGACTCATAGCTACTTCGTATACATCAGGAAAAGCCAATGCTACCTTTACATCAACAGAATCATGGTTCTTAACGATGCTGTTCCATTCTCCCCCAATATATCTTGCCGGCTTTTGTACATGCATCAACCAAACCGGATCAATTTTTACAGGATTCATAGACATTCTCCCTACTCAAACATCATTTTCTTGCGACGAAGGTAAACGTTCATTAATATTCCGACACAAAATAAATTCATAAGCAATGCACTTCCACCATAACTCATAAAGGGAAGAGGAATCCCTGTAACAGGCATGATTCCAAGTGTCATCCCTACATTGATAAACACTTGGAATAACCACATAGAAAAAATACCGCAAGCTAAAAGACTGCCGAAAATATCTTCGGAAGATTTTGCAATAACTAACGTCCTGTATAGTAATAAAAAGTATAGAAATATAACAAAAATCGAGCCTACAAAGCCTAATTCTTCACCAATAACAGAAAAAATAAAATCTGTATGATTTTCCGGTAAAAAATCCAATTGGCTCTGCGTCCCGGAAAATAATCCCTGTCCTATAAATCCACCGCTGCCTATCGAAATTTTTGATTGAATCACATGATATCCCGAGCCATATGGATCCACATTGGGGTTAAATAAAATAAGAAGCCTCATTTTTTGATATTCATGGAGAACAAAGAACCAAACTATAGGTGAGATGACTAATAATCCGATTAATGCCTGTTTCACCAATTTTATACTCAATCCACAAATATACAACATTCCTAAAGTGATGGCACAAAACACTAAACTCGTTCCTAAATCAGGCTGTATGAAAATCAGAAATGTCGGAAGTGTCATCAATCCTGCCACAGGAAGCAGGCTTCTCCATGTTTTATATTCCTGTTTACGGTTTGATAATAATCGCGCCAGGCAAATAATCATAAATAATTTGGCAAATTCAGACGGCTGTAAAGTAAATGGTCCGATCTGTATCCACCGTTGTGCCCCCAATGCACTTGTTCCCGCAAATTTAACCACTATCAATGACAATGCGTTAATCACGAATAAAGTTGGAGCCCATTTGTATAATATGCGATAGTCATATTTCAATGTAAATCCTGATATGATAATCCCCAAAACAAGAAATATTCCTTGTTTCAGAATAAAATCATACCGTTCCGGATATCCATATACATTGGCATGAGTCGCACTTCCAATGATCATTAGACAAATAATGCCCAAACTGATTACTGTCAGAAACAACGTACTGTCAACTCTTCTTAAATAACGGATTAGATTCATAAATTATCTCCTATGGCGCCATTTATACGCCATTCTGTTCCGATCCCAAGAAAATATCGGACGTTTTTTTAAGATAGATTCGCTATCTTTCAAAGCAACACCATTTTCCTTTTTTGCAGCATGGAGTATATATCGCCATCGGGATACGGGATATTCCCGCCCCTTAAAAACTACATTTATCACACATTGTAAGGCATCTGCAAACGCACAGTCATTGCGATATGTTTGCAATTCTCCATAATGTGACAATTGTGTCGCAATCCGTGAAAAGGGGATTACTCCTCCAAACATGTCATCATCAATACATGTCATCATTTCCTCAAAACTAATCTTGTCATTGCCTTCGTTAAATTGATTCAACACAATGTAGGAACGTACATTCTCCGGCATCATCAAAATCATTTTTTCTGCATTCCGCTTCGATGCCCAGGATGGTGCTAAAACTATTATTGCAAAATCAGAAATCTTAGCCGCGAACTTTATTCCCGTTCCTATTCCTGCCGGACAATCGATAAGAATGAAATCATAAATTCCATCTATATCTTCCAACACCGTATTTATAGCGTCAGGAGATATTTCTTCCCAAGTTTCACCTTGTGAAGCGGAAAGAAAATATAAATTCTCATCAATGGATAGAACCGCATCCCTTATAAAACATTTCCCCTGTGCTAAATCCCATATATTGTAAAAACATTCATTTTCTACACCCAGAATCAAATCCAGATTCCGAAGTCCCATATCGCCATCAATTAAAAGAACTTTTTTCCCCATTCTCGACAACTGAATACCCAAAGCAGCCGTTAAAAGGGTTTTCCCTACTCCCCCTTTGCCAGAAATCACAGATAGCACTTGTGTCATTATCAATTGCCTTTCTTTCTCAAAACTGCACCACTTCTATCTTTTGCAAATGCATATTCGCCAAAATGAAAATACGCATCCATCACTTTTTTTACTACCGGCGCAGCAGAATCAGCACCGAATCCGGCATGTTCAAACATACATGCAATAACGATTTCCGGTTTCTCAAAAGGACCGTAAGCAATAAACCACCCATTATCCAACCCATTTGTTTCTGCTGTGCCGGACTTCCCCGCAATAGAAATCGGATAATTTTCAAATAAATTTCCACCAGTACCGCCCTTTTGCATAACGCGGCGGAGAGCTTCACAAACCACATCCATAGTAGCTTTTGACAATGGTAAGCTGCCTATACGTTTAGGTGAAAAAATTTTTTTCGGCGTACCATCCAAATGATCCACACGGCTTACTAAATATGGTTGATATTTAAATCCTCCATTTGCAAGCGCCGAATAAACCATTGCCATCTGCAGAGGAGTCGTCAGAGTGAAACTTTGTCCAATAGCCGCATCAAAAGTTTCCCCTAAATACCAATCTTGACCAAATATCTTTTTTTTATATTCTTCACTGGCCACATTCCCTTCGACTTCGCCGGTTAAGTCAATTCCCGTCAGTTGCCCCAGGCCAAAATCACGAGACATAGCCGCCAATCGGTCAATGCCTACGCGCCGTCCCATCTCGTAAAAATATACATTATCAGACTTTGCCATGGCATCATAAAAATCTACCCAACCGAAAGCCTCTCCTTCAGAATTTCTTTTATCAATAAGCCAATGCCTTCCATTATCAAATATCTTTTCTTCAGGCGTGACCATCTTCGCCTCCAATGCAGTAGCGCCGGTAATAACTTTAAAAGTTGATCCCGGCGGATACATAGAAGAGATATTTCTGTTTTGCAGAGGATGGTTTTTATTATTGATGATTTTATCCCATTCCTCGGAAGAAATACCACGACTGAACTGATTTGGATCAAAGCTTGGCCAGCTCACCATTGCTAATATGGCGCCGCTATTGGGATCTACTGCCACAACAGATGCTCCAGTAGGAAATATCCCCATTCCATGGAGAATGTTTACCTGCGCTTCCACCGCATTTTCAGCCGCACGCTGTAAAGCAGAATCTACGGTTAATCTTATATTATTTCCCGATATGGCAGCTGCACCGCCTGTATAATTTACCGGCTGACCTGCAGCATTCACTTCTATTACTTTAGACCCGTTTGTACCTTCTAAATATTGATTGTATTGCCATTCTAAACCAGCCCTTCCTATCAATGTGCTTGATGCGTAAGGTCTACCGTTTTTATCTACATCTTCGGGACCTGCTTCCCCTACATACCCAAGCATTTGAGCACCGGCATTTCCAAAAGGATACACTCTTACCGGCTGGACTTCCACTTCAATATCCGGGTAATCATTTTTCTTTTCTTCAATTTCCGTCGCCACATCAAGGCTTACATCTTTAGCAAGATAAATCGCACCAAAAATAGCTTTATTATCCTCTATCTTTTTTTGTAACATGGCTGGTGATGTTTTCAAAAGATCCGCCAGATTTCGCAGCTCTATTTCCGGAAGGCTATTCTTCTTTCGATCTACGGGCATTGTTATGCCGTATGAAGCACGTGAGCCTACCATTAAGATTCCATTTCTGTCATACATTACTCCTCTTGAAGCAATAATCGGTAAAGTCCGAATTCTATTTCCATCTGCCTCTTGTTTATAGTAAGATCCCTCTATGATCTGCATAAAAAATAAACGAAAGCTCAAAATTGTCAACAAAACAATTGACACATATGCTAAATTTGCATATCGCGTTTCTTCCTTATTTTTCAACAGATTTTCAAGTATTCCCGGTACACGTCTTTTCATTACCACCGAGATTCTCCCTCAATTTTAAAATACCATAATGGTCGATGCAGTAAAAATGCACATACTGCATTATATCCAATAAAAGGAACTCCAATATAAAGCAAGTATAAAAATGATACCAACGGTACACCGGCAATCCACATTACCAGCGTGGAAATACCCATAAATGCTAAAGAGCCCACGATTACGGAAATTACAGAAACATACCAATTGCGATTATATTTCCCTTTGACAAATTTAACAAAAATAAAGGTAATCACTATATAGGCCAGCAGATGCAGACCAAAAAAATTCCCAATAATTAAATCCTGCACCAGTCCACCAACTATAGACAGTACATATGCATATTTAACCGGAAACACCATCGCAGAAATAATAATAAAGACAAGCCAAAGATCCGGTTGCGATATCCCGTCAAAGAAAAATGGAATGACAGATCCCTGTAATATAGAAAAAAATATACATAACCCGATTAATAATTCTTTATTCATTTTCAGCTCCCGCCTGATGAAGGTTAGGGTTCATTGGGGGCTCACGCTGAATAACTTCCGTATCAATATTCTGTGGTAGTGTTTTACGGATAGAATCCATAATAACAAAGACCTCTTCCAAATGACCAAAGTCCACAGCGGGTTTAATATCTGCATCTAAAGACAGCTTCCCGGAATCATCCGTAACTTGCTGAATGCTTCCGATGACCAAACCTTTGGGATATACACCTCCATACCCGGAGGTAATAACCACATCCCCTTTTATAACATCATCTTCTTTGACTATATTTACAAAAGACAAAACCCCTAATTTCCCTGTATTTCCAGATACCATTGAGGCTACACGAGAAGCCGGCCGCTGAATAATGCCCCCTACCATCGTTCTGGGATCAATAAGGAGCTGTACTCTTGCCGATTCCGTATATACTTCACTGACAAAACCCACAAGGCCCTCCGGCACTATAACAGGCATGTATTTCTTCAAACCTTGATTTACACCACAATCTATAACCATGGTATTTGTCCATGTCCCGTAATCCCGACCAATTACAGATGCACCCAGCAGATTAAATTGCGTATACCCCTCTCTGAATTTAAGGAGGTGTCTTAACCGAATATTTTCCGCAAGAATTCCACTGTATCGAGATTGCTCTGCTTTCAAGCTTTCATTTTCTCTTTTCAGGCGCTCCAAATCACTCCAATTGCTAAAAGATTGATCTATAATTTTTATTCCAATTTTTCCCCAAGTTGCCGTATGACTCATGCTATACTGAAATGGTGCTGCCGCAGTAGACAGTGGTTGAGAGACAAAGGGCACCGACTCCCGATGGCGCCAAAACCATCCACCTAATGCCATCAAGATAAAAATAAAGATGGTTAATAAAATCTTTCTCTTTCCAAAAAAGATCATTATATCCCTCCGTAATATTTTTCGCCACTTTCCACAAGCATCGGCAATCTAACTGCATTGCCTAATGCCAAACAGCAGCCTTTGGCCACCACATTTTCCGGTTCATCCGCCACAAAAACAGGAACCCCTATCTGTGAAGCAATCCACTTATCTATTCCGGATAATTTCGCAGTCCCCCCAGATAAAATCATACCATTTTTCAATAAATCTTCAGCCATTTCAGGTGTTGCCGCACGCATTACTTTCTTTATCAGTTGTACGACCGGCTGCAAAATACGCTGCATAATCGGTGATAAATTTCGTTCAGTTAACTCCAGTATAATTTCAACGCCGTCAGCTATACGTCTTCCTCTAATGGTAAATGTACGAGATTCTCCGGTATGTACCACCGATATCCATTCCCGTTTCAACTGTTCTGCCTGTGTCATTCCGATCATCAAGTGATATTTCGCCTGGACAAACCTGCGGATACCTTCATCAATGGTTTTTCCCCCGAAAGAAATTCCATGTTCTTCAACAACTCCGCCTGCACAATAAATGCCGCAGTCTGTAACATCCTTGCCAATAACAGTGGATAAAACAGCTTCTGGCGTATCAATAATTACACCAGCACCAATAGCCGCTGCAGCGGGTGCTGACAATAAAAATATTTGCTGTGCCCCCGCATGTGCAAGTGCATCCACTAATGCATGTCGAACAACGGAACTGATTTCACAGGGTGTTGCCATCATAACTGTGGGGCGGCTAACGGAATGCCGGATAGCTTTATTAATAAAATAACGAAGCATCTTTTTCGTTATTTCATAATCCACCATAATCCCATTCCTAATAGTCCATTCGATACGGCAATCTCCACTAGAAGAATGACTACGTATAATGGCATCTGTGCCAAACCCCAAGATTTTTCCACTATTATCTTCTAAAGCTGCACAGCTTGCTTCTTCCAAAATCACCCTTTTATCGGAATAAATACGGATTTGAGAAGACCCCATATCTATTCCTAATTTATCATTAATGCCTGAAAATACTTTCATCCAATACAGCCTTTCCTATTATTGTGACATATATTGTACCATATGTTTAAACCAAGAAGTGAGCTCTTATTCTTCTACATATATTATATAATACATTTTCACAGTAAATCATATCCATACAAGTATGGCTCGCATGATTCTTATACTCTTGTTTGAATTTATTCTAGATTTATGGTAATATAAACAGTTTTTAATTGACTTAGTGTCTTTCGTGTATTAATATATAATATATCTTAAAAGTGCAGTTTTTATAAAACCAAAAATAAGTTTAAGGGAAATTTCTTATTTGTGGTAATAAAAACTGACGATTAACCTGTTATGCAGGTATTTTACTAAGGAGTGATATTCATGAAGAAAAGTATGAAAGCAATTCTGTCCGCTTCGGTAGCAGCATTATGCGTATTCGGCGTAGGTCTTTCTGCAAACGCCTATGAACTGAACACTGAAGTTAAAGACGTTACTCCAGCACTCAGAGAAGCTTCCACCATCGGTGTATGGCACCATTCAAACCCGGATCTCCAGAATCTGAAAAACAAGGATGCCATTCTTGTTATGACATTTGGTACTACTTTTGCTGATACCCGTGCGAAAACAATTGATGCTGTAGAAGCAGCTATTCAGAAAGCTCATCCTGATATCCCGGTCTTTGAAGCATATACATCTCACATCATTATTGATCGAGTTAAAGCAAAAGAAGGTATCCAGAAGATGACTCCGGAAGAAGCTTTTAGCAAGCTTAAAGCTGAAGGATATACCCGTGTTGCTGTCGTATCTTTGGATGTTATCCCGGGCATGGAATACAGCTATGATTCGATTATCACAAAAATGCAGATGTCTAAATTCAAAGAACTCTCTCTTGCCACCCCACTCATGTATTTCCAGGGTACAGAAGGGGAACCGGATCAGGTTGTTGATTTCCTGAATGCAGTAAAGAGCCAGTTCCCTGTTATGGGAAAAGAAGATGCTACTCTTATTATGGCACATGGTACACCACATCCGGGCAATGCTTACTATTCTGTCATTCAGGATCGTATAGAAAAATTAGGGATGAATAATGTATTTGTTTACTCTGTTGAAGGTCGTCCAAATCTGGATGATGTCATTCCGAAACTAAAAGCAAAAGGGTTTAAGAATGTCACCCTTATGCCAATTATGATGGTCGCCGGTGATCACGCAAACAATGACATGGCAGGCGATGATCCAGATAGCCATAAGAGTATTCTTACAAAAGCAGGATTTAAAGTAAATACTTATATTCACGGTCTTGGGGAAAATGAAAATGTTCGTGCCCTGTACATACAGCGTGCTGATGAGGCCCTTGCTGCATTCAAGAAGTAATTTGTGATAAGATATTAAAGAGAGGAATACTCTTTGATATAAAAATTCCTCCGTCATTTTCGACGGAGGTTTTCTTTTCTATTACAACTAAAGGAGATCATCATGAAGAAGGTCCAAGTTGCTATTCTTGCTGCTGCCATATGCCTTACTGCCGCCGGTTGCGGGAATACGCTACAAAAATCAGCAAATCCTTCCGCCAGTATCTATAACTATAAAGAGCAAAGCATTACCATGCAGTCGCAACCGAAGCGAATTGTTACACTAAGTGCTCCTCTGCTTAATATGGCATATGCGATTGGCGGAACATCATTGGCTCGGCCGACTACTTCCAGTCCCATACCGGATTCTGCAAAAGCTTTACCTGAATTGGGACAAGTTTCTCATATAAATATGGAAAAGCTCGTAGAACTTAATCCTGATCTCGTTCTCGGTGAAAAAGGGCAAAATGGGAAATTAGAATCACTCCTTCAGAGCAATAAAATTCCTTATCTTTTGATCAACTATAATGGAATCAATGACAATATTCCACTTATGAAATTTTTGGGACAAGTGTATGGAAGACCGGAACAAGCCGATAAGATAATTAAGAAATATGAAGCGGATATTCAAAAAGTGGAAAAAGATGCTTCGCAGTATGTACCTGCAAAAATTGCCATACTTAGGGCCACCGGCAAGGCGGTCACGGCGGAAACGCCGAAATCAATCTGTGCGTCCATGGCAGAACGTTTAAAGATGAATAACGTTCTTCTGTCTCATAAAGAAATAAACTTGGATACAAAAACAGTTCCATATTCGCTGGAACAACTTTCCGCAGATGATCCGGAGATTATTTTTGTAGTAACAATGGGTAAGGCTGAAGAAATTAACAAAAAAATGGACGAGCAAATGCGTGATAATCCGGCCTGGGCGAATATCCAAGCTGTGAAAAACAATCGAGTTTATTTCCTTCCCTCTGATTTATTTCTTATGAACCCCGGAGTCAACACACCAAAAGCAATGAACCAACTTCTTGATCTGGCATATCACCAATAATTTTCATAAAAAACAGACTTGTAAGAATAGTTGAAAGCACATTCTGCAAGTCTGTTTTTTATTGTATTCAATTTAATACATCCGTTAATCAAGTAATCCGTTTATGGAAATACTGGGCCGCCCTCTTCGCATTTCCACATCTGCATCAACTTCAAAAATATCTGCAATTGCATCATGAGTCATTACATCAATAGGAGTTCCTTGTCTTTCTATAATTCCATTTTCGAGCACAAAAATTTCTGAAGAATATCGTACTGCCTGATTAATATCATGAAGAACCATAATGATGGTAATATTTTCTTCCCGATTAAGTTTTGATACCAACTCCAGCACTTCCAACTGATGACAGATATCTAAGTAAGTCGTAGGTTCGTCAAGAATCAAAATTTTCGGTTCTTGTGCAAGTGCCATTGCAATCCAAATCCGCTGACGTTCCCCTCCGGATAGGTTGGCAGCCAATCTATCCTTTAAGTGCAAAGTATTCGTTCTTTGCATCGCGCTTCGAATAACATCTCTATCATGAGTTGATACGCCTGTCCACCAATGTTGATATGGATATCGCCCGCATGAAACCAGCTCTTCAGCAGTCATATCCTTAGGTATCTCATGCACCTGCGGTAAAAATGCTACTTGTCTGGCCATTTCATTGGTATGAAAGCTACTCAACTCTTTTTCCGCTACTTCAACCCGTCCTACATCAGGTTTTAAATTACCTGTCACTATTTTTAAGAGCGTCGACTTTCCACATCCATTTCTCCCCAGAAAAGTGACAATACTCCCCTTTTTTATCTGCCCACTCACCCCTCTAAGAACCCGATTCTTCCCAAAAGCCAAATGGACATCCGATATTTTTATTGCTATATCCCCCATTATGAACTCCTCCTTAACAGATACAGGAAAAACGGAGCTCCTAGAAAGGCCATAATAATCCCTGCAGGAATCTCAACCGGTGAAAAAAGTATTCGCCCTAATGTATCACAGAAAACAAGAACTCCTGCCCCCAGTATAGCGGATCCGGGAATTACATATTTATAATCCGTTCCAACGATGAGACGGACAATGTGGGGAACTACAAGTCCTACAAACCCGATAAGTCCCGCTATACTGACAGCACCTGCCGCTAATAAAGCCGCCACCGCTGTCATAGAAAATCGTACTTTTTCTACCGGCACACCAAGCCCTCTTGCTGTTTCATCTCCAAGGCTGAGAATTGTTAATGCTTTACATCCAGCTAATGCAAAAATGAGTCCTAAAACCGTATATGGGAAGAGCGCCTCTACTTGAGGCCAGCTTCTTGCCGAGAGTCCGCCAACCATCCACAAAAGAGCTCCCTGCACTTTATCAGAGTAGAAAACCAAAAGTGCAGAAATGCCACTCCCCAAAAATGCACTGACCGCTACACCGGCCAATATAATACGTGTCGGCCTGATTCCATTTTTCCACGCCAATGAATATACAGCACATGCGGACAACATAGCACCGATAAAAGCCACTGGAGTAAGCAACAGAGATGCTTCCGGCATAAAAATCAGCATGATAACTCCTGCTAAACCGGCTCCGCTGGATACACCTACAATGCCCGGATCTGCTAAAGGATTTTTCATAACCGCCTGAAGAATGGCACCGGAAACTGCCAAATTTCCTCCCACTAATGCACCAACTATATTTCTTGGAAAACGGATATTCCAAATAACCATTTCATCCGTTGTACTGACATTCCCTATCAATGTATGTAAAATCGTTTGAAATGAAATATTTGCTGATCCAAACAAAAGACTTCCCACCATTGCACAACAAGTAAAGCAAAAAAATCCCCCTAACATGATAAGCCGTAGTGTCTTAGTTTTACCCGCATCCGATTCTTTACCCAACAGTTCCTCCTACAAAGTCATGCAATATAACCATAAACAAAAAGCAATAAAAACCAACCTGTATATCATCATATTATTACTTCTGTTCACTCTGCTAAGGTTTTATTAATATAACAAAACATCATTTTCTTCCCTGTACATAAAGCATGTGATCTCTTTGTACAAGATTAAACATTAATGCGTTTATGACAGAGGCAACAATAGAGCTGCCGCCTTTTGTTCCTCTTACTGTAATAAATGGACAAGGAGCTTTTCTAACAAGTTGTTCCTTAGAATCCGCCGCGCCGACAAATCCAACAGGAATGCCAATAATCAATGCCGGTTTAATCCCGTCTTCCTCCACCATGCGAATAGCTTCATACAGAGCCGTCGGTGCATTCCCCACTCCGATAATTGAGCCGTTTAAATCTGCCCCAAAAGAATTCATTGCAGCCATGGAGCGGGCTATATTTTTTTCTTTGGCAATTTTTGCGATTTCCGGATCGGATACGCGGCAAAACACCTCTCCTCCCAATACAGACAGGGCATTCTTATTAATACCCGCTTTTACCATATTTACATCGGTATAAATATTACATCCCTTCGCAAGAGCATCAATGCCCGCCGCGACAGCCCCCTTGCTGGTCGCAATCAGATGACCATAGTCCACATCACCGGACGCATGAATCATACGTGAATAAACAGTAATTTCTTCTGAGGTTAAATCTATATCACTGATAAAAGGATCGATCAGATCCATGCTCTTTTCTTCAATAGCTCTTGGGTTCTTAATAAAATCCATAATATTCCTCCATATAATCTAAAATATCCTGCTGTGTCGAGAATACAGGAAAGCCCGATAAATCAGCTGCAGGCTTGTCGATAATGATTACAGATATTCCCGCATCCATCGCCGCCCTAAGCTTTGTGTCACTACCGCCAACAAGCCCGCTGTTCTTAGTAACCATTACATCAGCCTTGTAATCACGAATCATTGCCAAATTCATTTCATAAGAGAATGGCCCCTGTATTGCTAAGATGTGCTTGGCTTTCATCCCCAGATCCTCACACAATTTAATAACTCCTGATACAGGAAGCACCCTTGCCCATATTTTCTTTCCCTTCAATGCCTCCGAATGGACAAATGCTGACAAAGTCTTAGATCCTGTTGTCAAAAGAACACTTTTCCCCAGTTTTCCTGCCATGCCTGCTGCTTCAAACTCATCCTTGGCATGATAAAGTTTATCATAATAGGGAAGCGAAATCTCAGGACGTTCAAACCGTACATAGTCAATACCAGCCTCCTTGCATGCACTCCGTGCTGTTTCAGACACAATCGCCGCATAGGGATGGCTGGCATCAAGAATCAAGATTATATGCTTCTCCTTAATAATTCGTACCATGTCCTCTTGTTTGAACCGCCCTACTTCAACATCAATCCCTTTGTGGGCAGCTAATACCTTACCATATTGGCTTACTACAGTCATAAGAATTTCCTGCCGCTTTTCCGGGGATTTATTTATTTCCCGGTCTGCCAGTTTCGCTCCTATCTCACGGCCGTCCTGCGTTCCCGAAATAATCCAGATCAAAGCTTATACCCCCTTGGAGTGATGATATGTCCATCAGCAATATAAGAGTTACTATTCCCGATAATAACAGTTGACTGCATATCTACATCTTCTTCAGGTAATTTCTCCAAAGTACTGATTGTCCAATTCATTCCCGGACGCCCTGCTTTTCTCACAATCCCTACCGGAGTCCCAGGTTTCCTGAATTGCAGGATTATATTTCGAATCTGATCTAAATAGGTCGTACGGCCACGGCTCTTAGGATTGTAAATGGCAATAACAAAATCTCCTTCTGCTGCCAGTCTTGCCCGTTTCTGTATTTGTTCCCAAGGCGTCATCAGATCGCTTAAACTGATTACCGCATAGTCGTGCATCAACGGAGCTCCCAAAGCTGCAGCAGCTGTATTGGCAGCTGTCAACCCCGGAATAATTTCACACTTCGGACGTTTTTCTTCAGGAATTTTTTGAATAAGTTCAAGTACAAGTCCAGCCATGCCGTAAACGCCCGGGTCTCCAGAAGAAATAACCGCAACTTTATGCCCTTCCACAGCTAAATCGACTGCTTTCTGGCATCGATCCACTTCCTGCCGCATCCCATTTCCTACAATTTCTTTGTCGGCAATCCTGTCTTTAATGAGGGCAATATATGTATTGTACCCTACAATAATATCGGATTCCTGAATAGCATTTATCGCTTTTTCTGTCATTTCCGCTTCATGTCCAGGCCCAATTCCAACTACACGGACAATCCCACCGCAATAGCAATTGTCACACTGGCAAATTTTGTTTTCGGAAGAAGCGTCTTCCCCCCCATGGACTCTCTTAATGCTGCTGACTGACATACGTTTCCTACTCCAATCGTTTTTTCTACAAACTTTGATATCTCAATATGATTTTCTACTTCCGTTTCTCTTAGCTCTTCAACTGTATAAAAGTGAATCGGCCTATCTATGTGTTTCGCAAAATCCAGTAATCCTTTTTCATCGGCTTTAAGATTCACACTGGACAATGAAGCCACTTGATATGTATAAACATTTATCTTTGCTAAGGCCGCATAAAAGGCCTTTTTAATGAATGCTTCCGAAGTTCCCCGTTTACATCCTATACCAACATATAAGTTTTTAGGCCGTAAGTACACATAAGGCTTAGAACATTTTACATTTCTTTCCGTGATAATTACGCAGGCATCAAACTCATTTTCATTTATCAGATCACTGCTGGCACAAGATATACCTATATCAAGAAGCCTTTTTCGTATAGATTTAGCCCCCTCCACCTGATAATCCAGAAACCAGGAAAATCTTTTCCCGGCAGCTATAACGCTGTTAACGGGTTTCAATGTATCCAGCGGTTCAACGCGCATCATGAGCTCTCTGGCTATATCATCAGGCGCTCTTTTTTCATGCACATCCGTTGCCGTAGTGATGACAGGGGCAGCACCAATTGCTGCCGCGACTTCCCGCGTCAACTTATTGGCTCCCCCCAAATGTCCGGATAATAAGGAGATACAATGCTTACCACATTCATCCATACAAAGCACGGCCGGATCACTTGCCTTACTCACCACATGGGCTGCGATAGAACGTACCACAATCCCGGCTGCCATGATATAAATCAGGCCATCATACCTTCCAAAAATTTCAGAAGTCAATGCTGCCGTTTTCTTAAAATAATTGGCTTCCGCACCGCTTGCACATTCCTGATGCTCATATAATGTGATATCTCCCTTTAGAGTTGCTTTTAATCTAAGGCCTAGCCGCGCCCCCTCTGCAGATACGGAAATGATCGCATACCTCATTTTTTATCGGTTCCCTGACGGAACATAGTCGTAAAGCTGCTGTCATATAATTTGGATAACTCATAATCTGTATCCAGTACACGGCCAACGACAATCATTGCCTGCCGTACTACACCTTCCGCATGGATTACATCAGCAATCGTATCAATTGTTCCACGAAGAATCTTCTGATCCGGCCAAGTAGCGCGAACCACGATCGCCACCGGTGTATCTCCGGGATATCCGCCATCCTTCAGCTGCGACATAACTGTATTAATTCCCTGGATAGACAGGAAAATACACATCGTTGCCTGATGCTGTGCCAGCATAGAAAGTTTTTCCTTTTCAGGCATAGGCGTACGGCCTTCCATACGCGTAATAATAATTGTCTGGGAAACATTCGGAAGCGTATATTCCTGTTTGAGAGCTGCCGCTGTTGCCAAAAAGGAACTCACCCCGGGAACCACTTCCATCTGTTCTTCTGCCACGCCTGCCGCACGCAATCCATCCATTTGTTCCTGAATAGCACCATAAATAGCAGGATCCCCCGTATGTACACGTGCTACCGTTTTCCCTTTATGCATCGATTCTAATTCTACCTTAAGCACTTCATCTAAATTCATAGTGGCGCTGTTATAAACGGGAACATCCTTCTTTCCGTATTTCAATATTTCCGGATTAACGAGAGAACCTGCATAAATAATTACATCAGCCTCTGCAATAATCCGCTGACCTTTTATTGTAATTAATTCAGGATCTCCGGGACCTGCTCCGATAAAATAAATTTTTGCCATATTAAACCTCCTCTTTTTTTATAGCAGTAAAAATAAATATTGGACTCATCGGATTGAATAAATGATATCTGCCAAGCTTTCTTAAACGGTTAATCTGCATTTGGAAACCGTCAAACGTAAACGGTCTGTCCTTGAACTCATTCACCACTTCACCTGTCGTCTCCGCAGTAACTGAAGTCAGAACGATTCGTCCGTCCGGTCGCAAAATATTAGTTGCCTTATTTAAAATTTCATGCATATTTCCACCGGAACCACCGATAATTACTACATCCGTCATAGGAAGTTCCGCCATTGCCTCCGGCGCGCTTCCTAAAACAGGACAGATATTCCTACAACCGAACTTCTCTGCATTCTGTTTAATTAAATCAATCCCTTCCGGATTCATTTCTATGGCATATACAATCCCCTTATTTGCACAAAGAGCTGCTTCAACGGTAATCGATCCAGTTCCTGCACCGATATCAACCACTGTATCTTCAGGGGCAATCCGTGCCTTAACCATAATCATCGCGCGAACTTCCGCCTTTGTCATCGGCACCTTTCCCCTTATAAATTCCTCATCATTAATTCCAAATGTGTACACTATCCCATCACCACCAATACAGATTCACCAAAACCGTCCAGCATCGTGATCTCTTTCAGCATACCGGTGTTTATATGCTGATTTTCATATGAAATATGTTCGCAAGCAGCGGCCCGAGTTTCTTTTGGCCATCCTTTTTTTATTAAATATTTGGCGATATATGACGGATTATGTTCATAATCTGTCAAGAAAGCCATTTTCTTCCCTTTTTCATACCTCAGCTGCTCATCATCAGGGATACGCCCATGGAATGACAGCCATAATGCCCCCTGCCAGGGTTCAGTAATAAGTGCAAATGCAGACTGCACCGATGAAATTCCCGGAATCACTTCTATAGGATTTCCTGCAAACCGTTTTTTTAACCAAGGTAATAAACTATAATATCCCGGATCTCCGCTCACCATGACAACTACATCATCTTTTTTTAGTGCGGATTCCATCCAATCGGCAAGCAGAGAAAGTTTTCCTGTGATAGGATACATTTCCTGCCCCGCATGACCATAATCAGACAAGGCACGATGTCCACCGACCAAGTAGCGGGCCTTTTCAATTACGGACAACGCCTTCGGCAGGATATACTCTTTACTTCCCGGTCCTATCCCTGCTACTATTAATGTATGTTCCATTTTTCCTCTTCCAAAATCTCTTTTGCCCGACTGCTTACAGCCTGAACAGTGCCATCCATCCCCGCAAAAACGATCCCTACCCTGGCCTTGCCAAAAATATACCTTTCCGCACGAACCTGTGCTCGTTCCGCCATCTGCCCATAAATCATGTCATAGCCTTCACGGGCAATAATAAGCGCCGCACCATCTGTAGTATTGCATTCCATAATTTCACGAACTATGGCAGGAGCAGCTCCGTTCATCGCCGCATAAGCTGCCATCGTTTCCATCCGTCCGTCGCTGTTCCGGTTATATGTATGAAAGCTTCCGGACGCCACTTTAACCAATTTCCCCATATGCCCTATAAGAAGCATCTTTTCAAAACCTTTAGCTACACATTGTTCCATCATATAGCCGATATAATTACTTGTCTCTATAATCGATTCTTTAGGTATTCCCATAATTTGTGCTGCATGCTCACCAATTCGTCCGGGACATAAAGTCGCCGTACGGATCCCGCTGGCCCAGACTACAGGAACCTGGGGTGCCAAAGACCTTCTATATGCATCTTCACTCATCGGTTTAACGATTCCCGTAGTTCCTAAAACAGAAATCCCGCCAACCACTCCAAGTGCGGGATTCAGTGTCTGTTTTGCTAACTCTTCCCCCTTAGGAATGCTAATTGTCACGATACAGCCATGAGCCGGGGCAATCAATTCCTCATACACGTATCTAAGCATAATTTGCGGTCCCGGATTAATAGCAGGGCGACCAACCTGCACTTGCAGCCCCGGACGAGTAACTGTGCCTACACCTTTGCCGGCTCGCAGTTCCATTCCTGACTTATCAGTCAACTCCACTGTCACCACAATCGGAGTTCCATTCGTACAGTCCAAATCATCGCCAGCATCTTTCAATACAGTTGCTGTCCCGATGTTATTTTCAGCAGATGCGCTTTGCACCGGCAGTGTAATTTCTGTACGCTGCGGCGATAAAACCGTTACCTGTTTGGGAAATTCTCCTTTAATGGCAAGAACTGCAGCCTTCATTGCAACTGTTGCTGTTGCACCGGTTGTATACCCCTCCCGCAATACCTTCCCCATCATTTCCTCTGTATTCATAAATATATAGAATGTCCCTTCATCTATAATTTACAAACTGCAGATCTACAGGAATATCTTCTTGTTTTAAAAATGCAATGCAAGCCTGCAAATCATCCTTATCTCTACCACTTATACGAAGCTCATCCCCGTTGATTTTAGCCATCACTTTGATTTTCGATCCTTTAATCCGTTTTGCAATATCTTTTGCCAAATCTGAAGAAATACCGTTCTTTAATTCAAGCATCTGCCTTACGGTACCACCCGCAGCAGATTCCTTTTTCTTTTCTTCTATATTTTTCAAAGAAATACCTCGCTTTACCAACTTCCCATTAACGATTTCACGAACAAGACGCAGCTTAAAATCATCATCCCCTATGAGAGTAATTAAACTGCCATCAAAAGATACCGAACTCTTACTTCCTTTGAAATCATAACGCGTACCAATTTCCTTAGAGGCCTGATTCACCGCATTTGCGGCTTCCTGTAAATCAGTACGGCATACCACATCAAAAGAATAATCTTTAGCCATAATTGTCTCCTTGATAAATCATTAACATGCCATAATAATAAAAAAAATAAATTACTAATTATCTTACCATACCACAAAGCATTATATTTTAAAAGAAAGAATGTTTTAACACTTTTAGTATATCACATTTACATTATTCAATATACGTTTCCCCTATTTAAATGATAAATGCTTTCATCTGGAAATCATATCCTCAGTACAGTATAATAAAATAAAGTATTTTATTATATAATTTTATTCCGATAAGGAAAGGAAGGTATTTAAGATGCCACTTGTAGGAACTACTGAAATGTTTAAAAAAGCATATGATGGTCATTATGCAATTGGCGCATTCAATGTCAATAACATGGAAATCATTCAAGGAATTATGGCAGCCGCAAAAGAAAAACAATCTCCTGTTATTCTCCAAGCATCAGAAGGTGCTCGAAATTATGCAGGTCAAGAGTATATCGTCGGGCTTATCAAAATTGCTCTTCAGGACTACCCTGAAATTCCCACCGCGCTCCACCTTGATCACGGTTCCTCTTTTGAGATTTGCAAAGCCTGTATTGATGGCGGATTTACTTCTGTTATGTACGACGGCTCTAAACACTCTTTTGAAGAAAATGTACGTATTACAAAAGAAGTCGTAGCTTATGCCCATGATAAAGGCGTCGTAGTAGAAGCTGAGCTGGGACGTTTAGCTGGTGTAGAAGATCTGGTCAGTGTTGACACCAAAGATGCTATTTTTACCGATCCCGATCAAGCGGCAGAATTTGTTGAACTGACAGGTTGCGACTCACTCGCTATCGCTATCGGCACAAGTCATGGCGCTTATAAATATAGTGGAGAACCTTATCTTGATTATGAACGTCTTGAAAAAGTCGGCCAACTGCTCCCTGATTATCCGATCGTTCTCCACGGCGCCTCTACGGTTATCCCTGAATTCGTAGAAAAATGTAATCAATTTGGAGGAAAAGTCTTAGGTGCCAAAGGTGTACCAGAGGAGATGCTCCGTAAGGCTGCCCGGATGGCCGTCTGTAAAATTAATATTGATACAGATATCCGCCTTGCTATGACATCCGCCATTCGAGAAAGCATATTTAAAAATCCGGAAAATTTTGACCCCCGCGGATACCTGAAACCGGCAAGAGAGGCTGTAAGGCAAATGGTCATGCATAAAATCGAAGCTGTTGTGGGTTCGGCTAATACCATTTAATATCTTCATTCTAAACTAAAACTGCCACTGGATACATCACGTCAATCCAATGGCAGTTTTAGTTTAGTTGAAATCATGTCTAAAATATAAAAAGACAAGTTCAAACAACTCGTCTTCTTATATTCATCTCTTATGCTTTTTTAGCAGCTTCGCAAATTACAGTAAAACCAGCGGGATCACTGATAGCCAATTCAGACAACATCTTACGATTTACTTCGATACCAGCCTTTGTCAAACCTGCAATCAATCTGCTGTAAGTCAGCCCATTCATACGAGCTGCCGCATTTATACGAACAATCCAAAGCTTACGGAACTCTCTCTTCTTCGCTCTACGGTCTCTTCTTGCATAGTAGAGAGCCTTCATTACCAATTCATTCGCTTTTTTGAATTGGGCATGGCGGGCACCTCTGTATCCCTTCGCCATTTTTAAAATTTTTTTATGCCTTGCGTGTGCGGTTACACCAACCTTAACTCTTGCCATTCTCTAAATCCTCCCTATCATCCGTTCGGCAGCAATCTTGCTACGCGTTTGTAATCAGATTTGGAAACCAGTGCTGCTTTTCTAAAATTTCTCTTTCTCTTTGGAGATTTTTTTTCGAGAATGTGGCTTTTAAAAGCCTTATTTCTCTTAAACTGGCCGGAGCCGGTTTCGGTAAAGCGTTTTGCCGCGGCGCGGCGGGTTTTCATTTTCGGCATTTTCATTTCTCCTTTATTATGCTTTCGGACCAACAACCATAGTCATGTTACGTCCTTCCAATTTCGGTGGCTTTTCACGAACAATAGAATCACCAAGTTCTTTTGCAAATCTTTCAAGAACTTCTCCACCAAGCTCCGGATGAGTCATTTCCCTGCCACGGAACATAATTGTAACTTTGACTTTATTCCCATCTGCTAAAAAACGCTGTGCATTTTTCAACTTGACATAGAAATCATGGTCTTCTATATTGGGGCGAAGTTTGACTTCCTTAAGTTGGAATACCTTCTGTTTCTTCTTCGCTTCTTTATCTCGTTTCTGCTGCTCATATCTGTATTTTCCGTAGTTCATGATACGGCATACCGGCGGTTTCCCGTTCGGTGCAACTTCTACAAGATCAAGACCTTTTTCCTCCGACAAACGGATGGCTTCATGGAGCGTCATAACTCCCAACTGTTCGTTTGTATCGCTGACTACCCGTACCTCTCTGGCACGAATCTCCTCATTGATACTGAGTTCCTTTCCTATTCTTTTCACCTCCGAAAAAGAAATTCATTGCAAGTAAAAAGCGGACAGCATATACTATCCGCTTCCGAATTCATACATAAACCTTAGTAGCTTTCGCCATGTAAGGTGAGAAGCGGATGACTTCTGCTTGCAATCAGTTACTCGTATATAATAAGTGATTCCACAAATAATGTCAAGCAAAGAGTGAAAACTTATTCCGACAGATCGTCACGAAGGACACGATGCGCCATTCCTACAGCAACCTCATTAAACCGGAGAACGCCAACCCCCACATAAACTGCGACACATAAATGTTCGTGCCACCGGGCTACACCGATTTTTCCGCCTACATTCATTCCCAATGACTTTAATTTTATCTGTTCGATAGCGGATTCCACCGCTCCCAAAACAGAGCCGTCACCTACATGGGTATCACTGATGACATGTTGACGTTGGGCAGCAACGATAGCTGATTCATAAATCTTAGGCAGAATATCTAAAAACTTTCCACCAAAATTAACCGCTACCGCGCGAATTTCCAGTTTGGCCAATTCTTCCCGAAGGATACTTTCTTCCACCCTCGTTTCAGAAAGTGCCATACGCAGCGCCGCCCGGCCAACATCACCACTTTGATATTCTTTATCCATATCAATATGACCTATCCCTAATCTCACGAATCAGATTGGAAACAAATACAGCCACTGGTAGAGAGCCTTCATCACCATTTTTACGGCTTCGAACCGAAACAGTATGTCCATTCATTTCCTTATCACCTACAACAAGCGTATAAGGAACCTTTTCCATCTGTGCCTTACGGATCTTATATCCTAAAGTATCATTTCCCTCTTCAATTTCTACACGTACATTGGATGCAGAAAGTGCGTCGGCCACAGATCTTGCATAATTCATATGTTTTTCTGTAACGGGAACCACTTTGACCTGAACTGGCGCAATCCAACTCGGGAATGCTCCGGCAAAGTGTTCAATCAAGATACCAATGAACCGTTCCAGGGAACCATATCCTGCTCTGTGCAGCATAACAGCTCTATGCTTTTCTCCATCTTCCCCCACATAGTTTACATCAAAACGTTCCGGCAGCTGCATATCCATTTGAATAGTGCCGCACTGCCATGTACGCCCAAGGCAGTCTTTGATATGAAAATCCAGTTTAGGACCATAAAATGCGCCATCACCTTCATTAATAACATAAGGAACACCGGCCGCTTCAACAGCATCCCGTAATGCATTTGTAGAAATTTCCCACAGCTCCTCAGAGCCCATGGAATTCTCAGGACGCGTGGACAGCTCCACATGATATTCAAGTCCAAAAACACTGTATAATTTCCTATACATTTCCATAGTCTTAATTACTTCATCTTTCATCTGATCCTGCGTCATGAATATATGAGCATCATCCTGTGTGAACACACGGACACGGAATAATCCATGAAGCGCACCATGAAGTTCATGGCGGTGTACAATCCCAAATTCACCCACGCGTTTTGGTAATTCCCTATAAGAGTGCTGGTTTGTTTTATAGTATAAAATCCCGCCAGGACAGTTCATTGGTTTTACAGCATAATCTTCTTCATCAATCTGGGTAAAGTACATGTTTTCTTTATAATGATCCCAGTGACCGGACTGTAGCCACAACTTTTTAGAAAGGATAATTGGTGTCATAATTTCTTCATAGCCAAATTCGCGGAACAATTCCCGCTCATAAGCTATAAGTTCATTGCGAATAACCATTCCTTTCGGATGGAAAAACGGGAATCCTGGTCCCTCTTCATGGAAAGAGAATAGATTTAATTGTTTCCCCAATTTTCTGTGGTCACGCTTTTCCGCTTCAGCACGGACAAAGAGAAACCGATCCAGCTCCTCTTTATCAAAGAATGCGGTTGCATAAATACGCTGGAGCATTTTATTGTGTTCATCACCACGCCAATAAGCACCGGCCACTGTCATCAGCTTAAATACTTTTAACTTGCCTGTCGAACGAACATGGGGACCTCTGCATAAATCGGTAAAATCCCCTTGTGTATAAGTCGATATGATCGCATCTTCTGGAAGATCCTGTATTAAGATAATCTTATAATCCTGGTTTCTGCTCCTGAAAAATTCTAATGCCTCATTTCTACTCAAAATCTTTTTTTCAATAGGCAGATTTGCTTTAGCAATTTTAGCCATCTCTTTTTCAATAGCAGCAAAATCTTCCTGACTAAAAACATGGTCAGATTCTAAATCATAATAGAACCCATCATCAATTGCCGGTCCAATTGCAAATTTCGTTCCAGGATACAAATGCTGAATCGCCTGTGCCATTACATGAGCGGCTGTATGCCGAAGTGTAAAAAGCCCCTCCTTATCTGCTTTGGTAAAGAATTCAACCTGCGTTCCATCAGTAATATTATTCCGGATATCAGTTAATTCTCCATCTACTTTAGCTACCAATACATCTTTAGCAAGACTATTGGAAATTTTTTTCGCAGCTTCAAACAGTGTCACTTCATTTTCAAAGTGTAGTTCCTTCCCATCTTTCAACCGAATTGTTATCATAATCTTTCCTCTTTTCTTTCCGGAAATACCTCCCATATATTAGAGAAAAATTTCCTAAAAATAAAAAACTTCCATCCACAAGGGACGAAAGTTTAATTCCGTGGTTCCACCCAAATTAGAGCTAGTACTCCGCTTAAATAACTTATAACGCAGTCAACCGTGAAAACATACTTAATTCTGTTTTCCTGTTTAAGAGTGGTAATATAACCATGACAATATCCGCTTACACCAGCCGCAGACTCTCTATGCATGTACAATGGAAATATCATGTCTCTGTCATCACATTATGAGTATAATATTACACTCTTTTTATTTTATGTCAAGAATCTATTTCAAAAATCCCCCTTATAATAAAGAAAAATTTCATACCTCTTCAAAATAAACAACAGATTCTGTATTTCGCAAATCATTTTTAAACGCCCTTTTCTGTCCATAGTGAGGCAACCGCAGAGACATTGCGGCCGCCGGAATATGCAATCCCAACTTATCTTTTCTGAAGTCAAATTCTAATAAATCAACTTTTTGCCTGCGGAGTGATTCCATAAAAGGACGGATACTTTCTGAATCTTTAAATTCCATATATAAATCTATCCTTTTGGAATTTTTATGTAATTTTTTATCAAGAGGCGCCAATACACGAAATATAAACAGAATAAAAATAACTGCCAAAAGAGTACCTTCAGCAAATCCAATTCCGGCGGCCAGTCCCACTCCCGCACATGCCCAAAGTCCTGCAGCAGTAGTAAGACCCTTCACCTCACTTCGTCCGTTCATCATAATCGTACCCACTCCAAGAAAACCGATTCCACTGATTACTTGAGCACCAAGACGAGTGATATCTGTATTCATATTTGGGAATTCTCTAAATACATATTCATTTACGATCATTGCCATAGCCGCGCCAATACACACCAACGCATGTGTTTTTATCCCTGCGCCTTTATTTTTGTACTCCCTGTCTAACCCGATAATCACCCCTACAAAAGTCGCCAAAGCAAGCCGAAGACAGATTCCCGTCACGTTCCACTCTTTAACAAGATTCATTACTGTATCAAACATATCTATCACTTCCCGTCCGCCTTATCCGCCTTATATGTAAGAAATATTGAAAATCATTTTTTAACATAAGCAAGGTCTCTCGCCTTATAAAAAATGATTTTCAAGTCTTGCTACAAACTATATTTTAATTTTGGTTCTTTATGAACTCCATTATCGCTTTTTTCTTTTCTTCTAAAAGCAGCTTATCCCCTCTTGTTTCCATATTAAACCTAATCAGGGGCTCCGTATTGGAAGCGCGCAAATTAAACCGCCACTCCCCGAAATCCATCCCTAGTCCATCTATATGCTGAATTTCTTTCGCATCTTTCGCATATTCCTTTTCAACAGCCTGCATCACTCTATCAACATGACTTGCCGGCAGATTAATTTCCCCACTGCATGGAAATTCTTTTTCCAAATCGGAAACAAGCTCATAAAGAGATTCATTTGTTTCACTAATAATTTGCGCTACAATCAGCCAAGGAATCATCCCGCTGTCACAATAGGAAAAATCTCTGAAAAAATGGTGGGCGCTATTTTCTGCACCATAAATACCGCCAACTTTACGCATAGTTTCTTTCATAAATGCATGTCCACCTTTTGATTCTACAGAGATTCCCCCCAGCTCCTTACAAACTTTCTGTACACACCAATATACGCGTGGATCGTGGATAATAGTTTCTCCTTTATACCGATTCAGGAAATATCGAGAAAGTAAAGCCACCATATAATAGCCTTCTACAAAATTCCCCTTATGATCTATGAAAAAACACCGGTCGAAGTCACCATCCCAGGCTACACCCATATCGGCACCATCCAACAAGACCTGATTTATCAAAGGTCGTCTGCATTCCTCCAGCATAGGATTAGGTACACCATGAGGGAATGTTGCATTTGGTTTCATATACTGTTCCGTAAAATGAAACGGTAAATACTTCTTTAAATTTTCGAAGCAAATATTGGCACAGCCATTTCCTGCATTGACAACAATTTTTAACGGCTTCATTTTAGAAATATCCACAAAAGATAAAAGGCTCTGAATGTAATCTTCTATAATTTCTTTTGTATAAACATGTCCTTTTTCAGCACAATTTTCAAACTCACTTGAAAAAGCAACTCTTTCAATATCCTTAAGACCGGTATCTGCGCTGACAGGTATTCCTTTTTCCCGAACGATTTTAATTCCATTGTTATTTGCCGGATTATGGCTGGCAGTAATCATAAACCCGCCATCCAACCCATAATAAAAGGTGGTGAAGTACATCATCTCCGTCCCACAGAGACCGATGTTATATACATCAACACCAGCATCATTCATTCCTTGAATTACAGCATCAGCAATCGATAGGGAACTAGGCCGGATATCATATCCCACGCTTATCTTTTTAGGATGGTATAATCGTGCATATGCACGAGCCACACGATAAGCCAATTCCTCATTCACTTCCGTAGGTACGATCCCACGTATATCATAAGCCTTAAATCCGGAATGGCGCATTTTTGAAAAATCTCTCATTATACATCCTCCTTCTCTTTCTCTATTCTTTTCAGCATCTGGGCGTATCCATCAGCGCCATAAGCAAGCGACCTTTTTACGCGGCTGATTGTTGCCGTGGATGCTCCAGTTGCTTCTTCAATCTTGTCATATTTTTCTCCATGCCTAAGCATACGGGCCACTTCAAGCCGTTGTGACATATCATGCAGTTCATTAATTGTACAGAGGTCCTCAAAAAATTCATAGCACTCTTCCCTGGTTTCCAATTTCAAAATAATATCAAACAAATTATCTGTCAGTGGATTTACCAAACGCTGATTTACACTCATCATAACCTCCTTAATACACTTTTGATAAATATTCGCTCCCTTAATAATTAAAAATCTTTCTCACTTTAATGCATTATAGCATTTATGTGATACCACAAGCAAAATATTCCTATATTTTATAATATCGGTAAGTTAGTATTGACATTTTCAGATATAGAGCGTAATATATTCCCATCTTAATCCTTATGCAACGCATAACGGCAAACTTCAGAAAATTCATCATGAGTAGCGGAGGGACTGGCCCGGTGAAACTACGACAACCTTTCCAATGGAAAACGGTGCCAAATCCAGCGGGTATTCTGCTCGAAAGATGATATAATTTATTACTTTCATCTTTTGATGAAAGTTTTTTATTATAAAGGAGCATTATATGATTGAATTAAAGCACATAAACAAAATCTATAACGGCTTTAATGCATTAAATGATATCAGTCTCACTATCAAGGATGGTGAAATCTGCGGCATCATCGGACAATCAGGCGCTGGGAAATCTACGCTCGTCCGCTGTATAAACATGCTGGAACCGCCAACTTCAGGAGATGTTATCGTGAACGGAAGAAATATGGTCACCCTTTCAAAAAGAGAACTCCGTAAAGAACGAAAAAAAATCGGCATGATTTTTCAGCATTTTAATCTCCTGTCCAGCCGTACTGTATATGAAAATGTGGCATTTCCTCTCGAATTATCAAATGTACCTCAAGGAGAACAAAAAGAACGCATTAATGATATCTTAGAATTAGTCGGACTGGCAGACTACAGAAATAAATATCCCGCACAGCTTTCCGGCGGACAAAAACAACGCGTCGGCATTGCCCGCGCCATTGTCTCCAACCCATCCGTCCTTCTGTCTGATGAAGCAACAAGTGCCTTGGACCCGGAAACAGTAAAATCCATTCTCCAATTGCTGAAAGATATTAATAAAAAACTGGGAATTACCATCGTTATGATTACACACCAAATGGAAGTCATAAAAGAAATTGCCCAGCATGTAGCTGTTATTGAACACGGGAAAATTATTGAAGAAGGTTCTGTCATTAACCTTTTCACAAATCCTCAAACAGAAACACTGAAAAAATTTGTCGGTTCCGTCATGTCTTCTGAACTGCCCGCACAGCTTTCCCACATGAATATACATCCTACAAAAGAACATGAATCTGATAATATACTTATTTCACTCTCGTTCCGTGGTGATGTAACTAATGAGCCGATTATTGCCCAATTGATAAAAAAGTATAATCTTAACGTAAGTATTCTTTACGGTTCCATCGACTACATCCAAGATATTTCTTTTGGCCGCCTGCTCATTATGATTAGTGGGCATTTGGAAGATCTTACAGATGCGCTTACACATTTAAACGCTTTGCCAATTACAAGTGAGGTGATCGGATATGTCTCCCGTAATAACTAATTTACTTTTAAAAAGTCTGGCTGAAACCCTTTATATGCTTTCCATTTCTGCCTTTATCGCGGCAGCCGCAGGCATACCCCTAGGAATACTTCTCGTTGTTACAGAGAAAAATGGAATACTTTCCTGCTCGATTATTAATAAGCCACTGGCTTTTATCGTTAATGTTATCCGTTCCATTCCCTTTATTATTCTCATGGTAGCAATTATCCCTCTTACCAGATTAATTGCGGGTACCTCTATTGGTACCACCGCTGCCATTGTTCCGCTAACCTTAGCAGCAATCCCTTATACCGCCCGCATGGTTGAAACTTCTATCCGTGAAATTCCGTCGGGCCTTATTGAAGCTGCTGAATCCATGGGCGCTTCTCCATTCCAAATTATCCGCAAAGTTTTAATTCCCGAAGCACTTCCTTCTGTCATTCAAAACATGACCGTTGTTATAGTCTCCCTCATCGGATCCTCCGCTATGGCAGGAACCATTGGCGGAGGCGGCCTCGGTGACCTTGCCATCCGTTACGGATACCAGCGCTTCCAGGCGGATGTCATGATTGCCACAATTATTGTCTTAGTCATTATTGTCCAGTTTATGCAGTTCACCGGTAACCTTTTGTCAAAGAGGGCAAACAAGAAATGAAACGACCATATAGGCTTTATTTGACAGTGATTTCATTCCCATATTTAGAAGTAAACATTATATAATATTTACACACGCAAAAAATCTCCTTCGATTTATTCATTGCAGTTTTCGTACCGCAATTTTACATCAATCGTAAGGAGATTTTTCTTGCTTGTAAAATCTTGCTGATGAATATTTACTCTCCTCTGTCTATATAAAAGAATATCTTTTTTACAAAAGCCTTTCTTCGTTATTCATTATGAATAATTCTGTTCTTATTCCAGCAATGCATTTTTTGCCAATTGATCAGCCATTTCGTTGTACATGACGCCTGTATGGCTTGCCACCTTATGAAAATGAACCGTCAGCTGTCCTTTTATTAATTCATAATACTCCCGCAGCGCTTTTGTTCCCCGTTTATTCGCTTTCCACTCTCCGGTACACCATTTCTCTATACCGACATAGTCATAATATAAATTTATCTCCGAGATCCCTTTTTCCAAACATTTTCCCATCGCAAACACTGCACCATGTATTTCTCCCGCCACATTCCGCATCTGCGCTTCTTCTGCATCAATAATTTTCTCTGCATAAGTTTCAACAGTTCCATGGTGGATAAAGACAACCCCAAACGAAAAGGTATCGGGAATTGTCGGAATATAAGAACCGTCTACATATACCGCCACTCTTAATTCGTCTTTCAAGGCTTTCACCTTTTTATCAGCAACATCCCCCAAGAATTCCATTGCTTCTTCTTTTGTAAAAAAGCCTTTGTAGGACGCACCGGGATATCCAATAACCTGCAATTTACAGTCATCCCAACTTGTAAACAAACCGGTTTTCCTGCCGGATTTCACAGCATACCATAATTTTTTTTTCACAAAAACGCTCCTTTATTATTCATATCCATAGGCTGCCTGTGGTAGTATAATAAAAACTGAATTTATTAGAGGATCATTATGTTAAAATTCAATTTATTACACACTTTCCCTGCTTTTACCATCAAAAACTATCGGACTTTTTTCCTTTCCCAATGGGTTGCTCTCATGGGGCTTTGGATGCAGCTTACTGCACAGCAGTGGCTTGTTTATGAAATTACTGATTCCCCTCTGCTGTTAGGTGTTCTGAGTACTATGCAATATATGCCAAGCCTCCTTTTCACACTGTGGACCGGTTTTTGGATTGATCGCCACAAAAAGAAAAGTATTTTGTTGGGAACACAGCTTATGTATATGCTCCAGGCTTTTCTTTTAGGGCTCATCCTGTGGAGCGGTCATACTGATTATTATTGGATTCTTCTTTTTGCATTTTTTCTCGGTACCATAGACTGTGTTGATCTTCCCGCACGGATGGCTTTCATGCCTTACTTAGTGGGAACACAATACCTGAAAAGTGCAGTCAGCTTAAATTCCACCAACTTTAATATTACAAGAATGCTTGGTCCCATTTTAGCAGCTTTTCTTCTTAGCTATCTCAGCTACAGTACTATTTTCTTTTTGAATGCACTCTGTCTTATCCCTATTATCATTGTCTACTTGCATATAAAAGTGGATGAACCCCAAAACCATACCATCTCAAACGATATAATGGGAGAAATCAAGGCAGGTCTCAGATACACGTTGCATCATAAAGTTATTTTATCCAATTTGCTTGCGGTCGCAGTTGTCAGCGGTTTAATTCTTAACTTCGGTACTTACGGTCCACCCTTTGCGGATAGAGTACTCCATGCCGGATTAAACGGATTCAGCAAAATACTTTTTTCTGTTGGTACCGGTTCCATGATTGGTGGACTGATTTCCGCATCAGGAATATCCAAGCCGAAACAGACTCTCCCCTTTTATTCAGCTCTTTTATGTGGTTTGTGCTTAATTATCATCAGTCAGACGAATTCGCTTTATCCAGCACTTCTTCTTTATGCAGGAATTGGGTTCACCGCTATTATCAGCATCGTCAACTTTAATACAATCATCCAATTTTCAACGGAACGCAGCTACCTAGGACGTATCATGAGCTTATATGCCCTTGTATTTTTAGGTGCAACACCATTTGGCAGCCTTATTGTCAGCAGCATAATTGAATATTCTGGAACCTCAAATGGTCTTCTTTCCATTGGGCTCCTTGATATAATGTTTATTCTCCTTATCAAATATCTCTACTGGAAATAACGCAAAAGAAACCCTTTTATCTATTACACAACTCTCTTTAAAATCAATGTCTCATTTTCCCAAAATTTTATTAATTATCTGGGTCGTAGAATACCCCTTTACAAAAGGAAGTATTCTGACTTCCCCCGCATACTCTTTTCCAATAACATCCTCCATACTATAGTCACCGCCTTTTACCAAAATATCCGGTTCCAGACATTTTAACAATTCCAAAGGGGTTTCTTCATTAAAAATGACAACTTCATCCACAAACCTCAATGAGTTAAGCATAAATGCCCGATCCGATTCCGAATTAACCGGTCTCCCTTCACCTTTAAGTTTTTTTACAGATTCATCCGCATTAAGACCTATAATCAAATGCTCCCCCAATGCCGCCGCCTGCTGCAGATAAATAATATGTCCCTTATGAAGGATATCAAAGCATCCGTTTGTGAAAACAACAGTTTCTCCTTGGGATTTCCACGCATCCACCTTACTTTTTGCTTCCTCCCAGCTTATCGGGATATAAGCCGTCCGCATCATATTGGAGCCGCACCATGCGTCGATCATTTCAGTGTGGCCGACAGGATAAGTTCCCACTCGAGACACCGCAATTCCAGCTGCCGTATTTGCCAGTTCAAGAGCGGTCATCATATCCAAATTAACAGCTGTTGCAGCTGCAAGTATGGCCATAACAGTATCTCCCGCTCCGGAGACATCAAAGACATCCTGTGCGACAGAAGCACAATGTGCACTTCCATTTTTATTAATGCAGGTAATTCCCTTTTCAGACCGGGTTACAAAAATATTTTCTATCTGAAACGTTTCCCGCACCTTTCTGCCAATCCGTTCAATATCTGAATCATTATTATTGATGACGAATCCAGCGACATCAGATAGCTCTTTTATATTGGGGGTAATTCCATATGCACCTCTATATTTTGTCCAATCGCATCCTTTAGGGTCAATCAGTACCGGCACATCATACTCTTTCCCTTTTTTTATGATGGTTTGCGCCAACTGTTCTGTAATCATACCTTTTCCATAATCGGACAAAACAATACTGCCTACTCTTTGCTGAAGCAATTGATCCAGCCATTTTAAAATATATTTGCATACTTTATCATCAGGATTACACCTTTCTTCAAAATCAAGACGCATCATCTGTTGACGGGCGCCAAGAATCCTGACTTTAGTCGTAGTAGAGTACTCTTCTGACACGATAACTCCCGTATCATCAATCCCAGCTGCCCTTAATAACTCTGAAAGTGTATCTCCATCTCTATCATTTCCTCGCATACCTGCAATAAAAACTTGTCCACCCAAAGAGGATAAATTGGCAGCCGTATTAGCAGCTCCTCCCAAAACATTTCGCTGTGATTTCACTAAATTAATAGGAACAGGCGCTTCCGGTGATATGCGTTCCACATTTCCGGAAATATATCGATCAAGCATAATATCACCTATCACCGCTACTTTTATATTTTTTATATCTTCTCTTAGAAATCTTTCTCCACCTATTTTCATCGTTGCACCTAAACTTAATCAAACTATATTTATCTAAAATTTACTTTTTTATTATACCATTTTCTTTCTGTAGCCCATGAAAATAACAAATCTTCTAATGGTTTCATCACAAAGCTGCCTGTTTCATACAAAATAGGCAGCCGTTTTATAACAGATTATACTTTTTCATTCCCGGCTGTATATTTCCCGCTCTTTTTCTGTGCCTCATAAAGCTCAAAGTATTTTCCCTTCTTCTCCAAAAGTTCTCCATGAGTTCCTTTTTCTATAATCTCTCCATGATCAAGCACGATAATCTGATCAGCATCACGGACAGTAGATAATCTATGGGCAATAATGATCGTTGTGCGGTCCATTGCCAAGTCGTTCAATGTTTCCTGTATCTTTTTCTCTGTCTGGCTGTCAAGTGATGATGTGGCCTCATCAAAGATAACAATAGGAGGATTTTTCAAAAATACCCTGGCAATAGAAATCCTCTGTTTTTGCCCGCCAGATAACTTAACTCCGCGTTCTCCCACTTTTGTTTCATATCCATGGGGAAGCTGCGAAATAAATTCATCAGCAGCAGCCAATTTCGCTGCTGCTTTTATCTCTTCCGCAGAAGCCCCTTCTTTTCCGTACCCAATATTTTCACCAATTGAATCCCCAAAAAGGAAAACATCCTGCTGCACGATTCCAATCTGTTTTCTTAAATCCTGTTGGCAATATTCTTTTATGTCTTTTCCGTCTATCAATATTTCCCCCGATGAAGGATCATAAAAACGAAGAAGGACATTGGCAAGAGTACTCTTCCCTGTTCCTGTCTCCCCCACGAAAGCAATCGTTTTACCTGCAGGGATAGCCAAACTTATATGATGCAAGACCAAACGATTATCATCATAGCCGAAACTCATATCTTTAAAACAAATATCCCCTCTGACTTTATTAAAAACGAGTGGCATTTCAGGATCCTCTATAGACGGCTTGGTATGCATAATTTCCTCAAAACGTGAAAATCCGGCCATGCCCCGCTGATATACTTCCGCCAATATGGTTAATCGGAATACGGGACGCATAAAAATATTCACATACAGTAAAAATGCAACAAAATCCGGCAATGTAAGTATATCGACAGAGATCATATATCCGCCCGCCAGCAAAACCACCACATTGATAAAATTCGTAAAGAAATTAATACTTCCTGAGAAATAGGCAACTAATTTATAGGAATTGAACCTTGTATTTCTAAGCTCCCTACTTTTACCACAAAAACGCTTCCGCTCAAAATCTTCCATGGCAAATGCCTTTATAAGGCGAATCCCTGATAAACTCTCTTCCGCTCTGGCACTTACTTCTCCTGCTTTTACACGGTTTTTACGAAAGGCATCTTTCATCTTCCGATTTATTTTTACTGTATGGAATGCTTTACCAATCAGGAGCCCGCCGATTAAAATGGCCAATGTCCAATTCATAATAAGCATGGCTACGATGGTTCCTGTCATGATGACGGCACAAAGTAAAACGTCATTGGGACCGCGAAAAGCCAATTCACTTACTTCCGTCACATCACTTGTTATACGGGATAAAAGCTGCCCTGTTTTTTCATTATCAAAATAACGGAAAGATAACGTTTCGATATGAGAAAAAAGATCATTTCTCATATCATGCTCAATAGATGCACTCATAATATGTCCATAATACTGTACAGAATAAGAAATAATAAATTCAAAGATATAAAGCAGCAACAGAATTGCGGATCCCCAAAAAAGTGCTGTCATGTTTTTAGAAGGAAGAACCCGATTAATAAGTTCTCTTACCATGACAGGAAAAATCAAATCAAGCCCCGCCATGGCAAAAGTCCCAATAATTACACCTATAAGCAGTTTCATATAAGGCTTGTAATAATGCATAAAGTTTCTAATCATTATCATTCTCCCTGTTCCAAATATGCAGATCATAGGAACCGATTAAATCTCCATCCGGTGTTACCGCAGGCACTTCAATTCCTGCTGCATATTTCCCATCATCAGAAATAGAAATTGCCTGAATAGGCCCTTTAGTATGATATCGATTTAGCTCCTTTCCGTTGACTAAACTGATCACCGCAGCTCCATGCGCACCATAATCATGATTTCTTACATTCCGCCCAATAGCAATAGCTGCGATACCTGATGAGGAAAATGTAATTCCTTTCACTTCTGCTCCTGCTGTATATTTAAATTTATACGCCCCTTCCATATCAAAAAGATATACGCTATTACTGGAAGGATGTATAATCGGTGCGGGAATTTGCCAATTTGCCCGGTTAAATGTATTAATAGTTGTGAAGACAACACCTTCAGGCACGATATAAGCATCTCTACCAGCAGCGTTATACCAACCGCCGGCTACCTTATGTGGTTTTGAAAGGACCCGTTGCCAAAGTATACTGCCGTTCTCATCAAAAAGGATTCCTCTCCCATCACTGGTCATCGCAGACAAATACTTTCCATCCTCTGAATAATTAGGACCATTGCGTATTGTTGTTATCTCAAAAAGTGGTGCCGCCGGTATATCCTTAGCACTAATCAAAGTTCCTTTATCCTTGTCCAAAACATATATATTTTTATTATATTTTCTTTCTTCAGGCCCTGATTTGTCATAATTAGCAGAAGCAAACGCAAACCGCCCTGTTGCAAAAGATACACTGCCCCAATTAATCCAGCTGTCCATATTTTCATTGAGCGGGTACCGCCAGCGTTCGTTCCCTCTTTCATCAAAGGAAATGATTCGGCTTATATAAGCTCTTGAATGATTCTTACTGACAGTAGATCGATAAAAAATGGCATATACATTACCTTCCTTGTCTGTTTCTACATGAATCGGAATCGGATACGCGCGAATTTCATTTTCAACTCCAATAACATCAACTCCGTCAAATTTCCATAAGATATCTCCCGTTGCAACCTCTAAGGCGTAGAGCGTTCCGGATGGGCTGCTTTCTCCGACATAGACAATCCTGTTATCTTTACTCAACGCCAACGAACGGATTTCACCAATTCCGATGGTTCTGGACCATCTTTCATATCCTTCTATAGAAAAATGATACATTTCCCCTTTTATGGTTCCGACAATCCATCCACGATTAACCGGTAAATAAAGAATCTCTCCGCCATCAAAGCCCATTCTGTCATAGTTTCTTCCTGCCACATTCCCCAGTGAAACAATGGTTTCTCCTTCAGCTTTTTCTCCATCGAACATTCCCCATGGCGTTTTATTTCCTGTCAGAAAGAACAGCAACAGCCAGGTCATCCCCAACAACAGAAAAATAAGCATTGTCTTCATCTTTTTCATAGATATAATTTTGTCCAATCATAAACTATACGCAGCGCGCCAAAATAAATCCCCTGCTGTGACAGTGCATACATGAGCTTGCTGATGCCGGCTGCCATAATAGTCCCCATTAGGAACAGACATACTGCCTTTTCCCGCAAACCCCAGATTCCATAACTCTGCTGTTTTGCCAGAAACAATCCCCTGCTGACAACAGAAAGCGCCAGAGTTTGGGATCTCCTGATACATCTCGCCAAAAGAGGTTTCACTATATATGGCAAATGTCGGATAATCTGGGTTCTCCCTTTATTCCCATGGCTGCGCAGCTGCAGCGCAATAATAACTTCACCAGCTTCAGAGGCCAATACAGGAAAAAATCGAATGGCTGTTACCAGCATAAAAGATATTTGCGGCGACAGACGCCAGGATGAGAGCCCTTTTAAAAGCTGGCGAGGATCGCTGGTCCAGCATACAAGCAGACCCAATGCAATCATAGATACAGATCTCATTCCCTGTATCGCACCATATACGATTCCCTCCTGATAAATATAAAGTCCGTCGGTCAGTGCACCTAGAACAGGAAATGTAGGACTGATCAGCATAAGAATAGGAGTACGTGGATTTTGTGCAAAGAACAATGCCTGGCTGGCAACAGATCCCCACAACCCAAATAAAATAAATACCGCAAGCACCTTCCACTTATATACGGGTGTTCCCGCAGCTATATGAAGCGCTATACTTATAGAAAACAAAATAAATAATGTCCGTGGATTATCCACAATAACCATAATCAGAGCAAAAAGAAACAGGACACACAATTTAGTCCTTCCATCCAACCGTGAAAAGAAAGTATCATTGTTCGTACCTTCCCATAATTGCCTAAAGGACATGGCACATCACCTCCTTTACTGTTATACAGGGATCTATACTAAGGTATTCCGATAATTCAAGCATCGGTGGTATGGATAATCCCCCCATTCTAAGAACTTCTTTATTACTGAATATTTCATGAGGTGCCCCCACCGCCACAAAATGTCCTTGTGCCAGCACAAAGATGCGATCTGCCAGTGATGATGCCAATTCAATATCATGCGTACAAAAAAATATTGTTTTTCCTTGCTCCGCTGCATAGGAAAGGAGCATACTGAGATTTTCAAGACTTTTTTGATCCTGTCCCGTTGTCGGTTCATCTAATAAAAGAAGCTCATTGTCTCTTCGTGAAAGTAATGCTCCCAAGACGACGCGAAGGCGCTGCCCCTTTGATAAGGCAAGCGGGAAATCATCCCGATAATGATATACGTGAAGCTTGTGCAATAAAATATCCAATTCCTTTTCTGTCATTGTTTTATTATTCCACAACAATTCTTCCCGAACTGAATCATTTAGGAGCATCAGGTCTGCTTCCTGCAGCATATATCCAATATATTCTCTCCGCTTCCCTATCGATTTCCCATGAATTAAAATTTTCCCTGAGGAAGGCTCCTCCAATCCCGATAAGATATTCATGAGTGTTGATTTCCCTGCGCCATTAAACCCCATGAGTGCATTGATAGATCCCTTCTTGATTTTAAAATTCAATCCGTTTAATGTATCAGAATCCGCACCGGGATATCTGTAAGTGATATTTTTACCTTCTAAAATCAACTCATCACTACTATCTTCTGCTATACATGGCTCTATGGATTTTTGGAATTTTATACCTGCTCGCTTTATTTCCTCCGCAGTCTTTCTCAGCGAGTAAGATAATTTTTCCAATTTCATGAATCTTCCCAATTTAACGCTTTGCGGTTCACGAATTCCATATCCATCATTTTTATCCAGAATATACCATGATTCATCCATTAATCCATCATATACAAAATGCCCCTTATGCATAACACAAAGACGAGGAAACCACGCAGCCAACTCATTGACCCTATGTTCAACAACTACAATGGTCATATGTTCTTCTCTCTGCAAAGAAACTAACAATTCAAGAAAAGACTGCACTCCCTGGGGATTCATCTGGCTCACCGGCTCATCAAGAATAAGCAATTTCGGCTTTGTCACTAATACGGATGCTAAGGCAAGCCGCTGTCTTTGTCCACCCGAAAGTGCATGAATACTTCTTTCTTCCATCCCATCCAATCCCGTGCGTGCAAGAACTTCCTTAACCTTCTCTTTAACAACAGAAGCTTCTATCCCTCTATTTTCAAGAGCAAACCCCACTTCATCGGCAACGGTCATCGCAAAAATCTGATCGTCCGGTGTTTGGTATACTGTTCCCACAAAAACGCCTATCTCTTCTGCGGACATCGCCGCCGTGTCCTTTCCATCCAAAAAGATTTTCCCGTCTATAGAACCATCCTCTTTATCCAGCAGTCCTGTCACCGCTTTTACTAAAGTGGATTTTCCACATCCGGATCTACCTGCAATAAGTACCATTTCTCCTTCTTCTATACGAAGATTGACTCCTGTAAGCGTATTCTTTTCTCTGGAAGTATATCGGCAAGATACATTTTGAATATCTAAAATCATGTTCCCATCACCTGCTTAAGCTTCTCTCCCATACGATACCCCATCCAGGCACCAATACTGCTGTATAGAATCCCATTAACCAGCATATAGAGGGCAATAAACCAATCGGCATAGTATAAACGATAAAAGAACATCATCTGCTGCATGTTTATAAAGGTAATAGACGCATCAGCTATACCTATCATTACCGCAATCAAAACAGCGTATTGTTCCGTGATTACTTCTTTTTTAAAGAATCCCCAAACCCATAGCACAAACCCTAAAACAACAATAGATACTGAGCAAATCAGGATTCCTACCAATGTAACACGCCCGAAAAGTATGGCAGACAGGAGCCAACGCATCAGGAAAAACAACGATAATACACCGGGACGCCTGAATAAAATTAACAACGCCATTAAAAGGAGGTATTGCACAATACCATTTAAAACCCCTATTATAAGCCCCGAAAAAGGCCCTAAGATAACATGAAAAAAGTCTCCCAGCAAAGTTACCGGCACAACAACGCCTCCAAAAGCAAGCGCGGCAAAAAGAGCCACCGTAATATCTCCCCGTGCGCCAATCTGGATAGTACATTCCCTCAGCTTTTTAAAGGATGCCATTACAAATGCTACGCAAGCCCCGGCAAAACCGATGGCAAATATCTCTGTACTTTTTCTTTTCACAATTGTCAACGGAACTTCTGTTACTTTTGATGTATTTCCATCAGTCAAAGTAATCCGTAAATTATAATTGCCTTCATTAATGGTGAATGGGTTTATATAAAGCGGCATGATAACCGGTTGGCTTACTTGCGGCAAAAGACCTATAGATGCTTCCGTAGCATCAGTGTTCTCATCACTCCAGCCGATACCTCCATCTTCAGTTCTGACCGAAATTAATCCCTTCTTCACTTCACCACCGGGCCGGTCCACAAGTTCTGCCACGAAATGAAGTGTTCTTGTATCTTTATTCGGATTTCTCATTTCAAGGAGAATATACGCTGCCGGCGTATTCAATAATGACGGCCAATCTGCGGGCTTGCTTCCTATAAGCCGATTCCTTATGTTCTCAAGAGTCACATCCCGTACATACAATATATCTTTTGCTTCTCTTTGATCGACTTTTCCATCTTCATCTACAGGGGCAACGATACGTTGTATATACCAAGTAGAATTTTCCTTTTCTTCAGAAACTCCTGCAGCGGATGCTTCGCTTTTGCCGATACTGAAATCAATTTTTTGTAGAAATTCTTTATCTCCATAACGAATTTCTACAGAAATCATATAATTTCCTTCTTTCAAATCCTTGTCACAAAAAAGAGAAATAGCCGAAAAGACTTGTCCATAGTTGGCCGGCAGCCTCCACTTTGCTGTAATCACATTGTCTTTTATCGTGCTCCACCCCTCCATTTTCAGTGCATGGACACCACTTGGCAGAGTCACTTTGATATCAGCCGTTTCTTCTTTCGGAAGATTTATGCTCTCAATATTTAAGAATAAAATTTGTGTACTCCCCGCGGGTATTATTTTATGTTTTTCTCCATTCAAACTGTAAGGGAACTGTACATCCAATTGAACTGATTCGTTCCCATAAACTGTTAATTGAAACAATCCCGAAAAGATCACTGCGAAAAAAAATAATATGCTACGAATCATACTGTCCTCGCTCATAAGCTGTTTGCCGCCCTATGCATAGCAAACGATCTTCGCTTATCTTGTCTACATGAAAATATGATGCACCCATTTTCTGAGCTAATTCTTTTGCAAGTCCCAGTTTGATAAAACTCGATTCTGTATCAATTACTGCGGCCAGCATATGCCGATGTCCAATCCGCTCTGCTTCTGACAATGCATCTCTCACGGGATCCGTATTTTTATTAAGCGAATTAGTTGCTCTCCCATCAGTAATCAAAATTAACACCGGATCTTGTAACGGATCCTGCTTGTAAAGCCTGTCGAGCATATCTTCCGCTTTTATAAGCCCCTGGGCAAGTGGTGTTTTACCGCCAGTGGGAAGTGCTGCTAACTTCTTTTGTGCAAATTCTATACTTCGTGTTATCGGTAAAAGGACTTCCGCCCTATCCCGCCTAAATGCGATCATACCCACTCTATCACGTTTCTGGTAAGCATCCGCCAGCATTTTAAATACCACCCCCTTAACCGCTTTCATCCGTTCACGGGCACCCATAGATCCACTTGCGTCAACCAGAAATAAAAATATATTACCTGTCCTTTTTTCCCTTTCTTTCCGCCGGATATCCTCATGACGGATGACCACAGCGCATCCGTTGGATCGTCTGCCTTTTTGATGGGGTGCCGCTGCGCGGAGTGTGGCATCAATTGCAATATCATGCGTTTCCCCTTTAGGAATACCGGCTTTTACATACCGTCCCTGTCTTTCATCGCTTCTCGTCATATTTCTCTTTCCGCTGCCTTTTGAGGAAAATCGTTTTTTCTCGTTCTGTATCCAGAGCGGAGGAAGAATTACATGAGAATCTGCGGGATCTACTTTTTCATCATCCGCCCCCTGCGGAAATTCCGGCATATCCGATGATGATTCATCATTGTCACTCCCATTCCCCGCCGCTTCAACAATATGATTCCCGCTTGGATCCTCTCCATCATCACCAAGATTATTATTTTCAGATTCCTGATCTTTCTCTATATCGTTTTTATCCGGATTTTCTAGTTCATCAGACTGCGGCAGTTCCTGTTCACAATTCTTTCTCATACGGTGGGGAAGTACAAATTCCGCCGCTTTTTCCAGATCCTTAGGCAATACATATCTTCTTTCTGCCAAGGCAGCCAATGCTCGTGCCGCTTCAATTAAATAGATATCCGCCCGATGTCCGGATACATGTGCTTTTAATGCATATACCGATGCCAACTGTATCATGGCCGATGAAACAACCACTTTGGGCAGCAAGGACATTGCAGAATGTATTGCCTTCTTTATTTTTTCATTTTCCAATTTCCATAATTTACAAAAAGACGCACAATCCTTTTCAAAAGAAATAGTACGTTTTAATATCTCAACACGTGTATTTTCATCATGGATATTGTCAACATTTACGAAAAGCCCAAACTGATCCAAACAAGCCCCGGATAGCATCCCGCTTTCCGGATTTATCGCGGCAATAACGGTAAAACTCGTATCACACCGCAGTGATAATCCATCCCGTTCAAGCTGATACGCCCCAACTTCTGCAATATTTAAAATAGAATCCAGCAAATCCTCCCGCAATAAATTAGCATCATCTAAATAGAGCACACCTTGATCCGCTTCATTAATAATTCCGGGATACAGTTTTTTCTGTCCGCTGTAAATGGCTTTTTCAGTATCAATGGTACCAAACAACCGGTCTTCGGTAACACTTACCGGTATATCCCGCCACGGTCTTTCAATCAGTTCCTGTGTGCTTCTCATCAGTGTAGATTTGCCAATGCCTCGAGGTCCGGAAATCAAAAGACCACCGGCGCGAGGATTTACCAGCACAATAAGTATGGCTGTTTTTGCATGATTTAGTCCCAATACAGCGGAGAAAGGAAAATTATTGCGTTTCATCATCAATAACCTGATCCACCTGCTCCCAATTCAATGTTTGTTCTTCAAACGGGCGGCGATGCATACGATGCGGGAGCACCATCCTTGACGCCGCTCTCAGATCTTCCCTGTTTACTGCTGTACGCCCTTCAACAGCTGCTATCGTTTCTGCCGTTTTAATCAATGTTATATCTGCCCGATGCCCATCAACCCCAAGCAATATAGATATTTTAGCGGCAAGAAACAGTAAACTGTCAGAAACCATAACCTGTGGGAGCAATTTTATAGCCTGCTCTATCCTCCCCACTTCTTTTTCCTGTTCCTCTTTCCAATCGGCAATAAACTTCTCCGAATCCGCCTCATATGCCAATCGGCGTTTTACAATCTCCGCCCTTTTCTCCGGATTTTGTTCCCCCGCAACCTTGACTGATAATGCGAAACGATCTAATAACTGTGGACGGATGTCCCCTTCTTCCGGGTTCATTGTTCCTACAAGAGAAAACTGCGCAGGATGAGAATAGGAAATTCCTTCGCGCTCCACTGTATTAATTCCCATAGCTGCCGAATCTAAAAGGATATCTACAGCATGATCGTCCAAAAGGTTAATCTCATCTACATATAAGATATTACGGTTCGCATCTGCCAAAATACCTGTTTCAAAACTACGACGTCCTTCCCGTATCGCCAATTCAATGTCCAATGTTCCCACGATACGGTCTTCTGTTGCGCTGACCGGCAGTTCCACCACTTTCATAGGCAATAATACTACCGGAGGTTTTCTGGTGTCATATAATTCGTGACAGCTGTCACACCAGTTTGTTTTATTTTCAGGATCGTCATGATAATGGCATCCTTGAATACATTCCCGCGGCGGTAATAAATCCGCCAATGCACGGACAGCAGTAGATTTGGCAGTCCCTTTTTCTCCCTGGATAAGAACACCTCCTAATCGGGGATTGACCACATTGAGTATGAGCGCCTTTTTCATTTCTTCTTGTCCGATAATCGCGGTAAATGGAAATATTCCCTGTCTTTTCATATAGCTTTCTCCTGTCTTCTCAGATACCGTTTAATAAAAAATTTTTTCAATGCGCATTCTGCTTCTGAACACCTTACTTGTCCGTTCTTATCAAGCCATCGGGAAAAGCATCCTCCGCCGCAAAGTGAAAAATACTCACACATTCTGCACGCTTTCATAGAGTTCCTAATAAACGCTCCTACCTTCCTGACATTTTCCGGGCACCTGCCTGTATATACATTGCCCAATTTGTATTCACTCTTTCCCATCAGTGAAGAACAGGCATAAATATCACCATGCACATCCACAAAAGCAGCTTCCCCATTCATAGCAAAACATTGAGGAAACTCATACTTCCCCGTCCTCTGCAGCATTCGCACCCGATCTTCCTGTGTAAAATGAATATGTTTTCCTGTAATTTCTTCCAACATATCCATTTTCTTTGCAGTTCTTTCAAGAGCTTTTTCCATTTGCTCGGCAGTGGGCGCATGTAATCCTTTCCCGCGCCCCTGCTCTCTGAGTATATCAAAACCAATCTGATGGACATTCCCATAAAAGTATGCCATATCAACAATCCCATCCAGCTGCTCTACCGTGTCATCAGTTACGACACAAGTAATTCCGGCCTCTATATTTGACTCTCCCAGATTTTGGAAAGCTTGAATCACTTTTTGCGAAGATCTGTCTCCATCTTTTGAAACACGCAAGCTGTTCATAAGTTCAGGACGACCGTCACAAGAAATACCAATTCCTACATGATGGTCAAAAAGCCACTTTCCAATATCTTTCGTCAGCAAAGCTCCATTCGTTTGTATCTGCATCTGTACATTCACATGATTTTTCTCTACAAAATCCACTACTTTCCGGATTAAAGGAAATTGCAGCAACGGTTCTCCTCCGGAAAACTGGAGAAGAAATTGATTTTTCGACACATGCGCTAAAGCCACTGCAGCTATGGCAGTTTCTTCAGTCATATCAACTGGATCCTGCTCTGAAGCATAACAATAAAGGCACTTAAAATTACATCGGCCGGTTAACGTGAGCACAAGCATTCGAATTGGTGGAATTTCACACATTGTCATCCCCTTCGCCTTCCAATTCTCCCTCAATGGATAAATACAGATTTTTTAGTTCCTTCATTGTCTTTTCTTTTGCATTCCACAGCCCCCTTGCTTCAGCTTCAAGAAGCGTTTCGGTAATACGCTGCAACGCCCAAGGATTTACACGTTTCATCCAGTCCTGTACCTTTTCATCAAGCGCATATTTTTCTGCATACTTTTCATACATCCAATCTTCCATAACCTCGCTTGTCGCATCCCATTGGAAACTGACAGACACCATTTTTGACATATCGGATGCTCCTTTATATCCGTGATTCATCATACCGTTAATATACTTGGGATTAATTGACTCCATACGAAAAATACGCTTTGCTTCTTCCTGGACTGTCCTTACTTTTGGACGCAGCCGATCTGCACTGTCGCCAGCATAAGAATGGGGTGCTGATCCTCGTATACTTCTTACCGCAGCAATCATCCCTCCATGATAGGCGTTATAATCATCAGAACTGAGCATATTCGTTTCATGATTATCCTCATTCTTTACGGTGACATCCATAACGGATAACCGTTTTCTGAACAGTTCCGGAGAATATTCACCTTTTACCGCTCCTCCATACGCATGACCGCCCCATCGTACAAAGACATCAGCCAAATCATCGACGGTCTGCCAATTTTTGGATTCAAAAAGCGCCGACACCCCAGCACCATAAGTCCCCGGCGCATCACCAAAAATTCTGTATGCTGCATTCCGCCAAGATTCTTCATGTGTCATCCCGCTTTTTTCCATTAAGCTGCTTTCCTCAGAAACATGTTTTTTGATATAGTTGTCATCTTCCGATTCATTAAGATCTGCTGCCAGTAAAACAGCTTTATCCAGCAGCTCGACAACAGTAGGCATTGTGTCACGGAATAACCCGCTGATTCTGGCGGTCACATCTATACGGGGACGCATTAATTCAGAAAGGGGAATCACTTCCAACCGTTTAACCTGAAGGCTTCCTTTCTCCCAAACAGGCTTTATGCCCATAAAATAGAGAAATTCTGCTATACACTGACCATGGCTGCGCATATTGGAGCCTGACCAAAATACCATTCCTATATTTTCGGGATATTTTCCTTCATCGGCAATATACTGCTCAATAACCTGATTACCCAATCTTTTACCAAGCTCCCATGCTGCTTTTGTGGGAAGCACCCTCGGATCTAAGCCGAAGAAATTACGTCCGCTCGGTAAAAGATTGACTCCTCCGGTATGGGGAGAGCCTGACGGTCCAGGGAGTATGTACCGCGAAGAGAGCCCATCCATGATATGATCCATTTCCTCCGCAGTCTTCCATAAGCGCTGAATCAGGTCATGACATATATAGGAAAGTATACCTGCCACCTTCTTCTTCCACGATTCATTTTCCTCGGATATACAAGTTTCAAGAAGAGCTTTTTCTATTCCTTCATCACCGAAATCATAGGCCTCCAATATTTTTATAATATTTTTAGTTTCATTCCGTATTCTTGACATCAGCTCACTGTAAGTGATTTGAAACCGGGGATGCAACTTTCCTGCGTTGCCAATGATTTCATCAACGGTGGTGTCATATTTTTCCGCCCATATTTCATAAATTGACGGGATTTCCCCGTTATCCAACCGCAGAAACTGGAGAATTTCATCGATAAGAATTTCTCCTTGGGGTGCTTGTCCCAATATATGAAGTCCCACATGGACTTCACCATTCTTCAATTCTTCAAGGTATTGATGAAGTTTTCCGACATATTCCGGAAAAGGCTTGTTCTCATCATAAGGTATTTCCCCGTCTAATTCGGCTTTTTCGGCAAGTTCTCTGATCATCGGCTCCAAAGAGCCTGCATTTTCCGGTTGTATCTGCATAAAATGGGCATACTCGTCCATCATCTTTTCCAATTCCGCCAGCTCATCATAAACACCCGCTTCGGCAAGTGGTGCCGGCAAATGATCAACCAGACATGCTGCACTTCTTCTTTTAGCCTGTATACCTTCCCCTGTAATTGTCATATGGTAAGGATAAATATTAGGCAGATCCCCCAATGACAAATCGGGATAACTTTCCCTATCCAGCCCCGCTCCCTTTCCGGGAAGCCATTCCAGATTCCCATGTGTCCCTACATGGATAACGGCATCTGCTTTCCATTCATCACGAATCCATTGATAAAAGAAAATATATTGGTGAGTAGGCGCTACATAAGGATCATGATAAATCTTGGCAGGATCCATCCCATATCCGCGAGGCGCCTGAACGGTAATAAAAATATTGCCGTCCATAATTCCAGGAACCAATAAGTTTTTATAATCATCAAGCATAACTTTACCGGGAGCCTCTTCCCAGTCTTTTTCCATCTGTCGCTTTACCGATTCAGGAAATGTTGCAAAAAAGTCAATATACGCCTTAGAAAAATTTTTATTACATTCTTCTACTTGTTTATCAGTAAGCATGGATATATCATTTGTCGCATGAGCAGTTAAGGTCTTAATAAAACTCTCCGTATCTTCAGGAATAAAATCAACCCGGTATCCTTCCTTCTTCATACGCTGTAAAAGCAGGCGGATACTTTCAATAGAATCCAAACCGAATGCACTTCCGATGCTTGCGTTAGTGGGCGGATAATTATGGAAGATAATTGCAATTTTTTTATCTTTATTCTCTTTACTCCGCAATAACGCCCATTTTTTTGCCTTGGAAACCATAAAAGCCATACGCTCTGAAATAGGAAGATATTCCACCTCTCCATTTTCCTTCATATGTTTTGCCGCAACAGGCACACCATGAATAATTCCGTCAAACTCCGGCATGGAAATACTAATGGATATTTCCACGGGATTCATGCCTTCTTTGGATCTCGCCCATTCCTGTTCAGGCATGATTAAGTAATATCCTTCCAAAACAGGAATGCTTATTTTTTTTAGTTCCTCTTTTGTAATAGATCCTGATGCGGTAAAAGAAAATTTCAATGTATTAACAATTATATCTACTGCCGGCCTCCCGTCTGCCATGAAGTAATTATGAAATACTTGGCTAAGCGTAGGCATTCCCATTTCGGAAACAGGAAGTCCGTTAGTAAATACGGCAATTGCATTCATGCCCTGCCTTTCACATTCACGAATAAACGCATTCTGATACTGTAAATCTCCCCATATCCACTCATCTCTGTAAAAAATCATCCCAACCGTTGGCCGGTCCTCTCTGCAGAACATTTTTTTATATCTTCTCAAATCGGTTGTACACAGTTCCGGCAGTCCAGGATGATATATTCCTGCCCAGCAGTAAGCGGACGGTTCTGCCGGCATCTCCCCGCCTTTATTCGTTATAAATTGCAAAAAGAGCCACAAGTTTTTATAATTTTTGATTCCGCTGTAAAAACTATACTGCTTAATCTTTTCAACATCCGCTTCACTCACTCCGTTCCGCGCCTCTTCCTCCGCAGATCCCGCAGCATCCATGTAGTACGGAATCGACTTAGCCGCAAAAAACGCCAGACATTTATCCCAAAACATCGTCCGGATAGTCGTTCCCATAAAACGAATCATAACTAAATCGGCATCGCCAAGTTGTTTTTCCCAGATTCTGCTCCATAAAGAAGTACTTTCTACTTTCAGCGTCTCATATTCCGCCGGAACAAGCCCCTCTCTTTTTAATTCACTGCAGGCTTTGCGCATCATAAAGAAACGACGGTCTACATTTGTTAAATAAATAACTTTCCCTTCCATTTATCTCCTCATATAATTAACTATTTAATAAAAATATGGTTATTCCCACAATTCTGGATAAACAGCTCGTGCAACAGCTTCAACAGAATCCGTTACATGTTGGGACATTACATACTTATACCGTTCCGAAAAGAAAATAAACTGATTATTCTTAACAGCTTTTACATCCTGATAAGCAGGATTTTGCATAAGCTCCTTTTTAAACTCATTTTCATCATCCCCTTCCCGCGTTTTCCACACAGGAAGTAAAAATACATCCGGATTTATAGATGGGATGAGTTCATTCGACAGATAAACACCGGCGCCTTTGGGAATATCAATACCATCTGCGCCATTTTTTACATGCGCCATTTTCAATATTTCATTAAACAGCGTGCCCCGCTTCCCGATAATTCCGCGGAAGGAAAGCGCGACAACTGTCTTTTCCTGATTAGGACTTAATACCGACAATTTCTCCTCTATGGCTTTTCGCTTCATACGCATGCGGGAAACAACCTGATCTCCCCGTTCGCTTTCCCCCACCGCCTTAGCCATTCCCTGCACTTTCAGTTCTACTTCATCCCATGTAGTCGCTGTAACTGACACATATACAGGAACTCCCATACCTGACAGGACTTCTGTTATTCCGTTTGAGACAGCAGAAGATATAATTACTAAATCAGGATTCAGCTCCATAATATTTTCGGGATTCAATTCAACAACATGCCCCACCGCCTCACGCTGCGCTTCAGTAACAAAGGTGATATCAGGATTCCCCGCATATTTGCTGAGACCAACAATTCGGCTTATATCCACTAAATCAAGAAGCACTTCATCTGTTCCATAAGTAGTGGAAACAATCCGCTGCGGTTTATGTGGAATCTTTACGGTACGCCCCAGTTCGTCTGTCACTACATAAGCATTATTTTCGACAGGCACTTCGGCAAAATGAAAACGGCACCCGTTTGTTGCTAAAAAAATAATACATAATAGTACAAATATTAGTTTTTTCATGTTTTCGCCATTCTTATATGCCCACTAAGTTTTGCATTCCATATTTTCTCATAAAGGTATTCTGCCCCTCTTATTCCGCAAAGAGGAAGGTCGCTCACTGCCATTTCATCATAAACAGGTCTTGTAATATGGCAACTTACAAAAGGCCTATTCATACGGAGTAATCGTTCCGTTTCATGTGAACTTGACAGAATCAACCCGCCATCCCATTTTTTATAATCTTCAGCAATAGATATGTCATTAATGCCGATTACTCTTACTGTATCCACTGCCGGCGTTTTGGAGCAGGTATCTGCCTGCAAATGAACAGTCAAATTTTCTGTGTCCGCCCATTCCCCCCGCAACGCTTCTGCAATTCCCAGACTCTCTTCCGGTGGTGCCGAAAAAAGAATGCGGTCGAACCAAAGCGTTCCCCACATGGATTTCATATTATTTCCAAAATGAAGAAGCCTTTTCTGTCTGCATCTGATTTCCATTTCTGCTGCTTTCAAAGAAGCCGAATTTACTGCTTCTGCGATTCTATTCAACCATCGCAAAGTCCCTTCCATCCCATAGGGAAGCCCCACAGAAATATAGGGGATATCGAATCGGGATTTCATGTCTTCTGCTGCTTTTAACGCCAGTTCATTCCTTACCACTATATTCAATGCCGCTTCCGGAGCTTTCATAATACTTTCCCAGGAATCTCCCACACCGGGCATGGACACTACATGTATATCGCATAACTCCAGCAAACGTCTAATTTCAATGGCATCAGCTTTTCCGCGCAGATAAACGGAAGAAAGTCCAAGCACGTTGACACCGTCAGATTTTTTTAAAGGGTTCATCTGCTGCACCAGCAGAGATAAGGCCCTTGAGAACCCGCCCGCAAAGCTCCCGTGAAGTCCCCCGCTGTCTATTCCATATACGGGCCACGGCAGATGGCTTTTAGCCGCAATCCCCTCAATATCATCACCTACAAGACTTATACTGCAATTATTTTGAACAAATAGCCGCTCCGGATTTCCATTTTTTTTCAAGTATTCAAATCCATTAATCAGATCCTTCTCGGTTCCATAAACCAATGAATTCTGATCCGGCTGCGTGCAATAAAATCTTTCCGCTGCGCCGGGCATACTGTCATCAATATATTTCATCGCATAAAAGTAGCACCATAGCGGACCATTCACTATGACATAGCTGCCGGGAATTGATGCAAACAATGCAGCGGAACCGGTTAACGCACAAGTTCCTATCCGATGACAGGAATTTTCCCACTCAGATGGTTGCATAGGCAATCCCCCCCTTATTCCCATATCGGCAAAGCAGTCGGTATAATGCCCGAAATATCATAATTTCTCCATTTGTACCAACCATCGGTACCATAGGTATAAAAAATTGTTTCGTTTTCGTGCTGACAATTTCATTCGTCGTCAAAAGTATATCGGCAGCATCTATCAACTCCTGTCCGTCTCGCCCGTCATAGACTGGAATTGACTCCTCTTTTCCAATCCGATGGCGATATTCCGCTTTTTCCTTATCAGTTAAATTATCATAAAGAATTACCGCCTCAATACGCATTTCCAACTGCCGCAGGGCGGAAATTGTATCTGACGGATTATACCAGTGCGTACCGCGGCCAATACCGATGACTGCCTTTTTACCTTTTGTGATATGCAGAATCGATTTCACATAAGAATCTATTCTCTTCTTTTCTTCCTCTATAATCACTTTTGCCTTTTCTACGTTTTTATGAAGCCGTCCTATTTCAAGAATCCATTTACAAGTATTTTCCCAACCAATCGGATACATATCTTTAACGGCATGAATCCCAAATTTCTTTTCTAACAGATCAGCCATTCCATTCATACGATCTGATTGTCCCGTTGTTCCCAGCACGATAGCCAATTCAGCAGCAGGAGCATTCGCCCATTCGGAAAAAGGAAGATAGCCGGGAAACTGCCCCTGTACCTCCAATCCGAGCAAAGAGAGAAGGCGTTTCACCTCGGTCACATACTGCCCTTCGGGCCCCATTTGGTCTCCTAAGAGCAGAATCCTATTATGTTCATGCTCACAGGGTCTAAAAAAGCGCTCTATGATCGTTTCCGCCGTCTTATAATACCCCTCTGAATACTCACCGCCAAGAAAACCTGCATAAGGAATACAGATGACCGGAATCCCGTACTTCATTTCCGCCTCTGCCGATTCCGACTCTGCATCATCCCCAATAACTCCTGCCACACAAGAAGTCGCAATAAAAAGACATTCCGGCTGATATGTTTCCATAACATACGAAATACTCTGCCGAAGTCGGCCTGTTCCACCGAAGATACTGTCTTTTTCCCGTATATTTGAGGAAACAAGAGGCACACATTCCATATTTTCCTGTCTGCCGTCAGCAAGAATCCGGTAATGCGATCCCAGATCCATTGTCTCTGCCACATGGACACACCCCATGGGACTGTGAAAAATTACTGCACACCCCCGGCAGCATGCAACCGCCCTCCATACGCCCGACATAGTACAGCTGCAGGACCTATTTTTAGAAAGAAGCCACTTAGTTCTCGGTTCCATAAATATCTACCAGCTTTTCTAATTCCTCAAACGTTATCGGTGTCGGTACAGATAACTCTTCATTCATCCAAATATCATTCGCTAATTTTCTGTATATATCCGCCTGCGCTGAATCCGGTGCATACTGAAGCACGGTCTGTTTCGAATTTTCAGAAATATTCACAATTCTGTCGCGCGGTACGAAAGCTATCAACTTTGTATTTAAACGCTTAGCAAATTCCGCAAGTAACTTCTTTTCGTTGGGTGTATTCCTGCTGTTGCCAATAATACCCGCAAGTCTTACATTTCCGCGCATAGCAAACCGCCGCACACCTTTGGCTATATTATTAGCTGCATAAAGAGACATTAATTCACCTGAAGACACGATATAGATATCAGACGCATATCCTTCCCTTATGGGCATTGCGAACCCCCCGCATACCACATCACCAAGTACATCATACAAGGTTAAATCGACAGAAGGCAGTGCATTCAGTTTGTCCAACAGCTGTAAAGATACGATAATCCCCCTTCCGGCACAACCTACTCCGGGTTCAGGTCCGCCGGTTTCTACACAGGTAATCCCGTTAAATCCGGCATGGACTATATCTTCCGCTTTAATATCCTCAATCTCACAAGCCCGAACCTTATCCAAAATAGTTTCTTTACATATGTGCCCCAAAAGCAACCGGGTCGAGTCATTCTTCGGATCACAACCGATTTGGCAGACTTTTCTCCCCATCAGACTTAACGCGGCAGAAACATTCGATGCAGTTGTGGATTTGCCAATACCGCCCTTTCCATAAAAAGCAATTTTTTTCATGAGAATCTCAACCTTTATTTTTAATAATATGATCGAATCATATATTGTTTCTTACTCATTATTATATACAAATGCGAATGTTTTTGACAGAATATTCTATAATCTATAAATCATTCTCTAATAAAATAGTTTTATACGACATTTATTTAGAAATAAAATATCACCATCAAATCAAGCAGATGGACTCCGGTCCTTACTTTCTCTCCATCAACCGAATTTTCAAGACAATGCCCATCTTACTAAAGCTGTGCGGATAAGCGCTCCATATGAAAAGATCCTCCTGCTGTATAAGACAGAGAAGGATCTTAATATTTTATTATGATTCTAAAATCATGCTTCCGCTCTATTTCTGCTGCTCCTGACATGTTCATGCCAGGTTACCCAAATGGATGTAGCTACGCAGACGGAAGAATAAGCGCCTGAAATAAATCCGACAAGCATGACCAAAGCAAAATTCTTTGTAGTATCTCCACCGAAAAGATAAAGAGAAGTGACACAAAATAATGTGGTAATCAGTGTGTACATAGAACGACGAATGGTCTGATGAATAGAGTCATTAGCTAAAATAGCAAAACTGTCCGTCCGCCTGTGAGTATGAATCGCTTCCCTGATACGGTCAAAGATAACAACCGACTCATTCATGGAATACCCTAAAACCGTTAAAATGGCCGCCAGGAAAGACGCATCCACTTCCAAATGGAAAAAGGCAAATACGCCAAGGACCATCAAAATATCATGAATGATAGCAACAATCGCTGCAAATGCAATCCTATGCTCAAAGCGGATTGTCATATATAAAATCATAGCGCCAAAAGATAACAGAACATTTAAAAGTGTATTTTTGGTTACTTCTGATCCAATAACCGCGCCTACTGTCTCAATACGTTTTACTTCTGCCGTACCTACTTTGGTATTGATATGGTCGATTATGGCCTGTGACTCATTTGCGCTCAGGTTTCTCGTGCGAATAATAACATCATTTCCCGATTCCCCATCTATAGACCCGGAGAGCTGGATAACCGCCGTTTCCAATCCATCTTCCCGAATCCCATTTCGAACTTGTTCTACGGTCACATTTTGACTGAACCCCAATTCAAGAATTGTTCCACCGGTAAAATCAATGCCCCAGTTAAACCGGAACATAATAATAGACATGATAGAAAGCAGTACCAACAAACCGGAAACAGAAAACCAAAGCTTTCTCTTTGCAATAACATCAAAATTTTTAAACATTAGCTTCATCCCCCTTTTTACCACCAAACCACCAGGGGTTATGAATCCAGTTCGCGTTAATCAGAAGCATCAGCAAAGTACGGCTGACCGTAATAGCGGTAAACATAGAAACTGCCACGCCAAGACCCAATGAAAACGCAAAACCTTTAACCGTCGCACTTCCCAAGAAAAATAAAATGCATGATGTAATAATTACTGTCATATTCGCATCAAAAATTGTAACAAAAGCACGTTTAAACCCAGACTGCACCGCCAGCCGCAAAAGTTTTCCAGATGCAATTTCTTCTTTAAATCTTTCAAAAATCAATACATTCGCATCCACAGCCATACCGATCGACAAAATAATCCCTGCGATGCTGGGCAGTGTCAATGTTGCATGGAGCACATAAAGTATGCCCAGCAGTATCAATACATAAACAAGAAGCGCCGTATCTGCTACAAACCCCGATATACGGTATACTGCAAGCATAAAAAATACAACAAGGGAAAGTCCAATTGCAAAGGCTACTACCGACTTGTCTTTCGAATCCTGCCCTAAAGACGGACCTACCGTACGAACTTCAAGCACCGATACTTTAACAGGCAATGCACCGCTGCGAAGAAGAATCGCCAGATCTTTAGCCTCTTCTAATGTCCTTTGTCCGGTAATAACTGCGGATCCACCTGTAATTGCATCATTGACAACAGGATTCGTAAGTAAATCCCCATCCAGATAAATCCCTACATGACGGCCGATATTGGCTGCAGTAAGCTTCGCAAATTTATCTCCCCCTTCTTTACTAAATTGTAAGGCAACAAGAGGTTCTCGATTCTGTCCGATCTGTTCTCTCGCATCTTTCAGGTCTTCCCCGGTAAGACAAACATTCCCCTCTTCATCTCTAAATTCAAGAACAGCTGTTTTTCCGATAGTTTCGATAGCTTTCTGCGGATCCCTTTCCCCCGGAAGTTCAATAATAATACGATTTGCGCCTTCCCGTTGGATGATAGGCTCTGTCAACCCCATTTCATTGACGCGCTTTTGCATAATATTAATAACTTGAACAATAGACTCAGTAGTCACCTTGTTCTGCTCAGTATCTTCCGCCTGCATAATGATATGCGTCCCGCCCTGAAGATCGAGCCCCTGCCGTATATTTCCTGCTAACCATCCGATGGATGCGGCAAAAATGCCGATAATTACACCGATAACGACAAAAAACTGCAGCAATTTTCCCGTGCGGAGCGAGCTTGCCCTCTTCTTTTCCAAAACTTCATCCCCTTTTCGTAATAATGATACGTTTTTCTGTAACTATTTTTGAGATATATTTATCATAAATTCCATTAGGAACAGAATCCATCACCTGGAAATCCCATAAAACAGACACACGTTTTTCAAGGGAGACTCTTTCGAGATATCTGTCATAATATCCTGCTCCCATCCCCAAACGGGTTCCGTCTACTCCACAGGCAACCGCAGGAACAAGCACTAAATCTAAATCTTCTGGTGCAATCATTGTATAAGGTGCAGGAAGATTCCTTAATCCAAGAGGTCCTTTTGTAAAGCCGGACATGGAAAAAAGCCGCCCGGCCCCCATCTGTCTTTCAGGTAGACAAACAGGAATATATATTCCCTTTTCATCCGCCAAAGCCTGTTCAATTAATGGATCTAGATTTGACTCCCCCCTCATGGCTAAAAAAGCCATAATGCGGTTGGCCTTTTTATATTGCGGCAGAGAAACAATATTTGCCCGCAAACACATTGCCATTTTATCCGTTTCATCAGTAGAAAGAGCCCGCCTTAAGGCGAGCATCTTTTTCCGAAGTTCCTTTTTCTTATAAATAAGAAGAGGCTCTTCCATGATCATTTATTTCTTTTCCCTGCTGATTTCATTACCATTTTCATCGACTTCAATAACTTCCTCTACAATCTCTGTACCTTCTTCAGCAGCGCTGTCAACCTCAACAACTTCTTCTACGGTCTCGATATCTGTCGTTTTTTTCTGTTTAGAAAGCCGATCAGTTTCTTCCGGATTTTCTGCTGGCGCACCAACTACTGCTGCGCCAGCTTTTTTTGCCGTTTCAGCATCAATCAGCTCAACATCACCATGATGAATTGCTGTTTTTTCAACCTTGATTACAACCTTAGGTGCGATTTCAAGTTCTACATATTTATCACGCAATACCTTGATAACTCCATAAATACCACTGGAAGTCACTACATGATTTCCTTTTCTCAGGGACAGGAGAAAACGCTTGCGCTCCAACCGCAACTTCTTCTGGGGACGATACATAGAAAAGTAAAAAAAGGCAATTAAAATCAAAAGTGGCCAAAACTTCTCTAAAATATTTACTGCATCTTCCACTATACTCACCTCCAAACATCATATGGTTTATTTTACCACAGCAGTCTCTGGTTGTCTTTACTTCCAAACTGACGATTCAACTCAAATTCTTATAATCACTATAATTTACGATAAACATTATTAATCGCAATCATTTCTTCCTTTACGATGCAATACTCTCGGGCCATCATCGCTTATAATGTTCCATAAAATGTTCCCTGAACTCAAAAAAGTTTCCTTGCACAATCGCTTCACGCATATCACGCATGAACTGAAGCAAAAAATACAGATTATGAATCGTAACCAATCGAAACGCCAGCAACTCTTCTGATTTATATAAATGCCTGATATAAGCTCTTGTATAGTTTCGGCAGGTATAACAGCCGCAGCTTTCTTCTATCGGGCGAAAATCCCTTTCATATTGTTTATTTTTCATGTTCATACGTCTTGTATGGATCATTGCCATTCCGTTGCGAGCCACACGAGTCGGAAAAACGCAGTCAAACATATCTACTCCGCGTGCCACACCTTCCACCAGACAGTCCGGCGTTCCTACGCCCATAAGGTATCTTGCTTTCCCTTTCGGCATCCATTGGATCGTTTCTTCTAAAATGTCATACATCAAATCATGAGGTTCTCCTACGGATAATCCACCGACAGCCACTCCATCAAAAGGCAGCGAAGATATTTCCATCGCACTTTGTTTTCGTAAATCTTTATACATGCCACCCTGTATAATGCCAAATATACCTCTGTCAGTCCGTTGATGTGCTTTGATGCATCGTTTTGCCCAGCGTGTCGTTCGCTCTGTCGATTTTCTTGCATATTCATAATCCGCCGGATAAGGAATGCATTCATCAAAAGCCATGGCAATATCGCTTCCCAAATCTTCCTGGGCTCTTATGGATATTTCAGGGGATAAAAATTGTTTAGAACCATCTAAAAAAGAACGGAAATAAACGCCTTCTTCCGTAATCTTTCTCATCGCCCCCAGGCTGAAAACCTGAAAGCCGCCGCTATCGGTCAATATCCCTTTATTCCAATTCATAAATCGGTGCAGTTCGCCCGCTTCATGAATCAATTCTGTCCCCGGCCGCAAAAAAAGATGGTATGTATTGGAAAGAATAATTTGCGCCCCCATCTCTTCCAGTTCTTCAGGTGTTACCGTTTTTACTGTAGCCTGAGTTCCGACCGGCATAAACATGGGCGTTTTAAATACTCCATGCGGCGTATGTAATAAACCAGCACGAGCGCCAGTCTTTCTATCCTCTGCTACTAACTCATAATTGACAACCATTTAAACCTCTTAGCGCAAAAACATGGCATCTCCAAAAGAAAAGAACCTGTACTTTTGGCGGACAGCTTCTTCATAAGCAGCCAAAATATGTTCTCTCCCAGCAAAAGATGCCATCATCATAATCAGAGTTGATTCCGGCAGGTGAAAATTCGTCACGATAGCATCTACCACCTGCCACTGATATCCGGGATAGATATAAAGCTGTGTCCAGCTGCTGCCGGCCTCTACTCTTCCTGTTTGCCCCGCCGACTCCAAAGTTCTGACAGAAGTCGTACCCACAGCGATGATCCGTCGGCCTTCTTCTTTAGCCTCATTTACTTTTTGTGCTGTTTCTTTTTCAATAGTATACCATTCCCGATGCATTTCGTGATCCTCAATATTCTCTTCCGCAACTGGTCGAAAAGTTCCTATTCCCACGTGGAGTGTCACAAAAAGAAGTTCGGCCCCCTTGTCTTTCATTTTTTCCAGAAGCTCAGGAGTAAAATGAAGCCCTGCTGTCGGTGCGGCGGCAGAGCCCTTAAACTTCGCATATACCGTCTGGTATTCATCTTTATTCTCCAGCTTTTTATGGATATAAGGCGGCGTCGGCATTTCTCCCAGCTGATCCAGCCAATTATCAAAATCACCGGAATAATGAAACTTTACCAATCGGCCGCCAAATTCCGTCTTATCAATAACAGTACATGAGAAATTCTCTGAAAATTCTATTTCCTGACCTGGCAATGCTTTACGCCCCGGATTCACAAGAATTTCCCAAACATCATTTCCTTTCGGTGTCAAAAGAAGTGCTTCCACTTTTCCGCCGGTTCCCTTGCGCCTGCCAAATAATCGGGCAGGAATAACTTTCGTGTTATTGAATACAAACACGTCTCCCGGTCTTATTTCATCAAGAATATCTCTGAATCGACAATGTTGCCATTCCCCTGTTTTTTTATCCACCATAAGAAGCCGACACGAATCACGCGGTTCTGCCGGCTGTTGAGCAATCAGTTCCTTGGGGAGAACATAATTAAAATCTTCAAGTTTCATTACTTACTCCAAATACATACAAATATATCAATATATCTTCTCAATTTTGCTGCCTGTAAAATAGTGGAGCAGAATTCTTTTATAATACTCTTTCCCGTCGCCGTTCTTTTCCGCCATCGCTTCTGCCCCCCACTGGGAAAGTCCCAATCCGTGACCAAATCCATACCCGGTAATAATTAAATTGTTACCTTTTGCAGAAATATCAAAAAGTGTACTGTCCAAGTCAAATGCACTTTGGATTACTTCTCCGGGAATTATTTTCCTGCCGGATTTTCCAGTAATTTCCATCGTCTTAACTCGTCCTGATATTCCCCGGTCCTTCGCTCTATTATTCCCCATGTGAAGCCTGGAGAGACCTATCTTTTTTACCTTCCCCACATGATACCCTGCTCGTGAAATCGCATTGGAAAATGAATCAATCGAAACAATTTTGTGCCATGGGCGATTAACTGTAGAGCTGCTCTCCTCTTTTACTCCCCGCAGATAAGGGACATATGATCCCCATACATTTTCACTGTCTTCTGTATATCCGCCGCCATTCGCATGAAAAAGCGCATCAATAGCCTTTCCGTTATAAGTAATTATCTCTCCTGCCGTTTCTTCCACTGCTTTATTCGTTGCCGACGTTTCCACAGAACAGCCACGATACACCTGTGACCGGGTATCATCTGTTATATCATAACCGGCGGATCGGTATCCATTCTTGTGATAAACAGCATAAGTCCTTGCCGCGACAGCCTGCGCCTTAATGGCATCAGGCTTCCATGAAGGCACGATTTCACTGGGAACTACGCCCTTTAAATACAACTCCATCGGCACCCGGTTCACAACAGTAACACCATTATTCCATGCAGAAGGAATTATCTTCATTTCGCCACGATACCTGTTTCCCTTTACAGAGAAAGCTTCTTCTCCATTTCCTGTCGTAAAATACACAGGAGCATTAAAAGCCTTCCCTTCTAAAACTATATTTTTCCCTTTCCGTGATACAGAAATCCGCTTGCCGGCATTATAAGATTTCCATACTTTGCCATTCGTTTCAATTCGGAAATGACTTAGTCCCTCAATCTCTACCTGCGGCTGTCCGGAAAGCAGTCCGACTTCCACATCAGGCCCCTTTTTTTGCACAGGCTTAATCTTTGCAACATTTTTAACAAATCCTGATAAAAGCTGTACCTGTTTCTTTTTTACGGGAATAGGCTCAGCACTTACGTTAACTGAATTTCCTATTAATACTGCAAAGGTTATGCATGCAGCAGCAACAGCTATATTTTTTTTCATATAATCGTTCCTTTATTCATTCTTACTGGATAAATGATCTTTAAATAAATATATTTTTATTTTCTAAAAAACAAATTTAAAAGAATTGTTCCTACAATACTGATAACTAAAGATGAGACGACAGGAAAGAAAAACTTCGTCTTTCCCCAGGACCAGTGAATATCCCCCGGCAACTGCCCCAACAAGAAAAATTTGCTGCTGAAACCTATTGCCACACCTGCTATGATCATAAAAATTCCGAAAACAATCAACATTTTTCCAAAATCCATTAGCCCCCCTCAAACAGTTCGTCTTGAACCGTTTCTTTACTCCATATCGCACCTAAATGGTCATAAGCCGCCTTGGTTGCAATCCGCCCTCTCGGTGTACGGGAAATGAATCCGATTTGCATCAGATACGGCTCGCATATATCTTCAATAGTAGCCCGTTCCTCACTAATTGACGCGGATATTGTGTCAATACCCACAGGCCCGCCATTAAATTTTTGTATAATTGCTTTTAATACTTCCCGATCAATCAAATCCAATCCGATATCGTCCACATAAAGCGCAGAGAGAGAGTCTGCCGCAATCTCCTGTGAAATAACGCCTTCCCCTTTTACCTGTGCAAAATCGCGAATACGTTTTAATAATCGGTTCGCGATTCTTGGCGTTCCCCGGGATCGACGTGCAATTTCTTCCGCTCCCGTCTCTTCGATTTTAATATTCAAAATCCCTGCTGCACGAATCAGTATATGCTTTAATTCGTCTGCCGTATAAAACTGCATATGATTAATAATACCGAAACGATCCCTAAGCGGAGCCGATAAAGCCCCAGCCCTGGTAGTCGCGCCAATCAAAGTGAATGGCGGCAGCTCAATGCGTATGGAATTAGCACCGGCGCCTTTCCCCATGACAATATCCAACGCGAAATCTTCCATGGCCGGATAGAGTATTTCCTCTACACTTCGATTTAAACGGTGAATCTCATCAATAAATAAAACATCATGTTCCTGCAGCGTAGAAAGGATAGCAGCCAAATCTCCGGGCCTCCCGATGGCCGGCCCGCTCGTCACCTTAAACTGGACTCCCAATTCATTAGAAATAATTTTTGCCATCGTGGTTTTTCCAAGACCGGGCGGTCCGTAAAGCAATACATGGTCAAGTGCTTCTTTTCTGGATCTTGCGGCAGAAATATAAACATGCAGATTCTCTTTAAAAGTCGACTGTCCAATATAGTCACTTAACCGCTGCGGACGAATAGTCTGCTGCCACTCATCCCGCCTGCTTCCTTCACCTGCAGTAATCCGTCCTTCTGTGCCTAACATTTCTATATGTTCTTCTCCACCAAGGCTTTTTATATATTTGTTATTCATAAGTACCTTCAAGCAACCTCTCTTACCCCTGCTGAAATATCAGTACAACTTTATTGTTTTCCAAACTCACGAAGAGCTGCACTCACCAATGGGGAAACATCTTTATATTCTATTGACAGCTTTTTCAGTACCGGTTGAATTTCCGTATCTTCATAGCCAAGCGCACGAAGGTACTTAGCCGCATCGGCAGCAATACCGCTTTCATCCGGTTTTCCGGCCGCCAACGATTCCGGCTCATCTATATCGCCCTCTGCGAAATCTCCTACCTTATCTTTTAATTCCACCAAAAGCCGTTCAGCCGTTTTCTTGCCCACACCGGGCAGCTTTGTTAAAACTGATAAATTTCTGTTCCGGATACTCAAAACAAAATCCTCCGGCTCCATCACTGAAAGAATGCCCATTGCCACTTTAGGTCCTATTTTAGACACCGAGATAAGAATAAGGAACAGATCATATTCTTCCTGTGTCAGGAACCCATATAAAAGTATAGCATCTTCTCTTACTGCCATATAAGTCAGAAGCCGTACAGGCGTCCCTAAATGAATTTTCTGACGGCTCATTTCTGAAATAAATACACGGTATCCTATACCGCCGGCTTCGATGAAACAGAACTCTTTAGAAACAACGGTCGCTTTACCTTTTATATATCCAATCATATTTCCTCCTTGAACAGCCGCTTATGTTCCATTTGATAAATAGCCGTTAATCCTATTGCCAATGCATCTGCTGCATCATCAGGATTTATTTTTGTATTTATATGCATGATCCGCATAACCATTTCAATGACTTGTTTCTTTTCCGCGCGCCCATAGCCGGCCAATTGCTGTTTAACCTGTAGCGGAGTCACATTCACTGCAGGTACGCTCTGCCTGTATCCGGCAAGAAGAATTACCCCTCTGGCCTGCGCGACTTCAATTCCTGTTGTTATATTCGTATTAAAATAAAGCGATTCCACTCCCATGAAATGCGGACGGTACATTTCTATAAGTTCAGCCACCCCTTCATAAACGATATTTAAACGTTCTAAGGAATTCTGTTCCTTAAATGTTTCAATTACACCATAGTTAATCGGCACAATTCTATTTCCATGCTTCTCTACAATTCCAAACCCGCAGCGTCCTGTTCCGGGGTCAATGCCAAGTACGCGCATAATGCCCTCCCAGTGAAATTATTTCTTATTATATCATAGACAAAATATGGAAATTCTCTGTTCCAAGCTGACATCTGCAAAACAAAACAGGTCCGAAGACCTGCTTCTTTTAAGTTAAAGGTTACGGGAGTCCGTCCTCCATTAAATGCGCATAATGTGCTTGGATCTTTTGGGTTACATCGCCCACCTTACCGCCGCCAATAAGGTTACCATCAATGGATAAGACCGGAATGATCCCATCCTGGGAATTTGTCAGAAACACCTCTTCGGCTGTCATCATATCTTCAAACCGCACAGGCTCAGATGCCTCATCAATAGATGTTACCCCTGCAGATGGAGCTGCGCGAGTGAGTACAAGAGAACGGGTAACCCCACGAATCATATGCTCATTCGTTGCCGGGGTCCAAATAACTCCCGCTTTGACAATACATACATTTGAATGAGATGCTTCTGTCAAAAGTCCGTCTTTAATAAAGACAGCATCATAACAATTTTTTTTCTGCGCCTCTGCTCTTGCCATCATATTATTTAATTGATTCAGACTCAAAATATCGCAGTGATGTCCGCGATCATCATCAAGTGTAATACAGTTCACTCCGAACTGGACTTTTTCAATTGCATTCAAATCAATAGGCTTCCCATATACAAGGACATTCGGTTGAAGCGCACTTCTTGCAGGGATCGTGAAGTTATGGTCATCACTCCCCCGAGTCACAATAATCTTCACATACCCTTCTTCAATTTCAGACTCTTCTACAACGACTTCTACGATTTCAGTAAATTCATCAGGAGCTGTTACGGGGCGGATTCCTAAAAGGCGCATAGACCGATATAATCGGTCGGTATGATAAGAAAGCCCGAAAGAATGTCCATGGTGTATACGGATCCATTCATAAGCACCGTCTCCAAACTGGATCGCCCGATCATCAGCACTGATAATTTGTGAAAAATCATAGTAAAAATTGTGATTGTAATATATGGCAGTTTTGGTTTCTCCCATACAATTCCCCTCCCAGCAAACAGAATACAGAATCAATCGTTTTCTTCTGCGTAATATCCTGCTAAAATTACTATACCGTTATTGTTTTTCAGATTTTATCATTTTTATTTTTTCAATAAATAACGGCAGGAATGTTTTTAAATCCGCAATGACCGCATAATCCGCTGTTTCCATAATCGGTGCTTTCGCATCACGGTTTACCGCGATAAGAACATCCGCTTTTACTGCGCACAAATGCTGCATAGCACCGGAAATCCCAAAAGCAAAATATACCTTGGGAGAAACACCTTTACCGGTTTGTCCGATTTGATGGCTCTGTTTCTCCCAGCCAAGTTCAGCTATAGGTCTGCTGCATCCCACTGATGCGCCAAGCAGTTCCGCCAATTCATGAAGTTGTACCCATTCTTTTTCTGAATGAATACCGCGACCACCGGAAACAATAACAGATGCCTCTTCCACCGGATTATCATCAGAAATTTCAGGTAGAATTTCTTTTAAAAGCGTGCCAAAATCTTCCATCCCCAGCTGGACGGGAACATCAATAATTTCACCAATACGGCTTTCATCATATGTGGGATACCGGAATGTCCCTGCCCTGACCGTCCCTACCTGCGGACGGAAATCAGGACTGACAATATCCGCCATAATATTTCCTCCCATCGCCGGACGAGACCAGACAACCAGTTTCGTTTCCGGTTCAACAGATAATTCCGTTACATCTGCCGTTACACCGCAAACTAAGTCTGCCGCCATACGAGGAGCCAAATCCCTGCCATAAGGATCTGCTCCAAACATCACGATATTGGGTTTCTTTTCTTTAAAAAATCCCGTTAAAGCCTTCTGATATGCCACACCATCATAATGCGTAAAAATCGGTGCATCCATAACGTAAACGAAATCCGCACCAAGATGAATAAGTTCTTGTGCTTTATCGCGAATCTCACTTCCCACAAGAACAACGGACACCGATTCATTCAGTTCAGCAGCCAATTCACGGGAAGCTCCAATCAATTCCCCCGTAACTTTCTGTATTTCACCATATTTAGGAATGGCAACAACGTAAATTCCTTTATAATCAGAAAAATCCATACTTACCCTCCTAAATTACAGAAATTTTCCTTAATGCTTCTATCAGAATATCTACCGATTCTTGAGGATCTTTTTCCTCAATACGAAGGTTTTCCTTTTGTGGCGGTACTACGGGCCGTACACGTTTCACCTGTGTGGGAGAACCTTTTATTCCAATCCGTGCAGTATCAATATCCAAATCCGCCGCTGTAATGATATGAAGTTCAGCATCTCCCTTGCCCAAAATTCCTTTTATCGAGGAATACCGCGGTTTGTTAAGTTCTGGCAAAACGGTTACTACCGCAGGAAGTTTTAATTCAACAACTTCAGCACTGCTTCCATTTTGCCTGGTAACAATAAGACCGCCTTCTTTTTCAAAAGAAATAAATGAAGCACCACTCACATCGGCAATCCCGAGTGTTGCTGCTATTTCAGGCCCTATCTGCGCTGTATTACTGTCAATAGATTCTATTCCGCAGAAAATCAAGTCAGGCATCCCTATTTTAGAAATGGCTGCAGCAAGGGTATAGCTGGTTGCCAAAGTATCCGCTCCGCCAAAGGCCCGATCTGTTACCAGATAAATATCATCAGCCCCCATAGCAACCGCGTCCCGAAGAACGGCTTCCGCCTGCGGCGGTCCCATGGTAATCACCGTAACCGTTCCACCTATCCGATCCCTAAGAGATAAGGCTGCTTCCAACGCATTCAAATCAACAGGATTCATAATGCTATTGGCATTATTACGTTTAAGGCGCCCCGTTTCCGGATCCACTTCCATTTTGGAAGTGTCTACTACCTGTTTAATACAAACGAGAAACTTCATGACATCCCCCTTTATCTATTAAACCATATGATTCAGTATATCATACGGGCATGGATTATGCATAAATATCACGCCTCGGTAACTCATTCAGTTTCCCTGCTTATGCAAGACTTCTCCCACTACAGATTGGGGGCCCAACAGCTTTTTGAGTGCTATTTCAGAATCCGCACTGAAGTCCAGATAAAACTCTCTGCTCATTGTAATCTTCTGGTGTGTTCTCTCCAGATGAAGAAATACAGGAACATTCCCATGATTTTCTCTCAATATGACCGACAACCGATTACTTACGGCATCAGATTCATGGGCAGCATCGATATAAAGATGAACTGACTTATACATCGGACGTACTACTTTATGGAACTGTGCCAGCGGTATAATCTCCTCGGCCAATATTCTTACATCCCTTTCATTCGCCTGCACACGCCCGCGGACACACACCGCGCGGTCTTCAGAAATCATCATACGTGAGTTTTCCCATACAGAAGGAAATATGACCGCTTCCATGGCTCCTTCATAATCTTCCAGACTTACATACCCCATGGGCGCGCCTTTTTTAGTTGTCATACTTTTGACGCGGGTTATAATCCCTCCAACAGAAACCATCTTCCCGTCATATTTCATCCCATCACTCAACAGTGAATAAATAGGCGAACAATATTTCATCTGCTGCTTATAAGAATCAAGAGGATGCCCGCTTACATAAAACCCAAGCAGTTTTCTTTCCGAATCGATCTTCTCCGCCGCCGACATATCTGGTAAATCGGGATAAACGATTGTTTTTGCCTTTATTTCTCCACCAAATAAGGACAATTGTCCCGATTCCCTGTCACTTCGCGTCACTGACGCATTATTTAATGCCTGGGGCAGCACTTCGATAAGCTGTCTGCGATTATAGCCAAAAGAATCCATAGCCCCGCAGCGAATCAGACTTTCACAGGCGCGGCTGTTCAATCCCTTGGAATCAATCCGTTCCAGCAGATCGGAAATAGATTTAAACGCGCCATCTTTTTTCCGTGCGCCGATAATGGAATTTACGATTCCTTCTCCTACATTTTGCACACCGGCAAGACCAAAAAGAATGGTATCCCCATTCACGGAAAATCCCGCTTCACTTCGATTTACATCAGGCGCCGCTATTTTTACTCCTGCACGTCTTGTGTCGGAAATATAACGGCTGACCTTATTACGATCCCCATTATAACAAGTCATCATAGCTGCCATGAACTCAGGTCTGTAATGTGCTTTTAAATATGCTGTCTGCCAGGCAATCCATCCATAACATACACTATGTGACTTATTGAATCCATATCCGGCAAAATGAACCATCAGATCAAATACACGGTTAGCAATTTCTTCACTTATTTTTTGTACTGCCGCCCCTTTAACAAACAACTCACGCTGGGCCTGCAGTATTTCCGGTTCTTTATGCCCCATCGCGCGACGAAGAAGATCCGCCTGACCAAGACTGAATCCCCCCATAACAGACGCAATCTGCATAACCTGTTCCTGATACAGGATAATCCCGTAAGTTTCTTTAAGAATTGTCTCCAACGAAGGATGCGGATAATCAACTGCCGTTTTCCCATGCTTGCGGTTAATAAAATCTTCCGCCATGCCACTCCCCAGCGGTCCGGGGCGATATAAGGCTACCATAGGAATCAAATCTTCAAAACACTCAGGTTCCAACTGCATCAAAAGCGATGTAAACCCTGATGATTCCGACTGAAATACCCCCACCGTATCTCCGGAGCACAGCATTTTGCAAGTCAATTCATCCACATGAGGAATCGCTTCTATGTCAAGCGCAATTCCTCTGTTCGTCTTAATCATTTCTAATGCATCATGAATAACCGTAAGATTGCGAAGACCTAAAAGATCCATCTTAAGCAGTCCAAGCTCTTCGTCCAAGTCCTTTTCATACTGGGTTTGGATAAAATTATCCTGGGTCAACTGTATAGGAACATATTCTTCGACCGGTTCGGAACAGATCACTACGCCTGCCGCATGGGTTCCCGAGTTTCTTGAAAGGCCTTCTAAATCCAGACAATGGTCAATCAAACGATGTATATTACTATCAGACGCATATAATTCCGCAAACTCTTTTGACCGTTCCAGCGTTGTCCTCAGCGTAACTCCGGGACCACTCGGAATCATTTTGGCAATCCGATCCACTTCCCGAAGCGGCATGCTTAACACACGCCCGACATCCCGAATTACCGCACGGGCAGCCAATGTACCAAAAGTAATAATCTGCGCCACATGGTCTTCACCATATTTTTTTGCTAAGTACTCAATGACCTGAGCCCGCCCTCTGTAACAGAGATCCGTATCAATATCAGGCATAGAAATCCGTTCCGGATTTAAGAAGCGTTCAAAAAGCAAATGAAAACGCAGCGGATCCACTTCCGTGATATGGAGAAGGTATGACACGATACTCCCTGCAGCACTTCCTCGCCCCGGACCGATAGGAATACCGTGTGTTTTCGCATATTGAATGAAATCCATGACAATGAGAAAATAATCAGCAAACCCCATCTGGTTTATAACGCCCAGTTCATAATCAAGACGCTCTTTTTCCTTATTCCCATAGTTCGGATATCGCTCAGGAAGAGCTTCTTCACACAACCTGCGCAAATAAGTTGCCGCGGTTTCTCCTTCAGGAACGGTAAAAGACGGCAGCTTGTGTTTACCAAAAGTAAATGTGACATTGCACCGTTCTGCAATTCTCGCTGTATTCTCAATGGCCCCGGGAAAGTTTCCCAAAAGCGCTTTCATCTCTTCTCCGCTCTTACAATAGAATTCCTCATTCGCAAAACGGAATCGACCGGGATTATCCATCGTGTTTCCCGTTGATATACAAAGTTTGATCTCCTGACTTCCCGCATCCTTCTTTCTGGTATAGTGAAAATCATTGGTCGCCACGAGTCCAAGTCCATATTCTTTGGCAAGTTCAGCCAGCACAGGCCGTACCGCCGCCTCTTCCGACAATCCGTGGTTTTGTAATTCTATAAAGTAATTATCTTTTCCAAACGTATCCATATAAAACCGGATAATTTTTCTTGCCTGTTCCAAATCTCCCTTTAGGACTGCCTGTGGCAATTCGCCGCCGATACAAGCCGACAATGCAATAATACCTTCATGATACTTCAGAAGTAAATCATGATCTGCCCGAGGTTTATGATAGTATCCTTCCGTCCACGATTTTGAACAGATTTTTATAATATTCTTATAACCAGTGTTATTCTCTGCCAAGAGAATCAAATGAGCCAACTTTTCTTTTTTATCGGCATCCTTAATGAAACGGCTCCCCGCTGTCACATATATCTCACAACCGATAATCGGCTTAATCCCCTGTTTTAAGCATTCTTTATAAAGGTAAACAGCTCCATACATAACGCCATGATCTGTAATGGCTATCGCCGTCTGCCCCAGTTCTTTTACATACGAAACAAGTTCCTTGATTCGACAAGTTCCATCAAATAGGCTGTACTCTGTATGAGAATGGAGATGAACAAATGAATCCATACTATCCTCCAATTCATTAACTATACACAATCAAATTACAAAAAGATATTTAGCATTTCAGTATTTATCATACCACAGGGATAATTCTCCACCAATAAAAAACAGGCTTTAACCTTATTTTTCTCTTGGTTGCCTGTTTTCCGTTTTTACTCAACTTTTTCTGATCTTTTCTTCTTTAGTACCACTGAACTACCGCTCTTTTCCGCTTCAAGAACATCATCTTCCGATAAGTGATCCGTATCTAAAACGATTTTCACACCCATCCGATCCAGCATTTCATCAATAGTATGCTGCGTTTTAAAAAGTTCACCCATTTTTAGCTCCTTATCCTCATTTTCATTCCAATATGGTCTTCCCAAACATATTCCACTTTATGACGACACATCCGCCAAATAAATACGATACCTGTCCATACGGCGGCAGCTCCGATAATCAAACTCATATCGACTTTGATCACAGAATCCTGCGCTGGGGAAGGAAAGCTTAACATCATGGTAAATAAATAGATACACACGGCACCCCACTGCGCAATATAGGACAGCAACATCCCCGCATATACATGTCTGGCTCTTACGGAAAAAAACGCTATGACTGAAATAATTACAACAGATGAAAATCCTGACAGAAGCATATCTGTTCCAAATATTTCACGATTCCCCAAAACATACCATGCACCAAAAACAGCAATAAATGCCATCAATGAAAGAATATTGGTTACAAGGAAAGTCGCCCGAAATCTTTCCCCTAATGGGTTCGCTGTCTTACAGGCTCCATAGATGGCACCGACCTGAATACAACTCATAAACAACCAAATAAGGCCAAACACACTTTTCGTTGTAAAAAGGTCCCGATTGGCCAATTCCAACGCAAGAACCCCTGCAGAGATGACATTAATGATTGTGATAAAACGGACTCCTCTTAATAGCAAAGGCTGCTGGAATATATTCCCCCAAAAGGCTGCCGCTAACCGCACAATCATTCCCGCAAGAATAATCCCCAAAGGCCAAAATGTGCTTTCCGGAATATTAAACCGACCATTCGAAAAAAGTGCGCCAGTCACCCCCGCGCAGAGAAACGCCCATGCTTCATTTCCGTCTAACCCCGGTTTTAAAAGATTAAGCGCCGTCTTTCTTTCCTCTTCGTTTTGCGCAACCATCGGTGCTACAATAGCTACGCCAAAATCCTGAGATTCCAGCCACAAATATATGGCAAGAAAAAACATCGGTACAAATAATATATAATCAGTAGAATCCATCATTCCCCCCTAATCTGTATCGGAATTTATCGGAACAGCTTTTACCCCGAAGTATGTCCATATTTTATCACAAATAAAAAAGAAATGAATCTCATGGCTTTTCTCGCACCGCTTTGTTATGATAACTGATAAGAGGTGATTTTATGTCTAACTTATTAAAATTGACCATAATCCTCACAAAGGCTAAAGTCGCAGATATTGCAACAAGAAGATTATTATCCTTTGGTGATAAAATGATAAAAACAAATTCAAAAAGGCGGTTCACTCCGCTCCGGCCGATTGCAGGCGTTTTCTGGCTCTTACATCCTCGAAAGGCACTTTATTTCTTTATACTGCAGAAATCTCTGACGGTTGCATGGTCTATTACAAAATCCATCATCAATAAAAAAGTTTAGAATGCAATCCATATCTAATTACGCAGCATTTTTCGTATTTCATCAGCAGCTTCCAATATCGTTCCACCGCCATGCACGGCATATAAGCACAAAGCAGCAAGACAAAATATGTCATTCTTGGTATCTGCATATACTGGATAGGAAAACACTGATTCCTCTGCAAAAAAACTGTTTATTTCCATTTTGGTAACACAAGTGATCAGCTTTCTCGTTAAGGCTCCTTCATAGATAATAAGCCCCTGCTTTTCCATGCACCGGGCCGCATGAGCAAAAAGCCCCGACTCCTCCAGATCCTTCGTTACAATCACAAAGGAGTCGGCCGCTCTTATCCGTGCCAATGCTTCTACACGATTACTTAATACAGACTGATGTCCGGCAAAAAATAATCCCGCTTTTATTCCCTGCCTATCTAAAAAATGGCAAAGGGATAAGGCCTTTTTTTTTGCAGATTCATCAGGAACCATAAAAACAATCACCAAAGACATTCCCTGGTTTTCATCCGGATACCGTTCTGCCAATTCAGCCAGCTGTTTATAGGAAATCCCTGCCAATCTGTTCACACTTTCATGAAAAATCTCTCGGTTATGCCGAGAGATCGTAAATAAACGTTAAAAATGATTAAAAGATTTACGCCCAGATGGTGCCAACTGCCCTTCCATCGCTTTAATCATTCGTCTGCGTTCTTCTATATCGCTCTTTTCACGTCCCGATATAACGGCACCCCAAATAAGGCCTACCGAAATAACATTAGTCAACAATGACGTACCGCCATAAGAAATAAAGGGCAATGGAATCCCAGTGACAGGAAAACATCCAATGACCATTGCCATATTAATAATTCCCTGCACAGAGATAAGCAATGTCAATCCGTAAACAAGTAAAGATTCATAAGGTTGTTTCAACTGGCGGGCGCAGGAAAACCCGCACATAAGAAATCCCATGAACAGGCACATAACAACAACTGAACCGATGAATCCAAACTCCTGGCTGAAAACTGCATAAGCAAAATCTGTATGCTGTTCAGGAAGGTATAAAAATTTGTACACCCCTTCCCCCGGTCCCTGCCCCCAAAATCCACCGGAACCGACTGCGGTTAAACTCCGTACAATCTGATATCCCGCCCCCAAAGGATCGGCAAACGGATCCCATAATATAGCCATACGCTCCGCGCGATAAGCAGAAACAACAGCCAGATATCCCCCAAGACAAACTGCCGTCACAATTCCTGCCAAGATTTCCAAAAACGGCATCCCCGCAAGAATATAAAGCAGTCCCGGAAAAAAAAGGATAATAGCCGCCGTTCCCATGTCAGGTTGGAGCAAAACAATCGTTGCCAAAACCGCAGGACATAATATCGGCAAAAAATGATGGACAAGCCCCCTCCTTTTCCGACGCTTTCCCATAGGGCGATTCAATATACCATAAAAAACTGTAATAGGCTCTTTATTATTGATCCGTTTCGCCAAAAAAGCAGCCGTCCAAATAATTCCCGCAACTTTCGCCAATTCCGAAGGCTGCAGTGACATGGGGCCCAACATAATCCAGCGATTCGCACCATTAACACTAATTCCCGCAAATTTAACAAGAATAAGAAGCAGAAATACCGCAATAAACCAAAGCCAAGCACCTTGCCGAATTTTATTCGTTCCCAATTTAACAGCAATCCAGGCTGCAAAAATTCCTCCTAAGAGAAACAGGATGTGGTTCGATATATGTTTATATGCGCTTCCGCCGTCATAAATATCCATATAATATGTCGAGCTGTATATATTTAAGCATCCTATCACTATAAGCACGCCGGTAATCGCAATAAGCCACCGTAAAGAATCCGGTACATACTTCATCTTATCGGACGCGTGGCCACGAGACGACATACAAGGTTCCCCTTTCTGCTGAACTTTTCTTCATACTCTGTTTCCACATCGCCTTTCACCGGTTCACGGTGGAGATCGTAAGTAATGAAAGAAATCTTCCATCCCATTTCCTTGAACTCCGCCAAAGAAAAATCAAAGAGGTCTTTATTATCTGTTTTAAAACGGATTTCTCCACCTTCTTTAAGTATCCATTCATATTTTTTCAGGAACTCTCTATAAGTCAATCGCCGCTTCGCATGTCTGGCTTTAGGCCAAGGATCGCTAAAATTCAAATAAATGACGGAAACCTCTCCCTGGGCAAAAATATCCTGAATATGTTTCACATCCCCTAAAATCAAGCGGACATTGGCAACTGGCGGATCCATCTCTGCGGTCTTCTTAGCCGCATAATAAATGACACCTTCCTGTACCTCCATTCCTATATAGTTGATATCAGGATGAACGCTTGCCATGCGGGAAATAAACCGTCCCTTTCCTGTACCGAATTCTACATGAATTGGGTTCTCAGGTTCAGGAAATAAAGTATTCCATTTGCCTTTCAGCCGTGTCGGCTCCTCCATGTATAAAATATCCGTATAATCCTTTATCGCTTCATCTATCCAAGGTTTCCTCCGAAGACGCATAGATCCTCCACCATTTTATTTTCTTTATTGATTATAGCATAATGACCACCGCATAAACCGATTGTCTGAAGGCCGCTACTTTTGACTGACGCCTTCATTTCTAATATACGTTACCGGCTGCGTTCGTAAAAATGTCTGATCAAAATTGTTCCAATTAAAATTCATATGGCCCGCTTCTTCTGCCGCCTCCATTCTTTTTCGATTCCACAACCTGTCGATTTCTTCCTTATTTTCTCCTACCTGTTCCCTATCATTCCTAATCATTACGTTTCCATACATCGTCATTAATGTGGTTACATCCTTATCAAAATCAGGTGAAAACAGATTACATGCTGAATCATAATGGACAGCGGTCAATCCCATCATTCCCATCAGCGTATCATACAGCATATCATTGGAAAACGGTACGTTCCTTCGCGCCTCAATCATCGCGGCCGTCTGCGGATTTATCCGATGATAGTCCTCAGACATATAAATCCAAAATGGAATATGAACCATGGTGAAGTTAAATTGATCCGCATTGTGTCCCGGTCGGGCCGTCACCTCTTCACCATGATCAGAGAAATACATAACAGCATCAGCATGCAGGTAATTGGTGGCCTCATTCATGATAGATTCCATCACATAATCATTAAACAGAACTGAATTATCATATTCATCATTCATAACCTCTGCCGTTTCACGTTCTTTAGATGTATCAACCGGCCAATGATAGAACTCTCTGGGATAGCGGTCCCAATAACTGATATGGCTCCCCATCAAATGAATGACGATCAGCTGCCTCCTGTTTGCAGGATCCACTTTTTTTAAATAAGGTATCAGCGCAGTATCGTAATCTTTCGTAATTACATCGGTTCCTATATATTGATTAAGCCAATATTGGTCATCACACTCAGAACCGATAGCACCGATAGGCGTATCCCATATACCGAAACGGGACTGATTAGATATCCATGTAGTTTTAAATCCCGCTTCTCTTGCCAAATCAATAATAGAATAAGCATCAGACAAATTCATTCCATTATATTGGTTCTTCTCCGTCAGCGCACAAGTGAGAACTTGTACCGTCTGCGTATAGCAGGAATAGACATGATTAAAAAACGTATAGTGAGGATCTATGTTTGCCTCTGTTTGAAACGGCGTCGTTTCCCTTTTATATCCATATACATGCATATGATCCCGCGTAAGCGATTCTCCTATGACCAGTATATATACTCCATCAGGAGCCGCTTTCAGCTTCGCCAGCACATCCGGATCTGTAATGTGCATATTCCGCCTTGCTTTTAAAATGGATTGATACTCGCCAAAGCTTCTTAAAGTTTGATATGCCTCAGCATATACATGGGCGATACGCGTACTGCTGATAGAAAGTACAGAAAGCCCACAATTCGCAAAGAAGAAGAAAAGCAATACAAACCAGGCCTTTTTGGATACAATTTCTTCCTGATGAAAGCTGTACCTGCTAGTAAGGAACACCAATGCCCCCAACAGGATCAGCGCGATAATCCCGCCTGCCAATCCGGCATAGGGAAGATTTACTTCCATGTAAGAAATCGCTTCCGATATATTTGTCTGCGCCATGGCTATCATCATATTCACTGACAAAAGAGCCTTAGTCGTCATATAATACCCGATATAGCTGAATTGGATCAGCACATATAAGAGAATGAAAACCATGCAGATAATCCGGGCAATCATTCTCCACCTATGCGGCAGCAGCCATGCAGCAGTAAGACAGGAAATAAAAAGATAAAGAGGCGTGCTAAATTCCCCCGATAAATCTGCCATATCCAGAGTGACATTAGCTTGTATAGATAAATAAGGCACAATAAGAGAAAGCCCGAATAAAAACGTAATCGTAAGCCACAGTGATACAATCGCTTTTAATAAATGCCGTCTGATGAAGTATGCAGTCACGAATCCTGTTTGCAGAAAAAGCAAAAAAAGTTTAATTAATGAATATGGCTGATATCCGCCGGGCGCACCAAAATACCAGCTCAAGAAAAATGTGATTCCTACAGGTATGAATGTGGCAAATGCCCACCAGTATATCCAATGTATATTTCCCGACTTATCCATACCCGGCATATGATTTACAGTCTCTCTGGTTCCCATGTATATAAAACCTTTACTCCATATAATGTACTTATTTTATATCTTTGATTATTCTAAACACAGCCGTAAAGAAATCATATCCATCTTTCCTCCCTATAAATTTAAAAAGATGGTATCCGCGAAAAGATAACCATCTTTCACTTTTATGTATAAATAAACCTCTAATTTGTTAATGCTCTCAAAGGCGCCGGAATCTTTCCTCCCCGGGCAATAAACTGATCTGCTTTAAACCGATTAATATCAATAACCGGCGCATATCCCATAAGTCCGCCGAAATTAACCATGTCTCCAGGCTTCTTTCCGGGCCGGAATCAGTCTTGTCGCCGTCGTTTTGTTATTAATCATGCCGATTGCGGCTTCATCAGCAAGAATAGCCGAAATCGTCGCTGCGGAAGTATCTCCCGGAATTGCTATCATATCCAATCCGACGGAACATACGCAGGTCATGGCTTCCAATTTTTCCAAAGAAAGACTTCCCGCTGCACCGCTTCAATCATACCAAGGTCTTCGCTGACCGGAATAAATGCTCCCGACAGGCCTCCGACACTAGAAGACGCCATGAGACCGCCCTTTTCACCGAGTCATTCAAAGTGCAAGTGCGCGGTCGTCCCCGGTCCGCCGCAGCTTTCCAATCCCATTTCTTCCAATACCTGCGCCACACTATCCCCGACAGCTGCCGTCGGTGCCAATGATAAATCAACAATACCGAAAGAAGCGTGAAGACGTTCTGTAGCCGCTTCCGCCACAAGCTGACCTAAACGCGTAATCATGAACGCCGTATTTTTCACCGTTTTGCTACAACATCAAAGGTGCGCCTTTTAGGCTTCCATGTGACGTAATCGCCGGCGTCGTCGGCCAGCTCCCGGTCGAAGTGGCGTATCATAAGGCTCTGGACGGCAAAATTTTCTCGTCGCTCTCAGCCACGCGGATGAGCTCGGCCAGCCACTGGGGCTCTGCAAAGGCGTCGTTGTTGAACAGCACCACGAACTCGCTTTTCGCCCGGGCGATGCCCTGATTGACGGCGTGGGAGAAGCCGGTGTTGGAGCCGTTCTCGATGAGATGGAAGTTCGGGCGGCTGCAATAGCTGCGGGCCTGCTCAAGGCTCTCGTCGGTGGAGCCGTTATCCACCACGATAAGCTCGAAGTCCTGCTCCGTCTGGGCGTAGACCGATTCGATGGAGTCCTTGAGCCAGCCTTTGCCGTTGATGTTGGGGATGATGATGGTCGCTTTCATAGATTCTGTGCTCCTGCGCATTTTCTTTTTATATACAAAGACAGTATAGCATATTTTGAAGAGATTGAAAATTCCCTCTTGACAAAAGATAATTTGAGTATTATTGTATTAGGCACTTAGTACAGCGACACAAGGAGATGAGACGATGGGCGAACGATTCGATATGAGCCGCCCCATCTACGCACAGATCGTGGAACGGCTCAAGGCAAAAATCCTGGCGGGCGTCTACCCGCCCGGCGGACATCTGGACTCGGTGCGCGACATGGCCGCAGCGGCAGGCGTCAACCCCAACACCATGCAGCGGGCGCTGGCCCAGCTGGAAGCGGAAGGGCTCGTCTACACCGAGCGGACCACGGGCCGCTTCGTCACCGAAGATACAGCCCTTTTGGAACAGCTGCGGGACGAGACGGCCCGCGCTATGACCGCCGAATATCTCGAAAAAATGCGCGGCATCGGCTACGGCCCGGCAGAGGCCGCAAAACTTATGACGGGCTGGGAAACAAAGGAGAGTGATTCAAATGAAGGAGCTTTTAACTTGTGAGGGCCTGACGAAATCCTACCAGAAGGGGACAAACGCCCTCGATAACATCGAGCTGCACATCGGCTTTGGCCGCATCGTGGGCCTGCTTGGCCCCAACGGCAGCAACAAGACCACCCTCATCAAACTGGCGAACGGCCTCTTGCAGCCCACGGCGGGCAGCATCCGAATCGCGGGCATGGACCCCGGCCCGGACACGAAGGCCATCGTCTCCTACCTGCCGGACGCCGCATGGCTGCCCGACTGGATGCGGGTGGAGCAGCTGGTGGAGATGTTCCGGGATTTCTACGCCGACTTCGACCCCGCCAAGGCGAATGAGATGCTGGAAAAGCTGGAGCTTTCGCCCAAAGCACCCCTCAAGAGCCTTTCCAAGGGCAACAAGGAGAAAGTCCAGCTCATCCTTGCCATGAGCCGGAATGCCCGGCTCTACCTGCTGGATGAACCCATCGGCGGCGTGGACCCGGCGGCGCGGGACTACATCCTGAACACCATCCTCACCAACTACAGCCGGGACGCCTCGGTCATCATCTCCACACACCTCATCGAGGATGTGGAGCCGGTGCTGGATGAGGCTGTGTTCCTGAAGAACGGCAGAATTTTCGCCCACCGCTCGGTGGATGAGCTCCGCGAGACCGAGGGCATGAGTGTGGATGCATATTTCCGGGAGGTATTCAAATGCTGAAAAGTTACTGAAATATGAGTTCAAGGCTACCGCCCGCACCTACGGCGGAATGTATCTGGCCCTGCTGGCGGCGTCGGTGCTCTTTGGCGGCTCAGTCAGGAGATGGAACGGCACCAATAGTGACACCTATTCGACTCTCGTGGGCCTGCTGAGCCTTGTCTACACCGCCGTCATCATCGGCACCGTGGTCGTCACCATCATGACCATCGTGCAGCGGTTCTACCGCAACCTGCTGGGCCGGGAGGGCTATCTGATGCATACTCTGCCGGTGACGGAAACACAGCTTGTGACCTCGAAGCTCATCTCCAGCGCCGTGTGGAGCCTGTGCAGCATCCTCGCAGCCTGCCTTTCCTTCGGCATTCTGGCTGTTCTGATGATGGCGGATATGGACCTGCTTGAGCAGCTGCCGCGGATGTGGTCGATCATCCGGGAGGCATTTGCCCGCTATAACATGGAGTTCTGGGGAACGCTGGCTTTCAGCGGCGTCGTCGGCTTCGTGCCGATGGTCAGCGTCATCGCCTGCATCTATGCTGCCTGCATGGTGGGACATCAGTTCAAGAACCACCCTGCGCTGGCGGGCATCCTGAGCTTCTTTGTCGTGCAGTATGTGCAGGGCTGGCTCGAAAAGCTGCTCCAGATCGGCACCGGCGTCTACGAGACGGCCATCTACAGCGCCGTAGGCGATGGGCAGCATCGAGACTGCCGTCTCGGCTCTGGGCTACATGGGAAGCGCGATGGTCACGCTGGGCAGCGCGGTGGCATTCGGTGTCTTCTGGTTCGGGCTGACGGTCTGGCTGATGCGAAACAAACTCAACCTCGAGTGATGAAACGTGAAAAAATCTGACGGAAAATTTTGAAATTCCCTCTTGACTTTACACGGATAAAGTGTATAATGCAATCAAACCGATGAGGCGGAAGAGAACCTGCAAAGCGCATCTTCAGTGAGCCCGGACAGTGAAAACGGGCGAGAGCGGGCAGAGATTCGTGGGCCGCCGAGGGCCGGGCAAACGAGGCAGAGCCTCCAGTAGCTTGGGACGGAAGCCTCCGTTACAGGGCAGGGGAGTGTTGGCTCTCCGTGAGGGGCTTTGCGGCTTTCAAGAGGAAAGCGAGCAAGGCAAGCAAGGTGGCACCGCAGATTCGAATCTTTCGACTCTGTCCTTGTGGATGAACACACAGGGACAGGGTCGTTTTGTTATATGAGAACAAAAGCCCGTCCCGCAAGTGGAGCGGGTTTTTATTTTACATGCCGCCCGCTCCAGGAAGGAGCAACCGCTATGAAAACCATGAACATGATCTCCCGCCGCAGCTTTCTGAAAGCCGCTATGGCCGCCGCCACTGTTTCCGCTCTGGGTCTGACCGGCTGCGGTTCGTCCGCTTCGAGCACTGCATCCAGCACCGCTTCCAGTGCAGCAGCATCTTCTGCCGCCGCCAGCGAGGCAGGCCAGACCTTCAAGGTGGGCATTGTCAACTACGTTGACCACGCTTCTCTGAACCAGATCGTTGCGTCGGTGGAAGAGCGTCTGGACGAGGTGGGCAAGGAGAAGGGCGTCACCTTCGACTACGCCGACTACTACGCCAATGCGCAGGCCGACCAGACCAACCTGAACCAGATCGGCGCCGACCTCGTGGCCGACGGCGTAGACGTCATCGTGGCTGTGGCTACCCCACCGCCGCTACCATGCTGGCCGCTGTGGAGGACACCGACATCCCGTCGTCTACTCCGCCGTCACCGACCCCGCCGCCGCAGGCTTTGACACCGAGCCGAACATCACCGGCACTTCCGACGCCCTGAACACAGACGCCATCATGAACCTCATCCTGGCCGTCAACCCCGACATCGACACCATCGGCCTGCTGTATGATCTGAGCCAGGATGCTTCTACACAGGCCATTGCAGACGCCAAGGCTTTCTGCGACAGCAAGGGCATCAAGTACATCGAGAAGAGCGGCACCACCACCGCCGAAGTCCAGATGGCCGCTGAGGCCCTCATCGCCGCCGGTGTCAAGGCTGTCTTCACCCCCACCGATAACACCGTCATGACCGCCGAGCTTTCCATCTACGAGACCTTCACCGAGGCAGGCGTCCAGCACTACACCGGCGCTGACAGCTTTGCCCTGAACGGTGCCTTCGTGGGCTACGGCGTCGATTACGTCCAGCTGGGCGAGGCTACCGCCGATATGGTGGTGGAACTGCTCTGCGATGGCAAGACCCTGCAGACCTGCCTTTCCAGACCTTCGACAACGGCATTGCCACCATCAACACCGAGACCTGCGAGGCCCTGGGCCTCGACCTGGACAACGTGAAGCAGGCCTTTGCACCCTTCTGCACCGACGTGGGGGAAGTGACCACGGCCGAGAACTTTGGTTAAACCTCTCCGTCATTGCTTCGCAATGCCACCTCCTATCGAGGGAGGCTTTGGCGTTTCGGAAGCTTCGCCAGAGGCTCCCTCGGTAGGGCAACAACGACGACTGCCGCCAGTGGTGGAAACAGGAGTCGTTGTTGGCCGCGGCCAGCAAGACGCAAGTGTAAAACACGAAGCGGATGCTGGGTGCCGCAACCCGGCCTTGTCGAGCGGTAGCGAGACTGAGATTACATTAAAATAAAAGGAGCACACCATGCTGGCGGTATCTTTTCGCTCAACGTCATCCAGACCGCGCTCGAGCTGGGCTGCATCTACGCCCTCGTTGCGCTGGCTCTGTTTCTGAGCTATTCCATCCTGAATATCGCGGACCTGTCCACCGACGGCTGCTTCACCCTTGGCTGCGCTGTCGCCTGTCAGGTGGCGCTGACCGGCCACCCCTTCCTCGCCCTGCTGGCGGCGATGGCGGCCGGTGTGTGCTCCGGTTTCATCACAGCCTTTTTGCAGACCCGCCTCGGCGTCGAGAGCATCATGGCCGGCATCATCGTCAACACCGGCCTCTACACCATCAACTTGGCCGTGATGGGCTTCTCGTCCACCATGTCGCTGGTCAAGACCGATACCGTCTTCTCCATCGCCAAGAGCGCCCTGAGCTTCACGGGCGGCGGGTATAAGCTGGTGCTGGCGGCGGTAGTCATCGCGCTGGCCGGTGCCGCCATGGTGGGCTTCCTCGGCACCCGCCTCGGCCTCTCGATTCGTGCCACCGGCGATAACGCTGCCATGGTGCGTGCTTCCAGCATCAACCCGCCTTCACCATCACGGTGGGCCTCTGCATCTCGGGCGCACTGACGGCCCTTTCCGGCGGCCTGCTGGCTCAGTACCAGAAGAGCTGCGACATCAACGTAGGCACCGGCATGGTGACCATCGCGCTGGCTTCCCTCATCATCGGCGAAACGCTGGTGGGCAAGCGGACGATGGTGCGCCGTGTGCTGGGCGTCGTGTTCGGCAGCTGCCTCTACCGTTTTATCGTGGCGGTGGCCCTCCGCTTCAACGTCCCGGCTGCTGCCATGAAACTGGTCAGCGCCATCATCGTGGCGGTGGCCATCTCGATGCCCGCCATCCAGGAGAAGATCGCCTTTGAGAAGCGCCGCAGTGCGGCCCGTCAGGCACGGAAGGAGCGTGTAAAATGGAGATGCTCGAACTTCGTGACCTGCACAAGACCTTCAACCCCGGCACCGTCAACGAGAAAGTGGCCCTGAACGGCGTCAGCCTGACCATGGAAGCGGGAGACTTCGCCACCATCGTCGGCTCCAACGGCGCGGGCAAATCCACCCTCTTCAACGCCATCACCGGCGGCTTCATCGCCGACGAGGGCAGCATCACGCTGGGCAGCGAGGACATCACCTTCGCGCCGGAATATCAGCGCAGCCGGGTCATCGGCCACCTGTTCCAGGACCCGCTCAAGGGTACGGCCCCCAACATGACCATCGAGGAGAATCTGGCGCTGGCCTACCTTCGCGCCGGGACCGCCCCCAACGCCATCTTCTCCCGCATCTCCCGCAGGGATAAGGAGATCTTCCGGGAGAAGCTGGCCCTGCTGGATATGGGCCTCGAAGACCGGATGAAGCAGCCGGTGGGCCTGCTGTCGGGCGGTCAGCGTCAGGCACTGACCCTGCTGATGGCCACCCTCGTCACCCCGAAGCTCCTGCTTCTGGACGAGCACACCGCCGCTCTCGACCCCGCCACCGCCGAAAAGGTGCTGGACCTCACCAAGAGCATCGTGGCCGAAAAGAAGATCACCTGCCTGATGGTCACCCACAATATGCATCAGGCATTGGAGCTGGGCAACCGCACCCTCATGATGGACGCGGGCCGCATCGTCTTCGATGTCAAGGGCGAGGCCCGCAGCAAGATGACCGTGGACGACCTGCTTGAGAAGTTCCGCGAGAACGCCGGCAAGGTCCTCGACAATGACCGCATCCTCCTGAGCAAGGTGGAAGCCAACAACTGAGCATAAGAAGAAAGACTGCTGCAAAACAGCTTTCGGAAAAAAACAATGAACAAAACCCGGAACTCCTTCAGAGCCAGGACGGCTTGAAAAGAGTTCCGGGTTTTGTGTTGCTTCTTTTTACAGCATCTTGGAGAGGAATGCCTTCAGACGCGGATGCTTGGGGTTGGTGAACAGCTCCTGCGGCGGCTCATCCTCCTGGATACGTCCGTCATCGATAAAGATGACGCGGTTGGAAACTTCCCGTGCAAAGCCCATCTCGTGGGTCACCACCAGCATGGTGATGCCGGTGTGAGCCAGCTCTTTCATCAGCTCAAGCACTTCACCGACCATCTCGGGGTCGAGGGCGCTGGTAGGCTCATCGAAGAGGATGACGTCCGGGTCCATTGCCAGGGCGCGGGCAATGGCGATGCGCTGCTGCTGGCCGCCCGAAAGGCTCTTGGGGTAGACGTTGGCCTTGTCGGCCAGACCTACGCGGGCCAGAAGCTCGTCGGCGCGCTTGGAGATGGCCTCCTTGTCCTTGAGCTTGAGCAGGCTGGGGGCCAGCTCAAGGTTTTTCTTGACGGTCAGGTGGGGGAAGAGGTTGAAGTGCTGGAACACCATGCCCATCTTCTGGCGGACAGAGTCGATGTGGTCGTCGTCCACCTCCACGCCCTCAAATTTGATGCTACCGCCGGTGGGGATCTCCAGCCGGTTCAGGCAGCGCAGGAAGGTGGATTTGCCGCAGCCCGAGGGGCCGATAAGGCAGACCACGTCTCCCCGGTAGATGTCGATGTCGATGCCCCGCAGCACGTCCAGAGTGGGGGCAGCCTGCTTTGCGCCCTTCCGCTTTTCGCCGCCGTAGGTCTTGGTCAGGCCCCGGACTTCCAGGATCTTATCGGTCACTTTGTGCCAGCCTCCTCTCAAATTTTGCAAGCAGCCAGGTAAAGATCATCACCAGCACCAGATAGATCAGTGCCACGCCAAACAGGGGGAACATAGCCTCGTAGGTGCGGTTCATGATGCCCTGGGCCGCGTACAACAGCTCTTTGCCGCCGATGACGGTAATAAGGGAGGTATCCTTCAGCAGCATGATGAACTCGTTGCCCAGGGCAGGCAGCACCGCCCGGATGGCCTGGGGGATGATGATGACCACCATGGTGGTGATGTAGTTCAGGCCCAGGCTGCGGCCGGCCTCCATCTGGCCCGGGTCCACAGCCATCAGGCCGCCCCGGATGATCTCGGAGACGTAAGCGCCGGAGTTGATGCCCAGCGCCAGCGCGCCGACCATCGTAAAGTTGCGGCTGTTGTTGAAGATGACCATGCTCATGATCAGCAGCTGCACCATCATGGGGTGCCCCGGATCACGGTGGTGTACACCTGGCACACGGCGTTAAAGACCCCCAGCACCGGGTTGCGGCGGCTGGGGCGCTGCTGGTCGTGGGCCACACGCACCAGCGCCACCACGCTGCCCAGCAGGACGCCCATGGCCAGAGCAATGGCAGTGACCAGCAGGGTGGTGCCCACGCCCCTGGATGTACTGCAGCCAGCGGTCCTTCAGGACAAAGGCCTGATAGAATTTGAAGAACAGCTCCTGCCCCATGTCCAGCCGGCCGCCGCTTTTCAGCAGCTGGCTCAACAGTTCGTATTGTGCGGCCATTCGCATCCTCACTTTCTTTTCGTCTGTTGTGATCTTGTCAGAATTTTGTAACCTATATCCCTTAAAAAAGGGGAGGTGCCCGGTGGGCCGCCTCCCCTTGAGGGGTCTGTTTACTCAGCCTTGATGTACTTGTCCACGATGGCCTGCAGGGTGCCGTCGGCCTTCAGTTCCTCCAGAGCGGCGTTCACAGCCTCCAGCAGAGCGGTGTTGCTCTTGTTCATGCCAATGGCGTAGTCCTCCTCGGCGTAGCTGGTGTCCAGGATCTTCAGGCCGGGGTTGGACTCCACATAGGCCTTGGCGGGCTCGTTGTCGATGACCACAGCGTCCACCTGGCCGTTGTTCAGGGCCTGTACAGCGGTCAGGCCGTTGTCGTAGGCCACCACGGCGTCCTCGCCAAAGTCGTCGGAGCAGTACAGGTAGCCGGTGGTGCCGCGCTGGGTGCCGATCTTCTTGCCGGCCAGATCGTCCACAGAGGCAATGTCGGAGCCCTCGGGCACGATGACGGACTGGATGCCGGTGGCGTAGCTGTCGGAGAAGGACATCACAGCCATCCGCTCGTCGGTGACAGTGATGCCTGCCATGGCGATGTCGGCCTTGCCCTGCTGCACGCTGAGCAGAGCGGCGTCAAAATCCATGTCGTCGATCTGCAGCTCCAGGCCCAGCTTCTCGGCAATGGCCTGTGCGGTGTCCACATCGATGCCCTCAATGGTGCCGGCGTCGGTGGTCATCTCGTAGGGAGGGAAGGTGGCGTTGGTGGCCATAGTCAGCTTGCCAGCCTCAACGGTGGTCAGCTCAGCAGCGGCAGTGCTGGTGGAAGCAGCCTCAGAAGAAGCAGCAACAGAGCTTGCAGCAGCGGAAGAAGCAGTGGAGGCGGAGCCGCCGCAGGCGGTCAGAGCCAGAGCAGCAGCGGAAACAGCGGCGGCAGCCAGGAAGCTGCGGCGAGAGATCTTTTTCATATTCAAACACTCCTCTTTATGTGCATATCGTTTGCATCTCTCTGCTGCGATGCGATTCATCGAAAAATCAGAGAGCGTGTTTAGTATAGGTTGTACAATTTGAAAAGTCAAGTGTTGTGCAAAAATTCCATCAAATTGAAACCGAATTGCAAACAATTATGCAGAATAAAGCTTGAGAGCGATGTATATATGCAGAACCTCTCAGTCTGCTTCACAGACAGCTCCCCTATCAGGGGAGCCCTTGGCATGTCGGTCAGGCTTACGCTGGACGAGCAAGGCTTGATTTATCGGGAGCTGTAGTGTCCTGCTGCCTGGATTCACGGCAGCTTGACAAAATCCGCTCATCCAGAAGCTGCAGCGAGGCCCGGCATTTTGCGCCACCGAAAGCTTTCAGCAGCGCCAGCGCTGACGGAGAGGTTAAACCGTCCGCGCCAGCTCTTCCACGCTCCGCTTCGGCACGCAGTAGTCACCGTTCTCATCGAGGTAATACTTGATGCCGGTTTTCTCCGTCATCGGTACGACCCTGGCGGCGTGAGTGGGGTAGCCAAGAGCTACCATGAACGCCAGCTTGTCCGGCGCGGCGATGCCCAGCAGCTCGCTCAGGGCGGGCTTGTTGATGGCGCCCATGATGCAGCTGCCCACGCCCTTGGCCCATGCGGCGAGGGTGATGTTCGCCAGCGCGATGCCGGTGTCGGTGTTCAGGTCGCCGGGGATGGAGCTGTCCTGCACGACGGCCAGATACATCACAGGCTGCTCGTCGGCTTTGGGAGCACCCTGTTCCGGCGGCAGATAGGCGGCCCACTTGACCAGCGGATGGACCTTTTTCACCATCTCAGGGCTCTGCACAACCACCAGCTTCACGGCCTGACGGTTCGCGCCGCAGGACGACAGGCGCAGGGCCTCCACCATATCGTCCACCACATCCTGCGGCACCGGCTTCTGGGCGAAGCGGCGGTAGGTGCGGCGGGTGTTGAGCGTTTCCATAATAGACATCGGCAGACACTCCTTTATATTAAATATGATTTGATTATAGCACCGGCGAAAGAGCCGCACAAGGGAGGCGGAGATCTATTTCCGCTTCCAGGCGTGGCCGCTGGGCATGGGCAGACCCAGCACCAGCGCGATGCCCACAGCCAGCGTCACGGCCACCTTGAAGGTGGAGATGCCGTTGGCCAGTGAAAGGGCATTCTCGCCCTGGATGAAATAGTAGGCGGTGTAGTAGATGCCCGCGCCGGGGACCAGCGGGAAGATGCCGGTCAGCAAAAAGACCGTCACCGGCGTCTTGAGCAGCACGGCGCAGATACGCGCCGCCAGCGACAGTGGGATGACCGCGATGAGGGAGGCTGCCGCCGCGTCGGCCCCGTATAAGACAGCCAGCTCGTAGACGAACCAGCCCACCGCGCCCACCAGCGCACAGCAGGGGAGCGTGCGCTTAGGGCAGGCGAAGAGGACGGCGAAACTCAGCGTTCCCGCCCCGGCCAGAAAGAACTGTGCCATCAGCTGGCCGATCTGTGTGCTTGTCAAGGCCATCATACCACCGTCACCCCGTCAGCAGAGAGTAAGGCTCAGAACAAGGCCGGTGCCGATGGCGATGCTGGCCGCGATGAGCAGGGCATCTATCATCCGGATGGTGCCGGAGAGGTAGTCGCCCTGCACGAAATCCCGGATGCCCATGGTGAAGGCGATGCCGGGGGTCAATATCATCAGGGTGCCGATGATGGCGTGGCTGGCCTCAGTGTCCAGCAGATGGCACCCCAGAATGCAGACCAATGTAATGAGCGCTGCCGCCGAGATCTTGCGGAAGCCGTTGGAAAGATTCTTCTTTTCGCACAGCAGCAGATAGCCACTGACGATGAGACCCGCCGCCGCTGCCGCCAGCGCCGAGCGTATCGTGCCGCCGAAGATGAGCGCAAAACAGGCTGTGCCGCTCATCCCGGCGAGGAGCTGGGTCTTCCCCTTGGGGAAGGGGATGCGCCGGGCATCGGCCAGGCGGTGTTCAGCCTCGTCCAGTGTGACGCCCCCGGCTGCTATCTCGCGGGAAAGGGCGTTCACCGCGACCACCCGGCCTAAGTGAGTCGTCCGCACCGGCACGTTCCGCACTTCGGCGATCTCTGCTGTGCCGGCGCTGGCGAAGATGCCGTTGGTCAGCACGTAGACGTGGAACTCCCGCAGATGGAAGCTGCGAGCCATGATCTCCATCGTCTGCTCCACCCGGAAGACCTCTGCTCCGTTTTCCAGCAGCGTCTCGCCCGCCGCCATGATAAAGTCCATGATGCGGCGCCGCTGCTCGTCGCTGGGATATAACTCTCTGCTGTCCATTCCGGCCCTCCTTGTCATGCCCGCCAAAGGGGGCATATCATCTCATGCTATACTGTATCATAATTCCGGTGGCTTGCAAAGGCGTCTTTTCACATTTTTGCACAACTTCCGTCCTTGCCGTCGGGGGCGCAGTGTGTTACACTGATAACAACTATAAAAAGATCCAGAAACCACAGGAGGAAATGACCGTGAAGCAGAGTCTGAGTTTCGCGCGCCGTCTGGCGGCGCTGGTGCTGGCAGCTGTGATGCTGTGTGTGGCTGTCCCGGCGGCGTTCGCCGAGGATGCCGCACCCGGTGCCACCACCATTGGCGGTGCAAACACCACCCTTATCCCTGAGGAAGAGGAAAATTGTCTGAGCTGGCTCTTCGGCTCCAAAGATAAGATCACACTGCCCTATCTGAACATCAAGGGCAAGGGCCTGCGCCGGAACGTGTCGCTGGACCTCGTGGACTGCCTGGTGGGCATCACCTACACCGAGCTTGGCTCCATCGGCAGCTATGTCAGCGCCAGCGCCGCGCAGGAGGCGTGGAAGGCCCAGGCCGTGGCCATCCACTCCTACCTCGAGTACCATAAGCAGTACGGCTCCTCGGCCAACGCCCTCATCTACACCCCCGTGGAGGACATCCCGTCCTCGGCCCGGTCGGCTATCCGCAAGGCGGTGGAGTCGGTGAAGGATGAGGTGCTGACCTACAACGGCAGCGTCATCGACGCCGTCTGGTCGGCCAGCGCGGGCTACAACACTCAGACCGGCGTCTACGGCACCTGTTCCAGCCTCGACGCCTGGGGCTCGGACGTGCCTTATCTTAAGAGCGTGGAAAGCCCCTATGAGCGCCAGTACCACGAGAAGATGCGCCGCATCATCGGCAAGGATTATGACTATGTCGAGTACAACGACAGCCGCACCGGTGAGCCCTACCAGAGCGCCGACACCACCCACAAAGACCTCGGCGGCTTCGTCCAGTACAATACGCTGGTGTCCAATGGCCGCAGCTACCGCTATATCGGCCAGTTCGTGTCCTCCCGCTACTGCTTCGATTTCAGCACGGATGCAGCGGGTGTACCCTGTATGTACTACTACGGCTTCGGCCACGGCGTGGGCATGAGCCAGTGCGGCGCCGTGGGCTACGCCGCCGAGGAGGGATGGGCTACCGCGACATCCTGAAGCACTACTACTCCGGCGTTTCCATCCGGACGGTGGGCAGCGGCACGAGCTCCAGCGGCGGTCTGTTCGGCTGGCTGCGCCGCCTGCTGGGCATGTAAAAAATCAAAAGGAATTGCGCAAAATACTTCTCAAATGAGACGTGATTTGGTATACTGTACACGCTTGTACACAAGAGACAGACTATTTCGCGTTTCACGCTCCAGAGCGGGAGCGATACGATAAAGAACAACAGGTGGAGAGAACGGAATGCAGTTGGAGAAGGAAAAGAAAGAAAAGCGGGAGCGGGAGCGCTGCCGCGCACTGGCGCAGCGCATCGCGGAGGAGGCAAACCCGCCTCGGCGGCCTGCTGGGAGAGCAGATGCCCCTGCTGGCCAAGGCCCTGCACCGTGCAGGTGTGGAGGCAGAAGAGTGGACAGAGAGCTCTGAGGCAGAGCTTCTGGTGGTGGCAGACCCCGCGTGGGAAACGCTGCCCGAGACGCTGCCCGCCCGGGTGCTGCTGGTGAGCGATGAGAGCACCGTTATGGCGGGCTGGGCCGAGCAGCTGGCTCAGCGGGGGTACTTCCGCGATTTTGGCTGGCGCAGCAAGGGCCGCGCTCAGCCGTCGGCGCTGTTCTGCACCAGCCAGCCCACCCAGCTGAAGATGGTGCGGGGCTACGAGATGGAAATGGACATCCTGCGTGACCGGATGGTGCGCGCCGAGCGCACCAGCGGCGAGGAAGCCGAGCTCATCGCCCGGCTGCGCAGCGACCTTTCGCTCAGCCGCAGCCACGAGCAGCAGCTGGAAAAGACACTGGGCGAGGTGACCGGCTCGAAGTTCTGGAAGATGACCTGGCCCATGCGCTATGTCGTCAGCAAGAGCCGCCAGCTCTGGCACACTCTGCCCTTCTTCGTGCTCCTGCGGGAGCTGCGCAGCGGCGGCATCGAGGGTGTGCGGGAACTGGCTCGCGCCCGCCGCGAGTACGCCGCCCTCTTCCCGGGCAAAGTCATGCGCACCGACCGGTTCGCACCAGTGGAACTGCTGGTGCGGCAGGCAGGCGACCAGCCCGCAGGCCCGAAAATCAGCATCGTGGTGCCGCTCTACAACACCCCGCTGGACTTCCTCGAAGAGCTGCTGGATTCCGTTGTGAACCAGACCTACCGCAACTGGGAGCTCTGCTGTGTGGATGCCGGCACTGCCCCGGGTGTGGGCGAGATGGTGCAGCAGCGCGCCGCTGTGGACCCTCGTATCCGCTACAGGAAGCTGGAGAAGAATGAGCTCATCCCCGGCAACACCAACAAAGGCATCGAGATGGCCACCGGCGACTTCATCGCCCTGCTGGACCACGACGACATCCTCCATCCCTGCGCCCTCTGGTACGCGGCCAAGGCCATCGCCGAGCAGGGAGCCGACTTCGTCTATACCGATGAGGCGACCTTTGAGGGCAAGGTGGAGAATGTGGTGCTCTACCACTTCAAGCCTGATTTTATGCTGGACAACCTCCGCTCCAACAACTATATCTGCCACCTGACCCTGTTCAGCCGCCGGCTGATGGATGCCGCAGGCGGCCCGGAGCGGATGGAGTACAACGGCAGTCAGGATTACGAGCTCTTCCTCCGCCTGACCGAGACGGCCCGGAAGATCGTCCACATCCCCCACGCCCTCTATTACTGGCGTTCCAGCCCCGGCAGCACGGCCAGCGACATCTCCGCCAAGACCTACTGCATCGACGCGGGCATTGCCGCCCTCAAGGCTCATTACGCCCGCTGCGGCGTGGCCGTGGACGATGTGTCCCTCATCCCGGGTACGCCGGGCTACTACAAGACCGATTATACCATCGACCATCCGGGCCGGGTGAGCATCCTCATCCCCACCTGCGACCACATCCGCGACTTGGAGACCTGCGTGGAGTCCATCTACGCCCGCACCACCTACCCGGATTTTGAAATCATCCTCATCGAGAACAACAGCAAGGCCCCCGAAACCTTCCTCACCTATAAGCGGATGCAGAAAGAGCACCCCGATAATCTCAAGGTCGTTACCTGGGAGGGCAAGGGCTTCAACTACAGCGCCCTGAACAACTTCGGCGAGAAGTTCGCCACCGGTGAGTATCTGCTTCTGCTCAACAACGACACCGAGGTCATCACCGCCGCCTGGCTGGAAGAGATGGTCATGTATGCCCAGCAGAAGCGGGTGGGCTGCGTGGGCGCAAAGCTGCTCTACCCGGACGATACCATCCAGCACGCCGGTGTCGGCTTCGGCATCGGCGGCGTGGCGGGCCATCTGCACAAGTACTATCCCGCCAGCTCCGACGGCTATATGGGCCGCCTGAACTATGTGCAGGACGTCTACGCCGACACCGCCGCCTGCCTGCTCATCAGCAAGGAGATCTACGACGAAGTGGGCGGTCTGGACGAGAGCTATGCCGTGGCCTTCAACGATGTGGACTTCTGCGTCCGCGTCCGTCAGGCAGGCTACACCAACGTCTTCACCCCGTTTGCCCAGCTCTACCACTACGAGAGCAAGAGCCGCGGCATGGAGGACAACCCCGAAAAGCAGAAGCGTTTTCAGGGCGAGGTGCTGCGTTTTCAGGCCCGCTGGGGCGATCTGCTGGCTGCGGGCGACCCCTGCACCAACCCCAACTTCGACATCCAGCGCGAAGATTTCAGCCTGAAGATATTACCGCTGGAATGATAAGGAGAACGAACTTGGAACTCTCTGCCTGTATCGTTGTCTATAACGGCTGCGACGAAGCCCTCAAGGCGGCGCAGACGGTGCTGCAATACACCCGCCGCCACCCGCTGACCCTCTATCTGGTGGACAACGCCAGCCCCGACGGCAGCGGCGCACGTCTGGAAGCCGCCGTGAAGGGCGGCGCTTTGAGCACTCAGCCCGGCCAGAAAGTCGAGGTGCGCTGCCGCAAGGAGAACGGCGGTTTCGGCACCGGACACAACACCGTCCTGCCGGAGCTGACGAGCGACTATCACTTCATCCTGAACCCGGACATTCAGCTCACTGCTGATACCCTCAGCGACCTGGCCGACTGGATGGCGGAGCATCCGGATGCTGTGATGGCCCGGCCGGGGCTGCGCTTTCCGGATGGCCGTTCCCAGAGCCTGCCGTTGCGGCGCTGTGCGCTGCGGCCCATGGTCACCGACAGCTGCCGTTTTGAAATTCTGGGAGAAATATAACCGTGCGTATTTGATGGAGGGGAGGATCTGTCCGCTCCCGTTGAGATCGAGTTCTGCACCGGCAGCTTTCCGCCGTGCGGACGGCGGAGTTCAAGGCCGTAGGCGGCTTCGATGAGCACTACTTCATGTATGTGGAGGATGCCGACCTGACCCAGAAGATGCGCACCACCGGCAAAGCCTACCTCGTGCCGCAGTACACCGCCATCCATGCATGGCATCGTGCAGCCCACCGCAGCCTCAAGCCCTTTTTGTGGCAGACCGGGAGCCTGCTGCGGTACTTCCATAAGTGGGGGTTCAAGTTCTGAGGGCTTGCTGATGAAACAAAAGAGCGCCCTCCACAAAAATTTTTGTGGAGGGCGCTCTTTCCTTGCTTTTTTTTCGATTTGATAGTAGAATAAGGTGTAATACTATCGCAAGCTTGCCAGTAGTGCACAGCGAAATCCTGCCAGCACGAGTAGCGCGGGAAGCCCGGCGGCTGGCGGCGTATTACCACCAACAATGTTTACAGCGGACGCAGCTCCGCTTTGAATCCATACAGGACCCGGCGGATACGCTGTCAGGCCTTGTACAAGCTGCACAACTTTTTTATTTCATAATATAAGGAGTGCACAAAATGAAAGGTATCATTCTGGCCGGCGGTGCCGGCACCCGGCTCTATCCGCTGACGATGGTCACCAGCAAACAGCTGCTGCCCGTCTACGACAAGCCGATGATCTATTATCCTCTGTCCACCCTCATGCTGGCGGGCATCCAGGACATCCTCATCATCTCGACCCCCACCGACACGCCCCGCTTCGAGGCGCTGCTGGGCGATGGCAGCCAGTACGGCATCCATCTGCAATATAAGGTCCAGCCGTCCCCGGACGGCCTGGCTCAGGCTTTCATCCTCGGTGAAGAGTTCATCGGCGACGACTGCTGCGCAATGATCCTGGGCGACAACATCTTCTACGGCAACGGCTTCTCCAAGATTCTGAAGAGTGCTGTCTCCAATGCCGAGAACAAGGGCCGCTGCACCGTGTTTGGCTACTATGTGCCGGACCCCGAGCGCTTCGGCATCGTGGAGTTCGACGCAAACGGCAAGGTGCTGAGCGTCGAGGAAAAGCCCCAGCATCCCAAGAGCAACTACGCCATCACCGGCCTGTACTTCTACAACAAGGAAGTCGTTAAGATGGCAAAGCAGGTCAAGCCCTCGGCCCGCGGTGAGCTGGAGATCACGACCCTGAACGATATGTACCTCAAGCAGGATGAGCTGGACGTCCAGCTGCTGGGCCGCGGCTTTGCATGGCTGGACACCGGCACGATGGACAGCCTCGTGGAGGCAGCCGACTTTGTGCGGATGATCGAGAAGCGTCAGGGCATCAAGATCAGCGCGAGGACCCGCTGGAAGCGCAGAGCGCTACGGCAAGAGCCCCTACGGCCAGCACCTCAAGAATGTGGCCGACGGCAAACTGAAGTATTAAGAGAGGCGGTATCCGCATGAAAATCATTGTTACCGGCTGCAAGGGTCAGCTGGGCACCGAGATCCTCAAGCAGCTGCGGCGAAGGCCGCAGCGAGCTTGGCCCCATCCCCGAGAAGCTGGTGAGCGCCACGGTCATTCCGGTGGACCTGCCGGAGCTGGATATCTCCAACTACAAAATGGTGGACGAGTTCATCCGCCGCAACCGCCCGGATGTCATCATCAACTGCGCTGCCTACACCAATGTGGACGGCTGCGAAGTGAACCATGATGCCGCCTTCAAGGCAAACGCCCTCGGCCCCCGCAATCTGGCACAGGCAGCGGAAAAGACCGGTGCACGACTGGTACACGTCTCCACCGATTATGTGTTCTCCGGCCGTGAGAACGGCGGCGTTGCACAGGACGAAGCCACCATTCCCGGCCCCATCAGCGCCTATGGCTCTACCAAGCTCATGGGTGAAAAGTACGTGGAACAGTTCTGCCACCGCCACTTCATCGTGCGCACCGCGTGGCTCTACAGCTACTACGGCAAAGAACTTCGTCAAGACCATCGTGAACGCAGGCAAAGAAGTTTGGCAAGCTGGAAGTGGTCAACGACCAGTGCGGCAACCCCACCAACGCGGTGGATCTGGCCCACGAGATCCTGCAGCTGTGCGTGACCCACGAGTACGGCCTGTATCACTGCACCGGCGAGGGCATCTGCTCGTGGTATGATTTTGCGTCCGAGATCATCCGCCTGTCCGGCGTGGACGCCACTGTGGCACCCTGCACCAGCGAGGAATACAAGGCAAAGCACCCGGAAAGCGCCGACCGCCCCAAGTGGAGCGCACTGGACAACCGGATGCTGCGCTGCACCGTGGGCAACGATGTGCGCGACTGGAAGGACGCGCTGGCCTGCTTCTTTGCCCACTGGGACGGCGACAACGGGATGAAAGCTTAATTGGCTTTTGCGAGGAAAAAGATTATGTTTAACCAGTCAGAAAGAAACTGAAAACATGGGCGACGATTCAAGGCATGTTTTTCAGTGTTGTTGCGATTGTTTTAGGCGCAGTTATTTATTCTGCCGCAGCTGCTACAGATAATAATGCGGTAGGATTACTGCTCGGAGTAATCGTTGCAGTTGTTGTTTGGTTTTTGTCGATGCTTTCTGTATGGGCGTTGTATTCATTTGCGGATTTAGTGGAATATACAAAAGCGAACAATGAAATTCTGGCTTCAATGGACTCGACACTGGGTCAGATTGCAGATTGTCTGTCCTCTGGTGAAAACAATGAGAATGCAGAGTAATTGCAGAAAATAAAAGAGGAAATTTATGAAAAAATATCTGATCACCGGCTGCGCCGGTTTTATTGGCTCCAACTTTGTGCATTATATGCTCAAGAAATACCCCGGAGATCCTGCTGGTCAATCTGGATAAGCTGACCTACGCCGGCAATCTGGAAAACCTGAAGGATGTGGAGGGCGACCCCCGCCATGTGTTCGTGCAGGGCGATATCTGCGACAAGGAGCTGGTCGAGAGCCTGTTTGCAAAGTACGATTTCGATTACGTCATCAACTTTGCCGCCGAGAGCCACGTGGACCGCTCCATCAAGAACCCCGAAATTTTTGTGCAGAGCAACGTGATGGGCACCGTCAACCTGCTGCAGCGCGCCAAGGAAGCATGGTATGATGCCGATGCCAAGACTTGGAAAGAGGGCAAGAAGTACCTGCAGGTGTCCACCGATGAGGTGTACGGCGCACTGGGTGCGGACGGCTACTTTATGGAGACCACCCCCCCTGTGCCCCCACAGCCCCTATTCTTCCTCCAAGGCCAGCGCCGATATGTTCGTTATGGCATTCCACGATACCTACGGCATGCCCGTGAACATCACTCGCTGCTCCAACAACTACGGCCCCTACCAGTTCCCGGAGAAGCTCATCCCGCTGATGATCAACAACGTCAAGCACCACAAGCAGCTGCCCGTCTACGGTGACGGTATGCAGATCCGCGACTGGCTGTATGTGGAAGACCACTGCAAGGCCATCGACATGGTAGCAAATGACGGCAAGATCGGTGAGGTGTACAACGTGGGCGGCCACAACGAGCGCCCCAACATCTTCATCGTCAAGACCATCATCGAGCAGCTGCACGACCGCCTGAAGGACGAGGGCATCAGCGAGGACCTCATCAAGCACGTGGCCGACCGTCTGGGCCACGACCGCCGCTACGGCATCGACCCCACCAAGATCAAGAACGATCTGGGCTGGTACCCCGAAACTCCCTTTGAGAAGGGCATCGTCCTGACCATTGATTGGTACCTGAACCACAAGGAGTGGATGGACCACATCACCAGCGGCAACTACCAGAAATACTACGAGGAAATGTACAAGAATAAGTAACTTCTTGTAAATAGCCTGAAAGCGAAAAAGAGCAGGGCGTGCGACCATATGGCTGCACGCCCTGCTCTTTTTTGTCGGAGTTAAAGCTTGTCCTCTTTCATGTAGCGGATGAGCAGGGGCAGCTCATAGACCAGCATGGACAGCCAGCCGATGCCGTAGCTCACAGGCATGATTTGAAGGTCTACCTTGAGTACCAGCACCAGCACAGCGGCGGCGGCCACGCGGAAGCCCATGTTGAGCATACTGCTGTTCAGGGTGATCTTCAAATCGCCGAGGCCGCGGAAGCCGCCCTGAATGCCGTTGGTCACGCCGGGCATCAGGTAGAAGAGGAGGCGCACCGCAGAACTTGACGCCCAGGTCGATGACGGCAGGGTCATCCACGAAGAGGGAGATGATGGGGCGGGCGAAGAGCAGGCAGACGGCCATCAGGCAGAAACCGTAGATGAGCTCGATGCGCAGGCCGCAGAAAAAGCCCTGACGCACCCGCTCCTTTTTGCCGGCACCGTGGTTCTGAGCCATCAGGGTGGTCATAGCGTGGGCGATGTTCTGCTGGGGCATATAGGTGAAGTCGTCCACCCGGCTGGCGGCGGTGAAAGCGGCCATTGCGTTGATGCCCAGAGTGTTGACGATGGCCTGCACGGCGATCTTGCCCAGCTGGACGGTGGCCTGCTGCATGGCGCTGGTCCAGCCGTACCGGACGGTGCTGCGCAGCAGAGAGCCGTCAAAGACGAGCCAGCGCCGCCCCAGCTGAAGGACGGGAACTTTGAACTGGATGTAGACGACGCAGAGCACACAGCAGAGCGCCTCGCTGAGGACGGTGGAGAGGGCGCAGCCTTCGCTGCCCCAGCCCAGCACCTCGACAAAGAAGAGGTCGCCGCCGATGTTCAGCACCGAATTGATCATCAGGAAGTATAGGGCGCTCTTGCTATCGCCCAGCGCCCGCATGGTGGCGGCGAGAAAGTTGTAAAAGAAGGTGAAGATGAGGCCCGCAAAGACGATGCGAAGGTACTGCACCGCGATGGGCAGGATCTCTTCCGGAACCTGCATCAGCCGGAGCAGCGGCGTCGCCAGCAGGACGCAGAGGGCCGAAAAGACCAGCGAGAACACCGTGCCTGCGATGGCAGTGGTGGAGACCTGACGCTCCACGCGCTGGGTGTCTCCGGCACCATAGGCCGTGCTGACAAGGATGCCGGCACCGAGGCAGAGACCGTTGATGAAGAGGATGGCCAGCGTCATCAGCGGGTTGGAGGTGCCGACGGCGGCAAGGGCGTCTTCGCCGACAAATTTGCCCACGATGATGCTGTCGGCGGCGTTATAAGTGAGCTGGAACAGGTTGCCCAGCACCAGCGGGATGGTGAATTTGACCAGAAGGGGCGTGATGGCTCCGGTCGTCATGTCTTTGTCATGGATTCCTTCTCGTTTCCTTTTTATAGTATGTTCTGGCGTGCGCTGAACACGGCCAGTGCCGAACGGCTTTTGCCGTTTGCGATAAGCTGAGCCGCTGCGTGAAGGGCGGCACCTGCGCTGGGGGAGGCCGGGATGGCATCGGTGCGCAGGACCCGCTGCGCCGCCCGGACGGCATCGGCAGTGGTGACGGCAGCGATGTTGTCCACTACATAGGAGTTGTAGTTGCCGGGAACGAGGCCGAAGCCGATGTCCGGGATGCCGTGGGAGCCGGTGAGGCCGCTGCTCAGGGCCTGACTCTCGTAAGGCTCCACGGCAACGATGCGGACGTCATTCGTCCACGCCTTGACCGTTTCGCCCACGCCGGTGATGGTGCCGCCGCTGCCCACGCCGATGACGATGCTGTCCACGATGCTGGAACCCTCCCGCGCGATGGAGCGCACCAGTGCAGGCCCCGTCACCCGGCGGTGATAGGTGGGGTTGTCGTCGTTGTTGAGCCAGTCCATATAGTACCAGCCCTTTTCGGCGGCGGTGGCTTTTGCCAGCGCCCGTGCGCCTGCAAGGCCCGCCTGGGCCGGGGTATGGATGATCTGCGCTCCGAGGCGGAGCAGGCTCTCCTGCCGCATGGCGGGGCGTCCTCCGGCATGACCAGCGTCACCGGGTGGCCCGCCGTCAGCCCCGCCAGCGTCAGCGCTGTGGCAAAAGGCCCTGACACGGCCTCCACGATGGTCTGGCCGGGGTCAGCGCCCGCGCTCAAGGGCCAGCGCCAGCATCCCCTCAGCCAGCTCGTCCCGCGCCGTGCCGGTGGGGCCGTTGTAGTTCAGATAGGCGTACAGCCGCCCCCGCAGCCCGCAGGCCGCAAGATAGCCCCGCAGCTCGACGATGGGGCCGGGCAGCAGGGTCTGGTAGATGTTGGGGTAGATAGGCACGGGCGGTCTCCTTTCGCGTCCGGGGGAAAGCTTACGCCTATAACTTTAACGCAAAGGAGAGGAAGCGTCAAGCGGGGCTTGGGCAGAAAAGAGAAAGATCGGAAGAAAATTTGGCAAAATGACGCAAAAAGTCCTTGACAAGGGACACCCCGTCTGCTATACTCCGTATGTAAAGCAAAAAACCTTTACAAACAGCGGAGGTCAGAGCAGGACAGAACATGGCAAAAGACTTTGAAATGGGCTATCTGCTCGATTTTTACGGCGAAGTGCTCACGCCCAAACAGCGCGAGATGCTGCGCCAGTATTACAACGATGACCTCTCCCTCAGCGAGATCGGAGAAAACTTCGGCATCACCCGGCAGGGGGCGCGGGACGCCATCAAGCATGGCGAAACGGCCCTCAAGGAGCTGGAAGAAAAGGTGGGCTTTGCGGCCCGGTACCGCCGGGTGCAGTCCACACTGGAGCAGCTGGAGCAGCTGGTCATCGACACCCGGTTTGAATGCACCGGCCCGAACGCCCGGCTGACCACCACCGAGTATGCCACCACTCTGAACAAGATGCTGGGGCTCATCCGCTCCATCGACGAAGTGAATGAGAGCTGAAAACTGATTTGGGAGGAGCACCGAACAATGGCATTTGAATCTTTGACCGACCGCCTTGCCGGTGTGTTCAAAAAGCTGCGCGGCCACGGCAAACTGAGCGAGGCGGACATCAAAGCTGCCATGCGCGAGGTCCGGATGGCCCTGCTGGAAGCCGACGTCAACTATAAGGTGGCCAAGGACTTCTGCGCTAAGGTCTCGGAGCGGGCTATGGGCCAGGAGGTCATGGAGAGCCTGACCCCCGCTCAGCAGGTCGTCAAGATCGTCAACGAGGAGCTGGTCGCCCTGATGGGCGGCGAGGAAGCGCCTCGTCTGGTCATCAAGAACAAGGGGCAGACCATCATCATGCTCTGCGGCCTGCAGGGCAACGGTAAGACGACCCACGCAGCAAAGCTTGCAAAATACTACATCAAGCAGGGCCGCCGCCCGATGCTGGTGGCCTGCGACATCTACCGCCCGGCTGCGATCGACCAGCTGCAGGTGGTGGGCAAGCAGGCCGGTGCGCCGGTGTTCACCCTGCCCGGCGAAAAGCCGCCTGCCATCGCCAAAAAGGCACTGGCCCACGCCAAGGATTACGGCAACGACATCATCATCCTCGATACCGCAGGCCGCCTGCACATCGACGAAGTGCTGATGCAGGAGCTGGTCCAGATCAAAGAGGCTGTCCCCGTGGACGAGACTCTGCTGGTCGTGGACGCCATGGCCGGTCAGGACGCCGTGAACGTCGCCAAGACCTTCAACGAAACGGTCGGCATCGACGGCATCATCCTCACCAAGACCGACGGCGATACCCGCGGCGGTGCAGCGCTCTCGGTGCTGTCTGTCACCGGCAAGCCCATCAAGTTCCAGGGTACCGGCGAAAAGCTGGATGACCTCGAAGTCTTCCATCCCTCCCGCATGGCAAGCCGGATCCTCGGCATGGGCGATGTGCTGAGCCTCATCGAGCGCGCACAGGATGCCGCCGACGAGAAGCTGGCCGAAGAGACCGCCAAGCGGATGATGGAAAACAAGTTCGATATGAACGATATGCTGGCCCAGTTCGCCCAGATCCGCAAGATGGGCGGCGCGGGTGCCATGCTGAGCATGATGCCCGGAATGTCCGGCATCGACGCCAGCCAGATCGACGAGAAAGCCTTCGACCGCATCGAGGCCATGATCTACTCGATGACCAAGGCTGAGCGCGAAGACCCCTCCATCATCAACCCCAAGCGCAAGCGCCGCATCGCTGCGGGCAGCGGCACTCAGGTGTCTGATGTCAACAAGCTGCTCAAGCAGTTTGAGGCCATGCAGAAGATGATGAAGCAGTTCAAGAAGAGCCCCAAGGGTTTTGCCCGCAAGCTGGGCGGCCTGATGGGAAACCCGGGCGCCTTTAGAGGCATGAAATAATTCCGGTATACACCCCGCTGTGGGGTTGTACAGATAGATTTAATCCCCGCAAACCGGGGAACAAGAAATTTTTGGAGGATATTACCATGGCAGTTAAGATTCGTCTGCGCCGCGTCGGCGCCAAGAAGGCTCCCTTCTATCGTGTTGTTGTTGCTGACAGCCGCTTCCCCCGCGATGGCCGTTTCATCGAGGAGATCGGCACTTACGATCCCAACAAGGAGCCCTCTGCTGTGAGCATCGATGCCGAGAAGGCAAAGCAGTGGATCGCCAACGGCGCTCAGCCCACCGACACCGTTCGCGTGCTGCTGAAGAAGTCCAACATTCTGTAAGGTGGAGGGCTGACTCATGCAGGAGCTGTTGCTGGCAGTTGCCCGCGGCCTCGTGGAGGATAAGGACGCCGTCAAGGTCACGGTGGACGCCCCCGTGAGGACGGCACCATCGTCTACCACCTGAGCGTGGCAGAGGGAGATATGGGCCGTGTCATCGGCAAGCAGGGCCGGATCGCAAAAGCCATTCGTGTGGTGATGCGCGCGGCTGCTGTGCGGGTCGATGAAAAGGTCCTTGTTGAGATCGACTAAGCACCCTACAGGCCCTTTGCTGTAATGGCAAAGGGCCTTTTATTAGAATAACCTCTCTGTCACGCCTACGGCGTGCCACCTCTATCGAGGGAGGCCTTGGCATACCGGAAAGCTTTCCCTCTTCGCCAGAGGCTCCCCTCGATAGGGGAGCTGTCGAGCGAAGCGAGACTGAGAGGTTGAACAGGAGCAAATTTATGCAGCAATATCTGGAAGCAGGCAAGGTCGTCACCACCCACGGTGTGCGCGGCGAAATGAAGCTGGAGCTGTGGTGCGACGGCGTGGATTTCCTCAAAAAGACGGGCCGTCTCTACGCCTCGGCAAAGGGCGGCAAGTGCTATAACATCACCTCCATCCGCCCGCAGGGGCAGATGGCGCTGCTCCAGCTGGAGGGCGTGAACGATATGGACGCCGCCCGCGCTGCGGGTCAGGTGTTTTACTTCGACCGCAGCGACGCCACCCTGCCCGAGGGCCGGTGGTATGTGGCCGACCTCATCGGCTGCGAGGTGCGGGACGCCGACACCGGCAAGGTGTACGGCGTCGTCACCAGCGTGGACCACCCCGGCGCACAGGACATCTATACGGTCAAGTCCCCCAGCGGCAAGGAATATATGTTCCCCGGTGTGGACGCCTTTCTCAAAGAGCGCAACCCGCCGGAAGGCTATATCCTCGTCACCCCCATCCCGGGCCTGCTGGACGACGATTTCGACAGTGAGCGGGAGGAGGAGTGAGCGATGGGAATGCGTGTGGACATCGTGACCCTTTTCCCTGAGATGTGCCAGCAGGTGCTGGACGCCAGCATCATCGGCCGCGCAGCCAGGCGCGGCTACATCGAGACCCACTGCCATCAGATCCGGGATTACACCCTCAACAAGCAGAAGCAGACCGACGACTACCCCTACGGCGGCGGCTGCGGTATGGTGCTCTATGCCCAGCCCATCGCCGACTGCCTGCGCGCCGTCCAGAAAGAGGTAGCGGAACAGGGACGCCCGGCCCCGCATATCGTGTTCTTGACGGCGGGCGGTCAGCGTTACACCGAAGAGCACGCCCGCAGGCTGGCCCAGTACGATAACCTGACGCTGGTCTGCGGCCACTATGAGGGCATCGACGAGCGCGTCATTGAAGCGTTTGCGGACGAAGAGATCTCGATTGGCGACTATATCCTCACCGGCGGCGAGCTGGCCAGCCTCGTGGTGGCCGACAGCGTGCTGCGCCTGCAGCCCGGCGTTCTGGCAGAGGAAAAGGGCTACGAGGACGAGAGCTACTGGGACGGCCTGCTGGAATACCCCCAGTACACCCGCCCCGAGGTCTGGGAGGGCCGCGCTGTACCCGACGTTCTGCTGGGCGGCGACCACCAGAAGATCGACGCATGGCGGGGCGAAAAGAGCCGGGAGCGCACCCGTCTGCGCCGCCCGGAGCTGTATGAGCAGTGGTGCGAGAGCCACCCCATCACCGAGCTGCCCAAGTGGAAGCGGGGCGAGAATGTCCGCCTCGTCAAGACGGAAGAACAGTTTGCCGCTGCGGCAAAGCTGTTTGCGGAGGGACGCCGCGCCGTCTGCGCCGGAAACTGGACGGAAGAGTATTGTGCAGGCCTGACAGAAGAGGAGCTTCTCGCTCAGCTCAAGGCGGAGAAAAAAGGCGGCTGGGCCTGCTACCTGCACACGACGAAAGATGTGCCGGACGGCATGGTGAGCGTAGACCACAAGACCGGCCGCATTGAGCATCTCTTTGTGTCTGGAAATGCCCGGGGAAAGGGCATCGGTCAGAAAATGTTGGATTTCGCCCGCAAAAAGCTGGAAGAGTATGAGCATCCCCGCCTGAGCGTGCTGGACACCAACGCCCGCGCCATTGCTCTCTATCGTCGGATGGGATGGAAATTCACAGGCGAAAAAGACATGGAATTTGACCCTGCGGAATACCCTTCTGTTGTAAAGAAATGCGCGCTGCTGTGGATGCAGTACGAGGGTTGAGCGGAGTCTGCGGCAAACGTCATACTCTGCCGGATAAGCACAAAAGCAGTCGGAGTGCTGACCCTCTGTCGAAAAATGTTGAAAACTTTTGTATTACCCCGCCAACACTGGGGGAATAATTTTGTTGTATTTGTATAAAAGGTGGAAAATGCCCCCCTCATCCTTGGGAAAACCGCCAAAATGCGTCTGGGGTCTGTACAACGGTTTCGCTTTGCGTTAAAATAATCACAACGCAACAGGCGCAAAACATAATTGCATTCCCCAGAACGATAATAGATAGGAGCGTTTTACTATGTACGTCAAAGAAGTTACCGTTGAAAATCAGGTTGGTCTGCACGCCCGTCCGGCAACCTTCTTTATTCAGAAGGCCAATGAGTTCAAGTCTTCCATCTGGGTCGAGAAGGAAGAGCGCCGCGTGAACGCTAAGAGCCTTCTGGGCGTTCTGTCTCTGGGCATCGTGGGCGGCACCACCATCCGCATCATCGCTGATGGCGCAGACGAGCAGGCTGCTGTCGATGGCCTGATCAAGCTGGTGGAGTCCGGCTTCGCAGAGTAATTCAGTTCCATTTCGTGTATGAGCGGCGGGGGTCATCCTTGCCGCTTTTTTGGTATGATGCATCAGAATAAAGGAGGCAGCCTCATGAAAGATTCGACGAAAGAAGCACTGTTCAAGTTTGGCGAGTTCTGTGATTCCGGCAAGCCGTGGTACTGCTTTTTTGGCGTCTATCTGGTGACGCTCATCGTCAATATCACCCTTCTGCTCACCTCGGAGCAGAAGCCCAAGTGGTGGAGCGTGGCCCTCGACGTGTGCGGTCTGGCGCTGACGGTGTCGAATATTGCCAAGACCGAGATGATGCAGAAAGGCCGGCATAACACCTGATGACCAAGGCAGAACTTTACAAAAAGGCCTGTATGCTGCCGCTTCTGCCGGGTGTCTATATCATCCGGGACAAAAGCGGCACCATCATCTATATCGGCAAGGCCAAACGTCTGCGCATCCGGGTGAGCCAGTATTTCCGGGAGGGTGTGCCTCACGACAACAAGGTCAGCCAGATGATCGCCCACGCCTACGCGTTCGACGTCATCGTCTGCCAGAGCGAGTTCGAGGCGCTGGTGCTGGAAGCAAGCCAGATCAAAGCCCACACCCCGAAGTACAACATCCTGCTCAAGGACGACAAGGGCTACAGTTATATCAAGGTGACAAAGGACGAGTGGCCGCGGCTGTCGTTCACGCTGCAAAAAGAGGATGACGGCGCGGAGTATATCGGCCCTTATACCTCGAGCTTTGCGGCCCGTCAGATGGCCGAGACGGCGATGGATGCTTTTCTGCTGCCCCGGTGCAGCCGGCGGTTCCCGCAGGAAATTGGCCGGGGCCGTCCCTGCCTGAACGCCCACATTGGCAAGTGCATGGCGGTGTGCAGCGGCAAGATAAGCCGTGAAAACTACGAGCAGGCTGTCAAAAGCGCTGTCCACCTCATCCGCTACGGCAAAAAGGATATTCTGAAAACCCTCAACGAGCGGATGCTGGAAGCCTCTGACCGGCTGGAATTTGAGACAGCGGCCCTCATCCGCGACCAGATCGCCGCCATTACCAAGGTGACGGCAGGGCAGAAGGTCGTGGTTGACCCCGACGTGGAGATGGACGTGGTAGCGCTGGCGGGTACGCCCGGCAGCGTCTGCGCGGCTGTCCTCCGCTTCCGGGAGGGGCGGCTGACCGACAAACGGGAGTTTCTGTTCCACGATACCGCCGACATCGCGGCGGTGCGGGAGGAATTTCTGCCCCGGTACTACCTCGACGATGAACAGATACCGAAAGTCATTGCCGTGGACGAGCTGCCGCCGGATGTGGACGCTTTGCAGCAGGCCCTCAACGAGAAGCGGGGCAGCGAAGTGCAGCTCTATGTCCCTCAGCGGGGCGATAAGGCGCACCTCGTCGAGATGGCCCACACCAACGCCGTCGAGCGGCTGGCCCGCGAGAGCGGCCGCTATGCCCGGGAGGAAAAGCTTCTGGATGAGCTGGCGCAGGTGCTGGGCCTGCCCAAGCCCCCCCGCACCATCGAGAGCTACGATATTTCCAACTGGGGCGACGGCACCAGCGTCTGCGGCATGGTGACGTTCCGGGACGGCAAGCCCTACAAGGCGGGCTACCGGAAGTTCAAGATGAAGACCGTCGCCGGGACCGATGACTACGCCTCGCTGGCGGAGACCGTCTCCCGCCGTGCGGCTGAATACGAAAAGTATTCCGAAATGGCCGCAAATGGCGAGCCGAGCAGCAACTACTTCGGCCAGAAGCCTGATCTGCTCCTGATGGACGGCGGCAGGGGACAGGTGAGCGCCGCGAAGGCCGCACTGGCCGGGACGGCACTGGCCGATGTACCCCTCTACGGCATGGTGAAGGACGACCACCACCGCACCCGCGCCATCGTGGACAGCGAGGGCCGGGAGATCGCCATCAACATGAACCGCGGGACGTTCACCTTCGTCACCGCCATTCAGGACGAGACGCACCGCTTCGCCAACGCCTACCGCAAGCAGCAGATGAAGCAGAAGAGCTATTCGTCCACTCTCACCGAGGTGCCGGGCGTCGGCCCCAAGACGGCCAAGGCCCTGATGACCCAGTTCAAGAGCGTGGGCGCCGTCAAAGAGGCCACCCTGACCAGCTGGAGAACACCCCGGCGTCGGACGGCAGATGGCCCAGACCATTTACGAATATTTCCACCCGCAGGGGTGAAGCAAGTGGAAAAGTCCGGCGCAGACCAGTCTGCGGCCGGGCTTTTGTAAGGAGTTTTTATGTACCAGTTCCAATACGACATCAAGCCGGGCCGCTACCGGCACTTCAAGGGCAACGAATATCAGGTCATCGGGATGGCCCGCCACAGCGAGACCGAAGAGGAAATGGTGGTCTACCGCCCTCTGTACGGCGAGGGCGGGCTCTGGGTGCGTCCGGCGGCTATGTGGGCCGAAGAGGTGGAGCGGGACGGCAAGCGTCAGCCGCGCTTTGCCTACATTGGCGAAATGTAAGGGCTTGCGCCCGGAGGCCAAACGCGATACAATGGGTTTTGCAGAACAAACGCGCCTGCGAAACTGTATAAATGAGCACTATACATACAAGATGTAAAATTTTGGAGGATAACAGCTATGGCTTGTACTACCATCCTTGTCGGCAAAAAAGCCTCGTATGACGGCTCTACCATGATCGCCCGGAACGACGATTCCGGCTCCGGCCACTTCACCGCGAAAAGTTCGTTGTCGTTCAGCCGGAGGAGCACCCGGCTGTTTACAAGTCGGTCATCTCTCATGTAGAAGTTCCCCTGCCGGGCAATGCCCTGCGGATGACCGCCATGCCCAACGCCGTGGAGGGCAAGGGCCTGTGGGCGGCCAGCGGTGTGAACGCTGCCAACGTCGGCATGACCGCGACCGAGACCATCACCTCCAACCCCGCGTTATGGGCGCAGACCCGCTGGTGGTCTACCAGCCCGCCAGGGACGGCCAGCCGGAAGTCCCCGGCGGCATCGGCGAAGAGGATATTGTTTACCTCGTCCTGCCCTACATCCACTCTGCCCGCGAGGGCGTGCTCCGTCTGGGCAAGCTGCTGGAACAGTACGGCACCTATGAGATGAACGGCATTGCCTTCCAGGATGTGGACGAGATTTGGTGGCTGGAGACCATCGGCGGCCACCATTGGATGGCCCGCCGCGTACCCGACGATGTCTATGTCGTCATGCCGAACCAGCTGGGCATCGACGCCTTCGACCTCGACGACGCTTTCGGCGCACAGGAGAATTATCTCTGTTCTGCCGACCTGAGGGAGTTCATCCGGGACAATTACCTCGACCTCTCGCTGGATGGCCGTCTGAACCCGCGTGACGCCTTCGGCAGCCACGACGACGCCGACCACGTTTACAACACCCCCCGCGCATGGTTCATGCTCCGCCACCTCAATCCCAACACCTGGGTCTGGGACGGCCCTGCCGCTGACTACGGCCCCCGCTCGGACGACCTGCCCTGGTGCATGGTGCCGGAGCGGAAGCTGACCCCGGAGGATGTGAAGTATGTGCTGTCCTCCCACTATCAGGGGACTCCCTTCGACCCCTACGCCAGCTACGGCGACAAGAGCATGAAGGGAGCTTACCGCTCCATCGGCATCAACCGCAACGACTTCATGGCCCTCATCCAGATGCGGCCTGACGTGCCGGAAGACTTCCGCGCTGTGGAGTGGATCGCCTACGCCTCCAATGCCTTCAACACCATGGTGCCGTTCTACGCCAACGTCGAGCGCACCCCGGCCTATCTGGCCTGCACCACCGGTGAAGTCTCCACCGACAGCTTCTACTGGGTGAGCCGGATGATCGCCGCCATGGCCGATGCCTCCTACGCCAAGAGCCTCATCCATGTGGAGCGGTACGAGGAGGGTGTCCTCTCCGCCAGCCGCGCACTGCTGAACCAGTACGATAAGAAAATCGCTTCTGCCGGGGAAAGCCAGCGCGCCGCCCTGCGGGAGGAGGCCAACACCGCCATCGCTGCCGAGTTGAAGAAGCGGGCTTCCGATACGCTGGATAAGGTCCTCTTCGAGCTGAGCAGCGGCATGAAGAACGCTTACGCCCGTTCGGACGCCTAAACCGCATCCGACCCGGAAGGAAAAATCATTTCCGGCAAAACCAAAACCGTCAAAAACGGTCAAATCAAACCACAAAACCGTCATCCGCCCCGAAGCTGACTGCTCCGGAGCGGATTTTTTGCGCTCTTTTGCTGGTTGTATCCCACTTCTTGTGCAGAATGCATGATTTTGACGGAAATATTTTGGCAGATAAACTGACGGAAAGTGATTGATTTTGACGGAGTATTTGCTATAATACAGACAGAAACAGTCAAAACGATTCAAACACAAGCAGAAACGTGCAACAGGAGGGATGAAGATGTTGGCAGAGGAGCGGCTTTCCCGCATCATGAAGCTGCTGAGCCAGCAGCGCACCGCGACGGTGCAGGAGCTCTGCGAGGCGCTGGATGCCAGCGAGTCCACCATCCGCCGCGATTTGAACGAGCTGGACAGGATGGGCAAGGTGAACAAGGTACACGGCGGCGCGACCCTGCCGGACAGCCAGTTCCTCGCCGACGAGCCGACGATGGCCACGAAGGAAACGCTGGCCGTCGTCCAGAAAAAGTGTATCGCAAAGGCGGCGGCGGCCCTCATCACCGCAGAGGATTTCGTCTTTCTGGACGCCGGCAGCACCACGCTGGCGCTGGTCCGGGAGCTGAGCGGCCCGGCGCTGGACGCCCGGTACGTCACCAACGGCGTCGCTCACGCCCGTCTGCTGGCCCAGAAGGGCTGCAAGGTCTTTCTGGTGGGCGGTCTGCTGCGGCCCGAGACGGAGGCCATCATCGGCGCTGCGGCTCTCCACAGCCTGCAGCAGTACAACTTCACGAAAGCGTTCCTGGGGGCAAACGGCGTGGCGCTGGACGCAGGATTCACGACCCCCGACCCCGAGGAAGCGGCTGTCAAGGCCGCGGTCGTGCGCCGGGCGAGAGAAGCCTGGTTCCTCGTGGATGACTCGAAGTTCGCCCGCATCTACCCGGCGGTCATCGCCGAGCTGTCCGGCGGCGCTATCCTGACGAATCATTGTCCGAATCCGAAATACAGACAATTCACTCTGGTAAAGGAGGCAGCAGAATGATCTATACCGTGACATTCAACCCGGCCATCGACTACGTCGTGCGGCTGGACACGCCGCTGGAAGTGGGCGAGGTGAACCGCGCCAAAGGCGAGGACTGCGTGCTGGGCGGCAAGGGCATCAACGTGTCCGGTGTGCTGGCCGAGCTGGGCTGCCGGAACACGGCGCTGGGCTTTGTGGCTGGTGAGACGGGTGCGTGGCTCGAGCGGGGGCTGGCCGCGCAGGGCATCACCACCGATTTTATCCACCTCGAGCAGGGCATGACCCGCATCAACGTCAAGATAAAGGCGGGGCAGGAGACTGAGCTGAACGGCGCAGGCCCGGACATCCCCGAGAGCGCCATGGAGCAGCTGGAAGCACAGCTCGATAAGCTGGCCGAGGGCGACATCCTCATTCTGGCGGGGAGCATCCCGTCCAGCCTGCCCCAGACTACCTACGAGCGTCTGCTGGCCCGTCTGGAAGGCCACGGTGTGCATACGGTGGTGGACGCCACCCGCGACCTGCTGGTGAATGTGCTGCAGTATCACCTTCCTCATCAAGCCCAATAATCATGAGCTGGGTGAGATCGTGGGCCGCACTCACCACCGACGCCGACATCACCGCTGCCGCCCGCACCCTGCAGGAAAAGGGCGCCCGGAACGTACTGGTGAGCATGGCCGGTGACGGTGCGCTCCTGCTGGACGAGAAGGGCGAGGTCCACCGAATCGGCACGCCAAAGGCAAGGTGGTCAACAGCGTGGGCGCAGGCGACAGCATGGTGGCCGGTTTCGTGGCAGGCTACCTGCGCAGCGGCAGCTATCTGGAAGCCCTGCGTCTGGGTACCGCCTGCGGCAGTGCCACTGCGTTCAGCCTCGGGCTGGCAAAGAAGGAAAAAATCGACGCCCTGCTGGCGACGATTTGAGCGATAGAAGGAAACAAGGAGAGGAGACACACTATGCGAATCACGGAATTTTTCACGGCACAGTCCATCGCGCTGGACGAAGCCCAGCAGGACCGCAGCCAGATCATCGACCGTCTGGTGGAGCTGCAGGCGACCCACGGCAATATCAGAGACAAGGAAGCCTACAAAAAGGGCCTGTATGAGCGCGAGGACGAGGGCTCGACCTATGTTGATAACGGCATCACCGTCCCCCATGCCAAGTGCGACTGCGTGACCTGGCCCAGTCTGGCGGCCCTCCGCCTCAAGACCCCGGTGCAGTACAATGCCGAGGACGACGGCAAGACCGACCTGCTGTTTGCCATCGCAGCCCCCAAGAACGGCAGCCTCCACGTGGATATGCTGGCCCGTATGATGCAGATGCTCATGAACGAGGACTTCGTGGAGAAGCTGCGCACCGCCAAGACCCCGGAAGACTTCCTCGCCGCCATCGACGCGCAGGAAGAAGCCCAGTTCGGCGACGAGAGCTTCACCGACCAGGAGATCGAGCAGGCGGGCTACCGTGTGCTGGCCGTCACCGCCTGTGTCAACGGCATCGCCCACACCTACATGGCCGCTGAAGCCCTGAACAAGGCCGGTGCCAAGATGGGCGTGACCATCAAAGTCGAGACCAACGGTTCCGACGGCGCAAAGAACATCCTGACGAAAGATGAAATTGCAAACTGCGACGGCATCATCGTGGCAGCGGAGAAGAAGATCGAGACGGCCCGCTTCGACGGCAAGCCGGTCCTCTTCACCCGCGTGGACGACGGCATCCACAAGCCTGAAGAGCTCATCCATAAGATAACCTCCGGCGAGGTGCCAGAGTTCCACGCTAAGGGCGGCGCACAGGCCGCGGAGGACGCTTCTGCCTCCGACAGCTTTGGCCGCAGCCTCTACAAGAACCTGATGAACGGCGTCTCCCATATGCTGCCCTTCGTGGTGGGCGGCGGCATCATGATAGCGCTGGCCTTCCTGCTGGACGATTACAGCATCAATCCCTCCAACTTCGGCATGAACACCCCGCTGGCCGCTTTCTTCAAGACGGTGGGTTCTGCGGCCTTCAGCTATATGCTCCCCATCCTGGCGGGCTTCATCGCCATGTCCATCGCAGACCGTCCGGGTCTGGCCGTCGGCTTCGCAGGCGGCGTGCTGGCCATGAACGGCACCAACTTCGCCGGTATCGCCGCTGGTGAGACCACCGGCATCTCCGGCGGCTTCCTGGCCGCTCTGCTGGCCGGTTTCGTGGCCGGTTATGTGGTGGAGTTCCTCAAGAAGATCACCGAAAAGCTCCCCGCCAGCCTGAACGGCATCCGCCCCATGCTCATCTACCCGCTGGGCGGCATCCTCATCGTGGGCGTGGTCATGTGCGGTATCAACCCCATCATGGGCATGATCAACACCGCCATGACCAACTGGCTGAACGCCATGGGCGGTACCTCCAAGGTCCTGCTGGGTGCTATCGTGGCCGGTATGATGAGCATCGACATGGGCGGCCCTTCAACAAGGCGGCTTACGTCTTCGGCACCGCAGCCCCGCCTCCGGCAACTATGAGGTCATGGCCGCTGTCATGGTGGGCGGCATGGTGCCTCCCATCGCCATCGCCCTCTCCACCACCTTCTGCCCCAAGAAGTGGACTCCCGACGAGCGCCGCAACGGCATCGTCAACTACATCATGGGCCTCTGCTTCGTCACCGAGGGCGCTATCCCTTACGCTGCCGCTGACCCGCTGCGCGTCCTGCCCAGCTGTGTCATCGGTGCAGCCCTCTCTGGTGCGCTGTCCATGACCTTTGGTTGCGCTCTCCGCGCCCCTCACGGCGGCATCTTCGTCTTCCCGGTCGTTGACCATGCCGTGATGTACTGCGTGGCTCTGGCGGTCGGCAGCGTCGTGGGTGCGGTCATCCTGAGCCTGCTCAAGAAGACCCGCACCGAAGAATGATCAGGCTATTCGCTCCCTTTTCAAGTATAAACAGCCAAAGGCCCCCATCCGGCAGATACCGGATGGGGGCCTTTGGCGTACAGTTAAAAAGGCTCTCCCAAGGGGAGAGCCTTGGCAGAGCCATAAAAACCTGTATAAAACACAAAAACCCGCCTGGCAGCGGGTTTTTGTGTATAGAGGGGTGGGAAAGTATATAAAGTGGTGAATCGCGTTATCAGTCGGCAGCATATCGTACCCGAACACCGGAATCCCCGGCGGTACATCAGAGCTTCAGTGACGCTGCCTTGCAGTATGTATTATACCCGAATTTGTTTTCTTGTCAAATGCAAAATTTGGTTTCGCTTTAATTTAGCACTTTACTTTTTGACAAAAACTTTATATAATTAAAGACGGCAAAACGAAAACTGATTTTTGCACAGTTTGTACTATTGCCACAACAATAAAACTTTACTTTCAAAAAATTTGTGTAATGTAACATATTTCAAAAGGAGTACTTTTCCTATGGACGATTTGGACCGCAAGATTCTCGCCCTCCTCGCAAAGAACGCCCGTATGCCGGTGAAGGAGATCGCCGAAAAGGTGGCGCTGACCAGTCCCGCTGTCTCCAGCCGCATCCACAAGCTGGAAACGGACGGCATCATCAGCGGCTATACCGTGATGCTCAACCGCCCGTCCGACCGGGTCTATGTGGATGCACTCATCAGCCTCTCGGTGGCCCCGTCCCAGCGAGACGAGCTGGTGGAGCTGATGAAGAACAGCAAAGAGGTGCTGCAGTGCTACCACGTCACGGGCGCTTACACCTTCCTCATCAAGGTGAGCTGCGGCAGTATGCCCCAGCTGGAACACCTCATCTTACAGTTCCAGAAGCTGGGTACCACCAGCACCCAGATCATCCTCGACGCCCGTCAATCACGGTGACCTTGAGGCCATGATGCTGTAAGCGTTCATAGAACTGTTACACTTGTGGGTGCAATTTTCGCCCGCCGTGGGTCGTTTACCGAATAGCAGGGATAAAACATCAAATACTATCACTGCACACCGAAAACCTCACCCTGCGAACGAAAGGATAAATTGAATATGAAACGTATCATTGCTTGTCTGATGGCCGGCGTCATGCTGCTGGCTCTGGTGGGCTGCGGCGCGTCGGGCAGCTCCGGCAGCGCGTCTTCTGCCGCGAAGAAAGATTACACCCAGATCCTCCACGACGCCCGCAGCGACGAGGACAACAAGTATGAGATGATATTCACCAAAGGCGAGGATGGCAAGTTCACGGCCCAGTACGGCTACAGCGCCGAGTATGAGGCCGACCAGCTCTCCGATGAGGTGGCCAACATGATGATGCCTCTGCTGGGCCTCGAGGACGATATGTACGACGACTTCGCCGCCTCAGTGTCCGGCATGATGGTCAGCGTCTACGGCGTGGCCATCGTCAAGCCCGCCGAGGGCAAGACGCAGGACGTGGTGGATGCGATGGATGCCTATGTCCAGAGCCAGCAGAAGTCCATGGAGCATTACCTCGAAGACCAGTACCAGATCGCTTCTGCCGCCCGCGTGGCGACTGTCCCCACCGGCGAGGTGGTCATGGTCTGCTGTGAGGACAGCGACACCGTCTTTGAAAACATCAAAAGGCTCTGGCCGCATAACGTATTAAAGCCCCGCTTCCAGCTGGAAACGGGGGCTTTGCTGTATTTGTTGATTACGGATTCTCGATGGCGTTCACGAGCTTGTTGGCGATGTACTGGTGGCCCTTGATGGTGGGATGCACGTCGAGGGTGGTCTCCGTGTTGGGGATGGCCACATAAGTCAAGTTATAAGTCTTGGCGATCTGCTTCTCAAACTTGTTCAGCTTGTTGAAGTAGCTGCGCCAGCAGGGGATGAGCGGTACAGGGTTGGTGTAGCCCACGAGGATGATCTGGGCATCCGGGTTGAGATTGCGGATCTCCTGCACGATGGAGATGAGGGCTGCGGTGGTCTTGGGGTAAGTCTCGTCGCAGATCTTGCTCATGCCGGAGAAAAGCAGGTTCCAGGTGGCGTCCCTCTCGGCCTTGGTCAGGTCCATCGCCTTGATGCTGCGGTAGATGGTGGACATGGTGGAGCCGGAACCTTCATTGCGCAGGTCGCCGGCTAGAATGGTAGCGGCCAGCTTCTCGCTCTTCCAGTTGGTGGCGTTGCCCAGAGCCACGATGCAGGGGACGAAGGCGTCGTTGGAGCCGATCTGGACGGAGACGACGTCGGCCTTGCGGATGTAGTCCTGGAACTCAGGGTAGTTGTACTCGCAACCGGACGCCATGTTCATCTGGGGCATCTTGCCGTACCGGATCATGTCCGCGAGGTCGGGAGCCGTCAGGGCCGGCAGGCCGAGGTTGATGGCGTGGTCACGGTCGAGGCCGAGAGCTGCAGCCACCTTGCCGACATAGCAGTCGGGAGAGTAGCCATGGAAGTTGGGAGTCATATCGACGCTGTAGCCGGAGCGCGCACTGTACTGGACATCGGCCAGGCCGACGCCGGCCACGATGCTGTCGCCCAGTGCGACGTAGGTGAGCTGCTCGTCCTTATCTTCCTCTTTGGTGTCATCGGCCTTGACCTCGGCCTCTGCAGCGGTCAAGGCCTCCTCTGCGTCGTCCGCAGAAGGGACCGGGTCAGCCTGAGCCGTCTCGGTGGCAGAAGCCGCGGCTTCCGCCGGAGTCTCGGGCTGCAGGGCAGCCTCTGGGTTCAGGGTGACGATGACATGATCATCGCTGACGGTGTCCGCAACGGCCTCGGTCCCCTCGGCCAGCGCGGGGACGCTGAGCAGGGAGACAAGCAGCAGGGCAGAGACCGCCAGACTTGCAAAACGCTTGTTCATGGCAGAAGAGTCCTTTCATGGAAATCAATAGTCGCGGGGGGAGATGTCAGCTTCGAGCTGACGGTAATCGACCTTGCCCACAGGGGTCATGGGCATACTGGGAATAAACTTGTAGGCCACGGGCTGGACGTATTCGGGCAGCTCCTCGGTGCACATCCGCTCCAGCTCCCGTATCACCTGCTTTTTCTTGGCGGTGGTGTCGGCCTTGAGCACGATGTAGACGAAGGGCAGACGGCCCTGCACATGATCCTTGTCGGTGCAGCCCACCACAGAGCACTGATGCACAGCGGGGTGGCGGCTGACGACATTCTCGATCATGGAGGGGAAGACTTTGAAGCCGTCGTGGCGGATGATGAGTCGCTTGATGCGGGAGTCGAGGTAGACGAAGCCGTCCTCGTCCAGATAGCCGATGTCGCCGGTGTGGACCCAGATGCGGCCATCCGGGTGGCGGCGAAGGATCATGGCCGTCTCGTCAGCCTTATTGTAGTAGCCCTTCATGGTGGTGGGACCGGAAATGCACAGCTCACCGCGCTCACCGATGGGCAGTTCCCTGTCAGTACCCGGCTCAAAGGCGGCGATGACGGTGTTGACCATCGGGATGCCGACGCTGCCGGGCTTGTTGTCTGCGCCGGCAGCCACGGTAGCGGCAGAGGATACCTCGGTCATGCCGTAGCCCTTTGCTATCGGGTAGCGGACGCCATGGGCGGCGAGGAAGTCGTTGACGGTCTGCTCTGCGCCCCGGGCGATGGCATCGCCGCCGGCGGCGTAGTTCAGAATGAAGGAGAGGTCCTTATCCCGCAGCTTGGGATCTGCGGCCAGCTGCTGATAGTGGGCCGGCACGCCGAACATATGCTCAGGCTTGTACTTCAGCACCAGACTGCCCAGCTTGGCCGGGTCGAGGTTGGGGATGATGATGACCGTGAAGCCCAGCACCAGCGGCAGATGGACGCCGCAGGCGTAGCCGTAGGCGATGAAGGGGGGCATGATGTTCATGAGCTTCTGGCCCCGGTGGAACAGCTTGTCGTAGGCGCGGAACTGCTGCGCCAGAGCGTTGAAGCAGTTGTCGGTGAGCATGACGCCTTTAGGGGAGCCGGTGGTGCCGCCGGTGTGGACGACGACGCAGGCGTGGTCGGGGTCATAGGACTCCGCAGCGGTGCTCTGGCCCTCGCCGCCCTTGATGAACTGCTTCCAGCGGATGACGTTGGAGGCATATTTGTTCTTGTCGGGGGTGGTCAGCTTGTAGCCTACGGCCATCACCGGGGGCAGAGAGTCGGCCGGAGAGAGGACGATGACCTTTTCCACGTTGGTGCGCTTTGCGGCCTGACGGCAGCGCTCGTACACGACGTTCAGGCAGATGAGAAGGTGGGAATCCACCTCCTCGATATACTCATGGATGCCCTCGACGCTGTAGCGGGGGTCCACAAGGTTCAGAGTGGCGCCGACCATGTCAGCGGCGTAGAACAGAGCGATGACCTCAGGGTCATGACGCTGACCACCGTCACGATGTCGCCCTTTTTGACCCCGACGCCCCGCAGGGCGGCAGCAGTCTTTTTGACATTGACGATGAGGTCGGCGTAGGTGAACTTCCGGCCATAGTAGTCCAGTGCCGTATCGTTCAGATGGTTCCGGTTCCGGTGGCAGACATAATCGAATGCCGAAAGGGTGGGCAGGGTCTGGTCGATGTACTTCTGAGCGTAGTATTTGAGCCAGGGTTTGGCCTGGGATGCGTAAACAGGATTCTGCGTCGTCATCAATTTCTCATTCCTTTATGTTTGTAGACCCGCGCGGGGGCCAATGTTTTGTTTCGTTTTGTTACAAAGCCACTCCTGTTATTGTAGTAGAGCAGAGAACAAAAGTCAATAAACAGAGAGGCCACAATGAGAAAAACGCAAGAAAAAAGTTTACAATTCCCGGCACCAGTCTTCAGCCTCGGAGGCGCTGCAGAGCACCCAGTGACGGGGCCGAAGCTCCCGCCACTGGGGAGCCTCCGTGGAGTAGTCGTGCATGGAGGGGTCATAGACCAACAGCTTTTCTGCCGCTCGCGGCGGGGGCTGGGCATGGGGATGGCCGACAGCAGGCTGCGGGTATAGGGGTGGATGGCGTGGGTCACCAGCTCTTCGGCGTCGGCCAGCTCCACGATGTCGCCCTTGTGGATGACGGCGATGCGGTCGGAGATGTAGCGCATGACGGAGAGGTCATGGGCGATGAAGAGGTAGGTGATGCCGCGCTCTTTCTGCATATGGCGCAGAAGGTTCAGGACCTGGGCGCGGATGGACATATCCAGTGCCGAGATGGGCTCGTCGGCGATGATGAATTCCGGCTCCACGATGAGAGCCCGGGCGATGCCGATGCGCTGGCGCTGGCCGCCCGAGAACTCGTGGGGGAAGCGGGACGCAAACTCGGGCAGCAGGCCCACATCCAGCAGCGCCTGACGGACTTTTTCGTCCCGCTCGGCGGCGGAGAGGTCGGGCCGGACGTTCATCAGGCCCTCGCCTACGATGTAGCTCACCTTGGCGCGCTCGTTCAGGGAGGACTGGGGGTCCTGGAATATCATCTGAATTTCCTTGATGACCTGCTTGTCCAGCGCGTGGGAGATCTTGCCGTTTATCTTCTGGCCCTTATAGAACACCTCGCCGCCCGAGGTGGGCAGGATGCGCATGATAGCCCGGCCAATGGTGGTCTTACCCGAGCCGGACTCGCCTACCAGACCGAAGGTCTCGCCTTTATAGATGGTGAAGTTTGCGTTCTTGACGGCCTTGTAAGCCTTGCGGCCGGAGCCGTAGGTCACTTCGAGGTTTTTTACCTCGACCAGAACTTCGCGTTCGTCTGTCATGTTATTTGCCCTCCTCTTGCAGCATCCGCACAGCGGCGGGCGGTTCTATCTTGGGTGCGCGGGGTCGAGAAGCCACGTCTTGGCCCGGTGGGTCGTGCTGACATCAAAATAAGGGGGACGCTTGACGAAGTCGATCTTCAGCGCCAAAGGGTTGCGGGGCGCGAAAGCGTCGCCGTGAATTTCCGTGAAGAGGTTCGGGGGCGTACCCTGAATGTTGAACAGGTCTTCGCCCTTCACGCCCATCTGGGGCATACTGGACAGCAGCGCCCAGGTGTAGGGGTGGCGGGGGTCGTAGTAAATTTCGTCCGAAGTGCCGATCTCCACGATGTCGCCGGCATACATGACGGCCACACGGTCAGCGATGTTGGCCACGACGCCGAGGTCATGGGTGATGAGGATGATGGTGAGGTTATATTTGACCCGCATCTCCTTCAGCAGCTCGAGGATCTGGGCCTGAATGGTCACGTCCAGAGCCGTCGTGGGCTCATCGCAGATAAGGATCTGCGGATTGCAGGCCACAGCGATGGCGATGACGACGCGCTGGCGCATACCGCCCGAGAACTCGTGGGGATACTGCTTGAAGCGCACTTCCGGGTCGGCGATGCCGACATCCCGCAGGTACTCGACGGTCTTCTCCCTGGCGGCAGCGCCCTTGAGGCCCTGATGGAGCTCCACGGCCTCCATGATCTGGTCGCCGATGGTCTTCAGAGGGTTCAGGCTGGTCATGGGGTCCTGCATGATCATGGCGATCTCGTGGCCGCGGACTTTCAGCCAGTCCTTCTCCTTTTTCAACTCGGAGAGCCGGATGGGCTGGTGGTCGTCGGCACCGAAGTAGTCGATGGTGCCGGAAGTGATGGAGCCGTTGGAGTCCAGCAGGCCCATGAAGGACTTGGTGAACACGCTCTTGCCCGAGCCGGACTCGCCCACGATGGCGAGGACTTCGCCGTGGTAGACATCGAGGTCGATGCCCCGGATGGCGTGGAGGATCTTTCCACGCAGATTGAATTTGATGTTGAGATCCCGCACAGAGAGGATCAGTTCATTCTTTTTCATGCCTGTTCCTCCTTACTGCAGATGGTTCTTGGGGTCGGCTGCGTCAGAGAAGGCGTTGCCGATGAGGTAGAACGCGATGGTGACGAAGCTGAGGATGATGGTGGGGTAGAGCAGCTGATAGCGCAGGCCAGCCTGCATCATGACCTTGCGGCCATCGTTGATGAGGTTGCCCAGAGAAGGCACCTCGACAGAGAGGCCGAGGCCGATGTAGGTGATGAAGACCTCACTGCCGATGGCGGCGGGGATGGTCAGGGCCATGCGGAGCATGATGACCGACACGAGGTAGGGCAGCAGGTTGCGCACCACGATGCGGGAGGTGGGGGTGCCGATGCAGCGGGATGCCACGTTGTAGTCACGGTCACGGATGATGAGGATCTGGTTGCGGATAAAACGCGCCATGGCAATCCAGCCCGTGATGGACATGCCCAGGATCAGCGTCTGGACGCTGGGGCTGGCGACGTAGAAATAAGGATCAGGATGATGGTGGAAGGCACATTGTCGCAGATGTTGTACAGCTCGGTGAAGAAGAAGTCCAGCTGACGGACATAGCCCCAGAGCACACCCACCGTGATGCCCACCACGGCCTCGATGAGGGCCACGAAGAAAGCGATGGTCAGGCTGGTGCGGGCACCGGCCCAGATGCGGGCCCAGAGGTCCTGGCCGATGGCGTTGGAACCCCAGATGAAGCCCTTTTCACCGGGGGCGATGTTGCGGTACTGGATGCCGGTGACGGGGTCCACGGCGCAGAGGTTGGGGTCTACCTGACCGGGCAGGTAGGGCTGCAAAAATGCAAACGCCACCACGGCGATGAGGGCGACGAGCAGCAGCACGGCCACGCGGTTCTTGAAGAAGGCGCGGAAGGTGCTGCCCCAGTAGCTGTAGTTGGAGTAGGACGTGGCCTCGGCCCGCTCCTCGCTGAACCCGGCGGGGGTGAACAGCTCTTCTTCGGGCAGTTTGCCCATGCGGCGGGCCGTCCGCCTGTAACTTATCCAGCTCTGCCTCGAGCTGGTGTGCTTTTTCATCTTTCATACGGAAAAGCATTATCGGCCACCTTCTTTCTTGCCAAAGCTGATGCGGGGGTCAATGAGCACCATGAGCAGGTCGCCCAGAATCAGGCCGATGATGCCCACGCAGGCGTAGAGCAGAACGATGCCCTGCACCATCGTGTTGTCGTGGCGCTGGACACAGGTGACCAGCAGGCCGCCCATGCCCGGGATGCTGTAGAGGCTTTCGATGTAGATAGAGCCGACCACAGTGTTCAGGAAGGCGGAGGGAATATACTGCACCAGCGGCACCATTGCGTTGCGAAAGATGTGGCGCAGGGCGATGTTGTTTTCACTCACGCCCTTGGCACGGGCAAGGCGGACATAGTCCTTGTTGCTCTCGTCCACCATGTACCGGCGCAGCCACATGGCGTAGAACGCCACGTTGCCCAGACTCATGGAGCAGACGGGCAGCACCCAGTATTTCCAGTTGGAGGCGTCGAAGAGCAGGCCCACGTTCAGCGCGGTGGTGCCGTACATCTGGATGTACAGATAATACACTGCCGCAGGCACAGCCTGGATGAGGACGATGATGGCCGTGCCGATCTTATCGGGCCAGCGGCTCTTGAAGCGGCCCATGAACAGGCCCATCGGGATGCCGATGACAAGGCTCAGCAGCATGGCGTACACGCCCATCTGGATGGAAATGGGCAGCTTCTTGGCGAGGATGCTGGTGACGGAGGCGTTGACCTTATAGATGTGGCTCACGCCGAGGTCGCCGTGGAGCATATTGACCCAGAAGCGGCCGATCTGCACCGGCAGCGGGTCCAGCAGGCCCATGGACTGTAAGCCGGCCTGTATCTGGGCCTCGGTCATTTTTTCGTAGTTAGCAAAATAGCCTTCCACCGGCATCAGCCGCAAAAGGCAGAAAACGAGCGTGACGATAATAAACAGGGTCAGTATCGAGCGCCCGATGCGTTTCGCCAGATATTTGAGCATATCTGTGCGCACCCCTCTTTATAAAATGAATGTCGGATAGGAATAGAATACAACAAAACCACTTTTGGAAAGTGATTTAGCAAAGTTCGTTACAAAAATTCATGTAAGAAGCTTCAGAACGAAAGCTCTCCGCTTTCCCGTGGGAAAACGGAGAGCTTTGGAGCAGACAGACTCAAAAGTCTTAGCGGGCGTCGCGGTTGGCCTCGTACTCGCTCATGGAGATGTAGTGGTCGAGGACGTGGATGCCCTTCAGACGCTTGTTGGAGAAGCCGGTGGAAGCGTACTGGCCCTCCCAGTAGTTCAGACGGGTGGCGATGTAGGCCGGGATGCTCATGCCCATGGGGACGACGAGGGCATTGTTGATGAGGAAGCCTCGGCGTTGGCGAAGGCGTCGTAGCGGGCGTTGATGTCGTCGGTGATCTTGACAGCCTCTTCGATGGCCTTCATGTAGTTCATGACGGCGTCCGCGGTGTCGCCGGTGATGAAGCCGTCCTCGACGCCGGTGCGCAGGAAGGCGTAGCGGCTGCCGCGTGCGCCCTCGGCCTGATAGAAGGGGTCGGTCTCGGTCTGGGGGTCGGAGTAGTCAGCGCCCCAGTTGCACTGCAGGAAAGCGAACTTGCCGTTGCGGCGGACGCTGGACAGGAAGCTGTCGGAGGGGCCGGCAGTGATGATGATGTCGATGAAATCGAAACCGTCGTTCAGCACACCCTCGAGCTGCTGCTTGAACACCTGGCACTGCTTGTCCCAGTCGGTGGAAGAGGGATTGTAGGGCATCTGCACCTTGATGGGGAAGGTCACACCAGCAGCGGTCAGCTCCGGGATGGCAGCGTCGCGGTACTCCTTGGCCTTCGCCTCGTCGAAGAACTCGGTGATGTTGGCCAGGTCGCCGCACTTGAGGTAGTCCACGCCGTCAGCGTTGGCACAGAAGCTGGGGGGCGTGATGGTGTTCAGCTTGTAGTTGTCGTAGCCCTCGGGTGCCTTGACGGCCAGCGTGACAGAGTTGTTGATACCGTAGAGGAAGGACTTGCGGAAGTTGGTGTTGTTGATGGCCTTGGCCCAGTTCTCCGGCTCGTACTCAGCGTCCATGCCCTCCACGCTCCAGTTGGAGAACTCGTGGGAGAAGGGCATGAAGTTGAACATATAGAAGTAGGTGTAGTTGGTGTTGGGGCGGTCCATGGACACCATATCCTTGGTGGTGTCGTCGGACAGCCAGCTGTCGAGGATGTCGGAGCCGATGGTGGCCTCGTCGATCTCGCCGCGCTTGATCATCTCGGGGCCGTTGACGCTGGCCTCGGCGTTGTAGATGCGGCTGATGGTGTCGATGAAGACGTTGTCAGCGTCGTAGTTCTCGGGTTCTTCTTCATGATCCAGGTCTCCAGAGACTCGTAGGCGGCCAGATAGAAGGCACCGCAGCTGTAGGTGGTCTCTGCGCTGGTAGCGAACTGGTCGCCGGTCTCTTCCAGCAGCGGGCCGTAAGCGGGCTCGTAGGGCAGATAGCACAGCAGGCTCAGGAAGCCCGGGAAATCGTAGGTCAGGGTGTAGGTCAGGGTGTGGTCATCCACAGCGGTGACACCCACGGCGTCGAAGTCCACCGGTGCGTAGGTGGCGGGGTCAGAGTCGGGGGCAGTCACGGTGACGACGCCGCTGCCGTCCACGGTGTAGGTGGTGCCGTCATCGTCCACGACGCCGGTGTTGGCGTTGTTCAGATAGACGTGGTAGTTGTAGTAGTCGTCAGCGCCTGCGATGTAAGCGGTGACGAGGCCCACGTTGGAGGCGGCGTAGTCCGGGGTCAGGACGTACTTCAGAGCGTCCACAAAGTCCTGTGCGGTGACGGGGGCCACGACCTCGCCGTTGCAGTCCACCCAGTTCTCCTCACGCAGATGGAACGTCCAGGTCAGGGTGTCGACATCCCAGTCCCAGCTGGTGGCCAGGCCTTCGCGCATGACGCCCTTGTTGTCGTACTCGACCAGCGTATCCACGCAGTTTGCGCCCACGACCATCTCAAGGTCAGTGCCGGTGGTCAGGTAGTTCAGGGTAGCGGGCTGGCTGTCGTACAGGATGGTGTAGCTGGAGCCGGAACCGGAAGAGGCTGCGCCGGAAGCGCTGTCGGAGGAAGAGCCGCCGCAGCCAGTCAGCAGGCCGGCTGCGCAGGCACCAGCGGCTGCCAGGCCGCTGGCCTTCAGGAACTGACGGCGGGAGATGGAAGTGTTCATCATAAATTCCCTCTTTTCTTGTTTTGCTGTACAAAGGACAGCATCGCGTTGTGCGGTGTCCACTGTTTCCCGGCAGCGGACAAATGGACCATTTTTATGAAAAAAGAGCAACGGAAATCCATCCGTTACTCCTTTGTAACAGTCCCGGCCACCAAACAGTGTGGTCATGACTGAGTATAGCATTGATTTGCGGCCGCGTCAATCCTTTTGGGTGCAGATGCTGTTGCTGCAACAGAAACAGCTGTTGTTGCTGCAGCGGCAGGTGCGGCAGAGACGGGAACCGCTGCCGTTTCGGCTGCGGCGGCACCGGAAGCATTTGCGGCATTTTCAGCGGCCAGCTCTGCGGCAGCGGCCTTTGCAGCTTCCTCCGCTGCCTTGCGGGCCTCGCGCTCAGCGATCCGCTCCCTGGCGCGGGCTGCGGCCTCCTCCTGACGCTGCTTGGTGCGGCGCTTGATGCGGCAGACCGAGCAGATGCCCTCGGAGCTGTTCGGTGCGATGGGCTTGCCGCAGTCGGCACAGAGGGTCTTGCTGCATTTGTAGACGCTCACCGGGCCGAGGGTGGTGAGCTGGCGGAGCTTCATGCCGTCGATGCCGCTGTTGGAGCAGGCCGCGACGCAGACGCCGCACTCACTGCACTTCCAGGGCGTGACGACGACGCGGGTCTGGCCGTCGGGCAGGTCTTCCAATTTGAGCGCGCCGGAGCGGCAGGCTTTTTCGCACTTGCCGCAGCCGAAGCACTTCTGGGTGAAGTTCGGCAGATACCAGCCGTAGCGCAGCGGCGTCTCGGAAGCAGCCTTGAGCTGCTTTGTCCGCTGGTGGAGCATGAGGCGGAAGTCGGCGGCGCTGTCCTCCTCGCTGCGCAGGCCGGGCAGCATCTGCAGCAGCTTCTTGGTGCCGGCGCGGGAGCCCTCCGTCATGTGGGAGAACATCTCCCGGCGGCTCAGCTCCTGTACATGGTAGGGCGCTTCGTCCTGCTCATAGGCCAGCGTGACCCGGCTCTCGAAGAGCTGGGGGCCGAGGAACTCCACCAGACGGGTCAGCTCTTTGCGGAGCTGGGCGGCGCAGACGTCGTTCTCGCACTCACCGCAGGGGGTCAGGTCAAGGACCAGCTTCTTGTTCAGAGCCAGATAGGCCAGCGTTTCCCACGAGAAGGAGGCGATGCAGGTGCGGACGGTGGTGTTCTTGCGGGTGCTCTTCTCGCAGCCCAGCCAGAGGGTGTCGTTGTCGGTATCAGCCAGCGAGGTGTCCCGCTGTACCTGCTCCGGCGAAGGGACGATGCAGCCCGAGCGGCAGGCGGACACGCAGAGGCCGCAGTCGGTGCAGGGTCCCAGTCTTTAACAAGGTTGGGGCGGGTGAAGATGGCATCGCCGTAGGGGCAGATGTCCTTGCAGGCCGTGCAGGGGGTGCGGTGGGGATGGAGATTCCAGCACTGACGGCGGATGACCTCGGGGTGGGAGGTCTTCATCAGGGCGTCCATTGCATAACGGGTAAACAGACCCATAGCGGTATCACTCCTTTTCGGGGGCATCGGTCACGGTAGTGACCTGTGCGTTGTCCAGCAGGAAGCGCTGCACCTTCTTTGCGGCCAGCGCGGCGGCAATGGTATCCTCGGGCAGGGCTTTCCGGATCTCAGCCTCGGGAGTGTCCTGCAGCTGGGACAGGCGGCGGTACTCGGCGTTGACTTCCTCGGGGTGGACGACGATGTTTTCCGCCTCGGCGATGGCCTTGGCGGCCAGCACGAAGCGGATACGGCTCTCGGCCTGTGCGCGGTAGTCCTTCTCGAGGGCTTCCGGAGTGGTGCGGCTGTTCTTGCAGTGCTGCTCGAGGGTGATGCCGCTGCGGGAGAGGCGCTCTTTCAGAAGCTTCATTTCATTCTGAGCGGTGCGGTCGAGAATTTCGGCGGGCAGGTCCACGGTCATGTTGGCACCGGCCATGTCCAGCAGCTGCTTTCCGGCGGCGCGGTCAGCCCCTTCCTCGTGGATCTTCTGCTTTTGGCGCGAAGGTCAGCCTTCAGCGCGTCGAGGGAGTCGAAGCCCAGACTCTTGGCGAAAGCCTCGTCCGGTGCGGGCGTGACTTTCTCGGCCAGAGAGCGGAGTTCGATCTCGAACTGTGCGGTCTTGCCGGACAGCTCCGGCAGACGGAAGTCCTGCGGGTAAGTAAAGTCGAAGCGGAACACCTCGCCGGCACGGTGGCCGTAGATGGCCTGCTCGGCGGCGGGCATCAGCTTGCCGTCGCCCAGCACGACCATGACCTTCTCCATCCGGCTGTCGGGGATCTCCTTGCCGTCCATATAGCCGGCAAAGTCCAGCAGGGCGCGGAAGCCGCGCTTGGCAGGTTCGGTGGTGGGGTGGTAGACCGCGTGCATCCGGGCCTGGTGGACAAGCTCGATGTCCACGGTCTTGTCGGTGACGGGGCGGACGTGACGGGTGACAGCCAGGCCCTTGTACTGGCCCAACTTCACTTCAGGCGTGTTCTTCTTATCCATAGTGGCGTACTCCTTATGATGTAAGCAGGCCGGCGGGCGGCGCTGCAGGTTTTATAGCAATAAATCGAATTATACACGTTTTCGGCAGAAAGGGCAAGCTCACAGCCCGTGAGCGGTGAGCCAGGCTTCGGCCACCTGGGAGAACATTTCAGGGTACTGGGCGTCTTCCTCAGCGAAAGCGCTCAGATAATACTCCACTTCCTCCCGGGTGGGGCAGCGGCGCTTCCAGATGGTAAAGGTGGTGCCGTTGCCCATATCAAAACTCTGCTCAAAGGCGAAGTACTGGTCTCTCACGGCGAGGAACTGGTCGTTCAGCTTGATGGACATCTCGCCGCTGCCGACGTAAGTCTGGGGAAGGGCTCGCAGGTGATAACGTATTTGGCCTCAAAGAACTGCATGGGAAGTTGTGGGTGCCGGGGACTGAGAAGCCGAAGGCCAGCTTGTCGTTGATGGGGGCGTCCGGCAGGCGGCAGTTCTTGAAGTGGTCGGGGTTGTAGAGCATATCGTGGGGGATCATGTAGCACAGCTCCCCCTCATCGCAGTGGGTGTCGATCCAGTCGGCGATGGCCTGTATCTGGCCGATGTCCTTCCTATCGTAGATGAGCTTGTCCAGCGAGATGAAATACTGGGTGGCCGGAATTTGAATCGGGAAATGCTCGATGACGAAACCCGGCATGGCCAGCGTAGTCAGCGGCGAACACCGCACTGACATGGACAGCACCAGCACGAAGGCCCAGCACCCCAGCTTGAGGTTCCGGCGGCGCGTGATGTCCTCGGCCAGTGCAGCGGCACCCAGCAGAAAGAGAATGAAATATCCCGGCAGGAAGAGCAGAAACTGATGGGAGCCGGTGTTCTGCACTCGGGTGAAGAGCAGGATGCTCACCACCAGCTCACACCCGGCGAGACAGGGCAGGAGGGCGCTCTGTGCTTCGCCGCAAAGGCGAGACCCAGCACCATGAGGAGAATGTTGAACAGGCCCATCCGACCGATGTGATAGAACGCCTCGAGGGCCAGACCGCCGCCGTTATAATAGGAGTAGCGGCCTGCGTAGTTGTAGGCGAGGATGTGGGACACCATCGGCCAGAGCAGGATGACCATCGCCACGACGGACGCAAGGCCGAAGAGGACGAGGTTTTTGACTCGAACAAGGGCGGCGTTTTTTTCGCCGCCCTTCGCCAACCGCACACAGCCCGCGATGAGCAGCAGCGCGTAGGCGAAGTAGTAGCCCACCACAAAGTAGAGGAACCACCGGCGGGCGAGGATGATGGCAGCAGTGGCCAGGAAGATGAGTCCGAACCGCACCGGCTCCAGCTTGTCGAATCGGAGATCCAGCGTCAGCAGAAGAATCGCAAACGCGAAGATTAGTCCGAACCAGTCCGGCTGGGCCAGCACCGCGCTCATCCGCAGGAAGGGATAAGCTGCCGTGAGCGTCATCCCAAAGAGAAATAGTACGTCCGGTTCTTCACATTCAGGATCTGCCCGACCTTGACGACGAGTCCCGCCAGCAGCACCAGCAGGGTCGGCAGGATGCAGAACACCTGACTGAAGGAGTAGTTATCGCCGGTGTGGTCGGTGAGACAGAAGGGGAACTCGGTAAAGAGGGTGATGAAATTGGTGTAGTCGTCGGCCATGGAGCCGAAGATGTATGCGAGGCCCGCGCCTGCACTCTGGGCAAAGGCGGCTTCGGCGTCGTACTGCTTGAGCAGGTAGTTGGCGTAATCCCAGACGTATACAAAGCTCCGGCTCGATAATGTCCAGTAAAAATAGACGACAGCCACAGCCCAGATGCCGAAGACGACGGCTTTGTGGAAGAAGTCCAGCTCTACGCCTGCCACACGGAGAACGCAGAGGGCCAGAACAAAGAGCCCCACGCTGGCCCAGAGACTGAGCAGCGGGAAAGAAGGCGCTGGCCGGTGCAAGCAGCCCCAGAAGAGCCAACAGCACCGCACAGCCGCCCAGACCGACCCCCGCCCATTGCAGAGGCGAGAGCCGGCGAACAGCAGCAGATGGCATAGAAGGATGATTCCTTTCCTTTAACTTCCGGAAAATGCAAAACACAACTTTCCATCTAACAGTATAACGGCTCCGTCAAGGCTTGTCCAGCCGCAGACCGCGCCAGAACGCAGAATATCCCGCTGCGTTTTCAGCAGACGGGATATTCCAAAACAAATATTACTTTTTGGAGTTGTATGCAGCGGCATCCGCCTTGGCGTTCTGGGTGCGGGCTGCCTTGCGGCGTGCGGCAGCGGCCGGCGGGCGCTGGCCTGTGCAGCCTCGGGGGGGCGCTTCGGGGGTGAGCCGGAACATCCGGCTGCCCATGGCGGGCAGGTCCACGGTGAGGGTGTAGTCCCGGCCATAGACGCCGCCGTCCGAGGTATGGAGGGGTTTGGGCTTCGACTTGTCCGCGCCGCCCCAGCAGGGGGCCTCAGTGTTCAGCAGCTCTTCGGCCCCAGCGGGGAAGCTCAGGTAGAGCGGGAACTTTTTGTGGGCAGTGTTCTGGGTGTTCATGACGCAGAGGATGGTTTGTCCCGCACCCTTGCGCAGCCAGGCGTACACGCCCTCGTCCCGGCTCTCGCTGGCCACCCACTCGAAGCAGCGGGGGTCATACTCGCCCGCGTAGAGGGCGGGCTGGGTGGCGTAAAGGCGGCTCAGAGCGCCGAAATATTTCTGGAATGCATCGTGGAAGGGGTACTTGAGCAGATCCCAGTCCAGCTCCCGCTTTTCGTCCCACTCCCGGAAATGCCCCAGCTCGTTGCCCATAAAGTTCAGCTTTTTGCCCGGGTGCGCATACATATAAAAATAGAGGGTGCGCAGCTGGGCGCATTTTTCTTCGTAGGTACCCCAGAGCTTGTCGATGATGGTCTTTTTGCCGTGGACGACCTCGTCGTGGCTCAGCGCCAGCAGGTAAAGCTCGTTGTAGAAATAGTGCATACTGAAAATGATCTTCCCGTATGCGTCGGGCCGCTGGCCGAAGGGGTGGCGAAGTAGTCCAGCGTATCGTGCATCCAGCCCATGTCCCACTTGTAGTCGAAGCCGATGCCATCGTAGCGGGTGGGGGCTGTGACTTTGAGGAAGTTGGTGGAATCTTCGGCCATGTAAACGCCGGTGGGCCAGCGATCGTTCAGGCCGTGGTTGAGGTTCCGCAGGAAGGTGACGGCACCCTCGTTGACGCCCCGGGCAGGGTCGCCCTGCCAATAGAGGGCGCGGGAGATAGCGTCCATCCGGATGCCGTCGCAGTGGTAGACCTCCATCCAGAGGGCGGCGGCGCTGTTCAGGAAGCTGCACACCTCCCGGCGGTAGTAGTTGAAGTTGCAGGTACCCCACTCGCTGTGGCCCACATCGCTGTCGTACTCGTAGAGTTGGGTGCCGTCAAAGTTGGCCAGCGCGTCGGCGTTGGCCGCAAAGTGGACGGGGACAAAGTCCATGATGACGCCGATGCCCATCCGGTGGCAGGCGTTGACGAAGGAGGCAAACTGGGCCGGGTGCCGTACCGGCTGGTGACGGCGAAGTAGCGGGTGGTCTGGTAGCCCCAGCTGCCGTCGAAGGGTGTTCTGCCAGCGGCAGAAGCTCTACATGGGTGAAGTGGTGTTCCAGCAGCCAGGGATGAGCCCCGGGCCAGCTCTTCGTAATCGTACCAGCCGTCCGAGCCGTCGGGCTGGGTGGAGTTGGGCTTATGCTTCCAGCTGCCGGCATGGAGTTCGTAGATGTTCATGGGCAGATTACGGCATTTATCCCGCCGCTCCATCCATGCGCTGTCGTCGAAGGAAAAGTCCAGTTTGGTCAGGCGGCTGGCGTTGGCGGGGCGGACTTCGGACGCGAAAGCGTAGTCGGCCCGCATGACCACGCTGCCGTCGGCTCCGTGGATGCGGTATTTGTAGAGCCCCCTCGCACAGCCCGGAGACAAAGCCGCTCCACACGCCGGTGTCGGCTTTCTGGAGCGGGATGCCTGCGCCCCAGCCGTCAAAGCCGCCGCAGACCTCCACAGCCGTGGCACCGGGAGCCCAGACTGCGAAGCGCCAGCCCTCTTCGCCGTGGTCACCCTGCCAGGGGTGCGCGCCGAGGATGCGGTAGGCGTCGAAGCAGTCGCCGTTGAAGAAGGATTTGGGGATGGAGGGAAGATTCATACGAAAGACTCCTTTTATCGCAATTTTTACAGAACACGGACGATGGAATATGTAAAATGAGAAATATACAACACTTTTACCACACTTTTGTCGGAAAATGTGCTATACTGAATATGACACAGATGCACTTTTGTCGGAAAAGTGCTCTGCTGTAACTTTTTGAAAACAGGAGCGGTACAGACAATGGCTTGGTACGACAATGCGGTATTCTATCACATCTATCCTCTGGGATTGTGCGGCTGCGCGCATGAAAACGACGGACAGCCTGTCCCCGGGGCTTTCAAAAAGCTGGATGCGTGGGCAGAACACGCGGCAAAGCTTGGCTGTACGGCGATCTATATCGGCCCGCTGTTCGAGAGCGGTTCCCACGGCTATGACACCATCGACTACCGTCTGGTAGACCGGCGTCTCGGCACCAACGAGGAGTTCAGGGAATTTGTCGCCGCCTGCCATGAGCGGGGCCAGAAGGTCATCGTGGACGGCGTGTTCAACCATGTGGGCCGCGATTTCTTCGCGTTCCAGGAGCTGAAGGAGCACCGCGAGAACGCCCGCTACCGCGACTGGTTCTGCGACGTGAATTTCTGGGGCAACAACGAGTACAACGACGGCTTCTCTTACGGCAACTGGGGCGGCTTCAACCTGCTGGTCAAGCTGAACCAGCGCAAACCCGAGGTGCAGAACTACCACTTCGACACCATCCGCTTCTGGGTGGATAAGTTCGATATTGACGGCATCCGTCTGACGCTGCCGACGTGCTGGACTTCGATTTCATGAAGGGCCTGCGCCGCGTTGCCAACGAGGTGAAGCCCGAGTTCTGGCTGATGGGCGAGGTCATCCACGGCGACTACAGCCGCTGGGCCAACCCCGAGATGCTCCACTCCGTCACCAACTACGAACTGCATAAGGGTCTGTGGAGTGGCCACAACGACCACAACTATTTCGAGATCGCCCATACCATGCGGCGTCTGCAGGGCCTCTGCCACGATACCCGGCTCTATAACTTCTCGGATAACCACGATGTGGAGCGGCTGCCCAATAAACTGCGCAACCGCGACCACATCCGGCATATTGCTCTTCTAGTATATACGCTTTGGGGCCGTCCGTCCATCTATTATGGCTCGGAATTTGGCATCGAGGGCAAAAGAGTGGGGCAGCGACTGGCCGCTCCGCCCCTGCCTCGAGCTGGCCGACTACACCGACGCCGAGAAGACGAACCCTGTCACCAGCATCTATGCCGCACTGGGCAGGCTGAAAGCGGAGTGTCCCGAGCTGAGCTGGGGCGAGTTCAAGGAGCTGACGCTGACCACCCAGAGCTACGCCTACGCCCGGGTGCTGGACGGCAAGGCTGTCGTGGCGGTGTACAATAACGGTGACAGCCCGGTTTCGATGGAGTTCCAGCTGCCGGTGGAGGCTTCGGGTGTCGAAGACCTGCTGGCCGACTGTGTGGGCAGTCAGCCCATCCTGACGCAGGTGGAGTGGGGTAAGCTGAAAGTCCAGCTGCCCTCCAACTACGCCACCCTGCTGCGGCTGGTAGGATAAAAAGGGGAGTGCGGAAGATGAATGCTGCGCAGCGCAGAAAAGTGATCTTAGAGCGGCTGACGGAGGCCGATGCACCGCTGAGTGCCAGTGTACTGGCCGGGGAACTGGGGGTCTCGCGGCAGATCGTGGTGGGTGATGTGGCCCTGCTGCGGGCGTCGGGGACTCAGATCGACGCAACGCCCCGGGCTATCAGCTCCACCCGGCGGCGCGGGGCTACACGGGCATTCTCGCCTGTGTCCACAGCACCGCAGACCAGATGCGGGAGGAGTTGTATACCGTGGTGGACCAGGGCGGCATCGTGGTGGATGTGGCCGTGGAGAACCCGCTTTACGGTGAGCTGCGCGGCAACCTCAACCTCGCCAGCCGGTACGACGTGGATCATTTTATCCAGCAGGCGGCGGATACGCCTGAGTGCCTGCTGAGCCGGATGACCGGCGGTGTGCATCTGCACACCTTGAGCTGCCCCACGCCGGAGGCGTTCCGCCGCATCGAAGCGGCACTGGACGCCAAGGGCCTGCTCTATAAAAAAGAAGAATAAGGGTACTGCTTTCATTGTAAAAAATCCACGGGGTCTTGTCCATCGACGAAAGACGAAAACCGTTGGATAATCAACTAAAACACGGAAGAGGTGGATTTTGTGGACATCCGTATCGCCCGTACCGACCGCGCCATCGAACAGGCTTTCATGGAACTGCGGGAGAAGAATCCTCTGGAAAAAATCAAGATAAAAGACTTGTGTGCGATGGCCTGCATCAACAAATCGACGTTCTATGCCCACTATGAGGACATCTACGCGCTGGCCAATGCACTGGAAAACAAGCTCATCGAGTCTATCCTGGCCAGCGTACCCCGCACCAACGACAGCGTGGCACTGCATCAGGCAGAGACGCTGACGCGGGAGCTGTTCCATGCCTTCATGCAGAACCAGCGGGCCGTAAACATCCTCTTTTCGGGCAGTCGGCAGGGCATCTTCGCCAACAGCATCGAGAAGGGGCTGCGCCAGCGCTTTGAGGAAGCCGACCCGACCTTCGCGGCTGATTTGAACCGGGGCATCCTGCTCTCGTTCTGCGTGCAGGGCTGCTTCTACGCCTTTGCCAACAACAGCAGCCGGATGGACGAGAGCAAGCTGGTGGAGCTGCTGGGAGCCATCGCCAAGGCGGCGCAGAGCATCGAGTTTTAAGAAGCAAAAAATGGCTCCGGCAGATGCCGGAGCCATTTTTTACGATGCGAAGTTATTTGGAATAAAGTTCAACGATATTCAGCAGGATCTCGGTGGCCTTGTCCATCCGCTCGACGGTGGTGCATTCGCAGACGCCGTGGAAGTTGAAACCGCCGGTGCCGAGGTTGGGGCAGGGCAGACCCTTCCAGCTCAGGACAGCGCCGTCGGTGCCGCCGCGGACGGGGATCTCTTCCGGGGTCAGGCCGGCCTTCTCGATGGCCTTGCGGGCCGTCTCCACAAGGTGGAAGTGGGGCTTGATCTTCTCCAGCATATTGCGGTAGCTGTCCTTGATCTCGACTTCCACCGTGCCGGGGCCGTACTTGCCGTTGAGGTAGCAGGCGATGTGGAGAAGGTTGTCCTTCTTGAACTGCAGCTTGCTGGCGTCGTGGTCGCGGAGGATGTAGCCCAGCTTTGCCTCGGTGACGTCGCCGTACATCTGGCACAGGTGGTAGAAGCCCTGATAGCCCTCGGTAGTCTCGGGGCGGGCCATGACGGGCAGGGCCATGTGGAACTCCATTGCCACGTTGGAGGCGTTGATCATAGCGTCCTTGGCGCTGCCGGGGTGGACGGAGAAGCCGTGGATGGTGACAGTGGCAGATGCGGCGTTGAAGTTCTCGTACTCGATGCCGCCCACGTCGCCGCCATCGACGGTGTAGGCGAAGTCTGCACCGAAGCCCGGGATGTCGAAGAGGGAAGCACCCTCGCCGATCTCCTCATCGGGGGTGAAGGCGATGCAGAGCTTGCCGTGGGGCAGCTTCTTTTGGATAAGGGTCTCGGCAGCGGTCAGGATCTCAGCGACGCCGGATTTATCGTCAGCGCCCAGCAGGGTGGTGCCGTCGGTGGTGATGAGAGTCTCGCCCTTCAGCTCCTTCAGGAAGGGGAAGGTGGAGGTCTTCATGACCATGCCGGTGCCGGGCAGGGTGACATCGCCGCCGTCGTAGTTCTCGTGGAGGATGGGCTTGACGTTCTCGCCGGAAGCGTCGGGGGCGGTGTCCATGTGGGCGATGAGGCCCAGCGCGGGCTTCTTCTCGCAGCCCTTGGTGGCGGGAATGCTGCCGTAGACGTAGCAGTGCTCGTCCACATAGGCGTCCTCAATGCCGATGGATTTCATCTCTTCCACCAGCAGGTGGGCGAGGTCGAATTCCCGTGCGGCAGAAGGATGGGTGCCGGACTCGGGGTCCGAGGTGGTGTATACTTTGGCATATTTCAGCAGTCGCTCGTAAGCACGCATAAGTAAGGCTCCTTTGCTTTTTTCTTTATGATACCCTTTTTGAGGAAGATTTACAAGGGTGAAGTGCTCTTCCGTTGAGTTAAGTTCTCTTTTGCGCACCAAAAGAGAACCAGAAAGTGCCCGCTACTTCGAGGCGCGGGTATCGAACTAGGCTGCTCGCCCCTAGTAACCCCGGAGAGGCTCCAACTCAAAATGCTGGAGATTCGTGCATTCGCACGAAGATCTCTTAACCGCATTTTGAGCCTCCGCCGTTTTACGGCTTCGCCGAAGATTTCAGGCTTTCGCTGGACTTTACCGTCAGCAGAGAGGTAACACCAGCTGCGGAGCAGCAAATCGGAGAAGTGAGAAAAATGCGTTTAGCGAAGCGGCTAGCATTTTTCCACTTCGACTTCTCCGTTGGGGTCTGAAAGGGGCGAGCAGCCCCTTTCTCGTGGATCCAGCGCGTCGAAATCGCTGGTGGTTTTCTGGTTCTCTTTTGACATCAAAAGAGAATAGTTAGCCTTAATGCAAGAGTGCTCTGCCCCGCGCGGAGCGCAAAGCCATTTGACCGAAAGAGAAAACTGCCCCGCGCACCGGCGCGCGATGCCGTCAATCAGTAACGACCATCATCTCCGCGTTCTCCTCAATGGAGTAATTTGCAAAATACCTCTCTTCCAGCGGAATCCACCGCTCCACAAAATTCGAATACCGCTCCCCCTCCCGTCTGCGGAGCCGCCGGGCCTGCTCATCGGGAGAGCAGGTGACGAATATTCTTATATCATAATAGGGTGCAAGGCTGGGATGATGGCTGTAGCTTCCCTCCACGATGACCAGAGGCGCAGAGCCGAGGGGACGCGGCGGCAGATAGGCACCTTCGCGGCAGGAGTAGGCCTGGTAGGAGAACGCCTGCCCTGCCCGGGCGGGAGCGACGACCTCATCCCGCAGGCGCTGGATGTCCATGTTGGCGCAGGGAATCTTCTCCCAGCCCGTGACACGCCGGGATGGCGGGAGATAGAAGTCATCGGTGTGGACGGTGATGCTTTGAGGAAAACGCTCTGTCAGCTGTGCGGCCAGCGTCGTTTTGCCGCTGCCGCAGCGGCCATCCAGTGCGACGAGGACGGCAGACTGTCGGGCCAGACGGTCGGCGATGGTCGAGGTCAGCTCTTCGGGTGAGATAAGATGCATGGGGATACCATTCCTTTTTATCGCAAGTCAAGAAATTAGTGCAACATCCAAACAGCATATTTGCGATATGCAATTCAACGCGGTTGCTGTTGCATTAAAAAGTTGAATTGCTATATCAGCTTTGGCTCAGTATAGCACGACAGAGAAAATGGAGCAAATATTTTTGCAAAAAGGTGTTGACACAGAGCCGGACCTATGGTAAGATAATGCCACGTTAGAAATGACTAACCCAGAAGCGGAAGAAGCTCGAGAGGGCAGGCTGCCGCATTCTTTTTGAAGTTCTGGTTAGCTTTTTCTAACTACATCTCCTGCATAAGCACCACACGGCAGGAGACAATAGTGGAAAACGGGCAGGGAGGCCGAAGACATGGAACGCAACTTTGAGACAGTCATGATCGAACAGTGCGCCCCGGTGCTGGCCAGCTTAAAGCCTGCGGGACTTTTCCGCTACGAGACGAGCGACTGCGCCGACCTTGCCCGCCGCGTCCGCAGCTGGAACGAACAGCTGGGCGAAAAGGGCCTCTGCGTCCGCGTCCTCAAGGGCTGTGTGCAGACCCACCGGTATCTGGTGTACGTCTACCGCGAGAGCAAGCTCCGCGCTGTGCTGGCCCAGCCGCAGGTGCGGGATTTCCTGTGCAGGGAAGGCTACACTCTGCCTCAGCAGGTGGACGACTACGCGCCGCTTTTGCGGCAGCTGTCCCGCCGGCTCTGCTGCGAGGCTGATTTTCCCCATGAGATCGGCGTATTTCTGGGCTATCCGCTTTACGATGTGGTGGGCTTTATCGAAAATGCGGGCCGCAACTTCACCTGCTGCGGCTGCTGGAAAGCCTATGGTGACCCCAGTGCTGCCCAGCGGCATTTTGCTCAGCTGAACAAGTGTACGACAGTATATCTCCGTCTGTTCCGCAGCGGAACGCCCATCCAGCGTCTGGCTGTCGCAGCCTGACGCCCCTGAATTTTGACATTCTCTTCCAAATACTCTCTTTTTATCCTGGCGCCCGCCAGAGCGAAACCACGCACTGGCGGGAAGAATCCTCCTTTTGACACGCGGCCGCTCGTTGCAGAATACCCTGCACCGGGCGGCTGTGTCATTTGCGGGAGTGTAAAAGAGAAAAATCAATATACGCAAACAAAGTTAGCATATAGAAACTGTAAAATCTTCTTGAAATAAGGGAAGAAAATTTGTTTGTTCATACGAACTAACTTTTTTTGCGAAAAAATGATTGACAGAGCGGGTTAGTAGGTGTAAACTGTCTATGCTGATAGTTGCGACTGACTAACTGCCGTAGCTTTTCGGAGGGGGACGCGGGCATGAGCGAGCGCGTTGCGGCGTCTGGCTGGTGCGACCATCCCCGAGGACGAAAAAAAGCGAACCGAAAAGCTCCCCGCCGAGGGGAGAACGAATGGGAGTGAAACGAATATGATGCCTTTGACGATGGCAAAAGCAGGCGATACCGTCACCATCCAGAAGATCACTGGCAAGGATGAAGTGCGTCTGCATCTGGCAGAGCTGGGTTTTGTGGTGGACAGTGAGGTAACGGTCGTCAACGAGATCGCAGGCAACCTGATCATTCAGGTCAAGGAGAGCCGTCTGGCCCTCGACAAGACGATGGCAAACCGCATTATGGTTGGCTGAGCAGCGGCAAAACGCTGTTTGGGAGACGCTCCGAAACTGGATAGTCTCTGAATAGAAAGACAAGTAGAGGAGGATTTTTATGAAGACTCTGAAAGACGTTAAGGTCGGCGAGACTGCCACCGTGGCGCGCCTGCACGGTGAAGGTCCGGTCAAGCGCCGCATCATGGACATGGGCATCACCAAGGGTGTTGAGATCTATGTCCGCAAGGTGGCACCTCTGGGCGACCCCATGGAGCTGACCGTGCGCAATTACGAACTGAGCGTGCGCAAGGCCGACGCCGAAATGATCGAAGTCGTTTGATCGTAACGAGAGGAAAGGAGTTGCAATGAGCATTAAAATTGCACTTGCCGGCAACCCGAACTGCGGTAAAACGACCCTGTTCAACAATCTGACCGGCTCCAACCAGTATGTCGGCAACTGGCCCGGCGTTACGGTGGAAAAGAAGGAAGGCAAGCTGAAGGGCGACAAGGATGTCATCATCCAGGACCTGCCCGGTATCTACTCGCTGTCTCCGTACACGCTGGAAGAAGTGGTTTCCCGTACTTATCTGGTCAAGGAGAAGCCCGATGCCATCCTGAACATCATCGATGGTACCAACATTGAGCGTAACCTGTACCTGACCACCCAGCTGATCGAGCTGGGCATCCCGGTGGTCATGGCTGTGAACATGATCGATCTGGTGCGCAAGAACGGTGATAAGATCGACCTGAAGAAGCTGAGCGCAGAGCTGGGCTGTCAGGCGGTGGAGATCAGCGCACTGAAGGGCGAGGGCACCGAGGCTGCTGCAAAGGCTGCTGTGGCTGCTGCAAAGGCTGGCAAGGGCGGCGAGCTGCCCCACGTCTTCACCGGCAGCGTGGAGCACGCCATTGCCCACATCGAAGAGTCCATTCAGGGCAAGGTGGATGACCGCTTCCTGCGCTGGTATGCCGTCAAGCTGTTCGAGCGCGACGAGAAGGTCATGGACGAGCTGAAGCTCGACAAGAGCCTGAGCGATCACATCGACCAGCACATCAAGGACTGCGAAGCTGAGATGGACGATGACGCTGAGAGCATCATCACCAACCAGCGCTATGCATATATCAACGGTGTCGTCGATAAGGCTGTTAAGAAAAAGGCCCGCGTCGAGCACCTGACCGTTTCCGATAAGATCGACCAGATCGTGACCAACCGTATTCTGGCTCTGCCCATCTTCGCACTGGTCATGTTCCTGATGTACTCCCTGTCCATGGGCACCTCCATTGCAGACGGCGGCTGGGCCATTGGTACCTTTGCCACCGACTGGACCAACGATGTCCTGTTCGGTGAGATCGTCCCCAACGCGCTGGGCGGCTTCCTGGAGAGCATCGGCGTGGCAGGCTGGCTGTACGGCCTGATCATGGACGGTATCGTTGCCGGTGTCGGCGCGGTTCTGGGCTTCGTTCCCCAGATGCTGGTGTTGTTCTTCCTGCTGTCCATTCTGGAGGATGTGGGCTATATGTCCCGTGTCGCCTTCATCATGGACCGTATCTTCCGCAAGTTCGGCCTGTCTGGTAAAAGCTTCATCCCCGTGCTGGTCGGTACCGGCTGCGGCGTGCCCGGTGTTATGGCTTCCCGTACCATCGAGAACGAGCGCGACCGCCGCATGACCATCATGACCACCTGCTTCATCCCCTGCGGCGCAAAGATGCCCATCATCGGCCTCATCGCAGGTGCGATGTTCGGCGGTTCTTCTCTGGTGGCTGTCTCTGCTTACTTCATTGGCATGGCTGCCATCATCTGCTCCGGCGTGATCCTGAAGAAGACCAAGGCCTTTGCGGGTGACCCCGCTCCCTTCGTCATGGAGCTGCCCGCATACCATGTCCCTGCATGGGGCAACGTGTTCCGTGCAACCTGGGAGCGCGGCTGGTCCTTCATCAAGCGCGCAGGCTCCGTCATTCTGGCCGCTACCGTTGTGCTGTGGTTCCTGCAGGGCTTCGGCTTCGAGAACGGTGTCTTCGGCATGGTCGAGGATCAGGACAACTCCGTGCTGGCTGCGATCGCAACCAAGGTCGCATGGATCTTCGCTCCTCTGGGTTTCGGCAACTGGAAGGCTACCGTCGCTTCCGTCTCCGGCCTGATCGCAAAGGAGAACGTGGTTGGTACCTTCGGTGTTCTGTATCACTTCGGCGGCGAGCTGTCTGAGAACGGCGATGAGATCTGGAACCTCGTTGCGGCAGATTACACCGCTCTGAGCGCTTACGCCTTCATGATCTTCAACCTGCTGTGCGCTCCCTGCTTCGCTGCTATGGGCGCCATCAAGCGCGAGATGAACAACGGCAAGTGGACCGCCATCGCCATTGGTTATATGTGCGCTCTGGCTTACTGCGCCGCTCTGGTGGTGTACCAGCTGGGCGGCCTCATCACCGGCGAGCTGAGCTTCAACTTCTTCACCATCGTGGCTGCTGTGGTTCTGGTTGGCTTCATCTACCTGCTGGTCCGTCCCAACAAGTATGTTGGCGACAACGAGGTCAAGATCGACGTTTCCAAGATCAAGTAAAAAACTTCTCAAAACGCGCTGAAAGGAGTGCATTGTTATGATGGAGTTTCTGGCTGCAAATTTTAATCTGCCCACGATCATTGTGGCAGTCATCGTGTTTGGCGGTGTGGGCTGGATCACATGGCACTCCCACAAGCATGGCGGCTGCAGTGGATGCAGCGGCGGCTGTGACAGCGGTTGCAGTGGAAACTGCAGCAGCTGCGGCGGTGGCTGCCACTGAGTGATCGCGTAGAGGGGGCGCGGGTCAAGGCTTTGGCCCGCGCCCCTTTGTAAACCAAGAGTTTGTGTGATATAACGAAAAGAGAGTGATACGAGATGGAACTGACGCCAGCACACCTGCGGTACCTGCTCGCGATCTATGAGGTCTCGCACACCCATCTGGACATCAGCTCCCGCAGCATCGCCGAGAAGCTGGGCGTGACCAAACCCTCGGTGGTGCGGGTGATGAACCTGCTGATGGAGCGGGGGATGATCGTCAAGGAGTATTACGGCAAGATCTACCTCACCGACCGGGGCATCTTTGTGGCCCGGGAGGTCAAAGCAGCTGGACGAAGTGCTCGCGCACTTCCCACCGGTGGAGGAAGCGCTGACCGATGAGGAGCGGTTCACCGCCGCCCTCGCCCTGACGGCGGCCCTGCCGGAACGGGTGTTCACCGGCCGGTACGACCAGCTGGTGGGCGCAGAGGAAGCGCCTCCTGCCGCAGGCTGATGCCTTGAAAGGCAAAAGAACCGGACTCCGCGGAGTCCGGTTCTTTTCGTATGCGGGTCCTCAGACCAGATAGCCCTCGAAGCAGTGGAGGTCTTCAGTCTTGACGATGCCTTCGAGGTAGAGGCCGTCTTCGCGGTACTCCTCGAGCTGGACGCTGCCGCGCTCCCGCATGGGGCGGCGAGGCCCAGCTTATCGTAGGGCAGGAGAACGCGGATGGTGTGGACGCGGTCGCTGAGGGTCTCGTCCAGCTTGGCCAGCAGCTTGTCGAGGCCGTAGCCGGTCTTGGCGCTGGTGAGCAGGATGTCGGGGTCGAAGCTCAGCGCGCCGGGCTTGTCGCACTTGTTGTAGACGGTCAGGCGGGGAATGTCGGCGCAGTCGAGGCCGTCCAACACTTCGTCGGTGACGGCCAGCTGCTCCTCCCGCTGCTCATCGCCGGCGTCGGCCACCCGGACGATGACGTCCGACCAGGCAGCCTCCTCCAGGGTGGACTTGAATGCTTCCACCAGATTGTGGGGCAGACGGGAGACGAAGCCGACGGTGTCCACCAGCAGCACGGCCATGCCGCTGGGCAGGACGAGCTTCCGGCTGGTGGGGTCGAGGGTGGCAAAGAGCATATCGGCCTCGGCGACGCTGGGGCCGCAGAGGGCGTTCATCAGGCTGGATTTGCCCACGTTGGTGTAACCCACGAGGCTGACCACCGGCATTCCAGTCTTGGCGCGGGCTTTCCGGCTTTCGCCCCGGCGCTTTCCATCTCGGCCAGTTTCTCAGCCAGTGCGTCGATGCGGGCGTGGACGTGGCGGCGGTCAAGCTCAAGCTTCGTTTCACCGGCACCACGGCGGGCACCGCCACCGCCGCCACCGCCGCCGCCCTGACGGCTGAGGCTTTCGCCCATGCCCTGCAGGCGGGGCAGGCGGTAGCGCAGGAGCGCTAGCTCGGTCTGCAGCTTGCCTTCGTTGGTCACGGCACGGCTGCGGAAGATCTCGAGGATGAGCATGGTGCGGTCGATGACTTCGAGGCCGCCGAGGGCCGTGGAGATGTTGCGGATCTGGCTGCCGGTCAGCTCACCGTCGAAGACGGCGCACTCGGCCCCCAGCTCTGCTGCGGCCGCAGCGGCTTCCTCCAGCTTACCGCTGCCCAGCACGATGCCGGTCTCAGGGGTCTGGCGCTTCTGAGTGACTTCGGCCACGGCCTCCATGTGGTTGGCCTCGCACAGCGCAGCCAGCTCGGCAAGGCTGCGCTCGCAGTCCCACAGGCCCTGGTCGAGGGCGAGAAGGATGACCTTCGTCGGGGGAGTTTCAACTAAAATATCGTAAAGTTCGCTCAAAATAATTCCTTTCTGTTAGTGGAGCCAACCTCTCAGTCTCGCTATCGCTCGACAGCTCCCCTACCAAGGGGAGCCTCTGGCGAAGAGAAAAGCTCTACGAATGCCAAGGCCTCCCTCAATAGAGGTGGCAGCGCGTCAGCGCTGACGGAGAGGTTGCTCCTTATAGTGTTCTCGCGTCAGGGCATAGCACTTGCAGGGTATCGCTGTACCGTCGAATTTATGGTAGACGGCCTCGTGGTCGTAGACAAAGCCTGCTTTCATCATGACTTTGCCGCTGGCGGGTTCTCCACGGCGTGGGAGCAGGCAAGCCAATTACTGTCTGTATTCTTGAACCAGTATTCTACCAGAGCGTTCAGAGCCTCGGTGGTGCAGCCTTTGCCCCACCATGCTCTGCCAATGCAGTAGCCCGGCTCCCAGATGCCCTCGGAGAGGTCGAATCCCGGCCATTCATTTCGCTGTGCCGGTTCTCCCAGCAGGCTGTTGTAGATGCTGATGGAGCCGAACACCTGTCCGGTGGCCTTTTCCACGATGGCCCACTGGTAGTAGTCCTCATTGGGATAGAGCAGCGCCCATGCGCTCAGAAGCTCCTGCGTCTCGGCCACATCCTTGTGCGGCGTCCAGCGCAGCCAGCGGGTGACTTCCGGGTCGTTGGCCCAGTTCGAGTACATCATCGGGGCATCCGACGGCATAAGGCGGCGTAGAAGCAGCCGCGGCGTTTCGATTTCCTGTGTGCCGGCGTGGCGCATGATACATTCCTCCCAACCATTGTAAATATGCATAGAATAGCACAAAACCGGCTTCGGCGCAAGCAAAATGGGCTGCTTCGGGGCAAAAATGCTTGACAAGTGCGCAAACTTCATTAAACTGAAGATGACTGCATAAAAATTCTCCCCGGCAAAGGGCCGGGGAGAATGCTCAGGTTGAAAGAACATCCGCCCGCAGGATAGCCTGCCAGTCGCTATGACCATACAGGAAGCGGAGGATGTGGACGGTCTGGGTGGAAGAGTCGACTTTATAAAATGCAAGATAGTTTTGAACTGGAATGAGCCGGATTCCCAAAGAGGAAAGAAATGGGTCATTCACAAGTGAAAACGCTGTGGAAGGTGTCGAGAGAACGGAATTTCTTCCATGCGATGGCAACCAACTTGTCGGCAGCAGAGGGATTTTTCAAGGTCAGGTCGATATAGTCGAAGGCATCTGCAAGGTCACGCTGAGCAGAAGCGGCAACATCGATAAAGTAGTTCATCGAAGACTCCTTCTGTTTTGCAGTTCCTGCATGAACTCATCCAGCGGGCGCGTTCTTCCCGCCGCCACATCATCCAGACCTTCCTGCAATTTCGCATACAAATCGAACCGGGCGGTCAGGGCCTCGTAGGTCTCGATGCTCATCACGGCAAGGTCGCCTTTGCCGTTTTGGTGATGAACACCGGCTCGGCGTAGTCGTGGCAGAAGGTGGAGATCTCATTGTAGTTGTTGCGCAGGTCTGCACTGGAACGAATCTTGGGCATCCAAAAGCACCTCACTTTCATACAAAAATTATACCTGAATTTCTTTATAAAATCAAGGAAAATAAAAAAGGAGAACCTTTCTATGACGGACATCCGAGAGTATCTTGCCCGCAAGCCGCTTTTGTTCGACGGCGGCATGGGTACCTATTATAAAGCGGCACCGGGCGCGGACTGCGAAATGGCCAACCTCACCGACACCGAGGGCGTGAAGAAGGTCCATGCGGAATATCTGGCCGCAGGTGCGCAGGCCATCAAGACCAACACCTTCGGTCTGCCCCGGATGGCGGCGGCCCAGATGCCGGGCTGGGAAGAGCTGGCCGAGGCGGGCTGGAAGCTGGCCTGTGACGCTGCTGCCGAGAAGGACGCCGCCGTCTTCGCTGACCTCGGCCCGGCCCCGGACACCGAAGCTGCCCCGGCCAGCAGCGCCTACGGCCTTGTGGCGCAGCAGTTCGCCGCACTGGGTGCAAAGAACTTTCTGTTCGAGACGCTCAGCTCCGATGTGGGCATTGTGGAGGCGGTAAAGGCACTGCGTGTGGCCGTGCCGGACGCCTTTGTCATGGTGTCCTTCGCGGTGCTGCCGGATGGCTACACCCGCGAGGGTCTGCTGTTCCGCGACCTGCTGCGCCGGATGGAGCAGAGCGGCGTGGTGGACGCCGTGGGACTGAACTGCGTCTCGGCCCCCGGCGCGATGAAGAAACTGGTGCAGAGCCTTGGTGAGACGCTGCTGCCTCTGTCGGTGATGCCCAACGCGGGCTATCCGGTGGTCACCCGGGCGAGGGTGCTGTATCAGGGCAAGCCCGCGTATTTTGCCCGGGAGATGGGGCAGATCGCCGCTGCGGGCGTCCGTATTTTGGGCGGCTGCTGCGGCACGACGCCCGCCCACATCGCGGCCCTGCGTGCAGAGCTGGATGCCCTGCCCCAGCAGACCGAAGCAGCTCCGGCAGCGAAACTTTCCACCGGGACTGCACCGGCGGTGGAAAAAGACGACACTTTCCTGCGGAAACTGAACGCAGGTGAGAAGGTCATCGCCATTGAACTGGATTCGCCCCGGGTGGCCGACCTGAGCGGCTATCTGGACGGCGCACGGCGGCTGCAGGCCGCAGGCGCTGACCTGCTGACCATCGCCGACTGCCCCATCGCGCAGGCCCGGATGGATTCCTCCCTCGTGGCCTGCCGGATACACCGGGAACTGGGAATGTGTGCTCTGCCCCACATGACTTGCCGTGACCGCAACCTCAACGCCACCAAGGCCCTTCTGCTGGGCCTTTACGCCGAGGGCGTGCGGGAGGTGCTGGCCATCACCGGCGACCCCATCCCCACCGCAGAGCGGGACGAGGTGAAGAATGTCTACCAGTTCAACTCCCGCAAACTGGCCCAGTACATCGTCTCGCTGGCCGGGGAGGGCCGGGAGATGCCCTCGGCCATGACCGTCTTTGGTGCGCTGAATCTCAACGCCCGGAACTTTGACGTGGAGCTGCGCCGGGCTGTGGAAAAGCTGGAAAACGGGATGTCGGGCTTTTTGACCCAGCCGGTGCTGTCGGCACAGGCGGTGGAAAATCTCCGCAAGGCCCGGCAGACACTGGGCGAACGGGCTAAAATTCTGGCCGGCATCATGCCCGTGGTCAGCCAGCGGAACGCAATCTTTATGGAAAACGAGATCAACGGCATCCATGTGGAGGAGGACATCATCCAGCGCTTCGCGGGCCTCGACCGGGAGCAGGGCGAGGCGCTGGGCCTTGAGGTGTCGATGCAGATGGCCCGGGAGGCTCTGCCCTACGCCGACGGCTTCTATCTCATGACCCCCTTCAACCGTGTGGCCCTGATGGAGCGGCTCATTGCCCGGCTGAAAACGGAGCTTCTGGACGCGGAAGGCTGAAATACAGATAAATCGTTGAAAGCGCCGCAATGAGATAATATTATAATAAAGAATAACGAACAGGGTCCCTGTGGACCCTGTTGCAGCGAATGCAGCGGGCCACACTCGAAAAGGAAGGGACATAAGAAAAATGCGGACACGGTATACCCTTATCAATATGGTCGTCAATGTGGGTGGACAGCTCATGAATCAGGTGCTGCTGTTCATCAGCCGGATGGTGTTCATCCACTATCTGTCGGCGGCATATCTGGGTGTCAACGGACTGTTCACCGATGTGCTGGGCATCCTGAACCTTGCAGAGCTTGGCGTCGGCACGGCGATGATATACAGCCTGTATGAGCCGGCTGCGAAGAATGATGAGCATCGGCTGGCGCAGCTGATGAACCTTTACCGGCTCCTCTACCGTATCGTGGCGGTCGTGGTGCTGCTCGTGGGCCTTGCACTGATGCCGTTTCTGGGCTTTTTCATCAAGGACAGCAGCGGCATCGAGCATCTGCGGCTCATCTATCTGATGTATGTGGCAAACTCGGTCTGCTCCTATCTGCTGAGCTATAAAAACTCCATCTATCTGGCCTACCAGAAAGCCTATGTCCGCAACCTCTGGGCGCAGCTCTGCGACGCGGTCAAGACGCTGTTCCAAATCGTCCTAATCGTGCTGACCGGAAACTTTATCCTTTATCTGGCGGTGCAGTTTGTGATGCAGTTCATCCCGAACATCATCGTATCGGTCAAGGTGGATAAGGAATTTCCCTACCTGAAAGAGTGCAGGGAGCTGCCGGAAAAAGAAAAATTTCACGGCATCCTGCGGAACGTCGGTGCCATGAGCTTCCACAAGCTGGGAACGGTCATCGTCCGGAACACGGACAGCCTGCTGATGTCCAGCTTCGTGGGTTTATTGTCAGTGGGCATCTACTCCAACTACAAGCTCGTTCTGTCCGGCATCAACAACCTGATGGATAAATTCTCGAATGCCTTTACCGGAAGTCTGGGCAATCTGGGAGCCATCGAGGATGAGACGCGGGTGTACAGTATCTACCGGGAACTGGATCTGCTCTTCTTCGTCATTTACGCTTACTGGACGGCGGGATTGTTCGCGCTGTTCAACGCTTTATCACCCTCTGCTTCAGCGCGGAATACTGCTTCTCCACGGCGACAGTCGCCGTCCTCGTGACGGAATTTTATGTTTCGGGTCAGCGGAAGGTCAACCTGCTCTTCCGTGAAGCCAAGGGCCTGTTCTGGTACGACCGGTATAAGCCGCTGTTCGAGTCGGCCATCAATCTGGCAGCGTCGCTGCTGCTGGTGCAGAAGTTCGGCGTGGCAGGCATTCTGGGAGGAACGGTCATCAGCACCGTGACGACCTGCCTCTGGATGGAGCCTTACATCCTGATGCGCTACGGCATCCGGGAAGACTGGCAGGGCAAGCTGAAAGATTACTTTGTCCGCTACGCCGAACGCGTTGCTGTCGTCGCGGCGCTGGCTGCTGTGTCCTACGGATGGGTGAGCTTCTGCCCGGCGAAGAACATCGGCTGGTTTCTGCTGGACGGTGTGCTGTATACGCTGCTGTTCGGGGCTGTCATGGTGGTGCTCCACCGGAACGCGCCGGAGTTCAATCGGCTCAAGGACCGTGTCACGGCTGTTCTGAAAAGGAGGGAAAGCTGAATGGCCGGGCGGGACAGCCACGTCCGGCCCATCCGGCAGAAGAACGGCGGTCTGAGCGCGGCCCGTACGCTGAACGGCAGCTGTGAAAATTTTGTTCCGGACAAAAAGAGATTGACAAAACGCACAAAAAACGCTATATTCTTTTTATAAATGCAAGGAAAAAGAGTGTGCGTCGTTTTCGCCATCCAGAGAGCCGGGGGCTGCTGAAAACCCGGTATGGCAGTGCGGCGTGCTGTCGCTTTTGAGCAGAGGCGGGGAAACAGGAGTAGTCGCCTCCGGGTCTGCCCCACGTTATCGGGGCATCAAGGGGCATACGGCAGAAAGCCGTGTGCAATTTGGGTGGTACCGCGGTTATATTACAGCCGTCCCATGGAACGCTCCGTGGGGCGGCTTTTTTCGTCCCACTCCAATTATTCATCTGGGAGGATACTATGAAAGAACTCGCAAAACAGTATGATCCGAGCCAGGTGGAAGACCGCATCTACCAGTTCTGGCTGGATGGCGGCTACTTCCACACCAAGGCCGACCCCGACAAGAAGCCCTACACCATCGTGATGCCCTCCGAACGTCACCGGCCAGCTCCACATGGGCCACGCCGTGGACAACACCATGCAGGACATCCTCATCCGCACCAAGCGGATGCAGGGCTATGCCGCCCTGTGGGTGCCTGGCACGGACCACGCTTCCATCGCTACGGAGGCCAAGGTCGTGGAGGCCATGCGTGCTGAGGGCCTGACCAAGGAAATGGTGGGCCGCGACGGCTTCCTGGAGCGCGCCTGGGCCTGGAAGACCAAGTACGGCAACCGCATCGTCAGCCAGCTCAAGAAGCTGGGCAGCAGCTGCGACTGGGAGCGTGAGCGCTTCACCATGGACGAGGGCTGCTCTGCGGCTGTCAAGGAAGTCTTTGTCCGCCTGTACGACAAGGGCCTCATCTACCGCGGCAAGCGCCTGGTCAACTGGTGCCCCCACTGCAATACCTCCATTTCCGACGCCGAGGTGGAGTACGAGGAAAAGGACGGCAGCTTCTGGCACCTGCTCTACCCGGTCAAGGAGACCGGCGAGATGCTGGAACTGGCTACTACCCGTCCCGAGACCATGCTGGGCGATACCGCTGTTGCCATCAACGGCGATGACCCCCGCTATGCTCATCTGCACGGCTGCCATGTCGTCCTGCCCCTGCTGAACAAGGAGATCCCCATCGTCTGCGACGAGCACGCCGACATGACCAAGGGCACCGGCGTCGTGAAGATCACGCCGGCCCATGACTTCAACGACTTTGAAGTCGGCCTGCGCCATGACCTGCCCATCGTCCGCGTGTTCACCTACGACGGTCGCATGACCGGCGCCGCCGATAAGGCGGCTGCCGACGCTCTGTTTGCTGCAGGCAAGAACACCGTCAACGAGCCTCATGTGCTGGACTGCGGCAAGTATGCCGGCATGACAACCCTCGAGGCCCGCAAGGCCATCCTGGCTGACCTGAAGGAGGGCGGCTTCCTGAAGGAGATAGAACCTCTGAAGCACGAGGTGGGCACCTGCTACCGCTGCCACTCCACCATCGAGCCGATGGTGTCCAAGCAGTGGTTCGTCAAGATGGAGCCGCTGGCCAAGCCCGCCATCGAGAGCGTGGAGAAGGGCGAGATCAAGTTCGTGCCCGAGCGCTTCACCAAGAACTATATGAACTGGATGAAGAACACCCGCGACTGGTGCATCAGCCGCCAGCTGTGGTGGGGCCACCAGATCCCGGCCTGGTACTGCGACGACTGCGGCGAGACCGTTGTTGCAAAGTCCGCTCCCTGCGCCTGCCCCAAGTGCGGCAGCGCCAAGCTCACCCAGGACCCCGATACCCTCGACACCTGGTTCTCTTCTGCTCTGTGGCCCTTCAGCACTCTGGGCTGGCCCAATGAGGAGAGCGAAGACCTCAAGTATTTCTACCCCACCAACACCCTCGTCACCGGCTACGACATCATCGGCTTCTGGGTCAGCCGCATGATCTTCTCCGGTCTGGCTTACACCGGCAAGGCTCCCTTCGACACCGTCTGCATCCACGGCATCGTCCGCGACAGCCAGGGCCGCAAGATGTCCAAGAGCCTCGGCAACGGCATCGACCCGCTGGAAGTCATCGCCCAGTACGGCGCTGACGCACTGCGCTTCATGCTGGTGGACGGCTCTACCCCGGGCAACGACATGCGCTACAGCGAGAAGAAGGTGGAGGCTGCCCGCAACTTTGCAAACAAGCTGTGGAACGCTACCCGCTTCGTGCTGATGAACCTGCCCGAGGACTTCCAGCCCGGCCTGCCCAGCGAGGATAAGCTGGACATGAGCGATAAGTGGGTGCTGACCAAGCTCAATCAGGTGGCCGGCGCCATGAGCGACAACCTCGACCACTACGAGATGGGTCTGGCCGCTGCCAAGATCAACAGCTTCATCTGGGACGTCTACTGCGACTGGTTCATCGAGATCGCAAAGCCCCGCCTGAACTCCGGCGACGCCGAGCAGGCCGACACTGCCCGCCGCGTGCTGGTGTATGTGCTGGACAAGGCCCTCAAGCTGCTGCACCCCTTCATGCCCTTCATCACCGAGGAGCTGTATCAGGCTCTGCCCGGCTCTGCCGAGACCATCATGACCCAGAGCTGGCCCACCTTCGATGAAGCTCACAACTGGGCCGACGAAGAGGAAGCTTTCGAGAAGGTGATGGACTACATCAAGGCTGTGCGTACCATGCGCACCGAGATGAACGTCCACCCCGCCAAGAAGACCAGCATGATCATCGAGACGGCTGACCCGGCTCCCTTCCAGAGCGCCGAGGTCTATCTGGCAAAGTTCGCCTTCGCCACCGATGTGACCTTCACCGAAAGTATGAGGGCAGCACCGACGGCATGGTGCAGGTGTCCACCCACGCCGCCCGCGGCTTCATCCCCATGATGGAGCTCATCGACCGCGACAAGGAGCTGGCCCGTCTGAACAAGGAAAGGCCAAGGCCGAGAAGGAACTGGCCATGTTCGAGAACCAGCTCAACAACCCCAAGTTCGTCGAGCGCGCTCCCGCCGCTCTGGTGGAGGACATCCGCAATAAGCACGCCAAGAGCCAGGATAAGCTTGCCAACATTGAGCAGAGCATCAAGGCCCTGGGCTGATGCGGGAAACGGGTCCTGATATGCAAAAAACTTCTCCCTGGCTCATTGCGGCACGAGTCATCTTTACCTTCGCGCTCATTGCCTGCATCGTCTTCATCTTTTCCAACTCCATGCAGATCGGTGACGTCTCGGAATCGGCAAGCGGACGAGTATTGCTCCTGATGAAAAGGTGTTCACCCGTCTGGGAATGCCCGGCGTGGCGAACCATCTGACAGACCACATCGTGCGCAAGCTGGCACATTTCTGCGAGTATGCGCTGGAAGGCTTCCTGCTCACTCTCTGCCTGCGGGTCTATACCCGGCACTTTTTCGTTCACATCTCGTGGCCGATCCTGGGCGGTCTGCTCACGGCTCTGACGGACGAGACCATCCAGATGTTCAGCGATGGCCGGAGCAGCCAGCTCACCGACGTCTGGCTGGATTTTTCGGGCGCGCTGGCCGGTATTCTGGTGGGGTTGTTCTGTCTGGCCCTGTGCAGGATGTGCTGGCTGCTCTACAAACATCGAAACGAGGATTGACGCAATGACCATCGAACAGGCAAACGAATATTTTTCTTCTCTGCCCGAGGGCTTTGCCCCGGCGGAGGAGCTGCGCGCTGCCCTGACGGCGGATGTCCAGAAGGTGCAGTTCGTCGGTGTGGCCGGCACGGCGGGCAAGACCGCTGCTGCCGGTCTGCTGGCGGCTATCCTGCGGGAGGCGGCGTTCCACGTCGGCTTCTACCGCGCCGGCTGTGAGCCGCTGTCGGCCCGCATCGCCATCGGCGGCGTGTCGGTGGACCCGGTGCTGCTTTGTCAGGCTGCCGAGGCTCTCAATGCCGCAAAGGCTCTGCCCCGTGAGGCGGCAGAGCTGGCGGCGGCAGCCCGCTGCTTTGGTGCGGCGGGCTGCAAGCTGGCTGTGGTGGAGCTGCCGGATGCCGGTCTGGCATCGGCCCTGCCCCAGATGCCGGTCTGCGCCGTCACGGCCATCGGCCCGGACGGCGTGAGCCGCTCGGTGGAGCGTCTGGCCGCACTGGCCGCAGGCGTCATGCGGAAGGACGCCGTCTGCGTCCCGCGCCGGAGCAGCCGAAGGCTGTTCTGAGTGAGCTGGTGGTGGCGGCGGCCAAGGCCGAGTGTGAGCTCGTCGTCCCCGACGCCGAGGACATCACCTTCCTCGAGGCGGAAAAGTTCACCAGTAAGGTGGACTACGGCGGATACACCGCCCGCTGGCCTTCCTGGGCCGTCACGCGGCGGGCAACGCTGCCGTCGCGGTCGAGCTGGCGCTGGCCCTCTGGCGCAAGGGCTTTGAGATCCCCGATGAGGCCATTCTGGCGGGTCTTGCCGCTGTGGAGAACCGCAGCAGCATCCGCGTCCTGTCCCAGAAGCCCCTCATCATCCTCGACGCCTGCCGTACTCCGCAGCAGGCTGCAGCCCTTCTGCGCGTCCTCAATATGGCGAAAGTGCGCCATATGAGCGCCGTTATCGGCCTGACTGAAGAGGAAGGCGCGGAGTCGTTCCTTGCCGCACTGGGGACCGGACTGACTTCAGAAGAGCAGAAGAAGGACAAGAGCACTATGCCCGGCATGGGCGAGAACCCCTTCGACAAAGTCTTCCTTGTCGCCCCGGCGGGAACGGAAGCGGCGCTGGCAGAGCGCCTGACCGAAAAGGCACGGTATCACTTCGACGCGGTGTTCTGCCCGACGCTGGCCGAGGCCGTGGAGCAGGCGAAAGCCAACAGCCGCCGCGGCCTGCTGGTCTGCGGCAGTGAGGCCATCGCCCTTGAGGCCCTGAAACTATTTTCATAAGCATTGCACACCGTCTGAACGGCCTTTTTGCCTGCATACTGCGTTGATTTCCCTTGCAATCCACCAAGGATTGCAGCGGAAAATCGCCTTGTCTGCGGGCAAAAATTCTCGTCATTCGGTGCACCCCGCTTACGAAATAGCTTCTGAAAAGCTGCTGGAGAACCGCTGAGCGACACCGTTCTCTAAAAAATAACCCGAAAGACCTGTACACTGAAAAGGTGTACAGGTCTTTTGCCAGAAAAAAGGAGATGAGGATATGGCGACAGTGACCTTCAGCGCGGCGGACGATGTGCTCTACGCCTATCTGGCCGGCGAAATCGACCACGACGCGGCGCAGGGGCTTCGCATCCAGCTGGACGACGCCCTGCTCACCCGCAGCCCGCGCATTCTGGTGATAGACCTCGGCGGAGTGGGGTTCATGGATTCGTCGGGCATCGGGCTGATATTGGGGCGGCAGCGCTGCGCCCGGACGCTGGGCGGCAGTCTGCGCATCCAGCACGCGCCGGAACAGCTCCGGCGGGTCTTACAGCTTGCAAGCATCCCCTGCACCGAGCCGGGCGGGGAAGTATCAGGAGGGGTATAAATGAAAGCGGAAAACAGTGCAAAGATCCAATTTGATTCGCTCAGTGCCAACGAGGCCTTTGCCCGGGCGCAGCGGCGGCCTTTCTGGCTCGGTATGACCCCACCGTGCCGCAGCTGGCCGACATCAAGACGGCGGTGTCCGAGGCAGTGACCAACTGCATCGTCCATGCCTACCCGGATGCCATCGGTCCCGTGACCCTGAGCATCGCCGTCTACCCGGAGCGGCTGGTGAAGATAACGGTGACGGATAAGGGAATCGGCATCCCGGACGTCGAAAAGGCCATGGAGCCTCTCTTCACCACCGGCAACCCGGAAGAGCGCTCCGGTCTGGGCTTTGCGGTGATGCAGAGCTTTATGGATAAGGTCAAGGTGTCCTCTCAGCCCGGAAAGGGGACGCGGGTGGTGCTGACCAAGCGTCTGGATGAGCGCTCTACATAATAAAGAGAAAGAGGGCGTCGCAATGGTAACGGACAAGACCCGGCGGAGCACATTCATCGAGCAGAATCTGGGACTGGTGCATTCCTGTGCCGGACGGTTCCGGGGGAGAGGCATTGAATACGACGACCTCTACAGCGCCGGGTGTATGGGGCTGGTAAAAGCGTATGACGGGTTTGATGAGTCGCGTGGCGTCTGTTTTTCCACCTACGCCGTGCCGGTCATTCTGGGCGAAATCAAAAAGCTGTTTCGGGACGGCGGCACCGTAAAGGTGAGCCGGTCACTCAAAGAGCTGAGCCTGCGCATCAATGCGGCCCGGGAGCATCACAGCAAGCTTTGCGGAACAGAGCCTACTCTGTCGCAGCTGGCAGAGGAGCTGGGAGAAAGCGTGGAGAATATCACACTGGCTATCCAGGCGGCGCAGCCTGCGTTGAGTCTGACTCCGGAGAACCGGGAAGAGGGCGACCGTCAGATGGATATTCCGGTAGAGTCGCCGGAGGAAGAGCTTGCGGATAAGATAGGTCTGGCGGAGGTATTGAAGAGCCTGCCCGAAGAGGACAGACTTATTATCCAGCTTCGCTTTTATGGGGGCAAGACCCAGAGCGATACGGCAAAACTGCTCCATACCACACAGGTACAGATCTCCCGGCGGGAGCGCAAGATATTAAAGGTGATGCGGGACAGGCTGTTGGACGAATGATGGACAGAGCGGCCAAATCTGAGAGAAAAACTGGGCAAAAGGACGAACCGCAAAATAATTCAAAAAAGTGAAAAAGGACTTGCTTTTGAGGGGTCTGTGCTAAAATACATTACTGTCAGGCGGACGTCTGGCACAAACACCTCCAAAAAAGTGACAGGAAAAGTACGAAGGTCGATTGGTTCTCCTAAGAACCTCAAAAAATCTTCAAAAAGTGCTTGACAATCTGGCACTTCGGTGGTAAAATAAATAAGCTGTCAGCCGCTTGGCTGAGGCGCTACAGGACCTTGAAAATTGAACAATATCGAAAACTTGTAACGGAACCTATTTTCGTGTTGGAAAAACACGTTAAACAATTCCAAACAAAGTAATTCACACAGGACGCAAGCGATTGCGTGCTGAGCGAAGAGAGATTTAACACTTTTTAAGTGATAAATATCATTTATAAAGAGTTTGATCCTGGCTCAGGACGAACGCTGGCGGCGCCTAACACATGCAAGTCGAACGAGAGATGAGGAGCTTGCTCTTCAAATCGAGTGGCGAACGGGTGAGTAACGCGTGAGGAACCTGCCTCAAAGAGGGGACAACAGTTGGAAACGACTGCTAATACCGCATAAGCCCACGGCTCGGCATCGAGCAGAGGAAAAGGAGCAATCCGCTTTGAGATGGCCTCGCGTCCGATTAGCTAGTTGGTGAGGTAATGGCCCCACAAGGCGACGATCGGTAGCCGGACTGAGAGGTTGAACGGCCACATTGGGACTGAGACACGGCCCAGACTCCTACGGGGAGGCAGCAGTGGGGAATATTGCACAATGGGGAAACCCTGATGCAGCGACGCCGCGTGGAGGAAGAAGGTCTTCGGATTGTAAACTCCTGTTGTTGAGGAAGATAATGACGGTACTCAACAAGGAAGTGACGGCTAACTACGTGCCAGCAGCCGCGGTAAAACGTAGGTCACAAGCGTTGTCCGGAATTACTGGGTGTAAAGAGCGCAGGCGGGAGAACAAGTTGGAAGTGAAATCCATGGGCTCAACCCATGAACTGCTTTCAAAACTGTTTTCTTGAGTAGTGCAGAGGTAGGCGGAATTCCCGGTGTAGCGGTGGAATGCGTAGATATCGGGAGGAACACCAGTGGCGAAGGCGGCCTACTGGGCACCAACTGACGCTGAGGCTCGAAAGTGTGGGTAGCAAACAGGATTAGATACCCTGGTAGTCCACACCGTAAACGATGAGTGCTAGGTGTTGGAGGATTGACCCCTTCAGTGCCGCAGTTAACACAATAAGTAATCCACCTGGGAGTACGACCGCAAGGCTGAAACTCAAAGGAATTGACGGGGGCCCGCACAAGCAGTGGGTATGTGGTTTAATTCGACGCAACGCGAAGAACCTTACCAAGTCTTTACATCCTGCGACGATGCTAGAAATAGTATTTTCCTTCGGGCAAGGAGACAGGTGGTGCATGGTTGTCGTCAGCTCGTGTCGTGAGATGTTGGGTTAAGTCCCGCAACGAGCGCAACCCTTATGGTCAGTTACTACGCAAGAGGACTCTGGCCAGACTGCCGTTGACAAAACGGAGGAAGGTGGGGATGACGTCAAATCATCATGCCCTTTATGACTTGGGCTACACACGTACTACAATGGCGTTAAACAAAGAGAAGCAAGACCGCGAGGTGGAGCAAAACTCAGAAACAACGTCCCAGTTCGGACTGCAGGCTGCAACTCGCCTGCACGAAGTCGGAATTGCTAGTAATCGCAGATCAGCATGCCACGGTGAATACGTTCCCGGCCTTGTACACCGCCCGTCACACCATGAGAGCCGGGGGGACCCGAAGTCGGTAGTCTAACCGTAAGGAGGACGCCGCCGAAGGTAAAACTGGTGATTGGGGTGAAGTCGTAACAAGGTAGCCGTAGGAGAACCTGCGGCTGGATCACCTCTTTCTAAGGAGTCAGGCAGGAACAAAACATCGAAGATGATTTGTTCCTGGAACAGGTGATAGATACAAGTTGATTAGATATTGTTCGATTTTGAGGGCCCTGAAAAGGGTTACTCAAAACCTGATGTGGGGTGTAGCTCAGCTGGGAGAGCACCTGCTTTGCAAGCAGGGTCAAGGTTCGATTCCCTTAATCTCCACCACATGGGCCAATAGCTCAGCTGGCTAGAGCACACGACTGATAATCGTGAGGTCGATGGTTCGAGTCCATTTGGCCCACCATGTGATGAGAATCGAAGTTTCGGAGACCGGGATTTGAGGAGCATCACCAAGACGTACCTTGAAAACTGAATAATAACTGCGAAACAAAGATTATAGTAAGTTCTTTTTAAGAAATATTACAATTTCTAAGGAAGGGTAACATAATCTTCGTTGGCAAGAGAATCAAGAGGATACAAGCCAATCTCGAAAGAGATTAGTTTGGGTCAAGCGAACAAGGGCGCAGGGCGAATGCCTTGGCACTGGGAGCCGATGAAGGACGTGATAAGCTGCGATAAGCTTCGGGGAGCTGCAAATAAGCATTGATCCGGAGATTTCTGAATGAGGAAACTCACCTGGGTTCATACTCAGGTACGTTGTACTGAAATTCAAAATAGGTACATCGAGGGAACCGCCTGAACTGAAACATCTAAGTAGGGCGAGGAAGAGACATCAAACGAGATTCCGTAAGTAGTGGCGAGCGAACGCGGAAGAGGGCAAACCGAAGGTAGAAATACCTTCGGGGTACGGAGACCGCATTTAAGACTCAAGTTGTTAAACGAACGGCATGGGAAGGCCGGTCAGAGAGTGTGAGAACCACGTAGATGAAAACGACAAAGAGCTGAGCGATTTCCAGAGTACGGCCAGACACGTGAAACCCGCTGGGAAGATGGGGGGACCATCCTCCAAGCCTAAATACTACTCAGTGACCGATAGCGTATAGTACTGTGATGGAAAGGTGAAAAGCACCCCGGGAGGAGTGAAAAGAACCTGAAACCCTGTGCCTACAAGCACCGAGAGCACGTTAAAGTGTGATAGGGTACTTTTTGTAGAACGGTCCGGCGAGCGATTGTATGCAGCAAGGTTAAGGACTTAAGGTCTGGAGCCGAAGCGAAAGCGAGTTTGAAAAGGGCGTTAAGTTGCATATAATGGGCCCGAAACCGGGTGACCTACCCATGGTCAGGTTGAAGTGGAAGTAAAATTCCATGGAGGACCGAACCGACCTCCGTTGAAAAGGCGGCGGATGAACTGTGGGTAGCGGAGAAATTCCAATCGAACCCGGAGATAGCTGGTTCTCCCCGAAATAGTTTTAGGACTAGCCTCAAGTTAGATACCTGGAGGTAAAGCACTGAATAGCCTAGCGGCCGAGAGGTTAGCGAAGCTTATCAAACTCAGAATGCCAGAGTATTGATGCTTGGGAGTCAGACAGTGTCAGATAAATGTCATTGTCAAAAGGGAAACAGCCCAGATCTACAGCTAAGGTCCCAAAGTCATGTTAAGTGGAAAACGATGTGAAGATACGCAGACAACCAGGATGTTGGCTCAGAAGCAGCCACTCATTCAAAGAGTGCGTAATAGCTCACTGGTCGAGCGTCTTTGCGCGGAAATTTAACGGGGCTAAACCTGACACCGAAGCTTAGGCAATCCAGCAAATGGATTGGGTAGGGAGCGTTGTATACGCGGAGAAACAGTAGCGTGAGCGGCTGTGGAGTGTATAGAAGTGAGAATGCCGGAATGAGTAGCGCGAATGCAGTGAGAATCTGCATGGCCGAAAGCCTCAGGTTTTGGAGGAAGGTTCGTCCGCTCCAAGTTAGTCGGGAGCTAAGGTGAGGCCGGAAGGCGTAGCCGATGCACAGACGGTAGAGATTCCGTCACCACCAAAGAGTTAAGCACAGGGACACATTTGAAGTCTCAGAGCCGGGTGTTGGTTCCGGTAGAGATCGAGGAAATTAGTACCGAAGTCTGGGATGGAAGATGGCGAGAAAGCTGTGTGTATTTCTGAGGTGCCCGTACCGCAAACCGACACAGGTAGGGGATGAGTATTCTAAGGCCAACGGGAGAAGGGTTGTTAAGGAACTCGGCAAATTGACCCCGTAACTTCGGGAGAAGGGGTGCTCCAGAGATGGAGCCGCAGAGAATAGGCCCAAGCGACTGTTTACCAAAAACACAGGTTTCTGCTAAGTCGCAAGACGATGTATACGAGCTGACGCCTGCCCGGTGCTGGAAGGTTAAGAGGAGATGTGCAAGCATTGAATCGAAGCCCCAGTGAACGGCGGCCGTAACTATAACGGTCCTAAGGTAGCGAAATTCCTTGTCAGGTAAGTTCTGACCCGCACGAATGGCGTAACGATTTGGGCACTGTCTCAACAGCCCGCCCGGCGAAATTGTAGTACCGGTGAAGATGCCGGTTACCCGCGACAAGACGGAAAGACCCCATGGAGCTTTACTGTAGCCTAATATTGGGTTTCGATGTTGCATGCACAGGATAGATGGGACACTGGGAAACAATCGCTTTGGCGGTTGCGGAGTGGCCGTTGGGATACCATCCTTGCGATATTGGAATTCTAACCTGCGGCTCTGAATCGAGTCGGGGGACATTGTTAGGTGGGCAGTTTGACTGGGGCGGTCGCCTCCTAAAAGTAACGGAGGCGTTCAAAGGTTCGCTCAGCTTGAACGGAAATCAAGCAAAAGAGTGCAAACGCAGAAGCGAGCCTAACTGCGAGACTGACGGGTCGAGCAGTAACGAATTGGAGTTAGTGATCCGGTGGTATGTGAGTGGAAATGCCATCGCTCAACGGATAAAAGTTACCCTGGGGATAACAGGCTGATCTCCCCCAAGAGTTCACATCGACGGGGAGGTTTGGCACCTCGATGTCGGCTCATCGCATCCTGGGGCTGTATTCGGTCCCAAAGGGTTTGGCTGTTCGCCAATTAAAGCGGTACGCGAGCTGGGTTCAGAACGTCGTGAGACAGTTCGGTCCCTATCTGTCGTGGGCGCAGGATATTTGATGGGAGCTGTCCCTAGTACGAGAGGACCGGGACGGACGTACCTCTGGCGCACCAGTTGTTCCGCCAGGAGCATAGCTGGGTAGCTACGTGTGGACGGGATAAACGCTGAAAGCATCTAAGCGTGAAGCCGACCCAAAGATAAGATGTCCCATTGTTTTAAACAAGTAAGACACCTTGAAGATTACAAGGTTGATAGGCAGGATGTGTAAGTGGAGCGATCCATTCAGCAAGCGTGTACTAATAGGTCGAGGGTTGACCACAATTCGCTTGAGTATCTCAAGTCAACGAAATAGCAGTGATTATTCAGTTTTGAAGGCACGTCCTTCTAAGAAATACTGGACAGATACACAGAAATGTGATATACTGTATACAGTCATATGGTCGGTGACGATGACGGTGAGGTTCCACCTGTTCCCATGCCGAACACAGCAGTTAAGCTCACTT